>Ga0207665_10000008_pt1 | contig 173434 bp, 131 predicted proteins | sample LARL112metaG_FD_184351 | JGI IMG/M metagenome (GOLD analysis project Ga0207665, IMG submission 184351) | Corn, switchgrass and miscanthus rhizosphere microbial communities from Kellogg Biological Station, Michigan, USA - LAR L11-2 metaG... | ecosystem: Host-associated > Plants > Roots >... | reverse complement strand
CGCTCGCGCGGCTTTTCCTTCCAGCGTCCCTTCGAGCTGCCTCACGAAAAAAGTCTGCGCCTCGCGGTGCATCTCGATCAGCGTCGCGCGCTGCTGGTTCTCTTTGCGCTCCTCCGGCGAACGTTCCTTCTGCCGCGGAACGGCGATGCCACATTTTTCCGCCACGATGCGAATCGCCTCGGGAAATGCGCACTTCTCCATCTCCATCACGAATTTGAAAACGTCCCCTCCCACGCCGCACCCGAAGCAGTGATAAATCTGCTTCGTCGGATGCACGGCGAACGACGGCGACTTTTCCGCATGGAATGGACACAGCCCGGTGAAATTCTGGCCGCTTTTTTTCAGGCGCACGTACTCGCCCACGACGCGAACGATGTCCGCCTGCTGCTTTACCCGATCCGCAAATGATCCCGCTTCCGCCATTTTGAATTACGAGAGCTCAACGCAAGTATATATGAGGCTAGGGACATGAGTTACGGCAGCGGTTGGCGTGGACGAATTCGTCGAGAACAAACCTGAGCGCGAAAAATGATGCGGCGCCAAACGCTGCGAATCCGAGCCACGTCAAGAAGAAATGGCGGTACGGATGGTCATTCCGAGGAAATGTCCATTGAATTGTGCCCGGAGAAATTTCTTTGAGCTGCCCTCGCCCCTCGGTCTCGATATGAACGATCCAATGACGCACCGCGTTTGGACCTCCGCGGAAAAAGCTGGAGCAAACACCCAATCCAAACGCCAGATTCACGAGGATGCAGAAGCAAAAGACCACCAATGCTGGCAGTCGAAGTAGACGCAATGCTTTCACCTTGCAGAGACACCAGGCACGCGACTAAGGTTTCCGAGATTCTCTATTTTCTGGCGTAGTCGTTTTTGTGGACCGTTCCCCCTTTCATGACAAATTTTACATGCTCGAGAATGGTGACGTCTTTGGTGGGGTCGCCGTCGACGGCAATCACGTCCGCCCATTTGCCAGGCTCCAGAGAGCCGACGGCAAATTTCGGACCAAGCAGGTCGGAGGCATTGACTGTTGCCGTTTGAATCGCCGCCAGTGGCGTCATTCCCAACTTGACGTAAACGTGGAACTCACCCGCGTTGAGTCCATGCGGATACACCGCCGCGTCCGTTCCAAACGCCACCTTCACGCCGGCATCGAACGCTTTCTTCACGTTCTTCTGCATTGCCGCGGCGACATCGCGCATCTTTTGCTTCGAGTACTCCGGCACGTCGCTGCGGTCCAGATTCTTTTCCATGTATTCGCCAAGAAAGAGCGTCGGCACGAGATACGTTCCGTTTTTCTTCAGTGTGGCGATGGCCGCGTCGTCCATCAGGTGGCCATGCTCGATCGAATCGACGCCGGCCTCCGAGGCCCAGCGCACGCCCTCCGCTCCATGCGCATGTGCCGCGACTTTGCGCCCAAGCCGGTGCGCGTCCGCCACAATCGCTTTCATTTCCTCGAGCGTGAACTGCGAGGCGTTCGGATCATCGCCTTTCGACAACACGCCGCCGGTGGCGCAAATCTTGATCACGTCGGCTCCGTATTTGATGACTTCGCGCACTCTGTGTTGCACGGCTTCCACGCCGTCCGCTACTCCTTCACCAAAGAAATGAAACGCGGGTGGCAGCAGGTTCTCATCGCAGTGCCCGCCGGTGATACCCAACGCAGGGCCGGAAGCGATCATCCGCGGTCCGATAACGTCGCCATCATTGATGGCATCGCGCAGCGCGATGTCCGCGTAGTCTTTTGCGCCGACGTTGCGAACGGTCGTAAAACCGGCCTCGAGCGTGCGTCGCGCGTTTCTTGCACCATGCAGCGCTTCGCGCGCCGTGGAAATCTTCAAGCCTTCATACGAGAGCGAGCTCAGTTCAAAGGTCAAGTGCGTGTGCATGTCGATCAGGCCGGGCAGCACCGTGGCGTCGGGCAGATCGATCGTCGTGTCTCCCGCAGTCGCCTTTACTTCGCCGGAGGGCGCAATCTGCGAGATTTTTTCGCCTTCAATTACGATCGCTTGATTCGCGCGCAACTCTCCAGTGCGCACATTTAGCACGCGCCCCGCGCGAATTACTGTCCTCTTCGGGGCAGGCGTTTGCGCGACAGCCGTGGCAGCCATGCCGGTCGCCAGGATGGCAGCGAAGGCCGCTCTCCATCGGCTGATCTTTCGTTGAGTCTTTGCGCGCGAAATTGAAATTCTTAAATCCTTCATCCAGACACCTCGTTGTGAATTGGCTTTCGGAGCGCGGCGAGTATAGCAAAACAGCGCTGCATACATCTCCACGGAAGGATTGCCAGAGTTCCGCCACTTTCTAATTTCTGATTTCCATTTCCTATCTTTGCAATTCTACGACGGTGATCGCTTTCCCTCCGTGCTCCTCGCTTTCAAAGGAATGTTTCTCGACCAGCGGGTGCGCAGCCAGAAACTCACCTATCCCTTTGCGGAGGGCGCCAGTTCCGTGTCCATGAACAATCCTGATTCGCGCTTTGTGCGCCAGCGCCGCGTCGTCCAGGAATTTGTCCAGCCGGTCCGTGGCTTCTTCCACGGTCATGCCGATCACGTTGATTTCATCGGAGACACTGGCTTCCCGGCGTTGCGAAGTCACCGTCACGCTTTGCAGCTTAGCCGCAGGCAAAGTTGATTTCGGCGTCGCGCCTTCCACGCCGGTAATTTCTTCCACGGCCACTTTCATGCGCAGCGGCCCCGCTTCGATTTCCGCGGACGAACCGTCAAGCCGACGAAAAATCACCGGCTTGCTGAAACCTCGCACGCGAACCTTCGCGCCGGGTTGCAGCCGGTCCGCGCTTACCGTTTCCGGCGAAGCAGCATTCGCGCCGAGATCCGCTTGCGATTCCGAGATGGTCTGCACGACCGCGGCATTCAGCTCTTCCCGCGCCTCGCCGCGAACGTCCTGCATTTTGCGCCGCGTTGTCTTTTCCATCTGCGCGCGCAGCTCGCGTTCTTTCACCGCTTCGACAACTCGCGCGACGTTCTCGTCAAAGCGTTTTTGCATCTCCACGAACTGCGTCTCCAGTTCCTTGATACGCTTTTGCTGTCTGTCCACCCACTCGGTGCGCAACCTCCTGCGCTCTTCTTCCAGCGCATGCCGCTCTTCCACCATTTGTTTTTGCATGCGATCCAGCTCGTCGCGGCTGCGATGCAAGTAAGCAATCAGGTCCGCGGCTTCGCGCGATTCGGGCGTCAACAGCGACCTTGCACGTTCGATGATTCCTGCGGCCACTCCCAGCCGCTTGGCAATCGCGATCCCGCTCGAGCCGCCCGGCACACCTACCATCAACCGGTATGTGGGACGGAGATCCACATCATCGAACTCCACTGCCGCGTTCACCACTCCCGCAGTGGTCGATGCATAGGTCTTCAGCCGGTCGTGATGCGTGGTGGCCAGCACGATGCAGTTCTTGGCGCGAAATTCGTCCAGCAACGCCACGGCGAGCGCGGCGCCTTCCTCCGGCGCGGTTCCCGTGCCCATTTCATCCACGAGCACCAGCGACTTCGGCGTCGCGGCCTCCAGCATGGTTTTCAGATTCAACATGTGCGCTGAAAACGTGGACAAATCCGCGGCGATGGATTGCTCGTCGCCAATGTCCACCAGCACGCGGTCGAAGAGCGGCAGCACGGCCCGTTGCGCGGCCACCGGAATTCCGGATTGCGCCGCCAGTGCAGCCATTCCGGTGGTCTTCAGCGCCACGGTCTTTCCGCCCGTGTTTGGTCCGCTGATGACCAACACGCGCTCTTCTCCGCCGAGAGTCAGCGTCATCGGAACAACGGCGCGATTCTCCTTGCGGAGTTTGTCTTCCAGGACGGGGTGGCGCGCGCTTTCCAATCGCAATTCATTTGTGGCCGAAAATTCCGGCATCGTGGCGTCAAATTCACGCGCGAATCGCGCCCGCGCAAATACGCTGTCGAGTTCGGCAATCGTTCCCGCCGCCGCGAGGAGCGGTCCCCGAATCATTTGGAGCTTCTCGGTGAGCTCCCGCAGGATGCGCACAATTTCCGCGGCTTCGTCCTCGGCAAGCTGCACGAGTTGGTTGTTGGCCTCGACGGTTTCAAACGGTTCCATGAAGACTGTTTGTCCTGTCGCGCTGGCTCCGTGCACCACGCCCGGAATGCTCCTACGATGCTCGGCGCGCACGGGAATCACGAAGCGATCGTTCCGCAACGTGACGTAGTCTTCCCCCGCTTCCGCGTTTCGCGCGCGCAGAATCTGCTTCAAGTTTTTCTGGATCGTCTCACGGGTTTCGGTGACGCTCGCGCGAGTTCGCCGCAGTGTTGACGACGCATCGTCTTTGATCTCGCCGTTCGGCAGCACACAACGCCGGATGGCCGCCTGCATATCTCGAAAATCGCCCAGCGAAGCAGCCCGCGCCGCCAGCAAGGGAAACTTCGCAGCTTCTTCGCGAAACTGTTGCCGAAGCCATGCCGCTGTTTCCAACAACGATGCCGCATCCAGGAATTCGCCGGGTTCCAGCACCGCGCCCGTACCCTCGATGCGTTCCAGCCAACCTTGCGGATCGGCCAGGGCGCCAAAGCCCAGCTCGCGCCCCGCGCGCAGCCACTCCACAGCTTCACGAATCAGCGCAAACGACGATTCCAGCGCCGCCCGTTCCATCCGCGGCTCGAGGTCATCCACGGCTCGCCGTCCGGGCGCACACGTCGTCCGCAACCGCAGCAATTCCCGCAGCTTGTCGAACTCCAATACGTCTTGTGCCGTTCGTGACATCTTTAGGTCTGCTTCAACTTCGTGGTCAGATGGCTCGCCACGTCCCCCGGCGTCGCCGCCACATAGACGAGCCGCCCGTTCGCCTCGCTCCACGAGGCTGCGTGTCCCAATTCCACTTGGCGCACGCGATCCAGAACCGGCTCCCAAAAATGTCCGAGGACCGCGAACGGTTTCTGCGGCATCACCGACTTGTTCAACATTTCCCACACCACGGCGAGCTCCACGAGCGTGCCGGTCCCGCCTTTGCAAGCGACAAAAGCATCCGCGCACCGGATGAGCTCAAAAAGCCTCTCTTCCCAGGTCTTCATGCGTACTTCGAGGTCGATCCACTGATTCAGCTTGGCATTAGCGAAAAAGTCCGCGGTCACACCGTACGTCTTGCCGCCGGCTTCTTTCGCGCCGCGCGACACTGCTTCCATTACGCCACCATAGCCGCCGCTGCAAACAGAGAATCCGTGCTTCGCCAAGGCCCGCCCCAACACGCGCGCCTCTTCATAGTCCGCGTCGCTTTCGCGCGGCCGCGAACTACCAAATACGGTGACGATGAGTTCTTTCCCCATCTGCAATCCCGGCCTTACTGCGGGTGCTGGTGTTCCCGGCCGCGTTTTGGCGGGGTCACGTTGAACTCCTCGATCATGGCCACGCATAGCCCGGTCAAAGCGTCCGCTGCTTCGTGACTCTTTCCACCCTGGTTGTTGCTCAAGAACGAAAAAATCAGCCGACGTCCTCCGGGAGTTTCCGCAAAACCGGAAAGTGTTCTTACGTGCTCGACGGAGCCCGTCTTGGCATGAATTCGTCCCGCCGCCGGCGTGTTTTTCATGCGGTCTTCCAGCGTGCCGTCAATGCCTGCCACTGGCAGCGACGCAAAATAGGGACCGAACCACGATTGCTTCTGCGCAAAATTAAGCAACGACACAATGGCGCGCGGCGTCACCAAGTCGTGCCGCGACAATCCCGAAGCATCCGTTTGAATCACATCGCCCGGTTCGATTCCTGCAGCCGCGTAAAAATCTGCTGGAACTTTCATCAAATCGTCCGGCGTGGCCCACGCGCCGCCCTGCCTCGCCACGGTCCGAAGCAGCATTTCCGTGTGCAGGTTCTGGCTGATTTTATTAACCAGCTTCAGGGCGTCACCCAGGGGCACTGAAACGTGCTCCGCCAACACAATCGGATCGCCGCCCGACTCCGCGTGATCGTGCTGGGCACGCGCAGTCCCAGCGACTTTCACTCCCCGCTCCTCGAGCAATCGCTTCAACGTGGCTGCGGCATGTTGCGCGGGCTCTTCGATTGCCAAAACCAGTTTCCGGGGCGAACTCCTCGCCGGCATCGTGCCTTTCACCACCACCAGATTCGAGCCCGGCTCGCGTGTGAGGGTCAGATCTGATTTCACGTCGGCGGCGGAGGTGAACACATCATTTTCAACCATGAAATCCGGAGTCGCGGGAGTCACAGCCGCCTGCACGGGATTGCCCGCCTGCTCCCCGGGCGTAAGAGTCAGGGCTACGGTGTTGTCGTCCACGACGATCGCGGAAATGGCCGCGCCGTACTCCCACACCATGTCGTCAATTTCCCAGCCATTCGGATAGCGTTCGCGCGGAAAATAGCTGTCATCGCCCACGACGTCTCCCGATATTTCCTTGACTCCTTTGCTTACCAGAGCGTCCGCAAGTTCCACGAGCGCTTTTTGCGGCGGACCGTCAAACTCTTCCTTGAGTTCATAAGGGAATTTTCTGTTCGATAGATTCGGATCGCCACGTCCCACCAAGACGACATTTCCGCTAAGCACTCCCTCACTTGAAATAGCCCCTTGCGTTTCCAGCGTCGTGTGGAAGCGATACTCCGGTCCTAGTCTCGCGAGCGCCAGCGCCGTGGTAAACAATTTCATATTCGACGCCGGCACAAAATATTTATCAGCGTTCTGCTCGTAAAGGGTCTCTCCGCTCTCGGCGTCCACGATTAGCAGCCCCCACTCCCCTTTGCTGGTGGGGATTGTTGCGAGCAAAGCTTCCGCGCGGGAAGCGAATTTTGCAGTGGCTTTCCTGGAAGCCGCGCCCCTTTTCTTCGCGCCGCAGCATGCAGGCTGTGTTTTTGCTTTCGATTGCGCGCGGACGAGCGGTGCGCCAATCCCGGGGGTCAACGCGGCGCCCGCCATCGCTACTACCGCACATCGCTTCACGATTTTCTCGATATTCATTTTTTCTCTCGGGGCAAATCCGCTCTGCAAAAGTATAGTCGAAAGGCAACACATTCCGTCTCCTCCGCGTCCAACTTAGAGAACCAACCCCTGCATCAAGACTGTGTCAGAGGCTCCGTTTTCAAGACGCGAGGTTGCGTCTGGCCTATGGGCACTCTATGATGGCTCTAGCCCAGAAAACTACGAAGAGGTGAACTGTGATTCAGCGAATGATCTCTACCCTGGTGGCGTTGGCCCTGGCCGCTCTGCCGCTTTCCGCGGCGGACGAACAGAAAGAGGCCGATCGCCTGGACAATTGCGGCACGGTTCTCAAGGAAATTCTGGATATCCCCGACAATATTCCCACCGACCTCCTGGACAAGGCCGAGTGTGTCATTGTGATTCCCTCCGTGCTCAAAGCAGCTTTCGTGGTCGGGGGAAGTTACGGCAAGGGCGCCATGAGCTGCCGCAGCGGCGAGCATTTTACCGGCCCATGGAGCGCCCCCGCGATGATGCGGCTGGAGGGAGGAGGCATCGGCTTCCAGCTGGGCGGGCAAGCGACCGATTTCGTCATCCTGGTGATGAACCCGCGCGGGGCCAAAGCTATTCTAAAGAGTAAGGTCAAGCTGGGCGCGGATGCCGCCGCTGCAGCCGGCCCCAAGGGTCGCGATGCAGCCGCCGCCAGCGACGTCACCATGCGGGCGGAGATGCTGACGTATTCCCGCTCTCGCGGCTTGTTTGCGGGAGTCTCCCTGGAGGGCTCCACACTCCGCCAGGATAACGGCGCAAACGAGAAGCTTTACAGGGGCAAGGTTACGGCCGAGCAGATTGTCCGCAAAGGCGCGGTTGCCGTGCCTCCCGCCGGCCAGGAAATGATTGCCTTCCTGAACAAGAAGTCACCCAAGAACCTGTCTGATCCTAACTCTCTCAAAGAATAGTTCTGAGACAACTTCGTGGCTCCGGACACCCCGGCATCCGGCCGGGGTGTCTTGCTCTTTGCACACGACCCTTGGCAAGCCTGCATAAAAGGGGCAGGCGGAAAAAAGAACTTGACAGAGCGCGCATAATGACCTATGGTCATGCATGGTTAATGGTCATTATGACTCGTCGCAAGCCGCACTCTTCCGTTAGGAATCCTGGGCCCCAGCCGGCTCTGGATCGCCGCCAGCGTCGCAGCGCAGAAATTCGGGAACGGCTCTTCCGAGCTGCGCTCGAGCTTTTCGCCCAAAAAGGATTCCTTGAAACCACCGTCGAGGACATCACCGAGGCGGCTGACGTCGGCAAAGGCACTTTCTTCAACTATTTTCCGAGCAAGGACCATATTCTTCTGGCGTTTGGGGAGATGCAACTCGGCAAACTGGAAGCGGCCATCGAGACGGCGCGCCAAACGAACGAGCCTATGCCGGAATTCCTCCGGTCTCTGGGCATCCGCATGACCCAGGAGCCCACTCGAAATCCTGCCATTATTCGCGCGCTGCTTCAGGCTTACCTTTCGACAACTCCGGTTCGCGAAGCCATGATGGACCTGCAAAGACGCGTCCACGCCCTGCATACCCAGATGATCCAGCGCGGCCAGGACCGCGGCGAAATCCGCAACGACTTGCCGGCCGCGGAGATCGCCCACGTATTTCGCCAAACCATTTTCGGCACGCTTTTGATCTGGTCGCTTTACGGCGACGCGACACTGCATGCCCGGATCGAAGCCGCGTTCAACCTGCTTTGGACTGGCTTGTCGCCACGAGGCCATTCTGCGCCGCTTGCGCCAGTCCCTTTGTCCACCTGTGGAGATTAGTTTTATGAACCGCAAGCTCATCCTGATTCTTGTTGCCGCTGCCGCCGTTCTGGCCGCAACTGGACTTTATGCCGGGTGGTTCCGCCGCGACTCTGCACTGCAGGGTTCCGGCACCGTCGAATCCCGGAATATCCGCGTCGGCTCCAAGGTCGGCGGCCGCATCGACAAAGTTCTAGTCCGCGAAGGCGATTCCGTCCAACCGGGGCAAGTGTTAATCACGTTTGACGACAAGGAATTGCAAGCTTCCCTCGAGCAGTCTCGCGCCAATGCGGAAAAAGCCCGGCGCGGCTATCGTCCCGAGGAAATCGATGAGGCCCGCGCCACCGCGGCGCAAGCCAAAGCCGACTTCGATTTGAAAAGGAACGGCTATCGGCAAGAAGACATCGCGTCCGCGCAAGCGGAACTCGACCGCGCGAAAGCCGATGAAATGCGCACGCACCTCGATTTCGACCGCTACGAAGCACTCGCCAAGAAAGACCTGGTCTCGAAGCAACAGCGTGATACCGCCGAAGCCAACTGGAGAGTTGCCGTCGCTCAGCAACAGGGCGCCAAGCACAAGCTCGATGAACTACAGCGCGGGTACCGCCCCGAGGAGATCGCCTCCGCCGAGGCGCACTATCATCAGGCGCAAGCAAACCTGGAAAAACTGGAGCGCGGCAATCGCCGGGAAGATGTCGACCTCGCCAAGGCTGCCTACGCCTACGACGAAGCCCGCTTCCGTGAGCGCCAGGTCACCGCTCCCTCCGCGGCCACCGTCGAAGTTCTGGATGTTCGCCCGGGCGACCTCATCGCTCCCAATACTCCCGTCGCCACGCTATTGGAAAAGGATCAGACTTACGTTCGCATTTACATTCCCGAAACCGAATATGGGCGCCTTAAGCTTGGGCAGAAAGCTGAAGTTAGAGTGGACTCTTTTCCGAATACTGTTTTTGAGGGAGTCCTAGAACAAATCAATCAGCAGGCCGAATTCCTGCCGCGAAACGTGCAGACGCGCGAGGAACGCGTGCACCAGGTTTTTGGCGTAAAAATTCGCATCAATGATCCCGCCGGCCGCGTCCTTGCCGGCATGGCCGCGGACGTGAAACTGAAAGCGGGGAATTGAACCCGTGGCCGCAGCTCCGCAAACGAACGGGGGAGTTGCCATCTCTGCCGAACATCTTGTGCGCCGTTTCGGCAACTTCACCGCCGTCAACGATGTCAGCTTCCGCGTCCAGAAAGGCGAAATCTTCGGCTTCCTTGGTCCAAATGGCAGCGGAAAAACGACCGTCATCAAAATGCTCACCGGCCTCCTGCCGCTCAGCGGCGGCGAGGCTCACGTCGAAGGCCTCGATGTGCGCAAGGATTCTGAATCCGTGCGCGAGCGCATCGGCTACATGTCGCAGAATTTCAGCCTCTATTACGATTTGACCGTCAAGGAGAATTTGCAGTTCTACGGCCGTATCTACAGTCTGGAGCCCGCGCGGCTCAAGCGCCGCATGGAAGAAATCGTCCAGCTCAACGGCCTGGAGCCCTATTTGAATCGCCTGGCCGCGCAACTTTCGGGCGGATGGAAGCAGCGCCTCGCCCTCGGTTGCGCCATGTTGCACGAGCCGAGACTCCTTTTCCTCGATGAGCCCACTGCAGGCATCGATCCCGTTGCGCGACGCCAGCTCTGGGATCTGCTCTTCGAGCTTTCGGGCCACGGCATCACCTTCTTCGTCACCACGCACTACATGGACGAAGCCGAGCGCTGCAGCCACGTTGCCTACATTTACTACGGCAAACTGATCGCCGACGGCACGCCCAATTCCCTTCGGGAGCTTCCCGACGTCCAGCCGCCCGGCACGTTGCGAATCGAAATCACGACGCCCGAGGTCACTCGCGCGCTGCGCTTCGCGCGTCACCTCCCCGGCATCCGCAGCGCGACGATCTTCGGCCAATCCATTCATGCGCTGATCGAAGACCGGTTCAATCTTGACGATCTCCGCGAACAACTCCTGAAGAACGGCATCGCGGTCGCCGAAATTCGCCCCCTCGCTCCCAGCCTCGAAGACGTCTTCGTCGAACTCACCTACAAACACCAAGCTCTGCTGGAGGCTGCCAGTGCGTAACTTCTTCCGCGGCTTCGGCGCTGTTTTTTATAAGGAAGTACTGCACGTCCGCCGCGATCCAGCGACGCTTTTTTTTTCACTCGTCATTCCACTGCTGCAAATGGTGGTGCTTGGATTCGGTATTGATACCAACATCCGCCAAATCAATACCATCGTATTTAACGCCGACGGCCGCCGCGAGAGTCGCGAGCTTCTCGACCGCCTGAGAAATTCGGACACCTTTCATATCATCCGTTACGTTGAAAATGACGGCGACCTCAACGACGCGATCATTGCGGGAAAGGCGCGCGTGGGCATCAAGATCCCGGTCGATTATTCCGACCGCCTGCTCCATAACATGAGCGCCCAGGTCCTGGTCCTCATCGACGGTTCGGACTCTTCCGTCGCCGGTCAAGCCATTAACGTCACTACCGCCATCGGGCTCGATGAATCGCTTCGCCGAGTTCTTCAGGACCGCGCCACCTTTGCCGTGGAGATGCGCCCCAAGATGCTCTTCAATCCGGACTCGCGCTCGCCGAATTTCTTCTTGCCCGGCCTGACCGCCATTCTTCTCCTCAACGTCACGACGTTCTTGACAGCTTTCTCTATCGTCCGTGAAAAAGAGCGCGGCACACTGGAGCAGCTCTTCGTCACGCCGGTCCGCCCGATGGGCTTGCTTTTCGGCAAACTTCTTCCCTACCTGGCGATCGGATTTTCAGAACTCTGCCTGATTCTCACGTTCATGCGATTTGTTTTTCAGGTTCCTATCCACGGTAACGTCCTCATTCTTGCGTTTCTGTCTCTGCCCTATCTTTTTGTTTCTCTCTCCATCGGTATTCTCGTTTCCAGCAAAGCCAATTCGCAGTCCGAGGCCATCCAGCTCGCCTTCCTCACCTTTCTTCCCAGCATCTTCTTCTCCGGGTACATCTTCCCCCGAGAGACCATGCCCGTCATCTTCTACGTCATCAGCTATTTCATTCCCGCGAGCTATTACATCAACATCACGCGCGGCATCATCCTCCGCGGCGCCGGACTCTCCCATCTCTGGCTTGATGGCCTGGCCCTCTACGCCATGGGCTCCGTTCTTCTTCTCATCGCCGCCCGCCGATTCCAGAACAAAGTCATCATGGCTTAGTAAGGGGCCTCAGGTTTTTTCACGAGCCGGGTTTGCGCTGTTCACCTGATTGCGAGAAAGCCCCACACCTTCTATATCGTCTCCGTGTCTTCAAGAAACGGGGTGTTCAAGAATGCCGTAGGATCTGCAACCCCTTTGTTTCTTGGTATCTAGCCCTCCTCGTCCTTAGTGTCCGCCGGTCAGGGTGGAAAGGCCTGGCTAACGCGGCACTGCGCAAGATCGGATGCTGAAGTCAGATTTGCGCTTGGCTCGCCTGTTTGCTCCGGCGGCCAAACGCGCAGGCTTGTGTTCGTGCCACAACCAGGTTTCAGCCAACTAGATGGAAGGAGCCATACCCAATGAGAAAGTCAGTACTCGCGATCCTCTTTGCAGATGTCCTGATGCTCGCCCTCGTTCCGCTTCTGCTACAACTCGGCCCCACCAACCAATTTCATGTCATGGCGCAAAGTTCCTTTCCCAACCCGGCCAACGAGCACGCCTGTCCCAGTCAGACCGGCGCGGGTGGCGGCGTCGAAGCGATTCCTGCCTTCGTCGGCCCGGGCAGCGACGGCTTTAGTCCTAATCAAAGCTTGTGCTTGCCTCAATTGGCTCCTGTTCCGACTGGTTTAAGTCCCCTCGCCTTTATAGTGAAAGGCGTCGAACCCGGAGATCGGGTTGATTCGCAGGGAACCATTTACGTCGAATCTATCCGCGGCGTGCCTGGCGGTGTGGACCTCTGGCGCTGGTCTCAACCCATCGACGGTGCTCCCAACGCCAACGGAACTTTGCCCTTCAAATACGAAGGCCAGCCCGACAATTGCGGTGTTTTTGGCTTCACCGGTGGCGGCTGCGTCAATAACGTCGGCAGCCCTACGAATCTTGGCGTTGCTCCCGGTGGCGGCGATGCCGATATCGCGGTGAACGCACCTGATCCCAACAACTCTGCCATTCCGAACCTAGCCTTCAGCAGCCTGACGCTCGCCCCCGGCGTCACGGCCACCAATTCCAGGAATCGCGGCGACACTTTCTTCACGCCGCCCAACGTCGTCGCAGCATTGGTCCCCGGCGACGACCGCATGTGGAACGATGCAGTCGATGATCCTTCCACGGTGTACATCAGCTACCACGATCTGGCCACTTTCAACATTGAAGTGCAGCGCTCCAACAATGGCGGCCTTACGTACTTTGCCGGTGCCGGTGAAGCCATCGACGCTGCGACCCTTCCGGCTGCGGGCAGCCTCGTGCCCACCGATAGCGGAAACGTCGCCGCTCAGATCAAGGTCGACCGCAACACCAGCTCCTGCCCGAGCAAAGGAAATCTATACGTTGCCTTTGTGGCGCCGGACAGTGCGACCGAAAACGCCGCCACTGGACCGCTCCGCAGCGTTTACGTTGCCGTGTCCAAGGACGCAGGCCTCGGTGCTCCGAGTTTCACGTTTACGGATCACAAGGTCTTCAGCGGCCCGGTTGGCGCCGCAAACATCTTTCCTGCGCTCGCGGTCGACAACTTCGGAAACGTCTACACCGTCTGGTCGGACAACCAGAATATTTTTCTCTCTTCGTCTTCCGATCTGGGCAACACCTGGACATCTCCGGCGCGCGTCAACCGGGACGGCACGGTCGGCAAGTCCAACGTTTTTCCCTGGGTCGCGGCTGACGCCTATGGGCATGTCGTTGTGACCTGGCTGGGCTCCAGCCTCGCCGGCAACTCCAACGATGTTGCCGCCATGCAGCCGGCGTGCGCCGACGGCACCACCAATTGCTGGGCGCAGTGGAGCGTGTACGTGGCAGAGTCGGTGAATGGTAACGCGGCGATTCCGTCCTTTACCCAGCACGTTGCCAGCGATCATTTCATTCACTCTGGAACCGTGTGCACCAACGGCACTGGCTGCTCCAATGGCGACAGCCGAGCTCTCGCGGACTTCTTCCAAGTGGCTCTCGATACCCAGCATCGAGCCAACATTGCCTACGCAGATGATCACTTCGCCAGCCCGCTTTGCTCGCAGCAAAGCCCCGGCCATTGCGCGGACAACGATCCCCAAGCGTTCCGCGTGGCCGTGCCTTATTTCACTTATCAGCTCAAGCCCACTAAGCACATCGTAACCGCTGGGCTTTGCGCCCGATAACCGGCGAGACCCGATTCCTTTTAACTGCAGCAGCCCTCTCCTCGGCCCCTGAGCTTATTCACAATGTTCAGGGGCTGTTTTGTCTTTTGCAACGGCGCGGCGTATCCTGCTCGATTGTTCGGAAAGAATGAGGAGACTCCGTGTCCTGCCCGATCTGCGAAAAGCGAAAACCAGCGCGCTTCTGCCCCGCCAAAGGCGAAAAAATCTGCGCGGTCTGTTGCGGAACAGAACGCGAAGTCACGATTGATTGCCCGTCGGATTGTTCTTATCTCATCGCCGCCCATCGCTACGAAGACGGACACCAGCGCTCGCTTCCGGCGGATACCCCGCTGCTCGACGAGAAAATCCCGCAGGATATCGTCTACACTCACCAGCAACTCATGGCCGGGCTGGCCTTCTCCATCGCTAAATTCTGCGCCGTCCAGCCAGGTGCCGTGGACACCGATGTCCTCTCCGCACTCGAGTCGCTTACGCAAACCTACAAGACGTTGAGCTCCGGCATCATCTACGAAAAACCGCCAGACGCACCCTTGCCGCGCGAACTCTATGGCGCACTTGTCTCTTTTATTTCTGAAGTGAAGAAGCAGCAAGCCGAACGCGCTGCCTCAGCCCTGAAAGACACCGAAGTTTTCTATCTTTTGGTTTTTATCTATAGGATGGGCTTGCTACGCACGAACGGCCGCCCGCGTTCACGCCGCTTCATCGAATTCCTCCGCGGCCAGTTCCCCCGATCGCCCGAAGTTCAGCGCGAAGAGTCCCGCATCATCGTGCCATAGCCAGGTTCCGGCGCGGCCATTCTTGGCTGCGCGGCTTTGCTTGCTTCTATCCCGTTGCGCAAGGTTGTGTTCCGGCTATCTCCTGCGCAACTTCCGCGGCATCCCAGCTCAAGGGCAACTGCGCGCAGCGTGCCGAATGCTTCTTTTCCACCCACGGCCGCGATCGAAATCCATACTTTTCTCGAATTTGCGCCACGCGCTCCGAGGCTTTGCGACGGTATTCCTCCGGAGCGTAGCCATTTTTCGCAAACCACTGTTCATATTGTTTCGCAAGCCGCGGAAATTTCTCTCGCACAAACGGCAGGAACTGCTTTGCCGACGATGGCATCAGGAACAGCACGCCGGAGAAAAACCACTGCGCCCCGGCTTCCTGCGCCGCCGCCGCGACCGCTTCTAATTCCCCATCCCGGTCCGTGATCCCGGGAATCAACGGAGATGCCGAAACTCCGACAGCCAACCCCGCGTCACGCAATTGCTTTACTGCGCCAAGCCGCAGGTTCGGCTGTGGGGCGCGCGGCTCCAGCAATCGTGCCAGCCTGGGCCGCAGCGTTGTTACGGTAATATCAATTGCCAGATCGGAGCGTTCCGCGATGCGTTGCAGGACGCCGATATCGTGCACAATTTGATTGGATTTGGTAATGATCGAAATGCTCATCCCTTCGCGCTTGGCAAGTTCTTCCAGGCATGCTCGCGTCACGCCGTATTCCCGTTCCGCAGGCTGGTACGGATCTGTTGCCGTTCCAATGGCAATGTGGTCCGCCTTTGTCCTGCCCGAAGCCTCCGATGCGTAGGAGTACTTGTGCGCCACATCCCAGGCCAGCAGCGGTGCGGCGTCCTTCTTCACATAAATTTTCTTCTCGAACTCAGCGCCATCCAGTTCCATGTATTCGTGTGTGTATCGTGCGTAACAATATTTGCAGCCGAACTCGCAACCTCGATACGGATTGATCGTCCATTCGAACGGCACGCGGTTTGAGTTGCATCGATTCAGGATCGACTTCACCGGCAACACAAAATATTCAGGCTTCTCTGCGGACTTTCGCCGCGTCTCAGCGGGCGGCGAAGATGCTGCGAGGCGGGCTATGCCAACCAGTCGGGCGTTGGCGCGTTCACTTTGGTTGGCAACGCCAATTCGAATCGGACCTTTGGCACGGCTTTGGATTCCATGCGAGATCAGTCGTGCCGGGGGGCAATCCGACACGGGGCGATTCGAATCACCGTTGTTGTCAGTGAATTGGTCCGCAACCGGGGCAAGGTCTTGGACCACTTGCTTTGGGCTTATGGCCTCAGGGCACTCAGGAAAGAGTCCTGCTGTGGTTGGTGAAGCGTGGCGGCGTCGAATCCGAAAACTCGGCGCCGATGGGGAGTGAACTGGAGACATAGCCTACCTCTAAGCAGGTGTCGAGTATTTCGCTTTTTGTTCGCTTAGTCAAGCACTATTTTTCGTGTTTTGTTCGCTAGCCTCTCTTGCGACGCCTTGTGGCCTACCCGGTGTCTCCCTGGATACGCGGACTTCCCGTTGGGACCTGTGGGCAATTGCCTACCTGGCAGTCGCAAGGTATTCTCGTTGTCCGGGAAATTGACGCCCAAATGCGTAACACGTCCAGAAACGTCTTGCTCACTGCATACCTGCTTCTAGCTGGGCTACCTGCGTTTACTCTTGAGCAGAATCCACCGCCGCCAAAGAAGCTGCCGGCCGGTCCCGCGGCACCCCAATCGACCCACTACCCCATTTTCATCCTGGCCTTTGGCAACGATCCCAACTGGAGCTTGCGCATCGGCCAGAAGGGCCCGGAACGCATGGACCGCCCCGGGTATCCTCCAATCGCGCTGGAGGGCGCAGATGTCACGCACGAAGCAACTGCTGATTCCTGGACCTATCATGCCAAGGATTCCGCTACTGGCGCGGCTGTCGCCATCCACCTCACACGCGAACCGTGTACCGACGCCAAAAACGACACGCTGAACCCCAGTCCGCCACCATCAGGAAAGTATTCTTTCCGCGCCTCCGTCGAACATGCGCAGCTAGGCTCGATGATCGGCTGCGGTCGCATCGCCGCCGAACTCTTCCCTAAGATCAACAATCAGCCCGACCAGGAAGAAGACGATGATGCTAAGAAGAAACCACCAGTCCCCGCCTCCTCAGTCAGCAATTTCAAATCCCCGGTCTCTGTGGCCTACCTAAACCCTGCTGGAAAGATCGTTTTCAAGCGAGGCGCTACAACTCACTTGATTGCATCGGAAGGCGCACCATTAGCTGTTTCCCATGACGGCAAGCGGCTTCTGTACACGCACCAGGACAAACCGGAAGACCGCGCCATTTTTCTCTACGACTTCGCTACCGAAAAGTCCACAGAGCTTGTTCGCGGGCAGGTTCAACAAGCTTTCTGGTCGCCGGACGACGCGCGATTCGCATTCATGAAATTTGTCGATGGCAAGTGGCGCTTGTGGGCCGCGCTTGTCACTTCCCCGGAAACTGCAGCCTCCGTTTTCCCGGGCGATATCGTCTCCATCCATGGATGGGTTGACGCTCAAACCATCCTCGTCGACGACCTACAGCAGCTTTCCTGGGTGACCGATACTGGAGCTGTCCAACAGGCGATCCTCGAGAAGGACATTCTCGGCGATGCTTTCGCTTCCTCTAGTGCCGGCACGTTTCGCGTTCATCCCCTGAACCCGGATCTCCTTCTCGTCTCCGCCGAGTGGCTGAAACCGCCTGCAGGCGTTCCCACCGACACGCACACGGGCAGTAGTTTTGGTCTTTTCTTGTACGAGATTCGCTCCAAACGGCGAGTCCTGCTAAGCCCGTTGAATATGTTCGCCCAGAACGCAGAATGGTCCCGCGATGGCTTTCAGATTTTCTTCACTGGTGCCGATTCCGCGAGGCGTTACGGCACCTATCGTATGTTCTGGGATGGCATCGGCTTGCAAAAATATGTCTCGGGCACGTCTCTTGCAATCGGTCAGTAACTGTCACTTCCTCCGTTGGCCTGCGGAGCGGCCTGACCACCCTTGCACCATACGGCGCGAACCCTTGATTCTCCAGGTTCATTTGTCCCCAGTAGGCGTATAATCTCAGTATTGTGAGTACTAGTCCCACACCAACCCCGCAGCAAGTCGGCATTCTCGTCCTCGACGACAATGCCCAGGGCTCTAGCGCGGTTAAACAGATTCTGGATTCCGAGGGATGGCGCGTCCGCGTCGTCTCGGACACCAAAATGCTTCTCGCCGAGCTGAAAACCGGGGAATGGTCTCTGGTGATTGCAAATGTGGTTCTTACGGGAGTCGAGGGACACGCCTTCGTCATCTTGCGCGAGCTTGCCAGCGTTTCCGCCGCCGAGGGCGCTCGCATCCGCGTCCTGTACCTCATCCCAGAGGCAACCAGCAGCCAATATGTAACTCACTTGGAGGCCGCGCGCCTACCGTACGTGCTTCGCCCCTATCACTTGCACGACTTTCTCGAAAAAGTCAGCGACCTGCTCGTCGAAGTGAAGGCCATCGAAGGCCCGATCCGCCAAGTTCGCCACGAATTCGGCGCTCTGCGTAAGAAAAAGAAACAAGCTGGGCGTAACTCCATGTTCGCCTCGCGCGATACCTTCTCCTACACCGACGAAGAGCTCGCCGAATACGAAAAGCAGGAAAGCGAAGCCTCCAAGTCGAGGCGCAAGCCGCGTATCAACCTCGGCGATCCCAACCGCTAGTGGGCCTGCCTGAAGTTTTCCCTCACCGGTTCGTGCAAGGAATTTACCCTTCTGCGTTCTAATGCTGAGTTGCGCCCCGCTGGTTCGCTCTGACCGGGCCGGGGCTCACACAGGAGGCTCTCATGGAACGTTCGATTTTCGCCGTTTTGATCGGCGGACTTCTCGGTATTACCGCGCTCGGCGGCCTGGCTATCGTCAGCTCGGCGCCTGGCTCACCTTCGGCCCTTCCTTCCCGGCCAGAGGGCGAATGGCGATTGCTCGATCCCGTCGTCTACGAAAACATCTCCATCTTCCCTGTCGTCAGCTCTCAAGGTCAGGACACCAGTTCTTTTCTTACGCTCGAGGAAGGGCTCGCGACCGGCGAGGTCACCGTCGCCGAGCAAGGCGCACAGGTCCTGCAGCGCTCGCGTGACGGCCGTCCCGTCTATCTTCCGCAGCACAACACCGGCCCTACCGTTAACCAACTTGTTCTGATCAATCGCAGCCGCCGGCCGTTGCTCCTTCTCGCCGGTGAACTCGTCAGCGGTGGCAAGCAGGATCGCGTCATCGGTAAGGATCGTATCGTTCCTGTCGGCGCGCCTCCGCTTCCTCTCGACGTTTTCTGCGTCGAGCACGGCCGCTGGACGGGCGCCGCGCAATTCGCCGCTGCAAGTACTATCGTCCATCCCAGCGTCCGCGAAAAAGCTGCCGTCGATCAAAAGCAAACTGAAGTTTGGGACGCCGTCCGCAGCGGCACCACGGCTAAGGCGAAGCCCGCGGCGCCTCCTCCGCAAATATCGTCTCAGAATCTCCAAGCTGCCATCGCCGGAAATGGGCGCACGGAAGCCTATGAAAAAATCTACGTCTCGCAGGCTGTCGGTGTGTCCATTGATGATTTCGTGAACGAGGTGCAACGCCTCTTTGCGCGCACCACTTCCGGCTTGAAGGGTGAGCGCGTCGTGGGTGTGGTCGTTGCTTACGGCGGCGAAGTCGCCTGGAGCGACATCTTCGCTTCCGGTGATCTCTTCGATCACTACTGGCGTAAATTACTGCGCAGCTATGCTGTGGAAGCTCTTACTCGCCCGACGTACCGCCAGGCGGCCTCGCGCGACAACGCCATCGAGTTCTTGCGCCGCTTGAACGGCCGCGAAACACAGGAAACCGAACCCGGCGTTTACCGTTGGCGAGAAATCAGGGAAGGCCAGCTCGCCCAAATCGAGCTCGACGCGCTGCAGCCCAAACCCATCACCTTGCATCGCTTGCTCTTGCATCGCACCAGTTGACGCCATTTCGTTGGATGTAGCCGAAGGGGCACGATATCGTGCCCCTACTCCAACTTTCGTACGGCGCTGCGATCCGGCGTCCGCTCGAGCAACTGCGTGGCCGTCATTTTCAGCACCGGGTGGACCGCCTCAGGAGCAATCTCCACCAGCGGCACGAGCACAAACCGCCGCAGATGCATCCGCGGATGCGGCACCTGCAATTCCGGCGTGTCCATCGTCTCCGAGCCATAAAGCAAAATGTCCAAGTCGATAAGCCTTGGTCCCTTCGCCACCAGCTTCTTGCTTCCCATCTTCGTTTCGATCTCGCGCAAAGCCCGCAGCAATATCATCGCGTCGAAATGCGTTTCCGCCTCCACGGCGCAATTCAAGAACCACGGCTGTTCCTGCAAATCTACCGGCTCGGTTTCATAGAACGACGATACTCTTTTCACTGCTACGCCCGCATGGGGCAACTCGTCGATCGCAGCGCGCAAATTCCTAGCTCGGTCGCCGACATTCGATCCGAGCGACAAGTACACATTCGTTTCAGCCATGTTTTCTTAGCGGTGGAGATCACTTCACCGTGTCCGCGCCGGCTTTCGCGCACTGTGCGTCCTGCGCGCTCGTCGCGCCGCTAACGCCGATCGCTCCCACAATCTTTCCGTCCATCACCAAAGGAATTCCGCCCTCCACCGCCACCACGCCCTTCAGCGTGAGAATTCGCAGACCCTCTCCTCCCGCCGCCAGCGCATCCTGGAGCGCTTTTGTCGGCCGTTTGAAAAGCGTCGCAGTGCGCGCCTTGTCAATGGCCACTTCCGCGCTGCCAAGTTGCGTGTTGTCCATTTTCTCGTAGTAAATGAGCGTGCCCCCCGGACCAACAATCGCTACGGCCACTCTCCAATTATTTTTCGCCGCCTCCGCCAGCGCCGGTGCCGCCGCTTTCTTGGCGTTTTCCAGACTGATCGCTGTCCCATACGGATTCGGCATTTGCGCTACCGCGCTCAGCAACGCGCCAAGCGCAAACATCACCGCGGCAACAAATCTCACCATAACTTTCCGTGACATGCTGTCTCCTCCTCCGATTCAAATATCCTTCGTTCACTTTCTCTCCGCCGTGCAAACAAAATTGCGCGCGTCGTTCGTATCGCCCGTGCCGTTGTACTTCGCGATCTGCGGATAGGGGCACAGCGGCCGAGTCATCTTCACGCCCGTGGAAGCGTCTCTTCCCTCATACTTCGTCGCGACGATCGCATCAGGCGCAATCCCTTTCTCCACCCACTGTTCGAGCGCCGTCTCCATATTGCGCCGCGCATCCCTCGCGTCCGTGCCTCCTTGCCCGAAGGAATCTGTTCCTGGACCACCGCTGCAATGCTGCATCCCCGGCACCATATAGAGCCGCGCGAACGCCTCCGACTCACGCGCGCCCATTTTCCTCACCAACTCGTTGTAGTAGTTGATGGTGTTTAGCGCCGAAATGGCCGCGTCGTTCCACCCGTGATAGAGAATCAGCTTCCCGCCGCGTGCTTTGAATGCCTTGAGATTTGCCTCCGTGGCGTTCAACACTTTCGCGGTCTTTTCATCAGCCGCTTTCATCGCTTGATCGACGCTGGCATCCTTGTAATTCCAGTCCGCTTTCCCATAAACGAAGTTAGGAAAATATCCGCTAGTAAACGCGAACAGCAAGCTTTTGCCTGGCGCCGGCCCAGTAATCCATGTTTCCCATCCTCCGGGCCCCTCTTCCGCTCCCACCACGTACCCCGGAAAAATCTTCTTTCCTTTCGCGTCGTCGGGTCCTTCATACAGTTTTTTCAAAGCGGTCACCTGTGCCGCCGTCAGGCAATTCTCCGAATCGCCTTCTTTGCAAAGCAGTGTCGCCGGATCGAAGTGGCATTTCCGCGGGTCATTCACGATCCCATCGCTCACACCGTCCTGGGCGTCGCACGCAGCGTTCACCGCGCGAGCGATCGCCGGTAATTTGCCCGGCGGGATGTAGCTTGCGGGATCCAGCGTGGTCGCTTGCGCGTCCGCAAGCGCTTTGGTCAATAGGTGCGTCCAGAAATTGGCCGGCGCTCCCGCCAGGATCCCGTCATAATCTTCCGGGAAGCGTTGTGCTTCCATCAACGCTTGCCGCCCACCGTTCGAGCAACCCCAGAAATACGAATGCTGCGTTTCTTTGCCGTAGTACGCCTTGACTACCTCCTTTGCCACGCGCGTCATTTCGTGGATTCCCCGGTATCCGAAGTCCGCTACCTTTTCGGGATGCCCCAGCGCCCAACTCGCTTCCACGGCGCTTCCGGTGTGGCCGGTATCCGTGCCGGCCATCGCATAGCCTTGCGATACACCTGTTCCCAATTGCGGGTAAGCAATCTCACCCGCGAATCCACCGTTCCCTCGGCCTTGCAGCTTCCCGTTCCACCCTCTGTCCTGCGCATCCCCGGCAGGCATCCACACTTCGATCTTGATCGAGGAATCCGCGCTCGGCGTGGCTTCCACTACTATTCGGCAGAACGCAGGAAGCATTTTGTAGAAAGAACCATCTCCTGCCGTCCGTGGAGAAACATTTGGCGGAGTGAACGCTCCTGCTGCGATCATCTGCGCCGAAAGAATTCTCGCTCCGAGCAATTCCAATTGCGCCAGATCCTCGCAAGAATGCGTTCCGGCCGCGTTCTGTCCATAGGCACCGCGCGACAGCAGCACCGCGCTAAGTGCCGCGAAGATCACTTTACGCATGGCGAATTCCTCCGATCTGTGCTTCGTACCAGTCTGCGCCGAGGCGAACGTTAGCCCAAGTCGAAACACTCGCGCAATCCTTTTTCGGGCCGGCGCTGTGGGTTGGCTGGCCTCGACGATTGAAAGAATGGCAATTTCTCGCTTAGAATCCTGCCCATGCGCAAGGTCGTCCTCGGCCTCGGCATCAGCCTTGACGGCTACATCGCCCGCCCCGATGGAGCGGTCGACTTTCTCTTTATGCCCAAAGACTATTCGATGGGCCCGTTCTTTGCCACCGTCGACACGGCCGTCCTGGGGCGCAAAACCTACGACGATGCACTCAAAATGGGCGGAGGCGGTTTCAGCGGCTCAAAGATGAAGAATTACGTCTTCTCTCACTCGCAACCGCCCGGCGAGCGCAGCGGCGTCACTTTCGTAAACGAATCCCCGAAAACTTTCGTCGAGAACCTCCGCAAGCGCCCTGGAAAAAATATCTGGCTGATGGGTGGCGGCGAACTCGCCCGAGACTTCCTCAAAGACGACGTGGTCGATGAACTTTATATCGGAATCGTTCCCGTCTTGATTGGCGAAGGCCGCCCGCTTTTTCCCAGCGGCTTTCCCCAACGCGAATTCACTTTGCTCGAAAACAAGACCTTCTCGAAAGGCCTCATCGCCCTCAAGTACGCCCGTATCCGCAAAAGACTCAAACGCAAAGTGTAGAGGCCGGCTTCAGCCCGGCTTTTTTCGATCTTAGGTGCCTTTAGGTCGCCACACTGTCGTTCGTCTTTGATCGTGTAGCGCCGTCCCTTTAGGGGCGGCGTTTTTTTAGAACAGTCGCGGCTGGCGGCGGGGGAGTTCGCGGCCAAAATACTCGTATGCGCTCTGCGTGGCCACGCGGCCGCGCGGGGTGCGGTCAATCATGCCGATTTGCATCAGGTAAGGCTCGTACATTTCCTCGATGGCGTCCTCTTCTTCGGAGAGCACGGCGGCAAGCGTGCCGAGGCCGACGGGGCCGCCGCCGTACTTGTCGAGAAGCGCAATCATCAAGTTGCGGTCTACTTCGTCGAGCCCGCGCTCGTCCACTCCGAGCATTTGCAGCGCTTCTTGCGCCACCGCCCGCGTGATGCGGCCCGCCGCGCGCACTTCCGCGAAATCGCGCGCGCGCCGCAGCAAACGGTTGGCGATGCGCGGCGTGCCGCGGCACCGGCCTGCGATTTCTTCCGCGCCCCCCTCGTCCATCTGGATGTTCAGGATTTTCGCCGAGCGATGAATAATGATCAGCAAATCCGCCGGCTCATAAAAATCCAGCCGGTGCACGATGCCAAAGCGCGAGCGTAGCGGCGCGGTGATCAATCCCGCGCGCGTCGTCGCACCAATCAGCGTGAAATGTCCCAAGGGAAAGGGATGAATCCGTGCGCCCGGACCCTGGCCGATAATCAGGTCCACGCGAAAATCTTCCATCGCCGGGTACAACACTTCTTCCACTGCGGGCTGCAAGCGGTGAATTTCGTCCAGGAAGAAGACTTCTTTCTTTTCGAGCGCCGTCAAAATTGCAGTCAAGTCGCCTTTGCGCTCCAGCAAGGGTCCGGCGCTGGTCTTGATCGGCACGTTCAATTCGTTGGCGATGATTTGCGCGAGGGTGGTCTTTCCAAGGCCGGGCGGCCCGTAGAGCAGCACATGGTCCAGCGCCTCTCCGCGGCTTCTCGCGGCGTCGATGGCAATCTGAATGTTTTCTTTGACGCGCTTTTGTCCGATGTACTCGTCAAGGCGCTTCGGCCGCACGCTTACGTCGATGCGCGCGTCTTCGTCATAGGCCTGTCCGGACACAATTCGTTCGGGCTGCCGCTGGTGGATCATCCGTTTTGCCGTTCCATCTGGCATCTTTTCTTTGTGCTCTCTTATGCTAAATCTTTCTTTCTATATTCGCGCCGCTCGCCCCTTTGGCACGCTCAACGATTGCAATGCCCCACGCAGCAACTTTTCAAAATTTCCGGCGCCGGCTTCGCGCTTCGCTTCCGCGACCGCGGTCTCCGCGGCGCGGCCGTCGTATCCCAGATTCACCAGCGCGGAAATGACGTCCGCCTCGATTCCCGCGGGCGAAGACGCCGCCGGTTTCTCCGTCTCCACGGCTACTGCTTCCAATTTGTCTTTCAATTCAACCACTATGCGCTCCGCCGTCTTGCGGCCCACGCCGGGAATTCTCGTCAGCCGCCCCAGGTCGCTTCCGCGAATCGCCGGCACGAGTTCTTCAACACTCATCCCGCTCAAAATCTTAAGCGCCAGAGTCGGCCCCACGCCGGAGGCCGAAAGCAACATCTCAAAAAAGTGTTTTTCGCGCGACGAGACAAATCCGTACAGCGCCAGCGCATCTTCGCGCACATGGGTGTGGATCAGGAGGGTCACTTCGGTGTGCAGCTCGCCGAGCGCGGCGTAGGTCGAGAGCGGCACTTGCACGACGTACCCCACGCCGCCAACGTCGATGAGCACGTGGTTCGGTCTTTTTTCCGCGAGCCGTCCGCGAAGCTGGCCAATCATCGCTCGCCAGTATTGCCGCTTTTCTTTCGCCCGTCAACGCGAAGTCCGTCGTCAACGGCCGTATTTGCCAACGAGTTCGGAGTGGGCAACGATGTGACTCTTCATCGTTCGTTCCAGGTCAGCCTTTGTAGCGCCTGGTTTGAGATTCAGCTTCGTATCGAGGGCATACAGTTTGAAAAAATATCGGTGTGGCTTGCCCGGCGGGGGACAAGGCCCGCCGTAGCCGATCTTGCCGAAATCATTTCGGCCTTGGCGCGCACCGCTAGCAAGCTGCTCTTGGCTCGGCAGCCTCTCCGGAAATTCCCTTGCGTCCGCGGGAACGTCATATAAAACCCAGTGCACCCAGGTGCCCCCTGGAGCGTCGGGATCATCCATGATGAGCGCGAAGCTCTCGGTGTTTGCAGGCGGCCCTTTCCATTCCAGTTTCGGGGAGACGTCCTGCGCGTCGCACGTAAATTTTTTGGGGATTACTTCTCCGTCCGAAAAATCCGGACTTATAAGGTGCAATGCCATGGGTCCTCCTTTCTCCTGGGCAAAAAACTTTCCGGAAGGCCAGAGAAAGGAGCACAGAAGGAAAGCCATGAGGACTGCAACTCTGATGCGCGCGGACAGTTCCCAGACTCTCTTACGCGGCTCCATGGCTACGCAAAAACTCGGCGACTTCGGCATGGCCGCGCTCCTGCGCGAAACTGATCGCGGTCTTTCCATCATTGGTCTTGGCATGCAAATCGGCGCCGCTGGCCAGCAACATACTAACGATCCCCAGGTGGCCGTTCGCAGCGGCGGTAAGAAGCGGCGAATAGCCCGTTCCATAACGGTAATTCGGATCCGCGCCATTGGCCAGCAGCCACGACACAATTGCTGTGTGGCCGCTGGCTACAGCTCCAGTAAGGGCGTTGTAGCCAGTCCCATTTGTTGCTGCCGCGTTGACATCCGCGCCCTTCGCAAACAAATACTCGGCTACTTCAAGATGACCAAACACCGCCGCCAGCGCGAACACAGGAAACCCATCGGGCGAATAGGTCTTGGCCTCAGCCGGCATTTCTTCAACGAGCTGTTTTACGCGCTCCAACCGCCCCAGCGCCGCGGCTTCATGCAGCTCCAGCGGAACTCCGCAAGCCATCAGGACGTCGCAAAGTTCCTTGTTGCCGCTGTACGCGGTCAGCAGCAAGGCCGATTGCCCCTTTTCATTGCGTGCGCCCGCCAATTGTGGTTCTTCCGCCAGCATTCGCTTGGCTGCCGCAGTATCCCTGGTTTGAATGACCTGGAAAAATTTGGCGGCGCTGCTCATCTTAGCGGCGAGAGCGGTCTTTGCGTACGGCTTCGTCGATCAGGGCATCGAGTTCGCTGCGCGTCAGCGTCACATCATCGCCGGAATTCTCTCCGCTGTCGCGGGTGATGGGCAATTCCGCTCCCCCACCCGGCGGAGGCGAGACAAAGTAACGTGGACGCGCCGCCATGAGCTTGGCGACTTCGCGGCTGGAGAGCAACAGAGGTTCGCCGGCTAATTCCGCGGCCAGAGTGATTTTCGCGCTGTGCTCGATGGTCTCCATTCGAAAGAACGCGGTGAGCAAATCCGGGCCGCAGGTGACAGCGCCATGGTTGGCAAGAAGAAGCGCATCGTAGTGCGGCACGAACGGCTCAATGGCTTCGCTCAACTCCTGAGTTCCCGGCGTGGCGTATTGCACCAGGGGGATCTGGCCAAGTCCCACAACAACTTCGGGAAGCAGGGCATGATTCAGCGCGCGCCCGGCAACTGCAAATCCTGTCGCTGTGGGCGGATGGCCGTGGCAAATGGCCATCACATCCGGCCGCATCCGGTAGAACAAGAGGTGCATTGCCAGTTCGGAGGAAAACTTCCGGTCGCCGGAAAGTTGCCGGCCTTGCAAATCGGTAATGACCAGATCCTCGGGAGAGAGCATTCCTTTATTCATGCAGGTAGGAGTGGTAAGGACGCTGCCATCATCGAGGCGCACGGAAATGTTTCCTTCGCAGGCGACGATGTGTCCGCGCTCGTACATCCATCGTCCGGCAATACAAATGTCGCGGCGGTGTTGCTCTTCGCTCTTCGCGTGGCCTGAAAAGAGTGAGTCCGGGGTCACGGCGGACTCCTTCCTGGCTCAGAATGTTTTCCGAGCCGTTCAGTTTGAGTTGATCCAGGCACACTCCGTAGCGGAGTTACGGAATGGCTCTTGCCAAACCCCTCTCAGGCGGCAGGAGCGAAAAAGAAACTAATACAAGTTGCCTCCAGAAGCTAGGCATAAATACCGCGAAGCTTCAGGGCTCTGGCGACGCGGTCGATGGCCAGCATGTAGGCGGCGATGCGGTTGTTGACCTTGTGCATTTCCGCAAAGCGCACCACTTCATCAAAGGCATTCTCCATTACGTCGAGGAGGCGCTCGTTCACTTCGCTCTCGCGCCAGAAGAAACCCTGGCGGTCCTGGACCCATTCGAAATAACTGACGGTAACCCCGCCGGCGTTGCCGAGAATATCCGGTACAGTGAAAATTCCTTTGGCGTCGATAATCGCGTCAGCCTGCCAAGTGGTTGGGCCGTTGGCGCCTTCACAGAGAATTCTCGCTTTGACCTGATTGGCGTTTTTCTCGGTGATCTGGTTTTCGATGGCCGCGGGAATGGCGATCTCGCATGACTGGAAGAGAACGTCGCGCGCAGTCATTTTCGTTCCGCCGCCGGGGAATTCCTGAAGCGGCTTCTTCTGCGTGTACACCCAATCGATGACCTTCGGAACATCAAAGCCTTTTTCGTTGTAAAGACCGCCGCCAATATCCGCGAGGCCGATGATTTTGTAACCGGCTTTTTGCATGAGGTCAGCGGCCATGGAACCAACGTTGCCGAAGCCTTGAACCACTACGCGGCAGCCTTGTTTCTCGATGCCAAGTTTCGCGAGCGCTTTGTCGCAGCAAATCATGACCCCGCGTCCAGTGGCTTCGCGTCTGCCGCGTGAGCCGCCGAGTTCGATGGGTTTGCCGGTCACCACGGCAGTGGTAGCTTGGCCGAGGTGCATGGCGTAGGTATCCATAACCCAGGCCATGGTCTGCTCGTTGGTGCCGACGTCGGGCGCCGGAACATCCTTCTCTGGACCGAGCCAGTTCGCCAGTTCCGCGGTATAGCGGCGAGTAAGCCGCTCGAGTTCGCCGCGCGACATTTTGCGCGGATCGCAAATTATTCCGCCTTTTGCGCCGCCGAAAGGGATATTCACGACCGCGCACTTCCAGGTCATCCACGTCGCCAGCGCCCGCACTTCGTCGATGGAAACGTCGGGAGCAAAACGGATTCCGCCCTTGCCCGGCCCCCGCACAGTGGAATGCAGCACGCGATATCCGGTGAAGACTTCCAACGTTCCGTTATCCATCCCGATCGGAATGTAGAGAGTGATTTCTTTGCTGGGATATTTCAAATAGCGATAAAGCCCCTGTTCGAGCCCCAGTTTTTCCGCGGCGACCTCGAAACGCGCTTCGGCGTTCTGGTAGACATTCATTTCTTCCGGCATGGGAGCTTGCGACATGCGAAAATTCTCCTTTGATACGGACAGCCCTGTTTCCGTCATTGCTAACGGAGTGAGTCGCTTCCTCTCGACGCGTTTTCTCGCGCGGAGGAATCTCTCTTCGCTGGATTCCAGAGCAGAATCAATGCTTCGGCTGCGTCAGCTCTGTCTTGTCAGGCCAAGGAAGGTGAGCACCAGCGGTCTACCCCACCGCAGGAATCGCCAATTGGCCGGGCCGCCAGTATACGAACCTGCTGTTCTCCCCGCAAGCGGTGTAGTGCCCAAAAAGACCGGGCAAACGAACGCGAAGGCACACCAAAGGTGTGAAGGACCGAGGTCGATAAAGGATTACGGCAAGCGGAACTGGACGGTGACGGTAAGATGCATGGCGACGGGCTTGCCGTCGAGCAATGCGGGCTGATACTTCCACTGCTTCAAAGCGTCCATGGCTGCTTGTTGCAGCAACGTGGGGCCAGAGACAACTTTCATGGTCGTCACGCGTCCACTGGCGTCAATCAGCGCGTCGATCGTGACGTTGCCGGAAACATGCTGATTCTTGGCGAGCGTCGGATAAAGCGGAGGCACGGAAGAAATCAGCTTCGCCTGTTTCACATCACCGCCAACGGGAAGTGAGGCCGCGGGCGCTGTTGGCTGATTGTTGCTCGCAGCCATGCCGGTGTTGAGTGTTTCCCCATCCGTCTGGTCCTCACTGTTCAGATTGATGCCAGCGTCTGGTTCCCCAACGGTCTGCGTATGGCGGCCCGCCGAGACTTTGGGTTTCGCGAGGTGCACTTCGCCGAGGACGGGTTTCTTGGGCTCCTCCACAGGCGGCTGGGCCGAAGCCGATGTCGGCGCACTCGCGCCAGACTTTGTTGGAGTCGAAATGGGTTGCGCATTTCGCGCGGCCAGCGCAGATGAAACTGCCGGCACAACGCTCAGTGTATTTGAGCCCGGTTTGGATGGAACGGAAGCGTTTGTGAGCGGCGACGAATTTGATTGCGCCGGAGGATTCGCCTGCGGCGGCACATTTCCTTGAGATTGCGACGTCGAACTCACCACGGGAAGGGAGGCGACAGAAGCCTGCGCGTTCGACGCGGGCTCAGAACCTGCCTGGACGCGGCCGGACTGCTGTTGCACATACCACCAGCCACCGCCAGCAACCGCCACGACACCAGCCGCAATCGCTCCAATCAGAAAGCCCTTGCCCGAACTCCTGGGCTGGCTTTCATGCGTCCCCCTGGCTTCGTCAAGTGGGAGGGCGCTGCCAAACGTGGGAAGCGGCAGCTCTGGAACATGGAGATTTTCGACGGGCTTGACGGTCTCCACGGCAACTTCTTCCACCCTGGGCTCTTCCGAGACGCGCTTTACTTTTTCCTTGTCGATCGGTTCCTGAGCCGACGAAGGCGTAACCGCGTTGCGAGCGAGAGGCTCGAGCCAGGCTGGAATTTTCAGCTCTTCATCGTCGAACAGCGATTTCGAGGACTTGGACTCAGGTTTGACGGGTTCGACACGCGCGGGAGGCGCTAGCGCGGGTTCCGGCGTGTGAATTTCTGTCTGTTCCAATACTTTCGCGGCGCTCTCCGCAAGTTCTTTTTGTATGGACACGGGAGACGCGTGCGGAATTTGCACGGAAACCGTTTCAGTCTGTGTGGATTCGCCGGAGAACTTCAACGTCGAAAGCTCTTCTTCAAGCCGCGCGGTGTGCTTTTTGAGCGTCTCAGTTTCGGGGTCGGCGCAAACCTGCACGGCGGGTTCAGAGTCGTCTGCAGTGGCAGCCTGTTTGCCTTCGAAGAGTGCCAGGAGATTTGGAACGACCGTAATTGGAGCGACCGGCGCCCTGGATGGCTCCAGAAACGAGGCTTGCACTTCCGAAGCGCGCGGCGAATCAATCAGCCCAGGCGTGATGGGTTGCGCGGGGACGGAATTCACCGATTCCACCGGAGCTGGGGAAACCGGGACGGCGGGTACGATCGGGACGACCTGCGCGGCTGGCACCGGCGCGCGGACGCTAAGCGGAGCTTCGGGATCGAAGGACGAGGCCAATGTGGAAGAAAGCGGCGCCGCAGGCGCCACGGGTTTCTGCGGAAGCAGATCTTCTGGCTTCGTCACTGCGGGAAGGACTGATTTCGTTTCAGCCGGCTTTGGCGCAGGATCTTTCACAGCAGAAACCGGAACGGCAAGCTTAGCCGTGACGACGCTGGGTCTTGCATTCGCCGCCGGCGCGGGCGTGGCTTGCTGAGAAGCAGAACTGATACGGTCACCCGGAAAACGCATGCCCCAAAAGCCCACCACGGGCTCGGTGAATTCAAGTTCGACGTAGCCGCTGACGCTGCGATAGTTCTTGGACTTGACGACCTGACAGACGACTTCTTTCTTGGTTTTTTCGTTGGTTAGGAAGAGCAATTGTCCGGGAGCAACGGAAGAAGAAAGACGGATAACGGCGCCGCTGCCAAAGATCAAAACAGTCTTGGTGGACTCCGAAAAAGGCTCACGTTTGTCGCTGCCATCCACGGCGCGCGCCCCATTGACGGTGACGGGAACTTCCAGCGCGACGGGCTGCGGCTTGACGGCTGAGTCACCGGGCAGAGCGGAACCGGACGCGGCGCGCGCGGCCCCGTCCGGCTTGGCGGCCAAGTTTTCGGCGTCTTTTACGGTAGGAGGCATGGCTGGCACACTCGCGAAGCTAGACTTTCGGACACGCCCGGCACGAAGCAGGGCTCCCCGGTAACATCTATATGTTCCGCCTTCCTGGAGGGAGCCAACTATAGTACGTGCGTACTACAGTGCGGCAGAAACACCTGTCCGTGTGGACAGGTCAAAGAGGAAACAGACGTGCCCGGCGCGAATCGAAACAGGCGCAAGAAAAAATGTGAGAGTTATCTCGGAAGAGGAGGCTGGAAACGCTGATCGACTTCAACCTGATAGCCGGTGACGAGCTTGTTGGTTTCATTGGCCATGCCGATGACGGCTTGCAGCTCCTTGAACATGGCGTCGGTCATTCCTTTGCCGAAGGCGGATGCGGTGTGCGAGGCGATGCAGTAGTTACAGTTGTTGGTGACGCTGACGGCGATGTAGATGAGTTCCTTGGTGAGCGGGTCGAGCGCGCCCGGCGCCATAATCTGCTTGATGCTTTCCCAAGTGCGCTTGAGCAATGCGGGATCGTGCGCGATGGCTTTCCAGAAATTGTTGATCCAATCGGTTTTGCGCGTGGCCATGATGTCGTCGTAGATGGCGCGGACTTCGGGCGAGGCGTCCTGGTATTCAATCAATCCGAATGTGGCCATGAGAATCCTCTCTGATTTGTATTTCTTGGCTCTTCCAAACGGTAGCAAGAAGCGGTAACAACTGGATAGAGACATTCCGTGACGCAGGAACGCCGCGAGAAGAGCGCCTAAAATTCTTAGCAGGAGTCAATAGAAAAGCGCGCCTTGCGAGCGGTTAGACGATGAAATTTTTGGGTTCGTCGAATTGAATTCATTCTCCTTGACAGGCGGCCATCAGAGAGTTAAAACTCAGAAACCTCAGCCATATTGGTCGTATTGCTGAACCGGTTTTTTGAAACAGAGAAGGGCGAGCTGGTCCGGGGGGCTTGTCCTTGTTTTTGCAAACTGGTCACGATCCACAAACTGAAAGCGATCATGGTGCGATTCCTTTTGGAACGTTTCCCGACGGGGTTGGGGAACGCGGGTGCTGTCAATTACAGTTCGATCTCGATGAGGGGGTGTTGATCATATGAAGCGCCTAGCATTAGCAATCCTTGTTGTTCTATCGCTCGCTGTGGGGGTGAGCGCCCAGACGTTCCGCGGCTCCATCAACGGAACAGTGACCGACCCGTCGGGCGGTTCGGTTCCAAACGCCACAGTCAAGGCCACCGAAAGTGCCACGGGGATTGACCACACAACAACAACAACTAATGACGGAGCCTTTTCCTTTCAGGACATTCCATTGGGGCTCTATAAAATCACGGTCACCGCGACGGGCTTTCCCGCATACACGGTAGACAAAGTGGAAGTTGCGGCGGGCCAGATCTACACGCTCAACGTAAAGCTGGCATTGCAACAGCAGACCACCACCGTGGAGGTCTCGGCTGCGGCTTTGACCCTTGACACCACGACCCAAACGCAGACCATGACCATTCCCGACGATGTGGTGCAGAACATTCCTCTCAACGGCCGTGACTTCACGCAAATGATCGGTGTTGCACCGGGCTTCGGCGGCTACAACGTGGGCGGCTTCGGTTCGCTCAATGGCACGCGGCCTAACCAGATCAACTGGCAAATCAACGGAGTGGACAATAACGATTTCTGGCACAACATTCCGGCTATCAATCAGGGTGGCGTCTCGGGGATCGCCGGCACTGTGCTACCGATTGACGCAACTGAGGAATTTTCAGTGCAGACCTCCTCGGGACCCGAAGGCGGGCGTAACGCCGGTGGGACAGCCAACATTGTTCTCAAGTCCGGGACCAACAACATTCATGGGTCACTTTATTACTACAATCGGAACGAATACTTCGCTTCCCCCTCCCCCTTCTTTACGCCGGCCCCTGGCACTAAGGCTCCAAGAGAGCGCAACGAAAACTACGGGTTCTCTGGGGGCGGCCCGATCATTAAGAATAAGACCTTCGTTTTCCTCAGCTACGAGAAGAACGACTTCGTATTTGGTCTTTCCGGAATTGCCACAGAACCTTCCGACGCCTGGGTAAACCAGGCCCTGGCTGTTCTGACCGCTCATGGCGTTACGGAGAGCGCGGCGTCGAAGACGGCGATTGGGACAAGTGGCTTCTGGCCGCGAAGCACAATCGGTAGCCTGCCTGCCACAACCGGCAACTTCTTCAGCCCCAGCGCCGAGTTTGGCTACAGCTACAACGGCGTAGCTCGGGTCGATCACCAAATTTCCGACAAACATCATCTTTCTCTGCACGCCATCATCGGTCAAGGTAACCAGACTGCTCCACTGGGCGGCAGTCCGGCGCTGGGAACGGCCAGCTCGAACTTGGCATACTACTTCGAGGTTGCGCCTCTCCACGACGGTAACTATGGCGGGGTCTTGAACTCCGCGTTGTCATCGAGGTGGACCAATCAATTCCTTTTTGGCGCCAGCTACTTCAACCAGCTGTTCCACGACAACAACAATAGCTTCGATACCAAGGCTATGGGAATATTCCTTAGCCCGGACGCCACCGCCCACGGACAGCCTATCCACGGCGCTCCCAATGTCATCATCGCGCCTCCTTCCAAGGGCGGATCAGGGGGATTTGAACAGATTGGCCTGACGCCGCCCGAGGGCCGAAGCGACCTGACCTTGCACTTTACTGACATCGTTTCCTACAGCGTCGGAAAGCACCAGTTCCGGTTCGGAGCCGAATACCGCCACGGAAAACTGAATGAGTTCTATCATCGCCGCGGAACGGGAAAGTTCGTCTTTGACGGTTCCGCCGGCCCTTGGGCTGCTGATCCGGTGACTGCGACGGAAACCCCGTTAACAAAGGCTTTGGCCGACTTCCTGGCTGGTGACGTATCGGCCTGCGATGCCTTCCATAACACGGCGGGGTTTACCTGCGGCTCGACAATTGCCGTCGGTGATCCAGAGCGCTGGGTGCATGTCAACGCCTTCAACGCCTATGTTCAGGATTCGTGGCAGCTCACTAGGAAGCTCAACGTTAGTTACGGCTTGCGCTATGAATACTTTGGTCCGATGCAGAGCGACAAGAAAGACATTGCTAACTTTGTCCCGGGCACCGGATTTGTGGTGCAAGATGGCAGCCATGCCCTCTTCAACCCCGGTAAGGACCATTTCGCTCCTCGTCTCGGCTTCGCATATCAGCCCACAGCGAAGGGTGACTTGGTCGTCCGTGGAGGCTTTGGCGTGTTTTATGACCAAATTAACTTGAACCCCTTCCTGGATTTCCGGCCGCCCGTCTCGGCGCCTTCTGGGATTCAGGGCAACCCATTTGGCGCAACGCCCGTCTCCACTTACTCGCGCAATGGTTACAACTGGGATGCCGTTCAGGCTGGAGGGGCTTCAATCTTTCCAGGAGTCAAAGCCTGCAGCGATCCTAATTGCGCGGCCGCAGGCGACCCTCAGGGCTTGGGTGTGTATTCCGTGAGTTCAAATTTCCGCACACCTTACTTTTATAATTACAACCTGCAGATTGAGAAGGGCCTAGGCAACGCCGCGGTGTTCCAGATTGGATATGTTGGAAGTCAGGGGCGCAAGCTCAACATCGTGTCCAACATCAATCAAGCTGGGGCGTTTACGCATTTTGGGAACATTCTCCAACTCAACACTATCGGAACTTCTAACTACAACGCATTGCAGACCATTTTCCGAACGAGAGCTTGGCGCGGACTATCCTCGCAGTTTGCTTACACCTGGTCGCATGCTCTGGATGAAGTCAGCGAGTACCGCGGTCAAGTTCTGGACGATGCTTTCAACCTTAAGGCGGATTATGGAAACAGTGATTTCGACACTCGACACCTTTTCACCATCAGTGGGACCTATGATCTTCCCAAGGCGCCTTGGGCTACGTCTACCCTGACAAAGCGCGTCTTCAACGACTGGCAAATCAGCAGCGTAATGAATTGGCACCGGGGGCAGCCCTCCGACGAGACACTCTCGGGATTGTCTCTAATCGGCAACCCGTATGCCGGAGTCAGTCACAAATTCGACCCGAGCTTTGGCACGCAATGGTGGAACCCCGCTGCGTTCTGCTCTCCGGGCGGGACGGCGTGCCCAGGCAAGGCAAACCTCTCTCGAAATAAATTTACCGGGCCGGGTTTTGGGGATGTGGACCTGTCGTTTATCAAGAACGTCCCTATCACCGAGCGGGTCAAAGTCCAGCTTCGAGCAGACTTCTTCAACCTCCTGAATCGGATCAACCTGGCGTCCGGAGTCGGCGCCGTGGGCGGCGTTTGCGCACCTGCCACCGGAACGGGAATCTGCACCACCGCCAGTGGCTTTGGTCAGGTGAGCGACACCATCGGCGATTTCAACGGCGCTCCGGCCATCGGACCTGGCGAAGCCCGCAACATCCAACTTGTGGCCAAGATCATCTTCTAACGGCTGCGAAACTCATCACCGAGAGGGCGCTCCGACGTTGTCGGGGCGCCCTTTTTTCGTTTTTAGAGCGTTGGATAGTCGCCGAGGGGCACCTGCTACCCCCCACCCCCATCATTTTGTATAAATGTCAAAAGAAAGGGCTTACAAAATTTGCATTTCGTAATTGATTGATTCTAAAGGATGCGTTTTTGGCTGGTTTGGGCTCAGCAAAGGGCGAAAAGTCTGACCTAAAAAAGAAAAGCGGGAGTAAGCTCCCGCAGTCCAAAACGTGGTTCTCTGCAAAACTAAGTTTACTACAAAATGATGAAAAGTCAAGGGAAACTTTCGATAGTTGTCAAACCTCGTTGGAAATGCCCCCATTCGTAACTCGATAGAAATGTCCCCTCGGCGAAATCGGAAAGGCTTGGCGTGGCTGCTAGCGGCGGAGGAATTCTTCGAGAAGGAGACGGGAGAGGCGGCGCGTGTTGTGGCGGAGGACGCCGTGTTCTTCGAGGAGATTGTCGAGGATGACGCGGAAGCCGAGCTTCTGGAGAGCAGAGCGATCAATTGTAACGGTTTCGGCACCCTGCGCACGATAACGGCGTGCGACATCGGGTGAAACAGGCTGGCGATTGGCGACGACCCAATCGATGACGCGGCGCGGAACGTGTTTCTGAATGGCGCGAAGATGGTCGGCGAGGGCGTAGCCGGCGGTTTCGCCGGGCTGGGTCATCAGGTTAGCGATGTAAACGCGAGGAGCCTTGGATTTGGCGATGGCGACGGCGATTTCCGGGATCATCAGGTTCGGAAGGATGCTGGTGTAGAGCGAGCCCGGGCCGAGCAGGATCAGATCGGCTTCCTTGATGGCTTCGATGGCTCCGGCAAGCGGACGCACGCGCCGCGAGGAGAGCTTGAGCCTCCTGATAGGCGAACGGCTGGCGGTGATGCGCGTTTCGCCGTGAACGGTGCGGCCGTTTTCGAGCGTGGCGACAAGGTGCACGTTGGAAAGCGTCGACGGAAAAATCCGGCCGCGAATCGCGAGGACCTTGCTGCTGACGCGAATGGCTTCCGTAAAATCGCCGGTGACGTGTGTCAGGGCGGCGAGGAAAAGGTTGCCGAAATTGTGGCCGATGAGGCCGCGTCCCGCGTGAAAACGATATTGAAACAAGCGGCCAAGAAGGGCTTCATCCTTCGAAAGGGCCACCATGCAGTTACGAATGTCGCCGGGCGGGAGGATGCGGTTCTCGCGGCGCAAACGGCCGGAGCTGCCGCCGTCATCAGTGACGGTGACAATGGCGGCGAGATCGGCGATGGGCCGTTCGCGGGTGGCGCGGCCGTCGGTACGGCGAATCACATGTTCTTTCAGGCCGCGGAGGAGCGTGGAGAGTCCGGTACCGCCCCCGAGCGCGACGACGCGGAAGCCGGAAGAAAGAGTTTTCGATTCAGAGGCACGCTTTTTCATGATGATATTTGGGAACGGAGAAGCGGCTTCATTTCACGGAAAAGAATTTAACACAGAGGACGCGCAGTACGCAGAAGCACAGAGAAGAAAAAACAGCGCGGGTCTGAAGACGCGCCACTACAAAGGCGCTAGCTGGCGAGGCCGTCTTTCTCTGGATAGAGCAGCTCGGTGAAGCGCGGGTCTTCCTGGAGGAACGCAAAATCTTCGTCATTGCGCGCGTGGTAGCGGTTTTCCGCGCGCAACTGAATCGCCACTTTCAGATTGGCCAGCGCGGAATCGGCTTCGCCGGTAAGGCAGTCGAGCGCGGCCAGCGCGTAGTGAATGTGGTCCGCCTTGGGCGCGGCCTTGCGGGCTTTGTCGAGACTTTCACGCGCGTCGTCCCAGCGCCCGATGTTCATCATCGCCACACCGCGCTGATAATGCTCTTCGGCGGTGCGCGGATTCTGCTCGTGGGAGGGCTTCATGCGCTGCTCGGTGATTTTCAGATGCATGCGAGCGCGATCGGCCAACTCTTTACTCGGACCTTTCAAAACCTCTTCGAGTCCTTGCTTGGCCTTGGCAAATTTTTGCTGATGGAACAGCGACAGCGCTTCATCGTAAAGTTTGAGTTGTGCCTGGACGAGCGGGTCAACCAGTTCCACGCCGCCGCGTTGCGCGGGCGGTGGCGAGCCTAAAGTCTTTTTTTTCTGTAGCTTGGCCTGGCCCCGGGCGGTCCCTTTGGAACCGCTCGATGAGCCCGAATGAGACTTGTGCGTTTTTGCCATTGGGCGAATGCTAGCAGAGCAGGATTCTGGCGTCAAATGATGCGAACGGAGGCCTTTTGGAGCGCACCAGGTGTTACCGAACGGAGGCATAGGCAAAAATAGGACGTGGAGTTAAGAGAAGAATCGCGGAAACTATAGGCAGCTCGTGCAAGAGATCCAGCGGGGCCGGAAAGCTGGCCTGCCTGCGCCGCGTATGCTATAAGTTTGTGGCCAATTCTGGTTAACGACAAAGTGCCTTTCATCAATTTTCCTGCGCGCGAAATTAACTGCAAGCTGGTGTACTACGGTCCAGGTCTGGGCGGAAAAACCGCCAACTTGCAGTGGATCTACGACCATACGGGACAGAATCAGAAGGGCAAAATGGTGTCTCTGGCGACGGAGACGGACCGCACGCTGTTTTTCGACTTTCTGCCGTTGGATTTGGGAACGGTGCGCGGGTTCAAGACCCGCTTTCACTTATATACGGTGCCCGGACAGGTCTTCTACGAAGCCAGCCGCAAGCTGATCCTGAAGGGCGCGGACGGCGTGGTGTTCGTGGCGGATTCGCAGGAAGAACGGCTGGACGCGAACTTCGAGACCATGGAAAACCTGCAGGAACATTTGAGAGAGCACAACCTGAATTTCGCTACGATTCCGTACGTGCTGCAATTGAACAAGCGCGATTTGCCGAATGCGATGGCTGTGCCGGAGCTTACGAAACAGCTGCAGAAGAAAGGCGAGCCGGTCCTGGAAGGCGTGGCCATTCAGGGAGTGGGCGTGTTCGAAACGCTGAAGGAAGTCGCCAAGCTGGTGCTGGCGGAACTGAAAAAGGGCGGGTAGGCCACCTCTAGCAAGTCTTTCCTTGAAATCTTCTAGAGCAGCGTGAATTCATCGCAGAGGATATTTGTGCCTAGGTGAAGTTTTGCAGCGCGGCGGATTCGGACTCGAAGGTGGGGATGGCTTCGATGAGGCGCGTAACGGTGAGGGCGTCGCGGACGCGGCCCGGACCGCAAACCAGGCGCAGCACACCACCTTCACGAGCCAGCTTGATGGAGATGCGCACCAGCGTGGAGATGCCGGAACTGTCAATCTGCGGGATGCCGTTCAGGACCACGACCACTTTCTTCGCGCCGCCCTGGACCACGGATTCGAGGGCATCGTGCAGCTGCTCGGCGGGCTCGCCGATGGTGAGCCTGCCGTGAACTTCCAGCACGGGCACTCCGGCGGATTCGCGGACGTTGATTTCCATGGGCGGCCGGTCAGTCATGGCAGTGCGTCAGTCTATCCCTAATGCGGGCGGCGAAGGCGATTCATCCGCGCCGGACGGCATTATACGCTGGAGGGTAAGTTGCACAAAGCGAACCGTTCCACGAGTTTACAGGCCAAAGCGGCCGAACCGGCCGAGGGGCGGCGTATCAGAAAAACAAATCCAGAGAATGAATATTTCAAACTGTGACTAAGGATGGGCCTGCGTATAATGCTGTGCGACATCGTAGCGGGTCCCCAGTAGTAGAATCCAGAGCCAGCGGAGCAGACACATCTATGAAGTGCGTAGGATGGAAGTGTAGTTTCAGCCTTCTCCTGGTGCTTGGGGCCGTCCTGTTCACTGCAATTCCGCTCTCCGCACAACAAACGCCCGCCTCTTCCGCCGCTCCTGTAAAGATGATGGCCTCCTTCGCGGCTCCGGAAACCGCTAAGACTGTTACCGAAAAACTGGCCCAGCTGGACAAAGATGTGAAAGCAGCGCAGTCTTCCGCGGACAACGCCTGGATGCTGGTCAGCGCGGCGCTGGTGTTGATGATGACGGGGCCCGGGCTGGCGCTGTTCTACGGCGGTCTGGTGCGGCGCAAAAACACGCTGGCGATCATGATGCAGAGCTTCGCGCTGATGGCGCTGATCACGGTGATGTGGGCGCTGGTCGGCTACAGCCTGTGCTTTGGAGGCGACGGACATTTTATCGGCAGCTTTGAGCACGCCTTTCTGCGTGGCGTGGGCGCGGACCCGAATCCGGATTATTCCGGGACGATCCCGCAACTGACCTTCATGGTCTACCAACTGATGTTCGCCATCATCACGCCCGCTTTGATTACCGGCGCAACCGCGGAACGGATGAAGTTCAGCGGCACGGTGTTGTTCCTGACGCTGTGGTTCCTGGTGGTCTACGCTCCATTGGCGCACATGGTATGGGGCAAGGGCGGGCTGCTAAACGCGTCGCTTGGAGGAAAATTTCCGACGCTGGATTTTGCGGGTGGCACGGTGGTGCACATATCTTCGGGAGTTTCAGCGTTAGTGTGCGCGCTATATCTTGGCAAGCGCACCGGATATCCCAAGCAGCCGATGCCTCCGCACAGCCTGGTGCTGAGTTTTATCGGCGCTTGCTTGCTGTGGGTGGGATGGTTCGGATTCAACGCGGGCAGCGCTCTGGCGTCCAATTCGCTGGCCAGCAGCGCGTTTGTGGCGACACACTTCGGCGCGGCGGCGGCGGCGCTAAGCTGGAGCGCGGCGGAATGGATCAAGAACGGCCGCGCAAGCGCGCTGGGCGCGATTTCCGGTGCAGTGGCGGGACTCGTGGCGATTACTCCAGCGGCGGGATTCGTCGGCCCCATGCCGGCGCTGGCGATCGGCATTATCGCTGGCGCGGTGTGCTACTGGATGGTGACGAAAGTGAAGGCCATCTTCGGGTATGATGACGCGCTGGATGCCTTCGGCGTGCATGGCGCGGGCGGCACGATCGGAGCTCTACTTACCGGCGTTTTCGCTCAGCAAGTGATCAACCCCATCTTTGGAGCGGACAAACCGGTCGGCGGTCTGGACGGGCATTGGGGCCAAGTCGGAAACCAACTCGTGGGCGTTTTGATCGCCTGGGCGTTTGCCCTGGTGGGAACCTTCGTGCTGCTCAAGATTGTAGATTTGGTAACCGGAGTACGCGTACCTGAAGAGCAGGAGATCGAAGGATTGGACATTACGCAACACGGTGAAGAGGCTTACAACCTTGAATCGTAAGAAAAGCTGGCAAGGGAGCGTCAGGCAGGGGGCGGAGCGGAAACACCCATGATGAAAATCGAGGCAATCATTCAGCCCTCGCGGTTCGAATCGGTGAAGGATGCACTGCGCGAAATCGGCATCGAAGGGATGACGGTAACGGAAGTGCGCGGGCACGGCCGGCAAAAGGGACACACCGAGGTGTATCGCGGACGCGAATACACCGTGGACTTGCTTCCAAAAATAAAATTGGAGATGGTGCTGCCGGACGCGCTGGTGAACCGCGTGGTGGACACAATTCTGAAGACCGCCAAGACAGGAAAGATCGGTGACGGTAAGATATTCCTATCAAGGGTTGAGGAAGCGATCCGGATTCGCAACGAGGAGCGTGGTGAAAACGCGCTCTAGCCTTTCACTTTTGGCCGCCCGGCAGCCGATTTACTGACCGCAGGGTGCTCAACGTGACTACCGCTGCACGCCCCAGTCTTACTCCGGGCATCCCACCCGAAAAGAACATGCAAGGTTCGCCAACGCCCTTGTCCGTGCTCGGCCCGCAGGCCGACGCCGAACGGCAACGCATTCGTCAGCAATTTGAGGCGGGTACCGGTGCGCGAGAAACCCTGCGCGGGTTGTGCGAACTGGCGGACCACAACGTTCAGCAAATCTTCGGCGAAGTCCTGCGCGTCCACGACCGCGAGGCGCAGGGGCTTTGCCTTCTGGCGCTGGGCGGGTACGGGCGGCGCATGCTTTTCCCCTACTCAGACCTCGACATTCTTTTTTTGCTGGGAAATGAGAAAGTGGAGCAGGAATCGCGGCTGCTCATCTCCGAATTTTCGCGGACGCTATGGGACATCGGATTCCGCGTCAGCTCCGCTGGCCGCACTCTGGAGGAATGTAAGCGAATCGAAGAAGACAATGCGGAGTTCCACCTGGCGTTGCTGGATCGGCGGTTCCTGGCGGGAGACGCCGCGCTCTTCGAGAAACTGGACTCGAAGATTCTCCCGGCGTCGGAAAAGCAGGCGCGGCCTTTCCTGCTGGCGCAAATTCACCGGCTGACCCGGGAACGATTGACGCGGTATGGAAATACGATTTTTCACCTTGAGCCCAACGTGAAGGAATCGCCGGGCGGCATGCGGGATTATCAGGCGACCATCTGGCTTCGGCAGATTGTGGAAGAAAAAAAGGGGATTCGAAACGTCACGGCGGCAGAGGAAGAGCTTTCCACTGCGGCCGTCGATTTTCTCAGCGCCATCCGGTGTTTTTTGCACTATAGCAACGCCCGGAACGACAACACGCTCACCTATGAAATGCAGGCGGCGGCAGCAGAGCAGGCGCTGGGCGTGAGCGACGGTGTGGCGCGACCTCCCGCTGAATGGATGCGCCAGTATTTTCGCCACGCCCGCACACTGAACCGCCAACTCTTGCGCTATCTTGAACAGAAGGCTCCCGTGCCATTGACACTGCGCCAGCGCCTGTTCAATGCGGCGCGTTCGGCCAAGAGCGAACCGGCAGGCGGCAGGTATTCCTCGGTGCGCGACGGGTTGCTGGAGGTTGTGGACCTGCCGTCGCTGTCGGACCGCGCCATCACCTATTCCCTCTTTGCAGAGGCTGCTCACACCGGGACTCCGCTGAGCCGTGAGGCGGAGCGCAGCATCGGCTACATCCTGACGCACCCGGAACTCCCCCCGAAGAACACGCAGATTTCGTGGGCCACGCTGCGCGAGATTCTGGGCTCGGATTATCCGGGAGTGGCCTTGCGCTCGATGCAACGTCTGGGGCTGCTTACGGAAGTCCTGCCGGAATTTGGAAAGATCGACTCGCTGGTGGTGCGCGATTTTTATCATCGCTACACGGTGGACGAACACTCTCTGCGCACCATCGAGCACCTGCAGGAACTGGCAGCACCGCCCGATGAGCGCGGAGCGCACTTCGCGCCGCTCTGGAAAACCGCCGAGCGGCGGGATTTACTCATCCTGACGCTGCTCCTGCACGACGTGGGAAAAGGAATGCCGGTGGAAAATCACGTCACCGGCAGCCTCACCGCGCTAGACAGTGCCGCCAAGAGATTGCAACTCTCGCCGGAAGAAAAAGAAGAGGTTCACTTCCTCATCGAACACCACCTGGACATGTCCGCCACCGTGCAGCGGAGAGACATCTTCGATCCCGCAACCGTTTCCGCCTTTGCACAGTCCGTCACCACCCTGGAACGCCTGCAAAGATTGTGCCTGCTAACCTATGCGGATATTCACTCCGTCAACCCGGAAGCGCTGACGCCGTGGAAGGCGGAAATGTTGTGGCAGCTTTTTGTGGCCACTTCCAACCACTTCAGCCGTACGCTGGACCGCGACCGCTTGCACGCGCCGGATGAAGGGTCGCTCCTCGAACGCGTGAAGGCAAGAGCTAGTGACGCCACCATCGAAGAGATTGAGCGGTTCCTCGAAGGATTCCCGCGCCGGTATCTGGCGGTGCATTCCGCGGCGGAGATTGCCGCGCACTTTGCGCTTTACCGCAAGCTGGGCACGGATCCCGTGCAGACGGAACTCCTCGCCACGCGCCATGGGTTCTCTCTTACAGTCCTGACGGCAGACCGCCCCGCGCTCTTCGCCACGATTTCAGGAGTGCTGGCCGGATGGGGGATGAACATCAACAAGGCGGATGTTTTCTCCAACGCCGCAGGCGTCATCCTGGACACGTTTCACTTCGCGGACTTGCACCACACGCTGGAGTTGAACCCCAGCGAGGCCGGGCGCTTCCGCAAGAGCCTAGCGGACGTCGTAAACGGAAAGGCGCCGCTGGAACCGCTGTTGAAAAGCCGCGTGAGCGCGAGCCGCGCGCGAGCGCCAAAAGTCACCGTCGAAACACGCATCAACTTCGACGATGCTTCATCGGCGCACAGCACGCTAATGGAAATCGTCACGCAGGACCATCCGGGATTGCTCCACGAGATCGGCTCGGCGCTGGCGCGCCTGGGATGCAACATTGAAGTCGCGCTGATCGACACGGAAGGCCACAAAGCCATCGATGTGTTTTACCTTACCGGGCAAGGCAAGAAGCTTACCACGCAGAAGCAGGAGCTCCTTCGCGAAGTGCTCCAGGGAACTTTGGTCTAGTCAGTTCCCTGTAAAATAGGCCTTACTCTGACGAGCGGTTCCCACCTATTTGGTTATCTTCGCGATGAATGCCGAGTAAGGTTCCATCGGCAGTTCCGCCGCCATCCCGGGTAGCGGCTTGTGGAAACTGGTCAGCAGCACGCTGAGCCTCGGCTGCGCAAATCCAAGCGAGGAAAGATCGAGTCCTACGTTCTGGTCTTTAGCCGACATATTCAGCACCACAAGGATTGCTTCGTCCTTGTAACGCCGCACATACGTCAGTACGTTTGCGTCGTTTTCATTCAGCAACTGGAAATTGCCTTCGAATAGCGCCGGTTCCTTGTGACGCAGCGCAAGTAATTGCCGGTAAAAGCTCAGCACGGAATTTGCATCTTTCATTTCGCTCGCAACGTTGTGGGTCTTGTAACTCGGTGGGACCGGTAGCCACGGTTTGGCCTTGCTGAATCCGGCGTTCTGGCTCTCGTTCCACTGCATTGGCGTGCGTTCGCCATCCCGGCCCTTCTCCAGCGGCCAGCCGAGTTTGCCAATCGGGTCTTGCACTCGATCCTTGCTCGGGGGGTCATTGTTCTCCATGCCGATCTCTTCGCCGTAATACATGATGGCCGTGCCACGCAGCGTCAAGTACAGGGCCGCCATCATCTTGGCGATGTCGTCATTGTGCATTCCATCGGCGTAGCGCGTGTAGGAACGCACGATGTCGTGATTGGTGATCACATAAACCGGCCAGTGCCCGGCGGCATTCACAGCAGCAATATGCTTGCGGTATTGATCCGCGGAGAGCCCTTTGAACTCCGTCATCATCAAATCCATCGGCAACTGCAGTTCGTCGTTGTGCTCGCCGTAGTAATCCTTGAGCTCCGAAACATTGGAGGTCCACGTTTCGCCGATCAGGACGGAACTAAACTCGTCCGCCGTGCTGCGCAATTTGCGCATTACGTCGTGTACTTCCGGCAGTTTCTTGTTGTACTTCTCCTCCATGTTTGGCCGCCCGAACTTGTCCGTGCCCGGCAGGACCGGATTGTCCGTAAGTTTTGGATCTTCAAAGAGAGTGTCAACCGCGTCCAGGCGGAATCCGGCCACGCCGCGCTTATACCAGAAGCGGGTCACGTCCAGCATGGCCTTTTCCACCACTGGATTTCGCCAGTTCAAGTCCGGCTGCTCCGGATAAAAGTAGTGGTAGTAATACTGATTCGTCTTCGGGTCGAGCTTCCAGGCGGAAAGACCGAACGTGGAGAGCCAGTTGTTGGGCGGCTGGCCTGGATCCTTGCCGTCACGCCAGATGTACCAGTCGCGATGTTCCGAAGTTTTTGACGACTTCGAATCCACGAACCATTTGTGCTGGTCCGAGGTGTGATTCACCACGAAGTCGAGAATGATTCGAATGTTGCGCTTCTTTCCCTCACTAACCAGCCGGTCAAAGTCCTTCATCGTTCCATACATCGGATCGATCGCTTCGTAGTCGGAGACGTCATATCCGAAATCCACTTGCGGCGATGGGAAACACGGCGTGATCCAGATGGCGTCCACTCCGAGATCCTTCAAGTAGTCCAGCTTAGACGCGATGCCGTTAAGGTCGCCAATGCCGTCGTTATTGCTGTCCGCAAAACTTCGCGGATAAATTTCATAGAACACCGCGTGCTGCCACCACGGGTGTCCTTCCGCGTCTATTGGCTTTGTCTGCGCCGCGGCAACAAGAGCTGCGCTCGCGCAGCAGAGCGCAGCGAATGTAATCCTGATTGCTTTCTTGAACATTCTCGTTCGACTCCTCGTCCCCACATTTAAATGCGCTTTCTTTTCGCTGAGCGGTTACGGTTTCTTTGCCTTATGTTCCCCGGGTTTTGTCCTGAAATCCAACGTGACAGTCTTCATTTGGGGTGCTTTCGAACTGCCTTCAACAAAAGAAACCAGCAGTTTCACCGACCCGTCCGCCATCTTGACCAGTTCAGCGCCCTCAGCGGCCGTCAGTTGTTCCCCTCCCCACACGGAAAGTTCATACGTGCGTCCCGCTTTTCCTTCCAGCTTGAGAAAAATCAAGTTATGCGGACCGGTCCAAGTCTCCGAAAGAATCCGCATACCTTCGCTGGCGCTGCCTAGCGCAGGAAGGTCCGACGTGTAACTCACTCCAAAATCATTTCGCAGCCGGATCCGAAGAGTGTTTTGCCCACCGTTCAGACCGAAGTGAACCAGCACATGCTGATCGCTTCCGCTCGCTTCAACCTTGAATGGGACGGCCCGCCCATTCAATTCTGCGCCCAGTATCTCCGCTCTCAGACTCACGGCCGGTTCGAAATCCATCGTCCAATCGACCGATCCCTTACGGCTAATTTCCAGGGTAATCGCTTCCACAGTTTTCTTGTAACTCAGGTCCAAAGTATCTGTGCCCACGGCAATCCCCTGAATCGAAAATGCAGTCCAGTCCGCCGGAACATGCGGAGCTAATGTCAGCGTTCGTTTGGCTGCGTCCGCATGCAACCCAAACATTCCCCGGAGCAACGGGCTCACCACCATCGCCGCCGACCAAATCTGGTGCGGCGAGCTCGTCGAGAGCGGCTGATAGTAATCACCGGAAAGCACTTCCGTAACGTGTCCCAGTGAACCGTCGAGCGCCAGCAGCGCATTGGCACGCAGGTTCGCGTAGGCGGGAAACGCCTGATGATATCGATACTCCGCGACCGAAGCCCAGCCCGTGAACAACGGCCACACCGAGCCGTAGTGGTAGCCTCCGCCGCTGAATTTCGCCGAATTCTGGGAAATAATCCGCATGCCCCAGTCTGTCTGATGGTCAAATCCCGTCAGTTGCTGGATCATCGGCATCGCATCAGCTTCGCTGGGCAAGCCAAACCACATCGGCACCGTGGCGAGGACGCTCGGCTCGTCCACTTTTTTGTCGTTCTTGTCCAGCGCAAACACAAATCGCTTTTGGTCCGCGATCCAGAAACTCTCATTCACCAGAGCGCGCTGCTTCTCAAAATCTTTCTCCAACGTCTTGCTCATTTCCTCCTGGCCGGTCACGCGCGCCAGATTCGCAAGCGCTCGCAGCGCCTCCGCTCCCAGCCCGCTCTGGTAATACTCCGTCTTGACCGGCAAGAGCGGCCCACCCTCCACCCAGCCGTGCCCCACGCCAAGATTTTGCGGTAGTCCTCGTGCGTCATACGTCGATTTCAGAAACTCATAAGCCTTCCGCAGGCTTTCCCATTTTTCTTTTGCAAACGCCGCGTCACCACTCTCCGCGACATAATCATTCACGGCGATAATGTAGAGCGGCGTCGCATCCGCCGAAGCGTATGGATAGGGATAGCCTTTGAACCAGTCCACGAAATTCGCGCCTTGCGAAATTTCATGCGGAATCTTGCCGTCTTCCCTCTGGTACTTGCTGATGAACGACAGCGCCGCCCGCGAATTGGAAAAATCTCCCGACGCATTCAGCGCGAAGGAAGTCCAGAACGAATCGCGCCCGAAAAACCAGGCAAACCCCGGCCGCTGGCTCTCGCCCGAGGTGCGATATCCCGCCACGAGCCCTGTGCCCAAATAAGGATTATTCACCATCCCTTGCAGCATGCTGACACGCGCCCAATCGTAAGCCTGCTGGATCCGCGCATCAGGCAATTCGACGCTCACGGTTTTTTCCAGATAATCCCGATAGTAATCCGCGGATTCGTTCCAAAGGGAAGCGTAATCGGACGTAAGATGAGCATACGTTTTCTCCGCCGCCGCCCGCCCCTCCAGCGACCCTGCAATCGCGATCAGCTTTCTCTCTTTGCCCGTCGCGGTCGGCCCCAGCCGGAATGAACTCTCCTGCGACTCCGAATAATTCGTCTGGAATTCGGCGCGCGGTTCCGTGGCCGTCGGTGAACCCACCAGCGCCGAAAATTTTCTCTGCTCTTCGCCAAAATAAAATGCGTGCTGCGCGGCCGCCCAGTCCAGATAAGTTGCCCCCAGCGCCGCAGGCCATTCCAGCTGAAAGTCCCGGTGAAAAGCGGCCTCAATTTCCAATGGCCGCTCGGTCTCCACGTCCAGAACGATCACTGCGCCCTGTTCACGCACCGGAACAAAAAACGTTTCGCGCACGCTGAACGTATCTCCTGCGTACAGAATCGTAGCCGACTCCGGCTTCACAGTAACGGTCCTCGCCAGCGCCTCTGCCGCCAGGGCTCGCCCTTCGGTATGAAATTTCAGGTGAAACTCACGAAAAATCTTCAGCGGGTACACCCACGCTTCCATGCGGCCGGATTCGTTTCCGAGCAATCCCGCGCGTGTCCCCGTAATTGGCAGAAATTCCCACGGACGCACCGCGCGCGAAAGCTTCAGTTCGTGCGTCTTCCCCTGCATCTGCTGACTCCAGCCGGTGGGCACTCCGAGTCCCAACATCAACGCCGCCGCAAAGGACACGCCAAATAATCTCAGCCACATCGCATGAAATAGCTTTTGAAAGTGGACAATCGTTGCCGCTGTGTTGTGCATCCTGACGGCCCCCGCTGCGTCGCGTGCTTGCATTGCCTCGTTGGCCTTACTATAAAGGAAAGCGCCGGATTCTAGCACGGCGCTCGCAAGGAAAGGTATCGCTACTTTTGTCTTTCACACGCCGCGCATTTCTCCAATCCCTCAGCCGTTCCGCGATCGTGCTCCCGTTGGAAAAAGTTCTCGCCCTGGCGATCCCAAAAAAGTGGCTGCCCCCGTTCTTTTCTCAAGGCGCGCCTGCTCCACAAACCGCCGCCCCCCACGACAATCTCGGCATTTCTTTCCACAACGTTGCGCGTGAATCCGGCCTCAACGCCAAAACCATTTTCGGCGGCGAGCACAAAAACAAATATCTTCTGGAAACCACCGGCTGCGGCGTCGCCTTCTACGATTACGACAACGACGGCTGGTTGGACATTTTTCTTGTCAACGGCTGGCGCCTCGAAGGTTTTCCCACGGGGGAGGAACCCACCAATCATCTTTTCAAGAACAATCGCGACGGCACGTTTACCGACGTCACCGCTAAAGCCGGACTGCTTCATTCCGGCTGGGGACAAGGCGTCTGCGTCGGCGATTACGATAACGACGGCTTCGACGATCTCTTCGTCACCTACTTTGGAAAAAATGTCCTCTATCACAACAGTGGCAACGGCACCTTCACCGACGTCAGCGAAAAAGCCGGCGTCGCCGGAAACGGCAAGCGTTGGAACACCGGCTGCGCTTTCGTCGACTACGATCGCGACGGCCGCCTCGATCTCTTTGTCGCCAACTACATCGATCTCGATCTAAAGACTGCCCCCGTCCCCGAATCCGGCCCTTGCCTCTACAAAGGAGTGATGGTTGCCTGCGGCCCGCCCGGACTCAGCGGCGGCAAGAACATTCTCTATCACAACAACGGCGACGGAACGTTTTCCGACGTCAGCGAAAAATCCTGCATCCTCAAGGCCAACGGCACCTACGGCCTCGGCGTGCTCACTGCCGATCTCGATAATGACGGCTGGCCGGACATTTACGTCGCCAACGATTCCACCGCCAGCGCGCTTTATCAAAACAAGAAGAACGGTACCTTCACCGACATCGCCATCGAAGCGGGCTGCGCGCTCAGCGCCGACGGCAAACCACAAGCCGGCATGGGCATCTCTGCCGCCGATTACGATCTCGACGGCAATCTCGATCTGGTCAAAACAAATTTCGCTGGCGACACGCCTTCGCTCTACCACAATCTCGGCGGCGCGAATTTCGAGGACACCACTTATCAGGGCGGCCTCGGCAAGCACACGCAATACCTCGGCTGGGGCTGCGGTTTTTTTGACATGGACAACGACGGCTGGCCCGACATTCTCCTCTGCAACGGCCACGTCTATCCCGAAGTCGAGCAGCTCAAGACCGAAGCGGGCTATCCGCAGCGCAAGCTCCTCTACAAGAATCTGCGCAACGGGCGCTTCGACGACATTTCCTACGACGCCGGCCCCGGAATCTCCACCCCTGTCGCCGCGCGCGGCTGCGCTTTCGGCGACTTCGACAACGACGGCGACCTCGATGTCGTCGTGAACACCGTCAATGATTTTCCGCAGCTCCTGCGCTGCGATTCCCGCACCGCGAACAACTGGGTCAAAATCAAAACCATCGGCACGAAATCCAATCGCAGCGGCATCGGCGCGCGCATCAAATGCGTCACCCATCTCCCGGGCGAAAAAAGCCTCCATCCGCAAATCGACGAAGTGCGCAGCGGCGGAGGCTATTTTTCACAGAATGATTTGCGCGTCCATTTTGGCATCGGCAAAGCCGAGTCCATCGAACTCCTCGAAATCCGCTGGCCCAGCGGCCTCGTCGAAACTCTAAAAGATATCAAGCCCAACCAGGTTATCTTCGTCAAAGAAGGCGAAGGCATCGTCCGCTCCCAGCAATTCGATCCTCCCAAATCTCCTAAACAAAAGTGAGCTCCCATGATCATCCGTGGTAGCAACCGTGCGCCCCGTCATTTTAAGCGAAGCGAAACCGCTTCCTCTCCGAGCTGGTTTTGCGAGGAGAAATCTCTCTTTGCCTTGTCTTCTCTGATTTTGCTCGCTTCGGTATGGGCGCTCGCCTTCGCCGCCTCTACCGCCGACTTCCCTTTCGGCCCCTGGACCCGCGCCTCGAACGAACCCATCCTCTCTCCGCAGGGCACAACCTGGGAATCCGCCGGCACGTTTAATCCTGCCGTAGTATTTGTTCCAGCCAAAAATCAGGAGAAACATAAAGACAGTAAATTCGTCATGCTCTACCGCGCGCAGGACGCCTCCGGTACTTCCCGTCTCGGCTATGCCGAAAGCCCCGACGGCCTCCACTTCACTCGCCGCCCCGAGCCGGTCCTCTCCCCCGAAGCTGACTACGAAAAAGACGGCGGCGTCGAAGACCCGCGCCTCCAGAAATTCGGCGACACCTACTACCTCACTTACACCGGCTACAACAAAAAAGACGCCCAGCTCTGCCTTGCCACCTCGCGTGATCTCATTCACTGGGACCGCAAGGGTGTCATCCTTCCCGCCTACAAGGGAAACTGGAACAAGGGTTGGACAAAATCCGGCGCTATCGTCCCCGAAAAAATCGACGGCAAGTATTGGATGTACTGGCTCGGCACCGCCGCCGACAAGACCGACCAGATGGGCCTCTCGTATTCCACCGATCTTCTTCACTGGACAGAAGCCACCTCTACGCCCGTCCTCCCTCGCCGCCCTGGAAAGTTTGACTCTCGCGTCGTCGAGCCCGGCCCTCCGTCACTCCTCACTGAGCGCGGCATCGTCCTCATCTACAACGGCGCGGACGACCATCTCGTCTACCGCACCGCCGTCGCCGTCTTCGACGGCCGCGACCCGCGCAGACTCCTGTCCCGCTCCGACACGCCCATCTTCGCCCCCGAAAAGCCCTGGGAAAAAGTCGGCCAAGTCCCCAACGTAGTCTTCGTAGAAGGAATGGTTCACAAGGACAATCGCTATCTCTTCTACTATGGCGGCGCCGACAAATATGTCGGTGTCGCCCAGGCTCCCGCCACAGCCGTCACCGCTTTCACCAAACACTAGCGCCCGTCACGACTAAGTCCTTTAGATGCAACATTTACAAAAACCGGGGCGTGCGGCGGTTATGGCTGACCAGAAATCTCTTTGGAGTGCGGGAGCTAGCTCCCGCTTTCCTCCATCTGTCCATCATGCCAACACCCACCTCTCATCGAATCAGGGCTTTGCAGGAGCGGGAGGATGAGCAGAAGCAGAAGAAGGACTGACCGGCCTGCCAGAGCCTTCTTTCAGTGTGTGGATCGTGTCGACGGCCAAGCCTTCAAACCGCTCCATTAAGCCGCTCGGCCAGCGCACCTGGACCGAATCGATCTTTGCAGCGGCACCAAGGCCGAAGTGAACGCGCATATCATTATTGGAGATGTAGCTCGAGCCGCTGCGCACTTCGTCGGCCAGCGTCCGCATCCCGGCTTTCAGGGTGATCTTCGCGCCGATGCCGTCGCGATTCGATTTCGTTACGCCCGCTCCCGAAGAAAACGACGTTCCAACCGCACGAAACGCAATCCAATGATTCCCGTTGCTGACGTCGTTCACCAAAAGCATCGGCGGCGCATTCATGTTGCTGATCACCGCGGACATGCGGCCGTCATTCCACAAGTCGCCCACCGCCAGTCCACGCGAAGAACTCATCGCCGCGATTCCGGGGCCGGCATTGGCGGAAATATCGGTGAACGTTCCGTTGCCGTTGTTGTGATAGAAAATCTTTGGTTCTCTGAAATTGCTGCCCAGGTGCTGGCTGTCCACTTCCGGATAAACGTGGCCGTTGACGAGCAGCAAGTCAGGCCAGCCGTCATTGTCCGCATCGAGGAAAGTCACACCCCAGCCGAGATACTGGGTGTTCAGTCCAAATCCCGCGGGAAAGGTCTTGTCGTCAAACGTGCCGTCGCCGTTGTTGTGGTACAGCGTGGACGTATCGTCGGAAAAATTTGTCTTGAAAAGGTCCAGCCGTCCGTCGCCATCATAGTCGCCGACGGTCGAGCCCATGCCGGCCTGTTCGCGCCCGTCATCGTTGAACGCGGCGCCGGCAACAACGGCGACATCGCTAAACGTGCCGTCATGATTGTTGTGGTACAGGATGCTGGCGGTGCTGTCGCAGGCCACGAAAATATCCGGCCAGCCGTCGTCGTCGTAGTCCAGCGTGGAGACACTGAAGCTATAGTGCCCGTTCGTCTGATCGATGTGCGCTTTCTTGGTGACGTCTTCAAACGTGCCGTTGCCGAGATTGTGATAAAGAATATTTTTCGCCCACGGCAAACCGCGCGGCCCGCACATCACTGGGACGCCTTTCCACATGCAAGAAGGATGCGCGCCCGGCGCAAAAGCAGTGGCCGAATCGTAGTCAACGTAGTTCGCAACAATCAAGTCGAGTTTGCCGTCGCGGTCGTAATCGACGAAAGCGCAGCCCGTGCCCCAATATTTTCCCGTCCCCGCCACATGCGCTTTCTCGCTGACATCGGTGAACGTGCCGTCGCCGTTGTTGTGATACAAAACATTTTTTCCGTAGTAGGTTACATAGAGATCTTCGAAGCCATCGTTGTCGTAATCGCCGACGCACACGCCCTGGCCCCAGCCGGTGTGCGTCAGCCCGGCTTTTTCGGTCACGTCGGTGAACGTGCCGTCGTGATTGTTGCGGTAAAGGTGGCTCGTCGGTGCCTTGCCCGGGGCAAACGCTTCCAGTTTCGTGCCGTTCACGACGAAAATATCCGGCCAGCCGTCATTGTCGTAATCAAAAATGGCCACGCCAGTGCCAGTAGTTTCGATGATGTATTTTTTTGTGGTTTCTCCGCCGAAAATTACCGGAGCGACGAGCCCCGCCTTTTGCGCGGCGTCGGTGAAATGCACGATCGGCTTGGCGCTTGCGCTCTCGGACTTGGCGGCGCCAATGTTCGTTGAAATCCCGGATTGCATGGAGAGCCAGGCGCAAAACACAAGGAAGGACAAAACCCGGAAAAAGGGAGAGTCGGGAATCATCAATTTCTAATGATAGCAAGGTATGGTCCGGAGCAAGACAACCGGGATGAGATTTTCGACGAAACGGCTTATGAACGGGGCACAGAATGTGAACGTGTTAGTATTTTGAGAGCGCTCTATTCTTGAGAACTCACTGCGAGATGTATCTCGAATGGAATTGGTTCTCATGCATCGCCGGACGCTAATCTTCAGACTCTGCGCTACGCTGCTATTTCTTTGCTGCGCTGTTGAGGCCAAGTGCGCGGCGCAATCCACGAGCTCCGCGAAGGCGGATACAGCTTCGGGAGCGAGCGTCGCTTATCAGCACGGTATGTTGGCGCTGCAAAAGGGAGATCTGGTTTCGGCGCGCGCGGATTTCGAAAAAGTGGTGCGGCTGGCGCCGAGCAGCCCGGAGGGACACAACTCTCTGGGCTGGGTTTTGCTCGCGCAGGGAGAGATCGATTCCGCAATCGTTCATTTCCGGTCTGCGGTGAAACTAAATCCCGGTTTTGCGCTGGCGCACATGAATTTCTCCAGTGCGCTTTCTCGAAAAGGAGACTTGCCCGCCGCTCTTCGGGAAGCGAAAGAAGCGGCGCGTCTATCTCCCGACGATTCCGAGACTCATCGAACTTTGGCGCGCACGCTCGATTTTTCCGGGGATCTCGATGGCGCCGTTGGCGAGTTCCGGCGGGCGATTGAACTGGAGCCGCAAAGGGCGGAGCTGCACGACGACCTGGGAGCCGTGCTGGTGCAAAAGTCCGACGCGCAAGGGGCGGCCGCGGAATTCTCCGAAGCGCTCCGGCTTCAGCCCGAATTCGCGCAAGCGCATTTTCATCTCGGAGTGTTGCGTTACCGTGAAAAATCCATTGAAGAAGCCGCGCAGCATCTTCAATCAGCAGTGCAACTGAATCCCGCGGACCCCGGCGCTCACTATTACTTTGCCCAAGTTCTGCAGAGCAAAGGCGACGCGGCTGCGGCAATCCGCGAATTGCAGACATGTGTCGAACTAAATTCGGATTATCCCGACGCGCAAAACAGCCTGGGACTGCTGCTGCAGCACAGCGGCCAGATGGAGCAAGCCGTCAAAGCATTTCGCCTGGCGGTGAAATCGCAGCCGGAAAATCCCGACGCGCACAATAATCTTGGCCTCGCGTCTTTGCAGACAGGCGACGGCAGCGGAGCCATCGCTGAATTTCAAACCGCAATCCGTTTGCGGCCCGACGACAGCGGATACAAGGGCAATCTCGGCGCTGCGCATTTGCAGGTGGCGGATTTCGACGCCGCGATTTCTGAATTTGAGGCGGCGCTGAAGCTTTCCCCGCAGGATGCAACACTGCACTACGATCTTGGTCTGGCGCTCAAGCTGAAGGACAAATTGCCGGAAGCCATGGCCGAAATGCGCAAGGCCGTGGAGCTGGACCCCGGGCAAGCGGACGTGCATTACACGCTGGGAGTCACGCTCTGGCAACAAGGCGATTTTGCCGCAGCCGCGGGGGAACTCCGCGCGGCGATTCGCGCCAGGCCGGATTATGCAGAGGCTTACTACACACTCGGAACAGTCTTGAAACAGAAGGGCGAGCTCCAGGATTCCGCGGCCGCTTTGCGGGAAGCCATTCGATTGCAGCCGGACTTCGCGGGCGCTCATACCACTTTGGCAACTGTGCTCCGTCAGCTCGGAGACGCCGAAGGCGCTGCGGCGGAAAGCAAAGCAGGAGCGGAAATCGCGAAACAGAAGACGAGCGAGCAGGCGGCGCTCTTCGCCACAAATTCGGGGCGCCGGCTTCTGAACGCAGGAGATCTCGATGGCGCCATTTCGCAGTTCCGGGCGGCGATCAACTCTTCGCCAAATTACGCCTCGGCGCATTTTGAGCTGGGAGTGGCTCTGCGTCAGCAAGGAAAAGCAAGAGAGGCGCAAGAGGAATTTCAGAAGGCGGCGACGCTCGATCCGAGTTTGAAACCGCCGGGTTCGAGGAAAGACTAGCGGCGTTTGAGAAGATGAGATTCGGCTTCCAGCCGATCTCCCGTTTCCCTGGAGCTTAAGCGGGCCCTTTGCGCAGGGCGATCAGCTCCGAACTGACGGGAACGCCCTTGGCCACTTTCACGCGAATCACCGCTTCGAACGGTTTCAGTTCCCCCGAATTTGAAACCGAGAGCCGCAACAGTAGTTGTTCAAGCGAATCCTGCTGGCAGACGTATTCGACGGCAGCTTGCGTCCCGATGGTGGTGGCGCCCGCCAGAATCAGGACGGAGTGCGCAGGATTCAATCCTCGTTTTAACGCTATAACCGAATAGTCGGCGGTCAGGACCTCGTCAGGCGGAGTGGGAAGAAACTCTTTTGGTTCGCCGGATTCCGGATGAAAATTGATGATTTCCATGGTGCCCATGCGCGGCCCAGAAGTGATCTGCTTGAAGGCGAATTCCTGCGTGTTGGGCAGCTCCAACAGAGTTAGATTCTCCGAAGGAGAACCAATAAAAATGAGGTCGTTATTCTTGGCGTCATCCAGGGAAAACAGGCTGCCGCGTTTGACACGAATCTGCTGATGAAGTCTCTCAAAAACGCTATCGAGAGCGTGTACCGCCAGCACTTCGCCTACTCCGGTGTAATGATCGAGGATCACCGCACCAGAATCCCTGGCGCGATCGTAATAGCGCATGCCCACGTAGGGCCGGCCGACGAACGCCGCGTTACTGAAGATCACCCACGGCTCCTGGGGTCCAGTGAGGAAACCCTTCCAGAAAACGTGAAAAGCAACTGGAAGATCAGAGCCCTCGCCCGAGACCCGAGCTTCCGCGACTCTGCGGTTCAAGAGGCGGTCCGTTGCGACCGCCACGGCGGAAGCGAGAACGACGGAAAGTGCAAGGACGGCTACGACCCAGGTACGCGAGGTCCGGCCATTCACCTCCGGATTGCTTGGCGACTCGTGGGGAGGAACTGTGTGGTTGCGTCCAGTACCGTGGACCCCGTGGGGACGTGGATGAAAGGTAAGCCCGTAGGTGCCTTTGGGTAGCTCCACGATGATCTGGTCTTCAGCCCCTTCGGAGGCGTAGTACTCAGCGAGCTTGGTGCGAAGCCGGCCGGCCTGGACGCGCACCATGGAATCTACGTGAGGATCGAAGTCTTGTTGCCGCCCGAAGACTTCCGTTGCGATTTGATACTCCTTCGGCGAAGCGCCGGGATGCTCCAAGGAGTGAGCTGCCAGATAGCGAAGCAGTTTGCAAAGAGACTCGGAACCGTGCAGGGCATGGCTGCTGAGAAGTTTGTCGATTTGCTCATGGAACAGGGCTTTCTCAGTCATGAAAAACCACCGGCGAGGATTGTAACACCAAAGTAACACCTGTGCATCTCTTTGCGAAGACACAGCTTACCTCGCGTAACCGTATCAGACCCTTGGAGACTATCCTTGTAACCAAAAAACTGATAGAAGGCATCACAAATACACGCTGACTCTGGTTTGGTGTCCGCGCGCCCGTGTAGGTATTGGCACAGCTTGATGTGACGGGATAGCGGTTGGGCTTGGCTTAGCGAGATTCAGGTCGGGGAGTTTGGGGGCTGTTCACTGCTGACTGGTCGGTTGGTTTGGCTGCCGCATTCCCATTTTCATAATGAAACGCGTCGCGTTGTTTAGATTCAGGGTTGGCACAACAACGTGCTTTTTGCCGAACAAACTGACAAGAGCAATGCATCAGCTGCCGTGGGGCTAAGTAATTGAAATGGAATTGGCAATGGCTTTCAGTCAGGAAAGAGCGGTCAGGAGGGGTGGAATGAGAAAGCTAGCGTTGGTGGGGTGGATTCTGGTTTTGTGTCTCGCGGTGGGGTTTGGCGCAAGCACGGCGTCGGGCCAAGCCGTGTACGGAAGCATTATTGGCACGGTGACGGACCCGCAGGGCAATGCAGTGGCGGGGGCGAAAGTCACCGTGACGGACGTGACCAAAGGGACGAGCGACGAAACCACGACGAACGAAAGCGGAAATTATTCCGTGATTCACCTGATCCCAGACACGTATAGGGTCAAGATTGAAGCGTCGGGATTTAAGGCCTACACTGTGCCAAGCGTCCTAGTGCAGGTGGATACGACGACCCGTGTCGATCCGCAGTTACAGGTTGGCGAGGTCACGCAGTCGGTCGAAGTCACTGGTGAGGTTCCGCAGCTCAAGACCGACCGCGCTGATGTGTCGATCGATTTTAGTTCGGATTACGTCGAGAAGCTCCCCCTCGTAAATCGCAACTTTCAGTCGCTGCTGCTCTCTGCTCCAGGGACGCAGCAATTAGGCTGGAACCACGCCGCCACGGAGAACCCGCAAGGATCGGAGCAGATTTTCGTCCAAGGCCAGCACTTCAGCGGCACGGGCTATGAATTGGATGGGACGGACAATCAAGACCCGATCTTGGGGATTATCGTCATCAATCCTAACCTCGACTCCGTGGAAGAAGCCAAGATTACGCTGATGAACTATGACGCTGAGTTCGGCAAGTCCATCGCGGGCCTGATGGTGGCGTCAACGAAGTCAGGTACTAACGATATACATGGTAGTGCGTTCTGGTTCCGGAACTCCGATGCCACACAGGCGCGCAACCCGTTCACCCAGCCGGCTAACGTGGCGCTGCCCCACTCCAAGTGGAATCAATTTGGCGGCTCTGTGGGCGGGGCGGTGATTAAGAATAAATTGTTCTACTTCGCCGATTACCAAGGAACCCGGCAGGCTAATGGGGTCACCAATAACATTACGATTCCAACGGCCACGGTCCTGAGCACATGTACTGCAACAACGGGACTGTGCGACCTCAGCCAGTACACGTCAAAGATCGGTGGCGACGGGAAGATCTATGACCCGGCGACCGGCGACCCCAATACAGGCGCGGGACGCACGGCTTTCGCGAACAATATGATCCCTGTCGGCCGACTCTCTCCGGTGGCAGTAAAATTATTGAAACTTTTTCCGCAGCCGTCAAACGGCACGGTTACTGGTGGTAACTTTTTCGGCTCAGGTTCGGGCCCATTCCACGGGAATGCGTTCGACACGCGGGGTGACTATCAAGCCCCGGGAAATTTGCACATCTTTGGCCGTTACACACGAGCCTATTACAGCCTCACGGGACTACCCAATCTGGGCATTGGGCTGGGCGGCCCAGGGGGTGGAGTTAATGGGCTGAGCGGCAGTTCCATTATTCACAATCACAGTTTGGCAGCGGGATTCGACAAGGCCATCAGCACCACGCTGCTTACCGACTTCCGTTTCGGCTGGTTTAAATACAATCCGCATTCGATCAAGCCGGATGCTACCGTCGCGGCCGCGCAAGCGCTAGGACTGAATGGACTGAACACTAGCGATACCTCCACTGGTGGTCTCCCAGCGTTTCAGTTTGATGGCACGCTGACCAATTTTGGCGACGGCCTGGATCCTTCACGGTGCAACTGCCCGCTGATCGAGAATGAGCACCAATACCAGTTCGTGAACAACTGGACCAAAATCAGCGGCAATCATGCCATGAAGTTTGGAGTGGACCTTCGCTTTGCGCACAACCTACGCTTCCCGAGCGATGCCAATCGAACGGGGCAACTGGTATTCAATCACAAACAAACGTCAAATTTCGATCCGGTGACGGGGAGCAACACGGGAGGGCTGGATCTAGCCTCATTCCTGCTCGGGGACGTATCCCACTTCGAGCGCTTCGCCAGCGTTAGCCAGACTGCCTCCGAGGACCAGAAGCGCTTTTTCCTCTATGCCCAGGACCAATTCCGGATGAGCAGCAAATTGACGGTCACCTATGGCATCCGGTGGGAGGACTATCTCCCCGAATCCGTGAATGCCAAAGGCAACGGAGGTTTTGCAAACCTCATACAAGGCGTCATCCGGGTGGGCGGTTTCGGCCGGTACGGATTAAACGGCAACATTAGAAACTACATCGGTGCGTTCGGGCCGCGATTGGGAATCGCGTATCAAGCGCAGCCAAAAACCGTCGTACGCATAGGTTACGGCCGCAGTTTCGACATCGGAGTATTCGGGTCGAACTTCGGTCACGCCGTGACGCAGAACCTTCCCGTTCTGGTTCACCAAGCGATTAGCGCGCATGACGTAAATTCAGCAAAGATCAACGACAATGTCCCCGTATATCAGATGGACTCTGCCACGGGGCCACCACCCGCGCAGTTCCCGGCAGTTCGTGCCGATGGCACGATTCCATTGCGCGGACCACAAAACGCCGTGGATCCGCGAATTCGTCCGGACGTACAACGCCCGGCTGTCATTGATATGTGGAACGCAACGGTCGAGCGCCAGTTGACATCCACAATGACCGTGGAAGTCGCTTACATCGGGAACAAGGCCTCGCACGGGTTCGCCGGGGATGGACCAGCGTATAACGCCAATGAGAGGAGCATCGTAGGTTTCGGTGTTGCCGGCCTAAATCCGGATAGCCGGCGTCCTTTCTTCAACCGTTTCACCTATCCGGATTGCTCCGTCTCGCAGGGAGTCTGTGGCTTGGCGAACGTTCCGGCAGCGGATCAGCTGACTTGCTGCTCGTCGGACATGGGAAACTACTTCGGCATGGATGCAAGCAGCAATTACAATGCGTTGCAGTTGAAAGTCGAAAAGCGAATCTCCCAGGGACTACAATTCGTCTCGCATTACACCTTCTCCAGGGCGAGATTCCATGACAACAACTATTACTCCGTCGATCCCTCAGTGGGCTATGGCCCCATGAACGTGAACCGCAATCACGTGTGGATAACGAACATCATCTATGAGTTGCCCTTCGGCAAGGGCAAGAAGTACATGAGCGGCGCCAGCACTTTGATGGACTATGCCGTCGGCGGATGGAGACTGACGAGCATCACCGGCTGGAGCGGGGGTCTGCCATGGACTCCAAGCTACAAAGACTGCGGCCAGGACGAGGATACCAGCATCTGTCGCCCCAATCGGGCTTCCGGCTCGTTCCCTCTTGGTGTCAAGAGAGACGCTAGCGGGTTCCTCACTTGGTTCACGCCCATTCCGGAGCTAGCTACCAACGGAGCAACCGGCGGCATGTTTGCTCGTCCGGCCAAGGGTACACTCGGCAACATTGGGGTAAACTCATTCCGTGGACCGCGCGTCTTCACTTCGAATATGTCACTTGCGAAGAACTTCCGGGTTACCGAACGTTTCCGAGGAGAGTTCCGCATGGATGCCAACAACATCTTTAACCACCCGGTCATGGGCTTCAACTACACCCAAGGCAATCTTTGTATCGATTGCGTTGGGACTGACGCAGGACGAATCACCAACATCGAAAACAACACGTCCATGCGGCTGCTGACGTTTGGACTGCGTTTCTCTTTCTAACAAAGACAAAGACGCCTTACCACCCCGACGGGGAGCCCTTCCGGGCTCCCCGTTTTTTATGCTCTAATCGTTGCGTAAGTGCTGCAGGGAAGTTCCACATGACGCTCCTACAAATTCGTTCTGTTTTCGTGCTGGCCGGCGCACTTGCCGTCTGTGCTGTGCTGAATGCAGAACCGCCGGCACAACAGGCCGCGGCGAAGCAGAACGGTTCAACTCCAAGTGCATCGTCCGCACCGCGGGACGCCAGCATCGAGAAGGCTACACTCCTGATGCAGCAAGGAAAAAACGATGAAGCGCTGAAGCTGCTCGAAGGCATCGCGGCGGCGGAGCCCGCACGGCGAGGAATCGCGCGTGAAATCGGCATCGCTTATTACAAGAAGAGCGATTTTCTGAAGGCGGTGGCGAGCTTCAAGACGGCCTTGGAGGAAGATCCGGGGGATAACGAAGCAATACAGTTGATGGGGCTATCGTATTACCTTGCCGGGCGGCCCGCGGAGGCCATCGGGCCGCTCGAGAAGGTGCAGACGTGGTATCCCAGCGCGAATGTGGATGCTTCCTATATTCTGGGGATTTGCTACATCCAGACGAAGGATTACGCCAGCGCGCGCAAGGCGTTCGCGAAGATGTTTGGCGTGCCGACGGACTCGGCCGCCAGCTACCTCTTCACGGCGCGCATGCTGCTGCGGCAAGACTACGATCCGGTCGCCGAGGAATACGCGAAGAAGGCAGCGGAGCTAGATCCCAAACTGCCGCGAGTGCACCTGCTGCTTGGCGAACTCTATCTCTACAAATCGCGCCTGCCGGAAGCCATCGAACAATTTTTGAAGGAACTGGAGCTCGATCCGGGGGACGCCGCCGTCTATTACAAGCTGGCGGATGCTTATACGCGGCAGCAAAAATACGAGGAGGCGGAAAAACTTTTGCAGCGGTCCATCTGGCTGGACGCGAGTTCCACGGGGCCCTACATCCTTATGGGCAAGGTGCTGGAGAAAAAAGGCGAGACCGCGCTTGCCGTGCGGGCTTTGCAACGCGCCCTGGCTATGGATCCTAATAACCCCATTCCGCACCATTTGCTTGGACAGGCTTACCGGGAACTGGGAAGGACAGAAGAAGCGGAGCGCGAACTGAAATTATCGGAGCAACTGCAGGCTCAGAAGGACGCGAAACCCTGAACGGAGTATTTTACCGCTCAAGAAAATCGCCGCTCTGGCCGCCGCCATAAGGAATTACTCTTTAATGCGTGGACGCCGAGCTGCTGCCCTGTTCATTGGCGAGCTTCTGTACCATCTCCGCAGGCAGCTCGTGCAGGAGCTCGAGGAAAACTCCGTTCGTCCAACCAAAGCCCACAATGTTCATGTGATAGCCGGCGGTTACCTGGGTTTCGGACGAGCGCGTCACAGCGTTGTATTTTTCCCGGATGGTTCCGTCGCGCCGGAAATTTTCCGCCACAGTGGAAAGAAACTCGTAGGAAACGCGGTCGGCTTCCTTGTTGAATCCGTATTTCCGCAAGCCTTCATCGGCAATCAGCTGATCGGGTGCCCAGGCGTACGGGGAGTCCCACTGGCCGCCTGTTTCGTACGGGCTCATAACCAGTCCACCGGGCTGCTCGAATGTCGTGAGATGCTTCACCAGAGCTTGCGCCTGCTCGGGGGATGCGATGCCCGCCCACAGTGGAAAAAAGGTTGTCACGTAATCGTAGGAGGATTGCGCCTGATGGACGAAGTCGTAGTCCACAAACAGGCCGCGCTCGCTATTCCAGAGATACTTCTGGATGGCAGCTTTGCGTTGTTCGGCGCGCTTGTGCCACTGCTCCGCATCTTCCTTGCGGCCAAGAATCTTGCTGAACTCTTCGAGATCTTTTTCCTCTTTGTAAAGCAGACTATTGAGGCAGACGGGAGCGAAGTGATGCGTTCCGGCTCCGTACGGGCCGAAGCGGAAAGAAATGTCATAGCCGGATTCACGCATGGAGCGGTCGCCCTTGTAGAAGTCCGCGCTCAACGCCACGCCTGCGGCGACAGTGCAATCCGTTTTGGCCATGGTGCGAACAACGTCGCATACCTGAAGGGAGTAGGTTGAGCCGGCGCTGGGCGAGGCACTCTGTCCGGGCCCTTTTCTAACGACGAGGCTCTGGTCTACTTCCGGATGAGCAAGAATGAAAGCCACCACTTCGCGATAGTGACCTGTTTCGTCCTTCACGCTCTCGGGCGCAGGGCCATCACCAAAATCGAAATAGCGGGAAAGGCCTGTGGACCCGGCGAGGTGAGGTTCCGCGACCCATAGGGAGTGATCCTTGACAGCCAGTTGGTAAGCCTTTTCGAGCCATTTGCGATCTTCATGGCCCGCGGCCTTCTGCGCGCCGTAGACGCCGAGAATCATAGAGGTCAGGAAAGGCGGCTGGGACCGCGTGAGGTAGTAGGTCCGGTTGGCGTTCAGGACGGCGCCGTAATGCTCGACCTCGAACAGAAAATTGTTCACCATGTCGCGGGCAAGATCGAGCCGGCCATCGCGGAGAAGTCCCACGATGATGAAGTAGCTGTCCCATCCGTACATTTCATTGAATCTTCCGCCGGGGACGACGTAGCGGTTCTCCAGGTAGAGCAAGCCGGGAGGGTCAATGGATCCAGCCGCGTTCGCTCCCAGATGACCGGCGGATGGTGGCAAACTCTTGACTTGAATCTTGCAACGAGTCTCGAGCTGCTTCACGGATTCCGGCACGGGAAAGTCGGCTGGAAGATAAAGCTGCGGCTCAGTAGTTAGTTTGGTGTCGCTGAAGGTGGCACAGTCGGAAAGAGACCTGGAGAGAGTGTTCCATCCGGCGGAGATGTAAGAGCGAATTGGGTCGAGCCCCGCGTTTGCGTCTTTGTGTGATTGCTGGGCTGAAACGGCAGCAGGAGTCAGCGAGAGGAGCGCGGTCAAGAGAAGCAGCCGCGGCCGTTTGGCAGAAGGCCAAAGCAGGGCTGTGGGATACGAAACGATGCTCCCGGGGTGCATGCATGGGTGAGGATAAACGGTCACAAGTCGTTTAGCAACAAGAGTTTGCACGGAATGACCGGGCCGGCATTTTGAAAGGGCTTGCCCGGACGACAGCGAGCTTAAGGTAGCCAGCCAAGCGCTGACAATGACGGAGTGGCAGATCCAATAGGAGAGAACTGCTGCGACCACGATCCTCAAAAGCATAGCCCAGCGCCAAGTTTGCCACTTGAACGTGACTCCGTCCGTATCCTCGGGCAGGGGATCGGCCGTGATTCCGTAAGACAAGATGGACCACAGCACGAACAATTTGGACCACATCAAAAACTGATCGCTAATGATGAGTCTTGGCACGTTTTCTCTCTAATGCTGGATTTACCCATTTTTCGATAAAGACTCGCCAAGCTTGTTCTGCTTCGGAATATGCTCCCCAGCCCATTGACTTTACCTGCTTGCTGACCGCTTGTCGGCTGATCTTCAGGCGCTCCGCAGCTTCCAGTTGAGTGCGTCCTTCGCGCATAAGTTCAGCGATGCGGAGCTGTTGTTGGGTAAGCTCGGAACGGTGGAAGGACAGCAGGTGAGCGATGCCATTCATCACTTGATCGGCCTCACCGAACCCCAAAAAAACCCCACCCAAGGATCTCTTCCGCCTTGCGTTTTCTATTGCCGCCCGCGCGTTATAGAGCGCGGGTCCGTCGACATTTAGGGCCTCTTCTTGGATGGGTGTAGTCAAGACCCCGAATCCGACACCCACTCTCAGGTCGCGATCGGAGAACCGCTGGTCAATGTCCCACATCAAGTCGGGAATAGGTGTTGCTGACGAGAGTAGGCCTTGAAATTCATCGCCCAGGGTAATGACGAACTTCGCCAAGATATCTTTCGCGTACTTCTTATTGAGATATTGAATAAATTCTGTGAACCTCTCTTGTATCTTTGGGCGTCGGCTGGGAAGCAATTCGCGCGAGCCCACCATGTCTCCGATGAGCGCAAGGCAAGGCTCGCTACGAAGTACCCCGTTTTCCCTGGTCGGCGCCATGCTCATATCATACGGGCACTCGAAGCTATGTCAACCTAATAAGGTTGTCTGGAGCTAGAACAACCTATTCTGGTTGCTTAATACATATACAACCTAATTTGGTTGCCGCGCATATTTCGGATGATTGTGCACCTTGGCCCAAATCGGCGGCTATTTTGCACAGTTCGTCCACTGTCGGGACCACGATTGAGAGATTGAAGCAGAGATGAATCTGGTAAGCGCTTTGAAAGATTGGTGGACGTAACCGGGATCGAACCGGCGACCCCCTGCTTGCAAAAACAGACAGCAAAGTTGGATGGAGAGAAACTGGATGAGAAGGACGAGGATGGGGAAAAAGACCCAACAAAATCAGGCGATTCTGAATGAGCAGAGGGCTTTGGACGGGTTAGCAGTGAGAAGTAGCTAATTGCATTGGCGAGCCGAACTGGGTTATGGCACAAAGTACGGCACAAATTTGGGCAGTTGGCCGGAGTGTGCGATTGAGTTCGCAACGTATCTACATGTGTCTTGACCGGCCAGAGCGTCCGCCTTCTAAGCAGAGGGTCGGGAGTTCGAGTCTCCCCGGGATTCATTTCAGCTTGGCACGATTGGAATGTTGGCGGAAGAGCGGTAATTGCTCTGTGGGTGTTCGGTCTTATGTGGCCTTGTGCAAGGTATGGAGGATGCGGTTGATGTCGGGCTGGGAGATGAGGGCAGGGCCGCCCGCTTTCTGAATAAAAATGAAATTGAGAGAACTGCTGTCTGAAAAGAGCCTGACGCTCACCTCGCTGGATGGATTTGCGGGGCGCCCGAATTGAAATCCGGAGAATTCGCCTGCGTTCACAGAAAAGACGCCGGACGCGGCACCCGTTGGCATACAAATTCCCTTTACCAGGAGGAGCAAAGCCTGGTTGGCAGCGTCGCTCTGTGACTCAAAGGGAGTCATTCTATCGGGTGTCATCTGTAAGATGGTGCGATAAAGGGCATAGTCCGATTGCAGAGCTTCGTCGCCGACTATGCGCCGCAGGGTATTTTGATCGATCTTGTCGTTGGAAAGAACGGTGTTCAGAAAAGAACGCGGCGAGCCATGCCAAACCGAGAGAGAGTTCCCCGATTGAAAAACGATCATCGCTTTGTTTTTGTCTGGGATGAGCCCGCTCTTTGCCTCGTCCACGTCGTTCCAGGGAACCTCGAATTCATAGCCAAAGTAGGAGAGCTTCCTGCCGGGCGATCGGGAAATCGAGAAATCCGCGAGTTGAGCAGGAGCCATTCTTACAGCGGGCGTCTTTCGCGTCAGGTAGCGAGCCTCCAGGACGATGAGGGTCTGGAAACCGAAGAACCACAGATAGGCAACGCACACAAGCGCTACAACGAACAAACCAATCAATATGCGAGCCCATTTCGGCGTCTTGTGGTTGTTCGGAGGCGCCGCTTCCCCGTGCTCAATCAGACGGTTTGACAAGGTTGCACCTGTAGCGGGTCGGATTATATCTCCGTTCGAGACGAGAAAATCTAGAGATCGAGCAACTTGCCGGACACGCACAAATCTCGTTGGGGCGTAGCAGGATAAATCTTCAAACTAGCGGCTGGCTCTTGAGATACGCGATCAATACCGCTTGCAATCTGCGCGAGATGCCTGTTCCGCTCGGCGTCCAGTTCGGCAGAGAGTTGAGTATTTTGTTCGGTGAGCCGATTAGCCTTACGCCGTTCTTCGTTGGCCTCGTCACGCAGCCTATTCGCCTCGCCAGAATGGCGCAGTTCAAAGAAAGCTAGAACTGGAACAGCAACTGCCGCCATCGCGACAATCAAGTCTTCCGACCACGGGCGCGCGGCGAGCACCTTCACGATGTCGGAGAACAGAAATACGATGGCGAGAAACCAAGCGACCACAAAGACACCGACGATTACCCAACGAGTCGGCGCGTGGTCGTAGGTTGGAGATTTTCCATTACTCATGGCGTTCGAGTCAGTTCGGCGGAATCTTTGCGCAGAGGCACGGGAAACGCAAGGACGTATACAAAAATCATCTGGGATGCTGGTGCGCAAAATTGGGCACACCGCCACTTGCTGAACCGCACGTGGTACGCTCTTACACGAGGAGGTCACATGGCGGACATCGAGCGAATCAGCGTGCAAGAAGCGCACGCAAAGACAAAGGCAAACCAAGCCCTGCTAGTCTGCGCCTACGAGGACGAAGCCAAATGCAAGATGCTCAATCTGGAAGGTTCTATATCGTTCACCAGCTTCAAGTCGCGTGTACAGTCTCTACCAAAGTCGCAGGAAATCATTTTCTATTGAGGTTGACCCGGCGAAGCCAGCGCTGTCGGTCAGGCAGCGAAATATCAGGCGCAGGGCTTTACCAACGTCAAGGTGCTGAAAGGCGGAGTTGAGGGGTGGAAGGCTGCGGGATACGCGATGAATTGATGGCTTCGATCTTTTGCATCATTCCTGTGCAGCCCTCCAATTCATTCGTCGGTTCGAATCCCTCCCGCGCCTGCAACGATGTCATCGGCGTCTTCGAGGTTGCCAAGACGCTGGCCGACACGGTCGAAACTGTTGAGGAGTATACGCGCAGTTCGTTCCGGCAGCCCGTAACGCCGCGCAGCACATAATGGACTATGGTTTGGGCATCGAGGAACGAGCAAATCTGGCGCAACAGCGTGGCCGAAGAGTCGCCGTTTTTTCCAGTCAGCGTTTAATCGAGATTTAGTAGCGGGTCAGTTTCCGATTGGCAGCCTTATACTGCCAACTGAGCGAACGAATCGCTCTGAATAGAATTGCCGCGACTGTCATAACTTACATTGCAAAGTCTCGTTCTAACAGACGCAAGCAGACGTGCTCGCCTTCAGGCGTACAATCGATGGCTTAGGACGAGCATAAAATGAGTCGATTAGGATGAGCGCTAAAGTGGATTATCCAAAGCTATTCTTCCACAGCATTCTCCGCGCTGCGGAAACAGAACCCCGCGGTCCCACAATCGTACGTGGTGCTACAGGACTTCCGCATCCAGTTTATTCAGTAGGGGTCGATGAGGTCCGCCGCCGTTTGCTCATTGTGTCTAAAGAGAGAGACGCCCGTTCCGCGGCGCTCGTCCACGCTGACATTCAAGCTGCCGTTGCTCCTGTGCGGGTTCTGCTGGCCCGTGTGGTGGGCACAAGCGTCGCTGAAGCAATCCAGAGTCTAGCTGGCGGTCCCGACTGGCGGAAACAGCTTTTTTCAAGCGTAGCTGAACAGCGCTCGCGTTCAGATTTGGCGATTCTAGGCTTTAAGGCATACGACGCTGGCGGCATTACCGAGAATCTCATTACAGACTTTTTTCTTAATGTGGAGATGAGAGGCTCCTCGACAGGTGCGCCTGCCCAGTCCTTCATACTGCTGTACGGTCCGGGGGCCAAGTTCCACAAGTCGCAAACTGCGCAGGAGCAGTTTAACATTGCGAGGCAACTAGCTGAGGATGAAACAGCGTTAGACCGACAACTGGGAATCTGCCCCCTCCCACTGTATAGATTCTCTCCTGAAGAAATCGAACTCTTTCACCAGGGCAAAGACCTGGAAGCAATGAGAAATCTACTTCGCAGAGAGCACGTCCTGCAGTACTTCTTCCCTCCTCCCGACCACGTCGCACTGGGTCTGATTGAGAGGAGTTCTCTGGCCGCTGCTGAGGTCAATGAGCACCTTGCCCAACCTCCGGAACTAGGACACCCCTTCGGCGAGCCCGAACTGACCCCAGCAGATGTGTCTTTGGCAAAAGTAGTTGATGCGCTTCAAGACCGGGGTCTTGCCGTTGAGGGGGAGATGGGCATGGAGCTGACTCCAGAGGGGAAGTCAGTCCGAGCAACTGTCCGCTTCAAACCGCGCGAAGGATTTATCTCCAAGCTGTTGAACAGAATCTCCGTAAGTCTTGACCTTAAGGACTTGTTTCGATATTGGAAGCCCTGAGACCGGCCAGAAGAATTGCGAATGCTGCTATAGTGCAAATGACTTTTGCGCACAACCGGAGATTCTTAGCGAAAATTGTTAGACGAACTTGTTAGACAGACGTGAGACTGCCTGTAACTCATTGAAAATAAGCGGGCGAGCCTGTAAGCCGGATTCTGAAAAAAGTCACCTGAAATCAATAAGTTGTCCGGAATCAACACGATTTTAACATCTATAACGCCTTAGAATGTCATCGATGGCGGCAATTCGGTTAGGCACTGGTTAGGCAGGCCCAAGCGTAACTCTGCCCCCGAATTGCACCGGGACTGGTCTTGCTGAATTGGGTCCCCTGGCAGATCGTCTGGCCGAGAGAAGAGTCGGTCGTTTCCAATCAAAGTTACGTGTCCGTAATAGACGCTGATTCGCTAAAGAGACTCCTGAACTCGTATTGACCTCTTGCAATCAGCAACTCGCCAAGGCGACGCGCGGCCACGACCGTGCCGTGCTGTCCGCTGTCTAGCGCGGCTTTAATCGTTCTTCGCGCCTCGACTTCAACGCCGACGAGAACCCAATCGTCGCGGTCGCCTTGAATCATCAAGTCAAGGCACGCGACACATTCAAGCGGGTGTTGGGCTGCTAGCTCCGCCAGCAGTTTCACTACATCCATTCCGCCTTCAATTCGCTTTGTGAGACGCAGGACCTTTAGCAGCATTCCGAGAGACCACGCGTCTCCAAATTTATCGGCAGTGAACCACCAACCAAAACCCGCAAGTTCTTTCGCGAAGGGCGCTGATGAACCACTTTGCTCGACCACATGCAGTCGTCGTTCCATCAGGCTTCTCAATCGCTCGAAGACCTCCTGTGGTGCGGTGTCGACCCAACCCGCCACGCTTCGCCCGATGAACCACATTGCATGTCCGCGCACAATGTCGGAGGCTTGAGCGTAGAAGTTTTCAAGTAGTTTGTCCTCACCTTCAAATGTGAGATGTCCGCGCCAATAGTAGGCCATCAAATGGTCGGCCAGCCTGTCCACCGGGGATTCTGGAGACCGAACTGTCGTTGGCACGTTGATGTTGGCAATTGCTTTTCGATAAGCAGGCCCTAGCTCGCGCAATAAAGTGTCATACGGCTGGTTGAAAACGACGAAACTTTCCCACGCTGCGTTGAAGTAAGCTGAATCCTCTTGCCTCAATGGGAAGATGCGTTCAACGTTGGCACGGAACCAATCCCAATCTAAGTTAGCCAAAAAAGATAGCGCCTGTCCGTAAACAGAGCGAATCGTGAGTGTCGGCTCCTGGCTGATGTCGAGGTGTTGATCGAGAATCTCTCGTACTTCTGGCATTGCCCCGAGATTCACGGGAGGTGCTTCCGGCGATTTGCGAGCATTCTCGCAGTCGCGTACCCACCGAGCGTATTCCATCACTGCAAATAAGGCACGACCTCGGGTGCAGTTTATTGAGAGGAAGGAAGGGTCGAACCTCTCGCCCTGTTCAGAGTCGAGAGAAGGAAACGGGTCATTGGTGAGAGGCGCAAGAGCACCCCAAGTGAGCGAGCGATACTCGTATGGCAGCCGCTCCCCTCCAACCTCAAACGCCGCATTTAGCAAATCTATTATGGAGTCACGAGTCCAACCCCAATCGGGGTCAGCAACCAGCACTCCACCCTTGCGGCCTGCAATGGCTCGGGGCTGAGTGACGACCCAGGTTGCAAGTTCGAGGACAGGCCCCCAATCCAATTTCACACCGTTTTTCAGAGCCGAAGTCATCCCAGCGAAAAAGGCGCGAGCATAGGTTGGGTCGAGCGTTTTGAATTGACTAGCAACAGTAATGAACTCAGCCGGACGCTGTGCAATGGTCGATGTGAGCGCACCAGCCAAACCGTCTGCCGTTGGTGCAAATATGTCGGTGCTAGGCTTCCACGAAGCCAAGAAGCTAAGCACATCGGCTACTGTCATCGTCGCTAGCTCTGTGGATGATTTCGGCGATTGTGCACCGACCTGACTAAAGGTACGCATGGGGAGTCGCTCGGGTGGGTTCGGTTGACCTACCTCAGCTATCAGCGCCTCATATTTCTGCTGGTAGGACTCGGGAAGCTGCCCTTCAAGTATTGCAAAGTGGTCGCGGCGACGAGCCTTCTTGATTTGGGCAACCTTTTCGTCCGTTACCGATTCATTGACAAATTCCAAGAATCGACGAATCGGTTCTTCTGGCGGCTCCGCATCCATCCAATCGAGAATATTTTGCTGTGTCGCCTTTGCCAGTTGTGAAAAAGATTCCTTAAGTAGTAGAACCGCTTCGTGACTCAAACTCGGCCTGTCTAAAATTTCCGGTGCCCAGAAGGAACTTTCAGCTACCAAAATCGCTTGATTCAGTTTTAGGAAAACACGGCTGATGTGCAGTTCAAGTCTGCGGAAGGATGCCCACTTGTGCCGTTGAAATATCTGTATTACAGCATCGAACTTCGCCGGGTCCGCCGAAATGACTTGTACAGCAGCATCTCGCGTGGCGCAGAGCAATACGCTCGCTAAGTCATCCCGGCCTGACCCTTGTTCAATCGCTGGCTGCCTGATGTAGAAATAGTCTTCGTCTCCCTTCTCCTCTTCTCTGAACGAGAGACGCGCCGCATCGTCAAGCAGACGGCAGAACAGATCAACTGTGCCGAGACCATTGGCCTCTACCAGCGCTGGAAGCGACTTATGAATGATTCGGGCGTAATACCAATCCTTGAACCGTGGCTCTGGTTCGGCTGTGGTTCGGTGCGCGTCATCATCTTTGCGGGACCTGGGGTCGGGGGCAAGTGAGAGCGCGGCGTCAGCCAATTGAAGAGCAGCGTTCCATTGTCCGCCCCTAGCGAGGTGAGGGATTAGATCGCTGATCTTTTCGGCCAACAAGAGTTTGATTCGGGACTCAGTGTAGCGAGAGAGTTGCGGAACCAACTTGGCTGCCAGCACGGGTGGAAGCGAGAGTGCCACGTCGGCGATGTCGTCGTGAACACGACTGTTCTCCGAGTCGGGGATGTTTAATGCGATTTTAAGAACCTGTTTCTGTGCTTCAACAATCCGCGACATCCTCACCAGATATCTAGACTCCGGCCAGATGGCCAATCTTACGTAGTTGCCTTCCTGCTGCGGCTTGAGCGGTTCCTTGAAAAACCCGGCCTGTGATAGTCGTTCAAGCCAAACAGGTGAACGCAGGTTGTTGAAGAAATATTGATATTGCGCGTACCCTTTGCGGATTTCTTCGAGCGCACGACTGACGATCTCCGGTTTAAGCATCGCCCGCCCCCTCTTCCAAGATACGATCAATAGCCGACAAGTCCTCGGACGGTGTTCGGCATAGATTGTCGAGGAGAATCTTTTCGAGGGCTTCCAGCTTGGCCGCGAACTCCTCTGGGGTAGTTGCTTCCCGGTGAGCCACACCAACAAAATAATCGTGCAAACCAAGGTAGCTCTTGATGCGCTTTTGCTCTAGCGTCTCGGGAAGCGGCAAGCCCGATGGGTCGGTGCCGCGAAACATTTTCACAGCCACTGCGCTACGTTTCGGACGATTCTGCTTCTTCCACTCAAACAACTTTGGGATTTTCTGGAGTAGATTCCGCAATGGCTCGTCAATATCTCCAGTCCATTTTCCTTCTTGACGACAGTCGCTTTTAGCTGCTCTGTCCCAGACCCTCTCAAGCGCGTCCACTTGGTCACCAAGCCGCCCAGTTTCACTGAGAACTGGCAAGTCCAGCACTTTCGGTAGATTGCCTGTCATCTCACGAATGGAGTGCGCGGCAAGTATGAACCGGCAACGGTTTCGCTCGTCCCAGTGAACGCGTAGCGCTGATTCATAGAGGTCCGCCATTTCCTGATTCTTTTGAGCAAGCGAACCGTGAATCAATTGCTGGCGTCCCGTGAACTGAAAGGATGCGTTGAGGTCCATCGCATCACTCTACGCCAAAACGGGACGTTTCCGTGGGGTTAGCCTGCTGCAACGCTGAGGCAGATCGGCACGACCGGACTCGCGGCATAGAGACTTTGCCTCAGCTCGGACGCGCAGAATTCGCTGACGCGCGCAGAACTGAACGCCGAAGGCACGCACTACATCCTGAACGGGCAGAAGAAGTGGCTCACCAACGGCGGGTTCGCGGACGTGTGCATCGTGAGATCAGGCGTGATCTTCGATTTCAGCGGCAACATGTCCGACAAAAACCAGCGGCCTTATCGGCGTGGTCTTTGATTTCAGCGGCAGCATGTCCAACAAAATCAGCGGCTTACTGGCGTCTTTGACCTTTCCCTAAGCACAACACAGCCTGTCTTTACGATCTCCATGCGATTTTTCGCGGCCCAGTCGGTGCGAGGGGCATATTCTCCCCCAAGTACATGCCCTTGACACAAGAAATCTGAGTGAAACACTTGAGGTATACGGAGACGTGCATGGACCACAAAACGGCGATTGCCAAACTGGCCGACAACCTCAACGATATCCTCCTGTTGTTCCCTCTCTTAAAACATATTGCAGTCGAGATCGCATCTCTCTGCGGCCTCGTCTACCTGTTGGTGCAACTGTGGAGGCACTTCTAGCAGCGTTCTTGACCTATTTTGCGGGTGAGGCACGACTCTCGTGGTTTCGGTCCATGCGAAAATAAATCGTGGTGCTAAGTAGCTCCCGGCGAATCCTCTTTTGGAAATCGTCAAGAGTGCTAGGGCTTATTCCCGAGCGATTTTGGATGATTCGAGAATTGAGCATCACGTGAGAACCCGACAGCTTACCCACGCGCCTTCGTAACCTTCAAAGTTTCAACCAAACGGCGGGTCTGCTCGTCTGTTAGCCCTAGTTGCTTTAGATGGACAAGAGCCGACTCGACGTGCTTGTCGCTTCGCTCTTTGTCTTGTGTCAGCACTCGGTTGAGAATCACCGGTGGTCCTGATGATTTTGCCGAATCCAGCCAAACCAAAACGAGATTTTCTAAGGTTCGCCGGATATGAGGTGTCCCAAGAGTTCCATTGAGAAGTTCACTTTGTTCACTTGGAATGGCTCGTAGACTAACGATTGCAGTTCGACCTGCTGTTTTTGCTTCACCGCTTCGTCAAAATACGCTTTGAGCCGCAGATTTGTTGCCTGACTTTTGCCGGGACGCAGGTATTGTTGAATGCGGCTTGCTAGGTCTTGGGTTTCACCAACATAGTAGGCATGTATTCCATAACCGGGAGTCCAGACCATCCAGCGATATACTGCGGGACGGCTGTACTGTTGTTTCATGTAAGGCGACACCGGGGCGGGATAAAGGTAGTTATATCCCTGCGTGGACTGTGCCTCTTCCCAACGGTGAGAAATTTCAAGAACGCTCACGGTGAAACTCCGATGCCAGGGCTGGCATTATACGTCGGTCGTCTGCGATCTGAGCTAACGGCAGTCATACATTATAATTGGGGTAACGCGAGGATTCATGCCTAAGACAAACTTCTCACTTCAAAGCAGTAACGCCTATCTCGGCAAGATTGCGTTCGAGGTTCAAAATGTTTATGCGCAGGGAGGGCCGGAATTTCCAAAGTTGACTCTCAATTTGGAGGTGAAACTTTCTCCCTGGACCAATACATCGAAAGCAACGCAAACCGTCCATCCGGTCACTTGGCTGTCATTGTCCGGTGAGTTCTGCTCTCCTGAGCAAAGGCCAGTAGCGGTGTTTCGTGATGAAGTCAATCTCTATGCTGACACCAACTATTCGCCTGAAACACAATTCCGCCTCGAAATTCCGCTTGATCTCTTCACTGTTGCGAGAATTGAGCAGATGCGCGACGGCGATCTCCGAGCCGCATTAAACTTCCGCGCAATGTTTGCCATTCATTTGTCAGGTGCGCTAGGCGTGGAGAGATTTGAGCCAGCGAGAATCGAGCCGCTGGTATTCACGATTCCTAAATCTCATTGGGTCGATAAGCTACTTCCGCAACTCGGCTATGGGAAGATCGAACTTATTGAAGTGCGGATTCCGGATGGGAATCGCGCCGATGGTTTGCCAAAAGCGGTACAGGAGATTCGACAGGCGCGGGCATACTTGCTGAATGGCGACTGGCAGAAAGCCGTGGCTCACTGTCGAAACACACTGGAAACAATTCTCGATTCCCGGCAAATCCAGGGAGCTCCTACCAGCCCATTCAGGATGAAGGTGGATACGTTTATCGAACAGCATCTCTCCGCTAAACTCCCTGAGAAACAATCAAAGCTACTCGCGGATGAAATGAAACTGTTGTGGGAGGTTTGCAGCACAGCGGCTCACCCTAGTCCGCAGACTTTCAGCCGAGCAGACGCAAATTTCATTGTCCAAAACACAACAGATATCCTAGTGTATGTCAGCGAGCTACTTTAGAGGAATCCATTTTGTCGGAACGCGAGCGCAAACCGCTGACGAGACTCGCGTCTCAACCTAGGCGCAAGGCTGAGTTCATCGAACCGATGGACTGCGCTCCCGTCACCAAGCTAATCGACGTGCCGGGATGGGTTTACGAATCACTAGGTTCGGTCCCCTTCGGAAACGCCAATTTAAGGAGTGTGCCAAAACGGACAGTTTTGCGAAATGCCTGATGGTATCGTTTCCGAATGAGAATGGGGGACATCGCTCCAATGACTTTACTCGCCGTCCCCTGTCGTACTTGTGGGGTTGCTGCCGGAATGCCTTGCTTGTTGCTGCATTCAGGTCGCCTGCGCAACGACCCTCACATAGACCGAAAGCTCGATGCGATTGAGGCTGTTGAAGCGAAAAAAGATTCCCCGCCCCGGAAGTCAATCATTTCTCTTGACCAACACAATTCGAAATACGTAGAGGGAACCAATGCGGATGAGCGTTTCACCGAACGAGGAAGGAGAAAGCATGACAGTAAGAATGACGAACAGTGAAGTAGATGGTGTGTCCGTGGTGGAACTGGACGGTCGTATTGTCTTGGGCGAGGAGAGCACTTCTTTCCGTGAGAAACTGAAAAGCATGATTGCCGAAGGAAAGAAAAAGATTGTCCTGAACATGGCCAACGTCAAATATATTGACAGTGCGGGCCTGGGCACTTTGGTCGCTGCGCATCTCAGCGCCAAAAATCAGGGCGCATCTGTGCGTCTCTCCAATCTGGGTAACAAATTCCATGAAGTTCTGCAAATCACCAAGCTACTGACCGTTTTCGATGTTTATGATACTCAAGCAGCCGCAGTCAGCAGCTTCCAGAGCTTGTTGGCCGCGAGCAATTAGGTGAGAACATCATCAAAGTCTTCATCCTGCAATAACCCGGCGCAATTGCTTCGCAAATGACGGGGTGCTAGGCTCTCCGAGCCGTGGCTCCAAAACATCCAAGAGTGGAGCCGATTCGCCAGCCAACTCTCTTCGAGATGGAGAAATTGGACCCGGCAGCCGAACCAAAGATTTGTGGGACAAGAAAAAATGAAATTCCACACTTGTCCGGTGAGACGACCGTTGCGAACAAAACTTATTTCGCCGTGATATGTTCATCTTCAATGAACAACCTGGGACCTTTTGGCCTTCTGGCGATTGCTGTCGGAGTAGCTGCGCTTTTTGTTCTGGTCGGTGCGATTCCGGTTCTCGTCGTCCGGAACCTGATAACTCGAAGGCCCGCCGCTCGCCGGATTGCACTCAATGCAGTTCGTGGCAAAGCGCGTGAAGTTGTTTGCTGGGCTGCGGTTTAGGCATTGGGCCTCTTCATCGCGCGCCGCTCTAACAGTTGAGTCACAATCGGCAGCCAGCTCTCTGGATCGTTTTGTCGGACGTTATAATCGGCTCCCGGGATTTGTTGATTGGGCGGATTCAAGGCAAGAATTTTCACACCCGGGTACTTGGCTCTGAGCCAAAGAACGATCTCTCTTCTGGTTTCTTCGAGAGCTCCTTCACCGACGATGAAGAGGTCGTAATGCTGAATCGAGCTTAGAACAACTTTTGCTGCCTCGTTGCCGATGACGGAAATGGTATCGTAACCGCGCGACTTTAGCAGCTCGGCTCTGTGAACCTCCAGTTTCTCGTCGTAACAGATTTGAAAAATGCTCCTGGTTACCCGGGAGTTTTCCTGAGGCACGTTCAGGTACATCACAACTTGCCGCGTTTTGGCGTCGGCAGCAAAACATTCATTCTTAGTGCGCTTTGCTAGTCCTTGAAGCGCCAACTTAACAAACTCCACGCCCGAGATCACGCTGACTCTCTGCGGTGTGCCATTCGGCATAACCTCGAAGATTTCGTATACCCGGTGCATGTGGCCCGGTTTCCCTCCGGCCCGTTCTAGTAAATACCCTCCTTGTACGCTGAGGAACACACAATCAGAGTGTTCGGCAGCGGGGTTGCTCAAAGCGTACGTCGCCGACCCCCGCCTGTCAATTCTAACAAAGTGATATCCAGCATTAAAAAGTCCTTTCGAACGCCACAGTCAGTCGACTCTACATGGTTTCGACTCCCACCTCACCTTCGTTCTTCATCGACCGTACTGGCGATTTGAAGAATTGGGTGAGGTTTTCAAATCGCTGGTGAGCAACACCAAAGTCCTGAAGATTTTCGCGTTCAGCAACAATCACTATGCAGGTCACGGTCCGGCGACAGCTAAACTGTTTATGGATTTGTGGAACAAGAAACAATAGAACTGTGCTTCCGAGCACAACCCGCCCGCTAATGAGGTCTTCACCTGCCCCTGGTTTCAGGAACTCGCTGGATTCAATTCCCGTTTCTGAACCCGTAGGCTCCCCAACATCGCTCGCCAGATTTCTCGGACGGAGAGGAACATGGCCCAAAGCACACAGGCTTCGCATTTCAAATGAACCGAATTCGAGCGTTCAATCACTACTTCTAGGGCAGCGGGTACAAGAATGCCCAGCTTTCGTGTCCCCCAACGCCGCCGCTCCACGCGTGTGATGTCGAAGAAACGCGCCAGTCTGGTCATCAATCTGGACCGCAAGCCGCAGAGGCTTCCCTGCCTCGTCCTCGATTCCTCGAAAGAAGGTTTCCGGCTATGAGGAAGTCTTGATCTTAGGCGCGGCCAAGTGGTCGAACTTATTCTCAACGAAGACATACCCTACCCCCTGCGATGCAGCGTGGTCTGGGTCGGCAAAGCTGGTTCCAAGCAGGAGGGAGAAATCGGCCTAGAAATCGTCTAAACGAATCAGCAGATTGCCGTGCGTAGCCGTTCGCTCAGCGCGTAGAATGGCGGCACAAGGCGTGTGGAGTCGATGGAAGCAGAGAAAGATCAGGACGCGGACCTAGAGCGATTGTGCCAGGGCGTCTCACCTCGCTATGGGGCCTGCACCTACCCGGCGACAGTACATTGCACAACGTGTAGCAAGTGGTTCTGCGATTCTCACGCCGAGGATGAGCATTGGCACCCGTGCATCTTGCCGCCTAAACGGTAATGGTGGACTGAGACAGATGCTGAACCTGTCCGATGTCTTAACGTATCTGATGTCTTGGCAGAACGGGCAGACCAATTTGCGCGTTCTCTTGTCCACGGGCGACGGTAGGTTCTCATTCGACTGCACACTGTTAGGGTTTTCGGACACAGGTATCTCCTTTCAGCTTTCCGGCGACTCCAATTCCATCGACCTTAATTTGGTTGGCTACGATTTCGAGTTCCTGGACGAAACCGCTGCAAACATACCTCGTGAAGAAACCTCGGCACACCCGGTGTATGTGCGCGGACTCAGAGCAAATCGCGGTCCCGGTGAATCACTGTTCATTCTGGAGATTGCAGCCACTTAATAAGTACAGGAATCTAAACGCGCTCATGGACTTGTGGGACAGGAAATCGTAAGCTGGTTTTCCCCGGATTCTCCTACGTATTTATCTCAACTTCCGAGTCCATCATGTCGATCAGCAAGTGCATCGTGAGGCTGAAGGATTCCCACAATACCGAACACAGCGTCGAAGTTTACGCAGAATCGTTATACGAGGCCGTCCTTCGCGGATTGAATCGCTTGGGAGATGTAGGATGGGAATCCAACGCAGATGAAACGATACAGCGAGTCGAGGTAGAAATTCACCAGGAGCCTACACGACACATAGTCAATGTCCCAAAGTTGCTGAAGTGGGTCAACGAGGGCGCGGCGTCTCCGGCGCAACAAACTAGGAAAGAAAAGTTGCGAAAGTTACTCAGCACACAGTAGGACAGGAAACGGAGAGCATCTTATGAACTCTGTTGATGTCATTGATTTGTATACCGCCCTTGAAAAGGTGGGCGTTGAAATTTGGTTCGATGGTGGTTGGGGCGTCGATGCACTCCTTGGTGAGCAAACCCGCCCTCATAGTGACTTGGACATAGCGATTGAGCAGAAAGATGTTCCGATGCTTCGTCAATTCCTACAAAAGCGAGGGTATAGGGACATAAAGCTGGAGGATGCCAAACCTTGGAATTTTGTATTGGGTGATGAAGACGGTAGAGAGATCGATGTTCATGTCATCGTGCTCGATAACAAGGGAGATGGATTATACGGGCCGCGCGAGAAAGGGGAGATGTACCCTGCTGCTTCTCTGACGGGAAGGGGCGAGATCGGAGGCTACACTGTGAGATGTATTTCGCCTGAATGGGCGGTCAAATTTCATTCCGGCTATCAACTCAAGGAGAAGGACTTTCAGGACGTATATGCTTTGTGCAAGAGGTTTGGGATTGATTTGCCAGCAGCGTACCAATAGTTCAAAAGATAGTGGCTTATTGCCGAGTAAGCCGACGCAGTGAAGACAATCCCTTCGGTCATACACAAAATGGAGTAGCTTTATCGCCTTCATCGCGTTGAAACGCAATCGATGCCAAATGCACTATTTGCTAGCAAACACCCCTGCTACTTCTATCAAGGAGGTCCGATGACACGCAGAATTTCTATACTTCTCCTCTCACTCTTAGTATCGGTCGCGCCAGCGGCTCTAGGACAAGCGAACGGCAAACTTCAGATTCACTTCATGGATGTTGGCCAAGGCGACGGTGCAGTCTTGATCTCACCTCTCGGCGAGACGGCGATGTTCGATGACGGCAACGTCAAAGACTGTTCCAAACCGATGGCCTACCTCCAGACGATTGGTATCTCGAAGGTGGACTATCACATCGCGAGTCACTATCACTCGGACCATATCGGCTGTGCCCCTGGCGTGTTCGGAAAGTTCCCGCTTCAGAAAGCAGCACTAGACCGTGGAGGAAGCTATAACAGCAAGGTCTTTCAGGATTACGTCACCGCAGTAGGCAGCAAGAGGCAAACAGCAACTGAGGGTGAGATCCTCACGCTGGATGCAGCTTCACCAAACCCAGTCACTATTCAGATCGTGGCGTTGAATGGAAACGGTATCACGACCACAAATGAGAATGATTTGAGCGTCGTTGCTTTGGTAAGGTTTGGAAAATTTCGTGCTGAGATCAGTGGAGACTTGAGCGGATATCACACTGGCAACTATGAGGACATTGAAACGGGCGTAGCTCCGAAGATAGGCCAGATTGAAGTCTATAAGGTGCATCATCATTGCAGCCAGTACAGCACCAACAATACTTGGGTCACAACGATTCAGCCCAAGATTGGGATCGTTTCGGCTGGCGTGGGGAATACTTATGGACATCCGACAAGAGAATGTCTGGAGCAGCTTCACAATGCAGGCGTCAAGCTCTATTGGACAGAGCAAGGGCAGGGTGAGCCCCCAGACCCGACAATGGACATTGTAGCCGGAACGGTCGTTGTTCAAATTGCCGCAGGAGCAACAACTTTCACGGCAACCTATGGGAATAAGACTGACACATATCCAGTGTGGGACAGTTCAGGCGTGTCTGCGACGGCTGGTCCGAAGTATGCTTGGAGCAAAAATTCCGGCGTGTATCATTACGCCGAATGCCGCACCGTCAAGTCTATCAAGCCTGAAAACTTAGAACGCGGAAATACTCCACCGACTGGCAAGACACTGCATCAGTTATGCCCTCTCCAATAGAGCACTGAGCAGAGTTGTGGGACACGGCAGGTGCAATTGGCTCCTTTCGAGGTTAGCTGACGGGACACGATGAACAGTCAAGCGGTGCATCCAATTTCGATTCGGTGAACTCTCTATCGATCCGTGCGAGGATTAAGGCAGCATCGTCGGTAGCGCGATGCACGAAAGACCCCTTCGCCATGTTGGGTTTGTTCGGGTCCAAGTCGATGAGTTTCCGCGCAGCTAAATCGTTGCCGAGCAAGTGTCCTGTTATCGGAACAACTTGGTTGGTTTTGCAACCAAGGCTTTCTTTCTTTCGCTCTCCGGCCCGATCCAACCCAATATACCTATGATGTTGGAGCGCAGACGGCGTCCAGGGCAGCATACTGGGAACCAATAATCGGATTACGCTCCACAGGGGGCTCCTCGCTAGGGGAGCCCTTTCTAAACTGGCCGACTGCGCGCTGCGATTGACACAAATACATTTGGATACCGCGGGGCAGAGTAATATCTCTGTTTTCAGAAAACACATCAATTAGTACTCCGGTGGTACTTCCTCGGGAAATCACCTGACTCGAATATAGTGAATCCCCTCGATTGTTACCTAAATAGTTCTGCCGTACTTTTCCGCGCGTCGTCTCCCACCCTGACGGCAAATTACAGCCTCCACGCTCCTCTTCGAAGTGGTACGTGGACTCGCAACCCGGAGGCCCCATGCGCTCTGCTCGCGTTCTACTTTCCTTTGGACTCTGCGTTTTGCTCGTCATTCCGTTAACCGCTCAACAGAGCGCTTCTTCGAGCACACAGGCCTCGCAATTGCTCCAGCAGTCTCTCGCCTCCTTGCAAGGCAACACGCCGCTCACGGATGTCACTCTCTCCGGCACCGCCCGCCGCATCGCCGGTTCCGACGACCAATCTGGCACGGCTGTTCTCAAAGGGCTGGCTTCCGGCGCTGCCCGCACCGATCTCAGCCTCTCTTCTGGTCAGCGCAGTGAAGTCCAGAATCTTATTGAAGCTGCACCTGTTGGAATCTGGTCCGGTCCTGACCGGATTTCTCATTCGATGGTCTATCACAATCTCATGACCGAGCCCGTTTGGTTCTTCCCTGCTTTCGCTATCTCGCGCAGAGTCTCGACCAAGAGTTATGTCGCCACTTACGTGGGTCAGGAGACCCACAACGGCCAAGTCGTCGAACATGTTTCCGTCTCGCAAACACCCTCCGCTCAAATGGCTTCGGGCGCGTCCCTGTTCCAGCATCTAACCCAGGTCGACTTCTTCCTGGATTCAAGTACTCTTCTGCCCGCCGCAATCACTTTTAATATTCACCCGGACAACAACGCCGCACTCGACATTCCCGTCGAGATTCGCTTCTCGGAATACCGCACCGTCAGCAGCGCCCAGGTTCCTTTCCATGTTCAGAAATTCCTGAACAACAGCCTCTTCCTCGATTTCGAAGCCCAGTCCGCCACTCTTAACTCAGGCCTCGCGGCGTCCGATTTCAGTTTGTAGAGCCGGTCTTCAGTGCGGCAATGCCAGTAAGGAGAGAACCCATGTCCCCCATTTCACGTCTTATGCCCCTGGTCATGATCGTCGCCCTTGCCGTTACATCCGCATCCGCTCAAGGTCCAATCACCGGCACGCCACGTTTCGAGTCGTTCGCCGGCGGCCCGGATGTCATCAATCTGGGCAATCTAAACGTGCATTACGCGATTCCCATTCGGCATAAGTCTGGCCGCGGGACTGACTTCGCCTATGACCTTACCTATGACTCATCCGTGTGGTATCCGGCAGGCTCGACTTGGCAACCAACCTCAACGACAACTGTGCCGGGCTGGCAGGGCCTTGTTCCGGCGGGGCAATCGTACATCCTATACTCGGTGACTTATAATTCGGCGTCCTGCTGGAACGGTGGTCCGACCTCTTATCAACAGTGGTCGTTCAGCAATTTTGTCTATTATGATCCACTGGGAGCGTCACATCTTTTTAACTACAGTCCCACCTACTTCTCGTCACCTGGTGGTTCCAATTGTCCACCAAATGGACCCCAGCCGAGTACACCTCAGCCCACACAAGCATCCGATAGCTCAGGCTATACGATTTACGCGACTCCGGGGCCCGGCTCTGCTTCCGCATATCTGGTTGACAAAAATGGAAACACAATCAACGTCCCCGTAGTCACAAGCCCACCGACTTCCGGAAGTTCAACGACCACGGACCGAAACGGAAACCAGACTTCGTCGAGCAATGGTACGTACACCGATACTTTGGGCACCCAAGCGTTGGCTGTAATCGGTACCGCGCCCAGCAACACGAATATTTCGTACACCGCACCGTCCGGTGCCACCGCTACTTATGTGGTCAGCTATGTGACCTATACGGTCAGAACCAATTTTGGCTGCGGAATCACGGAATATAACGCGTCAGGGACAATGCAAACTTCTCTGGTGGACAGAGTTACTCTGCCGGACGGCAGCTACTACCAGTTCAACTACGAGACAACATATCAGGACTCTCATTCACCGCATCACGTCACAGGCCGCATCGCCTCAGTCAGGCTACCGACCGGCGGGACGATCTCTTACCAGTATTCGAGCGGCGGGACCGGCGTGAACGCAATTTCCTGTTCAGACGGCTCCGCCACAACGCTTGTCCGCACGACGCCCGATACGGGAACTAATTCTTGGACCTACACTCGCACTCAGGTGTCAGGCACTCACTGGCAGACTTTGATCTCTGACCCCACTAGTCCAACCTCGAACCAAACCCTGATCGATTTCCAGAAAGACAGCGGAAGCACAAGCAACTTCTATGAAACCAACCGCCAAGTTTTTCAGGGCTCGACTTCCGGCACGCTTCTGTTGACGACAAACACTTGTTATAACGGAAGCGCTTCTCCTTGTACGTCCGCCACAGTGACCAGCCCAATTAGTAGCGTGGCGGTTGTTTCGATTCTTCCTGGCACGAGCAATCTCCAGTCAAAGCGATTCTCTTCATACGACCAAAACTATGGATTATTATTGGAAGCAGACGATTACGATTACGGTTCTGGCGCACCTCCAGCGTCGCCACTCAGAAAGACTGTGATCTCGTACGCTCCTCTCGGGAACGGCATTGTGGATATGCCTGGTACCGTGACAATTCAAGATGGCTCCGGAGCGACGAAAGCACAAACGACGTATACGTACGATCAGGGTACACCGGCTCCGACTTCGAACACACCTCAGCACGTCACGATTTCCGGATCTCGTGGCAACCCGACGACTATAGCCAAACTCGTGCAGGGCTCAACGACTTTGACCGAAACCTTCACGTACTACGACACCGGAAACGTGCAGACCTTTACTGATGTGAACGGTGGCCAGGCCACGTATACCTACGGCGCCTGTGGAAATTCTTTTCCGACCAGCATAAGCGAGCCTTTATCCCTTTCGAGGTCGATGACTTGGGATTCCACTTGCACGGGCGGCGTTCAGCTTACCGCCACGGATGAAAACGGCAAGATCACGACTGCAGCCTACGCAAACGACCCATACTATTGGAGACCGGATTCTGTCACAGGTCCAACTGGGGCAGCCGTAAGTTTCTGCTACGGTCTGTTAAGCAGTAGTACCGGCACGTGCACGCGCAACATCAGCCAGGTTGAGTCCACGGTGAATTTCAATTCAAACAATTCCACCGTAGACACTCTGACTGTGTTCAACGGCCTGGGCCGCACGCATATTCAGCAAATAAGACAATCGCCTACGGCGACCACTTTCGATTCGGTCGAGACCGATTACGACAGTTTGGGAAGAGTGAGCCGCGTCACCTTGCCTTATAGTGGTACCGCAGGACAAACATGCCCTTCTGGTCCTTCGTGCCCGGCGGCAACAACCAGCTACGATGCCCTTAGCCGCCTTTCTCAGGTCACAGACGCCGGTGGCGGCTCCGCGACATACTCCCCCTATTCCAACAACGATGTGGTCATCACCATGGGACCAGCCCCCTCGGGTGAAAACACCAAGCGCCGTCAACTCGAATACGACGCGCTCGGCAGGTTGACTTCAGTTTGCGAAATTACAGGTCTTAGTCAGAGCGGAGCCTGCGGTCAGAACACTGCCCAAACGGGCTTTTGGTCCAAATACGTATATGACGCACTGAGTAATCTGACGGGCGTCACGCAGAACGCGCAGCCCAATGGCAGCCCTCAAACTCGCAGCTACAGTTTTGACGGCCTCAGCCGCTTGACCTCGGAAACAAATCCGGAGTCCGGGACGACGACGTATGTTTTCGATACTACAGGCGCTTCGTCCTGTAACAGTGGCTCTACCTATTATGGAGACCTGGTCCGGAAAGTTGATGCCAATGGGAATAACACTTGCTTCTACTACGATTCGCTGCATCGTTTGACTGATGTGGGCACGTCTGGACCCAACGCAACTCCCTGCAAGCGATATCGGTACGACAACTCTGCTGGGGTTCTTGGTTCCATACCAAGCGGAGTAGTTGTAAGCAATACGTTAGGTCGTATAGTAGAGGCTGAGACTGATACGTGTGCCTGGCCCATCACTCAGTCCTCGATCATCACCGATGAATGGTTCAGCTACACAGCTCGGGGAGAGAAATCGGATGTCTATGAATCCACTCCCCATTCCGGCGGCTACTACCACTTCAGCGCGCAATACTGGGCCAGCGGAGCGCTGTCCCAGCTTGGCAACAACGTCGCTGGTATGCCCGCTTTCACTTACGGTGCTGACGGCGAGGGCAGGATAAACACAGTCTTCGCAAGCTCCGGCCAGAACCCCGTGACCGGCGTGACTTACAACAACTCAAGTCTGGCGACTCAAGTGACCTTCGGCTCCGGGGACACAGACATTTTCGCCTACGACTCCAACACTCTGCGCATGAACCAATATCAATTCAACATCAACGCCCAGTCGCTGACCGGTGCCCTCACCTGGAACGCCAACGGCTCGCTCAATCAGCAGGCCATCACCGACCCCTTCAACAGCCCGGACACACAAACTTGCAACTATTCCCACGACGACCTCACGCGCATCGCCAGCGCCAATTGCGGTGCAGCGGCCTCGCAAACTTTTTCTTTTGATCCCTTCGGCAATATCAGCAAATCCGGCAGCCCCTACCAATTCCAGCCCACTTACAACTCGGCCACCAATCGCTTCGCCACCATTCCCGGCACGACGCCTTCTTATGACTCTAACGGTAACGTCTCAAGCGATGGCAGCCACACGTATGCTTGGGACGCCAACGGTAATTCCACCTCAATCGATGGCGTCAGCCTGACCTTCGACGCGCTGGACCGCTTGGTCGAGCAGAATCGCTCCGGCTCTTACACGCAAATTGTCTACGGGCCAACCGGTGGTAAGCTAGCGTTGATGAGCGGCCAAACTTTGCAGAAAGCGTTCATTCCTCTTCCCGGCCAAGCCACTGCTGTCTACACTAGCAGCGGCCTCGACCACTACCGTCACTCCGACTGGCTTGGTAGCGCCCGTCTGACCTCTTCTCCTTCGCGCACTGTCGTCTCAACCACTGCGTATGCCCCCTTCGGCGAACCCTACGCTCAGTCCGGCACCGCCGATCTCTCCTTCACCGGCATGAATCCAGACACCGTCTCATCGGACTACGATTTCCTTGCTCGCGAGTATTCCATCCAGGGCCGATGGCCTTCTCCCGACCCCGCCGGCCTCGCCGCCGTCAACCCCGCCAATCCCCAATCCTGGAACCGCTACTCCTACGTCATCAATAATCCTCTCGCCCTAGTCGACCCGCTCGGGCTCGACTACTGCGACGGCGGCAATAACCCTTACACGGGAGGAGGTGGCAGTACCGGCAACTTACCCATCTATTGCTTTTACGGTCCCGGTGGCCCAGGCGGCCCAGCACCCGGGCCTCCCAGTGAAATTCCTGACGCTTTCATACACGTCGATGTCTGGGAGGCTTTCCTAGATGGCCCGTCCCAGTGCCCTGCCGGGATGAACTGTGGCTTTGGCCCATGGACCAGCGCTTCATCAATCAGCCTTGGCGGTGGAGGCGGCGGCGGCATTAGCATTCCCAGTAGCCCCACGTGGGCGTTCATAAAAACCTTCTTCACAACACTGCCCAGCACGGGGCCAGACTCGTGCATTGACGTCGCGCTAAGTGCCGTCAAGAATCCTCTTAATACAGTCCAAAATATTGCCAAAAATATAACGAAGTATGTGCCACCCGTTACTCCCACTCTTCCTTTTGGAAGCGCCTGGCTTGGGAGTCAAATCTCGCGCATGGCAGCCGCAGGGGCCGTTGAAGGGGAAGCACTCGGCGACGCTGCTGCGCTAGCCACGGTATCAAGCGCAGCCAGCGAGGCCGCTCCGGCTATTGCGAGGGCCACTCCTTACGGCGCCGCGATTGCCGCAGAATTACTTGCCGCCTATGGAGTTGGAAAAGAATTCATCGCAGCTGCGAAGGGACAGTGCAAACCATGAGAGCGGCCAAGTCTGCGGGAGCCTCACACTCGAATCTGGAACCGCTATGGTCCGCTAAGAGCAGAGTCTGGGACAAGGTGCTATTAGCTGGCGCGGCGCTAATAATCGTGGTGATTAGCGTAGGCTCATTTATACTTGCCGACATTTTTCACGTGAATCCGGGATGGGTATTCCTTGCGGGAAATTCAATCGCGATGATCCCGCTATTCGCTCGAAATTTCCGCGGCCAGCTTAAGCGGGCCTCCTTCCTTGCGTTCCTCGCCGGATGGGCGGTTGTACACGGACTCCTGGTGCTCGCTCTCATGCTCTGGGCGCCCCTCCTCTACTGGATTCCGGCCTTAGGGCTGGAAATGTTTGCAGGCTACATCGCGGCTCGGTTGCTGTTTGGCGTGGCCGCGTCCCCCAAAATATAGGGCGGGTGGCAGCGCCTTAACTCCCGGGTGGCCTTCCCTTTGCGGTTTTGCTTCACGCAAAGCGTAGGCACCTCCTCTCCTTCCTTCCTCCGACCATTCACTCACCCCTATCTTTCCGCGTAGTCGTCGCTCTCCATGCTGACCTGCCCCCAAGCTTCGCGAAGGGGTCACACGACATTCGAATCGCAAAACCGCATAGGTCAAACTCAAGCCAAATCCTACTTAAGAAGCTCCTCGAACTCGCAGCCAAAAAACATCTCTTTTCGGAACCCCGACAATGCCAAATTCCAGCCCTATGGATTCAACCAGTTGTGGGAGCCAGTGAAGAGGGGTTTTTGGAACCCCCGCAGATTGGGCGAAGTCCCGGGCCGTGCTATGCTCACGATCCCATGATCATTTTGCAGAGCACGCCCGTCGACCCCTGGGGGAACGCGAAGGCAGTAGCTGAGACGTTTAAGAATTGGTCAGAAGCCTTCGCCTGGTTATGTGCAGGCGGCTTCTTTCTCTACAAGGCGTTCTCTGGATATTTGATCTCGAACCTGTCTCTCTCCTTGATATGCAATCGTGAACGCTCAACCCAAGAGACATACGGGACTGACTATTTGGTTGTCACGGCGAATTTGAGAAAGGGTGAGCGCGGTGCGGTGACGCTGCACGACGTTCGCGCCAGGGTATCACCGACGGTCCACGGTGAACCTGATTCAAAAGTGTTGGCCGGCATAAGGCGACTGACCTCAAATAAAACAGGGCTGGATGTTTTTCAGCTCGGAAGTGCTGAGGCTAGCGAGAAGCCGCTGTTGAACCTGCCTCCAGGCGAGGAGACGATGTTTTCTGGTTGGTTCAGAGTGCCTTCTGCTGAGCCTTGCACAATTGAGGTCACTGTGCTCGGCGGCTGGAGATGGCATCGTCGCGGCACTCGATACCAGTGGCGAGCATCAGTGGTGTCGCTCCCGATTGTCGACAAGTAAGGGTTCAAAAAACCTATTCCCGAGCTTTGGAACCCGCCAAAGCGACGCGATAGAGAGTCCCAACACCAACCCCCATGTGACTAGCGATTCGTTTCCAACCGACCCCTTGGGCTCGAAGTGTGGCAATCTGATTCGTGTCCACGATCTTTCGAGGACGCCCCAAGCGTTTGCCCTTGGCGCGAGCATTCCGCAAACCGGCTCGCACGCGTTCCACGATCAGACTGCGCTCTAGCTCGGCCACGGCGCCCAATACAGTGAACACCATCTTGCCTGCCGGCGTGCTTGTGTCCATCTGCTCAGAGTATGAAACGAATTCAATACCCAAGGCTTTGAACGTCTCCAAAGCCCGTAGCAAGTGCGAGACGGAACGGGCAAACCTGTCGAAGCGCCAGACGCAAACTACATCGAATCGCCTCTTGTGAGCATCGGCCATCAACCGATTCAGTTCAGGCCGGGAGTCTTTGGTTCCGCTCACTCCCGCGTCGATGTACTCACCTGCGACCGTCCAGTCTCGCGCTTCAGCGAATTGCCGTAGCTCTTGCGTTTGCATGGAAACATCCTGGCCGTGGCCAGTCGTCGAGACTCTGGCATAAATCGCAACTCTGGTGGTCATAGCGCCATCAACTCCAATTCCAAACGCATAAGGCAGTCGCGGACGTTGTTCCGAGAGTCTTTCGCCAGTCGCTCGAAATCCGGCCCGTTGCCGTTACCGCCTTCCGCGTGCCACACCCTATCGAGATAGGCAGCAATCTCCCCGGCCAGCCCATAGCTGGAAAATTCCAAGACCTTGCATCGGGAGAGAAACCTACGTTCTAGCCGTTCGCTATCATTGGCAGTGAAAATCCAAATCGTGTTAGGTGCCGGGTCTGTGGAATCCAGCTTGGAAAGCAGCGCCAATTGTGCTGCGTCCGTCATCTGGTCCGCCTCGTCTGCGAGCACTACATGGAAGCCACCTGGAGTCATCGGCGCGTACCAGCAACGCCGAACAGTGTCCTCGATGCTTTGTGCATTGCACCGCTGCGAGGGAATCTTGTGCAATTCCGCCTGTAGTTGGCTTGCCAGAGCCATCGCCATCGTGCTCTTACCTAAGCCTGACGGCCCGATAAAGAGCCACGCTCCGGAGGCTGGCCGCTTGCAGAAAGCAGAGAGAATTTTCTTCGGACGTTCCAAGCCGATAAAATCCCCTATGCGCATAGGCCGATACTTCTCCGTGAGAGATTGAGGGAATGCGAGATCAGCTTGCATGGGTTTCGCCCTTGCTTGCAGGGGAGTCTTTTGGAGACTCCCCCCGGATGTAGTCGGCTGCCTCTTGTGCGGCACGAGCCGCGGAGACGACTAGGCGAGAATCCGCCTTGAGTCTGTTGATCCAGCTACGAAGATACGCGGCAGAATTGCTGATCGTGGCCTGTTCGATGCCCGCGGCACCGCACAGCATGGCGCTTCCCATTTCCGCCACGAGTTCTTCTTTGGAGTAATCCTCCGAGCCGAACGGCTGCATTTTCTCGATGCCCTCGCGGCCTAGCCGTTTCGCGTGGCCCGTCGAATGCGTTAACTCGTGGAAGAGAGTCGAGTAGTATTCCGCCTGAGTCTCGAAGGCTGCCCTCGACGGCATTGTTACTGTGTCCCTAGATGGAATGTAGGCTGGCCGCGAGTCTTGCTCAAACGCTGGTGGATTCGGCATTCCCTTGACGATCTCTTCCGCTGATTCGATTGGGAACGCAGGCGGAAGTCTGAGGAGTGCTTTCAACCCTTCGGTCTGCTCTAGGTTGAAAACGGTGTAATAGCGGAGAAAAGCGGATCGGCGTTCCTCGATTTCGCCGTCCGCTGACTCCGTCTCGCGGGTGTTGCACTTCCAGAAAATAATCTTGGTGCCATGCTCGCCTTTGCGGATGTTCCCACCTAACTGCTTAGCCTGATTGAACGTGAGCCAGTACTGTGACCCATAGCCAGCGAACGCCAGCAAGAACACGTTAATACCGCGATAGGCCTTCTTGGTGATTAGGTTTGCGGGTGGCAGCGTGCTCCAAGGTTTGCGCCACGGCACCTCGCCCCGCTCCAATTCCGCGAGAATCTGGTTGGTGATGATCTCGTAGACTGATGCGTGCGGCCTGGGGGGACTTGCGGGAACTACAGGTGAACAGACGGACTGACTTACAATCGGTGTAGCCATCGTTTCCTCCTAAACAGGTAACTTTGGTTAGGGCTTGTCGGCTGCTTGTAACAGTCGGCAGGCCCGTTTTTGTGTTCGCCTACATCTGGCGTCTCAAATACGCCTCAACTGCTCGCCGGAACAATTCGGCCATCGGTGCGCCAGTTTTGCGCGATAGCTTCTTGAGTCGTACAAGCAGAATTTGAGGCAGCCAGACTGTAGTGCGTTTCTTCACGCAGCAATCTTGCTGAGTATGTCAACGTATGTCAAGACAAAACTGCGGGCTCTCCAAAAATAAGTTTGCCCAATTGGTGAATGTTTTGCTTACGACTCGCAGAATTGAACGCGGATTTACAGGAGAATTTCAGGCGATCTTCATTGCATTTTCTTTTTGAATACCTCGCCGCGTATATCATTCTCTGTGGCGATGTTTAAGGTTCCGTCTTGGCCTCGTCGCTTTGCTTAACCAACCCTATTGCTCTGGCAGGTTTTGAAAATCGAGAGTTTCAAGGAAAAGCTTGCTAATTCAGTTGGTCCAACTCTTCTCTCACGCGCTTTAGAGCCTCATCTTTGTTCTTGACTTGACCCCTCATCGAGTCCACCACGCGGTCATACTCTGCTTGTACCATTTGGTCCATTTCTTCCGCCGTATAAACAGGGACGCCATTCACAGTGCCAACAGGGACAATCCCAACAGGGACGGCTCCTTTTGGAATCCGCAACGGCGTTAAGACCCCTACGGGCCGCACCGGCACTATCATAGCTCCTTCAGGAAGTCCTGCGATTCCAGTGCGTGCGGAGTCTGTACCAAGTATCTCCTTCACGTTCTGGATTCCGGTCTCAAGCCTTCTGATTTTTCTGATGGACCTATAGCTCAGGACTCCGAGTGCCACGACTAGGACATAAATGGCAATCGACAACGAAAAGAGACTACGCCAGTTTTTTTGACTTGTCGTTTTTTGCTCTGAAGTGCCATCAGGCAGAGGAGTGCTTGGCTTTCCAGCTAGGAAGAACAATCCCCCCGTTAGAAAGATTATCAACGCCCACTCGACAACCAATCTCGATAGTTGGAGTGTTGCGCCTGCAATTGGAGGTCTCAAGAGAAACCCGAAAGAAGAGCCGGAACTGGTAACGCCGAACAAGCGCGAGCTATACCGCCAGGGAGGAAAGAGGGTTGCTCCGATCAAAAGGAAAAAACCAGCCACAAGGCGGGCCCGCTGCTTTTGATTCATGGTGGCCTCCCGCTCTTGCTGGAGTACGGCGAAGCAAGTCAGTGCTTCTCCGAATCTCAGCCTCGGGCCAGATGATACTCATAGTCCGTGGACGGATCAACGGCGAGGACCAAATATGACGCATTGTGAGTCCTCTGGATGTCCGAATCAGATTTGGCAGGGCCGTGCGCCGCAGGCGGCAAAAACTAGGTGTGTCCCAGGAAGAATTTGCGGATATGTGTGGTTTGGACCGGACCTACATTGGCGGCATTGAGCGCGGCGAAAGAAATCTTGCGCTGGTTAATATTGAGAAGATCGCACAAACCTTCAGAATTTCGCTCTCTGATCTGTTTCGAGGAGTCTGAACTATTTCTACGGCGGTCGCCTCATTTCGCAGAGTGTCTCAAATGGTTCCCAAACGAAAATGGCGAGACTCACCATCCGATTCCGGTACGGACGACTCGCACGGCTGGCAGATTCTTAGATTTGAGAGTTTTCGGCACAAATCGAGAGAAGGCTACTGACTTGCTGCGAGGGGGACAGGGGATAGGCTAGAGCGAAACTGCCCTCAGCTCAACCGATTCTGCAATCGTCCGCGCCGCTTGCTGTGACGGTTTTTTATTATCTTGGACTTATAACATCAGATTCTATATATTTTCTATAACTAACGCTTAGGCTAAGAAACTCGTGATGATTCGACGCTCAGAGCGATTCCACCGGTTACGCTAGCCGACGACAACACCTCGGCTTCTCTGAGTATGCATGTTTAAGGTCACGCGGAAAGGTGGGAACAAAACCCGTGCGTTCATTCGGCTGGCTGCACCTAACCGATCTCCATCGAGGAATGTCAGAGCAATCTTGGTTGTGGCCGAACATTGAGCAGCAGTTTTTCGAAGATCTTGAAGTGGTCCATGACCGATGTGGTCCTTGGGACGCTATTTTTTGGTCAGGTGATCTCGTTCAGAGAGGAGCCTCAAACGAGTTCAAAAGGTTTTCGGTAACCATCTCTCGCTTATATTCCAAACTGCGCGAACTGGGCTCAAATCCTGTATTCGTCCCTATTCCAGGTAATCACGACCTCGTCAGGCCCAGGTTTGATGACGAAGACGTCGCCAACGCTTTCAAACACTGGAACGACAACCCCGAAATAGCTCGGGATTTCTGGAGCGGAGATCGTGCAGATTTCGAAAAAGTGTTTAAGAAGGCGTTTCGAAACTACGTGGCGTGGAAAAAGCGTCACGCCTTTCAACGTGCGTCCGAATCAAACAGCGGCCAAATTCCAGGCGATTGCGCCACATCGATTAAAATCCAAGATCTTAAGATAGGTATTCTCGGACTAAACACGGCATTCCTGCAGCTCGATGATCAAGATTACAAGGGAAAACTGGCACTCAGCGTAGCCCAGCTTGTGGCTCTCTGCGGGGAGCATTTCACGGACTGGTTCGCTCAGCATCATTGTAATTTCTTGATGACACACCATCCTCCGGATTGGCTTCATGAATCATCGCAAAGAACATTGCAGCAAGAGATCGCCGTTCCCGGCCGATTTGTAGCTCACCTGTTTGGCCACATGCACGAACCTTACAGCGTCTCTAAGTCTGTAGGAGGAGCAGCCCCTCTGCGGTTCTGGCAAGGTCCTTCACTATTTGGTCTTGAAACGTTCGGGGCAAACGTCGAGCGGAGACACGGATACTCCGCTGGGAAACTTGAATTCCGCGGCGACAAGGGTGTCCTGCGACTTTGGCCGAGGATGGCCCAGCGGCACCAAGCCGGGCACTGGCATTTCATACAGGACACATCCGTAACTCTGCAGCCCGATGACGGAACCGAGCCAGAGCAATTCACCGTCAATGTAATATCGACTCAAGTTCGAGCTCTGTTCCGGGTGCTCATTCTTTCCACAAACGCTGACCTCGAGGACGCAAGAAAATCCTCCGTGACGCACCTGCGAACTTCACTCGGAATCGAGGTGTCGGACTCCGAACAGCGGCCTTTAGATGAATATGATGCCGTGGTTCTAATTCAAGGGTGGCGTTGGGAAGGCGGCGCAATAGCAAAGCGGTGGCAAAGCGTTAATCCATCGAAGCAAATTGCCTTTGTGGCTCGTGAAGGGGGTAACTGGCCACCCCTAAAGTTAGTCGACGTGGCGTCGTTGAAAGATGTTGTGCAATTTAGATCTCAAATCGTCAATACACAAGGTTTTGACGACCCGGGTACGGTCCCAGAACTCATTGGTGCTGTAATTACTGAAAAACTTCAACGGTTGACTGGCGGTACGACAACCGGCTTGAAGGCCTTTGAGCGGAGCTACCTAGAGTTTCGCATCCCCGTCTGGAGATCCGGCCGCACCGCCTTGAGCCAACCCCACCTGTTTGACGCGGCTGACGCAAAAGAACTCTACCAACCAGATCTCTATACCGCACTTCACGGCACATCCATAGATTGGATAGTTGGTCGAGAGGGTAGGCCAAAGAAGATGTCGGCAAAGGCAAAACGCAAGGTTGCGACCGAAATTGATGGTCATGAAAAAAGAGTTCGATTGGCAAGATGGATCGGCGTTGAAGAGATACCGCGAATAGCTTTGATAGGTGCACCCGGAGGAGGCAAAACGATTTTCCTAACTCGGATAGCGGCCGCAATCGGAAGTGCATGTCTCGGTCGCCCTGTGGACTTCGAGCCCGATTTGGACCTTGAGAGTATACGACGGAATAATTGGCTTCCAGTCCCGGTTGTGATAGAGGCGACAAGAATCGCGCAACGCGATCCGTCTGCCATCACAGCTCTCTTGAGTGCAATGGAAGACGAAATGGCGTCAGCTAGCACAGCGCGGCCCACCGCCCAAGAAATCGAAGAGGGACTTCAAAAAGGAAGGTATTTTCTGCTGATCGATGCGTTAGACGAAATCGCTGACGCGACGCTTCGCTCGTCAGTTTTGTATCTTCTTAAGTCGATGGCTGAGCTGTATCCAGAGACCCATATCCTGCTCACCACTAGATCGGCGCGCTATACAGGACGTCTGAGATTCGGTCCGGTGTACCATTCTGTGGAAGTCGCCGGGCTCGATGAGGGTCAGATCGATCAGCTGTGCACAAACTGGACGACCAACAGAAAGCGGGACGAAACGTACAGATCACTTCTCATGACGGCCGTGTCTGGGCTCGCCGACCAAGTCGCCAGTTCCAAATCAGATCAGGCGCTCACAGAAAACCCACTAATGTTGACCGCAATCTGTATGGTTTTCGAGCGATACAGAAGTCTGCCAGATGACCGGGGCCGTCTCTGCGAGTTGCTCATAGAAGATTTATGTAGATCGAGGAGATCCGAAGAGCCCAGTCGAGGATGGAAACTAGATGAAGCGGGAAAGAAAGATCTCTTGCAGCGGATCGCGCTGGCAATGCAGGAAGAAGGCGCGCAAACATGGCCCTTTGACCGGGCGGTAGAAATAGCACTCAATTTAGTTCCAGCAACGGAAAGCGAACGACGCAACCGTGCGAAACGATACGTAGACTGGGCCGCCGACCATACGGGAATCCTGCGCTTTCAAGAGGCATCGGAAGACCAAGAACAGATTCGGTTTTGGCACCGACTCTTTCGAGAATACCTCTCTGCGAGCCGATTGGCACAGGAAGACACCACGGCTGGCGATAAGATCGACAAGCTATGGCGTGCTGGCAGGCTGAGCGATCCATTCTGGGAGGATGTGATTCGCCTCATGCCGCGCACGCTTGGAACAATTGAAAAGGCAAGGAGTCTACGAGAGCGTTTTGAAAGTCTTGCGGCCGCAAATCCTAGTCAGCGAGGGCGCTTGCTCGGGTTGTCTGCAGCGGGCATCATTGAGAATCGGGACTTGTTTCCGGACGTTGCCTTCGACGCCTTAGCCATCTCCATGGCAAATATATATGAGAAGGAGAGCGATACCTGGTGCTTGTCAGATCGACTGTTGTACCTGGACGCGCTTGGGCGCCTGGACTTAGCCACCTGCGATCCGAGAATGAAGGCGGAACGATGGGTCGAGCCATTGGCCAATGGTGCGTTCGCCGTACATCATCGCACCATTCCCAGCAATTTAGAGCTCGCCTATGCTTGGGCCCCTGTCACTGTTCAAGAATACTGGAAATTTGCCAGTTCTCCGGCATTTATGGATCTCGCTTTTTGGACTTATTGTCCTCAACGGGTGCTGGCATACAGATCGGTGCTCTCCTCACAGATTCAGGCCCAGATGAGGCACCCTAATCGCCCGGTAGTACGTGTAGGAGTATATGCTGCGGTGGCGTATTGCGAATGGAAAACCACGCAGCGCAAAGATGCGAGAATCGTTCGCCTGCCCGATGTGGCTGAGTGGCGAAAACTACTACTTTCATCAGGAGCGCATCGCAAAATTCTGGGCGCGAAGGATTGGCCTGTGGGTGACAAGGCACTGTTCAACTGGCGAGGAGCTAGCATCGGTTGTCCAAGTCCGGTGGGAGCATTCAGTCCCGTAGTTTGCGGTGCGATAGATGTGCTCGGAAATGTTTGGGAGTGGCTTGTTCCAACCAAGGGAGAGGGTTCACATTTTCACGATGGTTCGTCTCGACTCTACTCTTTCCCAGTTGGCGGTGGTTCGTACAATTACAACCCTCCTGGGAAAACGACAAGAATGACCTCCGTACCTCCTCCCAACCTTGCCATTCGAGGGCACAACTCAATTGGATTTCGATGCGTGCTTTCTAAGACGAAGCAAGACCTTAAGCCGCTGTTGTCCCAAATTCGGGAAACACCGGCCATGCGCGCAGAAGATAATTAGACTGTGTAATGCATAAATCAATATCACTCAGCCCCGAAAGTGTTGCTAGGGCATGCCAGTGTCTGTGTCTGGTATGAGGAAATACGCCTCCCTAGCGATGACAGCACTAAGGCACATTCGAGCAATTCGTTCGCTGCGACCGTGAAGTAGACCAAACAAAGCCGATTGCTCGTTCGTCATCGCTATGCTGCTTGCTGTTGCGCGTAGGTCCTCCATTGGCTGTTGGGCGACCATCATGCCAAAATTCCCACGAGTCGCGCCAGCGTCAACCAGTGTCGCGGATGAGGTCTCCTTCGACCAGCGCGGACGTCTGAGGCATAGGGTAGCGAGACCAAGAGTCAGGCGATATCTGAGATTGTTACATCGGGAAGGCGCGGATGGATTTGTTGGACGTACGCCTCATGGTTAAGCCAATCCGGTTGATCAGCGGGATTCCAGGCGCGCTCGGCCAGTCGGTGACTTCATTGCTTTTCACCGAGACGAGCCAATGCCTGAGGAGATTGAGCCGCGATCCGACCCTTACAGGCGGCCTCAATGAGTGCTTCTTTGGAATTGGTAGGGGCACATTCTGAACAGAACTTCCGGCGTCCCATACCACCAAAACCTCAGAAAGACAGACCCTTGCCCACCTTTGGCGATCCCCTGGCGTGAGAATTTCCAGGTGAAGGTCGCTCAAACTATTCGGGCAGATCAAAGCGCACGGACCGCGGATCGACGAATTGATCGCCTGAGGGATGTGGTCGCTCGATGCGCTGGAGGTACCCTTTTCTGTGAAGCGCAATGAGGCGGTTACCGGCCGTGGTCTGCTCGATCCCAAGTTGTCCGGCTAGTTCAGTCGCAGTTACGGTTCCCCCTCCACTGAAAACGAAACTCAGTGTCTCTCGGTCATTGGTCGTAAGAGCACCAGCCGGCTCCGCTTGTTCGAGGTTGGTAGGTGAGGAGCTGATAAAAATTGCGAGGTCCTGGGCAGCAGCGATGTCGCTCACCACACTTCGCGTTGCCCCGTCCTCGCTACTTACGACAAAGGTAAAATTCCCGTAACGCCCGGCACGATTGTCTTCACCAATCGCAACGACAACATCCCGGAGGACGCTGGGCGTGGGTCGCAATGCGCCCAGATGCAGGATTCCAATCATCGGTCCATGCTTGCGATCTGGCGGCATAAAACGCTGAACCAGTTGCTCCGCATGGGGGTTATCCCACACGGCAGGCCCAGTGCCTGCCGGCCAAAATTTCACATCAAAGCGTATCGTGTCCACGCTAATCCTCCCCTTGCAAAGATACCACTTGCAGGGTTCCCAAAGCTTTGCTAGATTCCCATTGTACACCGTGGGAATTAGGGGAGCTGAAAGGAGAAGAGTTCATGGCCAAAGAAAAAGATGGCGATGTCGATCTAATCGTCGTGGTGAACGGGCAGCCAATTCCTATCGAAGCCCATGCCCAAGAACCACTGCATACCGTTGCGCAGCAGGCCCTAAACAAATCTGGCAACTCGGGTCAGCCATTACAGAATTGGGAGATGCGCGATGGCGCCGGAAACGTTCTGGATCTGCCACGCAAGGTCGGTGAGTTCCACTTTCCTGATGGTACAAAGCTCTTCTTGAATCTCAAGGCCGGTGTTGGAGGCTAGGGCCGTGCCCGTCCAATATACTGATCCGAAAGTTTCGCGGCTTAAGTTTGACCGCGAATTGGCGGAATATCGCTCCCTCAGTGAGCAGTATAGGAGCCGTGGCTGGCTCCTTGTCGAGGCGGAGTTCCCCAGAGTGCTCGTTGCGCTTGCTTCAGCGAAGCTTAACCCCGCCCCAGTGGTAATGGGCGTCGCTTTCGACTACACGAACTATGATGCCGCACCACCGTCTGTGAAGATCGTCAACCCGTTCACTGGCGAGCCGTACAAGTTTAAGGATCTCCCGAATCCGCTGAACCGAGCTCTACCTGCCCAGGAGGTCGCGATTCCGGGCATGCCGGCAGAACAGAAAATGATGGTCCAAAGCGTGCAGCCATACATGCAGGCTTATGGGCAGGAGGAAGTTCCGTTCCTCTGTCTTGCTGGCGTTCGTGAATACCATGAGCATCCGGCCCACAACGGTGATCTTTGGGAGCTTCACCGCCCGAACGGAGCTGGGCGCCTGGTGCGACTTCTGGATGTAATCAGCCGATATGGTGTGGAGCCCATTGCCGGATTTGGTGTCCAGCTGGTGCCGCAAGTTCGCTTCAACTACGGACCAGCGCCACAATGACCACCCTCGAGACAATCACCAAGTTCGTAGTGCCTGCGGCCGTTATCCGAAACACCGACGATCAGCTGCGTGCCGCGGGACGTTCCCGCTCGGAGTGCTTCGTCCTTTGGAGCGGAGTGCAGGATCATGACACTTTTTATATCCGCACTGGACACGTACCGCGGCAAACCGGATACCGGTTTTCTGACGGGGTTTGTGTTCGCGTGGAAGGGGAGGAGCTGCACCGTCTTAACGTGTGGCTCTTCGAGCATCATGAGCAGCTTGCGGTGCAAGTCCATTCGCACCCAACTGAGGCCTACCACTCGGAGACCGACGATACTTATCCGATTGTCACCGTGCGGGGCGGACTTTCCCTGGTTGTTCCAGACTTCGGGCGCGCCGGTCTGCTGGGAAAGGGAGTCGCCTCGTACCGTCTCGGCATTTCCGGCTGGGACGAGATCGCGCAAGATGAAGTCCGGCGACTCATTCAATTCGAGGATTAAACGATGGCGCTTGCTGACTACTACGCTCGAAACGCCCTGGCCGCTGCACAAGTCTTGGCCGGGTTCGATGAGCAGCGCATCCGCGAGGTTCTCGGCAAAGAGAGAGTAGGTCTCTGCATCGGAACGGACGCAGCGGAATCCAGCGAAGGACGGACGCTGATTGATTTGCTTGTCCGGTTGCTCGCACGCCTCTATCCGACACTCACGATTCGCAGTGATATTGGAGGGCGGACCGCCGGCGAGGAGGTGCGCAACCTAGCCCTTCGAATCAATCCCGCTATCGAATTTTCTTCCGACCCGACAGTAGAAGTTGCGGTTGGGACTGAATTGCCTGTTGCCGGGGACTGGCCACTGATCTTTGTTGGCTCGAACGACTGGAACGCATTCGTCGCAACGGCGGGACCACGAGCCGTGGGTAGCTCCGACAATCCGTTCGGTGCTGGCGCCGCCGCATGCCTCGCAGCGGCGAACCTATTCCGGTGGATTTTTCTACGGGAAGGTCCCCTTCTAGACAAGGATTTGACTTTCTCTCTGCTTCAATCGGCATCACCGCGAACGGCGACTCCTACACTCGCCGGTTCGGTTGGCGAGATCGTCTTAGTAGGGGCGGGCGCGATCGGCAATGCCACGGCGTGGGCGTTCTCACGGTTACCCATGGAGGGCGTCCTGCGTATTGTCGATCATGAGGTCATCGATCTCGGTAATTTACAGCGATATGCTCTCACAGAGCGCGAGGACGAAGGCAGAAACAAGGTCGATATTGTGGCGCGCCACTTCAATGGAAAAGTTCGCGCAAAAACCCATCCTGTCAAGTTCGAAGACTTTGTAGCTTCTGAAGGCTACTCGTGGGCGCGAATGATGCTCGCGTTGGACAGTTCTCGCGATCGTCGCGCGGCGCAAGCATCTTTGCCGCAGTGGATTGCAAACGCCTGGACGCAGCCCGGCGATCTGGGCGTTTCGAGTCACGATTTCCTAAACGGGGCCTGTGTTGCCTGTTTGTATCTTCCTGATCACGGTTTGGAAAACGAGGACGCCATCATTGCATCGGCCCTGGGGGTCCCTAATGAGCTGATGCGGATTCGCATGCTTCTGCACAACGGTCAGGGCGTTCCAAGAGAACTGCTGGATGTGATTTCTACAGCTCGCAACATACCAATTGAGCGCTTGCTGCCCTTCGAAGGTCGCGCAGTCCGGCACTTGTATGCGGAGGGATTTTGCGGCGGCGCGGTGATCCCTCTGGGCGAACTTGGTATCCCCAGGCAGGAGGTCCATGTTCCCTTGGCTCATCAATCCGCGCTAAGTGGGTTGCTGCTGGCCGCAGCCGCTGTGCGGGAGGCATTGGGGCTGAACGGACTTGGAACTCAAGTAACCCGGCTTGACGTCATGCGTACGCTGGGGTCCGACTTGAGGCAGTCCGCGGCAAAGGACTCACGCGGCATTTGCATCTGTCAGGATGCCGATTACCGGGACGTGTACAGGCGCAAGTACGCGAGCGCATTGGAAGGGTAGGACGGCATGGCGAACGCGTTTGCTTTGCTTTGCATTGCACTACCAGACGTAAGAGATTTCCGCGCAAATATATTGTGCGCAAGCACGATTTCGCCGAGCGAGCCGGGTGCGTCGGTCATTATCGTTTGATCTGGGAAGGCGCGAGGAAGACCAGCCCGTTTGCCCAATTCCCCCCTGGGAAGACGATCGACGAACTTGAATGCGACTAACTGGTTTGTTTTCCTCGCCAGCTTAGCTCGGAGGCGGACAAGGCTGTGCGCACCGAAGGGGGACTAGGCGGTAAATCATTCATACGATTAGATATAACACCCTATGTCCTAAATCCTCATACTGGACGATCGGCTTAGTGCCGTATTGTCCAAATATTGTCCAAATATTGGTGTAAGGTACTGATATTTGGATACTTAATATGAACTCGCTCTTCTTTGAAAACTCGCTGTAGTGCCCGGACCTGCACTGAAAATATTGGACTTAGGTTCCCCGCCATTTCCGCAAATTCCTGCGGGATAACTGGATTAAGTCGCCCTCTCAAGCTGTCAAAGAAAAGGGCCAAAATATGGGATTCGTGGGATTCAGATAGAAAATAGGCTGGTTACCCATGGGAGAAACATAGTAGGTGTCTGGGATAGCTGGTATACCGTCCCTCCCAGGCTTCTCCCAGAGGGTTCCCAAGCCTAAGTGCTTTCTGTTCTATCGCATTCCCAGAAATCCCACACTTCGGACCTAGCTGCGCTTTTTGTAGCGCTTTGACCCGGAGTCTTGTTCAAGCAAGCCAGTCACACGACACTGACGGATTAGCCGGTCGAGTGTGTTGTTTGCGACCCCCTTGGCAAGGCCTTCGCTACGGCTGAACTCTGCCGGTAGACGATCCCATGCAGTTTGCAGGGCGCCAGGCATCCTTGAGACTTGGACAGGCACGCTAGAGACTTGAAAACGCTGTGAAGCAGCCTCCTTTTCCAGGCCGAGGATTATGGTTTCTTCAGACCGTGCAATGGTCCCGAAAGTAAATCCCTCCCCGTCCTTTTCTTGTTCAAGACCCCAGATGCTCTCGACGTGTGCTAGCAAAGCCTGAGAGCCGTATACCCTGTCGACCCACGCACGCGGGTCCGTAGAAAGTTGGAGCGACAAATTCTCTTGAGCTTTCTTCAGATGATGGAGAAGTAGGATTGCGAGCTGCGAATTTACTTCTCTCAACTCTGCAACTCGATCGAGCGCCTCAATGGCGGGGCGTTCCTCGGAGCTGTCTTTGTCCACGGCATATCGAAGCGGATCAATGATCAGAAGGCCAGGCTGCAAGTCTTTCACAATTTCCTTGAGACGGGGATAGCCCGGGCCGAGTAAAGCAACATCACGGTCCGATATCCGCTCGTATGCAACAACGGCGATGTTGTCCAACTTTCTCCCTTGAGCGATATCCTTGCCGCGCTCTTTCAATCTGTACGGTCGGTTTTCGTAATCCACATACAAGACTGGCGCCTGACACGTTTTGTAACGGTCCAAAAAGACGTCCCCGAGCGAAACGTCCACAGCCAGCTGGAGTGCAAAGGTGGACTTGCCCTCCTTTTGCCGTGCGATCAGGAGTGCTGTTTCGCCAGGACTCAGGAGGTTTTCGACAAGAGGGGTCGTTTGGGGGTACTGGGTTTCAACAATCTCTTGCAGGGTGTGAAGACCATACTTCGCCAGCACCCCAGCACGCCCTGACAGAGAGGACGATACACCTTTGGCCGGAGCCCCAACGGGCCGATGAGTTTCCGCTGTTGTTTTTTCTGCTTCCATCACTGCTTCAGACATGACTTCTATCCTCCCTGGTTTGGTCTTGAGTGCTTTCGAAGTCCGGGTACGACTCTATTTCCGCCCGCAGAGAGGGCAGACCCTCGCGGCGAACGCGCTCCAACTCCTCGGCGTCAACGAAAACACGCCGTCCGAGGCGGACGACTTTGATACGACCAGCTCCAGTGTGTTTTCGTAGCGTCCAATGGGAAATTCCGCCGAGCGCTGCTGCGGCTTCCTGCATTGAGTAGAGAATCGGCATTTTTTCCTCCGCTAGAATTCTCACTTGACGCGTGAGGCCCGTCCGTAAGAGAATGAGACATGGTTAGAATGATTAAACAGGTACAACGCAAACAATCCCGCCTCTCGGCCACCGACCGTGCGTTGTTTGGGACTCTCGTCTCTCCCTCTGGACCGTTTCCGGAAGTGGTCGGGGCAAGACGGCAATATCCCGGAGCGACCGAAGGAACCTATCTCGCTTCATATCTCAACGAGCTATCGGCCCGGCCAAAGGCCCAAAAGGCGTTCACGGAGCTGATCTCCCCACTTCAGAAATTCGAGCGACGTATGAAGCAACTTAAGAAAGGTGAACCCGCGGAGGGACCACTAGATGCCTACACGGAGCGAGACGTGTGGATTCCTTACGCCAAGCTTCAGAAGAAAATAGACCGACGGGGTTTAGCGCGAATTACCAAAGACGGCTCGGTGATTCCTCCTGAATCAAGTCAAGGGAAGGCTGCGCTTGCTGTTCTGATTCTGTATCAGGAATTTCGTCTGACTCGTGTCCGACAATGCTTGCAATGCAGAAGGTGGTTCTTCGCGCACATTGAACGACAAGGGTTTTGCGGGGACCCTCAGAAAAAGTGCCAATGGAAGCACTTCCACTCCCCGGAGTGGCGCAGGAGGAATCGGGAACACCAACGGAAATATCGGGAAGCACTCTTCGGAAAGAGCAGGTAAAACACAGATGGCAATCTTCAAACGCGGCCGGGTTTATTGGAATTCACGCGCACTAATGCAGAAAGATTTTCGTAAAGCCTGAAGACGGCAACGGATGTGCAGTAGTCGTAGTGGGAGCGGAGGAAGCGTGGCACTCTACAAACGAAAGAAAACGTGGTGGACAGATTTTTCGGTGAACGGTCAGCGCTATCGCGCGAGCTTGGATACGACTGACTGGCGCGAAGCGCAGTCAAAGGAGAAAGAACTAATTTCCCAGGCGAGCCAAGGAAGGCTTGCGACAGAGCATCAACATTTCGGCCGCTTGGCCTTTTCTCATGCCGCCGATCTCTACGTAGCCGAGCGGTTACACCATCTGGCTCCACGCAGTATGCAAACCGAAAAGGAACGCCTGAAGCCGCTCAAGAACTTCTTCGCTTCAACCTCGTTGAGTCAGATTAGAGCTGCGTCAGTTCGACAGTACGTTGCCGAACGAAAGGCAGGAAGTCTGTCAAACCGTACGATAAACATGGAAGTGGCATGTTTAGCTCGCATCCTGAAGCGCGCCAAACGCTGGCATCTGATTGCTGACGAAATCAGGCCACTTCCAGAACGACGAAACGTGGGGCGAGCGCTAAGCCGCGAAGAAAAGGTTGCGCTGATCGCTGTCGCGGCAAGAAAACCAGAATGGCAACTCGCGCGACTTGCTGCAGTGGTTGCGCTGAATACGACGATGCGGGCATGTGAGATTCGCGGCCTCCAATGGCGAGATGTGAATCTCATGGATCGAACTTTCACAGTCCGGCGCAGTAAGACTGAAGCCGGTGAGCGGGTCATTCCAATCAATGAGGATGCATGGGCGGCGGTTTTGGAATTGCGCGAACGCTCTAAGCTACTGCTCGGTTCCCCACCAAATCCTACCTGGTATCTCTTCCCACATGGTGAGGGACAAGGCCCCGTTGCAAAACCGAAAGGCAGACCAGGACCGGCCGTGTCGGTTAAGCCCGACCCGACAAAGCCAATGTCTACATGGCGAACCGCTTGGCGCACTTTGACTCGGGAAGCTGGCCTGCCGGGGCTACGCTTCCATGACCTGCGCCACCACGCCATCACTGAGCTCGCTGAATCCAGTGCGAGCGATCAAACCATCATGGCAATCGCTGGACACGTTTCCCCCAAAATGCTCACCCACTACTCGCATGTTCGGTTGGAGGCAAAACGTCGGGCGCTTAGCGCTTTAACAACAGGAGCGAAAGAAGGTGTTACGACACACGGCACGTCACAAAACCAAGCGGAATCGCCGCAAGTCCTTAATTTAGTGGTGGACGTGACCGGGATCGAACCGGCGACCCCCTGCTTGCAAAGCAGGTGCTCTCCCAGCTGAGCTACACGCCCACAATAGCCACATAATTCTAATAGATTTTCGTGAGAGTGGCCACCTGCTCTAGAGGGCATTTAGAACGAGCACAGAAGGAACGCTGTCAAAAATCGTTAATAGGAAAGATATTGCGATTGCACGGGAGGACCGTTGCGGGCGATCATAACGGGGGATAGAATGCGTGCCAAGGCGCAAGCAAGCTATGACGCTGGTTCCTGACAAGTGAGACGGTCTGCACAATGAAGTTCTCGGGCAAAGTATGCGAATGCTATGAAAAATCAACTCTTATCGGCCCTCATAACTATAGTTGCCGCTCTCTTGAACATTCCTAGTGGGGAGTGCCAGGGACAAGGAACTTCCCAATCACAGGCGGAGACGATCACCATTGCGGGCACGGTGCGGAGTTCGGCTGGCAAGCCGCTTGAGGGAGCGTCTGTTCTGCTAGAAGAAAAGGGGCGATCGAACTCTCTCGAGACCAAGACCCAGGCAGACGGCAGCTATGTTTTTTCAGGAGTGAAGCCGGGTGTTTACACGGTCAGGGCGGAAAAACCGGGATGGCGCGAGTGCATTTCGAACCCGCTGGTCCTCAATGCGAGAGATAAAAAGCGCGTGGACGTGGTCTTGGAATCTTTGGCAGCGGATCATTTTGGAGCTTCGAGCGCACCCAGTTCTTCCAGCCCCGCTGTGGGAGAGATGCAATTTGACGAGAAGCCGAACTTCACCGTGGCGGGAATGACGGATTGGAATAATACGGGAATGCACGGGTCGGATGTTCGTGTGCGGACGAGCGAAACGCTTGCAAAGGAAACATTGGCGCTTAAAAACGGCGAAGCGGTTGCTGGAGCGACGTCACTGAGGTCCGGGGAATCTCGAGAAACACTGCTTGCGGCTCGTGAGCAAGCACGAACGAAGCTGGCGAAGGCGGATACTGCCGACGGGCATCGGTTGCTCGGCGAACTCAACGAACGATTGGGCGATCCACTAGAGGCGGTGCGGGAATACGAGCGTGCGGCACTGATGGATCCCAGCGAGCAGAATTATTTTGAGTGGGGCACAGAACTGCTTTTGCATCGGGCGGACGAGCCCGCGGTAGAAGTCTTCACGAAGGGATTTCGCGCACATCCGCGTTCGGCGAGAATGCTGGCGGGGCTAGGGGTAGCGCTTTACGCGGAGGGCAAAACCGAGGAGGCAGCGGCGCGGCTCTGCGAAGCTGTTGACTTGAGACCGTCTGATCCCACAGCTTATCTGTTTTTAGGAAAAATGGAGAAGGCGGCAAACGGAATGTTGCCGTGCGAGGAGCAGAAGCTGGCGCGGTTCGCGCGCGAACAGCCTGGAAACGCTCTCGCAAATTATTATTACGGAGTGACGCTGTGGAAACGCGACCGGGGATCGGAGAAAGATGCGGCAGGCTTGCAGCAAGCTGAGGCGTTTCTCGAAAAAGCGGTGAGCATTGATCCCAAACTTGGCGAGGGATATCTACAGTTGGGGATTTTACATTCCGAGCGGGGCCATTTCGAGCAGGCGATTCGCGACTTCAAGAAGGCTATCGAAGTAAGTCCGCAGATCGGCGAAGCCCACTACCGCTTGGGCTCCGCCTACAGACGAATTAGCGAAGAATCAAAGGCGGAAGAGGAATTTCGTGCGTACGAGAACATTGAAAAAGCGGAGACAGCGGTAATCGAGAGCCAACGGCGCGAACTTCGGCAGTTTCTGATTATTTTGAAGGACCAGCCGGCAGCTCCTTCGCCAAATTGAAAACCAGAATAGTCTATTTCGTCTTTAAGTTAACGGACGCGACGATTCCGCTGCCTTCGCGGATGGTTAGTATCTGATTCACCTTGACCTGCTTGAACTGTTCGACCTTCTGGGTCGTGGGCCATTTCACTTCGATGAGATCGACTATTTGCGCTTTGCCCAAGCCGAAGTGCAAGCGCAGATCACACTGGGACATTACACTCGAACCGCTGTGAACTTCATTCATCTGGGCATGCTTGCCGGTGACAACGCGGATGCGAGCGCCGATGGCGGTGCGATTGCACTTTGTGCCTATCAGCTTGATCTTGATCCAGTTCTGCTCGTTGCCGCCGTCATTGCGAAGCAGCGAAGGCGGGTCGTTCATATTCAGAACCAGAGCGTCGATGTCGCCATCGTTGTCATAGTCGCCGAAGGCCGCGCCGCGGCTGGAGAAACGTTCGCTGATACCGGGTCCCATTTCCGACGAAACATCCTTGAAGCGGCCGTCACCCAGGTTTTTGTACACCAGGCGCGGGTTCTTGTACGTCTGGCCGAGCTCGTGGCCTTCGATTTCCGGGTAGACGTGCCCATTAATCTGCAGGATGTCCGGCCAGCCGTCATTGTCGTAGTCAACGAAACCGCAGCCCCAGGCAACGTATTGGTTATTGATACCGATCCCGGAGGAAAACGTGACGTCACTGAAGGTTCCGTCGCCGTTGTTGTGATAGAGATTGCAGGTGTCGTCGGCGAAATTGGTCTTGAAAATGTCCAACCATCCGTCACAGTCATAATCGGCGACGGCGACCCCCATTCCGGCTTGTTCGTGGCCGTTTTCGCTGTACGCGCAGCCGGCGATCACGGCGACGTCGGTAAAAGTTCCGTCGTGATTGTTATGGAAGAGGATGCTGGGTTCGGAATCCACAGCGACATAAATGTCAGGCCAGCCGTCATTATCGAAATCATAGGAGACCGCTGTTATGGAATAACGAGGCCCGGGCTTGAGGATTCCCGATTTTGCCGAAACATCGGTAAAGGTGCCGTCGCCGTTATTGTGGAAGAGAACGTTGGTGTCGCCGGTTAAGCCGCGCGGGCCACACATTACCGGAATGCCCTTCCACTGGCATTGAGGCGGGTCAGTCTTTGACGGAGTTTTTTCCGGATCGAGCTTGATGTAATTGCAAACGAAAAGATCGAGACGGCCGTCGCGGTCGTAGTCGAGCCAGGTGCATCCGGCTCCCCAGCGGATTTGTTCGTCGTAGACTCCGGCTTTGCGCGTGACATCGGTAAAGGTGCCATCGCCGTTGTTGTGAAACAGGATGTTGTGTCCCCAGAAGCAACAGAAGAGATCGTCCCAGCCATCGTTGTCGTAATCACCGACGCACACGCCCGTCTGCCAGCCTGTGCGCGCGAGGCCGGATTTTTCGGTGACGTCGGTGAAGGTTCCGTCACGATTGTTCTTGTAGAGATGGGAAGTGGGGGCTTTGCCAGCGGGCCAATCCGTATTGAAGCGAGTTCCGTTGGTGAGATAGATGTCCAGCCAGCCGTCCTGGTCGTAATCGAAAAAAGCCAATCCGCTGCCCTTCGCTTCGATGATGTATTTCTTGTGATCGGCGCCGCCCCAGACGTTGGAAGTGGTCAGGCCGGCTTCGCGAGCCACGTCGACGAACTGGACCGGAGCGGCTGCCGGCGAATTGGGGGCGGACGGATTGGGAAGAGTTGCGGCTTTGAGGCCCATGGAGCCGCGCCATTTCCAGAGTGGAGTTGCAAGCGCATCCAAGAGTGAACTGCCAAGAACGACGAGGGAAGAGCCGAGAAAACGGCGGCGGAGAGGATTCATAGGCCGCGATCACCGGGGACGCAAGTTGGCGAGCTGCACTTGGGCGAACTAATCAATTCGCACCTGGAGCGTTTCCGACCGTAGCTATTCATTTCCCTGGCACCTTGGGAAAATTGCGCGGCACAATTCCCGCGCCTTCCTTGACGGAAATGATCCTGTCGACGGGCACATTCGTCAGCTTATCTACCTGCCCGCTCGGCCAAGTTATTTCCAGAGATTCGATCCTGGCGCGCTTGCCCAAACCAAAATGAATTCGCGGGTCGCTGGCCGACATGTAGCTCATGCCGCCTTTGGACTGCTCGACGTGGGTTATGCCTTCGGAAGTGAGCTTCAGAGAAGAGCCGATGCCATCGCGATTGGATTTTGTGCCGATGAGCAGGATTTCCAGCCAGTGATTGGCGTTGCCACCATCGTTGCGCAGAAGCTCCGGAAAATCGCCGCGATTGTTGATAGCGATGTCAATGTCGCCGTCGTTGTCGAAATCGGCGGTGGCCAGGCCGCGGCCGGCGATGGGACGAATGAAGTCCGGCCCCAAAGAGTCTGAAGCTTTTTCGAACTGACCCTTTCCCAAATTCCGGAACATGAGAAGCGGTTCCTTGTAAGAGACTTCGCTGTGGTAGAGATTCACGTTGTCCAGCATGGCGCCGTTCAATTGCAGAATATCGGGCCAGCCGTCATTGTCATAATCGAGAAATTTCATGGACACGCCACTCAAGAGGATGGCTTTGTTGCCAATTCCGGATCGATAGGTGTAGTCGTCGAACGTTCCATCCCGGTTGTTGTGGTACAGGCGATTCAGCTCAAAATCCAGATGCGTGACGTAGACGTCCAGCCAGCCGTCGCCGTCTACGTCCGCCGCATCGATGCCCATGCCCGCTTCATAGCGGCCATCCTCGCTCGCAGCCAAACCGGAAACGAAGGAAACATCCTGAAAGGTTCCGTCGTGCTTGTTGAGGAAGAGAAAATTCGGCCAAGTGTCGTTGGCGATAGCGATATCCGGCCAGCCGTCGTTGTTGAAGTCGGCGAGCACTACGCCCATGCCCTTGGATTCGGGCTTGCCGACACCGGAAGCGTCGCTGACGTCAGTAAACGTGCCATCGTGATTATTGTGGAAGAGCTTGGTCTTTTGCCCTTTATAGTTGCCTGGATTGCAATACGAGCGGTAGCCGGGACGGCGCTCGCCGCACCAAAGATTGGTCTTTGGAGTCCACTCGATGTAATTCGTGACGACGAGGTCGAGCCAGCCGTCCTTATCGTAATCAAACCAGCCCGCGCTGGTGGACCACTGACCTTCATCAGCGACACCGGCCTTGGCGGTAACGTCAGTAAATGTCCCATTACCGTTATTGTGATAAAGAATGGCGCGGCCGTAGCCGGTGACGTACAGATCGGGATAACCATCATTGTCGTAGTCCCCGACGGCGACTCCCTGACCGTAGTGGCCTTCACCTCCAACGCCGGCTTTCTCGGTGACGTCGGTAAACGTTCCATCCCCATTATTGTGATAGAGCGCTGAGCGTAGAGGATGCGGCGGCTTGTAAAGATCCGTCGCGGCCGATTGGACAAAGTAAAGATCCATGAGGCCGTCTTGGTCGTAGTCAATCCAACCGACGCCGGTGCCCATGGTTTCGAGGTAATACTTTTCGTCGGTTTGCGTGGAATCCTGGCGAAACGTGATTCCCGCTGCTTGCCGAATGTCTGTGTAGCGGACGGGGGTTCGCGCGTCCTGCGTTTTAGGGGCCTGCACGGCGGAGCTTCTAAGTTGGATGGCGGCAATACTCGCGGCGCTGAGCGTGAGGATTCCGATCCAACTGTTTGTAACCCCCAAGGCCTTTCGGATCCTTGTGCTTTTCCTCATTCCACGTCTGCTCAGAGTGTCCGGTCAGCGAGCGACAGCGCTAGTTGAAGCAACTGCTGCCGCGCAACCATCGGCATGGGTTCACGAAGCGAAGACGACGTCACCGGTGCATTGGCCAAGGCTGCTTCAATACGATTCACGTCCAAGCCCCCTGCAGCGTTGCTGCCCTTGAAGCGATTCAGCACTTCGCGGGCTTTGGTGATTTCTCCGATTTGATAATAAAAAACGCCCAGGGTGGAATAGCTCCCGGGCCATTCGGGCAAAAGGTCCACGGCGCGTTCGAGGTTTTCCGCAGCCTGCGGAGTCTTTCCTTCCAGTACCGAGACGATTCCCAAGCCCCAGAGGATTTTTCCAGAGCTGGGAACCCGCGCCAAGCCTTTGCGCAAAGTCTCTTCGGCCGCGCTGATATTATTCTCGCGGAGTTCGACGAGAGAGAGCGAAAGATAATACTGGTCATTATCAGGATTTCGTTGGATGGCCTCGCGGAAAATTTCCTTAGCGCGGGCCGTGTCGCCGAGATGAGCCTGGATATCGCCCAGCAACGCCAGGTAAGCATCGTCTTGCAGGCCTCCGGGCGAAACTTGCTGGGCAACTTCAAGCGCTTGCGCGTGGAGGCCCTTGCGGAAGTAGGCATCGGTCAAGTCAAATTTTACGTCGTCGGAATCCGGGTTCGCGCGCAAGGCTGATTGGAAATGCTGAATGGCGTCGTCGTACAAGCGGTAGCGGGCAAGCAACACGCCCACGCCGGTTTGTGTGCGATAGTCGCCCGAGCTGAGCTGATCAAGCTGCGCGATTGTTCTTCGAGCATCTTCGAGTTTGCCCAGTTTCAGATACGTTTCGGCCAGCAAGTAGAGGTCTTGCGGCTGGTCCGGGTGCTTTTGGATTTGCTCCGTCAGCTCGGTCAGATCCAGCTGAGTGCGCGCCTGCGGCGAAAGGCTGGAGCGGTTGTCAAGGTAGTCGAAAAGATGCTGATACGGGTACGGACCCGGCGAAGCATCTTTCGAAAGCGTCTGAAAAACATTTAAATCCCTCTGCGCGGCCGCAAGCTGATGGAGGCTCCTCTCTACCATGGCCAGCTTGTAATATCCCGAAGCGGCGTTGCGACTGACTTTCACATAGCGTCGCAGCAGTTCCGCGGCCTCTTCCAGTCGCTTGTTCGCGATTCGCAGATTTGCCAGCTCCAAAAGAGCTTCGGAAAAATCGGGTTTTGAGCGGAGCGCCTGTTGAAACAACTCTTCGGCTCGCGGGTGATTTCCCTGGCGCTCCTCGATGTAGCCCATGTTGAACAGGCAGGAGGCGTTGCGCGGATCTTTCTTCAGTCCCTCTTGAAAGTACTTGCGGGCCTCATCGAAGCGCCCTAGATGCCGATACGAGAGTCCCATAAAGGTGTAAGACCGCGGCGACGGATCCAGTTGAATCAATGTCTTGAATTCTTCGATGGCCCTTTCCGGCTTGCCGGACATGAAGTAGCTCTCCCCCAATGCGGCGTGGAGGTCGGCGCGCTGCGGGGCGATTTTCAAGCCTGATTCGAGGAGCGGAATCGCATCCTCGAAATAATTCTGCGACATGCTGACGCGTGCAAGAAGAAAGATGATGTCCGTATTCTGCAGAGCCAGCTTGTGCGCGCGAACCAGCAGATCCAGAGCATCGACTGGTCTGGTCTGGTCCGCGTAAACCTGTGCTAGCAGATAAAGCGTCTCGGCTGAATCTGGCTTCAGTTTCAGCGCACGATTGAGAGCTTGCTCCGCTTTCGTGTATTCGCTGCTTCGCAGATAAGTCTGTCCAAGGTTGAAGAGAATCTCAAACGTTTCCGGCTGCAAGGCAGCGGCCTTTTCCAGTTCGCGTTGGGCTGTCGAGTATTGCTTTTCAGAGGCCAGCAGCACTCCCAGGGTGAAGTGCAGTTGAACGTCGTCTTTATTTTCGGCGGAAAGCTGCGTTGCCGCTCTCAAACCTTCGGCAGTCCTGCGCGCTTGAAGAAACGCGCGAATCAGGTTAAAGCGAGTTTCAACGTTCGCGGGGCGCACGCGCTGAAAGTGGATAATAGCTTCTGCAGGGTGGCCGTTGGCCATCAAGACCAAGCCCAGGTTATAGTTTCCATCGCGATTTGCAGGATCGAGCCGCAAGACGGTTCTAAACTCTTTCACAGCAAGGTCTGGCTTCTCCTCAGCGACATAAACATTTCCGAGGTTGTTGCGAGTTCTCGTCGAGTTGGGGTCGAGCTTCAACGCATGCTGAAATTCTTCGAGGGCGTCTGCATAGTCCTTTTGGTCGCTGTAGATAATCCCCATTAAATTGTAAGCCTCGACGCTGGAGGGATTTCGCTGAAGCTCTTCCTGAATTTTTTCTTTGGCTTGTTCGATCAAACCTTGGCGGAGGAGTTCTTGCACTTCCGGAAAATGTGATTGGATTTTCGCAGTTTGCGAGGCATTCTTGCTGCTAGGAATGGTTTCCTGCGCCCCGGGACCTCCCGGAAATAAGAAAATCAGAGAAAGGGAGAGAATGCCTCTAAATCTCGGCCTATTGCAAGCGCGCCGGGATGAAAGCCGCATTGAAACATGGAGCTTCATCCTTTAACATTCCTCCGCAAGAGCTCTGATTGCAGTTGCCGCAAAGTCACTGTAGCATCTGCAGATCTTGCTGAGCCACCTTGTGCTGCGGTTGCTGTTGCAGCAGTACTAGCAATACTTCTTTGGCCTTTTGTTTTTCCCCAAGAATCACGTAAAGGCGAGCCAGATTGAGATACGCCTGGTCAAAATTCGGAGCGACGCGGATGCAAGTCTTGAATCGCTCTTCCGCTTCGGAGTTGCGCTGTTCACGGACAAAAAGCACGCCCAGATTGTTCAGCGCGTCCGGATAATCCGGGCGCAAGGTCACTGCGTTTTCCAAGTATCGGGCGGCTTTTTCGAGCTGATTTTGACGCACGTATAGCATTCCAAGGCTGTAGTTGATCTCCGGATCATCCGGCGAAATTTCCATCGCTCGTCCCAAGAGTTTTTCCGCCTCGTCGAAGTCACCTTGACGCCGAAGAGTGTTTCCGAGATTTGTAAGCGCGGTGGCATAGCTTGGTCTCAGGAGCAATGATTGTTTGAAGTTGCGAATAGCTTCGTCGGTCTGCCCTTCCTGCGCAGCCACCATTCCCCAATTGTTCCACGCTTCCGGATAGTCCGAACGCAGCTTCACGGCCTGCTCGAGGTATCTCCGCGCATCGCGCAAATTGTTTTTCCGGAGATATAACGTTCCCAGATTGTAATAGGCTTCGGCAACCTCCGGCTTGACCGCAATGACCTGCTTGAACGACGCCGCTGCCTGCTCCAAATATCCGCGCTGGAACATTGCCACGCCGTAAGTGAAGTCGTTACGCTGAAACGCACCCTGGTAGAGCACTCCATTGAAAGGAAGCGCCATCTGAATGCGTTCGGCTTGCGTGCGGGGGAACGTTTTCAGGTCTTCCACCAGCCGCTCGGGATGCACCGCTCCCTGGCAAACTTTAACGATCATGCCGTCGTTGTCGAGCAAAAAGGAAACCGGAACGGGCAGATCCCGGCGACGGTCGAACAGGTAGCGGTAAACAATATTATAGATGCCCGCCACCTCCTGTGTTGCGAACAAGTTTGGAAAGCTTAAAGCTTCTCGGGCAACGAATGCTCGCGCCGTTTGTGCTTGTTCTGGGTCATCAACGTTAATGCCGAGAATGCGAAGACCATTCGCGGTGAGAGTTGACTCGTATTTCTGTAACAGCTGCAATTGCTCGCGGCAGGGCGGCGAAGCGGATCCCCAAAAGTGAAGAAGCAAGATGCCACCTCGGAACGACCGGAGTTCGCGCATTTCGCCTGCAAGGTCGGGCAAGGAAAACTCCGGCGCACTCAGAGGCTCGATGAGCCATGTTTCTACCGACGCAGGCAAGAGTTCCGGCTTCAGCGTTTCGCCGGCAAGTACATAAGGTGAAGTCGCAAAAGGCTTGGCCACATATTTGTCGGAACCCTCCCGAATTTCAATTCGATGGTTGACACGCAAATGGTCGAATGCCTGCGTCAAACCACTGGGCCAGCGAATCGAGGCACTTACCGTTCCTTGGAGCTTTCCAACACCGAAGAAAAGCTCCTTGCTGTGCTGCGACAGAAACCCGGAACCGGCCTGTAGATACTTGGTCTGACGACGTCCCTTGCTTTCGACTGTTACCGCTGCGCCGATCGCGTCGCGATTGCTCTTTTGACCGCTAAGACGGAATACGATCAACTGGCCGATGTCTCTCATGGCATTGCGCAGAATCCGCAGCTGCGGCGCGTTTCGGTTTTTCAGGATGACTTCCAATCGTCCGTCCTGGTCCAGGTCGGCGAGCGCAAACGCCCGGCTGTCCTCAAGAAAGTCCAAGCCCGCTGTCCCCGAAACTTCCGAGAATGAGCCATCGCGATTATTCGCGTAGAAGACATTTCTCTCGTGCCCACTCCAGGAGTTGTCCGACCGGATCAGCTCATTGATGGCACTCCATCCCTGCTCGTAACGCAACGACGGTGTTTGGCTCTGGGGCGATTTCGCCACCACTTGCCTCCAGAAAAAACTTGAGAGGTCGCTCTTATCGCCAGCGGCATTCTCCGGCCGCGAAATGTAGCCATTCGCAACATAAAGGTCTGAGAAGCCGTCGTGGTCGAAGTCCCACGCGTCCGAGCACCAGGCCCAGCGGCCCATATCCACGCCCGTTTCGCTGCTTACGTTCCGAAACTTTCCATCTCCCTGATTGCGATAGAGCGAATTGCCGCGCGCATGCTGACGATAAAGCGTGCGGACGTTCTCCGGCTCCTTTTCATGAAACCGCTCTTGGTCGGAAACTCTTATTCCCGCGCCAGACCACATCGCAGCACTGTAGATATCCGGTTTCCCGTCGTTGTCGAAATCGAACCAAGTAGCGCTCATTCCCGCTCCGACGTCTTCGACACCCGCTTCTGCCGAGACCACGGAGAATTCTCCTCCGCCGTTATTGCGGTAGAGGTTGTTTCGCCCAAAATCGTTGGCCACATAGAGGTCTGGGAGACCGTCATCGTTGTAATCGCCCCAGGCGCACGCGAAACTGTACCGGTCGTTGTCCACGTTCAGCCCCGCCGCCTCAGTCCTGTCCAAAAAGGTGGCATTCCCTTCATTGTGGAGGAGAAAGTTCGGCGGACCATGGCGCGCGTCAAAATAAGGAGCGGGATAATGATACTGGTCGAGGCCCACGTAATAGCTGTACAAGCAAAAATAAATGTCCAGCCGCCCATCTCCGTCGTAGTCGGAGATCGCCGCATGTGTGAATGTTCCTTGCGGAGGCTGCACAAACTGGAATGCGTCTCGTTTGAGTGCGTACTTACCGTTCCCTTGGTTCACGAAAAGCAGCGGCCCGGTGCCGCAGACGACGAGAAGGTCCTGAAGCCCCTTATTCTCGAAATCCGCGAATAGCGCACAAGCCGTGCTATCCAGCACATCCACTCCGGCTTTCTCGGTCACATCCTCGAACGTGCCATCGCCGCGATTGCGATAGAGCCGGTTGGGAAGGCCTGCGGACTGGCAGACATACAGATCATCTAGGCCATCTCCATCAAAATCTCCCACGGCCAAACCGTTGTTCCCATAAACATCGATCCCGCACGCTCCGTCCAAAACTGTGCGCCAATAATCCACTCCGTGAAGCATCTGATTTCTGTATGATTCGGTTTGGCCCAGAGCGTTAGAAGTGATGTCGATGAAAACCGGCCCGCGCGCACGGCTCAGCGTTTCCGCGGTTGCTGCCCAACGTTTAGCTCGCCATGTGCTCGATTCATCGCGCGTCCACTCCGTCTTCCAAATTCCAACGCGCTCTTCGCGTGCCCCGTCCGCCCGCGTGCCAACAAGATCGTATCGAATATCGATCCGTACCGTCAGTGGCGAACCACTCATTTCCTTTATTCCCATAATCTCGAATTCAGCCGTCTCCACGCGCGATATCGCCGCGAAATAGTTCTTCAACTCCTGAAGAAATCGCTCGCGGCCCGTAATCGCATTCGTCGAGAACCGCCTGCGATAGACCTCGAGGCCATTTTCCGCACGCAAGGTTTTCTCTTGAGTCGGAATCAACGAACTGCCTTCCATTGAGAGGTCCAGGAACTTTGCCGCAGCGGTAAGAGCCGGCGGCGACGCCTTCAGGCCTTCGCTCCATTCAGTAAGGTGCCGCATGATTTCAAAAGCGTACTTTTCCGAGACGTACTCGTCGGAGCCGGGTACAACCCGACCCAAGACATCCTCAAGTGGAGACTTCGCGGGATAGTGCGGCGTCAAGCGAAAATCGGCGAACGGAAAATTGGATGTCTGATCTGCAAGCCGCTCGCGCCGCACGGATGGAAAGGAAATCCCATGAATAGGGGCAGGAAGTAAGAGAAGAGGGGCCCACCGCATCTCTCTCAAGAAACTCCGGCGTGAGAAACCGCCTTTTTCGCCTTTGCGACGCGCCATTTTTAGGTGTCCGGGTTGCGATGCCGCAACTTTTGCATGCTAGCACCGAGGCGAGACCGCTCCAAATGCTCAGACAACTATTCAGAGGGCGCGGGACCTGAAGAATCTCCCAGGATCAGCTCGGCAGGAATCTGATATTCCTTCCCTTGAGGATCAGCCGAGCGCGAGAGTTCATGGAGAGCGTCGGCAGCCATCTTCCCCAGCATATCCCGGTGTACGTCCACGGTGGTGATGGAGGGATTGCTATATTCGGCCAGTCGCGTGTTGTCGAAACCCGTTACAGAAATATCTTGAGGGACGCGGCAGCCGGCCTTCAGCAATCCCTTGATGACTCCGACCGCAGTGAGATCATTGACGGCTACCACGGCCGTGGGCCTGGGAGATAGTTTCGCGATAGCAAGACCCGCGGCTAATCCGCCTTCAAAGCGCAGGTCGCCGCGTAGTATCGGTCCCGGCTCAAGTCCCAAATCCTGCATGCACTTTTCATACGCCTGCAAACGGGCCAGGTTGGACTTGAGCCTGGGCCTCCCCGCGACGAAAGCAATTCTGCGATGTCCGCTTCTGTGGAGGTACTTGACGATCTGCTCGACCCCAGAGAAGTAATCGATTCGCAGGTTGCTCATGTAACTGCGCACTGGCGCCAGGTCGAGAAAAGTGACGGCAATCCTTCTCCGGGCAAGTTCGTGGATCAATTGCATGCTGATTTCGGAGGTCATCACGGCGACTCCGCGGACATTGTGCTCCATCATTCTTTCCGCAGCCTTTCGAGTTCTGCTGGGGTCATAATTCGTGTCGCTGAGGATGGCGTCGTAACCGAGCTGGCGGGCCCGCACCTCGAAACTCTTGACTACTTCGGGGAAGAAGGGATTCTCAATGTCAGACACGATAATACCGAGCGTCCGGCTGTCGCGGGAAGCCAGGTGTCTCGCATGAACGTTGGGAAAATATCCGAGTCGCTTGACGGTCGAGAGCACCAGCAGGTGCGTGCGTCGCCCCACCTTGCCCGTCTTGTTCAGGACGTTGGAAACAGTGGCGGTCGAGACGCCCGCAGCTTTCGCGACATCACGAATGGTTAGACCCATATTCGGTTCTCAGCCCGCTCGCAGGCTGCTTGATTCATCTGACGCCTTAAGAAGCGCTCCAGTCACGGCGAAAGTATAGATGAAAAAAATTGCTTGACAAGATGCATCGAACGGTGTATTACGTGGCCCACTAGGTTAAGCGTTTAAGTGGTTTGGGGAGCCCGATGGGTATCGTGTCATACATCCTTTCTGGCGCTCAAGGGTCCTAAGAAAAATATACGTTGGTGCCGCGGAGCGGTATGTGTTCTTGCTTCGCGCGTTTGATTGGTTGATATGTTAAGCCGCCGTCCGCAGAAACTGTTCGAGGAAGGCTGTGGGAACGTGTTTTTTCGGTTCCGTCTAGTCGAGGGTTGGCTTGGAGTGTAAGCGCTTGCAGAGTTGCTGCGCTTTGGTGCAAAGAGACTGAGGAGGAACGGTTATGAATCGTAAGGCTATTTCATACGGGTTCCTGCGAGCATCCTTGACGATGACAACTGGGCTGTTGCTTCTGTTCTTGAGCGCCCCGCCTCTCCGCGCTCAAGTCGACACCGGCACCATCCTGGGCACGGTAACGGACGCCTCGGGGGCGCCGGTCAATGGCGCTAAAGTTACGCTCACAAACGAAGGCACGAGTGCGGCCCTCTCCACCAGTACAGGACCGGATGGCAGTTACAAATTCACGCCCGTCAAAATCGGGAGTTACAAGCTCACGGCGTCCCTCCAAGGGTTCCAGACCATAACGCAAACGAACATTCCAGTTAACGTTGGCGCCGACGTAGTAATCAATTTCGCTCTCAAGCCGGGCTCGGTGACCGAGATCGTGGAAGTATCCGCGGCTCCTCCAGTGCTCGAAACCCAAAGCGGTTCGGTCGGTCAGGTTGTCGATTCGCGCAGTGTCAATGACTTGCCTCTGAACGGGCGCAATTTTACCTTTCTGGCTCAGCTTGCTGCTGGTGTGAACGCCCCCCAGGCGGATACGCGCGGCAACGCCGCTAGCGGCGCCTTCGCAGCCAATGGCAACCGGCCTGCCCAAAATAATTACTTGCTTGATGGCATTGACAACAATTCAGACACCGTGGACTTCCTCAACGGGACGAACTTCGTCGTGCTGCCCCCCGTGGATGCGATTGAAGAATTCAAAGTCCAAACGACAGGGTTTAGCGCCGAATATGGCCGTTCCGGCGCGGCCGTTCTGAACGCCACGATCAAATCCGGCACCAACGAACTGCACGGGACTGCTTGGGAGTTTTTCCGCAATGACAAGCTCGATGCCGCGGACTTTTTTGAAAATGCTGGCAGAAGGCCAAAGGGCGAATTGCGCCAGAATCAGTTTGGCGTTTCCGCGGGCGGGCCCGTGGTCATCCCGCACCTGTTCAATGGTCGAAACAAAGTCTTTTTCTTTGGAGACTACGAGGGGTTCCGGAGAATCCAAGGAACGATTCTCACGGGATCTGTTCCCACAGTTGCCGAGCGAAACTCCGGCTTCACGAATCTATCCGACCTCATTAACTTTCAGAGCGGAACGCAAAAGGATGCACTGGGCCGAACGGTTCCAACTGGAACTATCTTTGATCCTACGACCACGCGGCCGGTCACAGCGGGTTCGGTTGACAGCGTATCCGGATTGACTGCGGTGTCCAGCGGCTTCGTTCGTGACCCATTCAGGACATCCTGTAGCGCGGGCACCTTGGTCTTTACCGCGGCTTGCGGCCTGAACCAAATTCCTGTCGGACGGTTGGATCCGAACGCTATTGCGCTCTTGAAACTTTATCCCTTGCCGACAAGCGGCGGGATTTCCAGTAATTTCGCCAATTCGCCTAAGCTCAATGAACACCGCAACGCGTTTGACTCCCGTATGGACATCAACTTTAGCCAAAAGGACACTCTGTTTTTCCGCTTTAGTTTTGTCGACGACCCCCAACTTATTCCAGGCATCTTTGGCGGGATTGCGGACGGTGGCGGCTTCCAGCAAGGTACGCAAACGGCAAATGCGCAGCAGAGCGCCCTCGGCTATACCCATACGTTTTCGCCCTCCCTGGTGAACGTAGCTCGTGCCGGATTGAATTACCTTCACACCTCGCGCTATTCGCCGGAGGCCAATAACTTAACCAACATCCCAGCGACGTATGGCATTCTGGGCGTCCCGCAGCAGTCTCTGAATGGCGGACTTCCCGCTTTCGGAATCAACGGTTTGCAGACACTGGGCAGCAATGCCTTCCTGCCCTCGGACGAAGTCACATCAACGATCCAACTCACCGACGACGTCACGAAGATCTACGGCAAACATACTTTCAAGATGGGAATCGAGTATCAGCACGTCAAATTCTCGACGCTCCAGCCTCCCTGGTCGCGTGGAGAATTCGATTTCAACGGGAACTACACGGACATCCCCAACAACTCGAATAGCAACACCGGCATCGCGAATTTCCTCCTAACTCCAGCTGCCGCTGCGAATGGCGGCACAGTTGGATTCCTCGGTGGGCCGACTCAGATCTTTCTCTCCAACATCTCTCTTACGGATAACGGCAAGAACTATTACGGGGTGTATGGCAACGACGACATCAAGCTCACTCGCAAGCTGACCGTTAACCTCGGCCTGCGCTGGGACTTCTTTGGGCTGGTCTACGAGCACCATGGAAATCAGGCTAACTTCATTCCTTCAGGCGGTCCGCTCAACGGCCCGACCTATTTAATGCCTGGAGGCAAGAACTCCTGCAACAATACTTTCGTCTCTGTGAGCTTCACCACTTTGCTTGCTCAAGACGGCATCAAGTGCCTTGCTACGGATGCTTACGGCGGTGGGCTTGGCAATTCTGAGAAGACCAATTTTGCACCCAGGGTGGGCTTCGCCTATCAAGTCAACCCCAAGTTGGTGGTTCGGGGTGGATTCGGCATGTTCTACAACGGTTTTGAAAACCGCGGGTTTTCGCCCAACATCGGCGAGAACTATCCCTTCCAGTTCAATTTCTCTTACGGAGACAGCAGTAGTGGAACGGCCACAATTCCCTCTCAAATTCCCACCAACTATGTAGGCTGTCCCGCTACTGCCGCGACGGGCAACACTCCGACATTTGAATCCGGCTTTTCATGCAACCCGCTGAGTCCGCTTCAGGTTCTCGCATCCGGGTTGTCGTTACGCGGAATCCAATTCAACTACCAGACTCCTTACTCCATGAGCGGCAATCTTACCGTGCAGTATCAACTGACTCACTCGATGTCCGTCCAAGCGGCTTACGTGACTTCGCTAGCGCGGCATTTGGAGTCGTTCCCGGGTTCCAACAACGTTAGCCAAATCTTGCCCGCCAGCTTGCCAGCCGGCGAGAAGACGTCACAATTCCTGCCGTTTCAGGATTTTAGCCGGGGCGCAAGCTACGCGGCCACCGAGGGCAGCAGTGCTTACCATGGACTGCAAACAAAGGTCGAAAAGCAATTTGGGAGCGGCTTGAACTTCTTGGCTACCTACACTTGGTCAAAGACACTATCGGACGCCGGCGATTTGCTGAACGGCGGAAGCCTCAGGGGCTATCGGGCTCCGGACGTTCCGGGTGTGGGGATTCAGCACGATCGCGGACTTGCTTCGTTCGATATCCGCAATGTTTTCCACTTGAGCGGCGGCTATCAACTCCCCTTCGGCAAAGGCAAGAAATACATGTCCGGCGCCACCGGGGCTGCGGACAAGCTCGTTGGTGGTTGGAGCGTTCAGTGGATCACGACTCTTCAGGGCGGCCAGCCAATCACGCTTGGTTGCCCTAACGGCACCACAACCGGCACGGGCTGCTATGACCTCCTTGTGCCCGGTCAACCCTTGGCTCTAGGTCTGCACACAGATGCAAATGGAAAGCTCAGCTGGTTTGGAAACCCCAACGCCTTCACTCAACCACCGAAGTGCACACAGGCATCGATTGGAGCTCCGCTTGTCAATTGTGGGATTTCTGCGCTGGGCGGTGGCCCTGCACAGGTTCCCGGACCGGGCTTCCATCGCCTTGATTTCTCCGTCTTCAAGGATATTCCGTTCAACGAGCGCATGCGCCTGCAGTTTCGGACGGAGATATTCAACATCGCCAACCACCCCAACTTTAACGCTCCCGGTTTCGGCGGCAACGGTGTTGTGGCCATCTCTGGATCCACCAATTTCAGCAATTCCAATTTCGGTGAAATTGGCTCCACTCGCGACGCTCCCTATGACTCGCGGCAGATCCAGTTTGCTCTGAAGTTTTACTACTAGGCCTCAAGTGACACCTCGCAAAGGGCGCCCTGATTGGGTCGGGGCGCTCTTTGTTTTCACAGTGGTTTTCTCTGCGTCTGCTACTCCCGCTAGCTGCGGCGCGGTGGTAATCTGCAAACATCGTGATGACCAGAAACCGGTTGATCTGTTCCATCTCATTGGTCCTTCTAGCATGCCTGGCAGCAGCGTCGGCTGCCAGCACGCCGCAAAGCCGGAATCTGGACCGCGAATTCCAGGCCGCCGTCGCTGAATATGACTCGGGGCGGTATGCCGAAGCTGCCGTCAAACTGGAGAACCTAGTGCGTGAAGCGCCAGAAAGCTTTGAAGTCCAGGAACTCCTGGGATTGGTCTATTCCGCGCAATCGCAGGACGCCAGAGCCACGCAACATCTCCAGAAGGCCGTGCACCTGAAGCCAGATTCCGCGCCCGCCAGGACCAACCTGGCCGCCAATCTCACGCGTCTGGGAAAGCTCACTCTCGCCACCGAGCAGTTTAAGAAAGCCGTCGAACTCGACCCGCGCAACTTCGACACCAACCACAACCTCGGCGAAGCCTACGTTCGTTCCGGCAAGATCGCCGACGCCGCTCCTTTTCTCGAAAGGGCCCAGCAAATCAATCCTTCCTCCTACGATAACGGCTACGACGTGTCTCTCGCGTACATTCAAATCGGCCGTCTCGCGGACGCCCGGCAACTGATCCAGGATCTCCTAAAACAAAAAAATACCGCTGAATTGCACAACCTTCTTGGCGAAGTGGAAGAAAAAGATGGAAAATTCGTGGCCGCCGAAAACGAATACGAAACCGCGGCGCACATGGATCCCACCGAAGGCAACCTCTTTGACTGGGGCAGCGAACTCCTTCTCCATCGCACCCTCGGACCCGCCGTGGAAGTCTTCCAGCAAGCCTCTGCGCGCTATCCCGCTTCGCAGCGGCTGATAGTCGGTCTTGGCATGGCTCTTTACGCGCGCGGCAACTATGACGACGCCGTTAAATCCCTTCTGAAGGCTGCCGATCTCAATCCCGCCGATCCCAGCTGTTATCTTTTTCTCTCCAGGGCCTACGACAGCTCCCCCGGCCAGGCCGACGAAGTCACCCAGCGCTTCCGCCGCTTCGCGGAACTTCAGCCCAACAACGGCCGCGCCCTCTACTATTACGCAATGAGTTTATGGAAGGGCAAGCGCGCCCAGGATCCCAGTTTGGATGTCCATCAGATCGAATCCCTGCTGAGCAAATCGCTGGCGCTCGACTCCAAGTTTGCGGAAGCGCATTTGCAGCTTGGCAATCTTTACTCCGACCAAAACAAATATGCCCAAGCCATCCCGCAGTATGCCCGCGCGCTCGAACTCGATTCTGATCTCGCCGACGCTCATTACCGTCTCGGGCAGGCTTACGTTCGCACCGGCGAAAAGGACCGCGCTCAGCAGGAGTTCGAGGTTTATCAACGCCTCCGCGAACAGCACCTCGCCGACCTCGAAAGGCAACGCGCGGAAATTCGGCAGTTTGTTTACTCGGCAAAGGATCCCCCTGCCGCAAAACCGTGATTTACTTCGGTCTTTGCGCGACAGGCTTTAAAATGACTTTCAGCGCGTTTGACGGATGTCTTGACACCCGTTCGGCCGCGTCGTAGCTTCTACGGAAAGTGTTCCAATCGAATGAGTTTTCATTCTTCACCGCGAAGCGCAATGGGCCGGGCTCGCCCGGATACTGCTAAGGCATACACTCATCAGGAACTGGCGCACCATCTCGCCTGGACACGCCGCGAATTCTTGCGCAGCGCGGCAAGAATTGCATTGGGCAGTTCCCTTCTACCCTCCAGCCTAATCGCTAGAACCGGCGTCCCTTCGAACAAGCGAAAGGTGGTCGTCATCACCTTCGGCGGCGGCGCGCGTGACCAGGAAACCTTCACTCCTGAAGGCCAGGAAAACATTCCTCACCTGATGCGCGAGCTTATCCCTCAGTCTGCGTTCTTCACCCACGTGGTGAACCGCGGAATTCTAGGCCACTACGTCGCAACTGCCAGCCTCGCGACGGGTGTCTATGAAACCATCAATAACTTTGCGTCACTTCCCCCCGAACATCCGACCGTCTTCGAATATTTCCGCAAGGACTTGAAGCGTCCCGCCTCCGATGCCTGGGTCGTCGCTCCCAGCAATGGTTTCAACCACATTGGAGAAAGCAGCCACCGTTCCTTCGGCCCGGGGCTGGGCGCAAGAGTAATTCTGCCGAAACATCTTCTGGCGGCTGCAACTTCCGGCGGAGGGCCGGACTATGAACATCTGCTCCGCGACAACTATGAAACGCCTTTCTACACTCCCGAGCTCGGCGGCAGCGAATTTGAATTGCAGCAATTAGGAATGATGCTGAAGCTCTCCGTCGACGACTTCAAGGCTCACGCTATCACCTTGTCTAGCCCCGACGAACTCTCGGTCTACATCGTTCGCCAGCTCATGCGCCACCAAGCCCCCAGCCTTCTCTGGATCACCCTGCATGACATCGATATCGCCCACGCCGGCGCATATTCCCTCTACATTGATGGCATTCGCCGCACGGACCGTCTCTGCGCGGAGATCTGGAAAGCAATCCAAACCGATCCGGAATACGCAGGCAAAACAACATTGTTCATTCTGCCGGATTTCGGCCGCGACTCGGACGAAGATTCTGGTGGCAACGGATTCCAGCATCATCGCACCGGCGATACGCTTTCGCGCACCACTTGGATGATGGCGCTGGGCGCAGGCGTTAAAGAGGGTGTGGTCTTCGACAGCCCGATGGAGTCAACGGATCTCGTCCCAACCCTCGGCTCAATGCTGGGCTTTTCGGCTTTCCTCGCGCAAGGCAAGCCGATATCGGAACTCTTGTAAACCTATGCTTCCGTCCGATCTCAAACCGGAGCAGTTCAATGGCTATCCGCCGGAAGCTAGAAAACTGGCCACGCGCTACGTCGCCGCATTGCAACGCCTGCCGCTGAGCTTTTTGCCAAGCCTGTTGCGCGAGATCATCGAATACGATTTTAAGTTTCCCGCCGAGCGCCGCTCCCTGGAAAGAGAACTCTCCAACCTGGACACTCTCTCTTCCGAACAAGTCAAGGATTGGCTGCAAGGCTTCGCGAAAACCCGCCTTTCCTCCCAGCTTGAGAACTCCGATTGGGTCAATGCCCCCGGGCAGTTTGTCGAACAACTCTCTTCTCATCTCTGGACTACTCACCAACTGGATGCCTTTCGAAATGCAGCGCTCGCCTACGCCGATCGCTTGCGCGCGGTTGCGCCACCGGAGCCGCCTCCTGTGCCGCGCCTCGGAATCACCGTCATCGGCCAGGGAGTCGCCTCGCATGATGAGCGCCTCTTTCGCAAACTCCGCCCACATGGCGCGTATTTCAGCAGCGTCAAGCCGGACGACGGTCTCGAGCAGCTTCTGAATCTTGTTGCCGCCCGCTCCAAAGCGCATCCGCTTCCGTACGCTCACTGGTACATCGATGGTGGGCAGGCCGCCGCTCACGATCCCGCTCTCACTTGTGTCTCCTACCACGCGCTCGAGCCCGTGCGCGCGGCTCTGTCGGCCAAAATTCGCGCGGAAATCCAGCGCCCGGGCATGGGGCCGGAGGCATTGCGCACGCGCCTCGCGCAACTTCGCCCCGCGGATCTGGGTCTCTCCAAAGCCGGCGACACCGTGCTCGATCGATTTCAGGTCAAAATGCTGACCGAAGGCTCCGGCACACAGGTTTTCAGCACTACCTTCGCGCAATGGACCGCTCGCGAGGCTCTCCGTCGCGCCCAGCCGCTCACGTTGCTGGTCCGCTTCGCCCCTCGTCAGCGACAGAAGCCCATGAACGAAATGCTTTCCTCCAGCCGTGAAGTTGCGGAACTCGATCCGCTCGGCTCCTTGATCGATGCGGACATGGGCGCCTACTACAACTGGCTGAACCTCCGGCGTCTTACGGGAGCGGAAAAATCTTCGTTCCTCGTGTGGTTCGAAGGGCGCAACGAAGCCGTCGCTATCGGGCCCTCCTTGCCGCATGGCACTGTATCCAATTCGGCGGCCAGCTTAGAGCAGCTCTTAAGCTGGGCGAACTAGCAGCGCTACGGAATCCTTGAATCGGTCGAAAGGACACCGTGGACAGACGCGATTTTCTGAAGACCACCAGCACGGTGCTTGCCGGCGCAACGCTCGCGCCGGGCGCGCTTGCTGGCGACCCGGCCCGCGCTGCCGATTCCAGGGCCGAGGGCCGCATGATCCTTCCGATCAACCGCAATTCTCCAATTCTGTGACCCGCCTCGCGACCTTGCGTGTGAACGTCTGCACCTTGACGAGGACGGCCTCACGCTTAGCCTCGCAAGGTTAAGCGCTTTACAAAATCCCGCCCAAAACGTACATTGGCGCGGCATGCCCAAGCGGCAAGCCAATTGCATCGCTCTGTCGAAGAGGAGTCCGCCCTCATGAGTATTCGAACACAAAATTCTCTGCCCCTGCTGCCTTTCCTGACTCTGCTCGTTGCCATGCTGACCAATGCCGTTTCCGCTCCCGCTCAATCCAGCTTCGATCTGCGCTCTCCCGATAACCGCATCGACGTTCGAATCCGCACCGTTCCTGCCGTGCGCTACGACGTTCTCCTCAAGGGGCGCGCTTTGCTGCAGGATTGCACTCTCTCCCTCGACGTTGACCACAAAACGCTGGGTGTCGGCGCGAAAGTCCGGTCCGCAAAAAAACGCAGCTACGACCAGACGGTTGAGCCCGCGGTTCATCAGAAATTCGCAAGGGTTCGCGAGAATTACAATGAGGTGCGGCTCGAAATGGAAGGCGGCTACGCCGTTGTCTTTCGCGCTTACAACGAAGGCGCCGCCTACCGCTTTGAAACGTCCCTTCCTCAGCAACAAGTAAAAATCTACGGCGAAGAAGTGAAATTCAATTTCCCGGGAGATGCCACCGTCTTTTATCCGCAGGAAGACAGCATGTTTTCCCACAACGAACGAAGATACGTTCCCCAACGTTTGAAAGAAATCGATCCTGCTTTCATCGCCACTATGCCCGCCGTCTTGGATGCCGGCGAAGGCGCGAAACTCGCGATCGCCGAATCCGACGTGGAAGACTATCCCGGGATGTGGCTGCACGGCACCAGCGGCCCTGCGCTGGTCGGAACATTTCCGCATTATCCGCTGAAAGAGAAACTCGAGAGAGACCGCGATCTCCGCGTGGTGGAAGCCGCCGACTACATCGCCGTAACTTCCGGCACGAGAACTTTTCCCTGGCGGCTCGTGGGCATCGTCGAAAGAGACGGCGACCTGCTGACCAACCAGCTTGTGTGGCTTTTGGCCAAGCCTTCGCAATTGCAGGACACTTCGTGGATCAGGCCGGGTAAAGTCGCGTGGGACTGGTGGAACTTCAACAATCTTTACGGCGTGGATTTCAAGGCCGGAATTAATACCCAGACGTACAAATACTACATTGACTTCGCCGCGAAGTACGGCCTCCAGTACATCATTTTGGACGAAGGCTGGTACAAACTTGGAAACGTTCTGGACGTGGTTCCGGAAATAAACATGGAAGAATTGACCGCCTACGCCAAAGAAAAAAACGTAGGCGTCATTCTTTGGGTCATCTGGAAATCGCTCGACGATCAGCTGATTCCCGCGCTTGACCAATACGCCAAGTGGGGCGTCAAAGGCATCAAAGTCGACTTCATGCAGCGCGACGACCAGAAGCTGATCAACTTCTACTACAAAGTGTGCAGCGAAACCGCGAAACGAAAATTACTGGTCGATTTTCACGGCGGCCAAAAACAAATCACCATGACTCGCACGTGGCCCAACATGATCAGCGGCGAAGGCGTCCGCGGAATGGAGTGGAGCAAATGGAGCGCGGACACCGAACCGAAACACAACGTTACTCTTCCCTTCACGAGGATGTTTCTCGGTCCCATGGACTACACTCCCGGCGCGATGCGCAACGCGACTAGAACTGCGTTTGCGCCAATCTTCCAGCAGCCGATGGCGCTGGGCACGCGCTGCCACCAGCTTGCCATGTACGTGGTCTTCGAAAGCCCCTTGCAGATGCTCTCGGACAGTCCATCAAACTATTTGCGCGAGCCGGAAGCGATGGAGTTTCTCGGTCCCGTCCCGTCCGTTTGGGATGACACCAAGGTTCTCGATGGCCGTATCGCCGAATACGTTCTAGTGGCACGCAGAAACGGCAACGACTGGTACGCGGGCGCGATGACGGACTGGACGGCTCGCGAACTGGAAGTTGATTTCTCCTTTCTTCCCGAAGGCAATTTTTCGATGGATGCCTATCAAGACGGCGTGAACGCCGAACGCATGGCCTCCGACTACAAAAAAGTAAAAATGCAGGTCAACAAATCCACGAAACTTAAGATTAAATTGGCGCCCGGAGGCGGCTGGGCGGCGCACGTTCATCCTTGACCATTCACGGAAGTAAGTAGTTGTCCGCAATAAAATGCCTTTTGGATTCTTCATCCCCCTTTTTGTGGTGGCCATCCTCCACCGGGGAATTTCGGAACGCTGTTATGAGCGGTAGCTCAGCATGAAAGAAAAACACAAGTTCGCTACGTACCCAAGCCTTTGCGAACGCGTAGTTCTCATAACCGGAGGCGCGACCGGGATTGGCGCGGCCACCGTCAAAGAGTTCGTTCTCCAGGGTTCGCGCGTGGCCTTTCTGGACGTCGACGTGAACTCTTCCTCACAATTGATCGCCGATATTTCCCCTCGAGGTTCCCACACGCCCGTTTTCATCTCTTGCGACTTGACCGATATCGCCGCGCTGCGATCTGCAATCGCGCAGGTCGAGTCCACTCTCGGCGCCGTCAATGTTCTCGTCAACAATGCGGCCAGCGACGACCGTCACCCCTATGCCGACGTAACCCCGGAATATTGGGATGCGCGGATGGCCATCAATCTGCGCCATCAGTTTTTCGCTATTCAGGCCGTGGCTCCACGCATGATTGCCGCAGGCGGCGGCTCGATCATCAACATGAGCTCGATCGGCTGGATCATTCCATCAACCGGAATGCCCGCTTACGTCACGTGCAAAGCGGCAATCGTAGGCCTGACGAGGACGATGGCCCACGAACTCGGAAAATCCAACATTCGCGTAAACAGCGTTTTGCCCGGGGCAGTTCTGACGGACCGACAGCGCCGCTTGTGGTGGACGCCGCAATATGAAGCCGAAATCATAGCCAACCAGGCGCTCAAGCGCAGTTTGGCTCCCGAGGAAGTGGCACGCCTCATCTTGTTTCTTGCTGCTGACGACAGCGCGGGAATCACCAATCAGAGCTATGTGATTGATGGGGGGTGGGTGTAACCGACTTGCCGGCAGGTTCGCACGAAGAATTTACTTCCAAAATCCCGCTATGTCAGCGCGCGGTCCAAGTGCACGTATCCGCCATCGACAAACAAGTGCTGTCCCGTAATGTGATGCGCCTGCTCGGAAATCAGGAACAGCACCATGGCTGCGATCTCCTCCGCCTTGGTCATCCGTTTCTCCAGCGGAATCTTCGCGACAATGTCCTTCAGCTTCTCTTCTGGATCGGCAAACGTCCCCAGCCATTGCTGGTAAAGCGGCGTCATCACTTCGGCGGGCACCACTGCATTTACGCGAATCCCAAATGGCAGCAGTTCCGCGGCCCACTCGCGCGTGAGTCCCAGGATCGCCCCCTTCGCCGCCACGTAGCCTGAAGTTCCTCCCTGCCCGGTCACCGCCGTCTTTGAACTGATGTTCACGATCGAGCCGCGCGAATTTTTCAGCGCCGCCAGCGCATGGTGCGCCATCGCGTAGTAATGAATCAGATTGCGTTCCAGCGAGGCCACAAATTTCTCGGTCGTGCCATTCTCGAGTCCCACGCCGTCGTTGACTCCTGCGTTGTTCACCAGCGCATCCAGCCGGCCCAGCTTCTGAATGGTCCCGTTGACGACGTCCGCACAAGCTTCCGCAGCGGTGAGGTCGGCTAGAATCAGCCCGCTCTCGACTCGGTTTGTTCGCAGCTCGGCTTGTAACTGTTCTCCCGCTCGCTCATCCCGGTCCACGATCACCGGAATCGCGCCTTCCGCGCAGCAACCCCTCACAATCGCCGCGCCAATGCCCTTAGCGCCGCCGGTCACCAGAACAACTTTTCCTTTTAAGCGCAGATCCATAATTTACCCGCGCAAGTTGAAAAATCCGCCGTCCAGCGGATAGTCGGCGCCGGTAACAAAAGCTGCTTCGTCCGAACACAGGAACAACGCCAGGGAAGCCACTTCCTCCGGCTCTCCCATTCTCCCGATTGGCTGCGATTTTGCCAGTTTTTCGTACATCTCCCGCTCTTGCCCCGGATAATTCTTCTGTACGTAGTCATCCACGAACGGCGTGTGTACCCGCGCCGGCGAAATGCAATTACAACGGATATTATGCTGCACGTAGTCCTTGGCCACGGAATAGGTCATCGCAATCACCGCGCCCTTGGTCATCGAATATGCAAACCGGTCGGCAAGCGCCGCGGATCCCGCGATGGAAGCCATGTTAAGGATCACGCCGCCGCCGTTTGCTTTCATGTGCCCCATGCAGGCGAAAATGCCGTTGTACACTCCCTTTACGTTCACGCGAAATAGCCGGTCGAAATCTTCCTCGGTCGTGCTCTCCACCGTGCCAATGTGCGAAATCCCGGCGTTGTTCACGAGGATATGGATGCGCTCTTTCGCAAAAAACCTTCCAAAAACTTCCCAGACTTGCCGCTGGTTCGTCACGTCGCATGCGTGCGCCGTCGCCTGCCCGCCCGCACCGGCGATCTGTTTCGCGGTCGCTTCCGCTTGCTGCGGATCGATATCCACGATTCGCACTGCGGCGCCGTTCACCGCGAAGCGCAAAGCAATTGCCTGCCCGATGCCACTTCCACCGCCCGTCACAATAGCGGTTTTTCCGTCGAGTCTGAAATTCCTCTCGCTGCTGCTGGGGCTCTTCAGAGTGAGATTCCTCTTTTCCACGGAATAAAATCTTCCTGGCCTTTTCCTTCGGCCTTCGTGCGCGTCTCTCCGCTCGCGGATCGAATGACGAACTCCAGAACCTCCTCGCCCATCTGCTGGATAGTTTTCTCTCCGGAAATAATTCCGCCCGTGTCGATGTCGATGATGTCCCCCATGCGCTGGGCCAGCCCTGAATTCGTCGCCAGTTTTACCACCGGCGCGATGGGATTTCCCGTCGGCGTTCCCAGTCCCGTTGTAAACAGCACCACACTTGCACCTGCGCCGACTTGCGCCGTCACGCACTCCACGTCATTTCCCGGCGTGCACTGCAAATTCAGTCCTGCTTCGGACGAATATTCCGGGTAATCCAGCACTGCCGCCACGGGAGAACTTCCGCCCTTTTTCGCTGCCCCCGCTGATTTCATGGCGTCCGTTAACAATCCGTCGCGCATGTTCCCGGGGCTGGGATTCATTTCAAATCCCGACCCCACTGCCTTCGCTCGGGCGCCGTAACTCTTCATCAGGTGCATGAACCGATCCGCAACTTCCTTGCGCCTGCTTCGGTTGATCAGTTCCTGCTCCACGCCGCACAATTCCGGGAATTCGGAGAGTATCGTTCTCCCGCCGAGCGCGGCCAGCACATCTGAGGCGTGTCCGATCGCCGGGTTCGCCGACAGGCCGGAAAATCCGTCCGAGCCGCCGCATTTTAGCCCGACACACAATTTGGAAAGTGGCGCGGGCGTCCGCTGGCACCGGTTCGCTTCCATCAAGCCCAGGAACGTGTTTCGAATCGCCTCCGTCAGCATCGCAGCTTCCGTTCCGCTCTGCTGCTGTTCCACAATCACCAGCGGCTTGTCGAAATCTGGATTCCGCTTCCGCAATTCCCCGCGCAGAATTCCGACCTGCGCATGCTGGCAACCCAGGCTCAATACCGTCGCTCCCGCCACGTTCGGATGGTGAATATATCCGGCGATCAGTCCGCAAAGATTGGTCGAATCTTCCCGCGTTCCACCGCAGCCGCCGTCATGCAGCAGGAACCGCACACCGTCCACGTTTTCGAAAACCCGAGAACGCTGCGGCTTCGCCGTGTCTCCCGTCAATTCACGCGTCTTGATCTCTTCCGTCCGCCCCTCCGCATACAGCCGCGCCAGCTCCGCAACTTGCTTCCGGTAAACTTGCGGCGCGGCGAAGCCAAGCTCCTCTTCAAATGCTTGCTTCAGCACCGCAATGTTCCGGTTTTCGCAGAACACCAGCGGAACCACAATCCAGTAATTGCGCGTGCCCACCTGGCCGTCCGACCGGCGATATCCCAGGAATTCTCGCTGCTTCCATCGCGACACGTCCGGCGGCGTCCAGCCGTACTCTTCCGTTTTCTCCTGAAAGGCTGCAGCCTCATGGTGAATGTTCCGCGTGGTCAGCAACCCTCCGCGCCGGATCGGCTCGATCGCTTTCCCGACGAGCACCCCATACATAATGATGCGCCCCCCGGCAGCTAGATCTTCCGTTGCAAATTTGTGTTTAGCGGGAACGTCCATTTCCAGCGTGTAGCTCTGGGAGTCAAAAGAAACCTGCTCGCCCCGGCGCAAATCCGTCAGCGCAATAAGCACGTTGTCTTTCGAATCGAGTCTGAGCACTTTGCTCTGCATTCAATCCGCCCCCTGGGGGTTCCCCTTTTCGCAGCGCCTAGAGCCGCCGCTCCGGAATTCCCCAGCATTGTAGACCACGCCGCGCGGTTAGTCGCGCTCCGGCCCAGGCCGTTTTAGCCTCCAAAACGCCGCTGCATTTCCTCCCAGCACGCCCTCTCTTTCTTCCGCGGGGTACTTGCCGAGGTAATCCTTCACTACGTCCATGACCCGCGCATATGGCCCCGCCACCGTGCAAACCGGCCAATCCGATCCGATCATCAGCCGGCTCGCCCCGAAGGATTCGAACGCCACGTCCAGATACGGCCGCAGGTCCTCCGGCTTCCACGCCTGCCAGTCCGCTTCCGTGACCAGGCCGGACACTTTGCAACAGACATTCGGAAATGCCGCCAGCTCCCGGATTCCTCTCGCCCACGCATCAACAGGTCCGCTCTTGATCGGCGGCTTCGCCATATGATCCAGAACAAATCGCTGGCTCGGAAATCGCCCCACAAACTCAGCCGCCACCCGCAGGTGCCGCGTGTGAATAAGGATGTCGTAGGCGAGGTCGAATTCTTCCAGCATTGCTATCCCGCGCAAAAAATCCGGTTGCAGCAGGAACCGCTCATCCGGCTCGCTCTGCACAATGTGCCGCATACCCACCAGCTTGGGTTTCTTCGCGAACGATTCCAATTCGAATCGCAGCCGAGCTGACCGCAAGTCCACCCAGCCCACCACTCCTAGGATGAACGGTGCGCGGTCCGCCAGTTCCAGCAGCCATCGCGTTTCTTCCAGCCTCTGCCGCGCTTGCACCGCAACACATCCCTGAAACCCGTTTCCCTCCAGTTCGGATTTCAAGTCGGCCGGAAGGAAATCCCGGCGCAGCGCCGCCATCGAGTCATCAATCCAGCCATACTCCCGCTGGTCATAAATCCAAAAATGTTGGTGCGCGTCAATGTGCATCACGAGCAGTCTGTTTTAACCGTCTGCCAAAAAGCGAACCTTGTGATTGAGGGCATCCGAAAAGAATGCCCGAAGAATCTCAACCTCAAACTGTTTCGTCACTGAGCGTTTTATTGGTAATCGCCACCTGCTGCTATCTGCGTTCTTGAATCCATTCACCGGTAGTCCACAACTTCCTGTCGCGCTTCCCCCAAACCGTCGATTCCCAGTTCCACCACATCGCCCGCTTTCAGATACTGCGGAGGCTTCATGCCCAAACCGACGCCCGGCGGCGTCCCCGTACTGATCACGTCTCCCGGTAGCAGCGTCATGAATTCGCTGACGTATGCCACCAGCGCCGGCACATCAAAAATCATTTTGGACGTGGAGCCTTTTTGCCGGAACTCTCCGTTCACCTTCAACCACATGCCCAGCTGATTGAAATCTCGAATTTCATCTTTGGTCGCCAGGAATGGCCCCAGCGGAGCAAATGAATCCGCGCTCTTTCCCTTTACCCACTGCCCTCCGCGTTCCAGTTGAAAACTCCGTTCCGAATAATCATTGTGGAGCGCAAAGCCCGCCACAGCATCCATGGCATTCTCTCTGCTGACGTAAATCGCTTTTTTCTCCATCACGACCGCTAATTCCACTTCCCAGTCCACTTTCGTCGCATTTTTCGGGATCACCAGCGGATCATTCGGCCCCGCCAGCGCGGAAGTCGCCTTGAAAAAAATCACCGGCTCTTTCGGAATTTCCATTCCGCTCTCTTCCGCGTGGTCCTGGAAATTCAATCCGATACACACAATCTTGCTCGGCCTGCAAATCGGCGGACCCAAGCGCACCGATTCCCGAACGCGCAGTGAAGAAGCGCCTTGCTTCGCCAGCCAGTTCCGAAGCCTCGCAATACCGCCGCCCGCAAAAAACGCCTCGTCATAGTCCGAGCCAAATCCCGAAACATCCAGACGTGTTCCATCCTCAAGCAACACGCCTGGCTTTTCCCGCCCAAGCTCGCCGAATCGCATTAGTTTCATTTCGCAGGCACCTCGGAGTGCAGGAAAGTCTACCAATGACAGGACAATGCACGCCATGTTTTGCAGAGTCGCCGTGGCGTAGTGGTTTAGTTTGAATCTCTTGATCTTGACACTGAGGGTCAAAATTCAAACTAACCCCCTGCCCGTTGGGGCTACCCAACGAAGTGGCGGTAGGACATAATATTGTCCCCTGGCCCTCATCGGGACTCCGTCCCAGCCTTCAAAAGGCTCCCGTTACAGGAGTCGCTATTGTATAGCACAGCGCTCGGGCCGATCCCGCCCGCGGGTTGTAAAAAGAGCCATTGTGGAGCTTGGCCGCCCGGATGCCTCTCATCCCAGAGAAGCGGCTGTCGCGGAAAACATAAGCCCTGGCGGGATACGCTTGGCGACAGAACACGTGTGGAGAGTAGGGTCTGTCGTTCTGCTGACCTCTCCCGAGCTTGGCATCCATTCCGAAGCGCGGGTCGTGTATTGTCAGCGCGTAGAAAAGCAGAAATATGCTGTCGGGCTGGAACTTTTATTGTCGGAAAAAGAGTGGACCAAACCGAATTAATTTGTTGTCGAAATGATGCCGCAAGTTTCTGTTAGACGCTTACGAGGTTTGTGTTTCTGCCTCGCGCTCCCCGCTGACATCCTGCATTTCCCGCGACGGCATGCTTACTAAGCCTTGCTCGTGCGTCCGTCTCCCGCCGCATTGTGGGCATACCCACAATCGGTAGTCCCTTTGGTCCAAATCGATTTCAGCAAGGTACATAGGCGTCTCATCGTCAAGGCACCGGACGGCGGGAATCATTTCCAGGTCATTCCTGTGTCCGTTTTGGCTCGGCAGGAAGTATCCACCAGAGATGCTGTAGTGGACGCGGCAATTGGCCTCCGGACAAGCAAACGTTGCGGTTTTCCTGGTGTTTTCCCCGCCGTTGGAAGAGCTTGGGTTCAGCCTCATCTCCACGTGGTGCTCGTAGCAAAGGGCGTGAAATGCCTCGCTTGGCTGGCTTGCAGGCATACAACCTCCTTCATGACACACTTCGACAAGGGAAGTCACGGCTGCGGAACACGCTGGTTCCATTAAAAGTCCTGAACTCTCTACCCCAGTACCTGTTTTCTTACGCCTGCGTCGTCCTGCTGTCAAGAGGCTGCTCCGTAAAAAAACATTAAAGAACAAACGGCACAATATTACTGCGACGAATACTTATTCATTTTGTTTCTGCGAACTCGGGCCGTCCGCGGCGATTTCTACGCGGCTGAGCATCTTGTCGAGCTCGGCGCGGCTGTAATAGCGGCCGTTGGCGACGACACCCGTGACCTTTTGTGTGTTGGCAATATCTTCGAGAGGATTGGTGCTGAGGAGCACAAGGTCGGCGAGCCTTCCTTTTTCGACGGTTCCGGCCTGATCTTCGATCCCCAAAAAACGTGCAGCATTGATCGTCGCTGTTTGCAGCGCTTCCAGCGGAGTGAAACCCGCGGCCACGAATCGCTGCAATTCTTCATGCAGGCTGTACCCAGGGAAAACATGGACGCCGGCGGGCGTATCCGTTCCGGCTAGAAATGGCACACCGGTCTTGTGCAGGACTTGCACCACTTCCAGCTCTTTCTCGATGAATTTTTTGCGTGTCTCGAGATCATCCGCGCCGTACCCTTGTGTGATTTCGTCGGTGAATCGTTTCCATGTTTTGTTTTTCCACGCTGCCGGTACATATTTCACGCGCGTGTCTTTGCTGAAGTCACTCACATCGACGAGGTTGCCGCCGCGTTCCCACACCAGCGTAGGGCATTGCCAGGTCTCGTTCTTCGCCAAAATCGCCGCCAGCGAAGCGGCGCGTGCCGCATCGTAGGTCGCCAGGAATTTTCCTTCCGTCTTGCCGCCTTTCAGAAAATCATCTTCGTTGGTCGAACTCCCTTCAAAAATGCCAATCAGGTGCTCGAAGCTTTTCATGCCCGCTTCAGACATTTCGCTCGCCCGGACGGAGTCGGGCACGTGTCCCTCGAAAGGTATCTGCCGCTTCCTGGCTTCTTCCGCGATGGCAAAAACTGCTTCGCGCGGAATCAGCGATTGCAGCTTGATAAAATCCGCACCGCGCCGCTTGAGCTCGGCGACGGCGCGATGCGCATCTTCCGACGTGGCAATCGCCACGGAACTGGGGAAGCGTGGCTTCGGTCCATCCAACATGGGCCCGGAGGTGTAAATGCGCGGCCCGACCAGGCGTCCCGCTGCAATGTCGTTGCGCCACCCCTGCACGACATCCAGCTCGCTGCCCATATCTCGCACGCCGGTGACGCCGTTGGCAATAAAGAGCGGAAGCGAAATGTCGCGCGCATCGGGAAACCAGTCTCCAAAAACCAGATGCACGTGCATATCCCAGAGCCCGGGAATCACGAAGAGGCCGCGGCAGTTCACGGTCGACGCGCTTCGCGGATACGTCGCTAACTTGACGGGGCCCACGTAGGCAATGCGATTGCGCTCGAGGATTACGGTTTGCCCGGGCCGCAAGGCACCTGTGCGGACGTCGATGACGGTCACATTGCTGAGTACCAAGAGATTGTTCGTTGCGGGCTTCTGCGCGTGGGTCGCTCTGCCTAAACACAGGCAGAGCACAAGAACAATCCAAGAGAGCCACGTAATAAGTTCGCGGGTTTTCATCGAGCGAATACTATCTGCTTTCCTCGCGGAGTTCATCTGGAAGAATCCCTCGCTGGTGTGTTCGTTGTTCAACTGGAATTTGCCCCCCATTTCATTCCGCCATTTCCCGGCGGGGAGTATGATGAAAGAAGGCCCCGTCCGAGAGACGGAATACCCGGAGAAGTCCCATCATGGTAAAAGCCACGATCAAAGCAACGATGAGAGCAGTCGCCATTTGCGGAACGCTGTTGCTGGCCGCCAGCACCGTCTTTGCCCAAGAAAAACCACCGGAGGGCGCGGCCAAACCGATGCCCGTGCAGCACGAGCATCACGGATTCATGCAGGAGGGCATGCACCACGCGGTGGCAAAAGGCGTCAAGCTCGATCCGAACTTCGACATGGCCACACATACAATCACCCTTCGCGTTGGACCGATGAGTTTGCCGGCGCACACCTCCCACATGAAAATGCCGCAGCCCCCGGACCTGATTTGGACGGTGCCCCTCGATGGCTGGCTGCTGGCGTACCACCCGAAGCTTGTGGACGCGACCGGAAACGCCGTGCCGGGAACGGTTCTGCATCACGTTGCTTTCTGGAACGAGAATCGAGCGGATTTTCTCTGTCCCAACAAGGAAGAGCACATTTTCGGCGCGGGCAGCGAATTGACGGATTGGGCCGAAATCCCCGGCTATGGCTATCGCGTGCAAAAGGGCGAAAAGATCCGCATCGAGACGATGATGTACAACCCGACGGCCACGTCGTATGACAACGCGTACCTTGAAGTTGCAATTCCGTTCCAGGATGCGAGCGATTCTGCTGCCGCGCTGCGAAAAAATGTTTATCCTGCGTGGATGGACGTGGCGGCCTGCGGGAATTCCGGCTACGACCTTCCAGCAGGAAAAAGCGAGAAGACCGGAACGGTGACCGTAAAGTATGACGGCGTGCTGCTTGGCGTGGGCGGGCACTTGCACGATTACGGGAAGGAAATTGTGCTTCAGGATACGTCGCGCAAAGAGACCGTGGCGACGCTGGATGCGAAGTCGGACGCTGAAGGACATCTGGAATCCGTACCGGTGAAATTGTTCGTGCAGGACGGCGGATACAAATTCGCGAAAGGCGACGTGCTGAAGATTTCCGCGACGTATGACAATCCGACCGGCAAGCTGTTGCGCGACGGCGCCATGGGAATCGCGGTTGGCTATTTTGCCGCCGCTGATGAAACGCAGATGGTGGCGCTGCGGCGGAATGCGAAAATGCCCCACGACATGGCCGGCATGTCCCACGATCATTGAGAAAGCTAGAAAGCCGCTGCCATAGCGGCTGCCTTCGCTTTCTTGACATGAATGTCCCAGATATGAGACATTCAACCGGTAAAGGTGGCAATCTTCCATCCCGCAGTGAGGGCTGCCATCCCTCCGTTTCCGGAAGACGTCCGGAAGGAGCTTGGCAAGGCCATTTACGACCTTCAGAAGGGCGAAGTTTTGGCGATGCCGCTCTCACGCCCCATGCCTTCCATCGAGCCAGGGGCCGCAGAATTGCGAATTCGTGACCGGACTGGAATTTATCGGGTGTTCTATTTCAGCCGCTCGCCGCGGGGCATTTTGGTGTTTCACGCATTCGTGAAAAAGAATCAAGCGACACCCGTACGCGAGCTCGATTTGGGAAGGAAGCGGTTAAAGGAGTTGCTCCATGAAGAAGTCTAAAGTCACCGTCACGCGCACTGCCGCAGAGCTTGCCAAGGCGCTAGGCCTCACTCCCGCGGACGGCGCGCAAATCGCCCTTCGCAGCGATCTCAACTCAAAAATCGTCGAAGTCGTGCAGCGCAAGGGCCTCACTCACGCTCAGGTCGCGCGTCTCGCTCGCACCTCACGCACGCGCGTCACCGCCATCATGAACCGCAACACCAGGGACATCTCCACCGACCTCCTTCTCCGCGTCCTCTACTCCCTCGGCTACACCGCCAAAATCAAATTTCAAAAAGCCGCCTGACCTCATCCTGAGCTGGAGACACTCCGTGCTGGGACCAGAACTAGAGACCTACGGACACAACGTCAAAGTAGCCGTCATCGCTCTCGTTTTGGGGTTCCTGTTTTGTCTGCCCTTCTGGTTTGGCGCGCTATTCATCGCGCTTGCCAAAACTGGGAGGGTTTGTTATTCGAGACGGTGGAGTTAAGTAATCCCCGGGGAGATGGGCCCAAGTCATGGATGAAATCACCAAGCAGGCTGCGCAGGAGTACCTGGCGGCAAAACTCACGGAAGAAGAGCAGATTTACGAGGCGCAACAGAATCGGGCATTGGCGGTAGCGCGGTCTGGATGGGTCTGGAAAAGCGTGAAAGACTCGATTTTCGAGAAGTGCCGCGAGTGGAATGCGGTGACGCAAGAACAGACGCTCACCTGCAAGGAAACGGCGCTGGGAGATTTGCGGATTTGGTGCGCGGCGCAGTCGAAACAAATGACGGTGCACTACGATTCCCGGAAACTATTGATCACCGTGAAGAACGCCGGGCGGCTGGAACACGAAAAAGACGTGATCCTGCACATCGAAGGATACCGGACAGGCCCCGAACGGACCGACCGGGCGGTCCGGCTGACGCGGAACGAGCAGCCGGTGAACATCGATTTGTTGATTGTTGGGGAATTGCGCGTATTGACGGGGTTGGAGCGGCAAAGAAAATAGGGACCGGAGACGGAGTTCCCCGAAAAGAGAGAACCGTGGGAAAGAATGGCCCAGAAAGTCTACAAGGGCAGAAGTGCAATTTTGAAGAGCGGCACTCCTAGAAATGAAAAATCCAAGGACGACTCGACGGAAATTTAAGAGAGTGGAAATTTTTCGCGCAACCTGAGGCAACCCAGGCGCATCTCATCGCGAGGCAGAAGACAAGAAAGACCGGTCAGATCTGCGCGATATCTAAATTCTGCGCGGGTTTTTGGCTTCCGCCACCCCCGGCTCCATCCTCAGCCACCATCCCTGCCCGTACGCCTAGCTCATCCAAACCAGGAGGTCGTATCATGCAAACCGTAAGAAGAGCTGTAGTTGTCGTGTGCGCCGTGCTGGTCTCTGTGATGCTTGGGGCCCTACTCGCCCCTCGCGCCAGAGCAGATCAGTGGGACAGGAAAACCATCGTCACCTTCAGCGATGCTGTGGAAATCCCCGGACAGGTGCTGCAAGCGGGGACCTACGTCTTCAGGCTGGCCGATAGCAGTTCCAACCGGCACATCGTGCAGATCTGGAATGCCGACGAAAACGAAGTCCTGGCAACGGTTATGACCATTCCGAACTGGCGGTTTGAAACCCCGGACAACTCCATATTTGAATTTGACGAGCGGCCCAGCAAGTCGCCGCAGGCCCTTAAAGTATGGTTTTATCCGGGAAACAATACGGGAGAGGAATTCGTCTATTCCCGATATTCCTACACGTCTCCTAGTTCCTACAACCAATAGGAGCAGTGCGCTCCCTGGGTGAACCGGCGGATTGCTGGTTCTTCCAAATCACAAACGGCGGAGCTTCCACGAGAAAGCGTGGAGCCCCGCCGCTTTTTTTGTCTGCACATGATTCCTCCACAAGGACAGCGCTGAAGGGCGGGGGTGGCAAGCCCCGCCACGTCCAATGCGGGCACGATGTTCCGGCTGCTGCCTGGAATCTCCGATATCGTGCCCTACAAAGAGCCGGAGATCGAGCGCCGCACGTGCCAATGCGGATCTTGCTGCAATGCATTCCAAGGGCATAAGCTGCCGCGGAACTTGGTTATTGGTTATAGGGGACGTGGGGAGAAGATCATGGCACACAGCAATGGTAATGGAATTCGAGATTCGGTTTTGCAGGCGATCGGCAGTACGCCAGTGGTGCGGCTGCGGAAAGTGGTGACGCCGTCGATGGCCGACGTGCTCGTCAAGCTGGAGTACTACAATCCGACGGGCTCTTACAAAGACCGCATGGCGCTGGCGATGATTGAGGGAGCGGAGGCGCGCGGCGAGTTGCGCGCGGGGATGCGCGTGGTCGAGTGGACGGGAGGAAGCACGGGATCGTCTCTCGCGATGGTCTGCGCGATCAAGGGCTACCACTTCGCGCCCATTTCGTCGGACGGATTTGCGAAAGAAAAGCTGCAGACGATGCGGCTTTTCGGGGCGGACCTGGAGATTTTCCCGGCCGAAAACGGCAAGCTGGTGCCGGAACTTTACCAGAGAATGAAGAAGCGCGCGGAAGAACTGGCACGGGAGCCGGGCACGTTCTACACCGACCAGTTCCACAACGCAGACGCGATTCGCGGCTACATGGGAATCGGCGCGGAACTGGCCGAACAGGCGGGCACGGGCTTGGCGGCGTTTTGCGGCGGAGTGGGCACGGCCGGAATGATTGCCGGAGTGTCGCGGGCGTTGAAGGAAGCCGGATGCAAGGCGCGCATTGTGGCGCTTGAGCCGGCAACGTCGCCAGCGCTCACCACGGGAAAAGGAGGGCCGCACCGCGTGGAAGGCATCGCCGCTGGATTCCGGCCGTCGCACTTGAAGGACGGGGTTTTTGACGAAGTGCGAACAGTTGAGGAACCAGCCGCTCGCGAGATGGCGCGACGGCTGGCGAAGGAGGAGGGAATATTCGCGGGCACGTCCTCCGGACTGAACGTCACGGCCGCGTTGCAACTGGCACAGGAGCTCGGGCGCGGAAGTATCGTGGCGACAGTGGCGGTGGATACTGGTTTCAAATATCTCGCCGGAGATTTGTACCAAACGTAGGCAGCGTAGACGAAGATTGCACAGGCTAGCGACCAAGTGACAGGTGGCGCCTTCCCGGGAAAAGCACCGAGACACAGAAAAGTGAAAGAGACGCCGCTACAAATACTTATTCGGCGCCGAGGGGGAGGAAGTATTGGGTGCCCTTTACGGGCTCCTGGAGACGCTTGAGGAGGAGTTGAAGGTCCTCGCTGCGCTCGACGAAATCGATGTCGGAAGTGTTGATGACGAGAAGGTCGGATGCGGCGTAGCGGAAGAAGAAATGTTCGTAGGCGCGGGCGACTTCCTCGATGTATTCCGGGGCGATGTGGGATTCGTCGCGGGAGGCTTTTTTGGCGATGCGGGCGCGGAGGACTTCGGGCTTGGCCTGGAGATAGATAACGAGGTCGGGAGCGGGAAGGTCGGCGGTGAGGGACTCGTAGTAGCGCTCGTAAAGCTTGAGCTCGTCGTCGTCGAGATTGAGGTTGGCGAAGATGCGGTCCTTCTCCATGAGGAAGTCGGAGAGAACCGGGCCGGGAGCTTCGACGGCGAGGGCTTCGCGAAGGCGCTTCTGGCGCTCGATGAGGAAGTACATCTGAGCGCGGATGGCAGAGCCGGGTTTGGCTTTGTAAAAGTCGGCGAGAAAGGGATTGTCCTCGCAATCGTAAATGCGGCGGGCGTGAAGGCGTTCGGCGAGGATGCGGGCGAGAGTGGTCTTGCCGACGCGCAGAGGGCCTTCGATGACGATAAAGCGGGGAGCCTGAGGACCGCGCTGCGGAACGCGAGCGCGCTTGGCGGCGGAAGAGTCGTTGCCGGGCATCGTTTGGTGTAGTCCCAGGGCGGCTGGGGTCAGAGTCGAATTATAGCAGAGTCGCGGCGGAGTTTTAGCGCACTTTGAGGGGCCGGAAGGGCGGTAAAGAGGGTCCAAGAATGTAAAAACATTTTCACATTTGTGGACTAGTACTGCCGTTTGAAAAAGGGCAAACGGAGTGGCTAGTGAGCCGTACTAATCAGAATGAGACCAATAGGCCAGTGCCGCCTGCCCTTTTGACCAGTAAAGTGGCCGTATTGCGAGTGGGGACGGACTTGCAACACCCACAAGCAATACTGAGGTGGCCGATGGTCCTAGCAACGCTGCTCCTGATCTGTGCGATGCCGCAGACGGACGACACGGCGAAAGTGGTTAACGATTCGCCCGCAGTGGTTTCTGAGAGCGCAACAAAAGAGCCGATTCTGGTGGCCGCGTTGCCTTCCGCGCCGGCACCCAAAGTGAAAGCCGATTTAGAGCCGATCGCTCCCAACCCGGGAGCGGCACAACCCTTTCTAGCAGTGAAACCGGTGATCGTGAGGCCCCGCGAATCGCCGCGGCAAAGGAAGATGTGGTATGGGCTGGTGGTGGCTTCGCACAGCGGCGCGGTGTTTGATGCCTGGACCACACACCGGGCAGTAGCAGGCGGCTACGGTCAAGAAGCGAACCCGTTCCTGCGCCCGTATGCAGGTTCGAACGCGATTTATGTGGCAACGCAGGTAAGCCCGGCGGTGATGGATTTGCTGGGCAAGCGCATGATGGTTAGCCAGCATGGCTGGGTGCGAAAGATTTGGTGGCTGCCGCAAGCCGCGGGCGCGAGCGTTTCGTTCATGTCAGGCGCGCACAACCTCGGCGTGGTGCACTAAGAGTTCCCTCAATCCCCCCGAAGCGTCCCGGTGACCCTCCTCACCGGGACGCTTTTTTAATTTATGCGGACTCTTGCTGGGCCGTAGTGCGTGGTTTCAGTTTATTTCCCCACCACAACGAGGACGAAGGAGCCGGGCTTCATTTTACCGCGGCGTTCGCCGGGCGCCGGCGGATCGAAGTCCGCGGCCGGGAGAAAAATGTTGTGGGTCTTGAGGTCGAGGCCCATGGTGCGGGCGCTGCGCTTGGTCGGAACATTTTCAACGACAGTGAATTTGTCCGTCGAGTCTTCGTGGATGACGGTAAGATTGCCATCGCCGCAGGAGGCGAATGCGTAACCGGTCGAGGGATCGAACCCGGCGGCGTCCGGACCCTCGCAGATGGTGGGAGTGGCAACCACTTTACCGGTATCGGCGTTCACGACGGCCATGACTTTCTCGTCGCAGACGGAAAAGAGGCGGCGATTGGCGACGTCCATGGCCAGGCCGGAGGGCGATTTGCACGGCGCGAGCGGCCAGTGGTGGAGTTCCTTGAGGCTCTGCGCGTCGAGATGATAGAGGTCGGACGTATCCTCGTTGTTGACATAGATTGTGCCCTTGCCATCAGCGGCGGCGAATTCGGGTTTGCCGTTGAGAGGGATCGTGCCGACGACCGAGCCGTCCGCGGCGTTGATGGCGGTGGCGTTTTTTCCGCGGCCGTTGAAAGTGAATACGCGCTTGGTCACAGGTTCATAGAGGATGGCATCGGGATTGGCCTCGGTCTTTACGGAGCCGATGGACTTCAACGTTTTGAGATCGAAAATGGTGACGCTGTCGGCGCGGCCGTTGCTGCTGAAGCCGCGGCCGAGGTCCGAAGCAATAGCGATTCCGTGAACACCTTGCGTGTCAGGAATGTCGCCGACAACAGCGTACGTGTCGGCGTCGACGACGACAACGTGCGTGCCGCGCGAGACGTAAACGCGGCGAGCGGCGCTGTCCACGTAAACGTAGTCCCAGCCGCCTTCACCGCCGATGGGGATGGTTTTGATGACGTGATAGCCGGAACCGGCCGGAGCGGGCGTGGCAGCGAACAAGAATGCGGCGGCAGAAAAAATGATCACGACTAAGAGTGAACCGAGAATGGTGGGAAGGGCGAAACGTCTTTGCATGATGTCGTCTCCCTCTAGTTTTCAATGCTGAGCTTGGCGCAACTACCTATATAGCGGTGAAGATAAACGCAACATAAATGGGCGGATGCCGTTACGGCTTCGATTTGTGCTGTTCGAACCAGCCGGCAATGTAGAGCATTTTGGCAATGTGATGGCTGGGGCGGCGGCCGATGCCATGGGGTTCCTCTGGAACGCGGACAAGAACGGTGTCAACGTTCAAGAGTTTGAGGGCTTCGTAAAACTGTTCGGCTTCGGAAATGGGTGTGCGATAGTCGGCTTCACCGGTCATGACGAGCGTCGGGGTTTTGACTTTGGCGACGAGATTGGTAAGCGAACGCTGCATGTAGTTATCAGTGTTATCCCAGGGAAGGCCAGGGAACCAGTATCTGGTGATGAAGGGAATGTCGGAGGTAAGCGCGAAGCTATACCAATTGATGACCGGATAGAGCGAGGCCGCAGCGCGGAAACGTTCCGTGTGCTCGATGGTCCAGCAGGTGAGGACGCCGCCCCCGCTGCCGCCGGTGACGAAGAGATTGTTGGTGTCCACGTAGCCTTTGGCGATAACGGCGTCGACGCCGCTGTTGAGGTCATAGAAATCATCGCCGGGATAGGCGTGATGGATAAGATTGGCAAAGTCTTCGCCGTAGCTGGTGCTGCCGCGGGGATTTATGTAGAGCACCACGTAGCCCCTGGAGGCCAGCACCTGTTTTTCGAAATCGAAACGATCGCCGTAATCAGCGAAGGGGCCGCCATGAATTTCAAGAACGAGAGGATACTTTTTGGAAGGATCAAAATCCGGCGGGTGGACGATCCAGCCCTGGATTTTACGATTGTCTTTTGAGGATTCAAACGAAATCTCTTCGACGTGGCCGGGTTTGTTTTGCGTCAACAATTCCTGGTTCAAAGAGGTGAGGACTTTCATCGCGCCCATGTTGGAGATGGCGATGTCACCGGGATTGTCCGGACGGCCGTAGGTGAGGGCGATCATGCCGGTGCGGGACAACGAAAAAGTGCCACTGCCTCCAGCGCCCAGCGTGGAAGCAAGATGTTCGGCGATTTTCTTGGAAACGCCGCCGGCTACGGGATAGAAACCTATCTTGGAATCGCCCTGATCGTCGTAACGGAAATAGACGCCGCTGTTGTCAGGAGCCCATTGGGGGTCCTGGATATCGCGGTCGAGTTTGTCGGAGAGCGAGCGCGAATTCGTTCCGTCGCGATTCATCAGGTAGAGCTTGGTGGTTTGATGGCCCTGGTAGCGGTCATCGTAACCGGTGTAAGCGATGAGTTTTCCGTCGGGAGAGACGGCGGGAGCATTGTCCGGCCCTTTGCGATTGGTGAGAGGGCGGAGAGAGCCGTCGGCCACGCTGAACTCATAGACTTCGTCGTCGAAATACTCGTGATCGGATTCGGGATGGCGATTTACGGAGACTATCAAATACTTGCCATCAGGCGTCCACGACGCACGAGAGGGACCGAATTCATTGCCGCCATTGGGGAAATTTCCGTTGGAGACCTGACGCGGGGCGCCGCCTTCGCTGTCGACGACGAAGATTTGCATGAAGCCGGGCTTGAGGTAACCCGCGCCGTTGAAGCGGTAGACCAGGCGATTGTAGGCGGCCGGGGGGTCGGCCCATTTTGCACCGGAAGGCGGAGCCGGCAGATCGGCAAGGTGCGGGCCTTTCCCCAAAACGAGCGAGGAGAAGGATAGCATTTTTCCATCGGGCGACCATGCGATGGCGTCGGGGGACTGATCAAGATTGGTGATGCGCGCGGTCTGACCGGTGTCCATCCAGCGAATATAGAGTTGCTGTTTGCCGTCAGCATCGGAGAGGTAGGCCAGGCGCATGCCGTCCGGGGACCAGCGCGGGGAAACGTCACTGCGATTACCCGTGGTGAGCGGGCGATGGTCCGTTCCGTCGGTATTGATGATCCAGAGATTCGAGTACCGCTTGTCGGTCATGGGATCGGCGAAGCGGCGCACATAGACGATGCGCTTGCCGTCGGGAGAGATTTGCGGGTCGGTGGGGAGCTGAATCTGGAACTCATCCATGGCGCTAAGTTTGTGAGAAGCATCCTGCGCCCAGAGGGCGAGGCCGGAAGCAAAAGTCAGAGTGGCAGTGAGAAGAGCGGCGACGATGCGCGCTTTGAATGTCATGGGAAAAAGAACCTCCTCGCGGGGCGAGTAAACAACGCGAATGACGCTATGTCAAGGTGGGGATGTCTCTTTGCGGCGTTGATTCGGGAGGAGCGCCAGACCAAGCCATCGCCAGGATGATGGTGAAGACCAGCGCGTTGGCGGGGATATATAGATTAAAGTCGGCCAGGCTGTGCACCAGAATGGCGGTAATACTCCCAATGCAAGCAAGAGAAACTGCTTTGTCAAGGCGTTCTTGCAGTTTCCTGTAGCGACGCGCGGTCAGTGCGAGGACCCAGAAGATCGAGCCAAAAACCAGAATGGCGCCAGGCAAGCCGAGCTCGGTCGCCACTTCCAGGTAATCGCAGTGGGCGTGCTCAACAAGAAGATTGAGGAAAGCAGTTTGAACGGAGGTATAAACCACGAAAAAGGAGCCGAGTCCAGTTCCGAAGAAAGGATGCTGACGAATCAAAGGGAGCGTATCTCGCCAGATGGAAACGCGGCTCTGACCGCTGAGAGTGTATTCCTGGCCGAGCGTTTCGAAACGGCTCATCACCGGATCGCTGCCGATCCAGACGATCAACCCCAAAACACAAAGAAAAAATACTGCAGCGACTGCCGCCCTTGCGCGCGGACCCGCGGTCGATGTTCCGGCGAGCGCGAGAATCGCAACGATTGAAACCAGAGCGGAAAGGATTCCCATTCGCGAGCGCGACAGGACTAAGGCGGCAGAGATCAGGATGGCCAGAAAAAGCCAGAACACGACAGAAACCAGTTCGGTCCGGGAAACAATTTTGCGAAACGTGCCGGCTCGGCCGGAAGTGTTCCTAGATAGAAGGTGCGTCCCGCGCAAAGCGAGGACCATGGCAAAGGGGAGGATCATTTCCAAAAAACCGGCGAAATGATTGCGGTTGATGTACGTGCCAGTGGCTTCCTCCAAATAGTATTTTTTGACATAGGCGAAAATTTGTTGCCAGCCGGTGAGATATTGAATCAGGCCATAGAGAGCTTCGAATACTCCGAGCGACACGAGAGCAAAGACAAGTCGCTTCTTCGCGTTGCGGTCCCGGCACAGGAACAAAGTCAGGAAGAAGGCCGTCAGATAGGTGACCAACAGCAAGAGATGCGAGACGGTTTGGTACCGCGCCATGCTGACGGTGAAATAAGACCCGGCAGGCAGTTCGTCGCGGGCTCGCCCAAAGATGGGCGCCAGGGAAACAGGAAGCGGGCAAATTTGCAGCAGGACTAAAGCAACCAGGAGAAGCGGGCTCACGACCGGAATTCGAACGGCAACAAGACGCGAATATTTTCCTGAGAGAAGGAAGACAACGCCCAGCCCCAAGATAATCGCCTGCGTTACTGCAAAAAACGAAGGGGCAGTGCCGCCGAAGGCCAAAACCGCCATACACACAGCGGCGATGAGGCCAGCTTCAAGCAATCGAAGCACGGAAGGCTCGCAATGGATCAGTCGCTGGCTCTTTGTTGCGGCAACTGGAAATTCGCAGGGGTGAAAGGTTCTTGTGCAGGAGAGCCGGTATTGGGCCCATACGAGCCATAGTCGTAGTAGCCGTGAGTGCGGATATCAACGCTGTTCAGCACCACGCCGATCAAATTGCCACCCACGCTGCGGATTCCAGACTGCGCGTGCAAGAGCTGCTCGCGAGGAGTGGTTCCGCTCTTCACCACCAGAAGCACGCCACTGACCAGCGGGGCGAGGATGCGGCTGTCGGCCAACGCAAGCATAGGCGAAGAATCAAGGATTACAAAGGCATACTCCGCGCTCGCTGAGCGGATCAGGGTGCCCATGCTCTGGGAAGAAAGAAGCTCGGAGGGATTCGGAGGCACGGGGCCGGAAACCAAGAGATCAAGGCCACGCGAGCCTGACGGCTGTGCCACGGCCCGCCAATCCTGCTGGCCCGTGAGATAGCTAACCAAACCGAGGCTCCGATCGACGCCGAACAACTTATGCAAAGAGGGGGAGCGCAAATCCGCATCCACAAGCAAGACCCGGTGACCAAGCTGTGCCAACGAAATCGCCAGGTTACAGGCTACGGTGGTCTTGCCGTCGGCAGGCTGGGTGCTGGTGATCAGAAGAGAACTCGGCGGCCGGTCCGGAGTCGAGAGCAAAACCGAGGTGCGAAGACTGCGAAACGCCTCGCCGAGAGCGGCATGTTGTGTTCCATTCCGATCGATGAGATGCCACGAAGGGCGCGAGTCCTTGCCTGAACTATTTCCATTTCCTTTGAGAAGGTGAGACTTGTCGTGCAGCAGGAACTTATGGATGCCGAGGTGATCGCCATTGGACGAGGGCACAACTGGAATCAAAGCCAGAGAAGGAAGGCCGATCAACCGCTCGACGTCATCATCGCCCTTGAGCGTATCGTCCATGCGCTCCTGAAAGAGAGCAGCGCAAATGCCGAGCGCTAGACCTAGAAACGCGGCAACAGACAGATTCAAGAGCGTTCGCGGCTTAACCGGCTTGGCTGGCGGTTCGGCGGAATCCACAAGCCGGATGTTGCTGGCCTTCAATCCGGCCGAGACGCCAGCCTCTTTCAACTGCTGCAGCAGGCCTTCGTAGAGCTGTTTGTTGGTGTCAACCTCGCGTTTCAGAATATTGTACTGGACTGATTTTTCGGCGATCAGGCTTACCTGTTTTTGCTGACCGTCCACCGCCTGCCGGACCAGCTCCTCGCGATGGACGGCAGCGGAATAATCGTTGGAGATGCGATCGGCGGCGCGCTGGCGCTCGTCACGAAGCGAGGACTCAATTTCGTCGATCTGGCTCTGAATTTCCTTGACGCGGGGATAATCGGGACTGAACGTCGTCGACAGCTGGGCATGCTCACGCTTGAGTTCCGCGAGACGTTCGCTCAAGTCTTGAATCAGTTTGTTCTCGAACACTCCGGGCAAGGACCCGAAATCCCCCGTTTGAACCAAGCGGTAGAGCGCTTCCTTTTCGTAGCGCTCGGATTGTGCTTTGGTCAGTTGCTCCTGGAGTTGCTGCAGCCGTTCATTCGCGACGTTCTGGCTGGCACCTTTGTCTGTTTCAAGGAAGACCAGGCCATTGCGCCGCGCGTAGCCTTGGAGCTCATCTTCGGACTTTTCCAATTTTGCCTTCACGCCCACCAACTGCTGCGAAAGCCATTCCGCAGCCCTTTGTGTTGCTTGCCAGCGTGCTTCCAGACTTTGATCGACATAATCCGATGCAAGAGTATTGACAACGCGCGCGGCAAGCTCCGGATCGCGCGAGTCAAATCGTACAGCTACAAGGCGGCTGCGATTGACGGGATCAATGGTCAACCGGTCCTGAAACCGCTCAAGGACTCGCTGGGACAGCTCCCGATCACGGGCCGCGGGCAAGGGACCGATTGCAAAAGTCTGTGTCGCGGGAGTTTTTTTCTTCCTTGGCCAGAATTGCCACCACTTGGGAGAGTTGAATTCGGGGAGGGATTCCAGTTGGAGCTGGTCGATCACCCGGCGCGCGAGGCTTTCACTGGCAAGGATGCTGTATTGCGTCCTTAAGTAAGCATCGGACACGGCGTCAAGCTCATACATTTCCTTAATGGTGGGGATGTCCGGATTTTCTTTCTGGATTTCCAGCAAGACCTGAGCCCGATAAACGGGCTTTTGTTTGAGCGTAGCGATGAGAATGGCGGTAAACAAAATGAAAAAGACGACGAGGATGGAAGGCAGGCGCTTGCGAAGGATGCGGCCATAGCTGCGAAAATCGAGCGCTTCGCCAGGTTCGAGGATTTCGTAGGAGTCCGGCAGCTCTATGACGCGGCTATCGAGAGCGCCGGGCCCGCGCCGATCGAGGCGGTGGCCGCGCCCATAAAGCTCGACTTGATTTTGGTCGTCCATGCTTTTACCAGTGGAAAATCAGGAGCCCCGCGAGCGTTTGCGCTGCGACTTCCGCTCCCCGGCCAAACGTGGTCTTCGCAGCGCTGTTGGGCACGAAAACAATGTCCTTCGGCCCGAGAACGGGATCCGGCGCCTTGCCCGCCAGGATTTTTCCCAAGTTAATGGCGGTCTCCTTCCGTTCACCACTCCGTTGATCCGTGCGGATAATTCGGGCGTTGCCCTTTGAAGCGGTGGGAGTGAGCCCTTCGCTCAAGGCCAGGGCCTGGAGGACGGAGATTTTTTCATTTGATTTCAGGACGAATCCGCCGGGTTTGCGAACTTCACCAATCACGTAAACGACGCCTGCGCGAGTGACTTTAACGATGTCGCCAGGATGGACTAAGGGATTGCTGCGAGAATCGGCGGACTCGAGTAGATCCTTCAAATTTACCTGCACGGCACCTTCTGACGCAGAGCGATTCTCGTTGAGGGACGAAGACGCGGCGTTCGCTTCACCGGGGCTTTGCGGGCCGGGGGGAGGCGGATCGGCTACGGCGGCGTGGTCCGCGGGCGGATCCGGCTCTGCGGACAAAGCCGCGCCTCGCAGAATGATGACGGTTTCGCCGGCGTCGTCAGCCAAACCTTCGGCGAGAGAGAGAACCTCAAGCAAGGTCTTGCTTCCGCGAATCTGGAAAACGCCAGGACGTCTGACCGCCCCCATCACCGAAACAGGATGGCTTTGCATCTCGCGCACAAAGACACTGACGTGCGGGTCCTTCATGTAAGTGCGGTGAAGAAGTTCCTGGAGGACGAATTCCAATTCGCGGGTAGTCAAGCCTGCTGCTCGCACCGAGCCGAGCAAGGGCAGGGAAATTTCACCGCCCGCGGAGACGCGGACCTCCCGATTTAGCTCCTGGGCTTCGAAGACGTTGATGTTGAGGACATCTTCAGGGCCGATGCGGTATTCCTGCGCGTTCATCGCTGGCGTTGATGGATTCGAATTTAGCAGCTCCTTCAGACGGTGATTCCAATCCCCGGAAGTTTCCAAGTTTGGCTGAGGCGCAGTTTGGTTCTGAGTTGCCGATTGCGGCGAGGGGCGAGCTTCCCGGGGGCTTTGACTCGAATTGCCCGGATGGGCGGCGAACACTGGATTGTGCGGCAGACAGAAAAAAGTTATGGCGAATGCAAAGACGCCTAGAATCAACCCCTTGGACCGAGTTCTTTCCACTTGGATTGCTCTGACTCCACTTCGGAACGAAGACCGGGCAAATTGAGACTACGAAGCGCAGGCGCGCCAGTCGATAAGGTGCAGCCTTGAATTGAAATGCAGGTGAAGACCTGAGGCGGAAGGCGCGGAAATTGACGAACAGGAAAGGGCTAGATACGCGCTTGGCGACCTTGCGTTTCCTTTTGGACGCTGCTGCCGCTGGCGTCGAAATTCTTTAGCCTCAAACGCTCCAGCGCTAGATAAGCGATAAACTGGGCTCCATAAACCAAATAACGACGCCACAGACGGTGCGGCTCTTGCATGAGGCGGAAAAACCATTCAAGGCCGTGCTCGCGCATCCAGCGAGGGGCTTGCCTCTTTCTCCCCGAAAGCATGTCGAAGGCCGCGCCTACGCCAACCAGAACGGGAACGCGCAGCCCTTTGTGGGCGTGCATCCAGCGCTCTTGTTTTGGCGTGCCCAATCCGACCCAAAGGACGTCCGGCGCGGCGCGGTCTATGAGCGCCACTATTTCTTCGTCTTCTGCTGCAGTCAGTGGGCGAAAAGGAGGCGAGTACGTTCCAATGACATTCAGTTCGGGGAAGCGGGTTTTTAGCGATTCTGCAAGGCGCTCGGCGACGCCCGGCGCTCCCCCGTAGAGGAAATGGCGGTAGCCTCGTCCGGCGCCCTGTTCGCAAAATGCCAAAAGCAAATCTGGCCCGTAGACTCGCTTGCGCAGAGCGTGACCCTGGCGGCGGCCCAACCAAACAAGCGGCATGCCATCAGGCACAATCAAGTCGGTTGCGTTTAGAATTTGCTTGAACTCGGGATCATGCTGGGCTTCGACAACACCGTGCATACCGGTTGCGGCGATGGAATGGCATCCATCCCGCTCACGAATCCATCCTTGCATCCGGTCGACGACTTGTCCAAGTTGGATTGCGTGCGTGCGAACTCCCAGCACATCGTAGGTCTGGGTTTCGAAGCGCCTGTCGGTCGGCTCTTGCAGCGCCACTTTGGCGGACAACGCCGGTTTCGCTAAAATCGCGTAAATGGAAACCCCAAAATTGCCAAGCGGAGAATCTTCCAGGCGAGAAGTGATTCGGCGGTACGGGTCCTTAAAGGGAAGCGGGAATGAATCGAGCGGGGGAAAAATGAATCCAGATTTTCGAATTTGAAACCCAATGCCGCGAGCCATGGCAAAGAGCCCGCGGCGCGTATAGATTCGGGCATGACAAAGGCGCTTGTGCAAAAACTCTGGGAGCCAAGAAACCAAGGGGATATTGGGACCAATCCTCAAGCCGCCGATGTGGCAGGGGTGGCTTTCGAAAGGGTACAACTTGTTGGGAACATAAAGGACCAACAACCCTCCCGGCTTCAATACGCGAAAACACTCCGTCAGCACTGTCGTGTCACATTCCGTGTGCTCGAGAACTTCGATCACTGTGACTGCATCGAAACTGTCCGAAGCAAAGGGCAGTTGTTCGCCTCTTCCCTGTACCCGTGGAATGGCTTGCTGGAACGCCTGTAGATGTGGCATGTGAACATCAATCCCGCAAACGAACTCGGCTCGCCGCGCAAGTTCTTCCGTGTAACAGCCATTGCCGCACCCGAGATCAAGGACTCGCAAGCCTCGCAGGTCCAGAGTCTTGTCTATTTTCCCCATGCGTTTCGCAACGGCGTATGACCCGTAGGAAGCTGGTCCGCCTAGTCGAATCAAGGCGTCTGTCAATATAGTTTCGAATCGCTCACACATGATTAATGCCTTACGTTTCCATGGAGGAAACCAATAGGTCGATTTCATTCGCTATGGTTCACACTGGCCATTCAATCTCCGTTGGTTCTATAAACTGCGGCCAAGTTATTCGGGAACGCGGGAAGCCCTATCCTCAACACGCGAGCTTCCGGAAACAAGCGACCAAGATCGCGACCCGAAAGCAGGTTTATCTCCAGCGGTTCCCGCATGTAACCTGGCGAGAAATGGACGATGCGACGTTGCAGCTTCGGATTCAAAAACTGATAAAAAGGCAACAGTGTGTGGGGCTCAATCGGAAAATACTTGTTTGGCGTCGCCACGAAGTAACCTTTCGCGGCGACGCGACGAATCTCATTGGCAAATTGTTTTTGTCCAGCCCATCCGCCAACGTGCTCGATCACTGCATTGGAGAAAACCCAGTCAATTGATCCAGACTCAAAGGGCAAATTCCGGCCATCGGCGGCGATCCTGACCACCTTTAGGTCCTTTGGCACGTCGAAGCGATGCGTGTCTAAGTTGACGATGAAGACCTCTGAAAAAGTCGCGTACAAAGACGCGAATTCTTCGTCAATCCCAAGTCCGCCACCAACGTCGAGCAAACGATCCCCCCTACAAACGGTGCCAACGGACCTCAAAAAAAGGTGGACTTTCTGCTGCCGCAACCGTTTGTGGAAGGGTTTCGCGTAATGCAAGATTGAATCTCTGAGTTCTTTACAAGGCATTCAGGGTAACTTCCTTCAGAATCGGGGCTCATTTCGGCAAGCTCTCAAGATTTGACCAATGACAATCTTCGCCCGAGTGTGTCCGTAAACGAAGTTGAAAGACGTCCGGAAGAGCCAGTCCGGCAGGAATAACGACACTCGCCAATACCACTGCTGAAACTTGGGCAGCGTCCTGAGATAATCTAAAGGAATTAACCTATAGGCCACTTTGGATCTCGGATCAGATCGAAAGCGTGCGCAGGCATACGCCATCAATGACGGGACGTCATCCGTTGCGTACGAAATGTCTGGCTGGGACTCAGAGGAAGATTCCAAGTAACCCTGCCATACACGCCATCTTTCCCTTTCAAAGGATGCCAGCGTCTGAAGGTGAGCCGCCGAGTATTTGCTTAGGGCTGCGGCATTGGCACCATGCATTCGATACTCGCTCAACGGAGTTTGTACAGCTACGATTGATGTCATCATTGGAGCGAGAACCTGGAAGGGAATGTCAGCGTATACTTTGAGATCTTCGGGAAGGGGGAAAATGGCCTTCGCAATGGAACGACGCAGCGATATCCCGGAAGTGGGAGGAAGGCCAGCCAGAATCTTTGGGCCCATGAGAAAAGTGTTGTCGCCATGCCAACCTGAAGGCAGTTGGCGGAGCAAGGGAATCTCACCTAAACATTTACCAGTCTTGTCAACTCGTAACATTCTGTTGACCATGAATCCCGAATCGGGAGCAATAGCAAACGCGTCGACGACACACTTGACCTTGTCTTCCATAAATACGTCGTCCGCATCCAGTAAACAGATGATTTCGCCAGCGCTTTCACGAAACGCTGAGTTTAGGGCGAGGGCTTGGCCTCCATTGTGCTGATAGATTACCTTGATTCTTTTTTCGACTGATTCATAGCGCTTCAATATTTGCAGGGAGTCGTCGGTTGAGCCATCGTCACAAACAATGATCTCCAGATTGTCGTAAGTTTGTCCTAGACAGCTCTCAATGGCATTTTTGAGAAAAGCCGCATAGTTGCGGTTCGAGATAAGAATGGAAACCAACGGGTGCTCGGGTAGCGGATCCAATGCCATCGGGCGGAGGCGGTTGGGTTGTGGCCTGAGGCTGACCTTTCCCGCTGCAGTAGTCATAAGAGTTCCCGATGCGCAATAATCTTGAAGCTTTCTAGGAGTCGAAGGCGTTCGTTGAAGAATCGTGAGGCGGTAGTTCTTCCGGTCGCATATCTCAAGTGTTCAACGATCGCAAATCCACACTCTTGGAGGATTCTCAGAATTTGCTGGTCGTCCGTGCCACTCCGAACATGGTATTCCGCGATGTCGCCCACGCTGACCACTGCTCGACCGAACTCAGGATCGCTCCGTGAGAAGAGTTTTCGTATGCGTCGCCCGACGCCTGGGAGAACATCCTTTGGATCAAACATGGCCTTAGCGACCGCAATGTCCAAAGAGTCAAAAGCACAAGCCCAAGCCGGCCATTTAGGAATTACCGGATCAAAATTAGAATAAAAGAAACCTCCGATGCGCACTCTCTTTGCGGCCAGTTCAGCAACGCGAGCATACGAATACAGGTGGTGTAGAACTGAATTGAAGGCGACAAGGTCAAAAGTACTACTCGTGGCAGTAAGGAATTGCTCGATGGGGCTGCTGACAAGCTTCGGCGAAAATCCTTTTGTTTCCGCCTTTTCTCTCAACACGTCCAGCATTTCATCTGAAACGTCAATAACCGTCACGTCCCATCCCCGTGCGAGCATCTTCAGCGCAAGGTTCCCCGTGCCTCCGCCACAGTCAAGGCAGCGCGGCACTGGCTCCAGAGTTGTGAAGTGGGAGTGAATCTTGTCCAGGTCCGTTTCAAGGATTCCTTGCAGGTGCGCATTGGAAACGCAGCTTTCATAGCGGTCGTATTTCTTGGCGATTTGCCGGTAAAAGTCTCTGTTGGCCGCGATGATTCGGGCCTCCGCTTTGTCCGACCCACTTGCGCTTCTGCTTCTGGCGTCTGCCAAGATGCTTTCAGGAAGCGCGCTTGAACACAGTCTCATGGCCGTGCTTCACAGTAATTGGGCGGCTCTATCAGCGATTGAAATGAGCGAGCGAATTCTCCGCCAGACTGCTTGGGAATCGCGATGATATTGAAATATGTCGGTTGTAATGCGAGTTCCTTGGACTTTGCGCAATCGTCGAGCACGACGAATTCATAGCCAAGGCTTTGCAAGAAATCTCTTGCACCATATGGCGAAAGGTTGAGGTTGGCGGCACAGCCCGGATTAAATTCAAAGATGACCACGGGGCTGTTGGCAGTAAGAGTTTTGGTGGCTCCGCGGAGGACCAGTTCTTCGGCGCCCTCGACATCTAATTTAATAACGTCCACGCGGCCGATACCGTTGTCCTCAAGAAGATTGTCGAGTGATTCCGTTTGGACCTCTTCGCCTCCATCGTCGCAAAGTGGGTCCCTTCCAAGCGAGTTGCCCACAGGATCCAAGCCGTGATAAAGCCACGCCTTGCCCTTCGTTTGAGTTAGAGCGATTTGAAATGCGTGTACATTCGCGGACTTGTTTAGTGCAATATTCTGCTGCAAGATTGCAAACGATTGAGCCGTTGGCTCAATGGCGATAACTTTACCCGCTGCACTTACCAGTTTGCTCGCCGCGAGCGTGTAAACGCCGAAGTTGGCACCCACATCAACGAAAACCTTTCCTGGCCAAAGGACTTTTTCCAAGTAGGTAAGTTCAGGCTCGTAATAGTCGCGAAATGCATAGAAGACCTTCCCGAATCCCCTTCGCTGGGCAGGAACAGACATTCGCACATTCCATCTCGGTAAATCGAGAATCATCGCTACGCGAAACTGGCATCTCCAATACCAGGTCGCCAATCGAAACAGCGTGAGAACCGGGGCTCGGTGGAAGGCCTCCTGGGTCTTGAGAAAGTGCCACATTTCTCGCGCTTTTTTCAGGCGACTCTTCCTCAGGGTGACGCTCCCTTGTTTCATGCAGCCTCCTGTGCTGTCGTCCTTGCCTTGCTATAGATGTCCATCAGCAGGTGGTAATTCCTCTTCGCTGTGTAGTTGGCTTCGTACTCCGCACGAGCGGCTTTGCCCATCGCAGCCATCTCTCTAGGGTGGGTCCAGGCCCATTCAACCTTCGCGGCCAAATCCTCGAAGTCATCGGACGTGAAGTGCAGTCCTGTCTTCTTGTCCTCCACAATTTCCATGGCATTCGATCGGGAGGCAATCACGGGAGTGCCGCAGGCAAAGGACTCGATGGCGACTAGCCCGAAGGTCTCAACGCCCGAAGGCCAAATCAGAAAGCGGGCACCCTTGATCAGGTCGAAGCACTCCTTCTGGGACAGATACGGCATCATATGAATCGACTGATTTGTTTGTGAAAAGCGGCGAACGTCTTGTTCCATCGGTCCCGCACCTGCAATCCGTAAAGGGACGTGTCCGAGGGATCGCCAGGCTTTCAGCAGCGTCGGAATACCTTTTTGCAGCGCGAATCGTCCCAGAAAGAGGGCGTAACTGCCCATTTCCTGTTTCATCCCGGGGTCCGTGCCCAAAAAGTGCGGTTTCACGAAAATCTTTTCACGGGGCAAGCCAGCGTCGATGAATTTTCGGCGAAAAAATTCCGTGAACACGATGTACGCATCCACCTGCTCCTGCCAAGTTCCGAGAACTCGATGTCCGGCGAGCATCCCTGCGACCACGGCGGTCTGAAGACGTGAATTGTGATAGCAGGCGTGAACTACGCCAGGCCACGGCACCGTTTTTCCTAGGCAGTCCTCGCACGCGCTTCCATTCCGATAAAGAGTCGCCGCAGGACAGATCAACCGCGAATTATGCAGCGATTGCACGACGGGCACTCCTTCTTGCTGGCAGGCGTAGTAGGCAGCTGGGGAGATCAATGGAAAGGTGTTATGGAAATGAGCCAGGTCGGGCCTTTCCCGCCGCAGCAGCGAGCGCAATCGGCCAACGCTATCGGCGGCCCAGAGCGTTCGTACCGCCAATTGGACCTTGCTCGGTATTCCGTCTTCTGAGATTCCGCTGTTATGCTCTTCGTATTCCAGAACCTCGTGACCGGCGGACCGCAGCAGCTCTCTTTCTCGGAGAAAGACTTCGTCTTCCCCGCCTGATTGGCGATAGTGGTTGTGAGCGACGAGCAGTTTCATGAAACCTCAAAGGTCATCCCAGACACTCCGGCGTCACCCGTAGCTGTCCGCAAGACTCATCTGGCCGGTGCTTTCGCATCGAAGACGGGTAAAACCACGGAAGCACCACAACCGAATACCAAAAACAGATTGCCACGGGCCCCGAATCGATCTCTTCCCCCATGGATCCGAAGATGAGGCTCGCAAAAAAGAGGGAAGCGATTGTGAGAGAAAGGCGGTCCCGGTTCTTGTAAAGAACATAAGCGGCGTACACGGAGAGAAGGAGGCAAAGAGCTGTGAATAACACAAAGCTTAGAACGCCCCCACCCAACAGAATCTCGAAGAACATCGAGTGGGCAGTTCCAAGTCCCAGGTTGTATTCCGGCCCGTATATGCGGGAAGCAGAGTAGTATCCCAACCCTATCCACGGAGAATGTGTCAGTGTTATGTCGCTGAGATAACGCCATAGCCCAATCCGGTCGCTCAAGCTTGAGAGGGTTTGCGGGTCTCGGTACTCGCTAAGGTGGGGCATCCAATTGTACGCATAAAAAGTTAGCGCGAGTGCGCCGGCAAGATAAGCCAGTTGATTCAGGGATTTCGCATTCGGACGTTTTATCAGAACGAGAACAAAGAAGCCGAGGATTACCAGGTAGGCCGTGCGCATGAGCGAAAGAACCAGGAGCCCGAGAAATAGTCCCAGCAGCGCAACGGGAAGAACTCGCCAAATCTTCCGAACTCCGGTCAGCAGGAGGATGATCCCTATCGCAGCTACCGATCCGGTGGGGGCTATAAGATCGCCCCTCAAACGGGACGGATCGGGGTTAAAGTCTGAACCTATCCATACCAAATCAGGTGCCAGAAATGCGCAGACCGCAATCGCGCCGCACAATAGGGAGGTTCCCCAAAATATGTTTTTCAAACAACTCTTGTAGCCAAAACGCTCAACGAAGAGCTGCGTAAACAGAAGTGACACCAGCATCTGATAAACCTTGAAAGCCGTCAGGAACGGCGCGACCGACGTGGGAATGGATACCGCTAAACCGATAACTGCACCAAGACCAAGGATCTGAGGCAGGCGTAAACGCAACAGCGGGCGTTTCGCTTGGAATCGCTTGCCAATTTCCAGGAAAACCCAAAGGCCAGCTAATCCCCAAACAACGACATGGAGAATGACAACCCAATCAATGTTGCCGTAAAGGGAGGCTTCGGGATCGCGGATGCGAATCTTAGGAGGGCCGGAAAGTATCAAAAAGAAGAGCGCCGCCGCTGTGAAGGTCGGACGTTTGTAAAGGAAGCTTTGAACGATGCAACTAGGGTTTTGCTCCATCGCCGCCGAACTCGGCTGCGCTAGATGGGTGCCTTGTGCCGGTTTCGCTCCGTCTCTATTCCAAGAATCTGGCACAACGCGAGAGAAAATGGCGTTGCGTTTTAATAGGCTGGCGTGCGAAAGCAAACTCCACCTCGAAGACTTCGCATTACGACCCTTCTCCCGCAAGCACGGCGGGAAACGTGCGCATCAGGATCTTGAAATCGAGCCAGAGGCTCCAGCGTTTCATGTATTCGAGATCCAGCTTCATGCACGTTTCAAACGAAGGATCGGTGCGCGCAATGACTTGCCAGAGCCCGGTTATGCCTGGTTTCACTTCCAGCCGCCGGTGATCGGCGGGCCGATAGCGCGCGCAGTCGTCTACGGGATGGGGGCGCGGACCAACCAAGCTCATATCCCCTTTCAAGACATTCCAGAATTGGGGCAGCTCGTCGAGGCTGTACTTGCGAAGAAAGCGGCCGAGCCGTGTGACCCGCGGATCGTCAGCGATTTTGAAGAAAGGGTCGCGTCGCTCATTGAACCGGCGCAGGGCATCTTTCAGTTCGTCCGCGCCATCGACCATGGTCCGGAATTTATAGCAGGCGAACTTTTGTCCCTTTTTTCCCGCGCGGAGCGAACGATAGATGATCGGGCCAGGCGATTCGAATTTGACGACGATGGCAATCACGAGCAGGAGCGGCCCGAGCAACAAGAGAGCAATACCGGACAATGCAACGTCTATAATCCTCTTCACGAACGAGCGGCTGACGAGGACAGCACGCGCACGCAGGAGGCTGTTGCCTCTTGCGACGTTTTCGCATCGACCGTTCCGGCCAGCCTCGGGCAAAACAAGGTCCAAAATCTTAGCTGGGGACGGCACGGAAGACGAGAGTGTCGCTAAATTTCTGAACTCAACTCTCCCCTGGCGAACCACGAGTCCCTGCGATGAGCTGCTTGGGCCAACGGCTCGTCTTTGAAGGTCGAAAAGATTAGCGTCCATGAGATCGACCACCTCGGGGCCCTTGATTTACCAGAAGGAGCGTTCTGACAGCACTCTTGCGGAGTCAAAAGTTGTACAACCCAGTACTCTCAAACGCACATCAGCAAGAGCAAGCGTAGAGACGGAACACAAATCAGTCGATAGGGTGCAGTCCTTAATGAGACTCAGGTGAAAACCTTAAGGAAAGAAGCGGCTGGTTAAATCGTGCCGCCCCCAGGCTTCCATGGATCGGTAAACCCGGGTATTCCCCCTATCGACAACGAATGGTGGAAGTGCTACCTAATGTATGTCAGCCCGCCTCGTCCACTCTTCGGTAAGGCAGATGCCTGTGATCTTGACCACAACACCGCCTTCTGGCACAGACCATCTCCGTGATCCGTCCCTTGCTAATGGACGGAGGCTGATCCTTGCGACGCTAGTGCTTTTGCTTTTTCCTGCCCTAAGCTGCGGCCAGGGGGCGCCACAGGCAAAAGAGAGAGAATTGCTGGGGTCGCTGACCACCGTCGGGGAGGTCTATGTGAATGATTCTCTTGCGCCCGCCGAAATCACGATTTTTTCGGGCGACAGGGTGCGCGCTGGGGAGACTGGGTCAGCGACGTTTAACATGAGCGGAAAGGGCTCGCTTAAACTCCCTCCGCGCAGCCAAGTCCTCTTTGCCGGCAAGTATGAATATACGGCGGAGTTGGAAGCCGGGGCCGTAGTGATGAACTCCATTAGCGGACCAAACGGGCTGACACTGCGGATCGGAAACGATGTGCTGGTACCCTCGACCAAAGAGCACTTGGCTTTGGCTTCGATCGACCGGGCTCCGGATGGATCTTATCTTGTCACGTGTTCGGATGGAGCGATTGGGGTCTTGAATTTGCAAGGGACGGCAGGCCAGTTTCTCCAGGTTGGTCAAGCGGTAAGTGTTGCGCCGAATGGCGAATTGTTTCCGGTAGTGCGGCAAGACATGACGCCTACTAGCTCAGCTAGATCAGTGTCTGGTGCCCGAAAGTCCAGGGGTAGTTTTACAGGATGGGGTTATCTGGGCCTGGCAGCCGGCGGAGCAGCGGGCGCCGCCGCCGCGCTAGCTCACGGCGGAGGAAAGCAGTCCGTCAGCCCTGCTGGACCATAGAATTGAAAACAGCTGACTTCTGAGTCCAATTAATTCTTCGCGACGGGAGGATTTACCAGCCGGAAGCTGATGACAATGTCTTGTTCCGTTTCTACTGGCTGCCCGGCGAGCAAGGTTTGCGCGTAATGCCATTCACGAATCGCGCTGGTCGCTGCCTTCGCCAGCAAAGCTGGGCCGCTGATTGGCTCGGCGCTTTGCACAGTTCCATCGCGGCCGACAACAATGTGTAACTTTACAGTCCCTTCGACGCCTTGGCGCTTGGCTTCTTCAGGATAGACTGGCTCAACACGCGACGTGGCGCGACCGATCTGCAAGCTGCTGCCACGCGTTGCTTTCTGCGAACTAATGTCTGGTGGAATGCGGATCGAAGGATAGGGATCGGTGCTCACCGCGACCGACCATGTAGGAGCTGGCTGAACAACCGGTTGCTTCGAAGGTGGGGGAGGTTCTTTCTCCTTCAATTCAGTCAACGCCGCTCCGCTCGGGATATTGTTGGGCAGATTCAGTGTTGGCGTAGCTATGTTTTGCGCTGGTTGGGGAGCTGAACTCGCCACGGATTGGCTTCGGGAATTCGCAGGAGCCGGATTGGGCGCGGCAGCAACAACGTGCTTGGCAAGCTCTGCGAGCTGGCTCAACGGTGGGCTTTCGGTACGGCGAGCGGGGTTGTTAACAGCAGGCTTTACGGCGGGGCGCTCGCCGCTGCGCGCTTGCAAACGCGTAGGTTCCGGGGTCGTTTCGGTACGTCTTGCCTCACGGCCAGTTGGAACCGGCTTGAACTCAACGGCTTGTGAGCCGCTACGCTCTGCAGGCAGATCGGGAGCATCTATGGCTTTGTTTGCGGGAAGCGTTTCCTTTAGAGCGGGTCTGTTCGAGCTTTTTGTGTTCTCTGCGATGAATCCAACCACTTCATGCCGAAAGCTAGATGACGCGAGAACCCATCTTATGGCCAACCCCGCTACCGTCGTTAGTACTACAACGGCGGCAAGTCGACGCAGCTGATCGGATATTGCTCTTGAAGTTCCCGGAGAAAATGCAGCCTTTGATTTGCGCCGGGATTCGCTTTTCTCTGAAAGCTTGCTAGGCACGGCTATTGTCGTCGCTGGTACTGAGTTATCGGGCGCGTCGGGCAAAGGAAGACTTGAGGGAACCGAGGCCCACCAATGCTGTTGAACCGGCGCGGGGGAGGGTGTGGGTGTATCGGCAGGCTTAAGAATCTTGAGCCTGGGAATTTCCGATGTTATTGCGTGGATCGCAGCGTCGGGAAAATCTACGGGCTTGGGAATCTTGAGCCTGCGAATTTCCGGTACATCCGCGCGAGTCGCGGCATCGGGGGCTTTGACACTTTGCGCCTGATCTTCAGTCGGCGGTTGCTCCTTGGAAATCCGACTGGCGATTGTCCGGCGCGCCTCTTCCGTCAAGTTGACGAACCGAATCCCCGCCTCTTTTTTTGATTCGCTGATCCACGCGATCTGTCCGCTTACATTTACCTGATCCCGAGACCCGGTGAATTGAATCGCTATGCTGGGAAGGTCATTCTCGCCCAGGGCCATGGCCGAGGTAACCGCCAAGCCGGTTTCACTGATATTCAGAAGGACGCCGCCATTGTCATCCCCCAGCTCGACGTAACTGAACGGCCTGATCAGGCTACGCGGGAAGGCCCGGCGTTCGCGAGGCTGAGGCGACCCGTCCGTGACGGCCAGGTTTGCTGACGCGACTAGAACGGATTGCTGAACGGGTTCTGCTACAACTCTCGCTGGCGGGTCAATGAGAAATGGAGAATCTGCCGGATTGACCTGCCCGGAAACGAGCTGGTCGGCACTCACGCTGGAGTCCGCAGGATTCGGCAATGGGAACAGTCCGGTACTTGCCGTCGCCCCGGTCGCTGGATGTTGTTCCAGTCTTGTGAGTTTCTCTCCCTCCGACAGGGATTCAACTTGCAAGTCTTCCGAGGCAAGCCAGTTCCTGATTCGCAGGCGTGCCTCTTCGGGCAGGCTGACGAGTTTTATGCCTACCGTTTTGCCTGACTCACTTTTCCACGCAACCTGACCCGTAGCTTCGACCCAGCCCCCGGAGTCCGGTAAGTGAATCTGTATGCCCAGGGGGCCATCGCCGCGAAGACTCATGGCAGCAGACAGGGCTAACCCCTCTTCACTCATGTTGTAGACAAGACCGCCATTTAGGTTTTCTATGTTGGCGTAAATCGGCGGGGTAACGAGAGTGCGAGTTTGGCTGCGACGTTCGGCGATCTCGGGTTCGTTTCGCGCGAAATGTAGTATGCCCGGCATGCCTCGCAAACCGTGAGTCAATAATCCTGCAAATACCTGCAATCAAATAAATCATAGGTTTACCGGAATGCCTCTTCAATCAGGTAAACCCCTGCACTCAGTGGAGCCTTGAAATGTGGATGTATTGGTCAGAATCCGAGGCTGGACTGACTAGTTCACTCGGATGAGGCTGACCTGATCGATCCAGACAGTGCCGCTGATCTGGTTGTCCAGTTTCTCGCTGCGCGGGCGGGCGACCCTGACCATTAATAAGCGCGTGTTAGCCTTGGTCTTGAATTCGAGTTGATGCGTGGACCAATCGGAGGTACCCACTGCGTTTTCAGTCGATAGGAAAAGGTCATGGATATTGAAAGCATCGAACACCTGAAACCTTGGTCCGCTGTCCGTGTTAATTCCGCTCACGCGCATGGCGCCGGAAAACCGGTACCGCGTATTTGGCTGGACGGCCACATATTGCAATACGTGTCCATAGTCGGGGTTGCGCTTCCCATTGAACTCGATGCGAAGGGCGCGACTTCCCTTGAAAGCGCCGTGGAAATCCAAGCCGGCTACGGCCCCTTCATCAGGAACAACGCGCCAATCCATGCCTCCGTTGAGGAGGTCGCGTTCAAAACTCCCGTTTGCCACCAAATTTGATTTGGTCACAAGCGGGCCAACCTGATCCGGAAAGCGCTCGGCCAGGGCAGACCACGCAGCCGCCAGGCGATCCGGTTCGTGGTGCTGGATGAGCGCGTCCAGATAAGGAAATGCCTGGCGTAGGTCAAATGGCAACTTTAGCTGGAGGAGGCGGAGCCAGGCTTGTTCCGCGGCCGGCACCTTGCCGGCTTCCATTTCAAAATTGAGATAATCAAAGAACACGGAAGTTTGACGAGGAAGCATCTCCAAAATCGCGCGATCGTCTCGCGCCGCATTTGCCGCGAGACGAAATACGTCCCGGTGGGAAGGGTTGTTTCCTGCAAGGACGACCTGTAAGGCCTGCAGTGCCTCGGGAAGCCGATGCGACCGAAAAGCAAAATTCGCGAATCTCCAGTTGATTTCCGGCGAATTAGGGAAAAGACGGAGGGCTCGCCGGAATGCGTTCACCGCGTCGTTGGTTTGTCCTGCCCAATCGTAAGCCGCCCCCAGATCGCTCCAATAGTGAGCGTCGCAAGGGCTCAACCGCGTGGCGCTCTCGAATAACCCTACGCTCTCGTCGAGGTTCGGGTTGGCTGCGTAGAAGTGGGTGAGGGTCCCCAATGTATCGTAATACTGAGGATTATGACGGTCCCATCTTATTGCGGCTTGAATCGAAGTCGGCGACGCTTGCTGGAAATACCAATCGCCGATACCTCGCCTTCCTGCCTGATACATGCAGAGAATCAAGCTGAGCAGCAAGCAGATTCGAATTGAAAGGTCGAAAAGCTGACTGTTGATCGAGTTGAATCTTATCGCCACGTCTTGATTTTGCCCCGAGCACGTGCCCGACGCAATTCAGATTGCGAATGTACACTCGCAGGGAGATCCTCGTCGAGATCAAAATGGCGGACAAAACAGGCTGGACCATGGAGTGGCTTGATTTTCTCGGCTGTATTAGAATTGAATCCAATCTGTTCTGCGGATCCCCGGTAGCTCAACGGTAGAGCATTCGGCTGTTAACAGAGAACTTCAAATCACGTAACTCGTTTCTCTGGCGTCAGTTAACAGCTTCGGGAGCATCCCCAAACACCTTTTTCTTGTCCCCAAGATGTCCCCATCTAAAGGCGGAAGTAACAGAGTAATTCTGGTATTTCAAGTTGCTCAGCCAAGCCACAATTATCAGGACCCAGTAACCGTCAAGCTAAAGGTCGTTGTCCGTTGAACTGACCCGTCCGCAGCAGTAATAGTGATGGAGTAGGTTCCGGGGGGCGTTTGATTGGGATTCGGAGGCGCAGGCGAACTTGAGCTACCTCCACCACAGGCTATCATTGAAAATCCAACCGCAAGCAAAATAGCCGCCAAGATTATGCGTCTGTCGCGACGGAAGGCTCGTCGCCCCAGTATAAACAAGCAAGGAAGTCCCGCCCAGAGGAAATTCGTGCGCGCGAACCGCGACGTAGACGTCTTACCGGTGGTACTGATGGTGAGGGTGACAGGAATCCCACCAAGGTTGGGAATCACACTAGAGGGATTGAAATTACAGGCTGCACCTGTCGGGAGTCCAGAGCAGGAAAGCTGAATTCTATCGGTAAGGACGTCACCAAGGCTTTTCACTGTCAGCGCAATGGTTGCACTCTGACCTGAGGTGATGCTCGAGGAGTTGGTGCCCGCTTGCAGCTGATAGTCGGCTGCTGACGCTGCCAAATTCACAGTTTCGAGGCTCGCGGAACTGTTGTCCGAAACGATTAACTTGGAAAGCATTGGCCCCAGTGGGGTGGAGGTGACAGGGGCAAATGTAACTTGAATGCTGCAGGTTTGTCCCGGTGATAGGATAGGAGGACAGTTGTTCGTTTGGTTGAAATCGGCTGTGTCTGCCAGGTAGATAGAGCCAATCGCTAGTGGAAGCTGGCCTACGGAGGTCAGAGTCACAGTTGCGACGGCGGACTTGGTGCCGATGACTTGCGGATTGAACGTTAGGCTAAGAGGTTGGACGTTGGCCGCTGCTACCTGCGGCTTAATGGTAAATTGAACCTCGTTCGACACTGGGTTGACCGCCGATGGCGAGTCCACTGCGACACTTACAGTGCCCGGAACACTCACGTCATTTGCGCTGATTTTTGCAATCACCTCGCCGGCAACTACGTACAGCGTTGGTCGTTGTGACCCGTTCCAAAGAACTACGCTATCCGGGCTGAAATTCCCGTTACCAAAAACGCTTAGCTCAAAGGCCGCTGAGCCGGCAGGAATAGTCGACGGGTTCAGATTAACGATGGTTGGGTTAGCGTCATTGACTTGAAGCTGCAGAACATTCGATGTACCACCACCTGGTGCAGGATTCACAACAGTAATCGCCTGCAGGCCGGGTCCCTGTACATCGTAAAGATATGTCACTATCTGCTGCGCGCTGAGATAGAGCGTTTGCACTGGCTGTCCGTTGAGCATCACTTGTGAAGTCGGAACAAAACCACTGCCGCTGATTGTCAGGTTAGCGTGCCCACTCCGGGGTTGAATAGCAGCCGGCGAAAGCGCAGTCAATACGGGAACCGGCGTAGATTGGTGTGCCGATGCATCGTACGCCGCGTCCAGCGCATATGTGTCGCCATTTGGATTTCTCACACTGATCGCCACTTTGGCTGCAGAGGTAGGAGGCGTCACAAAGGTGAGCTTTGTGGAATCGATGAATTGAGTCGAAGCTGGCAGGCCGTCCAAGGACACGGCAGCGCCGTTCGCGAAGCCGCTACCGAGCAACGTGACGGTGCCGCCACCGCTGGAGTTGCCTTGGGCTGGCAATAGATTGCCAACGGATAGGGGTGCGGCCGCAAGCTTAATGATGCCGATTCCGGATGCCTCCGCAACATAAAGAGTAGTTCCACTCTGGTCGATCGCGAGACCATCATTAGTGGATGCTACGCCACCGGGGATTCCAATCGATAGAACCATCTGTCCGTGATGGACGTCGTACACTTCGATTCCCTTCGACGTCGGTAGGTACTTGAGACTTCCGCTACTGTGGATCTTCCCACCGGAAACCAAGGAACGCTCGCTAACGAGGAGATCATTGGGCGCAGAGGTGGTGACAAGACTCAGGGCCGGCGTGCTGGTGTATGTGGTGGAGTTGACAAGGATCCGGTCGCCCAAAGAGGTTGCCGAAAGCTGATAAATACTGCCTTCGTGCCCGCCCACCTCCACTGTTGCGTCCGCAGCGGCACTCCATAGGCTCACGCATCCCGCGCCTGCGGACGCCATATAAATCTGCTTTCCATCCGATGTTCGAGAGAAGAGCGCTTGGGGTATGGCCGGGCAACTCGATCCTACCGGGGCTTGGGTGGCGTTTCCGGTGGCCAGATCAACCTCATAAACGCCACCGCCTTGGTACGCCGCTGGATCAGCCAGACTCACAATTGCACTTCCCCTGGAAGTTGCTACAACGCCGTTTGGAATGAGCGCAGTCGGCTGATTGCCGGGAACAGGGTAATAAGTGTTAAGAACGGAGCCCGCGTTCAGATCGAAAACCGTCAAAGTGCCGGCGGAACCACTAATGACGAGGAGCTTGCTCCCATCCGGGGTCATCGCCAGTCCGCTTGCGGGATTCGTAGACGAACTAATCAGTGTGGTAACAGCCAGAGTACTTGTATCTACGCTTTTCACATCTCCTGTAGCAACGTCGGCTGCGTAGAGACGTCCGCGAATCTCGTCAAGGACCATTTGCGCAGGTAAAACGCCTGGAATCTCGAGGTGAGCCACATATTGAAAGCCATTTTTGACTGTCGTTGAGCCTGAGTCCGTCGTTACGGTAATGTCCGCGAACCCGGGACTCGCTACGGGTGTAGTAAAGGCGAGAGATTCGATACCAAACAGGTGCACGTTCGTGACGGTCGCAGATGCACCGCCAACAGTCACCTGGGGCTGACCCATCGAGGTGTCAAAGCCGAACCCAATGAGTTGCACGGCTGTGCCGCCGTTCACGTCCCCGGCAGTCACATCCTGATAAAGGACAGTGGGTCCATAGCTATAGGCTTCAGGCCCATAGATCGACCAACCATCTGGAAAGGACACGGTTACATCAACGGGTCCGAGGTTTCCGGGAGGTGGCTGCACGTTAATGGTATTCGCGGAAGCCACCACGGCGGTTCCTGCTGGGGTGGTTCCGAAATAAACGCTCGCCCCCGCACGGAACCCAGCGCCGTTGACCGTTGTCGCGGAGGGGCTGCTAGCGCTTCCCACCGGAGGGGTCATAATATTGGGATAGCGAAGACCCTGTGAGACCGTCCCGGGCAGATTCGCATTCGGCCGGCTGAGATCCATTTCGGCAAACCCTCTGTCGCTTAACAGGAGAGCTAAACCTTGCGGGCTCACCGCTATTCCACGATTGAGGGGAGACGCGATCTGTGGCGCGGCCACGTAGCCAAGTAAGGTTCCACTGACGGTCTGATACACCGCAACAACGGGGTTGCTGTAACTGACCGTTCCGCCTCCAGGTGTGGTCTGAGTGACGTCGTAACTGTTGGCGACGTATATCTTAGTGCCATCTAGACTAAAGGAAGAGCCTCGATAGTTTTGGAAGCCTGCAGTCGGATTCAAGTCGGCAATCTGGTTGAGATTCTGATCATAGAGCAAATGGCCACCAGCCAAGACGCGGGTTCCGTCAGGACTGAAGATTGCGTCGTACACAACTTTATTGTTGATGCGCAGATGGGCAATATAGCCATCGCTAGCGCTGTCGTAGGTCCACAGGTCTCCGCCTGCCGAGTCTCCGGATAGCACGACAAATCGCTCCCCATTTGCGCTCTTCTGGATGGTTCCGTCGTAAAAATTACCGCCGCCAGTTGGCGGACGAGGAGTAGAAATGCCCGTGCCCGAGTCAAAGGCGAAGATCTTGCTGCTCGTAACACCAATCTGTTCGGCGTTATAAAAGACCTTCCCATTGCTCATCGCCGCTATAAAACGAGGCACCGTATCCAAATTGGGGAAAAAAATTTGACTCGGGTCTAGTGGAACGGTTGGCTGAACAAAGTCCACTACTCGCATTGAAGTGGTGTCCACGACAAAGAACCCCTCGGCAGACGGGTAGCCAAAGATTGAGGAGTTGCTCGTTACGTACAATCGAGTCCCATCGGGGGACAGGTCCAACCCGTACGGGCTGGCAATAAAAATCCTTGAAACGACGGAACCGTTCGACGCTGAGACTACGTCAACCTCGTTCATACCAGGAATGGTAACGAAGAATTGCTGATGAAAACTGTCATACAGCACACTGGCTGGATATTGGTCCGTACGAACATAATGAAAACCATTCGGCACCTGCGCAAAGCTCCGGACGGCTAAGAAAGTGAAGAGAAGGCAAGCTAGGACAGAGCACTTCCGCGATGTCACACACGCCGGAGTCAAAGGGTTTCCCAGTTCCAATTCGCAGACAACCTGCAATCGCGGACCATAATTCTGGGCGGTTTCTAGGGCGTTTCAATCAGGTCAAAACCTGAAATCGCTACCGCGGAAGATTTCTGCTGAGAATCGCTCTCCGAATCATAGAAACACAAAGGCGCATACTACCCGACCACGTAAATCCGTCGTACACCTCTCGTCAGCAAAAAAGAGCATTCGGTGTTGCGCCGAAAACTCATAGCGTGAATCAGATGGCTATATTAGAATGAAAACAAAGCTGTTGTACCGGTTCCCCGGTAGCTCAACGGTAGAGCATTCGGCTGTTAACCGAAGGGTTGCTAGTTCGAATCTAGCCCGGGGAGCCAAATTCTCCTTCAGTGATTTACAAAACTTCCTTTGCCAGTCCTAAACCAGACTTGACTAGACATCTGACTAGCCATACAATGGCTTCCAGGAGTTGTTCATGGCCAAATGGCAATTACAGGAAGCCAAGGCGCGTTTCAGTGAACTGATCGATGACACGCTCGAGAAGGGACCTCAAGTCGTGACCCGTCGGGGAATCGATACCGCGGTTGTTGTTTCCATTGACGAATGGCACAAACTAAAAGACGAAAACCGTTTGACCTGGAAGGATTTACTTCTGGGTGAAGGCCCGCGATTCGAAATTCCACTCCCCAAACGGGGCACTGTCAAATCGCGCAAGCCTGTGGTGTTCGATTGATCCGCTACCTGATCGACACGAATGTGGTGTCCGAATTGCGCAAGCCCAAGCCACATAGAGCTGCAGTCGCTTGGTTGCAAAGTCTTGAATTAGATCAAGGCTTCTTCTCGGCGGTTACGTTCGGAGAAATCCAAAAGGGTGTGGAACTCACGCGTCGACAGGACCCTGTAAAGGCGAACGAAATCGAGGCTTGGGCGGCACAGTTGGAACGCACTTCACAAGTTCTGTCCATGGATGCAGCGTGTTTTCGTGAGTATGCGCGTTTAATGCACCGCCGTTCCGATACCGTCGGTGAGGATGCCATGATTGCTGCCACCGCTCGCGTTCACGGCCTCACGGTGGCCACTCGGAACGAACGCGACTTCGCGCATTTCGACGTGGCTGTCGTGAATCCTTTCACGTCGAGAGGGCAGTAGTGCTTGCGCCAAGGCGCCCTGGCATCGGTTAGGTCGGTGTGACCAGAACCGAACCGCTGACCCCTACTTGATCTCTTCAGTCTTAGAAATTGGGGCGTTTCTTCGATCCTACGGCTTTGTTCCTTCATAAAGTTGCCCAAGGTTGCCCAAATGAGGTTGGGATTTAAGATGTTCCGGGTCGTAAGCGACACCGAATAAGGCATTTAGGTTTTCACCCAAGCGGCTGTTAACCGAGGGGTTGCTAGTTCGAATCTAGCCCGGGGAGCCAACTTCCTTTCAATCAATGAGTTAGCGGCTGCTTTTTTTAGTCTTTGGCGACCGTAGTAAAAACGTAGTACGCGTCCCGGAATTCACAACAAGCGCACCGCCGGATTACGGAAGGGTTGCCCGTCATCCGCCCGCGACGGGCAAGGGGTGCCGACAACTAGTCCGGCACCGTACACCAAGATTTGGTATCGCTGACAGGAAGGGCCAGCGGAGTTTTGGGACCAGTTGTTCTCGGAAACGCTCCCACGTCCAGCTTATTTCTGTTTCGGATTTGGTTGCGCGTTTTTGATTCTCTCCAAAGCTTCTTTGGCACTCTGGTTCGCGGGGTCGAGCTTTAGAGCCTTTTCATAACTCTCCTGCGCTTTTCTGACGTCGCCCGCTTTCAGATAGCCCTCTGCCAGGCTGTCCCAAACGTTGGCCGAGTCAGAAAACATATCCGCATTCAACTTGAATACCTGGATGGCGCCTGCGATATCGTTGTTCTCCAGAAGCGAGTAACCAAAAACATTCAGGGAGCCTTCGCCAAAATCAAAGGCGGCGCGTCCGTAGTATTTCTTCTTGAGATCGGCGTAGTCGTCGAGGGCCGCTTGCAGACCCTTCTTTCGATATTGCTCGCCAAGTTCTTCGTCGAGCGTCATGGGCCGCGGCCGACCATGGTGGCAGGTATGACACCACAGGTTTACGCGGCGGTCGCCGCTCGGCTCGATTTTTTTCAAATGATCTTCGATATCATTGAGCATGCGCAACATTTCGCGTGCGCGATTCTTGTTGGGGTTATCATCGGATGCAAAGTCGTATGTACTTAGAGGTTTGCCTTCCTCGCCCTTGTGACAATACGAACAGCGAACCCCGAGCGCTCTCGTGAATCCCACCATCACCGGCCGCAGGCGGGAGCCTGGCCAATCCTTTGGCAAGACCTTTAGGTTCTGAGGTTTTTCAGGCCAGGTCCACGTATCTTGCGCGTGCCCCGCGGGTGAGGAGAAAACTGCTAACCAGAGATAGCCGAGCAGGCTGACAATCACTTTGCGGCTCACGGAATCCTCCAATTGAGAAAGGCATAGAAAACACGTTTAGGTACCACGGACGATGCCGGATGGAGCAACTGGAGGTATTGAACAGGATTAACTACTCTGGTTTGGACAACACCCTCTTGTTGAGCGCCGTGTCAGGCGACCCCTGCCGACGCCATTCCCCAGGCGTGATGCCAAAGTGATTCTTGAACGCGCGTGTGAAGTGGCTCTGATCAGAGAACCCAGATTGTGATGCTATTTCGGCAAGAGTGCTGTCGCCAATTGCAAGTAGCTGCCACGCTCGCAGTACACGCTGTTTCCGAATGTATTCCCCCAGCGTACAGTCGAAATGCTTAGAGAATGTCCGACACAGATAAACCGGGTGAACACCCATTTCCGCGGCCATGTTCTGTAATGACCATTCCTGGTCAAATGTGTCGTCCAGGTAGTCCAGAAGCGAGCGCAGCCATCTTGGGCGAGCCGAAGATCTGTCGCGAATAATATTGAGATGTCTGCTCACGAGATCAACCAGCAGTGCTTCAACTATCAGCGGGGACTCGCTATCCGCGCGCCTAAACTCGCTTTGAAGGGCGATTGAATAACGTGCGCTTAAGCTAGGGGGGATTTGGCCGGCGGTGCCTTGGATGCCGAAGTCGTGCGTCAGCCTTTGTTCCACCTCCGAAGGTATGACTACATGCAGGCATTTTGATCCCGGAGCGTAGGAGTCTGTGTGACTGTCGTTCGTCTGGAGAAAGGCTAGAGATCCTGCTTGGTAGTTATCGGTTCGCCGCCCCAGCTTACGACAGTAGTATCCCTGGCGGACCATTGTCAGGTGTAACCAAGGATGTGAATGGCTGGCTCTTTCCGCAAGCTTCGGATAGTGATGGTTTACGAAAACGAAGGAGCCGATCTTCTTTCGGTCCAGTACCCTTCCCAGCGGATTACTTAGTCCGCTCGCTCTCGCAGATGCAGGGCAGCAAATG
>Ga0207665_10000003_pt1 | contig 220666 bp, 187 predicted proteins | sample LARL112metaG_FD_184351 | JGI IMG/M metagenome (GOLD analysis project Ga0207665, IMG submission 184351) | Corn, switchgrass and miscanthus rhizosphere microbial communities from Kellogg Biological Station, Michigan, USA - LAR L11-2 metaG... | ecosystem: Host-associated > Plants > Roots >... | reverse complement strand
ATTAGTGCATCGTCTCGCGGGTGAAGGCCGTCACGGACTCTGCATCGTGACCAACGAAGCGGCAAAGCGGATGTCGCCAACACGTCATCGCTTAGTCGACCAGCCAATGATTTCCAAAGAACATCCGGGCTAGGAACTGCGGCTTTGCCGCAGCACAGTGCGGTGAGGCTTGCCTCACCGTGAAGTCCTTTTATGAAGTTGAAGAGGCTATGCCTCGGCGCCGTGGCTTGAGGCAGCCTCGATTTGGAAATTGGGAGTGGCCCGGAAAGGCTGAGCCTTTCCGCACTGCTCAGCGGCTGAGCCGCCAAGAAAACTCAGCCAATCGTCAACACAACTTTCCCAAAACTCTGATTCGATTCAATGCGTTGATGTGCCTCGCGTACTTCTTCCATTTTGAAAACACGATCGATGACCGCTCGTACCGCGCCATTGGCGAGTAGCGGGACGACATGCTGCGCGAACAGACGCGTCGCGGTTGCTTTCTCTTCAATTGAGCGAGTGCGCAATGATGTGCCCATGATCTGCAGACGCTTGCTCATCACGATCGAGTAATCGATCTCAGCCTTGGCGCCGCTGGTCGTGCCGACAAAAATCAAACGCCCTTTGGTGGCGAGCGATTCCAGATTCGCCTTCAAGTAGGCTGCCCCGACCAGATCGAGAATCACGTCCACGCCTTTTTCGTTCGTCCATCGCTTGACCGCTTCCACGAAAGTCGTCGCGTCGCCACTGACAACTACAGACTCACTCAAACCAAATTCTCTGGCGCGTTCAAGTTTTTCTGCTGTGCGCGACGTTCCGTAAGCAATCGCGCCCGCCGCTTGCACGAGTTGGCTTGCCGCCGTGCCCACGCCCGATCCGGCCGCGTGAATCAGCACGTGCTCGCCCATCTGCAATCCGCATTGGGTGAACAGCGCGTCATGCGCGGTCATGAAAACTTCGGGAATCGAGGCCGCTTCGGCCCAGTCCAAATTCGATGGAATTTCCGCGAGATGGCTTTCCGGTATCGTTACGAACTCCGCTTGCGCGCCGCCGCCCGTGATACCGAATACGCGATCGCCACGTTTCCACCTGCGAACTTCTTCGCCTACTTCCGCAACTTCACCGGCGAATTCGAGGCCGGGAATTTCCTGGCTGTAACCCTTTGGCGCGGGATAGCGGCCCATGCGCTGCAGGATGTCGGCGCGATTCAAACCCGCGGCGCGCACACGAACTCGCACGCGATCAGCAGTCGCGCGCGGCGCGTCCGCGACCTCGCGCACTCCCAGGCCTTCAACGCCGCCGAAGGAAACGATGGTGACTGCACGCATGGGGCTGTCTTGCCGATGCTAATTTGGGGAATAATATAGTTGACTGACCACGCGCCTAGTGTTTCAGCGCGGGATTTGGATAGGTTTTCATCTTCTGAGCAAGATTATCAACGCCAATGAAAAAGTCAGCCTCCTCTTTCCTGATATCTTTCAGATAGGATCGAACCTCAGCATTGTCATAGAGCTTTTCGGCATCGTAAGAATACTCGTTATAGAATAAGTCTTTATCGATCATGCCCTTCTCATAAAGGTCATTCAGACTATCAAAAATTCCCAGATACCCGTCCAGATCGTCGTCGGTAAAATTACCGCCGTGCTGCTTCAGGACGGGCTTGCCGCGTGCAATTATGGATTCGATTTTCAAGTTCGGCTGTTTGTCGAGTCGTTCATCAAACCGGATGATTAGATCGATGGAGCGAGTCAACTTAGTGTCTTCGATCTGACTTCTCATGACCTCCAGTTGTTGACTCATCACGCGAGCCTGTTGGTTCATGCTCCGCAACTGGAAAATTGTAGTCACTCCGTAAATAAGTCCAACGAGGACAAGCAGGCCGGTAAAAATGCTTAGCAGTTTTGTGTGATTCCATTCGCGTTGCGCTCGGTCGCTCATTTCCGTTGTCACGCAGCCTTCTTTGCGCCCTTTCTCGCTTTCTCGTATTGAGCCTGTCGCTTGTTTATCTGCGCCTTCGAAGTACCTTTATTTATTTGATTCCCAACATCCTCTTGACCTGTTCCGTACTATAGCGACGCTTGCCAAAGTTTTGCGCGCCTCCAGGAGGTCGAGATAGTCAATGAGGTCTTCAAGTTCCTCGCGCAGTTTCGCGATCCTCTCAATGACGTATTTCTGCTCTTGATTCTTTCTCGAACTCATCTGGTCAAAGATTGACTACAACAACGCCCGCGCGTGCTTCAAAACATTCTCAACATTGAATCCCAAATTCTTCATTGCGACGTCGCCGGGCGCGGAGGCGCCGAAGCGATCGAGACAAATCACGTCGCCTTTCGGACCGACCCATCGATCCCAACCCTGGCGGACGCCGGCTTCGATCGCCAGACGAGCGGTGACGGACGGCGGCAGAACTTCGTCGCGATATTCCGGCGTCTGCTCTTCGAATAATTCTATGCAAGGCATCGAGACGACGCGCGTCGGCACGCCGTCTTTTTGCAACTGCTCGCGAGCGTCGAGCGCGAGCGAGACTTCGGAACCGGTGGCGATGAGAATTAGTGCCGACTTCTCAGTAGTCTCTTTGACCCGGTCGCTACCGCTCCCGGTTCTGACACCGGAGCCCTCCCTCACGGTCGGGCTACTGCCCCGCTCGCTAACGCGAGTAGCGCTCAGCTCGCTTTGCGCCCTCCCTAACGGTCGGGCTACTGCCCCGTCAGCTTCAGCAAGGACATATCCCCCGCGGCGCAGACCTTCAGCGGAAGCATTAACTTTGCGATCAATCAGCGGCACTTTCTGTCTCGTCAAAGCGATTGCGGTGGGCGCGTTACGGCGAAGAATCGCGAGCCGCCACGCTTCGCGCACTTCATGCACATCCGCGGGGCGAACCACAAACAGATGTGGAATGGCGCGCAGCGCCGCGAGATGCTCGATCGGCTGGTGCGTCGGTCCATCTTCGCCCAGACCAATCGAATCGTGTGTGAACACATAGATGACCTGGATTTCGGACAAACACGCGAGCCGAATCGATGGCCGCATGTAATCGGAAAAAGTCATGAAAGTGCCGCCGTAAGGAATCAGTCCGCCGTTCAAAGACATTCCCGTCAGGGTCGCGCCCATCGCGTGTTCGCGCACTCCAAAGTGAATGATGCGGCCGTCGTAACTGCCGGCTTCGAAATCGCCGCCATCTTTGATGTCAGTGTTGTTCGACACGCCGAGGTCAGCCGAGCCGCCGATGAGCATCGGCATATGCGGCGCGAGCGCATTGATCACCTGGCCGCTGGCCACGCGTGTCGCGACCGGCTTGGCATCATCGAAACTCGGCAGATTTTTTTCCCAATCCTCCGGTAACTCGCCGCTCATCGTTTGCTGCCAAAGCCGGCCCAGTTCCTGATGTTTGTCCCGATACTTCTCGACCAATTCGTCCCATTCTTTTTCCTGCTGCTCACCGCGCTCGATGCTACGGCGAAAATGAGTGAGCGCTTCATCGGGAACATAAAAGAATTTGTCTTCAGGCCAGCCGAGATGTCGTTTGGTTTCGCGCACCGCATCTTCGCCCGGCGCGTCGCTGTGCGCCTTGCGCGTGCCGGCCGTCGGCATCCCGTAACCGATCGTAGTCTTAACCGAGATCAATGACGGGCGATCGGCGACAGACTGCGCGTCGCGAATGGCCGTCTCGATGGCCCCTAGATCGTTTCCGTCTTCGACGGTCGAAGTATGCCAGCCGTAAGCTTCAAAACGCTTTGGCACATCTTCCGAGAAAGCCAGCGAAGTAAAGCCTTCGATGGTCACGTGATTGTCGTCGTAAAGATAGATCAGTTTGCCGAGTTTCAGATGACCGGCGAGCGACGCTGCTTCTGATGCGACGCCCTCCATCAAATCGCCGTCAGACACGATCGCATAAATGTAATGATCAATCAGCGAAAAATCTTTCTGGTTGAATTTCGCGGCCAGGTGCGCGGCGCCCATCGCCATTCCAACTCCATTGGCAAAACCCTGACCCAAAGGCCCGGTGGTAATTTCGACTCCCGGCGCCAGCCCATATTCCGGATGGCCCGGTGTTTTCGATCCCCACTGGCGAAAGTTTTTGATCTCATCGAGCGAAAGGTCGTAACCCGTCAGATACAGCAGCGCATAAAGCAGCATGCACCCGTGGCCGGCCGAAAGCAGAAAGCGATCCCGGTTTTCCCACTTCGGATTCTTCGGGTTGTAACGCATGAATCTGGTCCAAAGGGCATAAGCCATTGGCGCCGCCCCCAGCGGCAAACCGGGATGGCCTGACTGCGCTTTTTGCACCGCGTCGATCGCTAAGGCGCGAATCGTGTTGATGCAAAGCTGGTCGAGTTCCGGGGTGACGTCTGATTCTTTCTGCATTGTAGCGCTCATAGGTTTTCCCAGTTTCAGGTTTAAGGTTTCAGGTTTAAGGTTTCAAGTTTCAGCTTTGAGACTTTGAACTTGAAACCTGAAACTTGAAACGTTATCCCATCAATCGTTCATAAAGCTCTTGCTGTCGCTCGATCGCTCGAGCGTAAACGTTGTGCCGCGTCATGTCCGGCTCGAACACTTCACCAAACTCAGCACGCGTTTTTTCCAAGTTGTCTATCTTGCCAATTGCCTCCAGCGCCAGCAAAGCAGAGCCCCGACATGAGGCTTCGCGCGCGACCGACAATTTGACCGGCCGGCCCAGCACGTCCGCGATCATCCGGGACCACGCGCGCGAAGAAAGCAGCGCGTTCCCGGAAGCGATAATCGCAGCTTCGGGCGCGATCGCTTCCAACGCGCGAGCCAACAGCGCGAAGCGATAACAAACGGCTTCCATTGCCGCTTGCAAAATTTCGCTCGGTTGCGTTCGCGATGTTAATCCGGTGATTGTTCCGCGTGCCGACGTGGCCCAGTCCGTGCTGCGCTCACCCGACCAAAACGGCAGTATGGTTAAGCCGTGCGCATCAGGTTTCATCGCCACGATCTCGCGATCGAGTTCATCACCCAACTGATCCGGCGAGAGCGTTTCTTTCATCCAGCGATAAAGCCCTCCGCCGTCAGAAAGCGCGCCCCCAATCACGACGCGATTGCGATCGACTCGATAACAAAACAATTCCCGCGGCAACGACGCGGGTGGATCACCAGCGAACACGACGCGCATTGCTCCGGAAGTCCCAATCATCAAGGCTGCGCGTTCGCGCGTGACGCAGCCTGCGCCGATGTTATTCGTGGCGCCGTCGCCGATCGCGGGGAGCCACGCGGCGCGATCGAGCGGGGCCCAGCGCCGCGCGTATTCATTGCGTAATCGATGAGTTGTGCCTGGTTGCGCGATCCTTGGCATCTGTTCCATAGCGACGCCGAACGTTTTCAACAACCCGCCGTCCCACTCGCACGTACGCTGGTCAAGCAGCCCCGTTGACGAAGCCATCGAAACACTTGTCGTCGTCTCGCCAAACAATCGCAACGCCAGATAGTCGGCGAACGACAACCATCGCATTGTTCCGTCAAAGAGCTCACCGCGCTCATTCTTCAGCCAAAGAAACTTCGCGGGCCAGTAACTCGGATGAAAACGACAACCGGTCCGAATGTGAACTGCTTGCTCGTCAAGCTTCGTTCGCAGTTCTTCCGCAAAGTTTGCTGCGCGCGTATCGGCCCACCCGAGCAGCGGAGTGATCGCGCGACCTTGATCGTCGACGCCCAGCAGGCTGTGCCAGAAACACGCAATGGCTACGTAATCGATACGCTGAACCAGCGCGAGGGCGCGCTCGAGCAGAATGTCGATGGCGCTCGTTACAAGTTCAACCAACGCATCTGCATCAGTATCGACGCCGCCGCGCAACGTGGGATAAAGATCGCTCGCTAACGTCGTCAGCGAATCTGGGATCTCGTTGCCGCGACCATCAAACAACAGCGCTCGAACGCCTGACGTGCCAATATCCAACGCCAGCACGATCGGTCCTTCCGGCTCAGCGAGCACGGACGCACTCATCAGCGACGCTAATTCTGGCGCGCCTTCGAGAGACACCTCGTCGAGTACGGTGCTCATCGCGTTCCGGGTTTAGCGCAACGAACTCGCGCCCTGAGCAGGCGCGAACGTCATCGTCTTACTGCGGCGGATTAACCGTTTCTTTGGTCTTGTTGACTACCTTCTTGGTGATTTTCTTCGTCCGCCGGCCGATGCCCTTGCTGCCCTGGCCAACATTTTGGCCGAACTCACCGGCGCCCTGTCCCATTTCCTGACCGGCCTTGATCGGCTTGCCCTTGGATATGTTCTTACCAAAGCGCTTGCTGCCGCGTCCCATCGACTTTCCGGCTTGGCCGTAAGAATGTTTAATACCGCTGCGACGCCGTTCGCGCCGGTATCTGCGCCGGTGTCTGCGCGGCACAATTTGGTTCGAGTTCGACTGTGCGCTCTGATTCGTCTCTTGCGCCCGAGCCGGCGCCGGCTCGATAAAGCAAAACGCGAACAGCAACACGAACAGCACGAAAGAAAATTTCTTCATGTGTCCCCCTTTGGATCCGTAAAAGATCGCCGACAATTTTTGCGGAATTTGCTGAGCCTCCAGCATCTCATACCGCCGGATAATTAGTCCAGCATTTCGCGTGCCGAGTCTCTCGTCAACAGAGAATGCTCGCAGGTTAGCCACAGAATCGTAAGCAGACAGCATTTTTCCGTTTGTCATTTTCCATTTGCCAATTAGAATTGTCATCACCCTTCCAGTCTGAGGGACTCCTGGGGTGAACGGACCTGCGTCCAACAAAATGGCCAGCGAAAAATATCAATGAAAAATGATCCGGTCGCCGTCGCGATGGTTCGATGTTGCCGGCGGCAAAGGACCCGCCCGCTACCGCGAGCGGTTCCGTAACGAACCATGGAAGCTCAAACTCTCAATTGTCCCAACTGCGGCGCGGCGATTTCATCCGATGCGCCGCTCTGTCAATACTGCGGTTCGAAGCTGGCAACGATGGCCTGCCCATCCTGTTTCGGCATGATGTTTATTGGCAGCCGGCATTGTCCGCATTGTGGCGCCGCGGCAACATCGGCAACATCGGCGACGCTGTCGATCTTGAAGTGCCCACGCTGCAAAGTTGAAATGTCGTCGGTGACGATCGGCGGAGTGCCGATGCGCGAGTGTGAAAAATGCGCCGGGCTTTGGATCGAACCGGCAGCGTTTGAAAAGATTTGCGCGGATCGCGAACAACAATCAGCCGTGCTGGGCGTGGCGTCACCAGTGCCGGCGCATCACGTTTCAATCAGCGACCAGCCAATCACAGTTAGTTACGTGCCCTGCCCACAGTGCGGCCAGTTGATGAACCGGATAAACTTTGCGCATTGCTCAGGCGTGATTGTCGACGTTTGTAAAGGCCACGGCACCTGGTTTGACCGCGACGAACTCCGCGAAATCGTCGACTTTATCAGAGGCGGAGGGTTTGAAGTCTCTCGTCGGAAAGAGAAGATGGAGATTGAGCGAGAGCGACAGCAACTTCATGAAGATCAATTGGTCGCGGCGCAAAGCTCGAATACGTTGCGACTCCTTGACGAAGACGATGAACGCATTGGCGGTCTCTCAGCCGCGGGCGGATTGCTGAAGTTTTTGATTGACTGAGGTGGAAGTTATGAGATAGGTGGACGACAGACGTATCAGGCCCTCAGAAGCCTCGGCGTCGATACTCAACTCATTATTTATCCGGGTTTACGACCATTGACTAGAGGTTAACCAAATGAATCGCCCAAATGAATCTGAATACGCGCCGTTTTATCGTGGCTATGTCGCGCAGGTAAACGAAGATGACATCGTGCCGGTGCTGCGCTCGCAGATCGATGCCCTCGATTTGCTTCTGGATCGAGTGACGCCGGAACGGGAGACTTATCGTTATGCGGACGGCAAGTGGAGCATCCGCGAAGTTACCGGTCACTTGATCGATGCCGAGCGAGTGTTTGGCTATCGAGCTTTCTCGATTGCTCGCGGGGAGCAGAAAAATCTGCCGGGCTTTGATGAGAAAGAATACATGTTGAGCGCGCCTTACGATCGAATAACTCTTGAGGACTTGTTGAGCGAGTTTCGCCTGGTGCGTCTCGCCAACATCGCGATGTTGCGCAATCTTGATGACGCCGCGTGGATGCGCGCCGGCACGGCGAATGACAATCAAGTCTCTGTGCGCGCGCTGGCGTTCATTATGGCCGGCCACGTGCGTCATCACATGGGGGTTCTGCGCGAGCGTTACCTCAACGCGATGAGCTCGAACCAATGATCTCTTCTCGCAAGTTAACCCAGGCGCTGACGATGTTGTTTATTCTCATCGTCGCCTTCATTCCTGCCTTTGGTCAATCCTCTGTTAGAGATTATCGCCGCGCTCACGAACAGGCAATCCTTTCTGAATTCACGAAGCTACTCGCGATTCCCAACGTCGCTTCCGATCACGAAAACATTCCCCGCAATGCTGAGTTCATTCTTGAAATGATGCAGCGTCGCGGCCTCAATCCACAGCTATTGCAAGCTAACTCAAAGGACACTCCACCAGCGGTTTATGGCGAATGGAAAGTGCCAGGTGCAACTCACTCGATCATTGTCTATGCGCATTACGACGGTCAGCCGGTCGATCCGAAACAGTGGACGGCGTCTCCGCCGTTTCAACCCACCTGGCGATCGGCGGCAATGGAAGCCGGCGGACAAATCGTCAACCTTCCAACCAACGGCGAGATCAATCCTGAGTGGCGCCTTTACGCCCGAGCCGCGTCAGACGACAAGGCCGGCGTGATGGCGATCCTCACCGCGTTCGACGCGTTGCGAGCGCAGCACATGACACCGGCGCTCAACCTCAAATTCATCTTTGAAGGTGAAGAGGAAGCCGGCTCACCGCATCTCGGCGAGATCATCGATCTCCATAAAGACCTGCTGCAATCCGATGCGTGGATCATCTGCGACGGGCCAGTGCATCAGTCCGGGCGCAAGCAAGTCGTGTTCGGGGTGCGCGGCGATCAGAACGTTGACGTGACGGTTTATGGCGCGAAGCGGCCGTTGCACAGCGGGCACTACGGCAATTGGGCGCCGAATCCGGCGATGTTGCTGGCGCGTCTGCTGGCGACGATGAAAGATGACAGCGGCCGAGTGACGATCGCCGGTTGGTACGACGGCGTTGAGCCGCTGGGTGAAGCGGAGCGAAAGGCGATCGCGGAAGCTCCGGCTTACGACGATGAGTTACGAGCGCAACTGGGTCTGGCGCGCACGGAAGGAAGCGGCCAGAGTTTGCTGGAGCTAATCCATCAGCCGTCACTGAACATTAACGGCATGAGCAGTGGCGACGTCGGCGCGCTGGCGCGCAATGTCATTCCGACCACCGCGACGGCGGTGCTCGATCTGCGTCTGGTTAAGGGCAACGATCGCCTGCGACAAGTGCAACGCCTGATCGATCACATTCGCAAGCAGGGGTTCTATGTCGTCGACCATGATCCGACCGACGACGAACGGAAACAACATCCTTTGATCGCGAAAGTCACAGCTCGTTCCGGCGGTTACAACGCGGAAAGGACCCGGATGGATTTGCCTGTATCAGTTGCGGTAATTGCCGCTGTGCAATCAACCTCGACACAGCCAATCGTAAAACTGCCGACTGCCGGCGGAAGCCTGCCGTTATCAATCATCACCGACCATCTCCGTACAGTTACGATTACCGTTCCCATCGTCAATTACGACAACAATCAGCACGCTGAGAATGAAAATCTTCGTTTACAAAATCTTTGGGACGGAATAGAAACGTTGGCGGCGGTGATGACGATGAAGCCAAAACATTGACTGTGGAGTGCGGCGACTAGTCGCCACTTTCAAAAGGAGTCTCCGCTATGAAGACCCGATTGGCATTCTCGATCACAATCCTAACTTTACTGATTGCGATGCCTGCCTCTGCGGCGATGGCCCAGCGCGGCGGCAAAGCCGAGCCTAACCGTATTCAATTCAAGCGCGGCACAACAAGCACGACGATCAGCGGAACGGTTCATGGCGACGAGGAGGCTGAATATGTGTTTTCCGCGAAAAACGGGCAAAACCTAACTATTCACCTGACTTCAAGGCCGCGACGCACTTGTCTCCTGGAACTTCACGGACCCGAAAAGATCAATCTGGCTTTCTCGCAGTACGATTACAACGCGCGGCTGCCCTTGACGGGTGAATATCTCCTTATTGTGCTGCGGCCTACTGAGTCAAGGGGAACCTCAAGATACAAATTGACGGTCATTGTTCGGTAAGAATTGCTTCACGCAAAGATGTCAAGGCAAAGAAGAGTCATGCGCAAGATCATCGTTTACATCGCTACCAGCGCTGACGGTTTCATCGCGCGCAAGGATGGCAGTGTTGATTGGCTGGATCGCCCGCGCATTAAAGGCGATTACGGCATGGGAAAGTTCTACAAGTCGATCGATACGATTTTGTGGGGACGAAAGACCGCCGGTCTAACCAGGGAAATGGGCGGAGAGCTCGGCGGATTCCCTAAGAACATCAAGAATTACGTTTTCACGCGTCACCCGCCGAAAAAGCAGATCGCCGGCGTTGAATTCGTTAATGAACCTGTCAAGAAATTCGCAAAGCGTCTGCGCGCGAAAAAAGGAAAAGACATCTGGATGATGGGCGGCGCTGGTCTAATCGCCTCATTCCTGGACGAAGACGAGATCGACGAATTCATTATTCACGTCATCCCGACTTTCATCGGTGAAGGCATTCCGCTCGTCGCGCCAAGGCATCGCACGGTGCCGCTGAAGTTACTTTCAATTAAGAAATTTTCTGATGGAGTGGTGCGGCTGCACTATGCGGTAGTGAAGAAAAAGAGAGCAACTGGATAACCTCGGGGTCAGGAAGGGGGCTTGCCCCCGCCAGGACACTTGTCAGAAGGAATTACTTGCCATGCACCGAGTCTTCTCTGTGATTTGTTCGCTGATTGTTCTCTTCACCGTGTCCTCCACCCGGGCCCAAAGCGCAACCAATGCGAATTATGAAGTTTACGCGCTCAGCTACGGCGTTTATCCCGACTTTCCCGTCTCGGCGCTGTTAGCGGGCGCCGATAAAACTCGGAAAATCGATTTGCAGATGATGATCTGGTTAATCAAGGGACCGGGCGGAAAAAATATTCTCGTCGACACCGGCTGTTATCACGACAAGGTGTTAAAGGGAAAGCCTTTTAAGAATTTCATCAAACCTTCCGAGACTCTGGCGAAGCTCGGACTGAAACCAGAAGACGTAACCGACGTCATCATCTCGCATATGCATTGGGATCACGCAGACGGCATGGATCTGTTTCCCAACGCCAAGATCTGGATCCAGAAAGATGAATACGTTTATTACACGGGCGCGGCGTGGCAGCCCGGCGGAAAGTCCGGAGGCATCGAACCGGACGATGTATTGACGCTCGTAAGACTCAACACCGAACACAAAGTGAACCTCGTGGATGGCGACAACCGCGAGATCATCGACGGCATCAGGGTCTATACCGGCGGGCGACACACTTTTGCGTCGCAATACGTAGGCGTCCGCACGCCGAGCGGCATTATCGTAATCGCTTCGGACAATATGTATCTCTACGAGAATCTAGAAAAGCATGCGCCGATCGCGCAGACTTTCGATGCTGACTCAAATCTCAAAGCGCAGGATCGAATGAAAGAAATTGCCTCGCGCCCGGAGTTGATCGTTCCCGGTCACGATCCGGCGGTCTTCGTAAGATTCCCAAAGCCCGGCAACGGCGTCGCCAGGATTCAGTAGCTGAGACTGACAGGATTGACAAGAAGGTTTCGTCCCGTAGGGACGAGATGTTTATAGCACGCGAACCTCAAACAAAATCTCAGGAGCCCGTTTTCGGGCGGCAGAACATTTCGCTCCTACGGAGCTCGAAATAAATATAAGCCGAGGGTTCTATAAACATTGCGCCGCTAACGCGGCTGAGGGCATTGCTAGTGCGATTTAAGGGCCGATCGATCACAATCCCTAAGTGATCACGCTTCGGCAGGACTTAATTTCTTCGCCGGTTTCTTCTTCGCGCCTTTTCCTTCCGGCGGCGGGCTTTCATCTTCCTTGGTGAGGCGATTGATCATTATCTGTTGCAGGAAACCCACGATATTTCCCACCAACCAATACAGCAGCAGTCCTGCCGGCGCGCTCCATAAAATGTAGAGCATAAAGAGCGGCATGCCCACTGCCATCATCTTGCGTTGGAGCGGATCGGCGGAAGGCTGCGGCGTCAGCAACTGCAAAACGATCATTGAGCCGGCAAAGAAAATCGGCAGCACGCGAATGAAGTAAAGGATGTAAGGCTCGGGTCCTGACAAATCGGGAATCCACAAGAAAGACGCCTGGCGAAAGTCGATCGAGATCGTGATCGCGCTGTAGAGGGCGAACAGAAACGGCATCTGAATCAGTAAAGGCAAACATCCACCCAACGGATTGGCTTCCTTCATCAGACGCAGTTGCTCCATCTGCAATTCTTTCATGCGCGGATCGCTCTGCTTCATTCCCTTCAACTTTTCCTGCAGCTCTTTCATGCGCGGCGCGTACTTCTGCGCTTTTTTCATCTTGCGCGACGATTGCCATTTGAGCGGAAAGAAAAGCGAGTAAATGAAAATCGTGAAAAGAATGATCGCGACGCCGTAACTGCCGGTTACTTTTTGCATCGCATTGATGGAATAAAGAATCGGCACCGCGAGGAAACGCCGCATGCTGCCGAGAAAGCCGTAGTTGATCGCTTCGCCGAGATCCACTTGCGGCCCGCCGGTTTGTTTGATCTCTTCACTGGCCGCAGCGAGCAGGCGATGATCTTTTGGACCAACATAAATTTCAGTCCCGGATCCGTCAGTCGGAACCGGAACCAGCCCGGTGATCAGCATGCGCTGCTCGGGTTTGTCGTTCGTCTTCACCTCGTAAGGGACCGTGCGATATTCCAAACCCGAAACAGGCTTCGACGGCACCGCGATCATTCCGAAATAGGTGTCGCCGACTCCGGCCCATTGAACAGGCCCGTCGACTGTTTCGCGATCGACCGGCTTGTTAACGACCGATTTCAAGCCAAGTCCTTCCAGCAGGCGATTGATGATGCCGCTGCTCTTTCGATCGGCGTGGACTTCGAGCGCGTTAATTCGTTGCGCTTCGTTGTTGACGACCGCGATTCCTTCCGGCCCGTACAAATAAAAACTGTAGTGATCGATTCCCTGATCGCCGATGTTCGGACCGATCGCCAGCTTTGTATCCGGCACCGGCTGATTGTTTCGCGTCAGCTTGAGTTCAATTTCGACGGCATAACGATCCGCAAAGAATGTGACGCTCTTAGTTGTGTCGAGACCGGTCGCATCGTCGTGCAGAACGAAATCAATGCGCTTTGAACCGTTCGCGACTTCGATCGTGTCGCTGCCGGAATCGCTGCCGGCAATACTGAAATTTCTGGCCCCAAGTACCCCGTCGAGCGCTGCGTCGCCGGTAACAACTCTCAATGGTTCAAAAACTTGATCGGGTGAAACGTCTGGCGGCGCCATCGGGATCAGCTCAAGCGGCTTTGGACTGCTTTTTGTTGACGAAGCCGCGTAAAGATCGCGTCCGGTGTTTTTGTTCTTCTTAACGATCCAACTGGTAGCGACGCCGCCCCGACTGTCGAAGGTCGCTTCATAGAGCGGCGTGACGACGCGAATCTTGCGCCGCGGAATATTGTCAATCGTGGGCGCGGGAAGTTGCGGGGCAGCCGTTAAAGGTTGCGGCGTCGGTGTCGCTGTGGACGTTGGCGTTGGTTGCGGCGAACCTTGCGCCACCTGCTGGCTGTTTGCATTCGCGTTAGGTTGCGGAGGCTTAACCGGCGGATAGAGATAATTCCAAAGAATCAAAACCGCCGCCGAGGCGACCAGAGCCAGAATGAATCGTTGTTGCTGTTGCATCTTGGAGTGCGGCGCTCTCTGTTTTGCTCCCTCCCCCGCTGGGGGAGGGTTGGGGTGAGGGCTTGTACGCCGCTAACCCCTCTCCCCTAGCCCCTCTCCCAGCGGGAGAGGGGAAACCTCCGTTTGTCTCATCTCGCCAAATCACTTCACCGGATCGTAACCACCCGCGCAAAACGGCTGACAGCGCAAGAGTCTCCATGCTGCCATCGCACTCCCGCGAAGCGCGCCATGGCGCTCAATTGCTTCCCGCGCATATTCGGAACAAGTCGGAACAAAACGACAAGAAGGCGGCAGCCACGGCGAGATCACTGCTTGATAAAACTTCAAGGCTGCAATCAAAAGCGTGCGCATCAACTTTCGGCGCATTAGCCCAAGCATTAGCGCGGGTTCTTTTTTGGCTTCAGTTATCTGAGCCCCGATTCCCAACCACGTTGCTCGTCTCGGGCTACCTGAGCAATGATGTTACGAAATTCACGGAATCGAAGTTCTTCGTTCGCAGCCAGCAACGGCCGTTTCGCATTCAGCACCCAATCATACTTTCGCTTAAGGCTGTTCATCTCGGCCGCGCTGCGGCGAAAAACCTCGCGTAGTAAGCGCCTGGCCCGCGTCCGGTCGACAGATTTTCCGATCGCTTTAGTTGAAGCCGTGACTCCCAAACGATGCTCGACTAATTCATTCACTCGTAAAAAAGCGGCCATCAACCGGCCGTCATAACGTTGCCCTTCGGCGTATGCTTTTTGAAACTCCGGCCGCGCGCGCAAACGGCGTCGCTTCGGCAACACTTCACTGACTTTCGCGGGCGCGTTTAAGGATGAAACCAAGGTTCAGTAATGCGACGGCGTGAGCCGCTTGCGGCCTTTAGCGCGACGGCGGTTGAGCACGAGGCGCCCGTTCTTGGTCGCCATGCGCGCGCGAAAGCCATGCGTTTTGGCGCGACGGCGGTTGTTCGGTTGAAAGGTTCGCTTCGGCATAGTGAATGATTCCCCCGGCTCAATGAAAAGTCTTAGCGTAACGGCGCGGCAAAGCGATGTCAAGCAACGCTGCGACCCGCCTTGACGCACTGCAAAATCGCATGTTAGCCTTCAAAGCTTTGACACACTTGCAATTGTTTCACCGTGAATGATCGCGCGCGTTCGGTCGGCGGCGAGACACCGAAATCCCAGCTTAAATCAGTTCGCGACCAATGTTTCCGCTCGGCTTCGCCGAAAATTCAATTCAACTTGTGCCCGACGGCACGTTGATTCTGCACGTCCTGATCATCCTGGTGATGGTCTATGTCCTGAACGAGACGCTTTTAAAACCCATCAATCGAATTCTGGAAGAGCGCGACCAGCGCACGAAGGGACGCCTGAGCGAAGCGCAACAGATTTTGCGCGACGTGAGCGAGAAATTGTCAGCGTACGAGCGCACGCTGCGACAGGCGCGCGGCCAGGCTTACGCATTTGCCGAGCAGGAACGCGCCGAAGCGATGCAGGAACGTCAAGTAAAGCTCAACGAAATGCGAGCGCGACTGGCTGAGTCGATCAGACGCGAGAAAGAAACGATTGAGCAACAAGCGGAGGAAGCGCGCGTCACGCTCGAAAGCGAATCGCGCCGCCTGGCCCGCGAGATTGGCGCGCGCGTTCTGAGCCGGCCGCTGAGCAACGCAGGTATGAACTAGATTTTTATGTTTCTGGCTTTCACAAATGTGATTTTCTTCGTGGAAGAGACGCGCTGGTGGGACTATCCGGGTTTTGAGCTCTGGAAGTTTATAAACCTCGCGATTTTTGTGGCCGCCCTGGTTTACATCATGGCTCGCAAAGTCAGGTTGGGCGAGGCTTTCAGAACTCGGAGAGAGAATATTGTTCGCGATCTGGCGCGGGCGAAACAGGAACGTGATGATGCAGTTGCAAAACTAAAGGAAGTTGAAGCGCGTCTGGCGCTACTTGATTCTGAGGTCGCGGCAATTCAGGAGCAGTCCGTACGCGAAGCCGCGGAAGAGCGGGAACGAATCGCCCGCGCGACTGAAACTGAAGTTGCCAAACTCAGCGAGCAAGCGCAAAGCGAAATTGAAAGCGCCGGCAAAGTTGCCAGGCACGACTTGCGGCGCTATGCGGCAGAAAAAGCCGTGGTCCTGGCTGAGGAAATGATTCGCAGCGAAATGAAACCTGAAGACGACACGCGCCTGATTTCACAGAACATACAGGAACTGGGAGGTGCACAATGAGCGTGCAAACCGTCGCCCGACGTTATGCGGCAGCGCTCGCGGACGTGGTGCTCGAGCGCGGCGAAGCGCGCGAGGTTCAAGAAGAGCTGGCCGTCTGGGAGCAGATGATTCAGTCGAGCGGCGATCTTCAGGAAGTCTTTCGCAATCCAACTGTGGCGCTGGATCAGAAGCGGGCGGTGCTCAACAAGCTGATCGAGCGCGTTAAGCCACGGCCGACAACCGTAAATTTCCTGAAGGTGCTTTTGCAAAATCAGCGTCTGACTCAGCTCGGCGATATCAATCGCAAGTTCACCGAAATCCTGGACGAGCGCGCGGGGATGGTCGCGGCTAAAGTAATGACGGCGCGATCGGTGCCGGAACGTTCTCAGAAAGAGTTGCATACCAAACTTACAGAGTTAACCGGAAAGAAGGTTCGCGTCGACTTTGGCACCGATCCTGATCTAATCGGCGGCATCGTGACCCGAATCGGCTCGACTGTTTACGACGGGTCGGTGCGCAATCAGTTGCAACAAATTAAGGAAAGAATGGCAGGATAACGCAACGCGGAATGATGAACGCGAAACGCTGAACAAGCGGCTCCACGTTCATCGTTCATACTTCATCGTTCATCGTTCATCGTTAAGATCATGGAACCAATCAAAGCAAACGAAATCAACGAAATCATTCGCCGACAGATCGAGAACTTTGAAGCCGGCGTCACCGTGATGGAAGTCGGCACGGTAATCAAGGTCGGTGACGGCATCGCCGAGATTCATGGTCTGGAAAAAGTCATGGCGGGCGAGCTGCTCGAGTTTCCGCACGAAGTTCGCGGCCTCGCGCTCAACCTCGAAGAGGACAAAGTCGGAGCGGTGCTCTTCGGCGAGTTTCAGAAGATCAAAGAAGGGGATCTGGTCAAACGCACGGGGCGCATCATGCAAGTGCCCGTAGGCCAGGCGCTGGTCGGTCGGGTGGTGGATGCGCTGGGCAACCCGATCGACGATCGCGGGCCCATCATCACCGAAGAATACAATCCGGTAGAGCACATCGCGCCCGGCGTCGTCGATCGCCAACCGGTGAAAGAACCTTTGCAAACGGGATTGAAGGCGATCGATTCGATGGTGCCGATCGGCCGTGGCCAGCGCGAACTGATAATCGGCGATCGTCAAACCGGAAAGACTGCGGTCGCGGTTGATACCATCATTAATCAACGCGGCAAAGACGTCGTTTGTATCTATGTAGCCATCGGCCAGAAGGCTTCGACCGTCGCCCAGGTGGTGAAAACGCTACAGGATTTCGATGCCATGAGTTACACGATCGTCGTGAAGGCGACCGCCTCCGATCCGGCGGCGATGCAGTTTCTGGCGCCTTATTCAGGCGCGGCGATGGGCGAGTATTTTCGCGATCGCGGTCAGCATGCGCTGACCATCTACGATGATCTTTCGAAACAGGCGGCTGCCTACCGCGAGATTTCTTTGCTGCTGCGACGGCCGCCGGGACGTGAAGCTTATCCGGGCGATGTATTCTATCTGCACTCGCGCTTGCTTGAGCGCGCCGCGAAACTTTCGGATGCCAAAGGCGGCGGTTCATTGACGAGTTTGCCGGTAATTGAAACGCAGGCAGGCGACATCTCAGCGTACATTCCCACGAACGTGATCTCAATCACCGATGGACAGATCTTTTTGCAAAGCGATCTTTTCAACTCCGGCATTCGTCCGGCAATTGACGTCGGCAATTCCGTCTCACGCGTCGGCGGCTCGGCACAGATTAAAGCGATGAAACAGGTCGCCGGCAGCTTGCGTCTCAATCTGGCTCAGTATCGCGACCTCGCTGCTTTTGCGCAGTTCGGATCGGACCTCGATAAAGCCACGCAGTCGCAACTTGCACTGGGCGAACGGTTGACCGAAATTCTGAAGCAGCCACAGTATCAGCCCATGGAGGTGGAAAAGCAGGTACTGCTCATCTGGGCCGCGACCAACGGTTTCACGGATGATATTCCCGTGGAAAACCTTCGCAAGTTCGAAACAGACGTCCTCAGGTTCATTGAGAATTCGCATCCCGGCGTCCTGCAAGAGCTGCGCGAGAAGAAAGCGATCACCGACGAAATTCAGAAGGACCTGGAACAATCCCTGAAGGATTTCAAAGAAACGTGGGCGGAAGAGACGCAAGCCGCGGCGGCTTAACTGACATCTGATCACTGACATCTGATCACTGCTTTTCAATGGCCAATCTTTTAGACATTCGCCGGCGTATCAAGTCGGTCAAGAATACGCAGCAGATCACCAAGGCGATGAAGATGGTGTCGGCCGCCAAGTTGAAACGCGCGCAGAATCGCGTTGTCAACGCGCGCCCGTTCGCCAACAAAATGGGCGAGGTGCTGGGCGAACTGGCGGCGCAAACCAGCGAAGATTTTCATCATCCTTTGCTCGACGCCCGCGGCGATCAGCGCTATCTCGTGGTTCTAATCACCGCCGACAAAGGTTTGTGCGGCGCGTTCAATACCAACCTGATGAAGGCCGCGCAAGCTTTCATCAAAGAACACTCAGACAAAACAATCGAACTGTTGACTATTGGGCGCAAAGGCCGCGACTTTTTCCGGCGGCGCATGAAACTCGCTGGGGAATACGTCGGATTAACGGGGAAAGGGCGGGTGGATTTCGGCGAAGCGCTCGAAATCGCGCGAGACACTATCAGGCGATTCACCAACGATGAAGAGCTGGACAAGGTCTTCATCATTTTCAACGAATTCAAGTCGGTGCTGACTCAGCGTGTCGTGGTTGAGCAACTCTTGCCGGTTTCACGCGCGACCGAAACCGAAGAAGGAGCAGACGCATCTCTTCCGGCGCCAATGAAGGAATACATCTACGAACAACCGCCTGCGGAAATTTTCGGGCGTTTGCTGCCCCGGCTAATCGAAACGCAGATCTTTCGCGCGTTGCTGGAATCGATCGCCTCTGAACAAGGCGCGCGCATGACCGCGATGGATGCTGCTTCAAAAAACGCCGGCGAACTAATTTCTTCTTTGACTCTCAACATGAATCGCGTCCGCCAGGCCGCGATCACCAGAGAAATTATCGAAATCGTCTCCGGCGCCGCGGCGCTGTAGAGAACGCGTCAGAAGCCCGACTGTCATAGGGGGCTCAGTCACGGAAGCGCTTTGTTGTTGCTTCCCTTTTTTTGTTTCGCAACGGAGCATGTTGTTGTCAGTGCTTTCGCATCATCGCCTAACCCGCTACGGACCGCTCGTTTTATGGGCGCTGCTGATCTTCATCGGGTCGAGCGATCTCTTATCTGCTGCTCACACATCCGCATTCCTCTACCAGCCGCTGCATTGGCTGTTCCCGCATGCCAGCGAGGCGACTCTTCAGTTGATTCACTTTGTGGTTCGCAAGGCAGCACACTTCAGCGAATACGCAGTCTTCGCGCTGCTGTTAGCGCGCGCGTTTAGAACTTCATCTCACCAAATGCTTCGTTATCATTGGTTCTGGACGTCTTTATTGTTGATTGTCATTTACTCGTTGACCGACGAGTTTCATCAAAGCTTCGTGCCGTCGCGCACAGCCTCGATTTATGACAGCATGATCGACAGTTTCGGCGGCCTGGCCGCGCTTTGCATTGTTCGCATTCGGCGCCAATCTGAAGCGAAACAATAGGCCCCCGCCAGGCTGTTTGTCTTTGATTGCGGCCCTTCCTTGAACATTGCTTTGAAATTCGCCGTATAATGCTCTGGCTCGCGAGCTTTTCCGAAAAGCCGCGCAAAAGGAGAAACAAACTCAAATGGGAATTCTTAACCGGCTCAGTCCAAGTGCACAGTTCATCGAAGTCATCGAGTGGCTCGACGATTCCGGCGACACCATGCTTTATCGCTTTCCGGTTCGCGATCAGGAGATCAAGAACGGGGCGCAGTTGATCGTGCGTGAATCGCAGGCCGCGGTCTTTGTTCACGAAGGACAGATCGCCGACGTGTTTGGTCCGGGCCGTTACAGCGTCGATGGCGGCAACACTCCAATTCTTTCCAAGCTCGGCGCGTGGAAATACGGGTTCAACTCGCCATTCAAGTCAGAGGTCTATTTCGTCAACGTCAAACAGTTCACCGATCTGAAATGGGGCACATCGAACCCGGTGATGATGCGCGATACGGATTTCGGGATGGTGCGCCTGCGCGCGTTTGGAATCTACTCGATGCGCGTCGGCGATCCGCGCGAGTTGATTAAGCAAGTCGCCGGCACGAATGCGCGATTCGTCACTGAAGATATTGAAGGGCAACTGAAGCGCACCCTGGTCAGCGGATTTTCTGACGCGTTGGCTGAGTCAAAGATTGCCGCGTTGGATCTGGCGGCTAATTACGATGAACTGGGCCGTATCGCCCGCGAGAAACTCGATCCTGAGTTCAAATCATTCGGACTCGAGCTGACGAAGTTTGTCGTCGAAAACATTTCACTGCCGCAGGAAGTCGAGGCCGCAATGGACAAGCGCACGTCAATGGGCGTGATCGGCGACGTTGGCCGGTACGCACAATTTCAAGCTGCCGATGCCATGCGTGACGCGGCGCAGAATCCTTCCGGCGGCGCGGGTCTGGGCGCTGGACTCGGGGCCGGATTTGCCGTCGGCAACGCAATGGCCGGAGCGATGTCAGACGCATTGAAACAGCGCGGCTCGGAATCAACCGGTGGGTCGGCAAACCCTGGCGGCGCCGCCGCGGTGGGAGCAAAGTGCGTGAAATGCGGGGCGCAGATGCATCCGGGCGCAAAGTTCTGCAGCGAATGTGGCGCGCGACAAGAGCCCGCTAAGTGTCCGAACTGTCAGCACGACCTCGCGCCGGGCGCGAAGTTCTGTGACGAGTGCGGAACAAAGATCGCGTGAAGCGAAAAGCAATTTAATGCAAGGCCGGACAGAATCAGGTTCGGCCTTTTTGTTATTAGGCCAGTGCAGTTTCCGCTCGTGCCCAACGCAATGGTATCCTTGGCGCTCTCCGAATCAATTGACTGAGCACAATGCTGAACCAATTCAAAACTCCGCGCCGAGTAGTAATCACCGGAATGGGCTGTGTGACGCCGATCGGGATCGGACGTGAGGCATTCTGGTCCGGCCTGCAAAACGGAGAGAGCGGCGTTCGACACATCGAGTCGTTTGATGTTTCCGATTCGCCGGTGAAAATCGCGGCGCAAGTAGCCGACTTTGATTGGCAAGCGCAGCTCAGCGTAAAGGATCGAAAGCATGTCCCGCGCACGGTGCCGCTGGCCTTGGCCGCCGCGCGCGAAGCTTTTGCAGACGCGGGCATCTCTCCCGAGAATCTTTCAATAGAAGAGCGACAACAGATCGGAGTGCAGCTTGGCACGGGAGGCGGTGGCTTGCCTTTCGTCGAAGACCACTATGCGATTTGGTATCAGGGAGGTTCGCATTCCAAGGCAAGTGTCTACATTATTCCGGCCGCTACACATGGCACGTTGTCGAGCGAACTGTCGATGGCCTTCGGGCTGCGCGGTTTATCGCACGTGATCTCGACGGGTTGCACCAGTTCGACTGACGCAATTTTTTATTCGGCCCAACACATCGCGCTGGGGCGTCAGGACATGATGATCACCGGTGGCGTGGACGCGCCGCTGGCGCCGGGAATCCTGGCCGGATTCAACCTGCTGACCGTGCTAACGACCGAATGGAACGACGAACCACATCGCGCGTCGCGACCGTTCACGCGCGATCGTTCGGGTATGGTGCTCGGCGAAGGCGCCTGGATTTATGTGCTGGAAGAATTTGAGCGCGCAAAGTCACGCGGCGCGAAAATCTATGCGGAGATCAGGGGTTACGGTTCAACCTGCGACGCATATCATCGCGTACGTCTTCAGGAAGGCGGCGATGAACCGGCCCGGGCAATGTCCCTGGCCATGGCCGATGCCGGCCTGGAACCCAGCCAGATCGATTATGTTAACCTCCATGGCACATCGACAGTTCTCAATGATCGGATCGAGACGAATGCGCTCAAGCTCGCGCTGAATTGCAACGCGCACCGCATTCCCATGTCAGCGACAAAATCACAAGTGGGCCATCCTCAGGGAGCCAGCGGCGCTGCTGGACTGGGCGCGGCGCTGTGCGCGATGCAGACGAATCTAATTCCCCCTACAATCAATCTCGACGAACCCGATCCCGATTGCGATCTCGACTACGTCCCCAACGAAGCACGCGAAGCAAAGGTCCGCGTCGCGCTGTGTAACTGTATTGGCTTCGGATCGAAAAACAGCGCCTTGGTGATCCAAAAGGTGTAAATGGTGAATCGTAAATGGTAAATAGATTGCTCATTCTATTTACGATTCACGATTTACGATTCACTAGCAATGTTCGATCGTTTTCGTCATCGCAGTTATGAACTCGAACATCTCGACAAGGGCGACTACACGCCCGAAGAGTACGAAGGCTGTATCGTCGAGCTGCAAAGGGTCAACGAGTGGCTGGGAGACGCGAGTGCTTTGCGCGAGACGCTGCTGCGGGAAATTGATCGCGCCGGTTTGAGATCATTTTCGGTCCTCGACGTGGGCGCCGGGTCCGGGGAATTGCTTCGAGTTGCAGCAAAGTGGGCGCGGGAAACAAATCGGAATGCGCGGCTGGTCGGATTGGAGTTGAATGAGCGATCTGCGCGGGCAATCCTCGAGGCTTCTCGCGAGTTTGACGAGATTAGCTCCGTTCGGGCCGATGCCTTTCATCTGCCGTTCGCGGATGCCGAATTCGATTACGTGATCTGTTCGCTATTCACGCATCATTTTCGGGACGAGCAGGTCGTAGAGCTTTTGCGCGAAATGCGACGCACGACGCGCCGTCACATCTTTGTCATCGATCTGCATCGGGATCCGGTTGCCTATTACTTCTACACCACCGTGGGCCGTTTGTTTTTGCACAATCGCCTTATTCGCGAAGACGGAGCGCTTTCGATCCTGCGCAGTTTCAAACCGGAAGAATTGGCAAAGTTAGGTCGCGCGGCCGGGCTGGAAGACGTTAGCGTCGAAAAACATTTTCCGTCGCGCTTGGTCTTGTCAGCCCAAGCTCATGGTCTAAGTTCATGAAAAGCTCGTACGACTACGATGTAATCATCGCGGGCGGTGGGCCCGGGGGCTCGAGCGCTGCGATTCACCTCGCACTGCGGGGAGCGCGAGTGTTACTTGCCGAACAGAAAACATTTCCGCGACAGAAGCTGTGTGGAGAATTCATTTCGCCGGAGTGCGTGATCCACTTTGAACGTCTCGGCGTGGCAGCTCAAATGCTATCGGCCGATCCGACCAGACTCACGGAAACTATTTTTTATTCGCGCGCTGGGAGGAAAGTCAGCGTGCCCAGCACCTGGTTTGGTACCGGCGGCGCCGCCTTGGGACTTAGCAGAGCCGAGATGGACGAGCGGTTGCTGCGACGTGCGGCCGAAGTTGGGGTAACAGTTCTGGAAGACGCGCCGGTTGTAGATTTGGTTTTCGAGAACGAAGCAGTTTGCGGCGTGGACCTTAAGAATAACGGGACGAAAATAAGTTATCGCGCGCCTCTGACGATCGATGCGACCGGAAGAATTCGGGCCCTCGCGCGATGCGTGAAACGGCAAGAAAAAAGAGACTTATGGCAGCGTGCATCGTTAGTGGCATTCAAAGCTCATTTCGAAGAAACGCGTGTGGCTTCTGGCGCCTGCGAAATATATTTTTATCGCGGCGGCTACGGCGGGCTGAGCAATATTGAAGGCGGGCTCAGTAATCTTTGCTTCATCGCATCGGCGCGTGACGTGCGGGCCTGCGGAGCTGACGCAAACCGAGCGATGCGCGAAATTGTCTGCGAGAATGTGCGCGCGGCGGAAGCGCTCGCGGACGCGCAAATAAGGTCGCCCTGGCTGGCCGTGTCCCTGGACGGATTTGGCAGGCGCAAGCTGGCGCCCGCGAAAGGATTAATCGCGGTGGGCGATGCTGCTTCTTTCATAGATCCGTTTACCGGCAGCGGGATGTTGATGGCACTTGAGAGCGGCGAACTTGCCGCGCGGGTGATCGCCGATCACTCCGGAGCGATGAAAACTGAGGGCGAATTCAGTGAGCTTGCCGCTGACTATCGTGAGGCCTATGTACGGAAGTTCAATGCGCGCCTGCGTCTGTGTTCCCTGATGCGTCGAGCAGCATTCTTTCCGGGCCTCGCGGAGTTAGCGATTCGCTCCTTTGGTGCGAGCGACCGTTTTCGTCGGCGTATAACCAGAGCCACGCGCAGTGGTTCTCAAAAGCATGAGTCGCCACTGGTTTCGCCAAAATAGGTTTAGCCCCGTTTGCTACTCAATCTTATGAGCGAACCCGCTCCAAACTCTCCGCATCCGAGCAAGGTCGGACTCTCCTTCTCTTGAAATCTGTAGCAGGAATTGAAACAATCCGAGTAATGAATAACCAGGCTCTACGATTCATCTTGTTAATTATTCTGGCCTCCGTCACCGTGATGTCCGCCCAGGCGCAATCGCGGCCACGTCGCGTAAAGCCTCCTGACAGCTTGCTTGGCCCGGAGCCAAAACCGACGACGACTGACAAGAACGCGCCCCTGTTGGACGTGCAACCTTCCAAACCGGTCGGCAGTGCTCCGGTTTCGACGGACACGTCGCACGCCTATCAGCTTTTCCAACAGAAGCAATACGCTGCCGCCGCAAAAGAGGCTAAGGAAATCGCCGCGGCCGATCCAGCCAATATGGAAGCCTGGAAGATCGCGGGATTTTCCGAGTTCTTTCTGAAGCAATACGGAGACGCCTCGGCCGATTTGCAGAAAGCTCTCGATCTCCAACGATCGGCGAATAAGGAGGACTCGCACACGGTTGACGCTTTGGCCGAAAGCTATGTGTTGGCGGAGAAATTCGATCTTGCATTGCCTTTATTGGTGTCCGCAACTACGCGACGCGGTGTCACGCCTGACTCAACGTTTCTTTATTATCGAGGTCTCGCGGAATTTAGAACCGGGAAAACCGCTGATGCCAAAGAATCTTTTGACGCCGCGATCAAAGCCAATCCGAAACATGCAGCCTCACTTTTTTATCTCGGGCGTCTGGCCTTCGAAAGCAAAGACTTTGACGCAGCCATTGTCATGCTAAACCGCGCCACCGCAAGTGACCCTCGTTTGGCCGATGCTTGGACGCTCTTGACCTATGCATACCTCAATCGCGGAAGCGCAGCGACTGGAGCCAAATCAGATGCCGACTTCCTCGCTGCCGCACACGCTGCTGAAACGCTCACCAAGCTGCGCGCGGATGACAACTCAGGGCTGCTATACGCCCAAGCTCTAATGCGGGCTCAGCAGTATGCGCGCGCCGCTGCAGTACTCGAGCCGATCGCCGCGAAGGCCGACGCGAAAGGCGCGACGCTTTACCTGCTCGGCGTCGCGCAATCGCGCGCTAAGAACTTTCCAAAGGCGATCACTGCGCTGGAACGCGCCGCATCAAAAACGCCTGACGACCCGAACATCTACCGCGAACTCGGCTATGCTTACGAAGTTTCCAAACAGTATCCCAAGGCGCTCGCGGCTTACGAGAAAGGCGGGGCACTGGCACCCAATGATGCGGACTTCAAAGAGTCAGTTGAGCGTGTTCGGCCGTTCGCAAAACAATAGAGAAGTTGCCGAGTTGTTGGTCAACAATCAGCGATACCAGCGCCTCTGACTTTGGACGCGACCAGCGAAGTTGCGATACCATCCAGCCGATGAAAAACTACTTGAAGATTTCAATTCATCTTGCGTTGGCACTGCTCGCACTAAGCGCGGTGACTGAGCACGCTGTCGCTGCCTCGTGGAACGGTATTGAACCGTTCAAATCCCGACGTGCCGACGTAGAACATATTCTTGGGAAAGCTACCAGCGAAGGGTCAGATGGAACTCTGCACTTTACCGTCGCCGGCGGCACGGCGATCGTGAGCTTTGTTGACGAGCGGTTAGTTGGCAACAAAAAACTGCGGCGCGATTTGGTCGGGACTGTTCTCGAGATTGTCTTGCAACACGAAGGCTCCTCGAATACGCCCGATTCAATGGGCCTCACGAAGAACCGCGCTTTTGATCAGGAAAACGTCCAAAACGCGTCGGTTTTTCGAAATCTAAAGGACGGCATCCTATATACCTTCCTGGATGGAAAGCTGCACACCACGCGCTTCACATTCTCGACCGAGCAGTTCAGTCATGCGCGTCGTAATGGGAGTAGATAGCAATCTTTGCCTTGCCGGTGGTGACGGCGTCGAATGTATTATGGCAACCAAGAATCGTTCAAGCGCGTCTTTTAGAAGGCAATTAGAAGCGATCAGCCTTAACGGAGTAAACCGTCATGAAGCCTTTAGTCTTATCCACCCTCGCAATCTTGTGTATCAGTCTGTTGTCAGTGGCGCAGCGCCCGCGTAGCGTTAATAGCGATCCGGACAAACCAAGCGCAACGAAGCCCACCACAACTCCTGCGCCGACCACGTTCAAAGCCAAATATGAGGGCGGAGTGTTTGGCTACAATCACAAGACAAACGGCACCCTAACATTCGATGACCTCAACAATCGGTTTGTGTTTCGCGACGAAAAGCAAAAGGAACTTATTTCCATACCCTATAATTCGATGACTGGCGCCTACGGCGATACACACGCAGTGCAACCCAGGTCAGCGACCATAGCCAGCAACGTACCTTCGATCTATTCCCTGCCCGCACACTTCATAAAAACGAAAGTCCAATATTTGACCATCCAGTTCAACGATCCCGACTCAAACGCCGCGGGCATCACGAGTTTCAAACTCGCGAACAAGGAACTCCTTAATTCGGTGCTGACAACCCTCGCAGGGAAGGCTGGCCTGATCCAACGCGGCGACATATTCGTTAAGAAAAATAAGTAACGCCTCGGCGTGCCGCTCGTTAACCCGCCAGTCCACGTGTGTCTGGTGACTGTTTGCGATACAATCTCCCATCTTATTAATCAGTTTCTATGAACGAAGTCTGTATTAACGCTGAGCAACTTATCAACTCTGTCTTCGATAGCGCCGGCTTTCAACTTCGCGCGTCGGCTGATGAGACTGAGAGTGGCTGTTTAGTCGCCATTGATGGTCTGGATAACGAACTGCTTCTCAGCCAAGGTGGTGAATTACTTGACGCGATGCAACAGATCCTCAATCAAGCGCTGGGCCGCGGTTTACCAAAGGGCCAACGCATTGTCTGCGATGCCAGGAACTACCGTGCCGCACGAGAAGCCGAACTTCGCGCAATGGCTCTTCACGCGGCGAAGCAGGTTCGCACGACCGCATCCCCATTTGTCTTTGGTCCCATGGACGCGAATGAGCGAAGGGTTATTCACCTTTCGCTCGCTGAAGAGAGTGACCTGCAAACTGAGTCGGTAGGCGAAGGCACCGCTCGACGGTTGAGGGTCAGTTTGAAGGTGCCTGCATAAACCTCGATCGATTCAGTCTGACAGAGTTTTTCTGCGCTTGTGCTTCCTGATGTAGATACGATTGTTGCACTGTCCACGCCGCCGGGTCGCAGCGGCATTGGTGTAATCCGACTGAGTGGTCCAGCCTCGCTGCAAATCGCTCAGCGACTTGTGGACGACTTTGCCTTCTCACCTGAACCAGGTCGAGCATTTCTGCGGAACCTCTACGACCCGGAAACCCATAACTTGCTGGATCAGGCACTAGTCACTTATTTCCGCGGGCCGCGCTCTTTTACGGGAGAAGACGTCGTGGAGTTAAGTTGCCATGGCTCGCCAGTCCTGCTTGGTTCGATTATTGAGACAACGCTGCGACTTAACGCGCGAATCGCTGATCCGGGTGAATTCACTTTGCGGGCAGTCTCCCACGGCAAGATGGATCTTACGCAAGCGGAGGCCCTGCGAGACCTGATCGAGGCGGAGACCAGGGCCGCGGTCCGGCAAGCCACTCGCCAAATGCATGGCGAAGTCTCACATTTGATCAGACCCCTGCGCGATCAACTGCTTGACGTGATCGTGAGGCTGGAATCTTCGCTGGAGTTTGTCGAAGACGAGTTGCCGCCTGTCGACACCGAACATCTGGTTAGAAAGCTTCGGCAGATGCGAGCGGAGTTGGAGACACTCGCCGAGAGTTTTGCTGCCGGGCGACTCTTGCGTGACGGGTTGAGAGTAGCTTTGGCGGGACGGCCAAATGTCGGTAAGTCTAGTCTGTTCAATGGGTTACTGGCTCGCGACCGGGCCATTGTGACTGACTGGCCCGGGACAACCCGAGACACACTAACCGAAGCTGTTTTCATAGACGGGATTGCGGTGCACCTAACTGATACTGCCGGCATTCGCGACGCCACCGGGCCGATTGAGTTCATGGGCGTTCAGCGCGCACGGCGCGCCGTCGCGGATGCGGACGTCACCGTTCTCGTCCTCGATGGGTCCGAAGACTTGACGCCCGAAGATTGCAACTTACTTATCGAAACGGAAAACTCTCCCAGACTCGTCGCGCTGAATAAGAATGACTTGCTCTGTTTCAAACCTGATCGTCTTAATAGCGATCTCAACCTCGCAACCGTTGCGGATGTGGTCTCGATTTCAGCAAAGACCGGGTCCGGCTTAGACGAGTTACGCGCTTCCATCTTAAAGCCGTTCAATACCGGTAAGGCGAACGGCGAAGGTTTAGTTATTACGAATGCCCGTCATTATGATTTGCTTCGGAGATCCGCTGAAGAAATTCTCGCCTCTGAGCGGTTGCTCCTGGCACGCGCTAGTGAGGAATTTACGCTCGTCGGCCTTCACAATTCCCTCCGTTATCTTGGTGAGATCTTGGGTGAGACGACCACAAATGATATTCTTGCTCAGATTTTTTCGACATTCTGCATTGGCAAGTAGGATCTGCGAATCAGGTGGGAAGCAAATGAGTTTTGACGAAGTCTTTGATGTCATTGTTATCGGCGGCGGCCATGCGGGCTGCGAGGCAGCGTGTGCTTCCGCGCGGCTCGGGGCCCAAACTGCCCTGGTGACTATCAATCTTGATTTGGTCGGACAAATGTCCTGCAATCCGGCCGTGGGTGGAATTGCGAAAGGTCATCTTGTTCGCGAAATAGATGCGCTCGGTGGAATCATGGGCCGCGTTATTGATCGGACCGGAATTCAATTTCGCCTGCTGAATCGTTCTAGAGGCCCAGCGGTTCAATCGCCGCGGGCTCAAGCCGATCGCTCGCTTTATCGCCTGGAAATGCGCCGCGTCCTCGAGTCTACGCCTAATCTGTTCCTCCGCCAGGGTTTGGTTGTTGACTTGATCATCAGGAACGGTCGTGTTCGCGGGCTTGAGTTGCAGGACATGCGGCGCATGGGTACCAAGGCAATTGTAATCGCGACCGGGACTTTTCTTAACGGCTTGATTCATACCGGACGGAGAACCTATCGAGGGGGTCGTGCTGGTGAACCGCCATCCACGGAGCTTGCGGAGGCGTTAAAGCAATTAGGATTTCCGGTGGGTCGCTTGAAAACCGGGACACCGCCCCGCCTGGACGGTCGAACGATAGATTGGGATACATTTCAACGGCAGCCACCTGACGAAGATCCCGTTGCCTTTTCATTCGCGACTGATGCGATTGACCAGGCGCAACTCGACTGTTTCATCGGCTACACAACCGAGACTGTGCACAACAAGATTCGGGAAAACCTGCACGCGTCGCCGCTCTACTCAGGCAAGATTAAGGGCGTCGGGCCTCGCTATTGCCCCTCGATCGAAGACAAAGTGGTGAAGTTCTCCGATAAGTCTCGTCATCAACTTTTTTTAGAACCGGAGGGCCACAACACCAACGAGGTTTATCTGAATGGATTTTCAACATCCCTGCCATCGGAACTACAACAGGAGATCGTTAACCTCATTCCTGGCCTTGAAGGGGCTCAGATCATTCGGCCGGGCTATGCGATTGAATACGACTTCGTTAATCCTCAAGAGTTGACGCACGATCTCGAGACGACACGAGTGAACGGACTATATTTGGCCGGCCAAATCAACGGCACTACGGGTTACGAGGAAGCGGCGTGTCAGGGATTTGTGGCCGGGGTGAACGCGGCACTGCGAACTCAAGGTAGAGATCGATTTCGATTGCATCGGGAAGAGTCCTATATCGGCGTTCTCATTGATGACTTGATTACTCACGGAGTAGACGAACCCTATCGCATATTCACATCGCGAGCCGAGTTTCGACTTGCCTTACGTCATGACAACGCTGATCGACGTCTCAGTCCATATGGTCGGAGTTTAGGTCTCGTCGGTGACGTGGACTGGCAGCGGTTTAATTCTCGCCAAAAACGTCTGGCGATGGCTCGACGGCTGTTGCAGGAGACGCGCCTGAAACAAAGCGATCCGTCTCATGCCACGGCCTGCCGGCTTGTGGGAGGAGACTTACCAGATTCGATTACGCTTGACCAGTTGGGTCACCGGCCAAGCGTCACGCCCGAAGTGCTTTATGATCTGATACCGACGGCTGACCGCTTCAGGATTGACATCAAAACTCTTCGCGGAGCACTGGCTGATTCATTGTATTCCGGCTACTTGGAATCTCAAACCGCAACGTTAGCCAGACTTAATCAGCATGATGGGTTGATTATTCCGGAAGGGTTTTCATTTAGACATATTCACAGTCTCTCAAGAGAAATGGTCGAGCGGCTGGAACGAACCCAGCCGAGGAACTTTGGACATGCCAGGAGAGTCCCTGGTTTGACGCCGGCGGCGCTCTCCACTTTGCTTGTTCATCTAACCAAGAATCGATCCCATCCCGCGGCTCGATAGAGAGATCTGAACTAGATGTTTCACGTGAAACGTACGTTTTTATTATTCTCTTGGCAGTGCCTTCGCCTCGAAGAATCCGCACCTATGTTACAGTAAGCACCTCTTCGTAACTTGGGATGGCCAAGACAATTGCAATCGCAAATCAAAAGGGCGGAGTCGGCAAGACCACGACCGCCATCAATTTGGCGGCGGCGCTCGCGTTGAGCGAATGCCGGGTGCTTCTTATTGATGCCGATCCGCAGGCAAATGCTACTTCGGGCCTCGGGGTAGAATCTGGTAGCTTTCGTTGGAATATTTATCATGTTCTGGTTCTCGACGAGCCGATCCAGAACTCAATACTTCTGACCGAAGACAGTCGTCTCAGTCTTGTCCCATCTGATAGGAACCTAGCTGGCGCCGAAATCGAAATGGTCGATATGGAGCGTAGAGAATTTCTTCTCCGAGCCGCGCTTCAACCGGTCCTGGAGAACTATGACTTTATTATTATCGACTCACCGCCCGCTTTGGGCTTGCTTACGATAAACGCGCTAACCGCTGCCCATTCGGTCCTGATCCCGATCCAGTGCGAGTATTACGCCCTCGAAGGTGTGACCCAACTCGTTGACACCGTGGACCGCATTCGGGAAGGTTTCAATCCAGAGCTGATGATCGAGGGCCTCTTGGTCACCATGTACGACGAAAGGTTGAATCTTTCGGCTGCCGTGGCCGCAGATCTCCGGGCTTTCTATCAGGGCCTGGTGTTTGAAACCGTCATCCCGAGGAACGTGCGATTGGCAGAAGCGCCTAGCTACGGAAAGCCGGCCGTCATCTACGATCCACGTTCGCGTGGTGCTTTGTCTTACATACAATTAGGTAGGGAGGTATTAGACCATGTCCAAAAGGCCGTTGGGTAGAGGGCTAGGCGCATTACTGCCCCGAACTGCCAGTGTTGGCGAGGAGGTGCGCGAGATAGAAATCGATCTGATACGGCCAAGTGAAGAGCAGCCAAGAACCAAATTTAATGAGAGCCGACTGCAGGAACTTGCTCAATCGATCAAGTCCAACGGGATTATCCAACCCCTGCTAGTGCGACGTCGCGATCGCGGCTTTGAGCTCGTAGCCGGCGAGCGAAGGTGGCGTGCAGCACAGATTGCTGGTGTCCGGTCTGTTCCGGCGATCATTCGCGACATAGCCGACGAGAAACTCCTTGAACTCGCACTAATCGAAAATATTCAGCGCCAAGAACTGAACCCTGTCGAAGAGGCTAACGCTTACAGGAGACTAATCGAGGACCTCAATCTGAGTCATGACGAAGTCGCGCAGCGGGTTGGGCGCGACCGAACCTTCATTACCAATTACCTGCGCGTACTTAAATTACCGGAGGACATACTCTCTCTCGTTGTTGAAGAGAAGCTAACGATGGGCCATGCGCGCGCACTTCTAGGGCTCGCAACTCCTGCGTTAATGCGTAAGGTGGCTCGAGGCATCCTCAGGCAACAGTGGTCGGTGAGAGAAACCGAGAATCGGATCCGTTCACTTACACACGCTCCCAATCCTGAACCTACGTTACGCTCAAAAACTACCGATCCGAACGTCCGGGCCGCGGAGACAAAACTCCGAAATCATCTTGGCCGCCAAGTGAGACTCTATCCCGATCACTCCAAACCTGGCGGCAGGCTTGAAATCCACTACTACGATCAATCCGACCTCGAACACCTCTACCAAAGCTTACTACACCTTCCCATCGGCGGCCTATAGTACTATTCTAATATTGTATATTATGGAATAACGTTCAGGCGTTGTTCTTTTTGGGCCTTTTCAGGTCTGTTTTTCTTGCCTCGGTGTCGTCGGCTGTGATAGGTTCGGTCTTCTTGTTTTGATTGTGACAGTCAAAGAGGAGAGCCTGCCAGTTAGGGCTCTGGTGCCAGTTAGGGCTCTGGTATCAGTTAGGGCTCTGGTATCTAAGCTTCGTCCAGGTGTTGCGCTTGGCTTTTTAGGTGGCTTGAAATGGAAATGGTTGAGCAGGAGCGTTGGAAGAGCGAATTATTTGAGGCTCTTCACAGACGTGTGTCCACCCAAGTCTTTGATACATGGTTCCGTCCAATTCGAGTTCGCAGACGGGACGATGAGCGGATTTTGTATCTGCATTCTCCTAACGCTGTCCTGAAGGAGTGGGTTAATTCGCACTATTCTGCGGCGCTCGAAGCTTCTCTGCGCGAGGTTATGCCGAGAGGTTACCAAATCGAGTGGTCCATTGACAGTTTTGACCCTTCTAACGCTCTATCGAAAAGCCCACTGCTTTCTCCCGTCGACGTTAACCGATCTGCTGATTGTGCTGACTCTCTCAGCAGCGCTCGTACGGGCCATGACGATACTCTGAATCCAAAATACACTTTCAACAATTTTGTCGTGGCCTCATGCAACCAGTTTGCTCACGCCGCTAGTCAAGCGGTATCGATCGCACCCGGAAAGACTTATAACCCTCTTTACATCTATGGCGGCGTCGGGTTGGGAAAGACCCATTTGATGCAAGCAATAGGGCATTTCATCAAAGCTAACAAGTCCACGCTGGCGGTCTCCTACACCTCGCTGGAACGTTTCATGAACGAACTAATAAACGCTATTAGGTATGGATACGACAAGACCCATGCATTTCGCGAAAGATATCGCTCGATAGACGTCCTTCTGGTAGATGACATTCAGTTCATAGCCGGAAAAGAACGAACGCAGGAGGAATTCTTTCATACATTTAACGCTCTTTATGACTCGCAGAAGCAGATCGTGATCAGCTCTGATTGTCCTCCTCGATCAATACCTGATATCGAAGAACGGCTGCATTCCCGTTTTGAGTGGGGTCTCATTGCTGACATTGAACCGCCAGACTTGGAGACCAAAATCGCGATACTTCAACGTAAGGCTGACCTTCATGGCTTTTTACTACCAGACGATGTTGCGCTTTACATCGCGAGTAACGTCAAACATAACATTAGGGAATTGGAGGGTTCGCTTCTGCGGTTACTCGCTATTTCTTCCTTGCGCGGCCTGCCAATCACGAAGATGCTGGCCCAGGACGCCGTTTGCAGTGTTGTTGATTCCAAAGATGACCAACTATCGATTTCCAAGGTTCAGAAAGCGGTGGCAGCATATTACAAAATGAGAGTCGAGGAGTTAACAGCCAGATCGAATGCTCATAGGGTGGCACTTCCGCGACAAGTGGCAATGTATTTGTCGAAGCGGTTGACCAAACACAGCTACCCTGAGATTGGCCGTCAGTTTGGAGGAAAGCATCACACAACTGTTATTCATTCGGTCACGAAAATCGAAAGGCTGGTCGCCTCAGACCGCGAAATCCACAAGGTTGTTAGCAGCCTTATGGACTCATTATGCGGATAATGGGTAATTTGGCAGCGCTCCTTTTTTTCCACAGCACTATTCTTAAGATACCTGTGAAAAACTTAACGGAAATGTTTTCAACTTTGCAGTTATGAGTTTTTCGTGATTCTAGTTGATAATTAATTACTTAAAATCCAATCATTTAGCAGGATTTTCACATGTTCCACAGCGCCTACTACCACTATTAGCTTTTAATTTAGATTTTTAAAATACGTAGAGAAAAGGTAACGCGGAGTCTGTCAAAGAGAGGAGTGATAGATGCAGTTTGTAATAAACCGAAGCAACTTGCAGAAGGAGCTTGGCTTCGTTCAAGGAATAGTCGAGAGAAAGAACACTATTCCTGTCTTGGCTAACATTCTTATAGAGTCGGCCGGCGAGAACACTATCCGAATAAGCGGAACCGATCTTGATGTAACGATCAGATGCGATACGGATGCTGAGGAAGTAAGACAACAAGGAGCGATCTGTGTTCAAGCTCGAAAGTTATTCGATATTGCGAGGTTCCTTCCTGACGCGCCAATAAACTTTAAGAAAGAGGAAAACGAATGGGTAACGGTCGAGTGTGATCGCTCGAAGTTTAGATTGCCTGGAATAGCGAAAGATAGCTTTCCGGAATTGCCGAACTTTAAGTCAACGCCGCTCAAACTTCCCGCAGAGGTTCTAAAGCGTCTCGTCGACAGAACCATATTTGCGATAACCCAGGAAGAGGGAAGATATACACTCTCGGGAGCCAAGTTCGTGCTCGATAAGTCTGCGGCAAAAATGGTAACCACGGATGGACATCGCTTAGCTTTTATTACCACGCAAGTCTCCGAAAATGGACCCACCGCCGACGGTTTGGATGTCTTGATTCCGAGAAAAACGCTTGCGGAGCTGACGAAATTAACGTCGGACTTCGAAGGAGACATAAGGCTCGGCGCGGACGAGAACCATGTCTATTTTCATATCGGTTCGCGCTTGTTGATTTCCAGAGTGTTATCAGGTCAATTTCCAAATTATGAAATGGTGATGCCGAAGAATAATGAGTTGACGGCAACCTTCGATACTCTTGCTCTAAATCAAGCCATCCGAAGAGTGGCCTTGATGTCAGATGATCGCTCGCATGCGATTCGGTTTCACCTCGGCAAAGAACAATTGCTGATTAGTTCTCAAAACGCAGACGAGGGTGAGGCGCGCGAAACGATTGCCACGGATTTCGCCGGCGAAGAGACGGAAATAGGTTTCAATGCTCAGTATTTGCAAGACTTTCTAAGTGTCGTGGGATCTGAAAGAGTCGTATTTGAATTCAAGGACGGCAATTCTCAGGCGCAACTTCGGCCGGTATCTGAAGAGAAGCAGGATTACAAATACGTCGTCATGCCAATGCGCCTCTAAATTTATCCAAACGTCAAAACTTAATTCTCTTCGGTGAGTGCTCTTTTGTCGGGCGCTCCTTTTTTTAGTCTGTGCATTAAGAGGAGTAGCGGTTACCTGTAAACACGCTATGTTATACTTTCCACATGATCCTCAGATCGATCGAGGCATTCTCCTTTCGAAATTTGGGGGGCAGGATCACCTGGGGAGATAACGTCAACGTTCTCTACGGCAACAATGGCCAGGGAAAAAGCAACTGGCTTGAAGCAATTCATCTTCTAGCGCAGAGCAAATCGTTCAGGACTCAGCGCCTGCAAGAAGCGATCAGATTTGGAGAGAATTGTGCTTACGTGCAAGGCGCCATAGAGTTGGGGGATGTTTGCAAAGATCTAAAAATAACTCTTAACGAAAACTCAAAGCAGATATTCGTCAACGGAAGACGCGAAACCAACCCTCGATACACACAGCCGCTGCACGCAGTGGCTTTTACCTCCGATGAATTAGACGTAGTCCGTGGAGTTCCTGAAGCGAGAAGAAGATTTCTCGATCGCGGAGCCGCATCCCTACGTCCTTCCTACGCGCAAACGCTTGTCGATTATAAGAGGGTGATCAAGCAAAAGACGCATCTGTTGCAGGACGCGGCCGAGACCGGTCTTAGCCTGAATAAACTTGCCGCTGTGCTCGCACCATGGAATGATCAATTGGTGAAATTGGCGACGGTTATTCATCATGAAAGAACCGAGTACATTGCGAAGTTGAACGACGCTCTCGACCACGATCTCTTCAACGATCAAATCACGATACGTTACATTTCGGGGCTTGAAGGCAAAGGCGATTTGAAAGATTACGAAACATTAATTTCCGATCGCCTGAGTCTTCGCCTGCAGGCGGAGACGGGTGCCGGCAGTTGCTTAGTTGGGCCCCATCGAGACGATCTCGAGCTACTTTTTGGAGGTCGCGATTTGCGCACATTTGGCAGCTCCGGGCAACAGCGTAGCGCATTGATATCACTTGATTTAGCGGCTATTTCCGTGTACAATTACACGCATCAGGATTATCCGATTTTCCTCATCGATGACATAGATGCTGAACTCGACGGAATCCGGATCGCGCGCCTGTTTGAATATCTTGACCAGAGGGTCCAGACATTCATTACTACCTCAAAGAAAAATTACTTTAAGGGCGCCGCGCGCGGGGCGAACTTTTATGAGATTTCGAACGGCTTCGCGAGAGAGGAACCAAAGTATATTCCGTCGATAGCAGTGGCAGGGGTCACTTAGCAATTATGAAAATTACAAAAGCCGCAGAAAAGGAAAACCCAAATTGGCAACAGCAAGATCTAATTTGAAGAAGAGAATGGACACATACGATTCATCGTCTATTTCTGTGCTCGAAGGGCGCGACGCGGTCCGCAAACGCCCTGCCATGTATATCGGATCAACCGGCGAGCTCGGGCTGCATCACTTGGTCTACGAAGTCGTGGATAACTCAATCGACGAGGCCCTCGCAGGATATTGCGACACTGTCGAAGTAACGATTCATCTCGACAACTCGATCACCGTCGTCGATAACGGTCGCGGTATTCCCGTCGACCTGATGAAAAAAGAAAAAAGATCCGCCGCTGAAGTTGTAATGACAAAGCTTCATGCCGGCGGAAAGTTCGACTCGAACGCCTATAAAGTCTCGGGCGGACTTCACGGAGTGGGTGTTTCGGTTGTTAACTTTCTTTCTGAGTCGCTCCACGTTGAAATTTGGAGAGACGGAAAGACTTACGAGCAGGAGTATGAACGCGGGATTCGCGTTGCCGATCTCAAACAGACCGGCAAGACCCGCAAGCGCGGCACCAAGATCACTTTCAAGCCCGACAGCGAGATCTTCGATTCGATTCTATTCAGCTTCGACAAACTCTCGGAACGACTGCGCGAGAAAGCTTTTCTGAACAAAGGCATTCGCATCACCATCAAGGACGAACGCGAAGAACCTGAAAAGTCGCACGAGTTCTACTACCGCGGCGGGATCGCAGAGTTTGTGCGACATCTGAACAAGAACAAAACCGTGCTTCACGACAAACCGATCTATTTCGAGAAAATCGGTGACGCGCTTTCGATCGAAGTGGCGATTCAATACAACGACGGCTACGACGAAAAAGTCTATTCGTTCGCCAACAACATCAACACCGTCGACGGCGGCACACACCTTTCCGGTTTTCGTTCAGCGTTCACGCGAACCATCAATGCGTACGCCCAGTCGTCGGGCCTGGCAAAGAACTTCAAAGGCTCGCTTACCGGCGACGATGTACGCGAAGGTTTGGTCGCCGTAATCTCCGTGAAGCTGCCGCAGCCTCAGTTCGAAGGCCAAACAAAAGGCAAGCTCAACTCCGACGTCAAAGGCGCGGTCGAATCTTTTCTCAACGATCGCCTAACTGAGTTTCTTGAGCAGAACCCCACCGTCGCGCGCCGGATTGTCGGCAAATCGCTTGACGCCGCGCGCGCGCGTGACGCTGCCAGAAAAGCTCGCGAAATCGTGCGCAAAGGCGCGATGGGCTCGACGATGCTGCCTGGCAAACTGGCCGATTGTCAGGAACGCGACCCCGCGTTGTCGGAGATTTACATCGTCGAGGGTGATTCCGCCGGCGGCTCAGCCAAACAGGGTCGCGATCGCAAGAACCAGGCAATTCTTCCGCTCAAGGGCAAGATTCTGAATGTCGAGAAAGCGCGTTTTGACAAGATGCTGGCGCACAACGAAATCAAATCGTTGATTACAGCGCTCGGCACTGGGATCGGCAAAGAAGATTTCGACATCGCCAAGCTTCGCTATCATCGTATCATTCTCATGACCGACGCCGACGTGGATGGATCTCACATCCGCACGTTGCTTTTGACTTTCTTTTTCCGGCAGATGCCGCAGCTGGTTGAGCAGGGCTACGTCTACATCGCGCAACCGCCGCTCTTCAAAGTGAAAAAGGGTAAGAAGGAAGAGTACATCAAGGACGAAACAGCCATGATTCGATTCTTGATGCGACTGGCCACGACCGACATCAAGGTGAAATCTACGGCGACAAAGACTGTGACCGAAGGCGCGCAACTCGCGCGGTCTCTCGAACGGATGGTCGACTTCAAACGCTATTGTGAAAAAGCAGCGCGGCGCCTGAGCGGCGATTCACATCTGCTCGACACTTTGCTAAAGGCATTCGGCGGTAAGAAAGGCGTGCTGCGCGACGAAGGTGCGACTCTGCGTCGAGCGTTCCAGGATGGCGATTTGATGGCCCGCGTCGAAGGCGTGCTGGCAAAAGCTGGTTACAAAACCGAACTGTCGACCGATGAAGAACACGGACTGTGGGAGATTGAAACCCAGACGATTTCCGGCATCGCCGTCACGATTGATTGGAATTTCGCCAGCTATGTCGAGTTTCAAAAAGCAGTCGAGTTGTTCATGAAGCTCGAGGATCGCCTCGCGCCGCCATTCGTCGCCGGCGAAAATGGCTCCAGCGAAGAAATCGCCACGCGCGAAGCGCTCCTCGAACGCGTGCTCTCAACCGCCAAGAAAGATCTTTCGATCCAGCGTTACAAAGGTCTGGGCGAAATGAATCCGGAACAGTTGTGGGAAACGACGATGAATCCCGAAACGCGCACGTTGCTGCAAGTGCGCATCGACGACGCCGTCGAGACTGACGAAATCTTCACCGTGCTGATGGGCGACGCCGTCGAACCCCGCCGCAAATTCATCGAAGACAACGCGCTGGATGTGAGGAACCTGGATATCTAAGCGTAAGCAGACTATCAGAACGCTGAAGGCGTTCCATAACACAGGCCAGGTAAGCGCGAAGCCACGCCGCGCTGGGTAACGCGCAAGATAAGAATTCCCAGGCCGCTCTAGCGGGCGACAGAAACATCGAGGTGTTTGAATCTGTGTTATCTGGGTAATCTGTGGATAGAGAAAGTTAAGCGCACGACGCAAACTTCATCGTTCGCGTTGGTCGGGCAGGCGAGATCGCCGGCAAGATTTTCCCAGGGGATGTAATTTCAAAAACAGAATTGAGGCGCGTGACTTCGAGCACCCGGCTTACAGATTTGGATACATTCATCAGTTTGAAGCGGATACCTCTTGATTCAGTCTACTTCCGCAACTCCAACCTCAGCCTCAGCCCGCAGGCATCAACAGTGCTTCCCCCCGCGCCAGATCTAGGACGATTGCGCTGACTTGTGATTGAGAATGCACGGCCTTGCGCAGAGCCGCCCTTTTGCCTTGCACGATTCGTCCTTCCTTGCAAACACAGGACAACAACATTCCCGAAATTCCTTGTTTGAAATAGCTCTTCTAAGGTCAAGAGGCCGGGAAGCCGGCCTCTTATTTCTTTTCGAATTATGGCTAACGCTATAACCCGCTGGTACCCTGAGGACTGCCGACACCAGTCACGAAGTCCCAGCCGGCAGTACAACTGAAGCCGCCTGCCGTGCCCGTCAGAATGTCCCGAAAACTCGCTGTGCCAAGACGACTATAAGTATTGGTTAAAAGAGCCGGGCTGTTTGCGTAACTATGACCCGACAAGTTTGCCATTCCGGCCAAGCATGGAGAAGAAACACTGGTGCCGCCGAAGACAAGCCAGCCACTTTGTCCCTGGCAACGGGTGCTGTCGTAAACAGAGACACCCGTATTTGGATCAGCGTCCGAAGAGACATCAGGGATGCCGCGCGCCGAACCAACAATGCCCGCGATGCCGTTCTGGTACGAAGGTCTGGATTCAAAAGCGCTCGGACCACCGCCGCTTCCGCTCCAGCCGGTCTCATTGACAAAGGCGCCAGAGCCATCTGTCTGGACGCTGGTGCCGCCGGCAGCTACGACGTAAGGTGAAGCGCTGGGATAAATGGTTGTTCCACCTGTGTCACCGCTGGAAGCGAAGTACACAACTCCGGAGGTTTGTAAAAAGTGGAAATCGTTTGACGTTTCGCCGGAGAATTCGCTCCCGCCCCAGCTCATTGAAACTTGTTTCGCTCCAGCAAGAGTGCTGGCCACATCCACCGCCGCAAAAAGATTTGCGAAGCTATTGGTTGTGGCTTCCACCAGAACGATCTTTGCGCTCGGGGCCATCGCATGGGCCCATTCAATATCCAGCGCCGCTTCCTGCGCCCAGCCACAGTTACTACGTGGCTGTTTTCCACTTGCGTAGACAACCTGGAAGACTGTGTTCGTGGGCGCCAACGGATTAGTCGAGGTTTCTTGCGGCAGACCGAACTGCGCGGAGAAAAAATTGAAATCATTAAGCGCCGTCGGATAGTGGAAGGCATCCACGATTACGATTAGACCTGAGCCGCCAGTCGAACCCAAAGCGTAGAATGATCTGAGTTGCGCCGGCGTCATTCCGCCACCTGGCCCCAGGCCACCTTCCGGTTCACCTATTCTTATCAAGTGGTTGGTATGCGCTCGTAAGCCTCTATCGGACGGATCCTCTATCGTTGAATCAGGAACATGGATCGATCCTTGTCCGCGGCCCTGCGACTTCACATGTCCTGCGGTTAACGCCAAGCTTCCTATCAGCAAGGAAGCGCAAATCGACAGACTCTTAATTGCGGTATACTTCATATTCTTTTTTTCTCCAGTGTCTTTTCGTGAGTAACAACCTGGGAGCGTTGTGTCCGTCCCCTTACCTTGCGTTACGCGTATCACTCGGCTATCGAGCGAGCGACAAGTTTAGCACTGGGCACGGTTAAGTCAAGCGTAAAACCTAGCTCGCGCGAGAGTAAGCTGCAGTTGCAAGAAATCAAGATCTCAGGATCAAGCCTGAGCTTGATTTGTAACTTGTCCAGAGTTCAGCGGGAACGCTGCTCGAAAAATCGCCTAACCATCTGCGGCAACAAAAGCGCCGTTTGCAGGACCGAACCTGATGCGAAGCGCCGCGCCAGCCCGCGAAAGAGTTTGCCGCCTTGCGGAGTGTAATTAAACCACCAGAGATCTGGAATAAACGGAAGCCGGTTAACGTGAATGTGTTGCGAGCCAACCAGTTCCAGCAAACCAGCGCGCCCGTGGGTGCGGCCCAATCCGCTTTGCTTCACGCCGCCCCAGGGAGTTTGCGCGATTCCGTGGGTGTAAAGAACTTCATTTACCATTATCGTGCCCGCATCGATCCGCTCCGCAAGCTTTTTCCCGCGAGCGATATCCTTTGTGAAGACACTTGCCGTCAAGCCATAAACGCTGTCGTTCGCAAGACGCACAGCTTCGTCGTCCGTTTTGAAAGTCATGATCGGAAGCACCGGACCGAACGTTTCGTCACGCATCACTTCCATCTCGTGATCGACATTGGTCAGCACCGTCGGGGCGAAGAATGGACCGGAGAGATTCGACAATCGTTCGCCACCGGTGAGCACGGTTGCCCCTCTTGCCCGAGCGTCAAGCACGTGATCCTCAACAATTTGCAACTGACGTTCGCTGGTCATCGATCCAATGTCAGAGTCTTTATTGGTGCCTACGTTTTGGCGCAGGCGTTTCGTTTCCCTCACCACCTCATTAGTAAATTCCTGCGCCACGCTTTCTTGAACGTAACAGCGTTCGACCGCCGCGCAAGCCTGTCCCGAATTTGCAAACGCGCCCCACACTGCGGCGCGCGCCGCACTCTGAAGATCCGCGTCAGCCAAAACGATCATCGGATCTTTGCCGCCGAGTTCCAACACGACTGGCGTCAGGTATTTCGCCGCAGCTTCCGCGACGCGCTTTCCCGTCGGCACGCTCCCGGTAAACATGATCTTGCCGACACCCGCTGCGACCAACGCCGCGCCAATCGATCCATCTCCCGTGATCACTTCCAGCAGCCCTTCGGCCAACCCGGCACGGGCGAACACATCTTTGATTTTCAACCCCGTGAGCGGCGTCAACTCGCTGGGTTTAAGCACCACCGAATTGCCGGCCATCAAAGCCATCACGACTTCATCGAGCGGCGTGGCCCAGGGAAAGTTCCATGGCGAGATGATGCCGACGACGCCCAGCGGTTTATGAACGATGTAAGACGAGCGCCCCATCAAGGCATATTGTCCCAGCCCGATTCTCTCCGGTCGCAGCAGACTCGCGGTGTGACGCGCGAAGTACTGCATGAGATCGAGCGTCGGCGTCAGCTCCATGGCAATCGCTTCCGCAACCGGTTTGCCGGTCTCATGCGAGATTAGTAAGGCGATACTTTCGAGTTCCTTCAAAATAACCCGGCGGGCCTTCATCACCACGCGTCCGCGTTCGCGAAACGAGCGGCTGGCCCAATCGCGTTGAGCTTCGCGCGCCCGACCCACCGCGCGCGCGACTTCTTCGGGCGTAGTTAGCGGCGCCCGTCCAATTTCCTCGCCGGTCGCGGGATTGCGGGAAATTAGCTCGGCTCTTTCGGATTTTGCCGGAATGGTTTGGGCCATTGCGTGCGATTATCGCGCAGAACCAAAAGCAACGGAAGTCTCAAGTACTGCCTGCGTAACTTTGCGAAGTCTTTTGCGACCTCTGCGTTGAAGGTTTTGTCACATGGTCGCGTCGCGCGACCAGAATTGACCGCAAAGGTCGCGGAGGCCCCGCAGAGGAGCGCAGAGTACGCAGCACGATTCCCACCGTTTCCACCGCGCGCTCAGTGTCAGCTACAATGCCACTTCAAACTCAATGCTCCAGAGGAGACTGTAATGCTCAAACCGCAGCTTGCCGAATTCATGCGCCGCATGGATCCGAATTCCGTGGCCATCATTCCCGCCGCGCGCGAAGCCGTGCGCTCGCATGACACGAATTACCGTTATCGCCAGAACTCGGACTTTTTTTATCTGACCGGCTTTGAAGAGCCGGAAGCAATCGCGGTAATTGCACCATCGCAGGAAAAGAAGTTCACCATGTTTGTGCGCCCGCGCGACATGGAACAGGAAATTTGGAACGGTTATCGGGCCGGCGTCGAAGGCGCGAAACAGGATTACAGCGCCGACGAAGCGTTTCCCGTTTCTGAATTCGACGCGAAGTTGCCGGAAATTCTGGATGGGCCGGAAAAACTCTACTACGCGTTTGGTAACGGCAGTCCAGAGCTTGACGAAAAAGTAATCAAGCAACTTGCGCTAATGCGCGAGACAAATCGAAAACCACTCGAGCCGCCACGGACCATCATCGATCCGACTTCGATTCTGCATGAGATGCGGGTGTTCAAGAGCGAAGCCGAAATCGAAATCATGCAGCGCGCCGCCGACATCGCCGCCGAAGCCCACGTCGAAGCCATGAAAGCCGTGCGGCCGGGAATGCAGGAATACGAAGTCGAAGCGTTAATCGAATCGGTTTTTCGTCGTCACGGCGCCATCGGCCCGTCGTACACGTCCATCATCGGCTCGGGCGCAAACGCCACGGTGCTGCATTACATCAACAACACCGGCACGCTGAAAGACGGCGATCTGCTTTTGGTTGACGCGGGTGCTGAATACCAGGGGTATGCTTCGGACATCACGCGCACGTTTCCGATCGACGGCAAGTTCACCCGGGCGCAACGCGATATTTATGATCTTGTGCTCGAGACTCAGATGTCCTGCATCGCCATGGTGCGTCCCGGGGTACGCCTTGAAGATCTAAAAGCTCATTCAATAGAAATGTTGACCGAAGGAATGGTGCGGCTCGGTTTATTAAAGGGCGACCCGAAAAAGTTGATCGAAGAGAAAAAATTCATGCAGTTTTACATGCACAACCTTGGCCACTTTCTCGGCATCGACGTCCACGACGCCGGACGTTATTACTTCAACGGAGAATCGCGGCCCGCGCAACCCGGCATGGTGATGACGATCGAGCCGGGCCTTTATATTTCACCAGACACCAGCAACATTCCCGAAGGCTTCAACAAAAACATTCCGGAAAAATATCTCGGCATCGGCGTGCGCATCGAAGACGACGTTCTCGTAACCGAAAAAGGCGCGCGCGTGCTGACTGACAAAGTTCCGAAAGATCCGCAAGAGATCGAAGCACTGATGGCGAAGTGAAAGAGTTTCTGTTGGTCACTCTCCTGTGGAGAAGATCATCCAAGTCTTGAACGGGATGCAAGCCGATCGCGTGGTCGAAAAGTACGCAATTGGCGGCGGAATCGCTGCGCTTTATTATCTTGAACCATACCTGACGGACGATATAGACGTTTTCGTGTCGCCAGTAATCATCGGGCAAGCAGGCCTTGTTTCCCTTGAGCCAATTTATTCTTATCTTCAAAAACTCGGGTACTTGGCCGTAAGAGAAGGCGTGATGATCGAGGAGTGGTTGGTTCAATTCATCCCGACGTTTTCCCCGCTTCAGGAAGAGGCTATTTCACAATCGCTAAACGTATCCTATGGTGTTACGAATACGCATATCTTCTCGCCTGAGCATCTTGCCGCAGAATTGTTACGATCCGGTCGACTAAAGGATCAGGTACGAGTCATTGCATTGATAGAAGGAGGGCGAGTTGATATGAGCAAGTTTCGCGCAATTGTCGAACGACACGGGCTAGCTGACGCATGGACGCAGTTCGCCGCACAGTTTAATCTGAAGGCATGATGAGCGCAGATTTGGATCTATCGAAAATGACCGTCGAAGATTTGTTTCGCGCGAAAGCCGAGCGAAGGAAAAAACTCGCCGATCTGCCTTTTGAAGAAAAGATAGAAATTTTAAAAAGACTCCGATCCGCGTCGCGCACCATACGCGAGCAGCGGCGCGTGAATGAAGATCCGACGCTGCCGAGAGAAGTCCCATAATCTTCTACCAGGCCCTAACGGGGCCAGGTAAAACATTGCTCGCGGCTTCACCCATCCAAACATCTCCTAAGATTTTAGTTGACAAACGCTTTCGGCCGCCTTATAGTCTCCTAACCTTTTAGGAGACAGGCTTCCATGGCGCGTCAAAAAACCGGGCATTTAACCAGGCTGGAGCTGGAAATCATGAACGTTTTGTGGGACCAGGGCGCGGCCAACGTCCAGAGCGTGCAGCGACATCTGGAGCGTGATTTGGCCTACACGACCGTGCAGACGATGCTCAACATTCTGCACCGCAAGGGCAAAGTCAAACGCACGTTGAAAGACCGCGCTTACATTTACAAGCCGGCAGTGACCAGGCGGCAATTTGTCAGCCGGCACCTCGGCGATCTGGTGGATCGATTATTCGGCGGCTCGGCAGAAAGTCTGGTGATCAGTCTGGTCGAAGCAAAGCATCTGAAGCCCCAAACCCTGGCGCGACTGAACAAGCTTCTGAAAGAGCAAGAGGAGAACAGCGATGAAAATAACTAGCGAGCTGTTTCTGACGTTTCTGCTAAATGCATGTTGGCAGATTGCGCTCATCGCCGCCGTCGCCATACTCGGCGACCGGTTACTGCGACACGCGGCTGCGTCTTATCGTCATCTTCTTTGGATCGCGGCTTTAGTGATGTCGTTCTTGCTGCCGCTTTTTCCATCGTTAAGTTTATTGCGCGGTCTCTCTAGCGCCGCCCCGACACCGGCAATAACGATCCAACCCCTCACCGTTGTCGACGCGCCTGCGCCAATCAGCGAGACCATCACGACCCAGGCCAGCTCGATCTATCATATCAATCAAATCGTCGCGGTCATCTTGCTCGCGCTTTATGCGCTGTTTCTCGGATACAAGGCCGCCAGGCTATTTCGCGCCTGGGTCAGGACGCGAGCATTTGCGCTTGCAGCGCAGCCACTCGAACTCACCGACGAAGTCCAAACGATTGTCGCCAGATGTCAAAAAGCGATCGGCGTGGATAAGCTCGCCTTTTTCAGTTCATCGGCCGTCAGCGTCCCAGCCACGCTGGGCGTTCTGCGTCCGCTGGTGATTCTGCCGGAAGGTCTGCTGCACGCGTCGAACCGCGATGCGCTCACCGCGGCCATCGGACACGAGTTGGTCCATGTCTCGCGGCGCGATTATTTATTAAATCTGATCTGCGAATTCATTTTTCTCCCCCTGTCGTTTCATCCAGCGGCGGTGCTGATCAAACGACGGATCACTCAAACCAGAGAGCTGCGCTGTGACGAATTGGTGGCAGAGCGATTGCTGCATCCCGAAGTTTACGCGCGTTCGCTGGTACAACTGGCCGGCTCGGCGGTGTCGTTTACTCGCCGCGCGCAAACCATAACCGTGGGCATCGCCGATGCCGACATTCTGGAGGTACGCATCATGTCATTACTGAAGAGAACAAACTTGAACATAGGCAGAAAGAAGATTTGGTTGATTGCCGCCGCGCTGCTGCTGGCAATTCCCTGCGTGGCCGCGGCGTCGTTTACTTTTCATTTTAACGTCGATCCGGCGAGCGGGAGCTTAAACGCGCAGGAACCTTCGCGAGAGGCGCAGGAAAAACGAGAGGCGCGCGCTCGCGAAGAACGCGAGCTGAAGGAGCGCTCCGACCGCGAAATCGCGGAGCTTAAGGAAGCACTTGATAGAGAATCCAATCCCGAGAAAAGGGCGAAACTCGAAGCCGAGATCAAAGAGCGGCTCGAGAAGAGGACCAATTTCGGGTACTCGAGTGAAGGGCCAATCTATTTAATGCGCGGCGAAGGAGCCGAGCGCGAACGCGAGATCGAAGCCCAACAGAAGGCTGAACTCGCAAGGCTGGCAAGGATCAGTATGGATCAGGCAATTCAGATCGCCACCAGCCAACAGCCGGGAAAAGTTCTGGAATGCTCGCTTAATGGAGAGCATTGGGAAGCACCCGGCAAACTCGCGAAGGACGGCACGGTTTTTTATCACGTGGTCATACTTTCGGGCGATGACTCGAATCCGACAACCACACACGTGCTGGTAAATGCAGTCGATGGCACGATCCTGAAGACCAAAATGAGGGAGCGGGGCGAAGCCTGGACAATTCAGTCCGGAGAGCGCGAGGGAACTGAGAGAAAAGTCTTGAGCACCTATACGATGCGGTCCGGAGAAAGAGAGCCCATCCATGGTGGCGTACTGAATGGCAAAGCCGTCAACTTGCCGGCGCCGGAATATCCAGCGATTGCGCGCTCAGCTCGCGCCTCAGGTTCGGTCACGGTCGCAATCACCGTCGATGAAGAGGGAAATGTCGTGGCCGCGAAAGCAGTTTCAGGCCATCCGCTATTGCAGGCCGCTGCGGTGAGCGCGGCCCGCGAAGCGAAATTTACGCCGACTCGTCTGGAGGGAGAGCCGGTGAGAGTTAGCGGTGTGATCGTCTACAACTTTGCCGCACAATAAGAAGTCGATCGCGTCAAAAGCCCGCGCGTAAGCAAGGGCGCCAGTGAATTGAGAGAACCGCAGCCAACAGTCTGCTCATCAAAGAAGGGCGAATGCTTGACCGGCATTCGCCCTCTCTTTTCCTTACTGACCTCTGATCCCTGCTTTTCAGAATCCCCACCGCCAACTCACGTTATAGACCCGCGCGAGATCGTCGAGGCTCGCCCTCAAATTTGACCAGTCGTTTTGCGCCTGTCTCCTCAAGCGATTGCGGCGCATGAACTGATCGATCTGCGCGGCTCGATCCAAAACCGTCTGTACATCGTTGCTGGTAGATTTGTGATGATCGAAATGATCGTGCAACGTCTTCGTCTCTTTGTAGAAATCCTTGACGAAGGCGTTGATGTCGTCCTCGCGGCGCGAGCCGTTGAAGCGGCTCTTGTCCAGCGCCGAGTCCAGACTCTTACGAAACGTGTCTGACTGATGCTCGATGCGGTGAATGATTTCTTCGACCTCTTTGTCGGTGACGCGGTAGGGGATGTCGCCGCCGACGGGCGGAGCAATATAGCCGCCACCCCAGCGCCACGAAACGTTGTAAGCCGAAGCCAGTTGCTCCAGGTCCGCTCGCAGCGTCGCCCAATCGCCTTGCGCGCGCCCCGTCAGCGGATAACGGCTCATGAAACCGTCAATCCGCGCCGCGCGATCCAGCACAGAATCGACATCAGAAGTTGTCGACTTGTGATGATCGAAATTGTCATCCAAACGCTTCGTCTCTTCCTCGAAGTTTTTCACGTAAGCGTTGATGTCGTCTTCGCGCCGCGTGCGATCAAAGCGGCTCTTGTTGAGCGCGTCTTTGAGACTCTTGCGAAAAGTGTCTGTCTCGTTCTTGATGCGATCAAGCAGCCGCACAACTTCCTTGTCGCTGACGCGATAAGGCTCGCCCGTGACCTGGCCGGCGGCATTCGAAGCCAGCGCCATTGAGACCACCGCAAAGCAGAAAGTTATGAAAAGTGTTCGTGTTTTCATGACGTTATTTTAGCACCGGCATCAAATATTTTCGCGCCGTCTGACGCAAAGATCCTGGGCGGCCTCTGGCCACGTTGGAAAACCTTATCAATAACCATGTTGAATTGGATTTAGGCTGAGGGGGGATTAGCGCCAACGCGCCGCCAGAAAAAGAGTTGTCTGCTGAGATCAAAAATTTGGCGGGAGCTGAGACGGTCAGGGTTCTCAACTCCCGCCAGGCGTTAATGCACCTTCGCTCAGCAGTTATAGTCTTCGCTTAGTAGCCGTTGAGGCCATCGCGATAACCCGTCTCAAACGCCAACTGGAAATAGCGGCGATAGAGTTCGCGATTACCAAATCTCGAGTTGTAGTCTCTGGTAGCGTTCTGATAGGAGCTGTAGTTACGAAAGTCGTTGCCATAGCTCCAGCCGCGCCGACGATTTCGATCATTGCGGGCTGCCTTTAGGCCTTCGTTGTAGCCGGCATTCAAGGCCGTCTGGCGAAACTCCCAACCGCCCCAGTCCGGATATGAGTCGCGGTAACGGTTGCGATTCCATCGGTCGCGACGATATCGATCGTCCTGACGATATCGATCGTCCTGTTGACGATACCGATCATCCTGTTGTTGGCGATATCGATCATTTGGATAAGGATACTGCGCCTGCACCGTGGTCATGGACGAAATTCCCAGAATCAAAGAGAACGCCATAACAACAGCTCCAGCGATGCTCTTAAAGTAATTTGATTTCATATCAACCTCCCGCTGTTAGCGCAGCAATGACCGTGCCACTTTGACGATCTCGTGTTAAGCCGTAACGTGATTGTTGCCACGCTGTCATAAATTGAACGCGATATGCCAAATCGTGTTGATTTAACCGGCATGGGTTGGGCGAACACGATGAATCGGCGCTCATTCGTGAACACGCCAACTGTCCGCAAGCATTTAAGGCCTGGTTGTTTCGCGAAGCCGTTAGGTTGGGGGGCGCGCGGAGCTCTGATTGTTAAAGCTTGACGATTTCAGCCGGAGCGAATACGCTTATGGCGTCAGGAATGGCAGAGATGATTCTCGCGAACAGTTATCGCTATTACTACTATTACGGTCCGCTCTCCGCTGGGAGGGACGGTCGGGCGATGGGCTGTCGCGAGGTGATCGGCTAGCACCTTAGACAAGTTTCCAGAAACCGGCCATCGGTCCTTCCAGGCGAAGGATCGGTGGCCGGTTTATTTTTTGCTGGGAGCGCTGACGTCTCGTCCGCGGAGGCGTGCCTGAGACTTGCCGGAAGTTTCTCGCGCATCGCTCTCGAGGCGGGCGAGGGCGCCCGCGTTCCCAGCAAAGAGGTTGAGACTATGACAACGCAACTTGAAATCGCAGACGAGATGAAGATGACAACCCAAACAAGCCAATCGCTACTTTCGGATCACGTGGACACGCGCCCGGTCGTGGCTGATGAAAAAGTCGCGGATCGAAACACGATCGTGCAACTCGATCCGGATCACCCGGGCTTTCGCGATCAGGAATATCGCGCGCGCCGAAATCAAATCGCGCAGCTTGCGATGAACTACCAGCCCGGCGATGAAATCCCTGACGCGCCTTACACGCGCGAAGAGCATGAAGTGTGGCGCACGATCTGGAGGGCGTTGCAGCCGGCCCACGAGAAGCATGCGTGCGCTGAATATCTGGCGGCCTTGAAACGCTTGAGTTTTGCACCCGATCGCATCCCGCAGTTGCGCGAAGTCAACCAGAAGGTGCAAGCCATCAGCGGCTTTCGACTCGAGCCGGTTGCCGGTCTGGTGCAGCCTCGTGTGTTTCTTGAAAATCTGGCGAATGGAGTTTTTCTCTGCACGCAGTACATACGGCATCACTCGACGCCGCTCTACACACCTGAGCCGGACGTGGTCCACGAAATCGTCGGCCACGGAGTAACCCTCGCGAGCGAGCGTCTGGCGGAACTGAATCGTCTGTTCGGTGAAGCCGTGAAACGCACGATGCAGTCTGAAGCGATCGAACAGTTGTCTCGTGTCTATTGGTTTACGATCGAGTTCGGCGTCCTGCGCGAAGATGGCAAAGTGAAAGCCTACGGCACGGGACTGTTGTCATCAGCCGGTGAGTTGGAAGAAATGCACAAAGCGGATTTGCGGCCGCTCGATCTGCACGCGATATCGCATCAGCAATACGATCCGACACATTATCAGCCGGTGCTGTTTGGTGCGGAGTCGTTTGCAGAGGTGCATACGACGTTACGGGATTATTTGCTGAGCTGGTAGACGAGAGGTTCTGCCGGCACGATCGCTCCTTGACAGTGTTTTCAGGCCGCGCCTATAGTTTGCGTGCAAGTTCCCTGCCGACATGACACGCAATTATTACTATTGCTGGTGCGCCTGTATGTGGGCTTCTCCCGTGGGAGGAGCGGCCGGGCGAAACTTGGGCGCGCGAAAGTTGGTGACTTAACCACCCGCGCAAAGAGTTTTAAGAAAGCCGGTCGCGACTCCGCAGGTCGCGGCCGGTTCTGTTTTTGTTACGGAACCTCGAGGTGTAGAGGCAGCAACCGGGCGATGTTAATTGATGATCGGGATGGATAAATATCCGCTCGCTATCGCGAGCGCTTCTCAAGGATTTATATGATTACCGAGGCGGATGCAATAAGGAGTCAGCGTGAAGGTGGCGATCGACGTAATGCCCTGGAATCGCAGATCGGCAACACGCCTCTACTGCGTCTGCGACGGGTCGCCTTCGATTTACCATCCGGGGTGGAAGTTTTTGTGAAAGCTGAACACCTGAATCCCGGCGGCTCAGTGAAGGATCGCGCGGCGCTCGCAATGATTTTGGACGGAGAACGGTCGGGCCGGCTCTATCCGGGAAAAACTATTCTCGATGCCACCAGCGGAAACACTGGAATCGCTTATGCAATGCTGGGGGCTGTGCGCCGTTACCCGGTGAGGCTTTGTTTGCCGAAGAACGCGAGCGAAGAGCGCAAGCGCATCCTGCGAATCCACGGAGCAGAGTTGATCGAGACCGATCCTTTGCAGGGTACTGAGGGCGCGCAGCTAATCGCGCGTGAGATGGCGGAGCGTGAGCCACAGAAATATTTCTATCCCGATCAGTACAACAACGTTGCGAACTGGCGCGCGCATTATGATGGGACGGGTCGCGAAATCTGGGACCAGACCGAAGGCCGGGTGACGCATTTTCTCACCGGCCTCGGAACCTGCGGAACCTTTGTCGGTGTCGCGCGCCGGTTGAAAGAATTCAATTCGAAGATTCGCGCGATTTCGATGGAGCCTGATTCGCCGATTCACGGACTGGAAGGTCTGAAGCACTTGCCAACTTCGCGAATGCCGGGCATCTTTGATCCGACGCTCGCTGACGAAAAAGTAGAAGTATCAACCGAAGAGGCGCAAACAATGGCCCGGCGCCTGGCCCGTGAGGAGGGGTTGTTCGCCGGAGTCAGTGCGGGAGCTAATGTAGTCGCGGCTCTGCGTCTGGCCCGCCAGCTTCCACCCGATTCATTGGTGGTGACCGTTTTGTGCGACGGCGGTGAACGATATTTGAGCGAGGCCTTCTGGACTGAATAACGAATTCCAAGTCATGGCTGACGAGAAAAAAGATCTGGATATCACCACCCAACTGGTGCACGCAGGTGAGAGAAAGACGCCGCTTCCCGGTCAGCCGACCTCAACTCCGATCTACGCGAGTTCCACCTACACCTACGACTCGATGGCGGAAATCGATCAAGTTTTCGCCGGAGAAAAGCCTGGCTACGTCTACACGCGTTACGGCAATCCCACCCTCACCGCGCTGGAAATCGCGATTCGCACGATTGAAGGCGGTGCCACTGCCTGCGTGTACGCATCGGGCATGGCTGCGTTGCACGCGGCGCTGCTGGCTTGCGAATTGTCGCCGGGCGCGACCGTGTTGGCTTCGCAGGATCTCTATGGAGCGACGACGAACCTCTTGTTGACGATCTTCGGCTCGCTGGGAATAAAGACCGTCATCGTGGATTTCAGCGACGTCGAAAGCTTGCGCGGGAAAGCGCGCGAAGTGAAACCGCGAGTCATGGTCGCGGAAACGATCTCGAATCCACTTCTGAAAGTCTGTGATATTGAAGCCTGCGCCGAGATCGCGCATGAAGTTAGCGCGCGTCTGATCGTCGACAACACATTCGCTTCGCCTTATCTCTGCCAGCCGCTCAAGCATGGTGCCGACATGGTTGTGCACAGCGCGACGAAATATCTCGGCGGGCACGCCGATGCGATGGCCGGACTCGCGGTTTCTCGCGATGAATTGGACGCGACGGCTTTGATTGGAGTGATGAAGCTGGTGGGCGGTGTGTTGAGTCCATGGGAAGCGCACGAGATTTTGCGCGGCATGAAAACGCTCGCGGTGCGCATGGATCGTCATTGCGAAAATGCGCGGGCATTGGCCGAACGGCTCAAAGATAATCCGCGCATTGGTCGAGTTTATTATCCGGGACTGAGCTCGCTGGCCGAACAGAAAGTGGCTCGGCGAATGTTGCGTGCGCCACACGCGGGTGCTTTGGTCTCGATCGAGCTGCGCGACAATAAACGCGAAGTAGCTTTTCGCTTCATGGATAGATTGAAGCTTTGCGTCCGCTCCACAAGTCTCGGAGACGTATTTACCAGCGTGCTGCATCCGGCGACAGCTTCGCATCGCGATCTGGCGCCGGGGCGCCGAAAGGAATTGGGGATTTCCGATGGTTTGGTTCGGATTTCGGTAGGCATTGAAAGTGTCGACGACATTATCGCGGATATCGAGCAGGCGTTAGAAATGTAGCGGCAAAGCCGGGAACCAATAGAATTGATCGAGATTACTCAACAGCACCTGGACGAGATCCGCGCGCACGGCGAGCGCGATTATCCTTATGAATGCTGCGGGCTCTTGATTGGCCGTTTTGACAATGACGAACGAAAGCAGGTCGTGGAAACCTATCCGATTTCAAACGCGCGTGAAGAAGCAGCCAAGCGCAACCGGTTTCTCATTCGTCCCGACGAATTAATCCGCGGCGAGAAATATGCGCGAGAGCAGAAACTGGACGTGGTTGGTTTTTATCACTCGCATCCCGACGATCGAGCGGTGCCGTCGCCATACGATTTGAATCATGCGTGGCCGACCTATTCGTACATTGTCGTCTCAGTCATGGAAGCACGCGCGGCAGAGTTGCGGTCGTGGGAGATGGAAGTTGACCGTTCACGATTTAATGAAGAAGAAATTACAAGCAACAATGTAACGTTGCAAGAGGATTAACTATTATGCCAGTCACAATCGCCATACCGACCGCGCTGCGTCAGTTCGCAGCCGGTAAATCGGAAATTCACGTTGACGCGCGGACCGCAGGTGAAGCGCTGGAGCAACTGACTTCGACGCATGCCGACTTGCGGCGCCATCTTTTCAACGATCAAAACTCGCTGCGCAACTTCGTCAACGTCTATGTCAACGACGAAGACATCAGACATAAAAACGGAACCGAGACTCCGGTGAAAGACGGCGACACGATTCTAATTGTGCCGTCGATTGCGGGCGGCGCCGCGGTGATTGACGACAAAGAAACGGCGTTTCTGCCGATTCTCTCGAACGAAGAGATCGCGCGCTACAGCCGTCACGTGATCATCCCGGAAGTCGGGATGCAGGGCCAACGCAAATTAAAAGCTGCGAGCGTGCTGATGATCGGAACCGGCGGACTGGGCGCGCCGCTGGGAATGTATCTCGCGGCGGCTGGTGTGGGGCGGCTTGGCCTGGTTGATTTTGACGTCGTGGATTCGTCGAACTTGCAGCGTCAGATCATTCACGGCACGAAAGACGTGGGACGCCCGAAGATTGCCTCGGCCCGCGATCGCTTGCAGGACATCAATCCGCACGTCGAGATCGAAACGCACGAGACCAGATTGACGAGTGAAAACGCGTTGCGACTTTTTGTCAACTACGATGTGATTGTCGATGGCACCGACAATTTTCCGACGCGATATCTGGTGAACGACGCCTGCGTACTCACCGGCAAACCAAATGTTTACGGTTCGATCTTTCGTTTCGAAGGACAGGCCAGCGTCTTTTGGGCCGAGCGCGGGCCATGCTATCGTTGCCTCTATCCTGAACCGCCGCCGCCCGGACTGGTGCCTTCGTGCGCTGAAGGCGGCGTGCTCGGCGTGCTGCCGGGAATCATCGGCGCGATTCAGGCGAACGAAACGATTAAGATCATTCTGGGCGCGCCGGACATTCTGGTAAATCGGCTGGTGTTGTTCGACGCGTGGCGGATGCGCTTTCGCGAATTGAAGCTGCGCAAGAATCCGGATTGCCCGGTTTGCGGCGAGCATCCGACGATCACAGAGCTGATCGATTACGAAGAATTCTGCGGAGTCAGACAACAGCCTCAGCCGGAAACACAAAATACTATGGAAGAGATCACCGCAACTGAATTGAAGCAACGGCTCGATAAGGGCGACGACATTCAAATCATCGACGTGCGCGAGCCGCACGAATACGAAATCGCGCAGATTCCCAACTCGCGTCTGATTCCGCTGGGCCAGGTGCTCGGGCGCATGAACGAGATCGATCCCGATCGCGAAACCGTCGTGCACTGCAAGATGGGCGGCCGCAGCGCGAAAGCAATCGAAGCGCTTAAGCGCACCGGTTTCACCGGGCACTTGATCAACCTCAAAGGCGGCATCACCGCCTGGTCCAACGAAGTCGATCCGAGCGTGCCGAAGTATTAAGTGTTTTCAGCGGAATCTCAAAACTTTAACTTTAAGTAGCTGGTAACCCCTTCGGCGCGAGCGGCAACGATCTCATCCGCACTCTAGTCGCGCTGAAGATCGCGTTTCCAAACGCGGGCGCTAATCCGACGATGGGAGTCTCGCCGGCGCCGGCTGACGGAACATGGTTTTCTCTGCCCGAGGGCGGTGGGAATATTCTTATAGGCGCCGTTCAGATGTCCGCGAAGGAGAAACGTGAATGAATCAAAGCACTCTCAAAATCATCGACAACCGCAATGGAAAGGAGTACGAGGTGCCCATCGAAAACGGAACCATCAAGGCGATGGACCTGCGCAAGATCAAACTCTCGGACGACGATTTTGGTTTGATGACTTACGATCCGGCCTTCATGAATACGGCGTCGTGCAAGAGCCGCATCACTTTCATCGACGGCGACAAAGGCATCCTGGAATATCGCGGATATCCAATCGAGCAACTGGCCGAAAAAAGCACTTACCTGGAGGTCGCCTATCTGCTGCTGCACGGCGAACTGCCTACTGAATCGCAACTGAAGGATTGGACCACGAACATCACTTACCACACCTTCATCAACGAGAACATCAAGAAAGTAATGGATGGATTCCACTACAACGCGCACCCGATGGGCGTGTTCGAAGCCACGCTGGGAGCGTTGTCGACCTTCTATCCGGACGCCAAAGAAATCTTTAATGAAGAGCTGCGCTGGAAACAGATCTACCGTTTGATCGCCAAGGTGCCCACGATTGCGGGGTTCGCTTATCGTCATCGGGTCGGGATGCAGTACTCATATCCTGATAACGATCTGAGTTATGAAGGCAATTTCCTGAACATGATGTTCAAGACCACGGAATTGAAATACCAGCCGGATCCGGTTCTGGAGCACGCGCTCAGCGTCTTGTTCATTCTGCATGCCGATCACGAACAGAATTGCAGCACCAACGCGATGCGCAGCATCGGCAGCGCGCACACCGATCCGTTCTCGGCGATGGGAGGCGCGGCCGCGGCCCTGTATGGGCCTTTGCACGGCGGCGCGAACGAAATGGTATTGCGCATGCTCAACGAGATTGGCTCGATCGACAAGGTGCCTGAATACATCAAGCGCGTGAAGGCCGGCGAGTTTCGCCTGATGGGATTCGGCCATCGGGTTTACAAAAACTATGATCCGCGCGCGCGCATAATCAAACAGGTTGCTTACCAGGTGTTCGAAGTGACCGGGAAAGATCCGCTGCTCGACATCGCGCTTGAACTGGAACGGATCGCTCTGGAAGACGAATACTTTGTGAAGCGCAAACTCTATCCGAACGTCGATTTCTATTCCGGAATAATTTATCGAGCGATGCGTTTTCCCGTCGATATGTTTCCGGTGCTGTTCGCGATTGCCCGGACTTCGGGTTGGCTGGCGCAGTGGGCCGAGATGCTCGACGATGCGGATCAGAAGATCGCGCGTCCACGCCAGATTTACCTGGGCCGGCGCACCCGGGATTATCTGCCAATGCCACGGCGCGAGGGCAAAACTGATGCGGCCAAGGTGTGACAACCGGCAACGCAATTTCGCCAAAATCCCCATCTCTTTTAATGATGAACTTGTCCGCGGCGATCAAAACATCAAAGCGCGAGTTCCGCCTGTTGTGAACGGCCCATCGTGAGCGCGGCTGCAGCCTCAACCCTTCTCGGTGTATCATTACGTCCTTGAAATTAAGCCCCTGAGGTAAATCTAATCGTGACCAAGAAGAGTGACGTGGCAGTCGAGAACGAACATAAGTGGGTTTATCTTTTTGAAGAAGGCAGCGGCGACAACAAATCATTGTTCGGCGGCAAAGGCGCCGGCCTTTGCGAGATGACGCAAGCCGGGCTGCCCGTCCCTCCCGGATTAATCGTAACCACTGAAGCCTGCAATGCTTATTACGAAAACGGCAAACAGTTCCCCGCGGGAATGTGGGAGCAGGTAAAAGACGCGCTCAAGGAAGTTGAGAAAAAAGTCGCCAAGCGTTTTGGCGGCGCGAAAAATCCGCTGCTGGTTTCGGTGCGATCCGGCGCCGCGTTTTCCATGCCGGGAATGATGGACACGGTTTTGAATCTCGGCCTGAACGAAGAGACGGTGCAGGGACTCGCCGAGCAAACCGGAGATCTGCGTTTCGCGCTCGATGCCTACCGGCGGTTCGCATCGCTGTTTGGCGAGATCGTGATGGGCGTGACGCACGACAAGTTCGAACGCGTGATGGATCGCTTCAAAGCGCAGACCAGCGGCGGACGCGACACGGATCTAAAAGCGGAAGAGCTGCGCGAGATCATCGCCGCCGAAAAAGAAATAATTCTGGCCGAGCAACATGCGATTCCCGACGACCCTTACGAGCAACTCCGCGTGGCAATCAAGGCGGTCTTCAATTCCTGGATGGGCCGCCGCGCGGTCGACTATCGACGCATCAATCGGATTCCCGATTCACTGGGAACGGCCGTCAATGTGCAGGCGATGGTTTTTGGCAACATGGGCAAAGACAGCGGCACCGGGGTCGCGTTCACGCGCAATCCCTCGACCGGAAAAAAGGAGTTGTACGGCGAATATCTTTTGAACGCGCAGGGCGAAGACGTCGTCGCCGGCATTCGCACGCCGAATCCGATCAGCCAACTCAGGAAAGAACTGCCGAAAGTCTACGAAGAGTTTTCCGCGATCACTCAACTACTCGAGAAACATTACCACGACATGCAGGATTGCGAGTTTACGATCGAGCGCGGCAAGCTGTGGATGTTGCAGACGCGGACCGGTAAGCGCACCGGCGCGGCCGCGGTGTGCATCGCGGTTGACATGACCGCGGAAGGTTTGATTGATCGCGCCACCGCCGTGGAACGCGTAACTCCGGAACAACTCGATCAGTTGCTGCACCCCACGGTCGATCCAAAAACAGATGCGCGCGTGTTGGCAACCGGCTTGCCGGCGAGTCCCGGCGCCGCGCACGGCAAAGTCGTTTTCAGTCCCGATGAAGCGGAAGAGATGGCGCGCGAAGGCGCGGAAGTGGTGCTGGTCAGACAGGAAACCAGCCCCGATGATTTTCACGGCATGGTGGCGGCCCAGGCGATCGTAACGGCGCGCGGCGGCATGACCAGTCACGCGGCCGTGGTAGCGCGCGGCATGGGCAAGACCTGCGTCAGCGGCGCCTCCGCGTTGGAAGTTGATTACAGTCAGCAGCAGTTCAGCGTGAACGGTGAAGTTGTAACCAAAGGTGAATGGATCACGGTTGACGGTTCCACGGGTCGAGTTTTCTTAGGCAAAGTGCCGACGATTCAACCTTCGCTCGGGCCCGATTTTTACGAGCTGATGAAGTGGGCCGACGGATTTCGCAGACTGAAAGTGCGCGCGAATGCTGACACGCCGCACGATGCGCGCGTGGCGCGGTCGATGGGCGCGGCGGGCATCGGGTTGTGTCGCACTGAGCACATGTTTTTTGGCGACAAGCGGCTGGCATCGATGCGCGAGATGATCCTTGCCGACGGCACCGGCGCGCGCGAAAAGGCGCTGGATAGCCTGCTGCCGCTGCAAAGAGGAGATTTCGTCGGCATCTTTCGCGAGATGGCCGGCTTTCCGGTGACCATTCGCCTGCTGGATCCGCCGCTCCATGAGTTTCTTCCCAATGTCGATGAATTGCTCGGAGAGTTATCAGAACTAAAAATGGCTCTGCGCCAGGCAAAGACGCTCGGCGACATGGACCACCTGCTCGACGAGATTGACGAAAAGCGGCAGTTGTTGCATCACGTCAATCGCATTCGCGAAACAAATCCGATGCTGGGTTTTCGCGGTTGTCGTCTGGGCCTGCTGTTTCCGGAAGTCACGCGCATGCAATGTCGCGCGATTTTTGAGGCCGCATGTCAGGTGAGCGGCGAACGCAAGAAAGTCACGCTCGAAATCATGGTGCCGCTTGTTTCCATCGCGGAAGAGCTGCGTCAGCAAGCTGAGTTGGTTCACGAAGTCGCGCGCCAGGTGATGGGCGAGCACGGCATGAAGCTCGAATACACCGTAGGTACGATGATCGAATTGCCGCGCGCGGCCCTGACCGCGCACAAGATTGCCGAGCACGCCGACTTCTTTTCCTTCGGCACAAACGATCTTACGCAAACAACGTTCGGTTTGAGCCGCGACGATTCGGGCCGGTTTTTGCCAGCTTACGTCGATCGAAAGATCCTTGCCGATGATCCTTTCCAGGTCCTGGATCACGAAGGCGTAGGAGAACTGGTTCGGCTGGGAGCCGAACGCGGTCGCAGCGTCAAACCGAATCTAAAGGTCGGCATTTGCGGCGAGCACGGCGGCGATCCTCGATCGATTGCCTTCTGCAACGAGATTGGGTTGGATTACGTAAGCTGCTCGCCGTATCGCGTGCCCGTCGCGCGGCTCGCCGCGGCGCAAGCAGCACTCGAAGCGCGCCGGGCCGCCGAGGCGGCCGCCGCCGCAGAAGTTGAGTCGCTTGAAGCGGTCGGTGCGATGCAGTAAAGTTTTTTGTCTCCTCCAGAAGTAACCAGCAGTACCCCCGGCAAGGAAGGGAAGGTTATGAAATTCCATCGCAAGGTGGCGCAGGGTTTTAGTTTCTGCGCCACGGTGTTCGCGATCCTCTTTACGATTTCCACCTGCGCGTTGGCCCAAACACCGACCGCGGGCGCGCCGGCTAAACCGAAACCATCACCGAGCCCTTCGCCAAAACCGTCGCTGGAGAAAAACCTCTTAAGGAATATTCTCCATGACCAGCGCGCGATCTGGCTCTCTCCGTTTAGCATCCATCACGACGACGTGAAATGGCTGGTGCCACTCGGCATCTCGACCGCTGTGCTGATTGGAACTGATCGGCGCACGTCGGCCGAATTGCTTGAGGGCGGAAGCCATCAAACTCGACTGAACGTGAGTCATGACATTTCGAAAGCTGCCTCTTACCCGAGCGTAATCGGCGCGGTCGCGGCGTTCTATTTGGTGGGGCGGGCGAAAAACGATCAACGGGCACGCGAAACAGGTTTGCTCGCCGCTGAAGCGCTCATCGACGGCAATCTCGTAGCCATGGGTTTGAAGCTGGCGACCCAACGGCCACGTCCAAACTCGGACAACGGTCGCGGACGCTTTCGAGCCGATGGCAGCTCGTTTCCGTCGGGCCATGCGATTAACGCCTGGGCGCTGGCATCCGTCGTCGCGCAGGAATACAAAGACCGGCCCCTGGTCAAATGGGGCATGTATGGGTTGGCCACGGCAGTCAGCGTGTCACGTTATACGGGACGCAGCCACTTCCTGTCCGACGTTTTGGTGGGGAGCGCGATCGGATATGGCATAGGTCGTTATGTCTATCATGAGCATCACGACAAGTCGTTAGACGGCGACCAGGACAATACGATAACGACCAGCTTGAGGAGATCGAAATTCTTTCCGATGATTGCGCCACAATACAGTCGCGTGGCCCGTGCCTATGGACTAACCCTGGCGTGGAGTTTTTAGATCGGGTCCACTTCAAACCTTCACAACTTAAATCGCGGCTATTTTTATTGACTTAGTTGCAAGTTGGGAATAGATTGATTTCCGCTTTCCCCTGAACGTCGATCTTACTTCGTGAGGAGCTATTGGAATGACAAAGAAAGTGTTTTTTGCTTTAGCGATAATCGCGGTGTTTTTCTTCGGCGGGTTGGTCTATGAATCGGCTTCTGCGGGGCAAAACACCAACAGCAGTACAACCACGTCTCCAAGTATGAACTCCGGCAGACATCACCGCAGATATCACCGGCGAGGGCGGCATCGTCGCGGCAGAATGGGCCGGATGCCCAAGAACTCGAATACCTAGATTTCGCTCGTCCATGATCTGTTGAGACAGGAAGAGGCCCCGGTTATCATCATGGGGCTTTCTTCTTTTTGGATGTAAAGTTGATATTGACGACTAAAGAAAAGGCTCAATCATGAAACTCACGAACACTTCGAAGCGATTTGCTCTAATCGGAAGCATTACTTTACTGCTCTGCCACTCGCTGGTTGCTCAGGAGAAGAAAATACCTGCGAAAGATGTTCCTGCTGCCGTAATCAAGGCTTTCAAAACCGCTTATCCAAACGCGACCATTCGCGGATATGCCCGCGAGAAAGAGAACGGCAAGACTTACTATGAAATTGAGAGTCGGGACGGCAAGACGGGCCGAGACGTTCTTTACAATCCCGACGGCACCGTCGCAGAGGTCGAGGAAACCATCGCGGCAAACGATTTGCCCGCGGCCGCTCAACAGATGATCCACGCGCGACATGCGAAAGCCGTGATCACTAAAGTTGAGAAGACAACAGTCGGAGACAAAGTCACCTACGAGATTTCTGCCAGACAGGGCCGGAGACGGTTCAGTCTGGAATTTGACTCGAGCGGCAAGGTGCTGAAGGGTAAGTAAGTCTGCTCTGAATAATGTGGCTTGGGCAACAATCCAAGCTGCTTCATTACTTCAGTCAATTAATGCCGGCATCATGACGTCCGGGTCCGTACGGTCGATGATTTTGTATATTTGTTCGAGCAGGTAGAGCGAGTTTTTGTAGGTGCGCTCCTCTTTCAGCTTGATCGCGTTGCGAGGTCCATCGATACTGATTAAGTGTTCCTTACCATTCAGCTTCGAACGAATTTTTAATTCAAAGTAACGACTGGAGCCCTGTTCCGGAGTCAACCCCGAAAGCCTTCTGGTTACCAGCAGATCTTTATCCCGCAACGCCCTCGTTAACGCCGCGAGATCTTCCGAATTCAGTTTGTACTCTTTCTTTACCGGCGGGCGCCGATTCGAATGCGCGCCTTGATGGCTTTCTTCGTAAACTAGAATATCTTCCTTTATTGTTAAGCTTGTCGTCGTCGAATTTGAGTCGCGGGTGTGTTCACCCGTGACCATCGTGACACTAAGATAGAACTCGCCGGCCGCCGTTTTTCCGAAGACTGAAACTGGCAACGCGGCCGTCAAGAGAATGAAGACAAGGCTTCGATACACGGTGATCACTGACCCAACTGATTTCCAATTTAGCGCCCGCATATAATGATGCCAGTCAGTTACAAAATCAAAGACTCCCGGTTTGAATGATGCCGCCGTGTTCGTTGTCAAGGACGTTTTGAGATAGAATCCATTCCCCCCTTACAAGTGCGGCTGAAACGAAACGGGAGCGGTACAGACTATGAATGTCATTACTGTCCGCCGCGCACGATCCTTGGCCAATTGTTAGGAGGCTCGCCATGAAAAACACTTCGCGACTATCTATGTTTCTTCTCGTAGCACTGATTATTGTGCTGGCCTCGATTTCAAAACCGCCGGTGCCAGTTTCCGCCGGCAGTACGACCCACGATCCGACCTGGTGGGACAAGTATCAGTTCATCCTGAACAATGGCGCGGATTCCGCGCCCGGGTCCACGAACTCCGTGAGCCTCGGTAGTAACGTCGACGTCTCGAACGAGTGTGGCCCGCAAAGCGAGACGTTTATCACTATCGATCCCAACAAGACGAAGGTGTTGGCTGCCGGGTCGAATGAGATTTTCAGGCTGCCAATGCGCGGATATTTTTCGACAAACGGCGGGACGAGTTGGGGCGGTGTTGACTTGCCTTTGCCGCCGCCGAAAACGAAGAGTGGTATTGACTTCGGCTCGGATCCCACCCTCGCATTCGATTCAAGCGGAAATCTTTTCTATGGATACATCGTGGTTTATTTCGCCGTCGGCAACGGAATTAATGGCACCGAAATGGCCGTGGCGCATTCGGTCGACGGCGGCAAGACTTACCCCGGCGTTACCTTCTTCGGATTCGAAAACGGCACCAACCATTTCAATGACAAGCCGATGATTACCGCCGACGCTAATGCCTCGAGTCCGTTCCGCGACAACGTCTACATTGCGTGGGACGCTGCGTCGGGCGGCTCGGTTGGCGGCGGTGTCAGGCTGGCGACATCGCGAGATCACGGAGCGACTTTTTCGATCGCGCGAGTTGATGATCCGAATGGTCCAGGCAAATCGATTGGCGCATCGCCCGCCGTAGGACCAGGCGGCGAAGTCTACGTTGCCTGGAACGATTTCCAGGCAAACGCGATCGTGTTCAATCGCTCACTTGACGGCGGACAGACGTGGGGATCACCGACGATTATTTCGACCAAGACAATTCCTTTTGACATTGGAATCCCCGCTGAATCCTTCCGCCGCGCTCTGGTTTATCCGTCGCTGGGCGTCGATCGCTCCAGCGGCCCCCACCGCGGCCGCATCTATTGCAGTTGGATGGATCTCACCACCGCGAATGTCACGGACATTTTCATTGCTTTTTCAGACAACGGCGGCGCCACCTGGACAGCGCCGGCGGCGGTGACGGATCAACTCTCATTCGCAGTCGATCGCTTCAATCACTGGATGTCGGTTGATCCGGTAACGGGCGATGTGAATGTCGCGTTTTACGACACCCGCAACGATACGACCGGCTTTCGCTATCAAACGGATTACTATCTCGCAAAATCCACCGACGGTAGCGCATCATTCGGCGCGGACGCTCGGGTAAGCACGGTCAGCTCAAACGAGCATGACTGTAACGGTTTGTTCCCGTGCCAGGGAATTAATTATGGGAACCAGCAGGGAGACTATGAGGGCCTGGTTTCGTTCGCCGGCATTTCTTATCCCATTTGGACCGACAGTCGTCGCCAACTTGATCCCGCCAGCGGTTGCCGGCGCCCATACCTGATGGAAGAAGTTTTTTCGGCGAAGGTGCGCTAATGCGAGAGTGGCGGCCTGCCTATCGGCATCATTTATTTTAGAATCACGAAATAAGAAATAAATTAGCAGGATTACGTGACGATTTTGGTTGTTTAGGGGGCCTGATTTGCTGGCGAGTAAGCTGACATATTTGACCTAATACCGTGAGCAGAGAAATCAAAGGAGGCTCTATGAAAAGGCTAATCGCCATTGTCTTGATCTTTCTGACGTTAAGCTTTGCGCTTCCGTCGGCTTCGGCCCAGGTTAGACGCCATCGGCGCTATCACCGTACTTTCTGGCAGAAGCATCGCGATAAGCTGACGGTGGCCGGGACCGGATTGGCCGGCGCCGGCATCGGCGGACTGGCCGGTGGCAAGAAAGGCGCGCTGATTGGCGCCGGAGCCGGAGCGGGCGCGGGAGCACTGTATACCTATAAGATTCGCAAGCGTCATCGTCATCGTCGCCGCGTGTAGGCACTGCGCGAATTCAGGATTTTAGAAGGACCAGACGAATCCAGAGAACAACGGCTACCGTTGCTCAATCGATCACGAATCCTTCCTCCATGACGACGAACTGTCGTCCGTTTATCGGCAGATCACGTGCCTGCGAGGCGAGCACCGCCTGGGCGATTTGCAGTTGGGCCATTAGCCGAAGCTCCGGACGTTCAAGTTGATCAGCCAGGGCCAACGCGCGATCAAAGTCGCGCTGCGCCAGGTAAGCGCAGCCCTGATCGAGATTGTTAATGTAATTTGCGAGTGTGCTCGGCCCGGGCATCATCCACTCACCCTCTTTCAAATATCGATTCTCGAAACCATCCAGGACGACCGCCGCGGCAATTAACTCGTTCGCTTTCGCGACCAGCGCTTGCATGATCGCAAAACTCTGATCGAGGTCAACTGCGGCATAACTGCTCGCGAGCTGCACATAAGCGTGCATCTCGGCAGAGTTCTGAGGCGGCGAAGGCAGGTACCCACGCGCTTCGTTAAGCAGATCCAGTGCGCCCTGCTTGTCACCTTTGCTAATAAGATTTGAAGCTAGCGGAATCAGGACCTGCACCTTGCGCTCTGGAGATTTGACGCGGGCCAGTCTTCGATGAGCTTCGGCGATCGGATTATCGTTGCTCGAGCGGCTCGCCAGTTGCTCGTCAAATTGATCGAGCATCTGGCGTCGCCGAATCGGATCGGGAACGAAGTCTGAAGCGATCTGGCGTGCCCGACTGACGTCGCCAGTCCAAAAAGCTTTCCAGGCGGCGTTCTGATAAAGCTGCTGATGCAATTCGGGAGGAAATTGTGGTATCAACCCCAGCACATCATCGGCAGTCTTGGCCCCATTCATTGCGAGGTACATTCTTGTTGCCGGATCAAACGAGCGTTCGATGTTTTTTGCCCACTGTTTCAACGCCGATGCGTTTCCGGGTCCATACTTTTCCAGCAGCGGCATGGCGGCATTGATCTGGAAAGTAAGACTTTGCGCGAGATTAATGCTGTTTTGACTGGCGGGTGTGATGGCCACCGTGGCGCTGGTCAATCTGGCGATGAGATCGCCATAAGTCTGTTCGTTGGCCTGAGGCGGATGAAATGACGATAGCAAGCCCCAGGCTGCATTCATCAGATTCTGATCTCTGAGATCCTCGTTCTTTATTTGCTCAACGATCTCGCTATAAAAAGCTTGCGCCGCTTTTGGATCTTTCTGCTGCACGTTCGTCAGCACGCTGGTCACGCCGTAGGTTACACCCTGATTGAGACTTGCACGCGCAAGTTCCAGCGCGCGTTTTGGATCGCGCGCCGCGATCAGCGCGGCCAGTTGCATTTCCATATTGGTCTCGTTGCCGGCGTACCAATCGAGTCGAGAGCCCTCGACCAGCGACAGGCGCGACTCGCGGAGAAATGACAAAGCCAGTTCCGGGTCATGCTGAGAAATGCGATTGACGATCTCTTGCCGCGACTGGTTGGTCCAGGAAATTTCCTGATAAGCCTGCTGATCGCTTAGGTCGATGCCTGCGAGCTGCGCCGCGATCTCCTTCGACACAGTCTTGAAGAGTTCGCGAGCGCGTTTTTCATCGCGGCTCCAGAGCAGATCGGCCACAGTTGATTCCGTGCGAATGCGATTCGTCGCCGAGTGAAGGTTGCTAACCTCTCCGGCGATCGCTTCCAGCAAATCGTAAGCTTTCTTTTCCGCCGCGGCGACAGCTTTCTCATCATCTGACGAACGAGCCACGAGACGTTGCGCCGAAGCAAATGAAGGGGAGGCCAAAAGGAAAACCGCGAGAAGAGTTAATCGCCACATACCGGTTCCTTTCTTCTGATAAGACTGCGGTCAAACGCCGGGAGACGCTATTGATTATCAATCATGGGAACGAACGGCGCGCCCGAGTCTTGCGCGCCCTTGAACTTGAACTGTCAGCATCAATTCTCAAGAAGCCTGTCCGTTCTGACTGTATAGGTGTTCCTTTGAAGCAGAAATCGCTGCGCGGGTTTCCTGACCTTTACTATGCGAATTTGCTGAAAGAATCGTACGGCTTTATGGCAAATGGATTCTCAGCGCGCGTGAGTTAACCACCTCAGGTGACGCAGGGACGATCGGAGCGCGAACCTCTCTGAGCGAGACCAGCAATAATTCAGCGTAATTGAATCAAAACGAAATCTCGCCTAGAATTGCACGCACAGGCAGCGCCGTATTTTCGCCTGAAAACCGGAACGGGGCCGTAGCTCAGCTGGGAGAGCGCATGAATGGCATTCATGAGGTCAGGGGTTCGATCCCCCTCGGCTCCACCAACGCAATTTTCAACGCCGCGAAGACCAACCGATCCGACTGGATCAAAACCACAAAGGATAAAATCGATGAACTCGATCAAGAAATCTTTACTGAACGTGTGCGCCATTCTTTCTGTGTCGCTGCTGCTCACCGGCGTTGGCCGGGCGCAGGAGTGGGTCGCTCGTCACGCCATGTCGCCCGCGCAGTTCCAGGCGACTTTTGACGATCTGAACAAGAAAGGATTCCGGCTGAAATGCATGAGCGGCTACGTCAGCGGAGGTGCTGAACAATACGCGGCTCTGTGGCTGAAGGAGGGCGGGCCCGCGTGGCAGGCGCGCAGCAGCCTGTCGGTAACGGAGTTTCAGAAGACGTTTGACGATCTTGGGAAGCAGGGGTATCGCCTCACTTGGGTGAGCGCGCACGAAGCGAACGGGGCAGTTCGTTACGAAGGTATCTGGGAACAGAAAGGCGGGCCGGCGTGGGAAGCGAAAGCGAATCTGACCGCGACTGAGTACCAGCAAGCTTTCGACTCGTACACGAAACAGGGTTATCGGCCGCTGCACGTTTGGGGATACACGAGCGCGGGCGCGGCGCGCTTCGCGGTCATCTTTGAAAAGTCGAATGGGCCCGCGTGGACCGCGCGACACAATCTGAACTCAGCTCAGTACCAGCAAGCATTCAACAATTACGCCAAGCAGGGTTATCGATTGAAAGAAGTGAGCGGATACAACGTCGGCGGCGCTGATTTCTATGCGGCGATTTGGGAGAAGACGAGCGGGCCGGTTGGATTCGCGAGACACGCAATTCCCGATGCATGGTATCAGAACGTCTTTGACAACATGTATTACCAGGGCTATCGACCGGTGTTCATTACGGCATTCACTTCCGGCGGCGCGGGAAAACTGAACGGTATTTGGGAAAATACGAACTTCACCGCCGCCGATCTTCAGTTTATAAATGCCCAGATGCAGGCTTACATGACCGCGAACAACGTCCCCGGAGCGGCGCTGGCGATCACGAAAAACGGCAAACTTGTCTATGCCGCCGGTTTCGGATATGCCAACAAAGAGACTGGAGAAGAGGCCGGGCCGACAAGTCTGTTTCGCATTGCCAGCGTGTCAAAGCCTTTCACCTCGGTTGCGATCATGAAGCTGATCGAAGCGGGAAAAGTCCACCTGACGGACAAGGTGTTTGGACCCGGCAGCATCCTCGGCGCGCAGTTTCCAACTCCGCCAGGCAATAAAAAGATCAACCAGATCACCGTGAAATATCTGCTCGAGCACGTTTCAGGCTTAAGCAATGCGGGTGGCGATCCGATGTTCATGAACTTGAACATGAATCACACGCAACTGATCAACTGGGTCCTGAACGATCCCGCGCACGCCATGACTCGGAACACGAACACTCAATTTGAGTATCTCAATTTTGGTTACTGTCTGTTGGGCCGAGTGATCGAGAAAACCAGCGGCAAAAGTTACGAGCAATACGTCAGGCAAAACGTGCTGGCGCCCAGCGGCGTTACCGATATGGTAATCGGCGCCAATACCGAAGCGGGACGAAAGCCGCGAGAGGTGAAGTATTATCCGGCCAGCGCTTATTCATTGAATGTCACGCGGTTTGACGCGCACGGAGGCTGGATTGCTTCCCCGATCGACATGGCGCGATTTGTTGTGCGCGTGGACGGCCTGCCGACGAAAAGCGATATCATTAGCGCCAACTCTCACACATTGATGTTGACCGACTCCGGCATCAAAGACGCGAATGGAAACGATCCGAACTATGGCTTTGGTTGGGGAACGCAACAGCAGTGGCACAACGGAGCGATGGACGGCACTGTTTCGTTCCTGCAAGTGCTGAATAACGGTTACGCGTATGCCGTAGTGGCCAACACAAGGCCCGCGAACGACGGCTTCGCCTTCAACATGGCAGGAGCTGTGCAGAAAATCATCGGCGGTGTTTCAAAATGGCCGACATACGATCTGTTCTGACTACCCGAAAAATGTGGCTACTTGGGCGCAGGCTTGGGATTAAGCGCTAACGATTCAGAACCCGGCGGAGGGCGAACCTGCACAGTTCCAGCCCGGGCTTCAGCCAGCACGTTTTCGTAAACCTGTTCGTATCTACCGACGGACAACTCAAGCGAATAACGTTCGATGATTCTTGCGCGCGCTGCTGCCCCGAGGGCGCGCCGGCGCTCCGGACTGATAGCTATTAACTCCTGCAGCGCAACCGCAAGCGCGACCGGGTCTTTAGCGGGAACAATGCGCCCGGTATCGGCAATGATCGTGGTTACATTGCTCACGTTCGTTGCCACACACGGCAGCCCTGCGGACATCGCTTCACCGACAACATTCGGAAACCCTTCGGCCCGAGATGAAGACGCCGCAATATCCAGCGCGGCCATGATCCGCGGCACGTCGCGGCGTTCGCCAAGCAAATGCACCAACTCACAAACTAAAGCGCCCAGACGCTGGTTACGATCGTCGATGTGAGTTCCGCAAAGAATAAATTGCGTCTGTGGAAAAACTTTAGTTATTAGCGCCGCAGCCCTGAGAAAAGTCTGGTGGTCTTTTGTCGGATGATAGCGCGCCACGAGTCCAATCAAGGGCGTATCGTTGGCGATCCCCAACTCAGACCGGATTTCGCGACGCCACTGCTGTGAAGGACGGAAAGTTTCGCTGTCAAAACCGTAGTCAAGGACGATACGCTTCCTGGTGTCGTAGCCAACCGCTTCGTGTTGCGCCGCGCTGAGCTCAGAAGGATAGATAATTCTAACGGGCAGATCCGACAATCGTGCACAGAATCGAATTACTGACGCGGTCGTCCATTTGTCATATTCGAAACCATAGAGTGACTGATGTACGCTCCAGAGAACACTGGGCTTGCGGCGAGCAAAAGAGGCCGCCACTTGGGCGGCCAGGTTTCCGTGGCACATCCAGCCATGAATCAGATCAGGGTCGAACTGCCAAACTGCTCTGAGCAAACGCCAAATGGAAAGTGGCCCGGGTAATGAACCCATTACACCCAGGTTGAAAACCGGGACGGCGAGATCGTCAATCTGTTTCTGTAATTCACCGCCGCTTCGCAGCGAAACTATTGCCGCAGAGAATCGGGATCGATCGGCGGCCCCAAGCAATTTGCAAAGTTTTGTTTCGGCGCCTCCGAGTTCAAGATCGGTGATAACGTGCAGGATTCTGGCGCGGCTCTCCAGTGGGGAATTGACACCTCGAACAGACAACCGAGAAAACTTTGTTCTTGCGATAGCCTCAGGAGTTGTCATACTCGATCTTGCCATGGAGCCTTTACTGCGTCTCAAGATAGCAAGCATAGCGGGAAAGTCAAACCCTTGCCTCGGCCGCGATTGAGTGAAAAATCTCAGCGAGCTTCAACGCATTTCTGCCGACTGAAAACCGCTCTTCAACTAAACGCCGGCCTGCCAGTCCCATTCGATTCGCCGTCTCGCGCTCATTAAAAAAAAGCGCCAGCCGTGCATACCAATCATCGCGAGTGCGAGCGGCAAGACCAACGTTATATTGGTCGATCAATTCGCGTCCGACACCAATTGGACTTACCACGGACGGAATGCCGACCGCCATGTACATGATCATCTTCAGGGCGCATTTTCCGCGCGACCACTGAGAGTCGGGAAGCGGCATCAGCCCGACATTCATTCGCTGCGCGAGCGAAACTTCATTCCCGGGCGACCACCGGGCAAACTGCCAACGTCGCGGAGGAATGCGCTTGAAAGCTGGTTTTCTATTGCAAACAATCAGTAAACGCGCGGCAGAATGGTCAGCGAGAAAATCCGCCAGCGGTTCTTCTATGTCGTAAAGAAACTCCAGGTTCGAGGAGCTTCCAGTCCAGCCAACAGTCCAGCTTGAGGGTCTTACTGATTGCTCCGGCCGCCATTTCGTCGTGTCGATCGAAGTCGGAATAATCCAAACTCGCGATCCCAGCGCGCGATAATGCTCGGCGATGAATTCATTGCCCGCAATCACACCGTCACAGAGAGAAGCGATTCGTTCAGAGAAACTCGGTCGGTTAATCCAGATCGCATCATCGATATCAATCAAGCGTTTTTTTCCAGCGAACCTTTCCAGCGAGACCCGCTCCGGAATCAGCTCGCGTTCAAACCACGCGATCGCGGACACTCGGGCGGCCAGAACACCGGACAAGCGCATTGGCAGTGCCGCTTGGCCCAGTCGCTTCGTCGTGTATTTATTTATGATCGGGTAATGCTCGTGTACTTCTATACCGAGGCTCTTTAGTGGCTCGATGTATTGCCTGACCCGGAAGCGGGCGGGCGGAGAATTTCTTCCGGAGGTTAGAGCGGCGACTTTGATCATCGCGGGTTATAGCAGGCGAATTCCATTTGTAGCTTCGGCGCGGTAGCATAGCAGGCCCCCTGTTTATTTTCATAACGTGACCGGAAAGACTTTCTGTCGATCATGCTGAGCCCCGACGCACGCGCTGCCTTAGTCATTGGCCACCCGGGACATGAACTGCGAGTATTTCATTGGCTCGAAGTGACGCAGCCCTCCGTGTTCGTGCTGACTGATGGTTCCGGACGCAGCGGTCGTTCTCGGCTGGCCTCGACCACGAGAATTCTCGAGCAGACGGGTGGGCGACCGGGCGCTTTTTATGGAAAGCTTTCGGACAGCGATGCTTATGCAGCGATTCTGAATCGGGATGCAGATCTTTTTGCGGATTGCGCGCGACAACTTGCGCGTCATTTCATGGATGAAAGAATCGACTATGTCGTTGGCGATGCGCTGGAAGGTTACAATCCCGTGCACGACTTATGCCGTCTGATCATCGGTCTCGCGGTTGAGATCGCAAATCGATCCGCGCGACTCAAGATCGCAAATTACGACTTTTCGCTGGCGGGGCACCCTATTGGACCGCCAGAGGCAAACGGGAGACAGGGCATTCGTTTGCAACTAGACGACGATTCAATGACCAGAAAATTGGCCGCGGCAGCCGGATACACTGAAATTGGTTTTGATGTTCAAGAAGCGATTGGCAAACATACTGTCGAAGCATTTCGAGTTGAATGTCTGCGTCCGGTGAGTAACTGCGATCGGGGCGATCGGTTCTTGATCGAGCCACCCTATTACGAACAATATGGCGCGCAACAAGTTGCCGCCGGGCACTACCGCGAGGTGATTCATTATCGGAAACACTTCTTAAGTCTGGCTTCGAGCCTTTGGCAGAACCTGGGAGTAGAAGGCTAAAGACTATTTGTGAAAGTGCTAATCACTAATAATGCACTGGCCGGTCACGGCGGTTCTGAGACATACGTGCGCGACGTGGCTAAGGCTTTGCTCAAGCGCGGTCACGAGCCGATCGTTTACAGCACATTGCTGGGAGAGGTGGCGCATGAGCTCAGCGCAGCTTCGATAACAGTTGTCGATGATCTGAACAGGTTAAAGACAACTCCGGACTTGATTCATGGTCATCATCACATGGAAACACTGACAGCTCTGCTGCATTTTGCCGGTGTGCCGGCAATCCAAATCTGTCATAGCCGGAGCCTCTGGCTGGAGATGCCGGTGCAGTTTCCGCGAATCCTGCGATATGTTGCGGTGGATCACACCTGCCGCGATCGTCTGAGAGCACACGGAATTCCCGAAGAGCGCATTCGAGTGCTGTTTAATTCCGTCGACCTGGAAAAGTTTCGGCGCCGATCGCATTCGCTGCCGCTGCGACCCGGGCGCGCGCTTGTCTTCAGTAATTACGCGGCAAAAAACACGCATCTTCGTTACATACGCGAGGCGTGCCAGCATGCGCGAATCGAGCTCGACGTCATTGGGCGGGGTGCAGATAATCCCAAGTCTCAACCCGAACGGCTGCTGGGCGATTACGACCTTGTGTTTGCCAAGGCCAGATGCGCTCTGGAGGCGATGGCCGTCGGGGCAGCGGTTATCCTCTGCGATGCAAGCGGCACCGGCCCAATGGTGGACACTAAGAATTTTGATGAGCTCCGTCCACTGAACTTCGGCGTTCAAACTCTGCGTGACTCGTTCGATATCAAAATCATTGCCCGCGAAATAAACCGTTACGATCCGCAAGATGCCGCTGCAGTATCGGCTATGGTTCGCGGCGTCGCCGGTCATGAAACGATGGTGGACCAGCTTGTCGACCTTTACCGGAAAGTGATCGAGGAATATCGGACCTTCGGCAACAGCGATATGGCTACCGAAGGTCGGGCGGCAGCTGCTTATCTCCGACAATTAAAACTGGATTTTGCCCGGCATGGCGCAGCTTCAATGCGCATGCGCGAGCGGGTAGAGCGTTTGCCTTTGGTTGGTAAACTGGGTGTTAAGCTGGCGCAACGGTTAACTCGACCTTGAAGAACGCCGGATCTGTTTACCAGCTAAACCGGCCACGAGGGCCCTTCCTCCGTCCTGAAAATGGATTCAACCGATTCAGCAGAACCGGCCGGAACTGCACGCCGCTGGTTATATGACTGGACTGCAGCGGCGTTTCTTTTCCTCGCCACCGCCACGGTCGTTGTCTGGCAAAACTCACGGCTGGGTGTTCTTTGGGATCTAAGCTATGTCCTCGAGAATTCTTATCGCATCTCTTGGGGTGATGTTCCTTACCGTGACTTTCCTTTTCCTTACCCGCCGCTCACATTTTTGATCCAGGCAGCGCTAATCAAACTTACCGGGCGAGTGTTCTGGCACACGACAGTTTATTGCGCTATGACGGGCGGTCTGGCCACCGTGCTCACGTGGAGAATTATTCTGAATGTCCTGCGCCGAAACGTCAGACGCGCACGTTTGATTGCTCTCCTGTTGAGCCTGCCATTGATTGTGCTGGGAATTTATTGCGTCTTTCCGCATCCCTTTTACGATCCTGATTGCACGCTGGCAATCCTTCTCAGCCTTCTGCTGCTGTGGCAACTCGAACGCGCGCAAGGATCTTCATGGAGAGCTTTTTTTACCGGCGCGACGCTGGTGATTCCTCTGTTCATCAAGCAGAACATTGGGTTGGCGTTTCTCGCGAGCGCGTTAATCGCGATCATTTTCTTAATAGCGATGGAGTGGTGGAAAGAACGTTCCGTCCGTCGACATGCATACGCGATTGGCGGGGCTCTTTTCGGATTGGCGCTGGCGTTAATTCTGATTCATTTCATTGCCGGCCTCGAAAATTATTGGCATTGGACGATTCAGTTTGCGGCAGCGCGGCGCGCGCCGTCGGGCAGCGACATGCTCGGCATCTATCAGGATCAGGTGCTGTGGTTGTGGCTGGGGATCTTCGTTATAGGCGTCGCGCTTTTTTGGTCTAGCCGGCAACACAACCGCAGACGGCTATTTCTGTCGGGCTTAATTTTGGCGGCGCCCTTTGCATGGCCCGCGTTTTATTTACTCCGCGATCAGGACGCGGCGGAAAGAGCCGACCGCCTGCTTCTACTCTGGCCGGTGCTGTTAATTATCTCGTTCATAGCAGCAGTCTTAAACATAAAACGCCGCCAGGGCATTGCGCTGCTGCTGCCATTCATTTTGATCGCCACGGTGCATGGCACGTTCATGTCACAGCAGCTTTGGGGTTCAACTTACGCGATCTGGCCGTTGTTTATGATTCTGTTTGCGACTACGATCGCCAACCTATCGATGCTGGCAGACGAATCGTCATCCTTAATGACGATGCCGCTGGTCGTAACGGTTGTAATCTCTCTGCTGATTTCAGGTTCGTTTTATGTCTGGTCGCACGAGCGTCTGGACTATTCAAATCTCTCCGATGGCGAAATGACGCGATCTACGCTGCCCCAGTTGAAAGGACTCTCAGTCCGCGGCCAGTGGATTTTGGATTTCGAAGAACTGGCGCGCTACACTGAACGCGAGATCCCTCGCGATGATGGATTGTTGTTGCTGCCGGGCGAGGATCTTTTCTACTACACAACCGGGCGCCATCCCCGCTTTCCGGCCCTGCTCTTTGACCGCACAACCAATCCTTATGGCCCTGAAGAAATTCTAAACCTCTGCCGGGAACGCAATATCCGCTGGGTGATCGTCAAGCAGGATCTTCAGTTGGAGGACGATCAGGTCGATCAAGAAAAGGACCGGATAACCGAAGTGTTGGAACAGGATTTCGAGCAGGTTCAGAGCCTTCGCAACTATGACATCTATCGCCGCGGCGAGCCGGACAATGACGACGGCGAAGATAAATAGTCGGCCCGCCCAAAAAATATCTCCATTCACGGCGGCTTCCGCTTTTTCCCTTGCGGCGTCTCCGCACCAACTAATCGACACGATCAATCACGATCTTTTATTTGAGGTTAGATGGAAACAACCGAGAAGCGCGAAAAATTGTAAGAATCTTGACGACTTCGCCGACGCGATAAACGATTCGATATGGCGGTTTATTAGTTCTCGAAGATCGTCGCGAGGACGCTCAGGTATACGCCGACCCATGAGCGGAAACCGCTCCAATCGATCAATCGCAGAAAGGATATCTTCGACGGTGAGTTGCGCGTAGTGTGGCGAGTCTCGCGCGATGAAGTCGTAAATGGCTTGAAGATCGTCAGCGGCTTGAGGAGTCCAACGAACGTTAGTCACTTTAAGAACCTGGCTTTGATTTCTTCATGCGCGATCGTTTCACCGTCAGACTGCTCGAGGCCGCGCTCAATTTTTGCAAGGAAGTAGAGACGCTCCATCGCATCTTCTACCGTCGCGTCGTCGGGTAACTCTTGAATGGCCTTAACGATTTCACTCTTAACTTGCGGTGTTTCCATGGTGCGTTTAGCGTAACATAATCCCCTCTTACGTAGATATGTCGAGATTGCCTTGCGGCCTGATTAGTAGTTAAGGTTGTCTTTGTTTTCTCAAAGGTTCACCAGGTCCTAAGCAAATTCAAGTTTGTTGCTTCACAACTCCCGCCGCATAACCGCTCATTACTTCTTTTCCATTTTGATTACGACAGACGAACTCTGTGCGCACGTTGGTATATTGTTCGGCGGGTTCGATCGCCATGATGGTCGCTTCACACTTAACCGTATCGCCGGCAAATACCGGACGATGAAACTGAAATTTCATTTCGCGAGCAATGAAATTCATATCGCCGCCGATTTTTGTCGGGACCGTCGCCGTGAGCAGACCATGCACCATCAACCGTCCCTGCTCGTCAGGGGTGACGTGATGCACACCCTGGTCGCCGGAAACCTGGTTGAAAAGCTGAATGTCCGCTTCGGTAAACGTTCGTTCCCAAGTGACCACATCACCTGTATTCATCGTTTCTGACCAGGCGTTCTAAAGATGCAGGACGACCTTCGCGATTGAGAAATAAATGATCAAGCCCGTCGCGTCGACCAGCGTCGTTATCAGGGGCGCTGAAAGCACTGCCGGATCGACGCCGAACCGCTCCGCGGCAATTGGAATCAGCGAGCCGACGGTCGTCGACCAGGTGCAAATCGCGAGTACAGTTAGCGAAACTGTGAATGCCAGCGGCGCATGCGCGCCCCACAACAGCGCCCGGCCAAACGCGACGCTGCCGATAAGTAAGCCAATCATGATGCCGGTGCTCATCTCGCGAAACAGAACACGACTGGCGTGTTTCAATCGAATCTCGCCCAGCGCGATGCTGCGAATGATCGTGGTCACAGTCTGCGATCCGGCGTTGCCGCCAGTGCCAATCAATAATGGGATGAAGAACGACAACGCGACTACTGCGGCCAACTCACTTTCGTAATAACGCAACACGGTGCCGGTGAAAGTTTCAGCCACAAACAGCAGCAGCAACCATCCGATGCGCTTGCGCACCACGCGCAGGATGGGATTATCGAAGTAAGGCTTGTCCAGCGCGCCCGGTTCGACCGCGGCCATACGCAAAAGATCTTCCGTCTGCTCTTCAACCAGAACATCGATAACATCGTCAACCGTAACGAAACCGACAACGCTTTCGTCTTTTTCCAAAACCGGCACCGCGAGCAAATTATATTTTGCGATCTTGACCGCGACCGCTTCCTGATCGTCCAGCGCATTTACCGTGACTGGCTTGCGGCGCATGACTTCGCTGACCGGCCGATCCAGCTCCGCCATCACCAAGTCGCGCAATGAAACCGCGCCGAGCAACTTTCCCGTCTTTGGCTCCATCACGTAGCACGCGTAGATCGATTCTTTCTCACGGGCAACTGCACGAATGTGTTTCAGGGCGTCACCCACCGTCATCGAGGGATCGAGCCGCACGAACTCAGTCGTCATAATGCCGCCGGCCGTGTGCGCGGGGTATTGCAAGAGTCCTTCGAGTTCCTTGCGCATCTCCGCGCTGAGCTTGGGCAGGATGCGGTGCCGTTCGTGCAGACCCATGCGTTGAATAATGTCGGTGCGTTCGTCGGCCGATAGGCCTTCGAGAATTTGCGCAACCCGCGACGGGTCCAATCGCTCGAGGATCGCCGCGCGACGGCGCATGGTGGGCTGATCGCATATTTCGATGGCCCGCGGCACCGGCAGCAGCGATACAACTGTCGCGGCTTCGGCCAACGTTAATTGATTTAGCAGCTCCGCCAAATCAGCCGCATCGAGATCGGCCAACTCAGCGCCGATGCCCACGACACTCTCATCAAGTCGCAGATGAATGCGTTCTAATAGTCGATGCAGATCTCTCTGTGGCACTGGTCACCTCCGCTTGCGATGAATGGATGTACGAGCCGGCGAACAGAAACGTACGCACTGAAAAGCCAATCATAACTGCGGCGAATCGGACGGCAAACACCGTGACCCAGGTAACGATTGAAATATTTCGAGAAAAGACTCTCTAATTGCCGCCGCCGTTTATCACGTATTCGATCGTATAACGACGAAGTTTGTCGCGATTCTGTTTGAGATAGGCCGGGTGGTCCTGAGAGATTCCTTCATCAGCCTGTGCCAATAAAACGTAGGCTTCAAGCAACCCTTCATCGTTTAGCTTTTTTAGTTTTGCCAGCGAAGGGCTCAAGTTCCTGGTTTTCTTATCCGACGTCGCAATGGTTATCACACTTCGCAGCGCATCGGCTTCCTCGGCCAAACTATGCCTGTAAGTTTTTTCATTAGGAAATGTTTGCGCGAATTTTTCTTTGTGCCAGATCGAGCGCGTTGTGCCATAAGAGATCCAGGCAAACGAGCCGTCATCTTTGCCGCCGAGCAGCGCACTGGCGTCGAGGTTGATCTTGGCATCGCCTTTTTCGTCAAAAGTTATGCTCGTCGGAATATCGATCCGCGGATGACCTATATTCGTTTTTGTTACCTGCGCCCACTGGACTAAACCGGCGCGCGCAAAGCGGCTATAGGGTTCTACAATAAAGGCCTCGACATAGCGGTCGCGCGCTGCATCCGTTTTGCCCTGCTTCATTAGGGGCGTCGCCGAATAGCGATAAGCGGTCTCCTTAAAGGAATCGATAGCGATCGCTTTTTGATACCAGACTTCGGCCTGGTTATAGTCGCCCTTTTGCAGGAAAACATCGCCGCAGAAAAGCGCCGCGAGGTAAAGCTTGGGATCGAGCTCCAGGGCCCTCTGATAGTCCCTGAGCGCCGCATCGAGGTTGCCTTTCGAAAAAGAGCTTTCGGCACTCACCATCAAAGCATTCGCTTCTACATTTTCTGAAAACGCGGCTCCCGCAGAACCGTCCGGCGGCAGGCTCTGAATCAAAGCATCCACTATGGGTTCTTGAATCCCCAACTCCTTCGCTTTAACAAAAGCTGCGCGCGCCCGAACGCGTAGATCTCTTCTTGGCTTTCCGTCATCGAGCGTATTTGCTTTCGCAAACAACGCAAATCCGAGATCAAAGACCATCCGCGCGTTTTGGGGTTCCGCGGCCACGATCTTTTCGAGCAACGGCAATGCCTCGGTTAATCTCTGCTGGTTGATCAGCGCCGTCGCTTGCTCTTTTAACTCAGCGATGTTTTCTCCGCTCTGGGCCTTTATGGCAGCGGAATATGAGATCGTTGACAAACAAAGCAGCGAGACAGACAGCCAGATGGTGCCCGTTCTCAATTTATGACGCGACATGATTAGCTCCTTATATAAAGTCTGCTCGGACTTGAGGACTTCCTTTTGCCGGCGACGGAGTCGATCAAAAAATGTCTCTACAAATTTTTAAGACCGAATTCTAACATTCATCTCCGTCAGCAGCTCTTTGCGAAATCAATAATCTTGAATACGGTCGTAAGGTTGCGCGTCGTTGCCAATACTCCGAGTTGTTTCTCGACAAAAGTGTTCGGAAAGCCAAACCGGCCGTCTTTCTTGCGGCGAGCCACGATGAACGCGGCGCGATCCGTCATATCGATCACGTCAAGATTCTCCGTCAATGATGTCAACGGCAACTTTTGTTTGCCCGCAGGTTTGCCGGCCAGGAACGAGACAAACAGCATGACATCTGAGCCCGGCTTGATTCGCTTGAATGAATTGCGGCTGACAATTTCATCGAATTCCGCGAGCGTCATCAAAATCACTGTGACCTCGTGGCTGAACTCCCGGCGAATGTTTTTCTCGATCCTTTTGGCGAGCGCGCTGGAATCTTTTTCCGCCGTTTCAAAAATCACATTACCGCTCTGAATGTAGGTTCTTACATTTCTCAACCCGGCTCGTGCCAAGACGCCGCGCAATGCTTCCATCTTGATCAACTTCCGGCCACCGACGTTGATCGCGCGCAGGAATGCGATGTAGCGGATCATTTCTGGCTTCACATTGCGCCTGATTCCCGGAGGAAACAAACTCACTCGCTATCCCGAATGGTCGGGGTTCTGTAGCGTCACATCTTCTCTCAACAATCCATAAAAACGCGCATCAAGGAATTCGCCGTCTTTGCATAAGTGTTTTCGAAAACGACCCTCCAGCTTAAAGCCGTTCTTTTCCAGCACTCGCGCCGAGGCGGCGTTCATTTCGAACACGTGCGCGGTCAAGCGGACCACCTGAAGTTCACGAAACGCATGCTCGACATAAGCTCTCACGGCATCGGTCATGATTCCTTGTCCCCAATAAGGCTTCGCCAGCCAATAGCCGATCTCCGCTCGATGCGTCGTGCCCGGCTCGAGGTTATCGGCGCTGACAATTCCGATCAGTTTGCCTTCGGCATCGCGAATAGCGAACGTAACCTCCTTGCCGCAATTTCGGGTGTGTTCCGCTCGCTTTTGAATCCATGAATCAGCGTGCGCCTCCAGATAGGGGTGCGGGATGTTCAGCGTGGTGTTATAGACGTCTCTTGATTGAAGATGTTCCAGCAACGCCGGCTTATCGTCCGGCTGCAGGCTCGAGAGATAAATTCCGTCGCGCAGCCTAATCTTGAATTTTGTCATGATGACTATGTGATTTCGAGTACGATTAACTTTCTGCAAGTGATCCGGAATTAATCCATAGAGGCAGACCGGCAGGATTGCTAACGCACGCGGTCCAAGCGAATCTCAAAAAGCCTGGGCCAGAGTTTGCCCGTAACTAACAACCGTCGCTGCGCGCCGTCGTAGGCGATCCCGTTAAGCACAGCTTCCGGGTCGGTAACTGTTCCCTTGGGCAATAACCCTGCCAGGTCAATCCAACCAAGCACCTCGCCAGAGTCCGGCGCGATTCGGGCAATGCGGTCAGAGTGCCACACGTTCGCGTAAACTTCCCCGTCAACGAACTCCAGTTCGTTCAAGTTGTTTACGGGCTTTCCGTGATCGCGCACCGTGACGCGCCCGGTTTCGTGGAAAGATTCGGGATCGAGGAATCGCAGAGTCGCGGATCCGTCGCTGAGAATCAGCCGGGAAGCGTCGTGCGTCAAACCCCAGCCTTCGCCCGAGTACGAGAATGTTTGCTTTACTCCAAACGTGGGAAGGTCATAAACGAAACCGACACCGGTTTCCCAGGTTAGCTGAACCAGTTTGCCGTGCCAGTCTGTCAGCCCCTCGGCAAAATATTTGGGCTCGAGGTCGTGCTGCTTTACGACCTGTCCCGTCTCCAACTGTACCTTCCGCAAGCTCGAATGCCCGTATAATCCCGCGCTCTCGAAGAGATACCCATCAATGAAAACCAGCCCTTGAGTATACGATCGCGAATCATGCGGGTACACGTTCACGACCTGGTATCCATATCGGACATCTGCGAGGTTCTCGGCCGCTGGTCCAGCTTTGTCGGGCGACCCGCACCGTATAAGTGCGAGGGCAATCAGCGAACTAGCTACAAAAAGCCGACTCATCATCCGGCGACCTCATTGGCTCAAATTGTCCTGCAATTTCTTCGGGGCAATTAAGCGCCACGCTTCGTTGATATGTAAAGCCAGTTCTTCATCGCTGACACGAGCCAGCTCGATGCCAACCCAGCCCCGCACCCCCACGTACGGCGGACGATAAAATTTTTCCGGGTCTTGTTCGATCAGCATTTCCTGAATGCCAATCGCTGCAGGTATGGTCACCGCCACATGACCGTCGTTGTGATGATTATTGGAAAACATGGCGAACACTTTTTTCTTGACGAACCAGGTTGGCTCGCCGTGCGACAGTTTTTCCGTCGTTTCAGGCAGCGCCATGCAAACGCGCCGCACGCGTTCGATCTGCTTCTCGCCCGCATTTTGCTTACGCGATCTTGATAATCGTTTCACTGGTTGTTCTCGGGCGCAAACAGCTTCACTTCCGGCGCATCTTCGGACAATTTGATCATCCGTTCAAATCTCAACCCAAGTTTATTTAGAACTCTGACCGAGGCATCGTTGTCCGGCGAAGTAATAGCCACAATCCGATCCAATCCCAAAACATCCCGGCCATGAGCCAGGACCGCCGCGGCTGATTCAAACGCATATCCGTGCTGCCAAAACTGCGGAAGAAAAGCAAAGCCAATATCGACATCCTCCAGAGTTTCCCGCTTCACCAAACCACAGATTCCAATCGGTTCACGGGTCACTTTCAACTCCGCCAGGTACAGTCCAAAGCTGAATCGTTCATAACTCGCCATCGGCCCATTCAAAACATAATTGCGCGCGTCGTCGAGCGTGCGCACACCTTTGTCGCCGATGTAACGCAGGAACGAAGGCTGGTTAAGCAGGTCGAGAATGAACTCGGCATCCTCGACCGACAGTCGACGAAGACTCAGGCGATCGGTTTCGAGAACCTTCATCGCTAAACAATACGAAACACAATGACGGCATGTCGAGTTCGGGTGAGACTTCGAGCGTGATGAGAGGTTGACTAATGTTAAGATTCCCCGCATGAGCCAGATCAATTCATCAGCCATCGGAAAGTTTCGGGCGTTGCACGAGTCGGGATGCTTCGTCCTGCCGAATCCGTGGGACGCTGGATCGGCAATTTATCTTGAACATCTTGGCTTCAAAGCCCTGGCCACGACGTCCGCGGGCTTCGCGTTCTCAAAAGGGTTGGCCGACGGGCCGGCGTCCGTTTCGCGCGACATGATGCTGGAACACTTCCGCGAAATCGCAGCGGCAACGTCATTGCCCGTGAATGCGGACTTTCAGAATGGTTACGGTGACGATCCAGATGTCGTCGCCGCGAACGTCGCGCGGTGCATTGCGACCGGCGTAGCCGGGCTATCGATCGAAGACACGACCGGCGATAGCGCGACGCCGCTGTATGATTTCGATTTGGCAGTTGCGCGCATTAAAGCCGCGCGCGCGACAATCGACGCAGCCACTGAGGCTGAGAGAAGTCGCGTGTTTCTCACCGCGCGTTGTGAAGCGTGGCTGGTTGGTGATCCAGATCCGCTTCGCACCGCGCTCGAGCGGCTGGTTGCATTTGCTGAAGCCGGCGCCGACTGTCTCTACGCTCCGGGCGTTGGCAAGACTGAAGAGATTTCTCAGATTGTCAAAGCCGTTACGCCAAAGCCGGTGAACGTTCTGGTCTCCAAATTCAACCACGAGCTTTCGCTTTCCCAACTTGCCGATCTCGGCGTTCGCCGCATTTCAGTAGGCTCTGCCCTGGCATGCGTCGCATGGAACTCTTTCATTCGCGCAGCGCAAAGCATCGCAGAGACTGGCTCATTCGGCGAATTGGCCGGCGCTGTTTCGTTCAGCGAGATCAATAGTCTCTTCCTTACTCGATTTAACTGATTCGCCAAACATCAATCGAATTCTGATACGAGCTCTGAGGCGGATTGCTGCTTTTGTGTCTTTGCGTCTATTCTCAGGCCCGTGAGAATCCTGCAGATCACTTCGGCGCGGGCCCTGGGCGGAGGCGAAACTCATTTCATCGATCTGGCCAAAGGCCTGCGCCGGCGCGGACACGAAGTATACGTGGCGCTGTCGCATGGCTCGCCCATCCGAGCCCAGCTTGGTTCAATCCCGGGCGACAACGTGTTGTCCCTGCCGCTGCGAAATGCTCTCGATGTGGCGAGCGCGCGCCAGCTCGGTCGTATCGTGGACGAGCGCGAGATCGAGATTATTCACGCGCACATGGCGCGCGACTATCCGCCGGCGGCATTCGCGGCGCGAATGAACAAGGAGGCGAAACTTGTAATCACGCGTCATGTTTTGTTTCCGATGAGCGGCCTGCACGCGGTCGCGCTTTCGAATGTCGCCCGCGTGATTGCCGTATCAGAGGCGGTCGCGCGCAAGTTGCGCGAGCAGCAGTTGTTCGCGCCGGAAAAAATTCTGGTGATTAGGAATGGCATCGATGCCGAGCGCTTCATTCACACCAGAGAGAACTTTGACCGCGCAGAGTTTTGCAAGCGATTACAACTTCCCATTACCGGGTTACTTGTAGGTACCGTTGGTGAGATCACCAAACTCAAAGGCCATGAAGACTTTGTGCGCGCGGCGGCGCTGATTTCTGCGCGCGTGCCGCGGGCCCATTTCATCATCGCGGGACAGGACGCGTCGCCCAAACACGAGCATGAAGCTTCCTTAACTCGGACAATCGAAGAGCTTAATCTTACCGATCGAGTTCAGCGGTTTGGCTGGTTCGACAATCTTGCCGAGCTGTATTCCGCGCTTGACGTTTTCGTGTCGGCTTCGCACAGCGAGTCGTTCGGCCTGGCGATCGTCGAAGCGATGGCCAGCAGTGTGCCGGTCGTTGCCACGGCGACTGAGGGCGCGCAGGAAACCATCGAGCAAGGCGTCAACGGCAGACTGGTCCCGATCGCAGACTCGGAAGCAATGGCCGCGGCGATAATCGGACTACTCGAAAATGCGGAGGAACGCAGGCGCCTGGGTCAGGCCGCCCAGGCACGAGCACGAAAGAGTTTTGGACTCGAAAGAATGATTGCAGAGACTGAACAAGTGTATCGGGAAGCGCTGACGAAAAGTTGAATCGAGGGCCGTCCAACTTTTCGACATCTTCTTCACAGGCCTCTTTGAAGATCAAAGTTTGTCGATCTTGGCTGCCAGCACAAAATCACTTTCAGTCAGACCGTCGATCTTGTGTGTCCAGATCGTAATTTCAGCTTTGCCCCAGCCAAAGCAAATATCAGGATGATGGCCCTGCTCTTCCGCCAGCTCTCCGACGCGGACTATAAAGTCCAGGGTGTCGCGAAAATTCTTGAACTGGTAATCCTTCTTCAGATGATGTTCGTCGATGACGCTCCATTCCTGAAGCTGGCGGGCGAATTCTTGTATCTCAGCGCCCTTCATCGGCGGGACGCCGCCCCGGCACGGCACGCACTCACGGCTCGCAAGATCGCTCATCGGCTGTCTCCTTATGACGGGCAGAACTCAACAAAGATTATCACACCCGCCGTCTCGCGCTGCTGACTTATTGCGTTTCCTCTGCGATAATTCGCACATCAGTACTACTTCAGCGCACTTTGATTCGGAAACGTAGCCCGATGAGCGAAGCCATGGACAAGGTGAGTTCTACTCGCGAGTTGCCGTTGTTTCCTTTGCCGGTGGTTCTGTTTCCCGGCATGCCAATGCCGCTTCATATTTTCGAACCTCGGTACCGCAAACTACTTTCCGACATTCGCGCCGGCGAAAACCTTTTTGGACTTTCTTATTTTGATTCCGGTTCGTCTGACAAGGATGTTCCACCCGCGGGACACATCGGCTGTGTCGCCGAAGTGACGGAAACGCAAGCGCTGCCTGACGGCCGATCAAATATTCTGACCGTGGGCATCGTTCGCTATCAGGTTACCGCCTACGTCGAGCGCGGTGATCCATACCTGGTCGCGCGCGTCGAATACTTCGAAGACGACGATGAAGATGAACAGAAATTGATTATGACTTCACGCGAAGTCGCCGGCCTGTTCATGCGCGTGGCCGGCGCTATCCGAATTCTGAACGATGAGCGCGGCAACCTGCCCGACATCAGCGATACCGAGCCGCAAAAACTCTCGTTCTTAGTGGCGGCGGCAATGGAGATTGAATCAGAGACAAAGCAAGAGCTGCTGGAGCTGCGCTCGACGCAGGAGCGTCTGCGTCGCCTGCGGGGTATGCTCAAGCGCGTGATCTCGAATTACGAAGAGCGCGCGCGTCTTCACACACTCGCGAAAGGCAACGGTCACGGCGGTAAGAAAATCGAGATCGAATAAGGTACAGAACCGTCTGCGGTAGCAGGCGGGTTAATTCTTTAGTCCTAATGGTGCCCGCTAACCAAGATCCAACTATCACCGTGCGTGTCCTCTTCTTCGGCGCTGCGCGAGATGCGATTGGACACGAGGAGATCGATCTCAAACTCAACTCAACCTCTAATGCTGCCAACTCACGTGAACAATTACTCGCCGCTTACCCGGCCTTGCGACGATTCGGAAATTCTCTGTTGCTCGCCGTAAACCAGGAGTACGCCCAACCGGATCGAGAAATCCACGATGGTGACGAGCTTGCAATTTTTCCGCCCGTCAGTGGCGGTGCGCAAGTTGGGAGCGCAGACACCCAGTCTGACTCAACGTCACCAAACGATTTCTTCGAATTAACGACAGCGCTGATCGATGTCGGCAAAGTGGCCCGGCGGGTGCTGCTGCCTGAATGCGGCGCGACTGTGACTCTTGACGGTTATGCGCGGGAATGGACCCGCGGTCGGCGCACGCTCTATTTGATTTACGAAGCTTACAAGCCGATGGCCCTGCGTGAAATGGAACGGCTGGGACGAGAGGCGCACGAGAAGTTCGGGATCGCTCACATCGGCATCGTTCATCGCACCGGCCGTTTAGAGATTGGCGAGACCAGTGTGGCCATCGCCGTCAGCGCCCCGCATCGCCGCGCCGCCTTTGAAGCGTGCGAGTGGGCCATACGCGAACTGAAACGCACCGTGCCGATTTGGAAGAAAGAAGTTTTCGAAGACGGCGAGGTTTGGGTGGAGTCAGAACCACCTGCGGTAGCAGGTGGGCCAGTCTCTTAATCCAAGGTGCAGGTCACGTATCTCAGTGCCCGCCCGCTACCGCAGGCGGTTCTGACTTCTAAGCCGGCGTCTCTTCAGTCTCCTCTTCGGAACTCGGCTCAACCAACGACGCGCTGGTCACCATGTCGCCTTCGTCGGTCTTGATCAGGCGCACGCCCTGCGCGCTGCGGCCGGTCTTGCGGATGTTGCCGGCGTCGATGCGAATCAGCTTTGCTTGCTGCGTAATAATCATGATTTCGGACTCTTCTTCCACCGGAAAGACAGCCACGACTTTGCCCGTCTTGTCCGTGGTCTTCATGTTGATGACGCCCTTGCCGCCGCGCGACTGCAAACGATAGGTCGAGATTGGCGTCTGCTTGCCATAGCCTCGTTCGGAAACGGAAAGCATTTTTTCCGAATCGTCAGCCGAAACGGCGCAGAGCGAAACTACGAAATCATCCTTGCGCAAATCGATGCCGCGGGTCCCGCGGGTGGCGCGTCCCATGGGCCGCGCGTTCTTTTCGTCGAACCGAATCGCGAAGCCGTTGTGCGTGGCGATGAAGATTCGTTTCGTGCCGTCGGTCAACACCACGTCAAGCAATTCGTCGCCTTCGTCGATGTTGATGGCAATGATCCCATTCGAGCGGATGTTCTGAAAATCGGAAAGCGCGGTTTTCTTGATCACGCCTTTGCGCGTGACCATCACCACATAGCGTCCTTCAGAGAATTCTTTCACCGGTACCACGCCGGCCAGTTTTCGATCTGAAGGAATCTGAATCAGATTCACGATGGCTTTGCCGCGCGACGCCGCGGCCGCGTCCGGGACCTCGTGCACCTTCATCTTGTAAACCAAACCATCGTCGGTGAAGATCATCAGGTAAGCATGGGTTGAAGCGATGAAAAGATGCTCGACAAAATCGTCATTCTTGGCCACGGCCCCAAACCGCCCCTTGCCACCGCGCCCCTGGCGAGAATAGGTGGTAATCGGCGTGCGCTTGATGTAGCCGTTCTTAGTGACAGTAATGGCGACGTCTTCATCGGCGATTAAATCCTCGATTGAATATTCAGTGCCTTCGTTGACGATCTCAGTTCGGCGGGCGTCGCCGAATTCCTTTTTCACTTCTTCAAGCTCGTTGATGATCACGCGGCGGAGCGATTGTTCGTTCGCGAGAATTTCCTCGAGCTCCGCGATCAGCTTGATAATCGATTCGTATTCTTCAACGATCTTCTGCCGCTCCAGCGCGGACAGCCGGCGCAGTTGCAAATCGAGAATCGCCTGTGCCTGGATTTCGGAAAATGCGAGCCGCTCCATCGCCTTCTTCAGCTTTGGCAAATACTTGTTTAGCGCCTCGCCCGACGGAACGCCTTTCCACGACTTCACTTCGCTGGTCGTCTTCAGATCGCCGGTCAGCCATTGGCGCGCTTCATCGACTGAACGCGAGTTGCGAATCAGCGTGACGATGTAATCCAGGGCATCGATTGCTTTAGTCAGGCCTTCCAGAATGTGGGCCCGCGCCCGGGCTTTGCGCAGATCATATTCAGTCCGGCGGCGCACGACTTCGCGGCGAAAGTCGACAAAAGCCTCGAGCATCTGTTTGAGATTGAGAACGCGCGGCTGACCGTTAACGATGGCCAGATTGATGACGCCGAACGACGATTGCATCGGCGTAAGTTTGAAAAGCTTGTTCAGCACCACCTGCGGCACCGCGTCGCGTTTCAACTCGACGACGATGCGCATGCCCTGCCGATCGGATTCATCGCGAACTTCAGCGATGCCTTCGAGCTTCTTTTCATTCGCGAGCTCTGCTATGCGCTCAATGAGTTTGGCTTTGTTTACCTGATAAGGAATTTCGGTGATGATGACGGCATCGCGCTCGTGCGTGCCGCGACCGATGCGATCGATGGACGCCTTCGCGCGCATTTGCAAAATTCCCCGGCCATAGAGATAAGAGTTGCGAATTTCTTCGCGCCCACAGATAAATCCGCCGGTTGGAAAATCCGGGCCGGTAACGATCTTGAGGAGTTTCTCAATTTTGATGTCCGGTTCGCGCAACAACGCTATGGTCGCGTCGACAACCTCAGTCAAGTTATGAGGCGCGATCTTGGTAGCCATGCCCACTGCGATTCCGTCCGATCCGTTAACCAGAAGATTAGGAATCCGGGTCGGCAGGACCACCGGCTCGCTGAGAGATTCGTCGTAGTTCGGCTGAGTATTAACAGTTTCTCTTTCAATGTCGGCGAGCACCTCGTTGGCGAGCCGCGCCATGCGCACTTCGGTGTAACGCATTGCCGCAGGCGCGTCGCCATCGACTGAACCAAAGTTACCCTGGCCATCAATCAGCGGATAGCGCATGGAAAAATCCTGCGCCATACGCACGATCGTATCGTAAACGGCCGTATCGCCGTGGGGATGATATTTACCGATCACATCGCCGACGACGCGCGCGCTTTTCTTGTATGCTTTGTTGTAGACATTGCCGAGCTCGTGCATGGCCCAAAGCACGCGACGATGCACGGGCTTCAATCCATCGCGCACGTCAGGCAGCGCGCGGCCGATGATCACCGACATGGCATAGTCCAGATAGGACCGCCGCATCTCGTCTTCAATATTGATATGATTTCGCTCAAGTGTTTCCATTAATCAAACCTTTCCATTACAATCCACGCCGCGCACTTTTTGCATATTCCGAAGCATTGTTCGGCATCATCACCGTTTTTATCTGACACAAATTTTAAACTGCCTCTTTGAGGATTTCCGACTTCCCTGAGCGGCCTTTTCATGCGGTCAATTTCGAAGCTTATTTTAACTTGAAAATAGCTCTTTTCGCAAGCCTGGTGACGACCATAAAGCCCAGTAAAATCAGAGTATTACAAGGCGAGGCCGAGGCTGAAACTCAAGCGGAATTGAGGCGTCAGAGATCCTGTTTGCCCGGCCTTTGTTTCCTCTTCAGGATGATATGAAGGGCGATGAAAAATCGCGTCGCATTCGCGAACGGATCGGGCTGACGATTCCGGTGCGAGTTCGCGGGCGTGACGGCCGTGAGACTGAGTGGACAGAGATGTCGCGCCTGGTCGACGTAACGCCGTTTGGCGCGCGACTCCGGCTCTCGCGGCCGACTGAAGTAGGACGTTTGCTGCACGTAACCCTGGCCATGCCAAGAACGATGCGCTGTTTTGATCATGTCGAAGATCAGTATCGGGTTTGGTCTCTGGTGCGTAATGTGAAATTGTTGACGCCATCCGATAAATCGAAAGCGCTGATGGAAGCAGGCGTGGCATTCGTAGGCAAGTATCCGCCCGCCAGCTTTCTGGCCGATCCAAGCCAGCGATACGAGATTGCGCGCGCTCAAACCAAATCCGGATTATGGGCTGTCCATGAAAATGCTGATCAGGTAATCACGGAATTTTCCGAAACGGATAAACGTCGCGCGACTCGCCATACCATTCCCATCGAAGTCACGATCGAAGTTTTCGGCGGCGAAGGTGATTCTCCGGTCCGCGAAAAAACCGTTACGGAAAATATTAGCCGCAATGGAGCGGCGGTTTTTACTTCGCTTGAGATTACCGCCGGTCGCTTTGTGAGAGTGACCAGCGAAGACCATAATCACTCTCTCGTCGCTTCAGTTCGCTCAAATCGTCGCGGTCCGGACGGAATCCGGCGTTTGCATCTGGAGTTTGTGGGCGCCGAATGGCCGCTGGAAGGAATCGAGTGAGCCCTGGCCTATGTTTGTTGATTCGAAAAAGGAGCGGCTAAAGAGTGTTTAAGTTTCCTCGCCAGGTTCTGTTGATTGAAATCGAGCGACACTGCGAGTTCCCGGATTGTGGCGCCAGAAATAGGATTGGTTTGACGAAACCGAAAGCTATTGAGTACCGTGGTTTTGAATGCATTCAATGTGAGCGTTGGAACGACGACGGTCTGCATTATGCAGACATGCCGGATTGGTGGGACGAGATCATGCCTCCAATCAACTAGTTTTCATAAACGTGCTCTCCGCGCTCGGCGTCCGTAGTTTAGAATGTGCCCTGACTGAACTCTCGAACGATTGCGTCTAAGGCCGTCGAACTTGAAAGAGACCAGCACCACTATCGAGCGCACAGGGAAACGCAATGGCGGGCGGCCTTATCCGCGAATGTTTCCTCAGTGGCTGCTCGACATGTTCCGTCCAGTCATCCGCCTTCTTTGCAAACTGCTCTGGCGGGCTCGATGGATCGGTACTGAAAATATTCCCGTCAATGGCAGCCTGATCGTGGCTGCGAATCACCAGACCTACATCGATCCTTTCTGGATTTCCTGTCCGATCAAACGGCCGGTTCGATATCTCGCCTGGGACGCAGCTTTCAATTGGCCGTTGGTGGGAACCCTCATGCGCCTGCTGGGCGCCTGGCCGCTGCAACTCGAGGGCACCGATCCGGCGCCGATTCGGCGCTCGATGCAGTGGTTGCGTGAAGGCGGTGCGGTGGTGATCTTTCCTGAGGGTGGTCGCGGCCACACCGACGGTTCGATGAAGAGATTTAAGCCGGGTGCTGTGCGCATGGCCCTCGAGACCGGAGCACCGATTCTTCCGGTGACCATTCGCGGCGGCAACCGAGTGTGGCCGTCAAACTATAGATTCCCGCGCCTGGAGCCAATCGAAATCGTTTATCACGCTCCCTTTCTGATCGAGCAATGCGAAGAAGAAGAGACGCGAGAGTGCGCGCGTCGTGAAACCGCGCGGCTGGCGGATATTGTTCAGGCAGGTCTCTCGGTGCCGGCAATAGACGATGGACGATAGATCTCTTCCAACGTCGATGGTCCGTGGTCAATCGTCCATCGTCTTCTAGATCGCCAGGACTCGCATCATCTGTTCATGCACCAGCTGGTTGCTCGCGAGAATCGGCGGATGGTAAATGCTGAACGGCGAGCCATCGTAATTTGAAACGCGGCCGCCGGCTTCTTCGATCATCAATACCCCGGCCGCCACGTCCCAGGCTTTCAAGCCTTCTTCCCAAAAACCGTCGAAGCGGCCGCAAGCCACATAAGCGAGATCGAGCGCCGCGGCTCCGTCGCGCCGGACCGCCTGAGCGTTCATGATGAAGTTGGCGAAGTGGCGCGCGAATTCGTTGCGCTCGCGCACGTCATAGGGAAAGCCGGTGCAAAGCAGCGCCCGATTAAGATTGTCGATTTGCGAGACTCGAATCCGTTTGCCATTAAGCGCCGCGCCCTGATCGCGCTCGGCCGTGAACATTTCATCGCGCATCGGATCGTAAATTACGCCGAGTTCAAGCTTGCCGTTGCGTTCCAGCGCCATCGAAACACAAAAGCACGGATATCCGTGCGCATAGTTTGTGGTGCCGTCGAGTGGATCGATGATCCATTTCCATTCGCTTTTCTGATCAGCCGAATTGGCGGACATTGTTTCGCCTGATTCCTCCGCCAGGATTGTATGCCGCGGATAAAATGTTCTGATGCGATCGATAATGAGTTTTTCCGAAGCCAGATCTGATTCGGTAAGCAATTCGATTTCGCCCTTGTTATGTATTTTCGAAATGCGGCCTAAGCGTTCGGCCACCAGGTGTCCTGCTTCACGCGCGGTTTGAATGGCGAAATTGAGCAAGTGTTATCTCGAAGGGTTGCGGCAAGTGAGTTGGTAGAACCAAATGAGGATAGCGCAATCCCGGATCGGCTGCGAGTTTGGTTGTCTTTAATGGCCGCCGCGGCGATCTTTTCGGGGGCGACGAACTTGGCGAAACGCGAAGCTTTTGGGCGGCGATCCTCAAAATTTCCTGTACTTGTTGATCCCAATAAGCCCAATTGTGATCGCCGGGAAGTTCGCGATACTCGTGTGAAATCTTTTTCTCGCGCAGCAGCGTCGCGAATTGTTGATTGAAATTTATGAGCAGATCTTCAGTGCCGCAGTCAAGATAAAAATATGGTAACCCGGCGATACTTTCCGGGGGGAGGCCGCGCGCGATTTCATAGATATCGTTTGCTTTGCGTGTTGCCGATCCGGCTGGGCCATATACGCTCAGCAAGGAGTCTCGAATCGCCGGTACGATCTTCAAATCGTCTTCGGTCCAGGTCGGCGCCGCCAGCGCTCCACTCAGGGAGCCCGCGAACGCAAACGTGTCAGGTGATTTCAAACCAAATTTCAACGCCCCGTAACCACCCATGGAGAGCCCGGCAATGCCGCGTCCGTAACGCGTTTCGATCGTGCGATAGCGTTTTTGCACGTCCGGAATTAATTCTTTGAGGATGTAGCTTTCATACTTATCGGCGGGTGCGGTCGCGCTGTCGGTGTACCAGCCATTGTTGCCCTCAGGCATAACTACAATCATTCGATACTGCGCTGCATAGTCAGCGACGTTCGTCTTGGTGATCCAATCGGAATAATGACCGAACAAGCCATGCAAAAGGTACAACACCGGATAGCGCGTCGCGGGCGAGGTCTCATAATCGCGCGGCAGAATGACGTTGTAAGGAAGCGTCCTGCCAAGCAAACCACTTTGAAATTGGATTGACTGTACCGGCTGGCGCTGCGCTGACGCATTGATCGCGAATAAAGCGCAGACCAGGAGTGTTACCAATAATCTTCGCGGTTTCATTTTCCGGATGTTTTCAGGGAAGTTGCGTTCACCAGAGCAGGACTCAACCGCCGATGAAGCTCATCGAGCGTGATGGCGCGACAAAGCCGGGATCGTTGATGAAGTGCCGCGGCTCTTTCTTCATCACCACGCCTTCGATGAAGTCGACGATCTCCGCGCGCGATGCGCCATCGCGAACCACGTCGCGCAAAGAATGTTCGACGGTTGAGAAAAGACAAGTGCGGATTTGGCCGTCGGCGGTAAGCCGGATGCGCGAACACGCGCCGCAGAACGCTTCCGTGACCGGTGCGATGATACCGATCTCTCCCGGAGCGCCATCGGCAAAACGAAAACGTGAGGCCGTTTCCGATCCGCGATAAACAGCGAGTGGCTCGAGCGGAAAACGTTTACTGATCCGTTCTCGAATCTCGCGGCCAGAGACAACATCATCGCGCGACCATTCGTGGCCCGAATCCAGCGGCATGAATTCAATGAAGCGCATCTTTACGTCGTGCTCACGCGCGAACTCGGCAAAGTCAGCCACCTCGTCTTCGTTGTGACCGCGCACGACGACGGCGTTGATCTTGATCGGCTGCAAACCTGCGGTCTTAGCTGCTTCAATTCCCTTGAGCACTCGATCCAGCACATCGACCCCAGTCATTTGCTTGAACACGTCGCGCTTCAAACTGTCCAGGCTGATCGTGATCCGATCGAGGCCCGCGTGCTTCAAGCCCTGCGCGCGGTCAGGAAGAAAATAACCGTTCGTCGTCAGCGCCAAATCTCGCAAACCTTTTGCCTTTAGCGCCGCCAGCTTGGCGATGATTACTTCGATGTCCTTGCGCATCATCGGCTCGCCGCCGGTTAGACGGATCTTTTCAATGCCCAGCTCGACGAGAATTTCGCAGACGTACTCGATCTCTTCGTACGAGAGCATCTGCTCTTTCGGGGCAATCGGCGGCTCGCCATGCGGCAGACAATAGAAGCAGCGAAAATTACACCGGTCAGTCAACGACACCCTCAGGTCGCGGATCGGGCGGTGGTAAGAGTCTTTGAGAGTTAGAGACATGATTGACGTTTCGACATGCATTTTACGCCGGCTTCAAGCGCGTTCCAACCTCACAGCACCCTGATGCGTTACGACTTCGGTTCAGCTTCCCTTAAGAAAGCTACCGGATCAAGGATCCTCAAATCTGGGAATCGAGATTGAAAGTTGCGACCTTCTTCCGTATCCCATCTCATCAGGTCGAGCAGATCGCGGTCGCGGGTAACCAGAAACCGAGCTCCGGTTTCAATCGCAAGGTTAAGATAAGGCTCGTCGCCAGGGTCACGTGGAAGTTCGAATCGCTTCGGTACGTTCCGAAACAGTTTGCCTTTCAACAGCAGCAACTCGATCAACCGGTCTGCTTTCTCTTCTGTTAGAGAGAAGGGAAACTCTGTCGCAAACTCGAGCGGGATAAAACATCACGCAACTCGGCCAAAATCTCAGGACTGACGGCGAGCAGGAAGCGGCCTTCTTCAAAATGTTCAAGACAAGTGGCTGCGGGACCAGATTGTTTGATGAGGCCTTGGAGAAAGACGACGCAATCGAAAACAGCGAGGGGCTCAGGCACGGCGCTGCTTTCTGACTTCCTTTACTGCGGATTCGATTCTGATATCCAGTTCTTCTTCCGACACACCCCTGGCGCGTATCTCTTCGCGCGCGTCCGCGAACAATTCTCGCAGCGACGGGGTCTCCGCGGCTCGCTTTAAGGCTTCAAGCGCAAATTGTTCCACATCCTTACCCTGCGCCCCAGCGCGCCCGGCAATCTTCTTTTCTAATTCGTCGGGAATTGTGATGGTAGTGCTCATAGTTATTACCTGCCTTAGCCAATGCTTCCGCGTTCATGCATCTCTTCGCGCGTAGGCCTTACTCCCACGCCAAAGTTCCTAGTCGCACCGAACAAGTCTGCCATGCGAGTTCGTGCATCAAGAATCGCATCATCGTCACCATTAATGGCTTCAAGATATTCGGTCACACGTTGATTGACATCCGTTTCCAAATCGGTAACCTTTAGCGAAGCGCGACGATAAAGCTCGTCGTCAATTTTGATCGAGATTTCTTTCATGGATTTAAGGTAGCGTTGAAATCGTGAACAGGTCAAGGGCGAGGGTTAGTGTCAGATAATGCGCTTCCAACGCTTGAATGCTCTTATGTCATCGGGTGTTAGTTCAAACCATTCACCTTCGCCGCGCTTGTCATTGAAGCGTCTATGCAATAGGCTTCGACGCCGACGGGATCGTCTGTCTCAATGCTATGAATCGTCTTTGGTGAGACGGGAATCTTAATTGCCAGTTCGCCTCCTCGGCGTCCAAGAGAATTCGTTCGGCCAATTTTGTAATGACGCCCGGATTTCATTAGATACACAAAGCCGGTGCTAATCTTTCGTTCGCCACTTCTGTCCGTTTCAGTAACTTTTTTCAATACTCTCGGTCTTTGGGCGTGTAGCGCCAGGACATCCTCAAAGCCGGGATTGCTCTCGCAATGAGCAACGACCTTCTCGATTAACTTCTCTTTACCACCAAAGCGGTCAAACAACTTGGCGCTTGGAAAAGAACTATCGCTCCTGGCCTTGCGTCGGATTTCTCCTGAAACCGGAAATCTACGCAATTCTCTAACTAGACTGATGTATCTCTCTATTATTATCTCGTCTTCGATCCGACTGGATAGTTGATTTGGAGAATAACCGCCTCCTCTAGAGCTTCATTCCAGCGCAACCAAATATAAGGATACCAATCCGAATACTTGATCCCGGTTTTGCGTTCAAAGACCAAACGGCCAGGGGGCTTACCTCCATGCTCACTCGCAATGCGGCGTATCTCACTAATGATCTGAGCCTTATCGATTTCCATTACTTCAATTTCATCGTCGCGCTACTACCGGCTTGATGATCTGCGCCAGCAAATCCGGCCGCGAAGAATCGCGCTCAAGATGCGGATAACGTTCGCCGCCATGATAGTTGATCTCGAATGCTTTCACGGAGGCGCCGTTGCGCAGTGTTAACTCGATTGGTTTAGTTGAACCCTTCGCGGCCCTGGTCGCTTCATGCAAAGCCTCGTTCGAATAGGCGCGGCCGTTGACGGCGATGATCTTCATGCCCGGCCCAATATCGGCCGTGTAAGCCGGCGTGCCGGGAACAACATCAGTAACGGCGCCTTCCTCTCCAATCGTTAAGCCGAGGGAATAACTGAAGTCCGCCCTCTTGTACGCTTCTTCGATCGCTTTTTGATAGTCGCTCTCGACATCGCTGAATACCAAACGCCAACCGCCATTCGCGATGCCGTCGAGCGGAGCGTGCGGATTGATTGAGTTCACCCGCGTCGTAAAGAAGGTGCGCCAGTCGTAAGGCGCGACTTCGTTCATGGTGTTGACTACATCGTCGAACGTGTAAGGCTTGACCATCGGCGGCCCGCTCGGCGCGCCGTGAAATCGTTTGCAGAAATCATCCAGCGAACGCGTGCCTTTTGTCTGCTGGCGAATGATCGTGTCAGCCTCGAGCCAGATCAATTCGCCTTCGTCATAGAAGTCCACACCGCGACGCCACGCCGCCCACGAATTTGCTGCGTTGTAGAGCAACTGCGCCGCCACGGTCGTATCGATCAACGGCCGCCACGTCCGTCCCGGATAACGGTCGAGATAAGCAGCGATACCCGCCAGATGCTCGCGCTGGTCCTCGGGCGTGCGCAGGCCCGTGCGGGCCGCGAGAATGCTGCCCAGGTATTCCGTCAATCCTTCGTAGACCCAGAGCAGCTCGCCTTTCATCGGTTGCTGATAATCCGGAGTCGCCAGACCCGCCGGGCGGCGATACTTCCCATTCCATGAGTGCACGAACTCATGCGGCAAAAGATCGGCATGCGCTTTTTTCAAGGGGTCATCGAGCAGCGTACGCTCGTCTACGCGATCGTCGCTCGATTCGTGATGCTCCAATCCGAAATGAGCAACGTTGTCACTGAGCGTGTAAAGAAAGTGGTAGTGCTGATAATGATGCGCGCCAAACAACGCGTTTGCTTCCAGCACCAGTTGTTTGTATTCGGCGATCTGTTCGGGACTCATTTGCAAGGCGGCGTCGCTGTCGCTGGCCATGTCGATCTCGAACGACGGCACTGGCTCACCGCCGGGCATCGCTGACATCCTTGCGCGCACATCGGCATCTGTTAGCGTGAGCACGCGAAAATGCGAGCCCGCGATAACCGGTGAATCCACCAGTGTGGTCAACGAGACCGGTTTGAAGAATATTTCGTTAACTCCAGCCGGTTTGTTCACCGTGGGACCGAGCGGCAGCGCTGTTCCGTAGTGCCAGCTTGCCGGCAGACGCAAACTTGCAGTGTAGGTTAAGTCGTCTGATCCGTAACCTTCCGGATAAAGCAACACCTGGTTCCAACTGATGACCGCGAGATTCGCCGTCGTAGATGCGGCCGACGAAAAACCTTCAACCGATGCCGGCAACAAAAAATCGAGCCTGACATCCAGTTTGCTGGCGCCTGAAGGCACTTCAAGATGAAAGGCATACATGTCCACATCATCACGCTGCCACGCGACTGCATTTCCCGCAGCGGTGAATTTCAATCCGGCGAGATCCGTGATCGGCCCGGTTGGCCCATGCTCTCCGGGAATCCACTTTGGATAGAACAGAGTCAGTGGCCCCGGCTTAACCGGAATTTCCAGTTGGGCATGCAGAATTTTTCGCGGCCCGTCAGTAGCATCGACGGCGATCGTGATTGGCGCCAGTCCGGACCCTTGCGCTGGAAATACACGCCCTGCGTTCGCGCGCGGGACCAGAAGAGTTGTCGGTAACCAAAGTTGTAAGGCGACAAAGACTGCAAGCCAAAGGAATCTTCTTGAAGAATGCTTCATCCCTGCTCCTTAAAAATTCAGGATTTGAAATTGATAAGTTACTCGGAATTCGGCGACCGGGTAAAGCGGGAGTTACTTCGCTCGCAAATAAAACCGTCCGTTCCAGCGATACACAACTCGGCGCAATTTGCGGCCGCCAGCGTCGATTCGTCCCCGCTCGCTCTGTTCGTATGCGCTGAAGCTTGGGCTGAGTCGCTTTCCGACGATTACCCTCAACTCGGCCGCGCTCTTGGGCAAACCTGAATCTTTCGGGTCAGCCATTAGCATGTCTGAATAAACTTCGTTTGTAAGCTTGGCGCCGTCTTTGAAAAGCTTCTTTGGCGCCGCCTTGTTGGTTCGTGGATCAATCTCGAAATAATACGAGACTAATGACGGAGGGAAACTGTTGGCGGTTGAGAGTTCAATGATCTGCCGGCCGTTCAACATCGCAGAATCGATGCCGACGGAATTGGCAACCCGGGAATAGTAACCATTCAGCAGTTGCGTCACGAACACCCGCGCGCCTTTGCGATAGAGCAGAAACGCATTAGCGCCGTTGAAGCCCGTTTGATAACAAGGGTCGGAAAGCAGCACGAGGCGCATTTCGCGATTTCCTACGAGTGAAAACTGATAATCACCCTGTCTCCACTTTTCCTTTTCTTCATCACTGAGCACGCCCGCGCCACCATGAACCTGGCACGCGTTCAAGTCGTCAACATTGGCTTGCCACCACGCGGCCTCAGAAAACGCCCTGAGATCATTTGCGACGCTCTCGAGCGCCGCGATTCTTGCCGGCAGTTTCAGAATTTTGTCGTCAGAATCGTTCAATTGTTCGGGGCAGTCATATTCAAGCTTCGGCGGCGGTTTGAATGCGGCGAAGGCTGGCGAGCTGCAAATTGGAACTAAATTTTTCTGTTGCGCCTGACATCTGCTTGATGTGCTAACCAGGAGAAAAACGATAACGGCGACTATTGCGTTGAGATTCTTCATGCCGCCCCTTCCCATTGCGATCAATAGCCGAGCGCCGCATTCGACATGAACGCGGACGATGGCAGACGCTTTTGCGTGCCCGGTATTTTTATCGTGCGTTTCAGAACGAAATCGAACAACAGAGGATTGTAATCGTAAATTTCATTCAGACAAGCGCGCTCGTCGCTCGTGATATAGCCGCGCTTCATCAGAGCACCAGTCCTGATCAAAATATTGATTGCCGGCAACGGATAGTCGCTGCCGTTTACCAGGCGTTCATGCAGATCTTCGCGCTCCAGGATCGTCGTCAACGGTCTGCCGATGCGGATCGTCGAGATCTTCATTGTCGCCCAGCCCGGCGCAGTGCGCCACGATCACTTTCACGCCCCGGCCCAATGCGCGCCGCAGCAACAGCGGACTGCCCAGCTTCTGATCTTCTTCCGCTTCGACGGCTTTTTCTTCACCGCCGTGACTCAACAAGACAAGATCGAGTTCTTTCATCTTCTGATAGAACGGATCGCAAAGCTCGTCAGAAGGATCGATCCCCATCGCGTTAGGTAACCACTTGACCATGCGCGCGCCGCTCTGTGTGCCACGTTCTAATTCTTCGAGAGCGTCGGAACGATATGGATTGACGGAAATTACCGGCTCGAAAAGATCGGGATACTGTTCGGCGATTGCGAACACGTAATCATTCGGCACGTAGAACTCGGTCTTGGCCAGGTTCGGAGTGCCATCGCGATGGTAATTCTTGTCGAACGCCAACAGACGATACTTGCCGTGGCCTTCGATGTTTGTGACCAGACGTACGAGACGCTCGACAACTTCTTCGTCGGCGTGCTCGACATCCGTGACCGCGCCGGCGCTCATATAAACTTTGAATTTGATGCGATGAAACGGATGACGCCAAGTGAGCATCTTCGGATTGACGAACGCGCCGGTGCCGCCACTGCCAACTCCCGCGATGTGAGTGTGATAGTCAACCAGCTTGGCGGGATCCATGTCGTCGAATGCACGTTTGATTAGATCCGCAGATTTAGTGCTGATGTTCGCTTTCAGTTCTGCGGGTTTGTGGGTGAACGCGCCGCCGATATGATGAATGAGGCACATGATTCAGCCGCGGCCCGATGTGTGTTCTCTTTTTCTCTGTGTCCTCTGAGGTGAAAATGAATTCGATCACTCAAATTCTTTCCGAAAATGCTCAAACTGTTCACGCAGTTGCTCGACCTCGACGGAGAGTTTTTCAACTCGCTCTTCAAGTTTTGCGACCGTTTTGGAATCACTCGCTCGGTGTGTCGTCTTGCGTGCTGGTTGATCTTCCGCAAGTTGCTCAATCCTGACTTCGCCGCCAAGCAGATGCGCGAACCGGGCCTCTTTCTGACCTGCCTGTCGCGGCAATTTTGCCACCAGCGGTTCAGCCTCTTTCGTGCTCAATGAATGAAGAGTCTGTTCAACTTCCTCCAGTCCGGAAAATTCGTACAGTCGCGAACCGCGCGTGCGAATTTCGCCGACGGTCTGCGCGCCGCTGAGCATCAAGACGCACATCACCGCTAATTCTGGCGGACTAAGCTGAAAAATTTCCGGCATCACGTGTTTGAATTTCGGCACGCGACTGGTGCTGCCATGAAAAACGTACGCGAGATTCTTTTCCCGCAAAGTATCGAGCGCCTGCTCGACCTCAGCTTCGGCAAAAGTCGTTACTGGATTGCGATTGTTCTTCTGGTTGCAAGCAAGCGTAAGTGCATTCAATGTCAGTGGATAATATTCCGGCGTCGTGATCTGTTTTTCGATCAGGGCGGCGAGAACGCGAACCTCAGTTTCAGTAAGGGTTGGCACGCGGGGATTATACTACGCAATTTGGAAAGGGTTTTTTCGGCTACACCGCTCGATGAAGTTGGCGGCTATGCCATCTGATGTGCGGAAGGCCTGTGGCCTTCCGGGTTGCGGTTGATGATTCATTCGGGCTACCGGTCATAGAGTTCCGAAAAGGGCGTAGCGAACATGCGTTGTGAACTTAATATGTTCAAATTGGCAAGGGCCGGGAAACCAGACTCCGCTAAAATCCAACTGGTTGGCCTTTAGCTTTCTCCGGAGCGCTTCCCAGAATTGTGATTTGTTGCCGGGAAAGTGGAGCACGCAGTATCGCTTGTCTTCGTGTTCCTTATAGAAAGGTTCTCCAGCACATGCGGAACGCATCGACTCTTCGCAGTCGCAAACAAAATCGGATTCGGGTTCTGACGTGAGTGAGGCTGACATAGCGGTTAGCTCAATCTCAAGCGTTTCATGATTATCGCCTTCTTATACCTCACTTTTTTCAAGATTGTCACTCATAGTCTGTAGACAAACCTGACGCGCTCTGTTTCTATTGCCTGTCATCAACAAGAAACGCAAACGAAAGATTCAAACATCGCTGGTGTGTCCGCGGCATTCGTTTTATTTCGTCCCGGAGGGACGTCATATTTATAGCCACCTACGAACCATCGAACCCAATGAGCCCATTTATGGGCGACAGAAAGATGATGTCGCTCCGCTGGAGCTTGGGTCTGTGGGTTGATCGGATTCTATAAATATTTCGCCACTACGTGGCTATGCAGCTTCGATACATAGAAAATGGCTACCCACCACGTCAGGAAGAAGCGAAGAGTCGGTGCCGCAAAGCGCTTGCGAAGCCCTAATCCTGACCATCTGGCGCTACCTCAAGACGAGATCCGACTACTAGTCGCGCGCTCGACTACCCGATACAAGATCGAGCCGTTCGTGAGGCAGATGATGCGAGTGATGGACAACATCAAGGCGAGCAGAGTTCAAAGAGTGACGAGCATAACTGCCTCGCGACGAGATCAATCACGAGCGATGCTGATAACCGCAATAGCAAATGCTGCCAGAGAAGGGAAGACATTGGCAGCGCACGAGACAGCGTTTCTCGCGGCACTTTACGCCTACGAAAATACTCTCGATCATCTGCGCGCGTTTCTTGGTTATCTAAGCGGCTTTAGAAGACACGACAGGAAGCGGGATGCTTCTCGAATGAAGGTGAAAATCAAAGAATCTCCCACGCGGGAAGTTGCCGGTAAACCTTAATACTATCGAAAAGAAAAGTGTTTTCGGACTTCGGAAGTTTATCCCGAATCACGCTACAGCGGTACTCATAGATTCCGTCTCCCGCGTAATGACAGTTTATGTTGAAGTCCTTGTAGGTTGCCTTCAATTCCTGCGCCCGCACTATCCTCTGACCTAGTATGATCATGCTTTGCTCTTTCGCAAAAGGCGTTCTGACTACATCCAGAACAATAACCGTGTCATGTGGTAAAGGGGGACCCTTTGAGGAGAAATCAAAATTACTCAGACAACGAATCCGAAAAGTAACTTTGTAAGAGCCAGGCTTTCCAAAATCATTCGTGTAGGGACCGTAGATTGTATGCTCGCGTCGCGGTTCAATCCTGTCGTTACTGTAAGCCCATGCTTGATTATTACTTGCACTCTCATCAGGGAATCTCTTCCCCCAGCTTTTTCGCAAACAACCCGGATCTGTATTTTCATCTCCGCAATCGTACTCGGCCAGCGGTTTTCTCTCAGCTTGCAACTTGCGCACTAGCCTAATCCCGCTACGAAGAATCGAAACGCCGAGAGCCCCACTAATGACTGACACTAATATTGTGATTTCTTGTCCCATGGTAATTGAAGATGTCCAATAAGCTGGCTAAAACTCGGGGTGTCTTGAGTATTTAGCGCTCTCTCTGTGGAGAGGCGCCCTGCTAGAGCAAAGTATCCTTCAACATCATGTGTGGTGCAAGGCTGAATAGTTTAGTGGGAGAAGGAGGGGCGCAGCCCCAAATCACTGTAGAGTGCGCGCGGAAAGTCGGAGACTTTCCGCACATCGGGCGGCAAAGTCGCAAATCAGCGCATAAATTTGCGGCGGATGGCGAAAGACGTACCATGGTGTAATCGTGATCGAGAGCCATTCCGAAATCGAAGTCTGATTAGCTGCCGCCTTTGGCGCTCACCGAACCGACGCCGCTGACATTCTTGTTTACGGTCTTTGGGTTGCCGCTGTAAGTCACGCGGCCCACTCCCGAAACATTCACGTCCAATTGCTCTGTGGCATAAACATCGACGCTGGCGGCGCCGCTGATGCTGACCTCCGCCTTTTCCGCGTGCAAATCGCTGGTGTCGATCTTTCCGGCGCCCGAGGTTTCGATCTTGACGCTTTTGGTCTGACCGGCGGCGTTGAGAGATGTGGCGCCCATCGAATGAATTTCGAAGGCGTCATTTTTCAGGTTCGAAACTTGAACCTTACCCGCGCCATTGTTGGCGATGCTCTCGAGGCTCGGTAACGCAATGCGCACCGAAACAGGCTGGCGCGCGCTGTAGGCTTTAGGGCTGCCGATATGCAAGACGCCGTCTCGGACTTCGGTTTTGATCAGCGGCAGGATGTTGTCATCGCCTTCGATCTCTACGCTCAGGGGTTTCTGGCAAGTCACTTGGATCTCGAAAGCGCCGTCGGATTCGATCGATTTGAAGGTCACGAGATCTCTCTTCTCAGTTTTGCGGACGCCGGAGCCCTGCACACCTCCTCCGACAAAATGACAGCCGCAAAACATCAACGCGAGTGCGCCGGTGAGTATCGAAACAAGCACGAACTTTTTCATATCATTCCTCCTGAGATTCCGTTTGTGATTGCGCAGACTCTGCTTTGAATCTCGAAGTCATTCAAAACGATCGGTAAGATCGGCGGTCAGCTATCTTAATCTATTCACTTGAGACTCCGTAACCTACCGGTGAATGTGGTAGTGGCCTAATTTACTTTGTCCTTCTTAGTCTCGCCGTTCTCGCTCTGTTCTTTCCACTTTTCGTTAATTCTTCTCAATTCAGCGACGCCGTAATCAGGACGAAAGCCGACTATGGTTTGATCGTAGCGAAAGACGTATTCGATAGGGTACTCCCGACCAGCCAAGTCCTCATACGTCCCCTTACCATGAATCATGAAGAATTCCTTCGTATCATTTACCGCTCGGTTATAAAAGTCTTGATCGATGGTAATGGCGTCCGCTGGCGCTCCCTGGAGAAGCATTCTGTCGCCTACGGCCAAGAACGATATGAAATTTGGTCGCGCCCACCTTTTGTCATCACCAAAACCAAAAGGGTAGGCAAACCCTGCTTGTGCGGCAATTTGCAGAGTTACGCTGATATTTTGAGCCGGAGTCCGGCCCTTGTTTGTGATGACGATAGTAGGACTCAAAGGTATGTTCGGGCCAAGATTATAGATGTTCGCAGATTCAACCACGATGACGGGCCGCTCGGTGAGGTCAAAGATGCGTCGGGTTTCGGAAAGAGTCTCACGCATTACCTCTGCTTGGGTTCCCGCGTGATCGGCCTGCCGTTCCATTGCGACCAATTGCCCTTGCATAGCTTCTACCGCTTGTTTGTTATGTTCGACCAAGTGACGGGTTTCCGAGAGTCCGGCTTTCATTACCCGCAATTGCCAGCCGTATATGCCAGCCTGTATCGCTATGGCGACAAGAATAAGAAGCTGAAGAATAACAAGTGGATCAGACCAGTGTGCGGAATTGCTCTGATTGTCTTGTCCGTTGTTCCCGGCTTGCCCGGCATTCTGCTGTGGTATCGCGCTCGGTTCGCTCTGAGCGGCTTGTTGTTGTGCGTTAGCGGGAGTCTCGCTTTTGGCGGGACTCTGTTGGCTCTGTCCGAACCAGAGGCAGAGTAAGACAAGTAGAAACATGGCTAGACATTACATCATGTTTTGCGTAACACGACAAATCGTAGTAGGCTTGCGGCAATGTCGCCTAAGAACCATCTGCGGGCCTTTCGGTCATACCTCTATGCGCTCGTACACGATGGGGTGGCTCTCATGAGCGGCATCGCTTCCGTCATCCTTGGCTGGTGGTTTGCCTACCATCCGCCGACGAACGACAAATTAAAGGCGCTTTTGTGGCTCACAACCGCGATCTGCTTTGTAATTGCTTCTTACAGAGTTTGGCTCAAAGCACACAAAGCACAAGCCGATGCAGAAGCGAGACTCGGACGCCCGTTATTGACCGGTTTCTTTCAGGACATATCCACATCTTACATTTACGACGAGGCTTACAATCAAAACCCTCTAGGGTTTGGCGGGAAAATTCTTGGATCAAAATACGCAATTACAGTACGCATCATGAACGAGAGCCCCGTGCCGACCACCTTGCACAATTTCAGTTTGCTAGTTGAGTCACAAGGCAAGCAGTGCGTTGCTCAATATCCGGCAGAAGAATGGATTCCACCTCCGCAGACATGGCGACCTAAGTGGCTGATGAAACAAGAATCCAAACTACCGCCGCAGCTTGTTACATTGCTAGGTTCAGATAAGACGATAACCCAAGGCGTTGGTATTGACGGCATTCTCGTTTTTGATCTGCCGGGATGGGGAATCGACACCGAGACGTCCCTTCCCGATCCGCCAGCCAGCGAAGAAGGAGTCCCGATCTTCTTGACATTGGCTATTGAAGACGCTTGGGGCGCGAAACACATAATCAAAGACCGATGGGGGCCACCGCCGCCCCCGTCACGCAGACTGAATCCTGACAGATATTATTTTAAGCGTAATACGAAATAATGCCTTGACATTCTCGATATTTCGTATTACACTTAAAGCCATAGTAAAGGAGATATTCGCCCTATGGCAAACGTCCTAAACAAAGACAAGCAGATCGCGGTAATCAGCGGACTAGCTGAGGGCGCAAGCATGAGAGCTTTAACGCGAATGACGGGCATACATCGTGACACGATCTGTCGGTTAGGCGTTCGCATCGGGCAAGGCTGCGCGAAGCTGTTAGACCAGAAAATGCGCAATCTGGATTGCCACTATCTCCAGCTTGACGAGGTTTGGGGATTTATCGGCAAGAAGGAAAAGCACGTCCAACCGCAAGACGATCCTACGCTTGGAGATGTTTGGACGTTCTGCGCGATTGACTCCGAAACCAAAGTCGTTCCCTCATTCAAAGTCGGAAAGCGCGACCATAAAACTGCTAACGCATTCTTGGCCGATATAGCCTCTCGCCTTCGCAGCCGTCCGCAGATTTCAACCGATGGCCTTCGCGCCTATATCGAAGCGGTAGAGAATGCTTTCGGAATGGACGCTGACTACGGAATGATCATCAAGAACTATGGCGCTGACACTGGCGAGCACCATCAAGAGCGCCGCTATAGTGCGCCGGAGATTACTTTCGTTGAGCGTCGCGCGGTAGCGGGGCATCCTGATATGGACTTGATTTCGACGAGCCATATTGAACGATTGAACGGAACAACCCGCCTTCACATGCGCCGCTTAACTCGCCTGACGTATGCTTTCAGCAAGAAGTTAGAGAACTTCGAGGCCGCAGTAGCGTTACATTTCGCCTATTACAATTTCGTGAGACGACACGGATCGCTCCGCATGACTCCAGCCATGTACGCGGGAATTGAAAGAGACTTTTGGAGTGTCGGCGATCTAATAGAGGCTGTATCGTGAACCGCATAGACGAACTGAAAGACGTGATCCGCGAACTACACGGCGTAGAGGCGACGCATGTTGAGACCGTGCCAGTAAAAGAAACATTTCAAGGGCAAACGGTTTGGGAAGGCGATGTAGAAGTATTCGATCTTGCGAATCATCCGAATGCTTCTCGCGTCTATGCTTGGTCACATGAAACGAACGATCCAGAGAATCCCCGGCAACACATAACCGTCTTACATATTCCGCCAGCTACAACGCCACTAAGAGCCGTGCAAGTGGCGATTGCTGGCATGTTCAGGGAGCAAGAAGCCAATGCCGAAAGCTAAGAAGCGCGGACGCGGACGGCCACCGTTACCGAAGGGCCACGTCAAAGGCAAGATCGTTCCGATGCGTCTGACGGATGACGAAGCCAAGCTGTTCGCCAAAGCAGCCAAGGCACACGGCCACGAGTCACTGTCCAGTTGGATACGTCACACGCTGCGAGAAGCTGCGAGTGTCGCCAGCAAGTGAGGCGCATTGCGAACAGAGAACACCCACGCGATCCGTGGGGGTCTCGGCAACCAAGCGCCGATCATCTCTGCGCCGTCTCTTGTCGGGAGTGCTGCCGATTAGCGAGTGACACAGAGTAAAGGATTCATTGAAAGCTAAGTGGTAAACCGGGTCTGCGGGAGCAACGACGTACATGGTATTCTCTAGCGGCATTATGAGTTATCTGAGAGGTACAACCGGCTAATGCCTATCGCTCGGACGCAAGGCGTTCGGGCAAGTCAAAAGGCAAGCCAGACAGTATTCCTATTTAGTTATTTTGGCAAGTCAGGATGCGCCTCATCGCGCGCCTCATTCGGAGGGAACAGGTGATGGGGCGCTCGTATCGCACCCGGCCTAAGAAGCTGGGCGGCAAGTTAAAGGCGATTAGAACGAGGCTGGGCCTGACGCAGCCAGAGATGATCCAGAAGTTGTCAGTAAGAGATGAGCCGCTTTATCCGTCCAGTATTTCAGAGTATGAACGCGGCAAACGTGAGCCGCCGCTATTGGTGTTATTGAAATACGCGAGACTGGCGGGAGTTTCAACGGACGTGCTAATTGACGACAAGCTGAGCCTGAAATAAATCGCGTGCCACAAGTGATAAACACAGACTTCAAATTAGGCCACTACCGTGAATGTTAGGCTTCCCATTTATCCTTACTTCAGGGCCTGATCCAGCGACGATCGATCATCGAGCAAAATCCATTCGACCACCGACAGCGGCAGGCTGCCGTTGCGAATTAAGTCGTCGTGAAATTCGCCGAGACGAAAATCTTTCCCCGCTTTGTCGCGATATTTGCCGAGCAGACGATTAATCTGCCATTTGCCCGTAATGTAGTAAATCTTTTGCGTCGGGCTGGCGGCGGCGCCGGCGGCTTCGCCTTCCGCGGCTTCGCGATCCAGTCCGCCCGCTTCCATGAAATATTTCACCGCTTGCTCGAACGTCCAGCGGCCGGTGTGCAGATTCACATCGACGCCGATGCGCGCCGAACGATAACGCGCCAGCCGCAGAACCTGTCCCTGCGATGCGGAGTTCAACGGATAGAGCCCGGTGCGCATCAACATCTCTTCGCCATATAATGCCCAACCTTCGATCATTATGCCGTCTGAATGCTGGCGGCGAATCTCGTCCTTCAGATGGTTCGCGATCGAGAGTTGCAGAAAATGGCCGGGGATTCCTTCGTGACCCAGAATTGGCCGCGGGTCTTCTATGGCCGCCCGAATGTAGAAGTTCTTGCTCTGCGGATCGTAAGTGGGAATGAAATAGAACCCAGTCGCGTCTTTATCGTAGACGCCGGGCGCATTCATGAAGCCGCCGGGGCTGGTCGGCTTGAATGCTTCGGGCAGTTGGCGAATTTCAAAGCGGCCGAGATAAGAGGGGAGCGTCGCCAACTTGTTTTCTTTCAAGAAACCGATCATTTCGGCTTCGCGACTTTCGTAGGCTCTCAAAAAGTCGTCCTGATTTTTTGGAATGACTTTGGCGCGCCGCGGATCCGGATCGGCGAGCGAAGGATCGGGCAACATTGATTCGAGCGCGCGGTAACGTGCCAGTTCAGCCTGGCCCAGCATCTCGACCTGTTTGGCGTCGAGCGGCAAAAGGTAAACGTGCTTGAGCAGATAGTTGTAGTTCACTTCGCCCATGGGCGCGAACGGCGGCATCGAAGCAGAACGTTTCTCCAGCCAATCGGCGTAAGCATGAATCGATTTAATGGCCGCATCGCGCGCGCTCACCAGGTTGTTCATTTCCGTGGGCGACAAGTCTTTCGCCAGCGCCGACATCATGCTGTCGTTGAAAAGACTGTCGATCGAGCGCGCGGAATCAACGGCGAGCTGGGCGTAGAGTTTCACCGGCCGCGTAAGATTTCTTTTCCCCTGCTCGATCATTGCCGGCATTGCTTTCAAGCGCGCGGTCGCCGACAGCGCGCGATTGCGCGGCGTGTCGTATTCCTTCTTCAGCAAAGAGAAGATCGCGTTCGAGCATTCGTTGACATAGGTTTGCGGATCGCCGTGCTCAAAATCCATCACCCGATCGAAAAATGCCGGGCCTTCGAGCTGAGCGCGAAACAACAGCCAATCGATGCGGTCATCCTTTGTCCACTTCGTAGTCTGCATCGCGTTGACTTGCGCGAGCAGACTTCGCACATGAGCGCGCCGCGCCTCAATCGCCGCCGGAGAATAATCGGTGAGTTTACTGTCCCAGGTGTGCAGTCCCGCGTCGCTCGACGCGACCGGGTAGTTCAGGTTTCGCCAGTTGTAGTAATTATCGGCGAGGCGACGCAGGGTTACGGGTGTGACGTTGGTTTGGGCCCTGGTCATGCCGGGGGAGACGACGATTGTTGCACACACCACAAGAAGGAAGATGAACAATTTCATTTAGTTCGCCTCGTTAAAATAGTGGTTGGTTGTCTCGGTGATGACGATAAATCAGGTTAGTGTCAGGAACAAGCGTTTAGCGCAGAGGGCGATGAGGTTTTTAGAGGCCCGCGGAGAAAACCAGCAAACGGCCGTCACCGCGAGCGGTTCTGTACCGAAGCGCGGTCTTGCAAAGCTCGCGCGTTGCGCTGCAAGCCGGAGAGTTTCGCTCGTTTCATCGCACTGCCACGAAATCGCCTGGCATAAGTTTCGGGCCTCAATTCCAGGATCTCTTTCAGAGACGGGTTGGCGTTTCCTTCGCGTGGCGTGAAGCGCGATTCACGTGTCTCAGGCGTCATTTGATTCCAGGGGCACACGTCCTGGCAGATGTCGCAACCGTACAACCAGCCTTCCAAATTTGCGGCCACGTCTTCGCGCATTTCGGATGCGCGCGATTCGATCGTCGCGTGCGAAATGCATAGATTTGAATCGAGCACGTAAGGCTCAACAATCGCTCCGGTGGGGGCAGGCGTCGATGCAGAGCGTGCATGAACCACACTGATCGCCAACCTGTTCGTGGTCGTATTCGAGCTCGAGATTCAGTAACAATTCGCCGAGAAAAACCCACGAGCCAAATTCCCGCGTGATTAGATTCGTGTGCTTGCCAATCCATCCCAGCCCGCCTCGCGCGGCCCAGGCCTTGTCCATTGCTGGTTGAATATCTACGCAGACCTTGCCGCTCGCTTCCGGCCATTGTTCTCTAATCGATGCGAGCAAGCTGTGAAGTTTGTCGCCTACGACCTGGTGATAATCATCGCCCCACGCGTAACGCGAAACTTTGCCGGTTGTTTGACCGTCGGCTGAAGGACCAATGACTTTGTGTTGATGCGGCGCGTAGTAGTTGAGCGCCACAACCACGATCGAGCGCGTGTCCGGAAAAAACCCGCGCGGGTCGGCACGCTGCCCGGGCTCGCGCGCCATCCAGCTCATTTCGCCGTGAAAACCTCGACGCAGCCATTCCTCGAGGCGTGCTTGTTCGGACAATAAACCATCGACGCGGACAATACCGACTTTTTCGAAACCCAAATCCAGCGCGCGAGTCTTGATGAGCGCAGACATCTGAGCGCGGTCAAGACCGCAAGATTCCTGCCGATGATCCTTAATAGCAGCCGTCATTTCGATTGCGCATAAGTATAGCAAAGCCACAGGACCCGACGTGTCCGAGTAACGAGTCGCGCCTCGACGTTCGTTTTTACCGGCTCGCTGCCGCGAGTGGTTTCGCACCAAAGAAAATGGGGCGCGCCTTTGGAAAGACGCGCCCGGTTGAATGTGCGAACCGTTTAGTTCGTGCTTAGAACTCAAACCTCACAGCCATCTGCACCTGCCGTTCGCGCACGATGGTACCGCCGGCGGCATTTACTTCGCGGAAGGCAGAAGAACCGATGAGCGGGCTTGATGTGCAGGTTGTAGAGCACAACTGCGCCACGCCAGAGGTAAGCTGAGTTTTGTATAGAGTTGTATTCAAACCGGTGACTTGAGTTCGGTTAAAGACATTGAAGCCTTCGACCAGAAACTCCAACGCGGTGGATTCATTGAAATGAATCCTGCGCGAAACGCGCATGTCAACGTTGATGATTCTGGGTTGTCGGAACGAATTGCGCGGAACCAAATTAAACCGGCTGGAGCCGCCCGAACCGTTTTGACCAGTTGTAGTACCGGAGATACCTTGAAGGTTACCGGAAATCGAAGGCGTAAAGGTATTGCCAGAGGCGGCCACAAAAATCGGCGCCAGCTCCCATCCGTTGAGAATCGCTCTGGCTGCCCCGCTCACCTTGAAATGCGGATAGTAAACCGCATTGGCAACGAACTTATTCGGGACGTCGAAGTTCGACGTTCCTGTTTCCGCCTGCGGATTGAAGGCGTTGAATGGATCGTTATTATTGGTAAACGTTGACGAAGTCTGTCCCACGTCGCGCGATTTCGATCGGGTGTAACTCATCTGGAATTGCAGGCCCCTCGTTAGACGCCGATTGAGCTGACCAACGAAACCGTAGTACGAACTCGACACAATGCTGCGAATCTCGGTCATCTGAGCAAAGGCCGGGTTGGGCCGGGCTCCGACAAATAACGGAACAGTGTAGGTCTGGCCGACAAATGGCCCATCAATTATGTTGTAGGTAAAAGTCGAGGTCGGGGCGTTGAGATTTGTGTCAACGAACATTGGCAAGCGCCGGCCAAAGCTCATTAACAACGAGACTGAGGCAACAGTATTACGCGCGACCTCACGCTCGTAAATTAAGTCCATTGAATGAATCGCGGGCGCCTGAAAGTTTGTCTGGAAAAACTGGATCTGTGTTGCTCCGGCCGGCGCCGATGCAAGCGTGTTCGGGAAAATCGGAGAGGCCGGATTGGGAACCGTCAGGCCTCCCGAAACTATCGTAGCCGGTACGGACGATTGGAATTGGCCACCAAGATTGCCCGTATTAGTAAGCGCATTCAGAATGGTCGAGTTGATAATCCGGCCGAAGTAAAGGCCGTAACCGCCCCGAAGCGAGTTCTTGCCATTGCCCGACATGTCCCAGGCAAACCCAATCCGCGGACCAAAGTTGTTCTTGTCGGCGGGCATAACCGTCGTCTTTGGAACGGCCACGATACCTAGGAAAGGCTTGGGCAGTCTCTCGTATTCATAGCGCAGGCCGATATTCACAGTTAGACGGGGCGTATAACGCCAGTCGTCCTGCACGAAGAAATTGTAATCTTCGGTGGCAAAGGTGAACGCGGTCGGACCGAAGCCCTGAGCATAGTTGCTGGTGTAGCAGCGGCCCCTGATCTTTGCCGGACTCGGAGGATTTGGGTTTCCGGTCGAGCACGTTACCGTCGCCGGCAAAGTGTTTCCACTGAGGAAGTTTGCGTAGTCAATGATGAAATCATTCACGTTATTGTAGGAATAAGCGCCGGCGTAATTGCGCAGATTGTTTTGCAGGTCCTTGACGTGATTAAAGTCACCGCCAAACTTGACCGTATGATTGCCCAGGGTCATGGTGACTGTATCGGCATACTGCCAACGTTTCTCGTCAGGGAAGGAGGTGCGCTCCAGGAAGGTGGGCGTGCCAAACTCTATGCCGTTGCTAATGAAGACGTCCGGAGATCTTGTGCCAGCAGTAGTAACGCCCGGAAAAGCCGGAGAGGTCAGCGGCTCACCCGGCAAAGGCGGCTGGCTGAATTCAAATTCATTGTCGCGACCATACTGGAAACGCGCTTCGTTTACCATGTTGGGTCCAAAGTTCGACGACAGGCGCGCCTGATAGGTGTCACCGTTCACAAAATCGTCGCCAAAGCTGGCTCGGCCGCGGGTGTTGGTAGCCTGCGTCTGTATTCCCGCCGGCGACGCCCAACGCAAACGATTATAGCTAAACGTGAACACATGATTTTGGTTGATGTTCCAATCGACTTTCGGGAAGAAGATTCGTTGATTGCCCTGCCGGGGCACGGGTCCCGTCAAACTACTAAGGAATCCAGTTACCGCGTTGATTTGCGCGTTAGAAAGTCCTTTGGTGTTCAGTTGAGTTCTATTAACCTGGCCGTTGGGCTGGTCAATGATAAGATTCCCGCTGCTGAAGATTCCCAAACCGGGAAAGTTGCGACGCTGCTCGTCGTAAGTAAAGATCCAGAACAGTTTGTTTTTCTTGATCGGGCCGCCTACCGTGGCACCCCAGCGGTTACGCACATCAACCGGCTTGAAAGGATTCACCGCCACCAGCTTCCCAGTCGTGGAATCGAATACATTAATCGTTCCCAGTGGATTACGCGCGCCCCACTTGTTGTCGCGCCGATAATAATAGGCCTGGCCATGAAATTGGTTGGTACCGCTCTTGGTCACCGCGTTCACTACGCCACCGGCGGATCGGCCGTATTCAGCCGAGTAATTGGAGGTGTTGACCTGAAATTCGCGAATCGATGAGGGACTGGTTGTGTAATTTAGACGCGTGCGGCCTTTTTCTTCCGAAAAGAACGCCTGGTTGTTGTCGCCACCATCGATGGTAACGTTGTTAAGCAAACCAGAAATGCCGCGGAAGCTGATCAATCCAAAGTTTCCGTCCGGGACAGTTGCCGGGTTCAGCAGCGCAAAATTCGACCAACGCTGACCGTTAATCGGCAGGTTGTTGATCGAAGTCTGGTTCATGTTGTTCGAGAAGTCCTGCTGGCTGGTGTTGATGACTGGAGCGTCGGCGGTAATGGTTACGTTTCCGCCTTGAACGGGTCCAATGGTCAATGGGGCATCAACGTTCGAGACGAGCCCAACCTCGACGGTAATCTTCTCTACGTTGAAGGGCGCAAATCCTTGCGCATTGATCGCAACGCTGTAGTTGCCCGGCTCAAGATTCACGACGCGGAACCGGCCCTGGTCGTCAGTAACTGCTGTATCTTCTTTGTTGGTGCCGAGGTTCTTCACCGCTATGGCTGCGCCCGGCACAACTTCCTTGTTCGGGTTGGTAACGGTGCCGCCGATAGCCCCGGTCGTGGTTGACTGGGCCATTGCACTGATCGCGCACAGGCCGGCGATTAGCAGCGAGACGAAAACGAAGCGTAGAGATTTGAACATATCAGGAGAACTCCTTTAGAGATTTAGAAACGTTGAGACCATTTTGCGCGCAAGTCGTTGAGCGCAAAACCAATCGAAACTCTCACGAAAATCAGAACTGCTTGTTCCGAAGGTAAGGCAGTGAACAAATGCAGAAGTGAGCTTCTATCACGAGAGCCCGCATACGCGCAAGGCGAAAACTCCATTTCGTTGATGAAAAGTGTGTTAACGGCCAAGGTGGATTATCTAATCTAGGCGACATGCACCGCTGGGACGCAACAAATTTCCGCAAGAATTGTGCCCCGGCGTCGCCGCGTCAGGCTGGCGGCCTAACAACTCTGTTTTTCTATAGTTATGTGGTGCGGTACCGATCTCGGCAAATGAATGTCAGACAAGATTTTGGATTTTCTATGAAAATCTAAAGGCGGAGCTCTTTCAAACGCGCTCACAGATCATCGCGATGCCCTGACCACCGCCGATGCAAGCTGTGCCAGTCCGTAACGACCATTGTTCGCGGATGCGGAAACAAAAAGGCTAACAGGCGTTGGGGAACGAGAGTCAATTTGCGGTCAGTCAGTAAATCGATGCTGCTCGCGATAGCGATGCAGCAGTTCTTCGAGAAAGCCTTCGTAAGTGAAAGTTGATAGATCGTATTGCGGTCTGAGCTTGAAAAGGATCGGCATTGAAACTCGCCAGGCCATCCATTGACGCGGATAGTCTTTCAAATCCCAACGCCGCCGCAGGAAAGTTTCGACGACTTCGATCTCTTTCTCAGTAAGGGTGCTTAAGTTGGCGGTGAATTGCGCTGGTTTGAACGAGCGACGCAAGGCCGGATCGGATACCGGCGAAGCAAAGACTTCAGAAAAGGCGGGCGCTTCGGCTTCGCGCTCGCGCACGACGACCGTTCCGGCAACAAGGTCTCCGATTCGTTGATCCTTTTCGGTAGCGAAGACCGAGACCAAGCCGGCGGAGTAAAAAGGAAACGGCATGATATCGAAATCGCGCAGAAGGTTTCGCACCATTGCTTCGAAGAAGGTGATCGGACGGCCGTCTTCACGAATCACGCGCAATCTCAACCAACGTTTGCCGGGCGTCTGACCACTCCACAACCATTCGAAAAACACAAAATATCCGTCGATGATGACGAATACGATGACGATCAGCAGCGCGATGACCCACTTGGGCAGGTTCTGCACGCTGTCTTCAAACGAAGCGAAATTACTGATGAAGATAAACGCGATTACCATCACCGCGAGGGTGAAAAACTGAATTGCGTGATCGATGGCGCAGGCAATAAAGCGATTTCCGATCGAAGCCAGAGCAAAGTGCAACGGCACGCGCTCAGGCGTTTCGATGATCAGGGTTTCGTCAGTGGCGATGACCGCGGACATTGGTATCGTCTAAGGAAGAGGCTCTATTTTTCCAACCGGTTGTAATGCACGGGCACGTTCCCAGGCAGCCAAGAGTTCTTCGCGATGTAAACTAACCCATTGACTCACAAGGCTGTGCGCTCCCAGAGGCAATGACCCTGAAATTATTTCGGTGGTGAGAATTTCTATCAATGCTTCATGACTTCCATAGATTGCATGAAAATGAGGAGGCGGATGGTCGCGCCAAAACATTCTGATGATGATTCCGTAGAAGCGGCAAAGCTCAGGCATGCGGCTGCTCGCGGCGGAGCTTCGGAAACAACTCCTCAGGAGTCTTGCCCGTAAGTTTTAGATAAAGCGAATCAGCGCAGAGTTCGATCTCATCATTCCACTTGATCTCACGATGATCACCGATGTGGACCTTTTCGAAGAAGGCGTAATCATTCCAAGCTTCAAAGACGCCTTTCCCGGCAAGGTCCGAGAGATCTACTTCGCCTTTCGGCCCGTCCGAGAACTCCAGATACACGTGATAGTTTGGAAGCGCCCGAACTAAAATAGGTTCAACCATAGTCCCTTGCAGATTTTGAGCCAGCATTTGAACTACCGTCAAGTGCGATTCGGCATCAATCGAAACGGACACGAACAAACCTAAGCGGGCCGACTTTCAGCAAGACTGACATTCCAGGTTTCCACAGGGTGATGGAATTGACGATTGATTGTCTTTCGCCGTCAACGTACACGCCACCCTGCTTTATTAGGCTGCGCGCCTCTGATTTTGAACTGGCCAATCCAACGGTGACTAGCAGGTGAGGTAAGTTCCAGCCTTGAGGGTAATTGGATGGGAGAATACGCTCCTCGACATCGTCTGGTACTTGCTTGTTGCGAAACCGGCGCACGAACTCCTGCTCGGCTGCGTCGGCTGCTGCCTTCGAATGAAAATCGCTGATGATTCGCTTCGCCAGCTCAGCTTTGATGTCGCGGGGATTGCGTTCGCCGCGCTCAGCGGCCGCCCGCAGGGCTGCAATTTCTTCGACGCGCATATCTGTGAGCAGCTCATAGTAACGCCACATCAAATCGTCGGAGATCGACATGACTTTGCCGAACATTTCCTGCGGCGGTTCGTTGATGCCAAGGTAGTTATTCGTGCTCTTCGACATCTTTTGCACGCCGTCAGTACCTTCGAGCAGCGGCATCACCACCGCGACCTGCGGCTCCTGATGATATTCGCGCTGCAGGTTGCGGCCCATCAGCAGATTGAATTTCTGATCGGTGCCGCCGAGTTCGACGTCGGCTTTCAAAGCCACCGAATCAAAAGCCATCACTAGCGGATACATTACTTCGTGCAAAGCTAACGGGCGTTCTTCATCCAGGCGTTTTTTGAAATCGTCGCGCTCGAGAATCTGTTTGACCGTGACATGTGAGGAGAGCCGCAGAAATTGGGCCGCGTCAAACTTGTCCATCCAGCGTGAATTGAAATCGATGATCGTCTTTTCCGGATCGAGCAGCTTGAAGATTTGTGCTTTGTAAGTTTCCGCGTTGGCGTCGATTTCTTCACGCGTGAGTTGCGGACGCGTGGTATTGCGTCCTGAAGGATCGCCGATCATGCCGGTAAAATCGCCGATCAGAAAGATAACTTCATGCCCAAGTTCCTGGAACTGCCGCAGCTTGCGAATGACGACCGTGTGGCCGAGATGAATGTCAGGCGCAGTTGGATCGGCGCCGAGCTTCACGCGCAAAGGCTTGCCCGTCTTCGTTGACGCTTCCAGCTTCGCCCGCAAATCATTTTCGCGGATGATCTCTACCGTGCCCTTGCGCAAGTATGCCAGTTGTTCGTCGATGTTCACGGATGGATAGTAAATGGTGAATCGTAAATCGTAAATAGAAGAAGGGCCTGAGTGACCGTTACGCGTCCGTGGTCGCTACGGAGCCTTGCGGGATGCCTCACGGTTTCCGCAGATTATCCGAGCCACGGCTTCGGGATAAAGCTTGTGCTCCTGTTCCAAAATCCGCGCGCTCAAACTCTCGACAGTATCGTCCTCCAGCACCGGCACACTTCGCTGCGCAATGATCGGTCCGCCGTCCAGAGTTTCATCGACAAAATGAACGGTGCAGCCACTGACTTTTGCGCCGCTTTCCAGAGCCTGTCGTTGCGCATCAAGTCCGGGGAACGCCGGCAGCAAACTCGGATGAATATTCAGAATTCTGCCGCGAAACGCGTCGATGAACTCGCGCGACAACACGCGCATATAACCCGCCAGACAAACCAGATCAACCTGGCGAGCTCTCAATGCTTCAACGACTTCGGCATCGTGTTCTTCACGCGCGCGTCCGCGTCGCTCAATGACGAGCGTCTCGATTCCTCGTGCTTTTGCTTTGGCAAGCCCCGCGGCTTTCGGCTGATCGCTGATGACGACTGCAATTTCAGCGTTGGGAATTCGGCCGTCGGTGGCGGCGTCCGCGAGCGCGATCATGTTTGATCCACGCCCGGAAATCAGGATACCGACCCGCCGCGTTCCTGCCAGAGGCTCGCTCATCTAGATTTGCGTCTCACCCAAAATCTGCTCCAGGTGGTGCTTTAAATGCACAACGTAGTCCTTCATCAGATACTCGAGTGTCACCGGTTCAGAGTGAGGGATCGTCTTGAAGGCAATCGTTTGCAGGCTATGTTGGGTGCAGCGGCGGTCCAATGCTTCTTTGGGCGCGTGCGACATAACATGCAGCAGGTGCAGGTTATATGCTCGCCACAATTCCACCAACTGAGACCACGATTCTGTTTGATATTGCTGGACGCGTACCCAACCATCCTGTTCGTAGCCGGGAAAAATCAAATCGTCTTTGAGTTGCGCCAGCACGAAGCGCGCATGATTGTTCGCGGCGGAATCAATCAGATGACCGATGATTTCCTTCGACGACCAATGCTCTTCGGCGCGCGGCTGCTCGCTTTGAACTTCGCCGATTTGCAGCAGTCGAGGCGTTGCCCATTCAATCGTTTGCTTGAAATCCTCGAGCCATTGATCCATCACGAACTCTCCAATCCTAATCAACAATCTTGACGCGCCTGTCGCCGGCCACGACTCGCCCGATTTCATAAACTTCGCCGCGCGATACGAGGTGCGACTTGATCTGCGAAGCTTGCGACTGATCGCACACGACGATCATCCCCACACCCATATTGAAAGTGCGAAACATTTCCGCGTCTTCGATATTTCCAAGCTGCTGCACCAGTTTGAAAACCGGCAGCACCGGCCATGAGCCGCGTTTGATTTCGACGCCGGTTCCTTCCGGCAGAATGCGCGGAATATTTTCCAGCAAACCACCACCGGTGATATGCGCCAGCCCTTTTATTAATCCACTATCAAGCAAACTATCCAAAGTGTGGAGATAACTGACGTGCGATTTCAACAGCGCCGCGCTGACGGTTTCTCCAAGTTCATCCAGATGAGTGTCGGGCGCGTACGCGGCGTCTTCGAATAAAAGTTTTCGCGCCAGCGAATACCCGTTCGTATGCAAACCAACGGAAGGCAGACCAAGCACGACGTCGCCGGGGGCGATCGAATGACCATCGATGATCTTTTCGCGATCGACGACGCCGACGATAAATCCCGCGACGTCGTATTCACCTGCAGAATAAAAGCCGGGCATCTCGGCGGTCTCGCCGCCAAGCAACGCGCAGCCGTTTTCACGACAACCGACGGCAAGGCCTTCGACGATGCTCGCGACGGTTTCCGGCGCCAACTTTCCCGTCGCGATATAGTCCAGAAAGAAAAGCGGCCGCGCGCCCTGCACCAGAATATCGTTTACACAATGGTTGACCAGATCGCGGCCGATAGTGTTGTGAATGTTTGTGGCAAACGCAATTTTGAGTTTGGTCCCGACTCCGTCCGCTGAGGCAACCAGCACCGGAGAGCGCATCTCCGGAAACGCGCCGTCGAACATGCCACCGAAGCTGCCGATTTCAGACAAGGTGCGCGCATTAAAAGTCGCGCGCGCCAGCTCTTTGATTTTTTCGGTCGCGCGATTTGCGGCGTCGATGTCGACGCCGGCCTCGCGATAGGTGGCAGGTTTAGTCATTAAGTTCTTGCTCAACGGCTCCGCCGCTTGATATGCGGAAAGGCTCTGCCTTTCCGGTGTGATCTCCTTTGAAGGATCGTGCTAAGGCTGCGCCTTAGCACCAACGAGGCGGAGCCTCATAAATACTTTGAACGGCACGGTAAGGCACAGCCTTACCGCACATCGGGCGGCAAAGCCGCAACTACGGTTTCGAACTCTTCTGAGTTTTCGCTTTCGGCGGCGGTCCAAAATCTCCGTAGGCAATAAATCCCGACCGTGACGAATCGTCTTTTTGCGCTTCGCGGCCTGACCAGACGTCTTCCGTGGTCTCTTTGGCGGTCTTGACTTCGTACGAATGGCCGGCTGCGTCCAGTTTCCCTTTGGTCTTGATTGTGATCTCGCCGTGCAAATCCGTGCGATAAACTTTCGCGTCGATTGCTTTCAAGCGATCGAGCACGGCTTGCGCCGGGTGACCGTAACGGTTCCACGCGCCGTCGGAAATTATCGCCGCTTCCGGCTGCGCGCGTTTCAAAAAATCTGCCGAAGTCGCATACTTGGATCCATGATGCGCAACCTTAACGACAGTAACTTTCAAATCGACATCTTTGCTCAGCAGCCGCTGTTCGGTCTGCGCTTCCGCATCGCCCATAAGCAGCATTGAAAAGTCGCCGTAATCCAGCCGCAGCACGATCGAGTTTGCGTTTGTATCGTTTCCGCCGGCCTTCATTTGATCTTTATTGAAGAAAGGTTCGCTGGGCGCCAGCACGGTCAGGATCGCGCCGCCGCCGAGATCATATTTCTTTCCCACCTGGGCCTTTTCGGATTTCGCGCCGTTTTGTTTCAGGGCGTCCTTGTATTCGTCGAAGAAACTCACAGGCGATTTGCCTTTCTTGCTAACGACTGTTGGAGGGGACGCCTTTGCTGTCTTACTGCCTTTGTTAGCCGGAGCAGGCGCGGGCGTTGAGAGATCGACGCCGTTGTCGATCACGACGTCAGTCTTCGTCGCCTTCAGCACTTCGGCGGCGCCGCCGATGTGATCGGGATGCGGATGCGTGGCAATGAAATAATCCAGATGCTCGACGTGATAACGCTTCAAAGCGTCGAGCACGACTTTGCCCTTGCCCGCGTCGCCGGCATCGATCAAAACACTCTTCCCCGCGGGCGAAATGATCAGAATCGAATCGCCTTCAACGGGGCCGACGTCGAGCACGTGCACCTGCAACTCGCCGCCTGAAGGCCGCGGCGCGCGCGCGCGCAACCAGGAAATCAGACCAAATTTCCAGGCGCCAATTCCGGCCGCGCCGGCCAGCAGCGCGAACACCACAATCGCACATCCGCATCCGCGTTTGATTCGGCTCATCCGATTAGTTTTGAGGCCTTACCCGAATCAACGGTAATTGCGCGGGCGGCGAATCGTATTTGTTCGGAGCAGTCTGGACCTCCGGAACAACATCGTGATTTCCGCGGACGTAAGCTCGCAGCGCTTTTTCTTCTCCGGTGGCGTGCCAAATTGTTTCGCGACCGATCACTTCGTCAATGCCCAGCATTAGACGGTCGCCGGCACGCAAATTTCCGATTCCGGTTGGTTGCAGCCGCGTCCTTTTAATCGAAAAACCACTCAGCACCGAGCGCTCAGTCCAGCTCACTCGAGTTCGCAGCTTTCCTGATACGTCGAACACCAGCAAAAGAAAACGAAACCCCAGCAACTCTTCGCTCTGACGGTTGGCGACGGCACACGTTATGTTGATTCGCTTCCCGTCCGCTTCCAGTTTGGGCTCGTCGATCCGCACGGGCAGTTCGGCGACGTCAAAGAAAAACAGATCGATCGCTGACCGTTCAGGCGACTGCAAACGATCGCGCGCCGTCAGACTCGCCTGCCAAAACATAAAGATCAGCAAGACCAATAACATGAGGCGAGCGACGGTTGGCTGGGCTCGATTCATGACGCTTGTGCGGTCACACCTCGACGGGTGAATGCATCGGAGCCGCGGCTTGCTCACGCTCATGCATCGTCTCAGCGTGGCTCGTGATGCGCGTTGGGTATTGTTCATTCCAGCAAGCGACGCAGGCTTCATTCGGATCAATCCCGGTCGCCTGTAACATGCCTTCGAGCGAAAGATAACCAAGCGAGTCGGCCTCGATGAATTTGCAAATCTCATCAACCGACATGTTCGCGGCAATCAATTCTGCTTTGTCAGGAGTGTCCACGCCGTAATAACACGGACTGATGGTCGGCGGGCAACTGATGCGCATGTGAATTTCCTTCGCGCCCGCTTCGCGAATCATGCGCACGATCTTTTTCGAAGTCGTGCCGCGCACAATCGAGTCGTCGATCAAAATAATTCGCTTGCCCTCGATCAGGTTCCGCACCGGATTCAGTTTTATGCGCACGCCAAAACTGCGAATCGATTGCTTGGGCTCGATAAACGTGCGGCCAATGTAGTGATTGCGCACCAGGCCAAAGCGAAACGGCAGGCCGCTTTCTGCCGAGTAACCGATCGCCGCCGGCACGCCGGAATCGGGAACCGGCACGACAATGTCTGCGTCCGCCGGTTGTTCCACCGCGAGTCGCTGGCCCATCTTGTGCCGCGATCTGTTTACCGACTGGCCGAAGATAATCGAATCGGGGCGCGAAAAATAGACGTGCTCGAAAATGCACATGGAATGTTTCTGCGGCGAGAGCGGATGCGAAGAACGCAAACCGTCGTCATCGATAACGATCATCTCGCCCGGCTCGACGTCGCGAACATAGCGCGCATCGATCAGATCGAAAGCGCAAGTTTCCGAGGCCATCACCCAGGCGTCATCCAAACGGCCCAGCGCCAGCGGACGAAAGCCGCGCGGGTCGCGAATCGCAATCAACTGCGAAGGCGTCAGGAAAAGCATCGAGAATGCGCCTTCGGTATCGCGCAGAACCTGCGGGATTGCTTCGCCGACGTTTGCCGCGCGCGAGCGCGCGACGCCGTGCAACACGACTTCGGTGTCGGAGGTGGACGAAAAAATCGCGCCTTCGCGTTCGAGCTTACGTTTCTCTTCGCGCGCGAACGGCAAGTTCCCGTTATGACAGACGGCGATCTGTCCGTGCTGGCAGGTCACCAGAAACGGCTGGCATTCGTGAATGGAAACGTCGCCGGCGGTTGAATAACGAACGTGGCCGATCGCGTTTTGGCCCGGCAGCCGATCGAGCCTCACTTGATCGAAAGCGTCATTGACCTGGCCCATGGCGCGTTCCAAACGCAGTTCTTTGCCATTCGAGGCCACAATGCCGCACGACTCCTGGCCGCGATGCTGCAACGCGTAGAGGCCGAGGTAAGTCAGGCGCGCTGCTTCAACGTGGCCGTAGATGCCAAAGACGCCGCACTCTTCGCGCAGTTTGTCGTCAAACAAATTGATCACCGAATGAGATTATCGCGCATTAAGGTTGCTTTCAACTACTACTGCGCGGAAAAGGCAAGACAAAGATTGCGACTTGGGGTTATAAGTATGCTTTGCTTCTTTCGGACAACGGCAACTTGTGCTCTCCGAGTATCTACTAACCAACGAACTCTGAATGTGTGATCACTCTGAACGGAGACCGAATCGATGAAGAAAAAATTTAAGTTAGGGCTCGTGCTCTCAATGTTCATCGTTTTATTTTCAATATTTGCGTTCGCGCGTATTTCTGAGCCGCGCGCGCGCGCCAATGAAGTTTCACCGGATAGCGCGAAAGGAATTTACGATGCCAAGTGCGCGAAATGTCATGGCTCGAACGGGCGCGGGCGAACTCTTCGCGGCAAACTCGATCACGCGCGAGATTTTACCGATGCCGGGTGGCAGAACAATGTTTCCGACGAGCGGTTGTTCAATTCCATCAGCAACGGCCGCGGCAAGATGCCGGATTTCAAAAAGAAACTTTCGGAACAGCAGATCGATGCGCTGGTCACGTATGTTAGACACTTCAAGCGCTGAGCAATTCGGGCGAAATGATCATAAGAGTCATTCTTGGCATCGCGCTGGTCACGGCGCTTTTTATCGCCGGCTGGAATGTCTATCGACGATTGCCTAACGACCCGGACGCCGGCGCCGGGAACACTCGCGAGCAGGGGCAAACTGAAGTCACCATAATTAAGTACGACGCGCCCGAGCTCAACGGCAAAGGAAACGACGTCGTGATTGAATTGTTCCCGATAGATTTTGAAGCGCTGCGCCGCGATTTTCTTCGTGAACCTCACGCCGGCAGAAAATTCGAAGATTTCCTCGCCAGGAGAATGAAGGAAAAGACGCCGGTGCGAGCACAACTGGATACGACGGGTCGCGCGACGATCAAGCTGGCGCAAGGCAAGTGGTGGCTTCACGCTTCGCTGATGTCGCCGGACAACGAATCGATGGAGTGGCGCCTGCCGATCAACGTCGCCGCGAGCAAACAAACAATCGAATTGACGGCCGATAATGCATACGAGCGAACAAAGAAATTCTAGAGGGATAGAAGCCAGAGACCCGATGTCAGAGGTCAGATTTCAAATTAGAGACCTCGATCTGACTTCTGACTTGTGATTCATGAAAGCTCTGCGTTACGAAAACCGGAAACTCGCTGTTGTTGAAGCCGCCAAGCCATCGGCAAACGGTGAATCTGTCGTAAGAGTTACTCTTTCTGGAATCTGCAACACCGATTTGGAAATAGTTCGGGGCTACGCCGGATTTGAAGGGACCATCGGGCACGAGTTTGTCGGCGTGATTGAGAGTGTGCCGGATTCCGGGGCATTAGCCCGACCCCGGGGTCCCCAGCCGGGCAGCCCGGCTGGGGTAGGGTGGTCATGGAGGGCTCAAAGCAGTGAGCCCTTGCTTACGCGCGGGCTAGTGCCCGGGCAACGAGTCGTCGGCGAGATCAATGCCGGCTGCGGCGTTTGCGATCTTTGTCAGACGGGCGATCCGCGCCACTGTGCGAAGCGAACCGTCCTCGGCATCGTCGGGCGCGATGGCGCGCACGCCGAGTTTCTGAAACTTCCGGTTAGGAACTTGATCGCGGTCCCGGATGAAATTTCTGACGAGCGTGCAGTCTTCACCGAACCGCTTGCGGCCGCGTGCGGAATTCTCGAGCGTGTGGCGATAACCAAAAACTCGCGCGTCGCGGTCGTCGGAGACGGAAAACTCGGCCTGTTGTGCGCGCAAGTGCTGGCGACTACGCGGGCGCCGGTGACGCTCTTCGGCAAACATCAAAACAAACTTCAAATCGCCGCGCGGCGCGGAATTGAAACGATTAATGTTGACACCGCAAACGCCCGACCGCGCAGGTTCGACATCGTTGTCGAGGCATCGGGTTCATCATCAGGATTCAATCTGGCGCTCGGCTTGCTGCGTCCACGCGGAACGCTGGTCCTGAAATCAACCTTTCACGGCGTGACTGAGATCGACGCCGCCCGCGTCGTCGTCGACGAAATCAGCGTCGTCGGCTCGCGCTGCGGGCGATTTGCACCGGCGCTCGAATTGCTCCAATCCAACGCGATCGACGTGGAAAGTTTGATTAGCGAACGGTTTGCGTTGGCCGACGGCGTGCGCGCGATGGAGCGCGCGACGGAGAAAGGTGTGCTGAAAGTTCTGCTCCGCCCCTGAGGCTCGAATCTTTCGCCCATGTTCTAGTGTTTCGTTCCCTGTATCGTTTATACTTGAACTCCCAAATCGCGCTCGGCCGGTTGAGTTTCCCCCGCGTCATGAACTTTCCAGCACGAGCGCTCTGTCATCAAGGGCTTTCTCAAAAGGTGGTGAGTTATGTTCGAGTCTTTCAATCAAACTGGTGATGCCGAAACGAAAATTTTGCGCAAGCTGCGCGTGTGGATCGTGGCGCTGGCTTTAGTCTGCGCGCTAACGGGCATGGGAATCGGGGCCCTGCTGGCCGGCCGTCCCGCGGTCGCACAGGATTCAGCTCGAGCTCCGGAGGCGCTCTCGGCATCCTTCGTCGAGATTGCCAAGCGGGTCGAGCCGGCGGTCGTTAATATCGACACGCTGAGCGCGCCCGAGATTGCCGAGAGTGACAACAATGATAAGGACGATCAGTCGTCGAACAATCCTTTGCTCGACATGATGCGCCGGCGCGCGCTACGCCCCGCAAAGGGAGTGGGCAGCGGCTTTGTGATTGATCCGAATGGCTACATTTTGACCAATCAGCACGTCATTGAGGGAGCGACGCGCATCACGGTCGGTCTCGCGAACGGCGAGAGATTTCGCGGTAAGGTCATCGGGGTCGATACTGAGACCGATCTGGCCGTGATCAAGATTGACGCCGGTCACGATCTGCCCACGATGAAGTTTGGCGATTCGAACGTAGCTCAGGTCGGCGACTGGGTGCTGGCGATTGGCTCGCCGTTTGGATTGGAACAGACCGTGACGGCCGGAATTATTTCGAAAAAAGAACGCGACTCGCAATTCAGTACTTTCCAGCGATTTCTGCAAACCGATGCGGCCATCAACCGTGGCAACAGCGGCGGGCCGCTGGTGAATATGCATGGCGAAGCCATCGGCGTGAATTCACAGATTGCAACTTTGACCGGCGATTATAGCGGCATTGGTTTCGCGCTGCCGTCGAACGAAGCGAAATTCGTTTACGAGCAGATTGTCTCCAAAGGAAAAGTGAGACGCGGTTTCCTGGGAGTGTTGCTGGAATCAGTGCGCACTGAATTCGCGAAAGTTTATGGTCTGTCCGAAGCAAAAGGCGCCATCATCGCCGATGTCCAGGCCGAAAGCGGCGGCCAGCAAACACCGGCGGCCAGGGCGGGGTTACAAGTTAATGACGTGGTGGTGGACTTCAACGGCAAGCCCGTTCAGGACGCGCAGGATTTGATCATGAAAGTTGCGGCCACACCCGTCGGAGAGACGGTCGCGCTCGGAATTTTGCGCGAAGTCGATGGCAAACTCGATCGTCGCACGGTGAGCGTTACGCTGGCAGAACGGCCGCCGGCTACGGGCCGCGACGCGGAAACTTCACCGGCTAAGCCGAAGGTGCCGACGGTGAAAACAAACGGCGCGCGTCTCGGGCTGACGCTCTCAGAGCTCACTCCTCAGATGATCGCCGATCGACATCTGGCGGGCGTCAAGGGCTTGTACGTGAAAGAAGTCGATCCCAACGGCGTCACCGCCGAAGCTCGGCCTACGACCGTGGACGAAGGTGACGTGATTACCCGCATCAATCGTATTCCGGTAAATACGCTCGCCGATTTCGAGCGCGTTGTAAGTTCGCTGAAACCGGGCGATGCGGTGGTGCTCAATCTTTCAAAACATCAGTCGTCTCCTGATCGCATCGCGCAAAAGATTGTGCAGTTCACATACCAGTAATAACAGGGGCCAGGGGTCGGGGGTCAGGGGTCGGAGAAAAGAATGACCTGCTGACCCCTGACTCCTGATCCCTGACCCCCGTGATCATGGCTCAAGCAAAAAAAGCTCTCGCGAAAACAACCAGGAGGCGCGCGCACAAGCGCACGACTCGCGCAACAGTTCAGACCTATCACAACTTCATCGGCGGCCGTTGGGTGCCGAGCGCCGGCGGCGAATGGTTCGAAAATATCAATCCCGCCGACACTCGCGACGTCATCGGCCGTTTTCCGCTTTCGAATAAAAAAGACGTCGAGGCCGCAGTCGCGGCTGCCGGGGAAGCATTTAATCGTTGGCGGCGCACCCCGGCGCCTCGCCGTGCCGAGATTCTATTCCGCCTGGGCGAGATCTTAATTCGCAACAAAGAAACTTTCGCCGCCGATATGACGCGCGAAATGGGCAAGGTCCTGAAAGAGACCGGTGGCGACGTTCAGGAAGCGATCGATTGCACTTACTACACCGCGGGTGAAGGACGCAGACTGCACGGGTTTACCACGCCCGCAGAAATGCCTGATAAGTTCGCGATGTGCGTGCGGCAACCAGTAGGACTGTGCGGATTGATCACCCCGTGGAATTTTCCGATGGCGATTCCCTCCTGGAAATTAATTCCCGCGCTGGTGTGCGGCAACACGGTCGTTATCAAGCCCGCCGAAGATACGCCGCTCTCAACCTACAATCTGGTGAAAGCCTGCGAAGAAGCGGGCGTGCCACCGGGAGTTGTAAATCTGGTCACCGGCCGCGGTGAGACCGTCGGCGTCGGCATGACGAGTCATCCTTCGCTGCGTCTGATTTCGTTTACCGGCTCAACCGACACCGGTCGTTTGGTGGCCTCCGCGTGCGCCGAGCGGAATGCGATCTGCTCGCTCGAGATGGGCGGCAAGAACGCGATTATTGTTATGGATGACGCGGACGTTGATAACGCGATCGAAGGAACGATATGGGGCGCATTTGGAACTTCCGGTCAACGATGCACAGCATCTTCGCGGGTCATCGTTCATAAAAAAGTCTACCGGCAGTTTACGAAGAAACTAATCGAGCAGGCGAAGGGCCTGCGCGTCGGCGACGGGGCCGATCCGAAAACTGATGTGGGCCCGGTGATCAATGAAGATGCAGTGCAGAAGATCCTTGGCTATATCGACATCGGACAACACGAAGACGGCGCCGAACTCGCCTGTGGCGGCCACCGCTTGACGAAAGGCGAATACGCGCACGGCTTTTATATCGAGCCGGCAGTGTTCACGGAGGTCGCGCCGGAGATGAGCATCGCGCAGGAAGAAATTTTCGGACCGGTCACCTCGGTAATTCCGGCCAGCTCGCTGGAAGAAGCGATCGACATTGCGAACGGTGTGCGTTATGGTCTGTCGGCGGCGATTTACACACAGGATATCAACAGCGCCTTTCAGGCCATGAACGAAATGTACACCGGCATCTTTTACGTCAATGCTTCGACGATCGGCGCCGAAGTGCATCTGCCTTTCGGCGGCACGAAGGGCACCGGCAACGGTCATCGCGAGGCCGGCACACAGGTGCTCGATATTTTTTCCGAGTGGAAGTCGGTCTATGTCGATTACAGTGGCAAGCTGCAGCGGGCGCAGATCGACGAAGTGGAAATCTGAATTTTCGCCGTTCAGTTTTCAAATCCCCTGATGGAGAGCGACCAAGAGTGATCGTAGGCCTGCCCAAGGAAATCAAGGACAACGAATATCGCGTCGGCCTCACGCCCGCCGGAGTGCGCGCGTTGACTGATGCCAACCATCGCGTATTGGTAGAAGAGAACGCCGGCGAAGGATCCGGTTTCGAAGACAAACTGTATCAGCGCGCCGGCGCCACGATTATCCGCTCAGCCGATGAAGTTTGGGCCGAAGCCGAAATGATCGTCAAAGTAAAAGAGCCGATTGCGCCTGAGTATCCGCGAATGCGCGAAGGTCAACTACTTTTTACTTACCTTCACCTCGCGCCGGACACAAAACTGACAGAGCAATTGCTCAACCGCAAAGTCACCGGCATCGCCTACGAAACGATTACTGATCGCCGCGGCACGTTGCCGCTGCTGACGCCGATGTCCGAAGTTGCCGGACGCATGGCGATTCAGGTCGGCGCGCATTATCTCGAAAAAATGGCCGGCGGACGCGGCATTCTGTTGGGAGGCGTGCCCGGCGTTCCAGCCGCGCGGGTGGTGATCATCGGCGGCGGAGTGGTCGGAACCAATGCCGCCAAGATCGCCGTCGGCATGGGAGCGCACGTGACGATGATCGACAGCAATCTCGATCGCTTGCGCGAGCTCGACGATATTTTTCTTTCAAAGATTTCGACGCTCGCGTCGAGCGCTTACATGATTCACGATGCCGTGTCACAGGCTGACTTGATCATCGGCGCGGTTTTAGTTCCCGGCGCCGCCGCGCCGAGACTGGTCACCCGCAACATGCTTAAGGACGTGCCCAACGGCGCCGTGATTGTGGACGTCGCCGTCGACCAGGGCGGCTGCGTGGAAACCACGCATCCGACAACTCACTCAAACCCAACTTATTACGTTGAAGGAGTGCTGCACTATTGCGTCGCCAATATGCCGGGCGCAGTTCCGCGCACGTCGACGTTTGCTCTGACGAACGCCACGCTGCCTTACGCTTTGAAACTTGCTAACCACGGTTTTAGAGAGGCGATCCTGAAAGACTCTGGATTGAAGAATGGAGTCAACACTTACGATGGCAAACTCACTTACGAGGCCGTGGCCACGTCGCAAAACCGCGAGTACGCCGCCCTGGATAAGTTGATTGGAGCTTAGTAACGCCGCGATCTTCGCGCGCTTTGCCTCATTGATTTTCGTCAAACAGGCGCGCGAGACATCCGGTCAGCTCGCCGGCGCTCACCGGTTTATACAGGTAAGCATCAAGTTGGACGTCCAGCGCCGTCACGTTAGCTTTATTTTCCAGCGCCGTTAGCAGAACCATCGGCAGGCGTGAGACTTTCGGATTGCTGCGCAACAACCGGCAAAGCTCCTGACCGCTGAGATGCGGCATGATCGAATCCGCGATCAAGGCATCTATCGGCGAAGAGAGTGCGAGCTTCATCGCTTCCAACCCATCGGCGGCGCTAATAACTTTGTAACCCGCACGCTCCAAAATTACTTCAAGGTAGCGCCTTACCGAACGATCGTCCTCGGCAAGCAAGATACATCGAGGCCCGGCCGAAACGGCTTTGCTGGCGGATTCGCTTGTCGAGCCGGCGACTAAGAGGGTTTGATCGGTTAGCTTTTGATCTGGTTCCAAATCGTGCTCTATGAAATTCAATTTGAGGCGCTCAAAGCGGCCGCGGCTGTCGATAATCCGGCCACAATCGCGTCATTCGCAGGTTAAGACTCCGATGGTTTGTTGTCAACAACGGTTCTCTTAGTCGATTAACCGGCTGGTTCTATTCGGCTTCAACAAGCGCCCGGTCCTTCTGTTATACTTTTGGTTTTCGCGTCGCCTGCGATTCCTCATTGGGCAATCGCGAGACAGAAATGGATTAATCAGTTTGCAATGTACGAATTTGCAGTAACACCGGCCGTAACACAACTTCGCCGCCGCGGCGTCGAGATCGCCGGCGTTGAGACGAAGGGTCTCGGCGCCGAGCTGGAGCTCGAACCCGGCGACCGGATACTCAGGATCAACGGACGTGCGGTCCGCGACTATCTCGACTTTCGCTTTCAGACCGCCGGCGAAACCGAACTGGTAATCGACGTCCGCAAGTGCAGTGGCGAAAACTGGGAACTGAACGTAAATCGCGACGAAGACGAGGATTTTGGAATTAACTTTGAACAAATCGTCCCGCGACAATGCGCCAACGAATGCATTTTCTGTTTCTGCAAAGGCAATCCCGAGACTGCGCGGCCGTCGCTTTTCATACGCGATGAAGACGTGCGGCTTTCATTTCTCTACGGCAATTACACAACCCTGACTTCAATCACCGACGATGAAATGCGCCGCGTGATCGAGCAGCGCCTGTCGCCGCAATATGTTTCGGTGCACGCGACCGATCTCGACGTGCGCGCTTACCTGCTGGGTGTCGATAAGAAGCGCGCGGACATCTCGGCGAAACTTCAGCGACTGCTGGACGCCGGCATCCAGATTCATGCGCAGGTTGTCCTGTGTCCGGAGATCAACGACGGCGAAGTGCTGCGGCGCACGATCTACGATCTCGCGAAGTTGTATCCGAGAGTGCGCAGCGTGGCGATCGTGCCGCTGGGATTGACGCGTTATTTGAACGACCCACGTTTGACTGCGGTGACATCGGAGTTTTGTCGCCAGACAATTCGCGAAGTTAATTTGATCCAGCGCGAGCTAAAAGAGCAAATGGGAACAAACTTCGCCTTTCTGGGCGATGAGATCTACTTGCGCGCAGGCCGCTCGGTTCCCGCCCGAAAACATTATGGCGATTTGCCGCAAATCGAAGACGGCGTCGGGATGGTGCGTAGTTTTTCGAATGAATTTGAAACGTTAATGCGAAGAGTCGATCGCCGGCGTGGGGCCATAGCTCGACCGCGGGGTCCCCGGTCGCCCAGTCTTGCTGGGGTGGGACGGTCAGGGCGGGTTGCGTCGAGGCTTTTCGGAACAATCCTGACAGGAACCCTTTTCGCGCCCGTGCTGGAAAAAAAGATTGCGCGCTTGAATGAAAAATTTGGGATGCGGCTTCAGGTCGAAGGCGTGCACAATGAATATTTCGGCGGCGATACCAGCGTGGCGGGGTTATTGACCGGACAGGACTTCCTCGCGGCACGCGATCGAGCGCGCGGCCGGTTCGTAATCATTCCGCGCGTGACCCTCAAGAGCGATGAACCCATCATGCTGGATGGCATGAAGCTCGAGGAGTTGCAGCAACAATTCACTCTGCCGATTTACGCGCTTGATTTTCCAGACTTTGCGCGCATGATTCTCGCGGGGGAAATGCAACCAGCAGCTCAGGCGCCAGACACTCAAATTACTCAGGCTGCCTGATCGTCATCTTCGATCAATTTTGTTCGGCTCGGATGAACCGCGCGATGACCAGTTCAAGTCCGGAAGCAGCGACAAAGAAAAAAATTCTCGACGTCGGGTGTGGTTGGAACAAGACGCCCGGCGCCGTTGGAATAGACTCGAATCCGAAAGCTCACGCCGACATCATTCACGAGCTCGGGATCGTGCCTTATCCGCTACCCGACGACGAGTTCGATGAAATCATTTGCCGTCATGTGATCGAGCACGTGCCCGACGTCTTAGCGCTGGTTACCGAACTCTATCGCATCGCTAAGCCGGGTGGCCGCATCAAGTTCGTGGCGCCTCACTATTCGAACCCAGATTTCGCGACTGACCCCACTCATCGAAATCACCTCAACAGTTATTCTTTTAACTGCTTCATCGAAGAGCGCCAGCTATTTCCTTTTTATACGGAAGTAAAACTGAAACCGATCCGCATCTATGTGTCGCTCGCGAACCTCTGGCGGGTCCTGGGTATCGAGGCGCTGGTGAATATCGATAAACGCTGGCCCGCCTTCCGGTTCACGCGAAAGTTTTGGGAGTTTTACTTGTGCAATGTGATTCGCGGGAAAGAACTGCATTTTGAGTTCGAAGTCATCAAGTAATCAAACCTAACTTTGAGAAGGTCCTGCTTGGCTCTGTTTCCCGATTTTCGGAATAAGAACGAAAATTTGGATAACTTGGATTTCGCGGATTTGCCAACATGGTGTTTATTGGCGCTCAATCGCGATGATTCCCATCTGGCATCGCCGTTGCCTACTAGTCCGGGACGAATTTTGAAACCAGAGGCAGCTATTAACCGAATCTAATGTCTTACTCATGGAATGGCACGCCTCAGGATAGAAATCATGAACCTGGGCGACGACTTGTCGTTGGTTAATTTCTTGAATCAACTTCGTTCTCACTCGAATTCTAGAAGGGATGGAAAAATGAGAAAACTCTTTACTCTAGTCTTAGCCCTCTCTGTTGGGCTCATCGCCTGGAGTGCTGCTTTTGGCCAGGCGGACACCGGTCAGATTAATGGCAAGGTAACCGATCCGAACGGCGCCATAGTTCCGGGCGCTACGGTCACGGTAAAGTCAGTTGCCACGGGCGCAGAGCGCACCGTAACCGCTGACGACAACGGTGTCTATACCGTTACCAACCTGAACCCGGGACTCTACGATGTCACGGCCCAGGGAGGTAGCTTTGCTGCCGCGACACAACGCGTTCAGATTACGCCTGGCGGCAGAATAACGGTCGAGTCGAAGTTGGGGCTTCAAGCCCAACAGGCTCAGGTTACGGTCGTAGGTGAAGCGGGGGTCGCCGTCAATACCACCAGCCAGGAGCTATCCAATGTAGTAAGCGATGTGCAACTTCGCGAACTCCCGACGCTGACGCGAAATCCTTATGCGCTCGTGCAAATTTCAGGCAACGTGAACGAGGACAACGCGTCCGGTCGTGGTACCGGCTTTTCGATAAACGGCCAGCGTTCGGCCAGTACGAACATCCTGCTTGACGGTGGCGAAAACGTGGACAACTTTGTCGCCGGCATCGGTCAGGGTATTCCACTCGATGCAGTAGGCGAGTTCCGCGTAATCACCAGTAACTTTTCGGCAGAATATGGTCGTGCCTCAGGAGGCATCGTGAACGTCTCGACCAAACCAGGTACGAACGACTTTCACGGTTCGCTCTACGAGTTCAACCGCGTTTCGAAGTTTGCTTCCAACGGCTTTGATAACAACGCGCGGGGAAATCCACGAGCGCACTTTACCCGCAACCAGTTTGGATATTCGATCGGCGGACGCATCATAAAGGAGAAGCTTTTCTTCTTTAACAGTACTGAGTGGACGCGGGTCCGCAGTTCGGAAAGCAACGTGTACCTGGTTCCGACACCTCAGTTGATCGCGGCATCGAATGCCAGAACGCAGGCAATCTTTACCGGCCAGTCGTTATTGGGCTCTCCGACCGGAGTTACTTTTAGCGTTGCTCAGGTTTGCGCGCCCACAAATGGAGGACTGGGCCTGGGTGGTGGCGCGTTCTGCGGTTTACCTGGAGCCACGCCGGCGTTGATGGAAATTCGCCGAACCGTTCCGGTGGATGCCGGCGGGGGGACGCCGCAAAACACGTATTCGACTTCGACTCGTATTGATTGGAATTTTAGCAACAAGACGCAGATCTACGGTCGGTACGCGATTGAGAATCTGAGCCGCGCGAATGGGTCAAACGGAAATAGTCCATGGGCCGGCTTCGACACTGGTTCAAGCGACCATAACCAGAACTTAATTCTTAACGGCACACATACGTTCTCGCCGACGTTTGTTTCCCAGACCAAGCTGGTTTTCAACCGTCTGAATAATAGTCAGCCGTTGGGCGCCAAAGCCGTTCAGCCAACTTACTACTTCCGAAATAACACCACTTCTGAAGCGTTCGGCGAGTTCATTGCGCTTCCGGGATATCTGCCGTTCAGCCCCGGCAGTGCGATTCCGTTCGGCGGTCCGCAGAATGAGGGCGAGGTCCTTCAGGATTTCAATAACACGCGGGGTAACCACACGCTTCGCTTCGGTGGTCAATACGTTTACATTCAGGACAACCGGGCATTCGGTGCTTACCAGAACGCCGTCGCCGCTTACGGAACAACTTCGTATACAACGGGCTTCAATAATTTTGTGAACGGTAATCTGCGGCGTTTCCAGGTGGCTATTAACCCGCAGGGAAGAACGACGCCCGGGCAAACTATTACGCTGCCTGTCTCGTCGCCCCAGTTCACTCGGAGTAACATCTATAACGAGTGGGCTGCATACTTCAACGATTCGTGGCGGGTGAAGTCGCGGTTGACGCTTAACCTTGGTGTTCGTTACGAGTACTACGGTGTACAGCACAATCGGAACCGAAGCCTCGACTCTAACTTTAACTATGGCGCGGGCAGCACGATCTTCGATCAAATCGCCAACGGTAACGTTTGCGTCAATACCAACTGCGCAGGTGGTGGTCTGTGGAAGCCGGACAAGAACAACTTCGCTCCGCGTATCGGGTTCGCCTGGGACGTCAAGGGCGACGGCAAGACGGCGATCCGTGGTGGTTACGGACTCGCTTACGAGCGTAACTTTGGTAACGTTACGTTCAACGTAATTCAGAATCCGCCCGCATACCTGGTGTTTGTGCTCAACCCCGGAGATCCTGGCTTCCCGACTATCCCTGTCCCGACCAACAACTTTGGTCCGCTGGGAGGATCGAGCGGCACGGCCACGATAGTGGGTAGAGTGAATATCCGGCACGTCAACGAGAACATCGTAAACGCGTATGCGCATTTCTGGAGCGCTTCGTTTGAGCATGAGATGTGGCCGCGCACTCTCGTCTCGGTCGAGTATTCAGGGTCTGCCGGTCGGAAACTTTATGACCTGACCAACGATAATCGCGCCGGCCTGGGGTGCTTTCTGGGCAGGACTCCATGCCTCTTCAGCCCTCCCAATCCGCTCGAACTACTCAACACGAACTTCTATCCGTTGAATACGCGCGGCAACAAGGGCTTTTCGAATTACCACGCGATAATCGCGTCGATCGAAAGCAGCAATTTCCACAAACTCGGCCTGCAGTTTACGGGGCGTTACACATACTCCAAGAGCCGGGACAATCTGAGTTCAACCTTCAGTGATTCGAGCAACAACTTCAATCTGGGCTTGCTCGATCCATTTAACCCGAAACTCGATTACGGCTTCGCGGATTTCGATACGCGGCATCGCTTTGTGGGCAGCTTTAACTGGGAAGTTCCATACTGGAAGAACGACTCAAATAAGTTTGTGAAGTATGCGATTGGTGGCTGGGCCTTGACTGGAATCGTTAACATCCGATCCGGTCAACCGTTCACGGTCTTCGATTGCTCAAACGCGTTCTTCGAAGTCTGTCCGCGTCTGGTGCCGTCTGCTCCGCTTTCGTTCATCGTCAATAACCATCCACCGGGTACCGGCAATGCCAATGAGTTCAATCTCATTGATTTGAGTACTCAGTCACCCGGCAATTACTTCGATCCGATCACCGGCACCGGCGAATTCGGGCCGTTCCCGGCAAACATGACGAAGAAGGATGGGTTCCGCGGTCCGGGCTTCTGGAATGTCGACCTCGGCCTTTACAAGAACATTCCAATCCGCGAGAACATGCGGCTGCAAATACGCGGAGAGTTCTACAATGCTTTCAACCATGCGAACATGTTCGTGAATGGTGGGGCAGCCGACGTCGAGAACGGATTTATTGCCGGATTCAAGGACGGGCGTCGCAACGTACAACTCGCGGTCAAGTTCATCTTCTGATAGTAGAGCCTGATCTACAGAAGCTCTTTACGGGGAAGCCTTCGGGCTTCCCCTTTTTGTCATTAAGAGAGGCTCTGAACGCCGACGGGGTGTTATTGAAACATCTTTGGATCAATCGTTTGGTTATGACGATACTCGCGAATAACCCCCACGACGGTGGCGGACGCAGACTTAAGTAGAATCGGATATGTCAGTACCTGAATGAATTTAAAGGGGAGCTTTATCCCGTCTACATCGCGAAAGTCCGAGGTTTCGATATAGAAATCTACCGTAGTTTCGCTACCTCCTTCATCGTGGGCTTGATTTAGTGCCCGAGTGTTGCCCCCAACGTCGCGCAATCCCGCCGACACCGAGGCCTTGCCGTAATCGGTCCGGACCCACATGAAGTTCTCGGCATCAAAATAGAGCCGCATCGTAGTGCCTTTTTGGTTCTTGAGCTGGATCACGTAAGCCTGTTTGCCGCCGACTTTCTTCAGACCTTTGGCTTCCAGCTTGAGCTCGCCCGGAGCGCTATTCGCGATGAGGTTGTAAAGCGAAATGCCATTGAACATCAAACCCGAAGCTAACATTTCCTCATACTTGTCCGTCATATTAGAAACGTTACGTGGCATTACCGGCCGAATCAAAGTCTTGTTGCCATCGAAAACCATGTGCAGGTCATAGTCGCGAAAGCCACAGAAAAAAGAGAGGCGGTTGGGAGATTCCGATAAGACCGCCATTTGTGCTTCGGGCTCGCTCTCTTTTTTTATGGTTCCGATGGCTATGCGCGTCTTGAGTTTGGCCAGAGCCGCACGGCCTCCAACAGCTTCCAAATGCTTCGCGACAATCTGCTCGCCGGTCAGCTTCTGATCCTGGCCGAACGCGAGATTGGCGCCAAGAATAAGCGACCAGAGAAGCAGGCTTGGGAAAAACTTGTATCTCATTGTCTCGACTCCAGAAGTTAAATTGATTTTGCTGGCAGAAACGCGGAAAGAATAACACGTCGCTAAGGCTTTTTGAACTCGTTTCGCCCATCAAGACTTGCTTTCAACTGTTGCTAATAGTCAACATGAGAACAGCTGGCTCTTTCCATTTCGCGATGATAATCTTGCTTAGTCATAGTCTATGGAAATCATTCTTGGATCATGATTTCGTCCGTTGGCAGGAAAGGCTTTCTTCTGGCTGCGTTGCTTTGTTTCATAACGCTAGCTATACCATTGTCCGCCCAACGTCAGAAGCAGAACCGACAAGCTGTTTATATCTCCTTCGATGACGCCAAACAGGTTGTTGCGACTCTGGCGGAAATTCTTCCCGCGGATCTAAAGGGCAAGAGCCAGCGGGAAATCGCGGCCGCGTGGCCGAATTGGATCAGACAACATGACGCGGAAATTCGCGCCCGCCTGGCCCAGGGTGACGAAGACTCAATGGTCAATTTTCTGCTATTCGGCACGTCGTTTACCAAACAACCGCGGCTTACACTTGAGGAACTCAAGCAAGTGAAGAGCACGCGCGATTCTAATTCCCGAAATTCCGTAAGCGAACAATCCGAACAGATCTCACGTCTGTTGGCGGCCCGCACGAATGACCTGATTAGCTCGCTAGTCACGCCCGGCAGCAACGACCGCCTGTTTTTCGCTCGGAAGATTCTCGTAGAAAAAGGATTTCATCTCGAAACCAAAGCCGGCCGCGACCAGGCAAAAGATTATCTTACGACCAGCCTGCAGCGCGTGATGAATGAAAATGCCAGCTATGCGCGCACCCTTGAAGCGGCCCGCTTGCAGGGCGATGCCAGCGAGGAGTTTGCCGAACGTTCTCGGCTTTTTCGCGCGCGTGGACTTTCTTCAGACACTTCTCTCTTGCCTAACTATGCCATCGAAGAGTCATTGAAACAGATCAAATCGCGGCAGTTGTTCGGGACCTCTGGCGTGCAACGCGTTGCGGTGATTGGCCCCGGCCTGGACTTTACCGATAAGCAGGAGGGGTACGATTTCTATCCACCGCAGACGATTCAGCCCCTTGCCATTATTGACACGCTCGTGCGGCTGGGTCTTGCAAACGGGGCCCGACTTGAAGTCGTAACCTTTGATTTGAGTCCAAGAGTAAATAGCCACCTCATGCGAGCAAGGTCCCGCGCTGAGCAGGGTCAAAGCTATATCGTCCAACTGCCCCGCGATGAACAGTCGGGCTGGAAGCCGGGCGCAGTTCGTTATTGGGAACGATTCGGCGATCAGATCGGCGTTCCCATTAAGCCCGTTTCTATTCCACCCAGCGCCGGACAGTTGACGATGCGCTCCGTGCGGATTCGCCCGGCAATCGTCTCCAGGATTTGGCCCGTGGACACAAATATTGTATTGCAGAGGCTTGACTTGCCGCGTTTGGAACAATTCGACTTAATCGTGGCGACTAATATTTTCGTTTACTACGATAACTTCGATCAGTCTCTGGCGATGATGAACGTAGAACGCATGCTTCGGCCCGGCGGATTGATGCTCTCGAACAACGCTCTGCTCGAGCTGCCTTTCTTCCGGGTGCACTCGGTCGGTTATTCGACCGTGATCTATTCGGACCGTGCCAATGACGGGGATCATATTGTTTGGTATCGCCGATCGTTTGACTAAATGATTTAGGGCGGTTGGGCCGTTTCACGGTGAACGCTTCTGAGTTATAATCCTGCCCGCATCCCTCAGGTTCTCGTCCGGTTTCCATGACCTTCGGAAAGGAGTACCAGCCATGTTCACTGCATTAGTCCAGACAATAGTCAAGCGCACAGTTTCAATTTTCGTTTTCCTCGCCCTCAGTGTGTTGTTAGGACTTAATATTCAAGCGCAAATTGGGAGTTCAGGAATCGATGAAGATCCTTCTTCAGGTATGAGGCATGGACACAATACGATCGTTGGACAAGTTATTTATCCATCGGGCCGCCAGGTTGAGAAGCGGTTCACGGTCAGGCTCAGCAGCGTCTCGGTGGGTGAATTCTCTACTATGACTGACGAGAATGGCGTTTTCACTTTTCGGAGATTGAAAGACGGAAAATACTTCATCACGGTCGAAGCCGGGAAAGACTACTTGCCGGCACAGGAGACCGTCGACCTCTTTGATAACAGAGAGCGGACTACTACTGTGCAGATCCAACTACGCTCCGCACCGACGAACACTGCCAAGCCAGCTACTATCAGCGCGGTGCTGGTTGGCGTGCCAAAAGCCGCAATTGAACTTTATCAAAAAGGAATGGCCGCCGCCGGGGCCGGTGATAACAAGACTGCCATTGACCAGTTCAAAGCCGCAGTCGCGCTGTATCCATCATTTATTTTGGCGCTCAATGAGATGAGCGCAGCCTACATGGCACTTGGCGATCTTGAAAAAGCAGAAGAGCCCCTGGCGACGGCGCTAAAGTATGAACCTAATAATCCGACTCTGCGACTCAACTATGGCTATGTGTTCTTACAACGAGAAAAGTTTGTTGACTCCGAACGAGAGTTACGTCGAGCTGTGCAGTTGAAAGGCAATTCAGCGACCGGCCATTCATATCTTGGACTAGCCCTGATCCGACTGGGCAGATTTGACGAGGCAGAAACGGAATTGAATCGGGCCATAAGCCTGGGAGGAAATTCCAGCATCACTGCTCATCGATATCTGGCCGGACTTTATGAGCAAAAGAAGGAAAATGCTAAGGCGATCAGTGAACTGGAGACTTATCTAAGATTGGCGCCGAGTGCAAGAGATGCAGAACGCGTGCGGGCGAAACTGAAAGAATTACAAGATCAATCTTCCACCAAGAATGATTGAGCCGATCTGACAGATCTGTCCGATTAGCTTTAGTCGAAACAGATCGAGATTCTGAAGCAACTTAAGAGTCGTCGGGACGAGCTCGGTTCCAATTTGACTTAATCCTCCTCGCAGTTAACAGGAAAAATCTTCCTGGTTATTGCGCACAATTATTTGACGCTCCTCCGCTGCAAGCTTGATCCCGTCCCACAAAACGAGGATCATCTCGGGAAATGACCGCTTTGGACGTCAACCAGCTTCCTCTTGCGCCTTTGGGTGCGGGGGATCTTATCGATCGCGCGGTGAGACTTTATCGTCGTCACTTCTTCACCCTGATTCGCATCGCGGCGCCGCCGGTGCTGGTCTCGGCGGTCGGGTCGACTTTTACCACAATCAGTTTTCGGGAAATTGGAAATACTTCGAGCTCGTCGAGCGTGGCGCTTTACATTTTGGTGCTGCTTATCGGCGGCGCAATTATTTTGTGCGGATCGCTCTTCAGCATAATCGTCATGGGCGGAGCGACACGTACCCTGGTGGCGCACCTCTTGTCGAATGAACCGGTGACCGTGCGCGCCACTTATCGCGCGGTAAAGTCGCGGTTCTGGGGACTGTTGGTTGCCAGTGTCCTCGTCGGGATCTGGCTGGTCTTTGCTGCCTTCATCGCTTTTTTAGCTGCCGAGATCCTAATCGGAATCTCATTCATGGGCGGAATGTTTCTGGCTCAGGCCTTCCCCGCGTGGTTGTCGGTTATCGCCGGCAGCATTGTTGCGATCGCGGGAATTATTCTGGGGCTAATCATTTTTTTCCTGATGGCTGGACGCGTGGCCTATGTGCCACAGGCGATGTTAGTAGAAGGAAAAGGCGTCCTTGAAGGCATTGGCCGCAGCTTCTCGCTCGCGAGTGGCAATGTGCGGCGATTAATGGCCATGGCCTTGTTCACCACCTTCGCTACTTATTCAGCATTAATGCTTTTGATGATTCCCCTGGGCTGGTACGGTTACTTGAACGGCGTAAATCTTTCGCCTTTCGGAGGCAGTACTTGGCCGGCATGGTATGCAGTCGGTTATCAAGTCATAGTGCAATGCAGCCACATTCTGCTGGCGCCTATCTGGATGTTGGGGCTTTCGTTGCTCTACGTCGACGAGCGTGTTCGTCATGAAGGCTACGACATCGAGTTAATGGCCGCGCGACAACTTCCCGCAATGCCACAACTCGCGGGAGTGGTTTCCCCTTTCGCGCCCGCGCTGGTCAGCGGAAGAGCGCCAAAGATGCCTTTTCCGCCTTCGATGCAACCGATGAACACCGGCGCCGTGCTGGGTTTGAAGTGAGGTTGTTTTTCTGAGACTTAACGATGCTTCATCACAAAGCCCAGTCTCTGATCCTTTGCTTTGCCTGCCTGCTCATCATTCTTCTGAACAGTTTCGCGCGTGCCGCTTCGCTTGCTGATTACCACAGACGCATTTCCTTCGCCGAGAGTGCGCTCGACCGCCTGAAAACTTCTTATACCGGCCGCGATATGTGGCCGGAACAACAAATCACGGCCACCATTGCGCAAGTGCGTGAGGCCTTGCCGCAGAAAGAGGCAGTGACACTAAACGGCGCCCGAGTTGACGTCGACAACACCTGGCTCGATGATGCGCTGCGCGATTACGAAAAGATGAATCATGCCGATCAGCGCAGCAGCGAAGCGCTTGCTCGGATCACCGAGCGTCTGCACGCCCTCGATGAGCGTCTGACCGAAATCGAAAATGGAAAGCCCGCCGACATTGCCGGTAAAGACGAGAACAAAGCCCGGTTGGCAGAAGTCCTGCGCCGGCCCGAGTACACCCAAAAGCCCGATGAAGGCAGCGCGCTGGAACGGATGTGGTTGAGTTTCCTGCGCTGGCTTAGCGAACTTCTCCGCAAATTATTTCCGCAAATGAAGCCGCTGCAGCCGGGTTCGGCGCGGGCCGTATCCGGCATCGCCCAGATATTGGTGGTGGCGATCGCGCTAGCCGTGATCGCGTACGTCGCGTGGAAATTGCTGCCGCGCTATCTGAGAAGCAGATCGAAAAAGAAAATTGTAAAGCAGGAAGCGCGCATCGTTCTGGGTGAAAGGCTCGAGCCTGATCAAACCGCCGCCGATCTATTCGCGCTGGCCGAAGGATTGGCGCGCCGCGGCGATCTGCGCGCCGCAATTCGCAAAGGATACATCGCCTTGCTGTGCGAGTTGGGCGAGCGAAAGCTCATCAGCCTGGCCCAGCATCGAACGAATCGTGATTATTTGAATGCGGTGAGAGAGACCCGTTTATACAATTTCATGCGCCCGCTCACGGTCAGTTTCGAAAACCATTGGTATGGTTTTGTTCCCGCAGGCGAAAACGATTGGAACGATTTTCGCCAGGGCTATCAGCAAGCTCTGAGATTGGGTTAGCAACCAGTAGAAAATGCGACGCAGCTTATTAATCATTGCGACCCTGGCTCTGGTCGTGCTGGTGTTGATTGGGCTCAACGCCGCGTCTTACGTTCGCGTGGAAAAGACGCGAGATTCGGAAATGTCTCCCGACCGCTCGACTTTCAATTCCGGCCCCACGGGCACCCGCGCGTTGTATGACTTTCTGCGCGAGTCGGGGTTTAAGGTGGCCCGGTGGCGCGAATCGCCCGCGAGTTTATTAAGCGCGGAAGGATCTAAGCCGTCAACGCTGGTTATTGTCGGCGACACGATGACGCCTATCAGAGACGAAGAGAGCGAGGCGCTGTTGCGCTGGGTTGCGGAAGGCGGCCGTCTGGTAATCATCGATCGCAATCTCGATCGCAATCTGGACCTGACGTCAGGACAATGGACCATCACGTCGCAAGTTACTCAATTTCCTTTTGACGTTGATCCGACCAACTTTGAGCAGATGACCGCCGGAGTTAAACCGCTCGCGCCTCTCCAACCGACCGTGTTCGCTCGTGACGTGGCTTCAGTTATGCCCTCGAGATTTGCCGGAAACCTGGCCATAACTTCGAAGCCGCCGGCAAAGTCCAAAACCAAACGTCGCCGCGGAGGCTTTGGTTCAGACGAGCCTTCCGAAGAACCGGAATCGTCGACCGAAGAGTCGAGGAGCTCAGTTTCGCTTGCGCCGGTAGTCCATTTCCAGAGCGACAATGGCGCACTGCTGATCGATTATCTGCGCGGCAAAGGTCGCATCATCGTTCTTTCAGATCCTTTCATAGTCGCCAACAACGGCATCAACCGCGCCGACAACTTGCAGCTTGCGATCAATGTGATTGCGGGTTACGGCGGGTTAATCGCGTTCGACGAATTTCATCAGGGCCACGCCGCCACGCACAACGCCTTGATTCAATATTTCGCGGGCACGCCGATTATCGCGATCTGTTTACAGTTGGGGCTGCTTGCGCTGGTCATCGTCTGGTCGCGCGGCCGGCGATTTGCCAGACCGCTTCCGCTTCCACATGTGGATCGGCGATCCAGTTTGGAATTTGTCGCCTCTATGGCCGAGCTGCAACAACGCGCCCGCGCGTACGATCTGGCGCTGGAAAATATCTACACCCGCGTCCGGCGCGTTCTGGTCCGTCACGCCGGCGCCAGCAACAACAGCCCGCGCGCGGACGTAGCCAGGCGGGTTGCCTCGCGGTCAAAACTCAATCAGCAGGAACTTGAGTCGCTGATGCGAGACTGTGAAGATGTGATCAACGGAGCGCCAACGAACGCGCGTGGCTCGCTCGATCTGGCCCGGCGACTGCGCGCGATCGAAGCTGCGCTGGGATTGCGCATGCGATCGCGTGAAAGTAAGCAAGCCGCGGAAAAGGTTTGAAAGATTGAAGCTCGTCACTTCTGAGAAAGGATTCGGGTGAACGATCAGGTTGGAAAAGTTCTATCCTTCATCCCTCATCTTTCATCCTTTTGATTCATGCCTGAATACGTCTCCTCGACCATCGAACATATTCGTCGCGAGTTGCACAAAGTTGTCGTCGGTCAGGACGAGCCGATCGAACAAATTCTCGTCGCACTGCTGGCCGAAGGTCACGCGTTGATCGAAGGCGTGCCCGGTACCGCCAAGACCCTCACCGTAAAGACGCTCGCGCGCATCCTCGGCGCCGGTTTCGGCCGCATTCAATTCACGCCCGACTTAATGCCCTCGGACATCACCGGCACGAATGTCTTCAATATTTCGAACTCAAGTTTCAACCTGCGGCGTGGTCCGGTCTTTACAGATCTTCTTCTGGCGGATGAAATCAACCGCACTCCGCCAAAGACGCAAGCCGCCTTGCTTGAAGCGATGGAAGAACGGCAAGTGACTATCGATGGCGAAGCTTATGCGTTGTCTCCGCTGTTTACGGTGCTGGCAACAGAAAATCCGATCGAGTACGAAGGAACGTATCCGTTGCCCGAAGCACAACTCGATCGTTTTCTGTTGAAGATTCTGCTCGACTACCCTTCGCTCGATCACGAGCATGAAGTAGTTGCCCGTTGGGACGCAGGTTTCAATGCGCGGCGCCTCGAGCTGGTCGACATTCAACCGCTGGCCGATGCCGGCGCGATTCCCCGCTGTCGCGCTGAGATTCGCAACACGCGGATGGAGCCCGGCGTGCAGCGCTACACCGTGGACATCGTTCGACGCACCCGCGATCATCCCTCGGTGCACTACGGCGCCAGTCCCCGCGCGGCGGTGGCACTGCTGCTTTGTTCCAAAGCTCTTGCGGCGATTCGTAACCGCGACTTTGCCACTCCGGACGACGTGCGCGACGTCGCCCGACCAGTATTGCGCCATCGCTTAACACTGCGCGCTGAAGCTGAACTCGACGGCGCAACGCCGGATTCAGTGATCGCCGACATTCTTCAGTCAGCAGAAGTGCCGCGATGAGGTAACCGGTACCTGATACCCGAAACCCGCAGTCATGCGTTTCGTTTTCACAAAACTTTTCTACGCCTTGCTCGCGATTGGGTTGATCCCGCTTTCACTTTCCTGGGGACGAGCTGAGCTGCGCTGGGTGGCGCTCGCTTACGATCTCGTTCTGATCGCGATTGCGATCTTTGACGCCCGCGAAAGTCGCTTGTCTGATCGCGTGCGCATCGCGCGACACTTTGGCAGTCGTTTCGCCGTCGGCGCGGAAACGGAAGTTCGAATTGAAATTGCGAACCATACGCCGCGCAATATTTCGCTGCAAATCAAGGACGAGTTTCCGCCGCAAATGAAACTTTCCGGCGCGCGTGAAGCGCGGATTGACGTTGACGCGCAGTCAACCGCGGCGTTGGCGTACGGTTTGACGCCGCCGAAGCGTGGCCGTTTTGAGTTCGGCCAAATCGCCGTGCGTTATCTGTCGCACTGGCGTCTGGTGTGGTGTCAAACGCGCGTGGGCGCACCGATCGCTGTCAAGGTGTATCCAAACATGCGGCGCGCGCGCGAAGCAGAGTTGAAAGCGCTGGGCGCTCGCTCGCTCGTCGCCGCACGCCGCAAGTCCCAATGGCGCGGTGAAGGCCGCGATTTCGAATCGTTGCGCGACTATGTTCGTGGCGACGAGATGCGTCACATTTCCTGGACCGCCACAGCGCGGCGCGGCAAGCTGGTCACGCGCCAATATCAAATGGAACGCGATCAGACAATCGTGATCGCGCTCGATGCGGGCCGTTTGATGACCGCGCGCATTGAGAACGAGACAAAACTTGATCTGGCAGTGCATGCCTCGCTGGCGCTGATGTCGGCTGCAACTCGCGCCGGTGACAACACCGGCCTGGCAATATTCGGGCGGCGCATCAAGACTTTTCTGCCGCCAAAACGCGGCGTCGAACACCTGGACGCAGCCATCGAGGCGCTGCACGACATTGAACCTGAAATGATCGAGCCGAGTTACGCGCGCGCGTTTGAATTTATTTCCGCCAACAGCCGCCGGCGCTCACTGGTAGTCGTGCTCACCGATCTGGTCGATGAAGAAGGATCGAGCGAGCTGCTTTCATCGTTGAAACTGCTGCGCCCTCGTCATCTCCCGCTGGTGGTCACAATCGCCGATCGCGATCTGAAAGCGGTCGTGCGCCAGCCGCCCAGAGACGAACGCGAATTATTCACGCAGTCTGTCGCCGAAGAGATTATGTATCAGCGCGAAGCGGCGCTGCGTTTGGTTGAGTCTCAGGGTGGACTGGCGTTGGATGTCACCGCTGCCGCGTTAGCTCCAAAGTTGTTGGAGACGTATTTGAGAGTTAAGGAAAGAGGAATGCTTTAAGAAAGTTGCGGCATGTTTAGAGGCGGGCTACTGCCCGCCGGATTCGTCACGTCACTAACTGGAAGGCGGGCAGTAGCCCGCCTCTAAACAGGAAGTCTTATTTTGTTACTGGCTCGCGGCCCGCGAGCAAGAGATACGAATACAACGCCACACCGGTAATCACCCCGATGCTGAACTTGATCACCGGACTAATCGGCGCGGGCGAGATAAAGCCTTCGATGATTCCAGCAATAACCAGCAGCGGCACACAGCCGGCTACCAAATAGATTGCATCCATGCCCCGTGATTTAAAAGCGTCGCCACGCGTCAGGTCGCCCGGCATCAACAGCGCGCTGCCAATCAAGAGCCCCGCGCCGCCGGCAATGAAGATGCATGACAACTCTATGACCCCGTGCCCCACCATGAAGGTTACCAGGTCGTTTCCAAAACCCGCGTGATATGTCAGCGCCAGAATCGCGCCCATCATCGCTCCGTTGAAAGCTAAAATATAGAGCGTCCCAACTCCCACCATCGCGCCATACGCGAAAGCGAAAAAAGTCACTCGAATATTATTTGTAAATATCTGGCTCGAGCCAATCTGGTTCGCCTCGTTTAGGTCTTCCCACCAATGCGTGCGCTTGTTGATGACGATTTCGCGAAAATACGGGCTGATTCCGGCAAATTCCGAGAATTCGGCGTCGCGCCGCGTGGCCGCAAAAAACGCCAGACTGAACAGCAAAAAGACGATAAAAGCGATCGCCGTGTAGCGCCACGTTCGTCGAAAAGCTTGCGGAAAGTCGCGCGCGAAAAAGTTCCGAATGCGGCGCCCGCCCTGGGCGTCGGCGCGATAGATGCGGCCGTGCGCGCGAATTACCAGGCTGTTCAGGTAGTTAATCAGTCGCGGGTCGCGAGATTCGGCGCGGGCGATGGCCAGGTCCGAAGCAGTGCGACGATAAATGCGACCCAGCTCGCGCACTTCCTCGCGATGCAACTTTCGCAAAGACATTCGATCAACGAGCTGTAGAAGTTCTTCCAGTCGTTGCCAGGCGGTCTTGCGTTCGTTAATGAAGCGATCGATGGGCATTCTCAAATTTCTGATTTCGGATTTCGGATTTTAAGATTTAGACTGAAACCGAAATTGAGCGACTCATGACCGATACGCTTCAAATCCGGAATCCGCAATCCGCAACCCGCAATCTGGTTGAGTGTGTACCAAACTTTAGCGAAGGCCGCAAGCGCCAAACTGTCGAGCGGCTGGCCCAGGCAATCGAATCAGCTAACGGCGCAATCGTTCTTAATCATCATCTCGATCCCGATCACAATCGCTCAGTGATCACATTCATAGCTCCACCTGAAATTGTAGTCGAAGCTGCCTTGCGCGCCGTCACACTGGCAGCAGAGTTAATTGATCTGCGCCAACACACGGGAGAGCATCCACGCATCGGCGCGACCGACGTGCTGCCGTTTGTGCCGGTACGCGGAGTCACGATGGACCAGTGCGTCGTGCTGGCGCACGCGGCGGGCGATCGCATTTGGCGCGAACTTTCGATTCCGGTTTATTTTTACGAGCGGGCGGCACTGCGACCGGATCGAGTCAGACTCGAGCACGTGCGGGGCAAAGGTTTCGAGGCGCTGCGTGAAGAGATCGCCGGCGACCTCGCACGGTCTCCGGACCTGGGCCAGCGGCGAGTTCATGAAAGCGCGGGCGCGATTGCGATCAGCGCTCGTCCATTTCTGATCGCATTCAACGTCAACTTACAAACAAAAGATCTTTCGATCGCGCGAGCGATCGCGCGCAAGGTGCGCGAGCGCGACGGCGGGCTGCCTTTCGTCAAAGCGCTGGCCTTCGAGCTGCGTTCGCGAGGACTGGTGCAGGTTTCGATGAATTTGATCGACTATGAAAAGACTGGAATCGCCGCAGCCTACGAGGCCGTGCGAAAAGAAGCCGCCGCGCACAGCGTGGCCATCGCCGGCACCGAGATCGTCGGACTCGTACCGCGCGCGGCGCTCGACCGCGGTGCTGCATACTTCTCCCGGCTCGAGAACTTCCGCGAAACACTCGTCATTGAGAATCTGCTCGAATCCCACGAAACGGTTTCGAAATAAGCGGGTCCTGGGAGTTCCCTGCACCTCTCAAAGTTAGTTAACAACCAGTTAACCGCCGGCCGAAAAATTTGTTCTAGACAGTCTTCGCCACTTTGTTTATTATGTCCTTCCGCTCCCGAGCGGTCCCCACTCAGGATTGGCCACCGCGGCCAATTTTCCAGTTTGCCAACGGATCGCGTGTTGTTGTTGCCGATTGACCCGATAGGCGGTAGTGACGATACTCACCGATTTTTTTAGACGGAGGTTAGTTATGCTTAGAATGGGAAGAAACCCGCAAGAAGAAAGAACAGAAAGCAGCACACCTGAACCGAACTACACGCCACGTAGCCAGTCCCCCTATCAAAGCGGTGAGACAAACGCGCGGCAATCCATTGAATATAGTTCCAGCACTAAAGCTCTGACCGAGAGCGAAACGATCGCTCGCGAAATAAAGGACGGAACCCTGAGCGGCTTTGTCGGCAGTGGCACGTCAGTAACCGGCGAAGCGACCTTCAAAGCGATGTTGCGTATTGACGGTCATCTCTCTGGCCGCATCACTTCCAGCACCGGAACGCTGGTTGTCGGCGCCGGCGGCCAGGTCGACGCAAACATCGACGTCGCCGTCGCGACGATCCAGGGCGCGGTAAACGGAGACATCATCGCCGGTCAGCGAGTCGAGCTTGGACGCGCCGCTAAAGTGAACGGCAACATTCAAACTCCATCGCTGGTGATCGAACAAGGCGCAATCTTCGAAGGAAGCTGCAAGATGATTCAGCAGAAAGCTGCCGCTGACAAGACACCAAAGCGGGATCTCCTGGACACCAGCGCTTCGCAACCAGTCAAGGTGGACTCAATAAAGAAAATTGAAGAGCCGGCGAAGAAACCAGCGATTGCTATTGTCAGTTAAGGCTGGGAGTGCGGACATCCCGTCCGCATTCAACGCGTCAGCGCGAGTACTTTTTTGGGCGGACAAAAGTCCGCCCTTTTTGTTTGTGTCAGAAGCCCGCTCGTCAGCAGGGCACGATTGCTAATGATGCCGTTCCTATCGACCACCCCCGCGCGGGCTGCCTGCGTGGCGACCCCGGTTGGTCGGGCTTCTGACTCACTCTGTTGTACAATTTCCTCCTCCCCGAAAATCTTGATGAACCGATTCCGTAAAAAGTTTTGCGTGGCAGCTCTGATCACTACCTTCGTTTCGGGCGTGACCGCGCAGAAGCCTCGCGGACGCGCCGCGACCGCGATTCCTGCGAATACTCTGCTTCGCATCCTTCGCGCTGAAGATGAAAGACGTTGGGATGACAATCTGCGCGGATTGCTGTCTGATAAAGACGCTCAGATCCGCAAGCGAGCGGCCTTGGCTGCGGGACGTATCGGCGACGAACGCGCGGTGCCGGATCTCTCGGATTTGCTCAGGAAAGACACCGTTAACGACGTGCGCCAGATGGCTGCTTTTGCGATTGGAGAAACCGAATCACCGGCAGGCGCGGATGCTTTGCGGCTGATTTTGGATGATACTTACGAGCCGAGCGAAGTTCGCGCCCGGGCAGTCGAAGCGTTAGGAAAAATCACCGCCGCCCTGCCCGACTCAGATAAAGATCACAAGCCCATGCACGGCAAAGCGATTCTCGATGTGCTTCGCTTTGAAGCCGGCCGGCGTTCGATGCCGGATCGTCTGACGATCCTGCTTGGTTTGACTGCCGCGTTGCGCGCGAAGCCCGATGGCGCCGGCCCAGTCGTCGCAAAGTTTCTCGGCTATTCCGATCCCCGCATCGTCGCCGACGCTTTGAACACCCTCGCGCGTTTGCGTTTGAAAGACGGCAACAACGAAGCGCGGCAGTTGCTAACAAAACATTCCGATCCCGTCGTGCGCGCGAACGCCGCGCGTATGCTGGGCGCCGCCGAAGACAAAGCTGCGTTTGATGCTCTTCTCGATCGCGCCCTGCATGACGACGATTTGCGAGTGCGCGTGAGCGCGATTCGGGCGTTGGGTAGTTTGAAAGATCCGCGCGCCGCGCAACCTCTATGCGACCAGATGGTTGCGATCATCGATCTCTTGAAAAAGGAACAGGCTCTGAACACGCTCAGGCGAGGTTTGCCGCTACCGAGGCAGAGTGAAATGTTGGAACTCTTGACGGCGATCGGAAACATGGAAGCCGCCAAAGGCGGCGATTCAGAGCCCAGTGCCCTGCCGGAGAAACCAACACGTCCTGGTCCAAGGGCACTGGCCATGATCCCTGAGTTCCAAAAGCTGCCTTTTCCGTTCTTTGGAGCACCTGAGTTTCATATTGCGTCAGCAAAAATCGACCCGGATTTCTATCTGGCGAGTACGTTCTTGCATCCTGATTCAATGCTTCAAAATGGCGTGTTCGCCAACTGGCGATATCCTTACAGCATCGCCGAGGGATTTCGCACGATAGGAACACTAAATTCCGAGATATATGGGAAGGATATACTGATAAATCAAGCGGGTACAAAACGGCGACTCCACGCCATGCTTGATGATCGCCGGCTCCCTAAGAAAGCAGTTTCGAGTGTGTTGACCGCGTACATCGCTTTCAAGCCCGATGATGCAGGCGAAACTCTGCGGAAACATCTGAATTCTGATGATGTAATCATTCGCTCGACGGCGGCAGAGTTACTGGGAAACGAACCTCCGAACGATATTAACAGTCACGCTCTCGTCGACGCTTTGAAAGGCGAATTGCCTCGAACCGAAAAAGGCGAGATGAACGACGCGGCGCTGGCAATTCTCGAAGCCCTGGCTAAACAGAAAAACAAAGACGCGAATGACGCGATCAAAACGGCACTGGATTCATCTGATCATTTGATTCGGCGCAAAGCAGTGGCGCTCTTGAAAGCAAACGGAGTCGGTGATTTTTCGGATCGCATCGGCACGGTAAAGACGCGCAACACAGAAGTTGACTATCGCCGCGCGATTTCGCGCATCGGCAAGCACGTAACCGCGACGGTTGTAACCAGCAAAGGTTCGTTCACAATTGAATTTCTTCCGGAAGATGCGCCGCTGACCGTCGATAGTTTCATCACGCTTGCGCGGAAAGGTTTTTTCAACGGCCAGACAATTCCGCGCGTGGTGCCGAACTTTGTGATTCAGGCCGGCGATCCGCGCGGTGACACGAACGGCGGCCCTGGTTATCAAATTCGTTGCGAGATCAACGAAGTTCCTTACGAGCGCGGCGCGGTCGGCATGGCGCTCTCGGGCAAAGATACGGGCGGCTCGCAGTGGTTCGTAACGCATTCGCCCCAGCCGCACCTCGACGGCGGCTACACGGTATTTGGCCGAGTGATTTCCGGGATGAACGTTGTGGATAACATCGCGCGGGGGGATATTATTCGGATGGTGATTGTGAATGGACGGTAGATTTCACCACAGAGGATACCGAGGAAATACCGGGAGCAGACCAAAAAATTCTCTGCGCCCTCGGCGTCTCTGCGGCCGCTGCGTTAAATTCTTATTTGTTCCGATCGTTTCAACGCTGCTAATAATCGCTGCGCTTGCACGCACGCACGCGCAACAATCTGAAACGCCCCAACAACGAACTCATTATCAAATCCGACTCGCGCTCGACTTCGAAAATCGCGCTTACACCGGAAGCGAAGTTGTCCGCTTCGTTAATCGCGGCGACCGTCCGGCGGCGATTTTGTTCTTTCATCTCTATCCGAATATCCGCGTTCCGGGTTATGCGCCGCCGGCAACCGATTACAAAGCCGAACCGGGACAGCAAAGTTCCGACGAACCTCGGCTGCAAATTGTCGAAGTGCGCGGCGCGAACGGTGGAACGCCTTTGCTGTTCGATCTCGACGAGCAGGAAACAACCCTGCGCGTCGGCTTGCGCGAGGCGGTGGCGCCAAAGGCCGCAGTTGAGATCGAAATCAAGTTCAAGGGGAAAGTGCCCGAGATCGATCCGGAGGAAACCGGCCTGGTAACGCACGTGGTCCAACAAGTCAGCGCTGCAATTCGAAGCACCCGCGAGCTGCGCCGCGCGCGCGATACGAACTTTCGTTGTCGCGGGGTAATGATGCTGGGCACGTCGTATCCCATGCTCGCTGCGCGTGACGGTGATGACTGGTTTCGCAAAATCAATCCGAGCATCGGCGATACAACCATGTCCGATGTCGCCGATTACGATGTGACCATCGAAGCGCCGAGCAGCGTTGCAGTCTTCGCTCCGGTTGCGCCACAAGCCGTGGCCCAGAAAGACAAGGTCAACTCAACGGCCTTCACTGCCGACAGCCTGCGTCATTTCGCGATCGTTGCCGGCATCGATCTGCGTTCGGCGGAGCGCGCGGTCGGCAACGTAACGATTCGATCGATTTTTCGGCTCGAGCACGAGCCCGTGGCGCGGCGCGTATTGAACATCGCTGCTGATGCGGTTCGTGTTTTCGGCAATCGCTTTGGTCCCCTGCCGATAAAGACGGTGAGCATCGTCGACGCACCGCTGGTGGCGACGCTGAGCAGCGCCGAATTTTCGGGACTCAGTGCAATCGCCAGCGCGTTCTATCTCGACTTTGACTCTCCGACGATGCGTAACATGCCCGACGTCATTCGTGAACAGCGCGCTTCAGTCGAGGACAGTCTGGAATGGACCGTTGCGCAGGTGGTGGCGCATGCGTGGTGGGGCGCCGCCGTGGGAAACGATCCGGCGCGCGAACCGATTCTGGACGAAGCGCTGTCGAATTGGTCCGCGCTGCTGTATTACCGCGAAGTGCATGGCGAGGAGAAAGCTGCCGTGGCGCTCGACGAACAACTTCGCGGGGTCTACAGACTCTATCGCACCTTCGGCGGTGAAGACATGGAGGCCAGTCACGCCGCGCGCGAATACCGCAATTCGTTTCAGTATTCGGCGATCGTCACGAGCAAAGGCGCGCTGATGTTCGAAGCGCTGCGCAAGTTAATGGGCGATGAAAAGTATTTCGCGGCGATAAGGAGCTACTACCATTCAAACTTGCTCGAGCTGGCTGATATGGACGATCTGCGCGGCGCCTTCATTGCAGAGGCCTCACTTGAACAAAGACGGACGGTTACTCGTACTTTCGATCGCTGGCTGTCGAGCAAACGCGGCGATGAAGACATTGGACCGCCGGACCCGAAGCTGGCAGCGGATTTGGGAGATTTGGGATTGCCCGTGAAAGCGGCGAATGGGAAAAGCGACAAGGGCGTCCTGACCGCGTTTGGCAAGGTCGGCAAATTTTTCTGGCAGCAGATGATCAGGATCAGGTGAATGGACAATGGACGATACGCGATAGACTACAGACGATGAGCTCCCTGAATGCGCTCATGGTCTCTGGTCCAACGTCCGTGGTCCGACGGCATGCAAGCTTATCGAGACATTGAGTTAGTCAGCCGAAGCGATCGCGGTGTTTTGCGTCCTTCGTCTGTCCAGATCGAGCGCGAACTGGAAGTTCTCAGTCAATTGATGGACAACCGGTTTCGCGTGCCCGTGCTCGGCTGGCGTTTCGGATTCAATGCCATCATCGATCTCATTCCTGAATTTGGCGACATCGCCACCACCATCGTCGCGCTCTACATTCTGGTTTCCGCGGTCCGCTATCGCGTGCCAAAGATTACCCTGCTGCGCATGGGACTAAATATAGCGATCTATTTTATCGGCGGACTGGTTCCATTCGCCGGCGATCTGTTCGACGCCTGGTGGAAGCCGAACATTCGCAACATAAATCTTTTGCGAAAGCGCGCGACGGTGTCCGGCGAAGAAGCGCGTCACGGCCGCAGCAGCGACTGGATTTTTGTTGGCGGGATCGTGGTCGTGCTGCTCGCCATGCTCTTTGGATCGCTGGCCCTGGCGTTATTCTTTTTTTGGTATGTCGCGACTCACATGCAATTTGGAATGTGAAGTGACGTAACCTTCAGCATGGTTGAGATCGGGCTACCGCCGTCCAGGCTGGCAGCAGCCGCTCTAAACGCAAAACGAACAACGATAAACTTCCATGGAAACCGCAATCGCTGTAGAGAATCTGAAGAAGACCTACCAGCCAAAGACCCGCAAAGGTTTAGAGGTAAAGGCGCTTGAAGGTATTTCATTTGAAGTGCCGCGCGGCGAATTCTTCGGATTGCTTGGTCCGAATGGCGCCGGAAAAACTACGACGATTGGAATTCTGACGACGCGGGTCCGGCCAACCGGCGGGGTCGCGAAAATTGAAGGCATCGATGTCGCGCGCAATCCGGTGGCCGTAAAGCGGCGTATCGGCGTCGTGCCCCAGGTGAACAATCTCGATCGCAGTTTGACTGCCTGCGAAAATCTACTCTTTCACGCGGAATACTTCGGCATCGGCAAGCAGGAACGCGAACAGCGTGCCCGGCAATTGCTGGAAAGGTTCGAACTGGCCGACCGCGCGGACGAGAAAATTCTCAGCTACTCAGGTGGAATGGTTCAGCGTTTGAAAATTGCGCGCGCGTTGATGCACGACCCGGCCATACTTTTTCTCGACGAGCCCACCACCGGCCTGGATCCACAATCACGTCGCGCGATGTGGGACTTGCTCAATGAATTGAACAAAAAAGGGCAGACCATCTTTTTGACGACGCATTACATGGAAGAAGCGGATCAGCTTTGCCGGCGCATCGCCATCATCGATCATGGCAAGTTGCTGGCGCTCGATTCGCCTGCGCAACTGAAGCGCAGCGTGCCCGGCGGATATTTGATCGAGTTGCAAGTGCGCGGCAATCACGGCGTGGCAGAATCTTTCACCTCGACCTTGCCGACTCTAACTGGCGTCGTTGAGGTCAAATCAGATCACGATCGCGTGCGCATCTATGCTGACAGAGCGGAAGGATTGCTGGCCAATGCGATGCGACTCGCCGGCGAACAAGGCGTGATGGTGACTGACGCGCACGTCGCTGAGCCGAGTCTGGAGAATCTTTTTTTGCATTTGACGGGGAGGAGTTTGAGAGACTGATCATTTTGGAGCGCGCCCGCAGAGCGAAGCGCCGACGGCGCTTTGGATCGTCTGTCGTTAAGTCATCCCGATCAATCCAAAGCGGTGTCGCGCTGCGCTTGCCACCGCACTCCAAAGGAATCGAATCATGGCCGCAACTTTCACCGCTCTGCTTCATCGCGACCTGCGCGTAGCGCGACGCGAGCTGCAGTACTTTTTACTGCGCGTCGGTTTGCAGCCGCTGCTGTTCACTTTCATCTTCGGTTTTGTGATGCCGCGGCTGGGCATCATTCAGCACGGTTACACGAACATGTTGTTGCCGGGAATTCTGGGACTCAGCATGACGCTGTCAAGCATGCAAGCGGTGGCGCTGCCCCTGGTGATCGATTTTGGCTGGACCAAAGAAATCGAAGACCGCTTGCTGGCGCCGATCAGCATTTCCGGAGTCGCGATCGAAAAAATTGTCGTGGGTATCTTGCAAGCGATTGTCGCCGGACTCGTCGTCTTGCCGCTCGCCTGGTTATTAATGGGCGTTCATTTGAGTTTGGGAGTTCTGGATGTAACGCAACTATTGCTGGTCGCATTTTTGAGCAGTTGGCTCTTTGCCGCGTTTGGCATGGTGATCGGAACAATCGTCGCGACGCAACAGATCGGTTTAGTCTTCAATATTCTGCTGGCGCCGATGATCTTTTTCGGCTGCGCCTATTATCCCTGGGCGACGCTGCATGTCATTCCGTGGTTTCAAATGGTCGTGCTGGTCAATCCGCTGGTGTATGCCAGCGAAGGTTTTCGGCTGGCGCTGACTCCGCAAATGCCGCACATGTCGCCATGGCTGGTTTACGGCGGACTATTCGGCTTTTCGCTGCTTTTTACCTGGTTAGGATTAAGAAAGTTTGAAAGGCGCGCGCTTGATTGATTAGGGCAAATCCGCACAATTTCTTCGCAGTTTCAGCACCCTCCTTTCAGATCGTTTCCTTGCGCAACTTAACAACCATTTGTTATAGTCGCGGTCAGTAATCATTGGGAAAATTGAATAGACCGGCGGTCCTCGTAGGGGACTCGCCTCTAAAAGAAAGGTTGTTTCTATGGGACACGATCACGATCGCGATTACGGCGACAATATTTCGACACGACTGACTTTCTTTCTGGTAGGCGCGGGCATCGGCGCCGTGCTGGCGCTGTTGTTTGCGCCGAAATCGGGCGAAGAACTTCGCAACGACATCGCTGACGCTACCCGCAAAGGGGTTGATCGATCGCGCGAGGCGGCGCAGCAGTTAGGCTCGAAAGCCACCGAATACTACGACACCGCGCGTGCGACTGCCGGTGAATATTATGAAGCAACTCGTGAGCGCGCTGCTGAGCTCTATGACACGGCATCGGCGAAAGCCGGCGAAGTGGCAGCCACCGCTCGCGACGTGGCCTCGCGTCAGGCCGGATCGGTGCAGGCAGCGTTCGAAGCCGGCAAGAAGGCTTACGTTGAAGAGAAGCGCAAGACTGAGCTTTCCGGCCGCACCGAAGCAGCGCCGACGTACAAGCCCGAAAAAACGATGTAGTATTCTCGACTTAGGATGAACCCGCACGAACCACTCTTCTGGCTGGTAATAATCACGGCGATCATCGCGCTCTCCTTCATCTTGATTGCGGGAGCGATGATTGCGATGGCCGTATTCGTCAATCGCGCGATGAAGACAGTCAATCGGCTGGAAGAGAAACTGGATCCAATAATCACTCGCGCGACTGCGCTCAGCGAACAGGGTACGGCCATCGCTGTTCAGGGCCGGCAGATCGCTGAGCAGTTCAACGTGATGTCGGGTCATCTCTCGATGGCGACGTTGCACCTTTCGGAATCGGCCGCGCTAATTAAAGAAGAAGTGCGCGGTTTGACGATGCTGGCCGATGAAACCGCGGAGATGGCGCGCGACAAGGTCCAGTTAGTCAGCCGTGCGATCGATACCACGCACGAGCGCGTCGCCACCACCACCGAGTTTATCCAAACGAAGGTGATCGAGCCGGCACGCGAGCTGGCGGCAATTCTAGCCGGCGTGCGACGCGGCCTGGAAGTGCTGGTAGCGCCGTCGCCCAGTCCGATTAACAGCACCTATGCAGACGAGGAGATGTTTATCGGCTGAACGCGGAAAACATCCGAGGCTCGAACGCCCGAACCATCGTCTCAAAGCGAACGTGGTTCGGGCTCTTGATTGTTGGAGTCCCGTGTTTAGGCCGACAGGTACAGAACCGCTCGCAGTAGCGAGCGGGTAACTTATGACTCGACCCGCTTGCTACTGCAAGCGGTTCCGTATCTTAATTGCCATTTTTGCTGCTCCGCTCAATTTATTGTTACTATCGCCTCTTTGATAAAGACTGAGATTATGCCGACTGAAGCGCCACCACTCGAACTGAAAAAGACCATCAATCTGCCGAAGACTAAATTCGCGCAGAAGGCGAACCTGCCGCAGAGCGAGCCCGCCCGCCTGAAAAAATGGGCGGACATGAATCTGTACGAACAGATTCGGCAGGCGCGCGCGGGCGCTGAGAAATTTATTCTGCACGATGGACCACCTTACGCAAACGCCGACATTCACCTCGGCACTGCGCTGAACAAGATCCTTAAAGATCTCATCATCAAGTCGCGGACCATGCTGGGTTATGACGCGCCCTACGTTCCCGGCTATGACTGCCACGGGTTGCCGATCGAATTGCATGTCGAGCGCAAGCTCGGCGAGAAGAAAGCGAACATGCCGCCACTGAGTATTCGCCGCGCCTGTCGCGAATTCGCGGCCAATGCCTTGAAGCGCCAGACGCGCGACTTTCAACGGCTCGGAATCCTGGGCGAGTGGGACAATCCGTACATCACGATGTCCGATCATTACGAAGCTGAGACGGCGCGGCTGTTTGCCCGCTTTGTCGAGCGGGGTTTCGTTTACAAAGGCGCCCGTCCGGTTTACTGGTGCATTCACGATCAGACTGCGCTCGCGGAAGCCGAAGTCGAATACAACCAGCACACGAGTCCTTCCGTTTATGTGAAGTTCCCGCTGGCAAGTGATCCCGCGTTGATCGATCCAGCACTGGCGGGCCGAAAAGTTTTCGTGCTCATCTGGACTACGACGCCCTGGACGCTGCCGGCCAATCTCGGCATCGCCGTGCATCCGGATTTTGAATACGTTGCGTTTGAAAGCGGTAATGAAGTTTACATTGTTGCTGCTGAGCTGTTGGAAGTCGTGGCCGCCAAATGCAATTTGGACGCGCCGAAAGTTCTGGCGCGCTTTCGCGGTTCGAAACTGGATCGACTGGAATGCCGTCACGCATGGATCTATCGCCCGTCGCTCTTGATGTTGGGCGAGCACGTCACGCTCGGCGGCGAGGCCGACGCGGAAACCGAACTCGACGTAAAAGAAGCGCGCGCAAAAGCCGCGACCAGCAAGGCCGGCACCGGTTGCGTGCACACGGCGCCCGGCCACGGCCACGACGATTTTGTGATCGGCAAGAAATACGGACTGGAAATCTATTGTCCGGTTGATAACGCCGGTAAGTTCACGTCGGAAGTCGAACACTTCGCCGGCTTGAATGTCTTCGAAGCCAATCCGAAAATCGTTGAGTTTATGCGCGATCGCGGCGTGCTCATGTTCAGCGAGAACTACGATCATCGTTATCCGCACTGCTGGCGCTGTAAGAACCCGGTGATCTTTCGCGCGACGCCGCAATGGTTCATTTCCATGGACGAGTCTCGGGGAAGTAGCCCGATCGTTAGTGAGGGCTCCGATTTAGGATCGCTTCGCGCGATGGCCCTGCGCGAAGTTGACGAACGTGTGAAATGGATTCCCGCCTGGGGCCGCGATCGCATGCGCAATATGCTGAAAACGAGGCCAGACTGGTGTGTCTCGCGCCAGAGGGTCTGGGGCGTGCCGATTCCGGCTTTTTATTGTGCCCATTGCAGCGATGTTGTCGCCGATGCCGGCGTCATCCGGCATGTCGCCGATATCTTTGAAAGAGAGTCGGCCGATGCGTGGTACAAACGCGAAGCGAGTGAACTGCTGCCCGAAGGTTTCAAGTGCGAGAAATGCGCGGCCGCGGATTTTTCCAAAGAAACAGACATTCTCGACGTTTGGTTTGACAGTGGCTCGTCGTCGATTGCCGTTCTGGAGAATCGCGATAATCTGCGCTGGCCGGCGGACGTCTACATCGAAGGTGGCGATCAGTTTCGCGGTTGGTTTAATTCGTCTCTAATGGTCGGCCTGGCCGTGCACGATCGCGCGCCTTATGAGGTGGTGCTGACACACGGCTGGACCCTCGACGCGCAGGGAAAGGCAATGCACAAATCAGCCGGCAACGCCGTCTCGCCGGACGAAGTGATCCCGCAATTGGGCGCTGAGATTTTGCGTCTCTGGTCTGTGTCGTCGAATTACATGGACGATATGCGCTGCTCTGATGAAATTCTTGAGCGCGTTACGGATGGTTATCGCAAGGTGCGCAACACCGCGCGCTTTGCGCTCGGCAATCTCGACGGTTTTGATCCGGCGCGCGATAGTGTTGCCGAACCAGAGATGCTGGAGATAGATCGCTGGGCGCTGGCCGAGCTTGATTCACTGGTTGAGAGAGTGCGCACGGCTTATGAAGCTTATGAATTTCACACGGTCTATCAGAGGCTCTATGAATTCTGCACCGTTACGCTTTCGGCGCGTTATTTCGACATTTTGAAGGATCGCCTGTACACGTTCGCGCCCCGAAATCCGGCGCGCCGTTCCGCACAGACGGCGATTTACACAATTGCGAGTGCGCTCGCGCGGATGCTGGCCCCGATCCTGGTGTTTACGGCGGACGAGATTTGGGAAAATCTGCCGAAGGCAAGTAATAGTCACCATCTCGTCTCAGTTCATCTTGCGGAGTTGCTCCAAGCGCACTTTAAGCATGACAGCCAACTTCTCGTTGATTGGCAGCACCTGTTCCAAGTCCGCGACGATGTCTTAGGGTGGCTCGAAAAGAGTCGTGTCTCGAAGATTATAGGCAGTTCGCTTGAGGCGCGGGTAGTTGTCCATGCCTATGGAAAGCGTTACCAACTTCTGAAACAACATGAAGATCAATTACGTTATATCTTCATCGTGTCACAAGTGGAGATCGTGGATCACCCAAATTTATTAGACGAGTTTCCCAACGACTTATTCTCCGTACAAGTTGCTAGGGCCAGCGGTGAAAAATGCGAACGCTGCTGGAATTATTCAACGCGTGTTGGAGAGTCGTCGCGTTACCCGACCGTATGCGAACGTTGCGTCACGGCCCTGGAAGAAATCGAGGCAAATCAGCATTCGTCTTAAGTGTCGTAGGCACGGAATATTTATAGTTATGCGCAGCTTCCTATTTTTCGTGAGCCCATTTATGGGCGAAAGAACGTTTAGCTCCTTCGGAGCGAGGATATTCTTGCGAAGGTTGGTTCTATAAATATTTCGCCGCTACGCGGCTCGAACCGCTATCACATGCATTGATTCGAGAATGAGCGATCGAGAAACAAAGTCACCTCTGAAGAACCGCATGGCCTGGCGCGTCAGTTATCTGATCGCCTCGCTGGGAATCTATCTGATGGACCAGGCGAGCAAAGCCTGGGCTCTGCGCCGCTTGCGTTTTTCAGATCGAACAATCATTCGCGGCGCGCTCGATCTGGTTTATGCGGAAAACCGCGGCATTGCCTTTGGACAATTGCAGGAAGGCGGTGCGTTCGGGCGCTGGTTTTTCGTGGTGCTGGCCTGCGCCGCGGCGATTGCCGTGCTGTTCTATTTCTTTCGGACGCAGCGCAATGATGATCGGATTTTGGGCGCCTGCGCCTTGCTGCTCGCGGGAATTCTTGGAAACTTAACTGATCGAGTGCGGCTCGGTTTCGTGATCGACTTCATTCTCGTGCACGCGGGACAATATCACTGGCCCACATTCAATGTCGCCGACGCGAGCATTTCGATGGGCGCTTTGCTGCTGGCTTACGATTTGATATTTGCCAACCGGAAAGCTCTTCAACATTCGGGAGGGAGTGCTGAACTGACTCCTGGCTCCTGACTCCTGTATTCTGCATTTCATGTATCCAATTCTTTTTCGCATCCACGGTTTCCCCATCAACACCTATGGCGTGTTTCTGGCGCTGGCGTTTCTGGGCGCGATTTTCGTCACTGTAAAGTTGGCCGAGCGCGATGGCTTGCCGAAAGAACGCATTTACGATCTGTGTTTGTGGCTGCTGCTGTCATCGCTCATTGGTTCGAAGATTCTGATGTTCTTTACTGAGCCGGAATATCGTGAACATCCTCTCAATCTTCTCTCTTTCGACTTTCTGCGTTCAGGCGGAGTTTTTTACGGCGGCCTGTTGGGCGCCCTGGTCACCGGCTATTTTTTGATGCGGCGCTGGAAGTTGCCCTGGTGGAAGACGGCCGACGCATGCGCGCCAGGGATAGCTTTGGGTAACGTGCTCGGCCGCCAGGGTTGTTTTTCCGCCGGCTGTTGTTGGGGAAAACCGACGAACTTGCCGTGGGGCGTGCGCTTTACCGAGTTGGGCCACGAGGTCACCGGCGTTCCCACGGGAGTGAAGTTGCACCCTACTCAGCTCTACGAATCCTTTGCCATGCTGATCGTGTTTGTCTTTTTGCTTTGGTTGCACAAGCGAAAGAAGTTCAGCGGGCAGGTGATTCTGGCTTACGCTTTGATTTACGCGACGGTGCGTTTTCTGATCGAGTTTGTGCGCGACGATCCGCGCGGAGATATTCTCGGGTTGACTACGCTGACCGGGCTTTCGACCTCACAAATGATCGGCATCGTGCTCGGCGTCGGGGCGCTCGTCACGTTGGTAATCCGCTGGCGGCGCGCGCACGCTTTGCAGAGCGTTAGCGAAATCGCAGCTTCTAATCCGGCATGAAACTTCGCGTCCTCTATCACGGCCATTGTTTTGACGGCGTTGCCTCCGCGGCCACGTTCACGCGTTTTTACCGTGAACGAATCAATGTCGGTGCTGAGGTCTGCTTTGCCGGTCTGCTGCACCGGCCGGGAAATCTTTTCGATCAGGAAATGTTTGACGGCGACGAAAACGCGATCGTTGATTTTAAGTATTCACCTTCAGAGAAATTAACCTGGTGGTTCGATCATCATCAGTCGGCATTTCTCACACCGGAAGACGAGGCCCACTTTCACGCTGACAAAACAGGCCGGAAGTTTCTCGACCCCAGTCGGAAATCGTGCACGGAATTCATCGCCGACATAGCGCAAACGAAATTCGGATTCGATGCCGAGCCGCTTCGTGAGTTGGTCCACTGGGCCCACGTGATCGACGGCGCGATTTACGAATCGGCGGCGCAGTGCGTGGAGTTGAGAGAGCCGCCCTTGCAATTAATGCAGGTAATTGAAGCCGATCCGGACGAGGCTTTCATCGAACAAATCATTCGGGACTTGACTCGTCGATCGCTCCACGAAGTGGCCACGAGTGAAGAAGTCAAAGCGCGCTTTGATCCGATCCTCAAAAAACATCTGGATACGGTGGACGCGATCCGGCGGAAAGCGATTTACCAAAACGGCGTCGTGCAATTCGACCTTGTAGATGAAGGCTACGAAGGCTTCAACAAATTCATTCCATATTATTTGTTTCCGGAAGCGACTTACACCGTCGCGCTTACGCGCGGGTCGCAGCGCACGAAGATCTCCGTGGGCTCGAACCCATGGTCGCCGCGTCCGCGCCGTCACAACATCGCGTCGATCTGCGAACGTTACGGCGGTGGCGGACACGCCGTAGTCGGAGCGATTTCTTTCGCGCCGGAGGAAGTTGAGAAAGGCCGAACCGCGATGCGCGAGATTGTGGCTGAGCTACAAACCGATTGATAATGATTGGAAATTGCTAAGCCCGGTTAATGCTGACCTCTCTTAGTATTATGTCGTCTAGAACTACCAACATCGAATCCTTTCAGCAGGAAGCACGCGTCTTCCCGCCGTCAGAGAGTTTCTCTAAATCAGCGCACGTCAAGTCCATGGCCGAACTCGAAGCGCTACGCGCGGAAGCGAGCGCCGACCCGCAGAAATTCTGGGCGCGGTTTGCGGAAAGCGAGCTGCACTGGTTCAAGAAGTGGGACACAGTCTTGAACTGGGAAGCTCCGCACGCGCAATGGTTCGGCGGCGGCAGAATCAACATCTCGCATAACTGTCTCGATCGCCATCTCGAAACCTGGCGGCGGAACAAGGCCGCTTTGATTTGGGAAGGCGAACCAGGCGACACGCGCACCCTCACTTATCAACAACTGCACACCGAAGTTTGTCGCTTCGCGAATGTCCTGAAGCGCATGGGCGTCGAGAAAGGCGATCGGGTGGCGCTTTACCTGCCGCTGATTCCTGAGCTGGCAATCTCAATGCTCGCTTGCGCGCGCATCGGAGCGACGCATTCGGTGGTCTTCGGCGGATTCTCGAGCGCCGCCCTGATCGATCGCATCAACGACGCGAAATGCAAGCTCGTCGTCACCGCAGATGGTGGATGGCGACGTGGCAACGAAGTGAAATTAAAAGCCGCGGTTGATGAAGCGTTGAAAGAAACGCCCTCGGTTCAATCATGCATCGTGGTGCGACGCACCGGCAGCCGTATTCATATGGAATCAGGACGCGATCACTGGTGGCACGAATGGATGGAAACAGTCGATGCGCATTGTCCGGCAGAGCAACTCGACAGCGAACATCCACTCTTCATTCTCTACACCTCGGGAACTACGGGAAAGCCAAAAGGTATTCTGCACACCACCGCCGGCTATCTTTTGCAAGCTCACTTAACTACCAAATGGATCTTCGACATAAAGGATGAAGACATTTACTGGTGCACGGCGGACATTGGCTGGGTGACGGGTCACAGCTATGTCGTTTATGGACCGCTGTCGAATGGCGCGACGGCCTTAATGTATGAAGGCGCGCCCAACTGGCCGGAACCGGATCGCTTCTGGTCGATTGTCGAGCGTCACAAAATCAACATTCTCTACACGGCGCCGACCGCAATTCGCGCTTTCATCAAGTGGGGCGAACAGTGGCCTTTGAAGCACGATCTTTCTTCACTGCGTCTACTGGGCACTGTCGGTGAACCAATCAATCCGGAAGCGTGGATGTGGTATCACCGCATCATCGGCAAAGAGCGCTGCCCGATCGTTGATACTTGGTGGCAGACGGAAACCGGCGGCATCATGATTACTCCACTTCCCGGGGCGACGCCGACGAAACCAGGTTCGGCAACCAAACCATTCCCCGGAATTGAAGCCGACGTGATGACTCGCGAGGGAAAAGCTGTGGGTCCGAACGAAGGCGGATATCTGGTAATCACGCGACCGTGGCCTGGAATGTTGCGCACGATTTACGGCGACGACGAGCGTTATCGCCAACAGTATTGGTCGCAAATCGAGAACGTCTATTTTGCCGGCGACGGCGCCCGAAAAGATCAGGACGGCTACTTCTGGATCATGGGCCGCATCGATGACGTGATCAATGTTGCGGGCCACCGGCTGGGCACTGCCGAGATCGAAAGCGCCCTGGTTTCGCACGAAGCTGTGGCAGAATCGGCGGTCGTTCCGCGTCCGGATGATTTGAAAGGATCGGCGATCGTCGCTTTTGTCACTCTCGAAAGCGGGCGCACGCCTTCCGATCCGTTGAAAGAAGAACTGCGCCAACACGTCGCGAAAGAAATCGGCGCCCTGGCGCGGCCGGACGAAATCCGATTTGCCGATGCGCTGCCAAAAACTCGTTCGGGAAAGATCATGCGCCGGCTGCTGCGCGAGATCGCCACCAGCGGATCAGTCGCCGGCGATGTGACGACTCTGGAAGATTTTTCGGTGCTCGAAAAGTTGAGATCCGAGGAAGAGTAGGGCGCGAGCCGTCAGCTTGCGGAAAATCCTTCCAGGACCGCGCCTGGTGTTACCCGAAACGCGACACGAATTGACCGCCGGCGCTACAAAAACACTCTGCGAAATTCCCTTTTCGCTGTATGATACGCGCGGTTACCTTCAGTCTTTCTCTTTAGGAGTCAATGTTTATGCCCCAGACTTCGATTGTGGATAATCGATCCGGGCCACGTTACGTCGCGACCTTCCTGGTAAGGGCCGAGTGGGATACTGACGACGGCACGCACGTGGTTTCCGACGGTGTGACGGACAACGTGGGGCCCGAAGGAACTCTGGTCCATCTGCAACGCGAATTGCCGCCGGTTGGCGGTCGCGTAAATTTGCTTGTGCTGGGCGACGACGGCGAGAAGCTGCGGGTGATCGCCGAAGTGCTGCGCATCGAGCGCAATCCGGCGCATCCACAGGCGGCGTTGCAATTGCTCGGCGAGACGGACGAATGGCGTGGCGTGGTTTGGGAACAGGCTGCGATCCAGGCCTCGACTGCCGACGATGTTGGCGACGAGTACGATGACTTCTGACGCGCGCTCAAATTTTCCGTGACGAAGCATGCCTGCTAATAGCGAAAACTCAGCTCCGTTAGAAAGTGCGACGCAATCAGGGGTACAAACGCGCGTCGTTCTTCGTATCCTCGTCATCCTGCTGGCCGTCATCGCGCTGTTGTGGGTGCTCTATAAACTCACCGCCATCATCCTGCTGCTGATTCTTTCAGTTTTCTTTGCTTACCTGGTAGCGCCACTTGTCGATGTGGTCCAAAGACCCGTACGCATCGCCGGCAGAGAGCGATCGATGCCGCGGGCGCTGGCGATTGGAGTGGTTTACGTCGGGCTGTTCTTTGCGATCGGGTTCGCAATTTATTTCATCGTGCCGCGATTAGCCGATCAATTTCCGGAGTTCAGGGCCCAGGCTGCCGAATACTATAAAAAGATCAGCAGTAACACTGAGCGACTGAATCAATACTTCAAACAGCATCGCATGCCTGAGAGCGCAGTCGACACCGTCAACAAAGCAGTCCTGGGCGTGGTCTCAAAGGGCGGCGAATACGCGGGCGCTGCAGTCGAGAGAATGCTCGGACTGCTGGCTTACTTACCGTGGCTGATACTAATTCCAATTCTCAGTTTCTTTCTGCTCAAGGACGCCGATAGTTTCCGGCGATCGGCTTTGCAGATGCTTCCACGCGGGCGTTGGCGCTGGCGTGGTGACGAATTTTTTCAAGACGTAAACAGCACGCTGGCCGCCTATATTCGCGCCCAACTCACCGCTTGCGTGCTGGTCGGCACGATCTCAACTGTGGGTTTTGCGGTAATCGGATTACCCAGCCCGTTGGTGCTCGGCTTCATCTCCGGAGCGTTGGAATTTATTCCCCTGGTTGGACCGCTCATGATGGTTTTGCTGGTAGTCCTGTTGGCGCTCCTGCATTCGGGAATAGGTATGGCTTTCGCCGTCCTTCTATTTCTCGGAGTGCTCCGGATTATCCAGGACTACGTTATTTATCCGCGCGTCATCGGCAGAGGCATTCACCTGCATCCGCTGGCAGTGATCCTGGCGATATTGTGTGGCGCGGAACTGGCGGGAGTGGCCGGAATATTTCTGGCGATTCCTTTGATCGCAATCCTGACTGTCAGCTACCGTCACTGGTTGGAACACCGCGGCAGCGAAAGTATTGCTGAAGTTTTGGAAGAGGCAGCCGCTGAAGGAGAGCCAGTCAAGATTGAAGTTGCCGAAACCGTCGATCCTCAACATCCAACATCGGTAACTACCGCGGAAGAAATGGCGCGCGCCCGGCCCGATCTGCTCACCGGCGAACTAAAGCTGCCGAAGCTCGAGTAAACTCAGAATCTCCCTTCTCTTTTAGTCGACTCGTCCAATGGGTCGAGTCGTTTACACTCAATCAGATCATAAGTGCGCGAGCACGTATGCCCGGGCTTTCTCAGGCGTGTCGATGCTGCTTATGAAATCGGTGTCTTTGAAGGCCCAGCTTATCGAGCCGGCCAAAAAACTCTTGTACGAACTGGTGGGCCGGCCGTTCGCATCGATGATGCCGATTTTCTTTGCGGCGCGCTGTTGCAGTGAGCTGTCGTTGGTCTTCGTCGCCGCATAAAACAAACGGTACTTTTCGTCTTCAGTCATGTCGGCGGAAGTCGAATCCGAGGGAGACGCCGAATACGACGGGGACGACGAAGGAGAGGGTGACGGACTGGTGTAGGTGTAGTAGGTTGAAGAATAGGTCGGACCCTGGAAACGTCTGAACGCAAATACCCCGATGACCAAAGCGGCCAACAGCAGGCTAAGAAACGGTCCGGCGATCGCCATCACGCGGCCACTGTAACGCGCCGGCTGTCTTATCGATTGGAAGAGCGCAACCACGCCCGCCAGAAAAGAAAAAAACGTCAGGAAAACTCCGAAGCCAAACGCAACTCCCCATCGCCCGAGGAATAAACGCGGCAGCGGTGCATTCCGGAAAGCGTAGGTCCACAGAAATTCCTGGCTGAGCAGATACATCATTACGGGAAGAGCCAGAAGGCCCAACAACAGAGCAATAATCGCCAAAGCCTTTTTTCGCTTAGGCTGCGGTGTGTATGCGGCCGGCGGTGGCGCCGCAGGCGCATAATACGGCTGATTTACCGGTGGTTGCGGTGATGGTGGTGGTTGCGAAGCGACAGGTTGAGCAACCGGGGCATCGTCGACGAGGCGCGTGCCATCATCGGCACAAAAGGCGACCGTATTATCTGAATAACTTCGGTTACAGGTTGGACAGCGTTTCATCTTTTCTCCTTAACAAATCGAAGCTGTCTGCTTCTGATTAACTCACCCGACAACAGGTCGAATGGTTTCCTTTCCGAGGGCGCGGCGCCCGAAGGAAGACCGGGCTCGCTCAGGCTGGAAGCCGGTACGATACGGAACTCAACAGGTAAACGCAACTGGCCGAGCCGGTGTGGCGATAACTGATTTCCGAATCGCCTGCATCAAAAAAGGCCGCTGTGAATATCACCGCGACCTCGAGTTTAGCAAAGAAATTTTCGGTTAGTTCAATTTAAATCCGGGGCGCTGGGATTCTGGGTTACTCTTACGGTGATCTCGCCATCCTCAACCTCAACGATGAATTTCGAACCACTCTTCCACATGCTGGTGATCGGCAGTTTAACTTTTTCGTCGATATGCCGCTTCAGAAAACGCGCTCCATATTGAGTGCTGAATCCTTTTTCGGTAAGCAAGTCAACCGCCGTCTCAGCAACCTCAAAAGTCTTGCCCTGCCGCTTCATATGTTGACGTGTCTTTTCCAGGTAGAGTTCCGCGATCTGTTTTACTTCGTCCATGGTCAGCGGCGAGAACACTATGATCTCGTCGATGCGATTGCGAAACTCAGGCGAGAACCTGGTTTCGGCCGCCTTCATGACTTCGTTCTTGACGGCGCGGAAATCGGAAACTGTCTTCCAGCCAAAGCCCAGCGGCTTTTCAAACCTCTTGAAGCTATCCGAGCCCAGATTTGAAGTCATGATCACGATGGCGTCGGAAAGATAAACGCGACGGCCGCGGCCATCAGTCAGCCAGCCTTCGTCGAAGGCCTGCAGGAAAAGATTCATCAAATAGGGCGAGGCCTTCTCGACTTCGTCGAGCAGCAAAACGGTGTATGGATTTTCGCGCAACTGTTCGGTCAGAATACCGCCCCGCTCTGAACCGACGATGCCGCGCGGCATCCCGATTAGTTTCTCAACGCCGACCGTGCCGTCGCCGTATTCAGACATATCGAGGCGAACCATTTTTTGCTCGTCGCCAAACATGAATTCCGCGACCGCCTTTGCCAGTTCAGTCTTGCCGACACCGGTTGGTCCCAGGAAAAGCAGAACGCCATCGGGCTTGTAGTGGGACTCTTTTAGCGGGCCCTTATTCAAACGGAGTCGCTGGGCCACGGCCCGAATTGCTTCTTTTTGTCCGATGACGCGGCCGGCCAACTGTACTTCAGTCATCGCAAAGCGATCGCTGGTGTCGCGAAAGATCATATCGCGCGGAATGCGCGACTCTTGCGAAATGACTTCGATTACGTGCTCGGGTTTGACGATCATCGTGTGTGGCTCGTTGATCTCGACCTTTACGGACGCGGTGTCCAGCCAGCCAATTGCTTTGTCAGGCAAATGCAAATTGCGGATGTATTTCGGCGCCATCTCCAAAGCCGTGCTAATAGCTTCATCGGAGATTTTGACTGAATAGTTTCGCTCCAGCCGGGGACGAAGGCCGAGCAAAATCTCTCGCGTCTCACCGATCGTAGGCTCGTCAACTTTCACCAAACGGAAGCGGCGCGCCAAGGCTTCGTCTTCGGCGATGTATTCCTTGTATTCGGCCATGGTGGTCGCGCCGATAATCCGCATGTCGCCTTTGGCCAGTGCCGACTTGAACATGTTGGCGGCGTCGGACGACGTTCCCAGGGCAGCGCCGGCGCCAATGATTGTGTGGGCTTCGTCGATGAACAAAATCAAATTGTCCCGTTCCTTGACTTCGTCGATGATGCCTTTGATGCGCTCTTCGAACATGCCGCGCAACATCGTCCCCGCTACGATGCCGCCCATTTGCAGTTGCACGATGTGCGAGTTTCGCAAACGAGCTGGCACGTTTTGCGGCTCCAGTTCGATCAGCCGCGCCAAACCTTCCACCACCGCCGTTTTGCCGACGCCGGGTTCGCCTACCAGCATCGGAGAGTTCGCGCGTTCGCGATGGCAGAGGATTTCCACCATTTGCTGGATTTCTTTTTCGCGGCCAATCGTGGGCGGGATTCTGTCCGCGCGTGCCAAACGGTTAAGCGAGACACCAAAATGTTTCAGGTAAGCAGGCAGTTCGAACTTCTTGCGAAACTGCTCTTCCTGCTGTTCGCGTTCCTGGACCCTGGAGTGGACTTGTTCGACTACCGCTTCCGGCTTCGCGCCGAGGCTGCGCAATACTTCCACCAGCATGCTGTCCTGGTTTGAAAGGACTTCGAAGATATCAGTCGATTCGATCGTCTTTCGTCCGCGAGCGCGGGCGCGCTCCATGGCGCGCTTGAACAAATCAGTGGTATCGGGCGCGATGCGAAAGCCTTTTCCCACGTGCTGACGAGTGCTGCTGAGTCTCTTATTAATCGCCTGGGTAACGACATCCGGATCGATCGCGAGACCGCGAATCGTTGAGTTGAAGAGATCGGGCTCTTCTTTGGCCAGCGCGCAAATGATGTGTTCGACAGCGATATAGTTTTGGTCGCGACGACGCGACTCGCCCAGCGCGTTTTCCAGCACGCGCTGGCCACTATCGCCAAACTTATCCTTGTATGCTCCCAGGTCAACCATGTCGTTAATCAACGTACCTGATTCGTTCGCGCCTGCCTATCTATGAAACCATTAACTCGACGTCATCTCCATCGCCTGAAGCGGCGCTGCTCCGTGCCGCTTCTTTGATGTTCAAAGCATATTCGCCGTTGCGTTTTCGTGCAACCGGAATCTGCCTGATGTTTCGTAAGCAAATATCTTGCCACCCAAATGATTTGGTCGCCTTCGCGGCGACATTCTCGACACTCTATACGTAATTAATCGTACGAAATATCCAATTTTACTGAATCTGGATTTGCACTCGGGCGACTTTTTCCTGATCACGCTTTGGCAAACGTACCATTAGCACGCCGTCTTTGTAATCCGCCGTGATTGCGGCCTGATCTACATTTGGCGGCACATCGAAGCGCCGGAGAAAACGACCCGCGGGCCGTTCACCACGCCGTGTTTCGCGCTTGTCGATTGATCGCATTCCACGAACCAGAATCTTTTCCTTTTCAAGTTCAATTTCGAGCTGCGGCCGATCAATCCCAGGAAGATCAACAGCGACAACGTATTCTTTTTCCTGCTCGTCAACGTCCGCGGCGGGTACCCAGTCCGACCCTTCAGGATCAGGGGCCTGCCCATCAGCATGGCAGGTTCGATCTTGTGTCAGCTCCTCGAAAACCTGATTCATCCGATCTTGCAGACGAAAAAGATCGCGCAAAGGATCACAGAGATGGCTCATCTTCTTCCACTCCTCGTTTTGGCGAAAAGAAAACCGGGACTGTCGCACACGTCATGAGCTTTCCTCTCTTCAGAAAATATTTCACTTATGCGAGGGCCGCGGCCCCGCTCTCGGTCGAAAATCTCATTTCGTCTCCGTCGGCGGAAACGATCACGGTTTGTCCGGGCAGGATTTCGCCGCGCAACAATTTCATCGCCAGCGGGTTCTGAATCAAAGTTTGAATTGCGCGCTTCAACGGCCGCGCTCCATAGTTCGGGTCATAGCCCTCTCGGGCCAGCAACTGTTTCGCCGAATCTTTCAAGACGAGCGAAACATTGCGGTCGTGAAGCATCGCCCGTAAGCGCTCGAGCTGCACATCGATAATTTGACTGATTTGATCGCGCGACAGCCGGTGAAAGATCACGATGTCGTCAATGCGGTTCAAAAATTCGGGCTTGAAATGCTCGCGCAGCACTTGCGTAACTGCCTCGTGCACTTGCTTCTCGTCGTCGCTCACGGATTGAATGTCTCGCGATCCGAGATTTGAAGTCATGATCAAAACTGTATTCTTAAAATCAACTGTCCGACCTTTCGAGTCCGTCAGGCGGCCATCATCCAGAATCTGCAGCAGCACATTAAAAACATCCGCGTGGGCTTTCTCGATTTCGTCAAACAGGATCACGGAATAGGGACGCCGGCGGACGGCCTCAGTCAATTGTCCGCCTTCCTCGTAACCAACATATCCCGGCGGTGCGCCGATCATGCGCGCGACTGCATGTTTTTCCATGTACTCAGACATATCGAGCCGCACCATCGCGCGTTCATCGTCAAACAGAAACTCTGCCAGCGCACGTGCGGTTTCGGTTTTGCCGACGCCAGTTGGGCCAAGAAAGATAAACGAACCGATCGGCCGATTCGGATCCTGCAAGCCTGCGCGGGCGCGTCGCACGGCGTTGGCGACGGCCGTGAGCGCTTCGTCCTGACCGATTACGCGCTGGCCGAGCCGCTCTTCCATGGTCAAGAGTTTGTGCATCTCGCCTTCGAGCATTTTTGAAACCGGCACGCCGGTCCATTTGGCGACAACCTGAGCCACGTCTTCTTCGTCAACTTCTTCTTTTAGAGTGACGCCATCCTGCTGAATCTTCGCCAATTTGGCCTGCTCATCCTCAAGTCTCTTTTCCAACTCTGGAATCTTTCCGTATTGAATCTCGGAAGCGCGCCCCAAATCGCCCGCATTACGCGCCTGGTCCAATTGCAACTTCAACTGTTCGAGCTCAGCTTTGGCTTTGCGCATGCGCTCGATCGCCTCTTTTTCGGACTGCCATTTCGCCTTCATCCCCGAAGACTTTTCCTTGAGATCGGCAATCCGCTGCTCGATTTCATGCCGACGCGCTTTCGAACGCTCGTCTTCTTCGCGCTGCAAGGCCTGGCGCTCAATCTCAAGCTGCATGATCTCGCGCTCGACCTGGTCGATTTCCAGCGGCAGCGAGTCAATCTCAATGCGAAGCCGGGACGCGGCCTCATCGATAAGATCGATGGCCTTGTCGGGAAGGAAACGATCGCTGATATAGCGGTTTGACAAGGTCGCCGCGGCCACAATCGCAGAGTCCTTAATACGCACACCGTGGTGCACTTCGTAGCGCTCCTTCAAGCCTCGCAAGATCGCAATCGTATCTTCGGCACTCGGCTCGCCTACATAGATCTGTTGGAACCGGCGCTCGAGCGCAGCGTCTTTCTCGATGTATTTCTTGTACTCGTTGAGCGTGGTCGCGCCGACACAGCGCAAGTCTCCGCGGGCCAGCGCCGGCTTCAACATATTGGACGCATCAATCGCACCTTCGGCGGCTCCAGCTCCGACCAATGTATGCAGTTCGTCAATGAACAGAATTATTTGACCCTGCGCGTTCTCAATCTCCTTCAGCACCGCCTTCAGGCGATCTTCAAATTCGCCGCGGTATTTTGCGCCGGCGAGCATCGACCCAAGATCAAGAGCCACCAGCCGCTTGTTGCGAAGCGTTTCCGGCACATCACCCGAGACGATGCGTTGCGCCAGACCTTCGACGATTGCTGTCTTACCGACGCCCGGCTCACCGATTAATACCGGATTGTTTTTCGTACGCCGGGAAAGAACCTGAATCGTCCTGCGGATTTCATCATCGCGGCCAATCACCGGATCAAGCTTTCCCTGACGCGCAAGATCGGTGAGGTCGCGAGCGTATTTTGAAAGCGCTTGATAGTTCGATTCGGCGTTCGGATCGGTGACCCGCGAGCCGCCTCGCGTTTGCTCGATCACCTTGAGGAGATCGTCGCGGTTTACCCCGTGTTGGCGAAGAATCTTTCCGGCTTCGCCGTCTTTCTCTTCGGCAATTGCCAATAACAGATGCTCAGTTGAGACATACTCGTCCTGCATCTTTTCCGCTTGCTTCTGGGCGGCGTTGAAAATCTGAGTTAAGCGAGGACTAAAGTATTGTTGTCCGCCCTGCACGCGTGGAAAGCGAGAAATCGCCGCCTGACAATCGTTGAGGACGACTTGGACGTTGGCGCCAATCTTCCCCAACAGAGGACGCACAATACCCTCAGGCTGTTCGAGCATCGCGCACAAAAGGTGCTCGCTTTCAACCTGTTGGTTTTGGTTTCGCTCCGCCAGCTCAATCGCCGACTGTATGGCTTCCTGGCCTCTAAGTGTGAATCTATCTAAACGCACTGTTGAATCCTAAATAAGAATGACTAGTTGTCAATAACGCTTTGCTAACGCGTTCATGGCGAACGAGCGGGGCTGCCTCTTCGGCAAAGGCCCCGCTCGTTATCGATCACTCGACGTGCTTAGCTTCTTGCTGCGGCAGCCTTCGCAGGCTCAACCTTAGTCTCGATCGTCTGAGGTTTCGCCGCGCCCTCTCCTTTGATCTCAATCCGCCGCGCTTTGGTCTCTTCGCGCTTTGGCAGCACCACCCGAAGCACACCGTTTTGATACTCGGCCGTTGCACCTTCAGCCGAGACGGTGTTCGGCAGCGTAAACGAACGCGTGAAGCTGCCGTAGGCGCGTTCGACCCGGTGATAATTGTCGGTCTCGTCCTTCTTCTCGAAATGCCGCTCGCCGCGAAGTGTGATCACGTTGTTCTCTACCGACAGATCAAAGTCCTCGCGACTCATGCCCGGCAATTCAGCTTCGAGCACGATCTGATCCTTGTTCTCGTAGATATCCACGTTCGGACTCCACGAACCTCGGGCGATACCCTCTTCGTCGAATCCAGTGCCCAAGTTACCGGTGAAAAGCCGGTTCACTTCATGCTGAAGATTTCGCAAGTCCCGGAACGGGTCATAACGAACGATACTCATAACACTATACCTCCTGAAAATTCTTAAACTTGATCGCCCCGGGCGACCCTTTCCCCCTGAGCGTGTTGTAATAATAAAGATTGAGCGAGATATTGTCAAGTCGTCAAACGTCGCCTTTTTTCGCCCATTCCACGAGGGCGGAGAAGGTGCGGAGGAATGGGTTTGGTCATTGGGTTATCGGATCAATGACCGCTTGGAGAGGTTTTAGCGTAAACCGAAGAATCGTCTTATCGAGTTGAGCAATCCGGCAGGTTCGTTGGTTGTGGCTGACGCTTCCTGCTCGCGAACAGCCAGGCCGGCCCTGCGTTCGGCTATGATATAGCTGATCGATTCAGCCAGGTCTGGATTGCTTTCGAAAAGAGGTTTCATCGCGGCGTGTCCAATCTCAAGGACCTCAGTCTCCTCGATTGCTACCACGTTCGCGGTACGAGGTTCCCCGGTGAAGAGTGCCATCTCGCCGAAGAAGTCTCCTTCGTTGAGTATGGCCACGTTCCGCGGCTTTCCGTTCTCAGTGACCTGAACCTGGACGCGTCCGTTATGGACTACAAACATTGATGAGCCCTGGTCTCCAGCGCGTATCACCATTTCTCCGGGAGCAAAGACATGGCTGGCTGAAGCGGCGGCGAGCTTTTCAGTTTCCTCCGCGGAGAGGGGCGCAAAAATTTCAACCGCTAACAATCGGTCAATTACTCCTTGCCCATCTTTAAGGATGCCAGTTGAAATTGACTTCCTTTCGACATGAATCGTGCGTGTCGGAAACGCAAAGCTCAATCCGTTGCGACGCAAGGCGTACCAAACGCGTTGACGAACCAGGGCGTCGGTGTCGTTGTATTTCGCATAGTCTTCTAGCCAGTACTTAATTTCCCATTCGATTGAAGATTCTCCCAAATTACGAATGCGCACAATGGGAGTGATTTTTCTTGACACGTTTTCGGCATCGTGAATCGCTTCGCGCACCACGTGGATCGTCTTCGCGGGCGAATCGGTGTACACCGTGCTAAAAAAGATCAGCCGCGCATTCAGGTTTTCGCGGGGGCAAACTTCAATCGCTTCCTTGGCAGCGTTGCTGTTACTGACCAGCACCACATGATTTTGAAAAGTTCGGATCTTGATTGCCCGCCAGGTTATTCCCTCGACCACGCCGGTGTGATGCTGTTGGCCAACCACGATGACATCGCCCACTTGAAACGGTCTGTCGGCCTGCAACGAGATGCCGGCGAAAAAGTTTCCCAGGGTGTCCTGCAAGGCGAGGCCAAGGATGACGCCGAAAATCGCGGAAGTGGTAAATAGTGCGCCCAGGTTAACACCCGGATAAATCTTGTTGAAGGTCAAAAAGAAAAGCGTAGCAAAGGCAACGATCGAAACGATGTTGCGAGCGAGTGTCGGCGCTTCATAACCGCGGCGAACGCGAAACGCTAAATCAAAAACAATCGTGGTGAAGAGTCGTACTACTAAATACGCCAGAGCTGACCAGAGAATGAGAGCACCTACATTTAAAGGACTCTCAGGGGAGACCCCAGGCATCTGCGCATGTGCTGAAAGATAGCTCTCAAGTGCTGACCAAAACGTATAAAAAAGATAGAGGACCAGCCCCACGAAAGCCGTCGCAACGATCAAGATCAGCAATCGATTCTTCACGTTCAAACGATTTGAAGTCATTATAAATCTCGATTCTAAGCCAGCCTTAGTGGCATCTTTTTACCACCAATTGATTGGCTTTGCGAGTACAAATCCACCACGGAATATTATTAATCAAGCTATCGCACTGAACACAACGTTAACGCTGAAACAGTCCGGGCTTGATTGAGATAATAATGAAAAGCAACGAGAGTGCGGAGACAATAATTGTCGTCAACCAGGCAGCGACGTTATAGACTGGTCCATTAACATGCTTTCCCATCAGATCGGGGTTATTTACCAAACGCAGGATGGCGATCAAAATGACAGGTAGAAGTAGCCCGTTGATAACCTGTGTGACCAGCAGCACGCGAATGAACGGCAGCTCCGGGATCATCGCAATGGACGCCCCAAGCGCGACCAGGAAAGTAAAAATGCCGAGAAAAATCGGCGCCTCGCGGAAGCTGCTCGAGACTCCTTTTTCAAAACCCAGCGCTTCGCTGATCGAATAAGCAGTGGCCAGCGGCAGCACGCCGGCGGCGAGCATTGACGCACCAAACAATCCAATCGCGAATAGTATTTCCGCGTAAGGACCTGCTAACGGGCGAAGAGCGCGCGCTGCTTCCGAAGCAGTATCAACATGGTCGCCATGCACGTAGAGCGTGGCTGCGGTACAGACCACTATGAAGAAGACTGTCGCATTCGAGAAGAGCGTGCCGATCCAAACATCGGCGCGCGTAAACGGATACGTCTCGACTCGCACTCCTTTTTCGACGACCGACGACTGAATGAACACCTGCATGTAAGGCGAGATTGTCGTTCCCACAATGGCCACTATTGTAAACAAGTAAGCCGGGGTTAAATCAAAATGCGGATGCACAACTTCCCGCGCAACCGTTCCCCAGCCAGGATGAGCCAGAAACGCAGAGACGATGTAACCAAGAAACACCAGCGACATCACCAGGAAAACCCTCTCGATTCGCTTATAGGACCCTTTGACCACCAACCACCAAATTGCGATTGCCGCGATTGGCACTGATATATAGCGGGCCACTCCGAACAATTCCATCGCGGCGGCAATTCCGACAAACTCCGAAACTGTGACTCCGCCATTCGCTATCAACAGCGCGAGCATTACCAGCGCTGTCCAGCGGACGCCGAACCGCTCGCGGATCAAATCGGCGAGACCTTTTCCGGTCACTGCGCCCATGCGCGCGCACATTTCCTGCACGATACCCAGGCTGAGTGTCAGCGGAACTAGAATCCAGAGAAGCTTGTATCCATGATCGGCGCCAACCGAAGCGAACGTGGCGATGCCGCCGGCATCATTGCCTGCATTAGCAGTGATTACACCTGGACCGAGAATAGCCAGGTAAAAGAAAAGACGGGGTCGCCGCGCTACGGTCCGGCGCACACCTTGGGCGCCACGCCGCAAAAGGCGGCGTCCCGTACCGCGGACATTTGTAGGTCTGTCGGACACTTGGAGGGTCCTCTAACATTTTTCATTCTCTGGTTGCCGATTGCCGATTCAAACTACGATTTAGCAATTCGCGATCGGCAACTAGTTCAACCGAACAGTCGTGGCAGTCTTTGTCGCCAGTCTTTTGGCAATAAGATTTCAATCGCGTCGTCGACGGTTACTATCCCCAAAATATCGCCTGCTTCATCCACGACCGGAAGCGCCAGCAGGTTATACTCAGCAATTTTTTGCGCCACATCTCCCGCACGATCATCCGGATGAGCCACCTGAAAATCGGTTCGCATCACGTGCCGCAGAGGAGCACTCGGCTCCGCCAAAATCAAACTTCGCAAGGCAATAACACCGACAAGTTTCCAGGAGTCTTCCGCCGCCACGACGTACAGGTAATAGATCATGTTTGGCGTCTCGGCCATTTTCCGCAAACGCGCCAGAGATTCGCTAACGCTAAGGTCCAGTGGCAAGGTGACGAATTCATTTGTCATCAATCCGCCCGCGGTATCGTCGGCATACGGCAACAGTTCAGCGACGTCTGCCTGCTCTTCGTCTTCCATTCGCAAGAGAAGGTCCTCAGCCTTTTCTTCGGGAAGATCGCCGAGCACGTCCGCGGCTTCATCGGGCGACATATGCTCGAGGATGTCCGCCGCGCGCTCCTCATCCATGTCTCCCAGGATTTGCGCCTGCCGCTCAGCCGGCATTTCTTCCAGCATCTCCGCGGCGGTTTCATCATCCAGCGACTCGACGATCTCCGCGCCCTGCTGGTAAGAAAAAGCCTCCGCCAGCCGCGCGATTTCCACGGGATGCAAGCGCGCCAGTTTTCCTCGAGAAGATTTCAACTGCACGGTGGCCGCATCAGTTGCGAGATAGCCGACATCAGCCCAGTCGATCACTTCAACTGGCCGGTGGCTGCGCAGTTTTGCCGGCGCCAGACGCCGCCACAATCCCGCCAGGCTCACGTCTGCGCCGGTGACATGCCATTCGTTTGCGGCTTCGATTATCTGTACGTCGTTGACGCGCACGACCCGCTTGCCGTCGACGTCGATCAGTTGTTTGTCGAGCACGTCCCGCGCCAACAACACCTCGCCGTCACGCCGCACAAACGGACGCAGGTCGAGAATGTCTGCGTTCAAACGCACTCCGTTTTCACCAAAGTGAGAGATGCGCCAACGCGGCAAGAAAAAATCGCGCCGCCGATAGCGCGCCACGAATCCGGCCACCGGCGGATGGTCGCCTTCGCCCAAACGAACAATTACATCTTTGAGAGTCGCGACACGCTCGCCCTCAAGGTCGAGAATGGGCCGACCCAATACTTGCGACAGATAAAGCATTTGTTGGATTCACGCCGAGCGCGATCTTGTGAATGATAACATGGCACAGAACCGCTCACGGTAGTGAGCGAGTTTGGCGGTCGATCGGGACCCGCTCGCTACCGCAAGCGGTTCTGTACCGGCTTGCGAAAGTTATAGCGCAGCAGCACGCGTAATGGAACCGCCACGCCGTCGCGCCTGGCCGGAACGAAGTGCAAGTTTTTGACGGTATCGATTACCGCTTGATCCAGGCCGTAACCGGCCCAACGCGCGACTTCGACGTGACTGACCTCGCCGAGCGCATCTATATCAACCAGCACATCGACCACAGCCTCGACTTCCGCGTGGGCAGCGTCGGTCGTATACGGAGGTTTTAGCCGGCGATAAGGACGCGGCAACTGTAAACCGTTCGCGGTGGTGTCGCCGTCAACGGGTGCTTCTTCGATCACCGGAGCAACGATCTCGATCGCATTGATGCGTTCGTTGTGCTCGTTTTCGATGGCGCTTTTCACAGCGACGATCCAGCGATGACGGGTGTCTTCTTTTGCTAACGCGCCCAGCAGAGCCATCTCGGATTCTTCGGGCTTCGGCGCTTGAAAACTCCGCTGCTCCCAAAGAATTAGTCGTCCAGTGCGAGCGCTTACCAGAAAGATCGAAGCATACGATTCGAAATAAATTGGCGCGCTGGAAGGCGAGCGCCGCAATGTTTGCGCATCGCCGGTAAAAAAGAAATCGCACCCGATTGCCGATCCCAGATCGCGCGCGTCCGGCAACGCCATGTTCAGAGAGCTTTTGTAACCGATGCCCAGGGCCGCGGCGCTGGCCTGATCGCGATCGACAACTTGAAACTCATCTCTCTCTGATTCAAATCCTCTCGCAATTTGGTCGGCTGCGCGCCTGCCGGTTGTCGTGTTTCCTAAACTGAGGACTGCGACGCGGGTTTTTCTATCGGTAGTCTGAGCTGCGGCACTCACACAGAGGGCCGAAAAAAGCAGGAGCATGTAAATAGAAACGCGCAAGATTACATCAGGAAGGCGACGATGTTCGGCTCTTTCATGATTCCAGAACGGTTCAAGCTCTGGTTCCAACGGCGCTCTGCGGCACCGCGCTGTGATAAAGCCGATAAACTTCTTCCTTTACCTCCGGCGGAAAGCAAACGCGATGCAATTGATAGCCGCGCTGCAAGCCGCGCACAGCATCGCTCACTTCGCTGATTTCACGAATCTGTGGATGCGCATAGCCGTCTTCGACGTAAATTCGCGTGCGCGGCTCTGCGCCTTCCACGGTGTAGTAGTTGTAGTAAGGCACGTCCCCGGCGTGGTCTTCGATGAAATAGTATTCAGGCGCGAAACCCGCGCGCACTATTACGGCCCGCGCCGCGTCGAGAAAGCCGGCGCGCTCGTCGGGCCGCATATCGAGGTCGATTGCCTTGAACAAACGCCTGCCGACAAAACGTCTGCTGAGATCGCTCAATACCGGATCGCCGGCGTGTTGCCATTGCTTCAGGTGGTAGATCACGTCTGAGTCGTCGATCTCCAGGTGTTCACCTACCGTCAGCAGTTGGCGACTCAGGACCTTTTCGAAAGCCGCACCCGGCGCATACCAAACGTCTTTTCCTGCTTTGAAAAGTTCCAGGGCGCGGCGCAGCGCCGAGCGCAACACCACTTCCGCCGAACGCAGCGTGCGGTGGAAATAGACTTGCCGAAACATGTAATAGCGCGCCTGCAAATATTCCTCGACGGCAAACACGCCGCGGGCGGCGACGTAGATGCGATCACCATCTTCATCAATCTGGAGCGCGTTGATGATCCATTCAAGATCGTAAAGTCCGTACTTGGTTCCGGTCATCAGCGAATCGCGCAACAGATAGTCCATGCGATCCACGTCGAGCTGTGAAGAAACTAATTGAGCCAATGACGCCGGCTTGAATGTTCCTTCAATTATCGACGCCACCCGCCCCGGCAACTCTCGCGAATGCGAGCGCAGCACTTCCGCGATTTCGGTTTCATCCGACGTCACCGCGCGCACGGTCCATTCTTCGTGATGAAAACCAAGCACGGTTTCCATCGCGTGCGAAAAGGGCCCATGGCCAACGTCATGGAGCAGGGCGGCGGTTTGCGCCGCGGCTCGATCTTCGGGGCTGATCTTGTAGGTCTTACTCAGGCGATCGAGGATGCGCGTCATCAAATGCAGCGCGCCCAGGCTGTGAGTGAAACGAGAGTGCTCGGCGCCTTGATACGTGTACAGACCGAGGCCCAGTTGCTTGATGCGCCGCAGTCGCTGAAACTCCGGCGCGTCGATCAAACGGATCATCAACCGTCCATCATCCGTATCAGTGCGCAGACGAATGATGTTGTGGACCGGATCGCGATAGATTCGTTCGGACATGACGAATTCTCAGAAACGGTTCTCACAACATTCTATCACTTCGTTGGAGTTCACTTTGTTTCCCTTTAGAAACCGGCAACCAGGAGTTAACAAAGAAAAAGGGCGCCGAATGAAAATCCAGCGCCCTTAAACGGAAAGTCTAACCCAGATCGCTAAAACTCGATTCGGGCTCCGATTTGAGCCGTGAAAGGCAGTCCGACCGGAGGCCCGAAACCGGGTCCGAAGAGCGCCACCGGCTGCAAGAAACTGCCGCCGCTAAGGCTACTGAGACCTAGTCGTCCGCCGAACGACAGATTTTCGCGGTTGAAGATGTTGAAGAAGTTGATGTATCCCTTCACCTTAACCCTTTCGCCAAGGTTGAAGCTCTTAGTGGCGCGCAGGTCAACGTTGAAGAAGCGGCCATTAACTTCTTTGATGGTAGTGCCGGTAACTATAAAGCCTGTCCGCTGGCTGTTCACGTTTGCCTGAGTGCACCCCTTAGCCGTAGCGGCAGCGGGGATCGGCTGTCCCGCGACTATCGCCTGGAGGACAGTGAATGGACTGACTCCTGCGCATAAACGATCCACCGTACTGCGTCCGTCGCCGTCTATGTCGCTGCCCACAATCGGCGAATACGGGCGGGCCGTCGCAAATTGGACGATTGGTGCAAGTTGGAAGCCATGTCCCAAATCAAACAGGCCGCTGGCTACGATTCGGTGGCGCTCGTCAATCCTGGTCGGTCCAAACTCTTCCGGTTTGAACTCATTCTCAGGAGTAACCGCAATCCCATTGCCGCTGTACGACGCCGTCGGCTGGCCACCCCAAGACCGAGAATTCGACAGCACATAGCTTGCCGAAATAAGGGTCCGGCGAGTGCGTCGCCGCAGCGTAGTAACCCAACTGTCATACAGTGACCGATTCGTTGCCGTGAACATGTTAATTTGTTCGAGTCTGCCGGCGCCCAACCCCGCCGCGACGAACGCAAAATCAAAGAATCGCGTGCTCGAACCTCTCACGCACAACGGAGATGCAGGATTCGATCCCGGAAAAGAGGCATCGCAGAGAGTTCGGATTCGCGGATTAATATTTTGCACTCGATTCTCGTGGGTTCCGAGCGTGTGCACGTAATCGCTGGATAGAACATAGTTCTTGCCGAGTCTGCTCTCGACTCCCAGCGACCACTTCTGAACATAGGGATCCTTCAGCAATGGGTCATTGATTCGGCCCACAGCCCCGACTTCCAGATTCGTGTTGTTAACACTGGCGGGTGCGGGGAGCGGATCGATACCGAAACGGAAGGTCGAGAGTTGACCCACACCGACTGAATTATTCACTAGGTCAAGTACGGTCTGGTAGATCGTGGGATTTGCCTGTTGTTTCGCGAACAGGGTCAGGTTCTGAAAGATTTGATCGTAAAAGATCCCATAGCCACCGCGGATAACCGTTTGCCCGGTTCCCTTGATATCCCAGGCAAACCCAATGCGCGGCTGGAACTCCCTCAAGCTGGTGGTCGTCTTGCTCAGGTCCGCGTGGCTGATTGCCTGAGCCCGCCCATTATTCAGCACACCCAAGATCTTCATCGTACGGTTATTCGTTTGATCGACCAGCATCTTGATGTTCGCGTCCCAGCGAAGGCCAAGATTCAAAGTCAATCGCGGTCTCACCTTAAAGTCGTCCTGGAAATACAGTGCCAACTGGTGGAAAGGTGGTTGGCTGGTATCACCAGCTCCAGTATTGAAGGTAATCTCTCTGACCGCGCCAGGCGTAGCGAATCCCTGCGGATAGCATGTCGGGCTTGGCGGACAGTTCGGCGAAGCCAGGTTGTTTTTGATCGTCAGCGGGTTGTCGAAGAAAGCGATCTGATAACCATTGGCGCCGAAGAAGAAGAAGCCTGTAAGCAAGGTATGAATGTAGTTTACGCCAAACTTCATGCCGTGCCTGCCGCGAAGAACCGAAATATCATCGCGAAATTGAAACTTCCGCTCCTTGGTTTGTTGCGGCACGTTGACGTTAGCGCCACTCTGAACCGACGGAAACACAATATTCGGATTGGTCGTCACCCCCAAAATATCGTTCTCGAAATCCTGGAATTGAAACGAGAACTGATTCACCATCCGAGGACTAAAAGTATAGGTATGACTCGCGACAAAACTGTGCAACCTGTTATTGTTCGTGTTTCCGCCTGACAAGTCAGCTGGTTGGGTTGGATCAAACTGATCGTTGGGGGAATCGTTCTTCTGGAAAGAATAACGATAGAACATCGTCTGTCTGTCGCTAATATGGTGGTCCACTTTGACTGTAAGGAGGGTGTCGTTGTACGGAAGCGGGATAGTGGGTGACGCAGTCACTCCCGGTATCGCCGCAATTTGTGGAAGGAGCGCCGGGTTAACCAGAAGATCCTGCCGTTCGCGAAAGCGTTCAAGGGCGCCAAAATAAAACAGCTTGTCTCTGACGATGCGGCCGCCTATCGAGCCACCATATTCCTCTCGATTGTAACTGGGTTTCGGATCCGTTGACTGTTTCTCAAAGAAGTCGCGTGCCCGCAAGCTTTGGTTGCGGAAGTTGAAAAATCCCGAACCGTGGAGGTCATTAGTGCCCGACTTACTGATGACATTCACTACTCCTCCTACGGAGCGGCCGCTCTCGGCGGTCCAGCGATGTTGAAGTACCTGAAACTCCTGAATGGATTCGTAGGCGAAGTTCTGCAAAAGGCTGCCGACAACATTGTCTTTGTTGTCGCCGCCGTCAACATTGACATCAACCTGTCTGCCATCGCCACCGCTAAAAGCAATATTGCCGACGTGCGTTTTTGTCGGATCAAAGGTTCCGACCGGTCGTGCTTCCGGAGCAATGATGGAAAGATTAGCGAACGTTCGATTCAATAGCGGCAGATTCTGAACCTCACCGGGAGTAATGTTTTTTGAGATTTCCGAAGTCGTAGTTTCGACGGGCGTTCCCTCCGAAGTAACCTGGACAGTCGCCGTGACTTCTCCGGGTTTCAATTCGAAGTTTTGAGTAACCTTCGCTCCGACATTCAATTCAAAGTCTTGAGCAACCGCTTTGCTAAAATTTGTCGCGGCCACGGTCACGTCGTACTTGCCTGGGGGCAATTGCGTGATTGTGTAGTCACCCTCGTCGTTGGTCGTCGCGGTGCGCGTCTGTCCGGTACCTTTGTTTGTCACAGTAACAGTGGCACCAGGGACGGCACGACCTTGGGTGTCCAGCACCCGTCCCGTGAGATCCGCAGTTGTGACCTGTCCGCATACAATCCCGCCCGCTAGGAATATAAGACTCAGTAGCGAAGTAATCCGGGTCAAAGCCTTAATCATTTCTCTGGTTAGCATCGGTATCTCCTTTTTCAAGTTACGGAGTCAAGGTTGGAATCAACAATGCGGTTTCTTCTTGCAAAGAATGATCCATGTTCGGGTCATCCCGCGAAACAGTATTCTTTGTCGCAAAACACAGCCAAACGATACTTTTCATCCTCCCGGCTTGTCAATGACTTCCCAGCCCTCGTAATGGCCCTTTCCTGATTTTCGGACTAAAACCGAAATTTTGGATTGAGAGGGTTGCGATTCTCTTGCTGCGGACGTTTTTGTGGGATGTCCCGTAGCAATCCCACATGGCATCAGCGTTGCTTCAGCAGAATGCGGCAAATTATCAGTAACGGATTGATGCCATTCTCAAAGAGGAAATGGGAGGTCAATCCTTAGTTTTTGGAATTTATGACTCTCACAAAAGACAAGTGGCCCTTTTGAGAAACTTAAATAGATAGCGCGTTGAATTCGCGCGCTTCTTCTAAGAAAGGATTTGACATGAGAAAACTTTTCGCTTTCGTTTTCGCCGTGTGCTTAACCCTGGTTGCAGCCACGGCTTTTGCGCAGGACATTCAAACGAAGGGCAGCATTGGTGGCCAAGTCGTTGACAAGAACGGCGCAGCCATCGCTGGCGCAACGGTTAAGGTTACCGGCGCGCTTGGTGAGCGAACTGTTACGACCGGTGATTCTGGCCTGTACACAGTTGAGAACCTGATCCCTGGCAACTATACGGTCAGGGTCGAAATGACAAACTTCAAAGCTGCTGAAGTCTCTAATGTCACTGTGTTTGTGGGAAAGACGGCTACGACGAACGTGACGCTGGAGGCCGGCAATATTGCCGAGACGGTGACCGTGACGGCAGGCGTGGAGATTGATCACACGAAGACGGAGACTAGTTCGAATTTGAATGATCAACTGTTCTCGAACATTCCAGTCCAGCGTGCTGTCTCAGGATTGTTTTATCTAGCACCTGGCACGACGGATGGTCTCGGAGGTGGACGTGATAATCCTTCAATTTCAGGAGGCTCCGCGCTCGACAACTTATATGTCGCCGACGGCGTAAACATCACCGATTCGGCTTTTGGTGGCATCGGAACATTCTCGCGCTCGTATGGCGCGCTCGGGACTGGCATCAACACCTCTTTCATCAAAGAGGTTCAAGTTAAGACCGCTGGATTCGAGCCACAATACGGCCAGTCTCAAGGCGGCATCATCAACATCATTACTCAGTCTGGAAGTCGCGATTATCACGGAGCGATTTACGGATATGCCCAACCGAAGGGATTTGAAGCAACCAGATTGCAGATAGACGACGGAACAACCAACCTTCCCGCGGCGGCCACAGGTATCGCGACGCCCGGTCCGCGTATTAATACAGTCGGTAAACTTCTAAAACATGAGGGATACGATATAGGCGCTGACATTTCAGGTTATGTGCCTGGCGCCCGGGACAAACTTTTCTTTTTCGGCTCATTCAATCCAAGCGTGGGACGCGATATTGTACAAGGCACACAAGCGAACTCGAACAACACAATTAGCTCTGGTTTGTTCAAACTTCGTGGTGCCTTTGCCAATCGCACGCGCACGCTGAACTATGCGGGCAAGGTCGAGTGGCTAATCAATCCGAATCATCAGCTGGCGTTCTCTATCTTTGGAGATCCTTCCAGGACCAATCTGTCGTCCTTCCGGACCCTTAGCATAGACAACACCACGGCTGATAGCGTCCTTGATTACGGAACCCGCAACATCGCGATCAGGTACAACGGAAATCTGTCGCCGACGTTGACGTTTAATGCGTCGCTGGGTTTAGGCAGATCGCATTTTGATGAGACGGGATTCGCCAACTTGAATCAAATAACCGATCGACGCGGCGCCGATAGATTCAATATTGAAACCTTTACCGGTCAGCTTCCGGCGCGCGGCAACTTCGTTGCTCAAGGACTTGGCTTTTTCGAGCCTACGGTCAGTAAGAGCAAACGCGCGGATTTTAATCTGCAGAAGACTCATAATTTGTGGGGACAACACACGATCGGCGTTGGCTATACGTTCCAACGTGCCAACTATGATGGCAAGCGTGATCGCAGCGGACCGACTGTTACGGTTCCAAATATTCCCATAAACAGTCTCGCTGCCGGCCAAACGGCCAATGTTCAATTCCGCCTGCGTTTTCGACCGAGTACATCCAGTGGCCTCTATCCGCTTTTCCCCGTGACGCTGGCAGATGGGACAACGGCGATGGTTCCAGTCCGCGTTCAGGTGATCCGTTCTGAGTTTGGCACACCGAGCTTTACGACATTCTCGAACTATCATGCTGCCTATGCCCAGGACACGTGGCGCTTCAACAAGTACATCACGGGTCTGTTTGGCATGCGCTGGGAGCAGGAAAAGTTGGTGGGCAGTCCCGGTGATGGTGGCGTTCGAAACCATTTCACCTTGACGGATCAATGGGCTCCACGTCTTGGAGTAACAGTCGATCCGTTCGGCAAAGGAACGACGAAAGCGTTTTACAACTATGGCAGATTCTTCGAGTATATTCCGCTCGATTTGGCTGAGCGTTCGCTTTCGTCCGAGAAGGACTGGATCGGCGCTGCGTTTCTCCCAGACTTCACGGTTAACGGCTCCGGCCAGAGAATTGCCGTCATTAATCAATTCGGCACGGTCAACCCGATTATTGACGCGGCACACCAAGTTACGGCTCCGAGCAATGTTTCAAATAGCGCCCAGGAGAACTTTCAGCCTGGAACCAAGTTGGGCTTCACGGACGAGCACACCGTGGGTTTTGAGCAACAATTGCCGAAGAACTTCACCTTGTCGGTGCGCTACATCAATCGGAACATGAAACGGATAGTTGAAGATGCCGCTATCCTGTCGCCGGAGGCGGCCAATTCCTGCGACTTTCCGAATTGCGACACTCACGTGATCAATCAGGTGTTCTTTATGGCCAACATTAGTAAGAGGACGGACGCTGGTATTAACCTGGTGCCATTCATCTTCACGCCGACATTCAACGGCGCGGGCCTGATCACGAACACCCCGTCTGGTTGCGCTTCAACCTTATTTAGTGGGCTTTCTCAGCCCAACTACTTCTTCCAGCCAGCCACGGGTACCACAGCGGTCTGTTTTGCCCAAACCGGCATCGATCCGGCTACGGACAACACTATCCTGACACCAGATGGAAAACCGGATGGATTTCCGAATCCCGTGCACAAGTATAAGGCTCTTGAGATCGAGTTGAATCGGAGATTTTCAAATGGCTGGCAGGGGTTCTTCAACTGGCGCATAGCCAGCCTAAGAGGAAACTTCGAAGGCCATCTCCGCAACGACAACGGGCAAACGGATCCAGCTATCAGCTCGCTCTTTGACTTTACCGCCGGTGACTTCAATCTGCTGGGCGATCAGTTTGCAGTTGGCCCGTTGAATACTGATCGTCGTCACATCATTAACGTGTACGGCAGCTATAGCTTTGGGCAAGAGCGCGGCTTCAAGAGACTCAACGGACTGAATGTCGGACTCAACATGCACTATGAGACCGGACTTCCCATCAGCGCGTTCCTCGCACATCCCGTTTATTTGAACGCCGGCGAAATTCCGGTTGGCGGGCGTGGTAGTTTGGGACGGACTCCGGGCTATGCTCGCTTTGATGTGCACACGGATTATTCGTGGCACATGACTGAGAAAACGAAGGTGAAGTTCGTCGCGGACTTCTTCAACGTCTTCAACAGTCGCAAGGTCCGTCTTCCGGACCAGAACAAGTCGCTGGATTTTGACGCGGCCACCTTCACGAATCCGCCAAATCCGGACTTTCTCAAGCCGATTTCGTACCACTTGCCATTTAACATGAGGTTAGGCCTCAGGTTCGAATTCTAATTCGGATTCCGAAAGGAATTCTTTGTAGGGAGGGAGCGGTTCCCTCCCTATTGTTTTTTGTCTCGATAAGTTATTATTTACGCCTCCGCTGGCAGCAGTTACCAGCTAATTAGATTTTAGGAGAATTGAGATGTTGCGCATGTTGTTCCGCTTCACCGCTCTTGTTTCTCTTCTCTTTCTTTCAATTACCGCTCAAGGCCAAAGAATTCCAAACTCGTCAATTGCGCTTCAAGTAAACGGTCAGGTCCGCTACGCACAAGGCGGCCGTCCGGCAGAGTTTATTCTGGTGCGACTTGAGAGCTTCGGCGGCGGCGTGTCGGGCGAAACGACCACGGACCGCTCAGGAAAGTTTACGTTCACAGGTTTGATGTCTGAACTTTATATAGTGTCGGTGCGGGTAGCGGGTTTCAGGGAAGTGCAACACCAAGTAGATCTCAGGACCCAAGTTACCGATTACGTGCAACTGCAATTGGTTGCTGATGACAAAGCTCCTGATGTTTCTTCGTCGAAGCGCGGCGTAGTCAACGCGAGCGTACCCAATGAGGCACGCGCCGAATTCGAAAAAGGGCGTGAGGCACTCTTGCAGGCCTACAATGCCGACCCGGGCATTTTGCATCTGGAAAATGCCGTGAGGCTTTACCCTAAGTATTCGGAGGCGATGCTGTTGCTTGGCACTGCCTACATGGATAAGCAAGATTGGGATAAGGCTGAAAGCAGATTACGGCAAGTGTTAGTGCTGGAACCCAAGGCGACCGCCGCGCATTTCGCGCTCGGCGAGCTTTACCTGCGACAAAAGAAGTATAAAGCCGCCGAGCAGGACACGCTCGAGGGTCTCAAACTCGACGACCGGTCCGCGCAAGGGCATTTTCTACTCGGTCGTCTTTATTATGAACTCGGTGACATTGTCAAAGCCGGGCCCCAGGTCGGCACAACTCTGCGGTTGAATCCCAGGTTTGCCCCTGGCCATCTACTGGCGGGCAACATCCTGCTGCGTGCGCGCCAACCTGAAAATGCGCTCGCTGAATTTGAAGCGTATTTGTATCTTGAGCCGAATGGTAAGTATTCTGAAAAGGCAAGAGAAACTGTCGATAGGATTAAACAGGCACTCGCCAAACGTTAATTCCGAAAGCCAAACATTCTCCGCTTGAATGTTCATTCTGGGACAGGCTTCAAAACCGCCACACTACGGTTGACGTCCTCAATAGTTAAAACTAAGGGAGAAATAGAAATGCGGTCTCGTATCATTGTGACGATCAGTTTGCTACTTCTGACATTGGGTACCCAGCGCCTCGCGACGGTCGAAGCTCAAAGCGGCCAGATAACCGGTCAGGTTCGCTACGCTGAAGGAGGCCAACCGGCTTTTAACATTCTGGTAAGTTGCGACTCATTTGAAGGTGGTCTTATTGATCAGCAGTACACCGACCGCAGCGGAAGATTTCGTTTCTCTAATCTGCGGCTTAAGCAATACACGATTGCTGTTCGAGTTGCCGGATACCTTGAAGAAAAGGAGACGGTAGAATTGGCCACTTCCCCGACTGCGTATCTACAGTTTCAACTCAAAGCTGACAGCTCCAAACAGCGGACCAGTTCCACTTCGTCGGTGACAGACGCGAATGCTCCTGACTCTGCCAAGAGGGAGGTTGACCAGGCGGCTTCCCTGCTGGCGAACGGCAAAAAAGAGAATGTCGTGGCGGCCGTGGGTCATCTCGAAAAGGCAATCGCGATTTATCCGCGGTTTCTGGAGGCGCAACTTCGACTGGGCACTGCTTACATGGATTTGCAGGAGTGGGACAAGGCCGAACAAGCCCTTCACAGGACGATCGAGATCGATCCAAAAACGGCGAATGCTTACTTCGCGCTGGGCGAGGTCTTTTTGCGTCAGGAGAAGTATGACCAGGCGGAAAAGGCGGTGCAGGACGGACTGGCGATTGAATCACGCTCAGCGCAGGCCCACCTGACCCTGGCACATATTTACTGGGACAAAGCCGCCGGGGTAAAGGACGAAGCTCAATGGCGCCCACCGCTGGAAAAGTCCTACGAAGAAGTTAAGCAAGCCCTGGCCCTGGATCCGAACCTCGCGACCGCGCATTTGTTGAAGGCCAATCTGTTGTTCAAGGTGAGACGCGCGCAAGACGCGCTCCCTGAATTCGAAGAGTATTTGCGGCTCGATCCCAAAGGCCAGTTTGCCGATCAGACTCGTGCGCTGGTCGAAAAGATCAAGAAGGCCCTTGCCGGACAGAAACCATAGCTCGTTCGGCAAACCTGAAAGAGAAAAACCGAGGCCGCCAAGGTAATCGTTCGCGGCCTCAGTCATTTGATCTGTCTTAGACTAAATCAACCGGCCTTAACGTCAAGCAAGTGTCCGAGTTTTTCTTTCTTCGTTTTTAGATACTTGGCCGCCGGTTCTTTCGATTGAACGTCAAGCGCGATGCGCTCGACGATTTCGAGTCCGGCATCCTCGAGCGCCTTCAGCTTCAGTGGGTTGTTTGAGATCACCCGCACCTTGCATAACCCAAGATCGAACAATACTTCCGCGCACTGTCTGTACTCGCGCGCATCCACGGCTAAACCCAGGTGCTGATTCGCTTCGACCGTGTCGAGGCCTTTATCCTGCAGGGCGTAAGCGCGAATCTTATTAATGATGCCAATCCCGCGGCCCTCCTGCTGCTGGTAAACGATCGCGCCGCGTCCCTCACGTTCAATCATCTGCATGGTCCGATGAAGTTGCGGGCCGCAGTCGCATTTTGCCGATCCAAACACGTCACCAGTCAGACACTGCGAATGGATTCGCACCAGAGTAGGAACGTCTCGCGTCAATTCGCCCTTGAAAAGCGCGATAAACTCTTCGTCACTCGTCAGAGACCGATAGCCGGCAATCTGAAAGTCTCCCCATTCGGTAGGTAAATGAGCAATCGCGACGCGTTCGACCGAAAGCTCACGCGACGACATCGGGCAATTCTCCGCTAATTCCTGGTCCAAAATGTTAGCTCCTGAGAAGGTTCCCCACTTCGCGCCTGATGGCGAGAGGTTATTTGAATTTGATTAGTTAGCTTCAAACTAAATTATATGAGGGGCCTGCACACAGTGACAAGCTCGCGCATCCAAACCCCGACGGATGACCAGCTATTTAGACAGACGAGGGTAGGGCACTACTCATACGAGCTTTTGTTGCCGCGCTCTTGGATCACGCGATAAGATACAGTAGGCGGGCCCGAAGGAGGCCTGCCGTAACCGAGCAATCCTCCCGCTTGCTTAACTCGGAGACTCTGGCCTCAAGATGTCGACTGAATCTGAAGAAATATCGGAAAAATCGGGAAGCCTAGATCTCGATTCGACCTTCGGCGGCAAGAGGCGCAAGCACGCGCTCGAGCGCCGCCCGGCCCTGGTGTTTTTGCGCGGCGAATTGCTGGCTGTTCCCATACCGCTGGAACGCAAGGAAGTAACCATCGGCCGCGCCCTGGAGGCGGACGTGCGCGTGAACGACACCCGCGCCTCACGCTTGCACGCGCGCATCACGACCGAATCCGATGAAGGCAGCGAAGAAAAACGTTTCCGTCTTTCCGATCTCGGCTCGACAAATGGCACGCTGCTCAACGGCCGTTTTATCGACGAAGCTTATTTACAGGACGGTGATAAGTTTGAGATCGGCGATCAACTGATTCGCTTTGAAATGCTCGACGAGATTGACCGGGAATTTCAAAAGCAGATTCATCGCTTGCTGGTTCACGACGACCTCACCGGCCTCTTAACGAGCAAATCTTTTTTCTCTGAATTGCGCCGCGAAGCTGCGCGCGCCGCGGCCGAATCGATGCCATTCTGTGTTTTGATGATGGATCTCGATTACTTCAAAGCAGTAAATGATTCGTATGGTCATTTGGTTGGCAGCGAGACGTTGGAAGAAGTTGGGGCGGTAATCAAGAAAGCACTGCGTGCCGGTGATGTGGGCGCGCGATTTGGCGGCGAGGAGTTCGCTGCTTTTCTGCTCGACGCCGATTATGCGCAAGGACTCGTGGCTGCCGAGCGGGTTCGAACAGCCATCGAGAAGCACGAGTTTCCGGCCGTGCGTCGCGACAGCCAGGCGGAAAAACGTACTCATCACATCACGGTCAGCGTCGGGATTGCCTCATTTCCCGATGACGGGCGCGATCCGATTCAACTCGTGGAAATGGCTGATTCAGCCCTTTATCGGGCCAAGCGCGCCGGCCGAAATCGAGTCTGCGCTTATCGGCCGTCACTCGCCGAAACTGAAAGGCCGGCGCGATCTCGTGAGTAGTCGCGCTTACTAACCGGCCATTGTTGGAAGAGAGATCGACAGTCCGAGAAATGAAGATAGTAGCAAGACTTAAAAGTAAACTGAGGTATCGACGAAGGAGAATGTTCCGTGAAACTTTTGAACATCGGAGTCTGTCTTATTTTCTTAACTTGCGCGTTGTCGAAAGTTCAAGCGCAGCAGGTACCGGAGCAGCGCGCGCCGCTTACTGAGCCGGCCATAGCGCTTGACGCGCGCGGCGCGAATGCCATCGAAGCGCGGTTGTTGACGACCGTGCTCAACGGTTCGCAGGATTCTCCGGTCACCAACGTGAGGCTGGTCCTGAAAAACACCAACGCGAACTTTTACGCGTACGTCTCGGGTTGGGCGACATTTTACGATGCGGGCGGAGTGCGCTGCGGCGAAGGTCTATTCAAAGCGGACGCGCTGGCGCCGGGTGAATCTTCCGAGACGGACACGCCGGGGCTGCGTCTGCGCTGTGCGCCCGCGACGTGGCGCATCGTGGCCACCAATTTATTAACGCGCACGACTGAAACCGCGAACCCGGTCGAAACCACGGCCGCGCCGCCCATCGCACCGCCGATCGAAGAAAAGCGGCCACCGGTCAACTTCATCATCAGCATCGACGGCGAAGAGCATCCGATCCAGGTCAACAATCCGATTGTGCTGAAGCTGGGAAACCGCGATCGGAAAGTAGTGCTCAGATCCGTGCCATGATTGGCACACCATGTTCTCAACGGGTTGATTGATCCGTGACAAAGATTCACCAACTGAGACCCGGAGTGCACAGAGAAAACCTTAGTCCAGGACCGGCAGCAACCCCGCGCCGCGCGGCATGATGTAGCCTTTTGAGTTTGGCGGGATATTCGTTAACGCCTCTTCCAGAGATCCGGCCGGAATCATACGCATTCGCCGCGCTTCATGATCAGCAAGTTTCGTGATCACGTGAACGCGAAAGCGTTCAGTCTTCGTGAGCAACGCCCACGCAGTTTGACCGTTAACCTCGTACTTCTCATGCAGCCGCGCTTCGAGCGCGCGCGAATTTTCTGACTCAAACCATTTCATAAAATCTTCGCGTCCGAGTCCGTCGCTGCATTCGGCCAGCAGGATGATCGTTCCGCCATCCACACACGCATGCGCGGCCATGTCGAGCGCTTTGTGCGCTTGAATCATGTTGATGTCGTAGGGCGAGCCGCCACAACTGACAATTACGGCTTCACGCTTTTCAGCGATTCGTTTCGAATGAGCGGCGCGGTAACTGTTGCATGCGCGTTGGTGGGCCACTCGCCAATTGCCCGCAAAGACTTTCTGCGGGCGGCCGCGCTCATCAACAATCACGTTGACGATAAAAGGCGGGTCGACCATCGCCGCGACGCGCTCGCATTCTTCACTCACTGCATTACCATCAAGCCGGCCGGTGGCCACTCCCTGACGCCGGCGGCCGCGCTCAAAGTCCAGGGCCAACATGTGCGTCGTTTCGATCGTTCGCGCTGACGCCAGGCCGGGGCAAATCGATTTTCGGCCTCCCGTAAAGCCCGCGAAATAATGAAAGCCAACCGCGCCGGTAAGAATTACTTTCGCAAACTCCTTTAGAGCCCGATTTACTTCGATTGGATCGCCGCGTTCAGTCACACCGAGCTTGACCAGTTGCGAATCATCATACGCATCGTGATCGATCGTGCGGATGCGCTGCGCGATGAAGGGCGTCAGCAAATCGCGTCTTTCATCTTCGCGAACGGCGCGGTGAATGCCGGTGGCGAAAATGATCGCAAGATCGCTCGCTGCGATGCCCGCTTGAATCAATCGGCGCACGAGTAAGTTGATGATTTGCGCGCTGCCGGTTGCCCGGGTGGCGTCGGAGCCGACGATGAGCACGGTATCGTCCGGCGCAACCAGGTCTTCGAGAGGCAGCGATTCGATCGGAGCGTCAAGGGCCGCGCCGATCTCTTCGTCCGACAGAGCACGCGATCCGGCTTCGTCGGGCGCCAGCACATCGAAACGTGCCGCGTCGTAGTCGAAGTCAATCGAGCTACTTCCGTAACCAATCTGGATTGTCGGCATTATGTTGAGAGTTCAAGCTTCAGTTTAGGTTATCAAAATGCCAGGCTGAAGCGCGAACTCTGAACATATTTATTCACGCTCCGAGCGAAAACAAGCTCGGCCCGCGTGACAAAAATGGAAGGTGTCGTCTTCGAACTCAGGCGTTTCCATTTGAATCGTCAGGTGATCGACACCGAAACGATCGTGCAGTTTCGTGCGCAACTCTTTCAACAAACTCGACTGAGAGATTGCCTGGGCATGGATCACGTGGGCACTCAACGCTTCGCGTCCCGAGGTAATCGTCCAGATGTGCAGATCATGCACGTCAGCCACGCCGTCAGTCTGAAGGATCACGTCTTCCACGGCAGCCAGATTGATGTGCGCGGGCGTGCCTTCGAGCAGGACATTCGTCGCGTCACGAATCAGCTTCCATGAACTCCAGACGATCAGCAGCCCGATGACGACACTGAACAGCGGGTCGGCGGCGTTCCAACCGAACAATGTGATCAAAACGCCGGCGATAATTGCGGCGACAGATCCAAGCGCGTCGCCGATGACGTGCAGCCATGCGCCGCGGACATTCAAATCCTGTTCGCGATCGTGATGAAGCAGACGCGCGCAAATCAAGTTCACGGTCAATCCACCCGCGGCGATAATCGTCATGGCCGTGCTGCGCACGTGCGGCGGCACAAACCAGCGTTGATATGCTTCGTAAATAATGAACAGCGAGATCAGGATCAGGGCAACGCCGTTTACCAGCGCGGCGAGAATTTCCAATCGATAGTAACCGAACGTCTTGTTTGGCGTTGCCGGTCGCGCAGCAAACCACACGGCCATCAACGCGAGCATCAACGCGGCCACATCAGCCAGCATGTGCCCGGCGTCGGCCATCAGCGCCAGCGACCCTGTCCACCAGCCGCCGAACGCTTCCGCAATCATGTAAACAAAAGTAAGGATCAACACGACCGACAGCGATCGCCGGCTTTCCGGCGCGCCGCCGTGGCGATGTGCGCCCGGCGAGTGGTCGGCCAAATCTGTTTCGAACTCGACTTCAGCTACTATATCTCGCGCCATCTTGCAGCTCTCAAAACCGCCAATTGTGCCTGGCCGGGATGCCCAAACGTTTTCAAATTCTTTTTCGTAAAATGGATCGGGCCCTAAGAAAATAAGATTAGCAGATTAAGCAATGTGAGCAAACATTCGCTTCATCCAGCTCGGGCCGCCTGGAAAATCCTGGCCCGTCAAATCTCAATTCATCAGCCCAGTCAAGCGGTGTTAGAATCGCCTCGCATGTCTGCTTCGACTGAATTCATTAGCGCGCAAGTTCGCCCGCGCATCATATCGTTGCGATGGATCATCAGTGCGCGCGAGGATCTGGTCTGGTTCATCGGCTCAGTCGCATCGAGTTATGCTTTGCTGGTTCTTTATGTCAGCGGAATGCTTCCGCTGGTTCCGATGGTCGCGGGCTGGGCCATTCTCATCGATGCTCCGCACGTCTTCGGCACGCTCTCGCGCACCTACTTCGACGCTTCCGAATGGAAAACGCGCAAACGTCTGCTGCTGGGTTCGCTGCTATTTTTCATCGTCGGGCCGTCGGTGGTTTTGCTGGGTTTTGCTTTTACCTTCTTTTTTGTCGCCGCGGTGTGGGCCTATTACCATCTGGTCAAACAGCACTACGGATTCATGGTGCTGTACAAAAAGAAGAACAATGATCTCGCGCCCATCGACAATGCGCTTGACCGTTTGCTGTTGATGTTTGCTTTTAATTATCCGTTCGTCGCGTTCATCGCGGGCGATCCGGCTGCAATGGCCCGCGTTCCGCCGATTCTGCGCAGCGGTGTTAATGCCGTCGCGATGTTATTACTCGCCGGCACAATAGTCCTGGGCATCGGTTGGCTGGTTCGACAGATTCAGCGAGCCGTATTGCGGCAACCACTCGACGTGCCGAAATATCTGTTGTTGGCAGCGGCGATTCCAATGCACTGGATCGCCTTGTTGACGCCGATGCCCAATAAACCGATTGCTCTGGTGGCGATTCTCACCGTCTATCACAACCTGCAATATCACCGATTGATCTGGTTTCATAATCAGAAATACGTTTACAGAACCGCTAGCGATAGCGAGCGGGTAAGCCGTGAGGCGAACGCGCCGGGCAGTAGCCCGACCGTGAGAGAGGGCGTTCTTGATCGGACAGTCCTCAAACAGAAATTCGGTCCCGCCGCAATCATCAGCCGGCGTCTTGTGTACTACATCGCGTTTGGAATTCTCTTCGGCATCATCTACCAGGGTCCGCGCCAGTATCTCGGTTATTTGAACCTGCACACCGGCGACTCGCCGGCTGCTTTGTCCACTCCAGTTCAATTGGGAATCGCGTTTCTCTGGGGCTACGCCTTCATCCACTACTACCTCGATTCAAAAATATGGCGCGTGCGGAGAGATCCTTCGGTTGGGAAAGCACTGAATATGAACTGACCAGCGTGAGATGTCAGAACCGGCTGCGGGAGCGGTGGTTAATGTTCATCATGATCACTTGAACGAGCAGAGATCAACCACCCGCTATCGCAGGTGGTTCTGAGCTGACGTTATTTTTGGGTCGGCCCTCGTTTGAATTCCAATGTTCGAGGCTTTTGCTCTTCCGACTCTTCAGCTTTGCAGAAACCAGCGATGGCTTCGACGAACTTTTCCGGGTATTCGGTGGGCGGCAAGTGTCCACACCTGCGAAACACGATCAGTCGAGCATCTGGAATGGCATCGCGGAGCCGATATGCTTCGCTGACGGGGATGTGCGTGTCTTGTTCACCCCAGACCAGCAAAGTGGGTTGCTGAATCAGCGAAGCCTCGCGTTCAATGCGATTTGCGCTCCACCTTCGCGCCGTTTTAATCATCGCGCGGTGCGTGTTGGCAGTCGCCAACAAGTGGTGGCGCGCCGCAATCATGTGTTCGTCAATCTGCGTTTCGATTCGACGGTACATTTGTGCCATGCGCTTGCGCAAGACCCAACGCGAGCCGAGAAACAAAGGCGTGACGATGTCGCCGATAAGAGGCAGCCGCGAAATGCGCAACAAGAGCTTTTTCTTCGGCTCATCGTTGGTGACCGCGCCAATCAAAATCAGCTTATCCACCCGCTCGGGACAGTCGAGGGCTATCGCGGCCGCCACTGCCGCGCCATAAGATGCGCCCACGAGGGTCGCCTTCTTGATCTCGAGTCGATCCATTAAGCCGAGCACTGCCCGCGCCTGCGATTCAATCGTGTACTCGGCCTCGCGCGGCTTCTCAGAGTAACCATAACCGGGCAGGTCAGGCGCAATAACACGAAAACCCGCGTGGGCCAGCGGCAAAAAAACTTCGCTCCAAATCAGAGTCGACGAAATAAACCCGTGTATCAGAATTAGTGGTGAAGCCTTTTCGTCACCCGCTTCCTGATAATGAATTCGCACGCCGTCGACGCTCGTGAACCAGGAATACTCAGGGTGATAAATGAAATTGAGACTGTCCGGCCAACTAACGTCAGCCGGACGCGTAAGAAGTTTGGTAGCGACTGCTCCTGCAATGATTCCCGACACTCCCGCAAGCAGATAACGTTTCTTCATGACGAAACAAGTTTACCAATCGCGCCGCGTGCATAAAAGCGCCGTTGCTGTAACTTCGCATCTGATGGCCGCAAACCGGTTCAGAGCGTCAAGCTATCTATCTGCAATCACCACGCTCGGATGGATCTTGTTTCGATCCTGGTCGTAAATTCCCACCCCGAGCAGTTCACCATTTGATGTGCGCAGGCGCACTGGCTGAGCGTTGGGCCAACCGTGAGTCGTTGTCTCGTCGAATTGCACATCGACACCATGACACACCCGTTTGGCCTCCTCGATAGTTAACGGCGCCGAAGGAAGATGGGCGAGCGCGGCGTCGGGTGAAATAATCACTTCGGAGATCGAGTCTGAATCCGTTAGTTCGCTCAAGCGCTCAAGCGTGATCGCATCTTCGATTCCAAATGTTCCGGCTCTGGTGCGACGCAACTCGCGAAGATGCGCGCCGACGCCAAGCTGCTTGCCAAAGTCTTCAGCCAATGTGCGCACGTAGGTACCCGCCGAGCACACGACCCGCACCTTGAGATCGCCGGTGCCGTCGTCATTTCCCTTTAGCAACACTCCGTCATCCAATATAACTTCGAACTTGCTGACGTTTATCCGAATCGTCTTTCGCTCGACTTCTTCACCGTGCCGAGCGAGCTCGTAGAGCTTGCGGCCCTCGACCTTCTTCGCTGAATACATAGGCGGCGTTTGCTCGATCTCGCCACGCAGCGAAGTGAGCGCCGCTTCGATGTCTTCTTTGCGAAATCTTTGCGTGCTTTGCGCCTCTTCGTGAGATTCTGTCTTTTTGTCTTCTATGCGCGCGCCGGCGAGGTCACCGGTATCAGTCGCGTAGCCAAGCCGTATCACCGCCTCGTATTCTTTTTCAGCGCCGCTCAGGAATTGTGCCAATCGCGTCGCGCGCCCGACTAAAACAACGAGCACTCCGGTCGCAAACGGATCGAGACTGCCCGTGTGGCCGACGCGCCGTTGCCCTATGATCTTTCGCACGCGCGCGACCACATCATGCGAAGTACACCCGGCTGGCTTGTCGATGATCAGCGCGCCGTCCATGCCAGCCATTGTAATCTCTGTGTTCCTCCGTGTCCTCTGTGGTTAAATATCTGATCATTTACCATCGAGGATTCAGAGGAAAACAAGACGAGGAAGAGAAGACGATACCAAGCGGACGCGAAGGATCAAACTCCTGGTCTCGATCCTGAAAAAGCGCGCGAGCGTGTCTTTGCGCGCGCCGGGAAATTGCTCGCCGCCAAGCCGCGCTCGGTCGAAGAGCTGCGCGAACGTCTGCTCGAGGGACGCGGCGCAACGAAGTCCGCCGTCGAATCGGTGATCGAGCGCCTGCTCGAATACGGCTATCTTGATGATGCACGCTTCGCGCAGAGCTATGCGTCTTTGCGCGTGCAGGAGCGCCCCATCGGCCGCCGCAGATTGCAACGCGATCTATGGCTCAAGAAGATTGATAAGACTACCGCCGAGGCCGCGCTCGATCTTGTTTTCGCAGAAAAGCCGGAAGAAGAATTAATCGATCGCGCGATTGAAAAACGAATACGTTTGCGCGGCCGTCCCAAATCACGGGCCGAAGCAAAGAAGCTTTTCGATCATTTGCTGCGGCAGGGTTTCGCGTTTGAATTGGTGAGTGACAAGGTGCGGGCGGTATCGAAGGGCGATCTTGATGAATAACATTACGGTACAGCCGGGGCAATAGCCCGACCGTGAGGGAGGGCTCAGAAGAGACGAGCCCTTGCTGACGCGCGGGCTAATGCCAATGCGTGAAGTTCAATCTCTCGGTGTCCTCCGTGGTGAATGCCTCGGCCCGCGTGCTAAACTTTTGACTTGACCATGAAAGGTTCAGAAATTCGCGAAAAATTTCTCGAGTATTTCGAGCGGCACGGCCATACGCGTGTGCGCTCCAGTCCTCTTTTGCCCGCGAATGACCCGACGCTGCTGTTCACCAACGCCGGCATGAATCAATTCAAAGATGTGTTTCTGGGATTAGAGAAACGCGAATACGTGCGCGCGTGCTCTTCTCAGAAATGTCTGCGGGCCGGCGGCAAACACAACGATCTTGACGAAGTAGGAAAGACCGCGCGGCACCAGACGTTCTTCGAGATGCTCGGCAATTTTTCTTTCGGCGATTATTTCAAGGAAGACGCGATCAAGTTTGCCTGGGACTTGCTGGTGAATGAATACAAGCTTGATCCGGCCCGCATGTGGTTCACCGTATTTGAAGGCGACGATGAAGTCGGGCCTGACGAAGACGCCGAAAAATTTTGGCAGCAAGTCGGCGCGCCGCGCGAACGAATTCTACGCTTTGGCCGCAAAGATAATTTTTGGCAGATGGCCGACACGGGACCGTGCGGGCCATGCAGCGAAATTCATTACTACATGGGCGACGATCCAAGCGACGCGGAAAACTGTGTCGCGAACGTCAACGCTCCCGGCGACACGATCACAGAGCTCTGGAATCTCGTTTTCATGCAATTCGATCGCAGCGAAGTAGCAGGCGGAAACCCGACCGTAAGGGAGGGTGCAAAGCAGTACACGCTGACCCCGCTGCCAGCTCCTTCAGTCGATACCGGCCTGGGTTTGGAACGCCTCACCGTCGTGCTGCAAGGCGTGAAGTCGAACTATGAAACCGATCTGTTGAAGGACATCGTCGAGTTCACCGCGAAACTGGCCGGCCGCAAGTATGAAGCCGAAACTCAGGAAGGCTTTGCCATGCGCGTGATTGCCGATCACGCACGCGCGACTGCGTTCTCGATCGCCGATGGAATTCTGCCGGCGAATGAAGGCCGGAATTACGTTTTGCGAAAGATCATGCGGCGGGCGATCTATCAGGGCCGGCACACGCTGGGCTTTGAAGATTTGTCCTTTTACAGGGTTACAGATTTCGTCGTCGATCAGATGGGCGAGGCTTATCCGGAACTCGAAACCCATCGCCAGTTCATCATGAAGATGGTGAAACTGGAAGAGGAACGATTTGCATCAACCCTGACGATTGGGTTGAACAAACTAACGGAGCTAATCGAGAAGGACCAAAGTCGACCGCTCAGGCAGGGTGCCATTCAAGTATCGCCTTATGATCTTGCTTACCTATATGACACTTTCGGCACGCCAATCGACTTGATGTATGTTGTGTTGGGTGAGCGAGATGCCATCGTTGGAAGTTCAGCCGACTATCGTCACATCTATCGTGTTAGAGAGACCAGCGAAGATGTCTTTCGTGAGTTCATTATCAAGCATATTCAGGAAATTCAGTCTGCGAGCTCCGTCCGTCAAACTGGGAAGCCAGAGAAAACTGATTCGATCTATTCCGAAACAGCGCAGGATGTTCCTTCGAGTGAATTTATAGGTTACAAAACGACCGTGGGCGAAGACGCGCGCGTAGTTGCTTTGCTTAAGAATAAGAAGCGAACCGACGCCTTTAGTGAAGGCGAGGAAGGCGAAGTTATTCTCGATAAAACGCCGTTCTATGCCGAGAGTGGCGGACAGGTCGGTGATGTCGGGAAGATGACTGCGCCCTCCCTCACGGTCGGGCTACCGCCCCAAAATGCTGATCGTGCCGCTGACGGGGCAGTAGCCCAAGCGTCAGCGCGGGCGTCGTCTCCGGACGAACAAGCTGGGCCTTTGGTTGCAACCGTCGTGGACACTTATTCGCCCGTTCAAGGCCTGATCGTTCACAAGGTCAAAGTTGAAAAAGGAACTCTGAAAGTCGGCGACACAGTCACGGCCGAAGTCGATGTTGAAAAGCGCGACGCCACGCGGCGCAATCACACGGCGACGCATCTGGTTCATGCGGCTTTGCGTGAAGTTTTGGGCGGACACGTGAAGCAGGCGGGTTCAGTCGTCGCGCCGAATTATCTGCGCTTCGACTTCAATCATTATCAGCCGATGACTGAAGACGAGATCAAAGAAGTCGAGCGGCTGGTCAACGAACAGATCCTGCGCAATGTGAAAGTTGAAACCGATATCATGCCGGTCGAAGACGCGATTCGCGCGGGCGCGATGGCCCTGTTCGGCGAAAAGTATTCCGGGATGATGCGCGTGCTTACCGTGCCCGGCTTTTCGAAAGAATTATGCGGGGGCACGCACGTGCGCGCGACCGGAGACATCGGCGTCTTCAAGATCACCAGCGACGAATCGATTGCTTCCGGCGTGCGCCGCATTCGCGCGGTCACGGGGCTGGATGCTTATGAGCGCTTTCGCGAAGACGAAGAGATCATCGAAGAAGTCGCGGGCAACTTAAGAACTTCGCGCGCTGAACTCCCCACCGTGATCGGCAAGCTGCAAGACGAATTGAAAAAAGCGCGACGTGAAGCCGAAGAACTGAAGTTGAAGATCGCGACTGGGGTCGCCAGCCAGACGGGATCAAATGGTGACGAAGCTCGCGAAGTTGCCGGTGTGCGCGTGTTAGCGCGCGAAGCCAGCGGGCTCGACGCCGCGGGCATGCGCCAACTTTCGGATACGTTGCTAGCTCGCATAAAGTCAGGTGTGGTCGTACTTGGCCGTAGCAACGACGGCAAGGCTTCACTGATCGTGCGCACCTCCCAGGACCTCACCAGGAAAGTTCCCGCGGGACAAGTTATCAAAGAACTTGCTCCAATTATTGGCGGCAAAGGTGGAGGCAAAGCCGACATGGCCGAAGGCGGTGGCAACCAGCCGGAGAAATTGTCCGAAGCTCTGCAGGCTAGTTACGGCGTGATTGAGAAACTGCTGGCCCTTTAGCGCATAGCTCTCGTTCACAGGCAACGGCCCGGAGCCGAAAAGCTTCGGGTTGTTGCTTTTTTCATGACGCTGCGGTCGCTTCTCAAAGCGAAAGACATTTTCCATTTCCCAATTGTCATTTATCATCGAGCATTTACAATTAGGGCCGTTCAAGCCCGAATGACCACGGTCGCCGAATGACAAATGAAACATCATGAATGAGAAATAGAAGATGGAATCAGGATTCAATCTTCGCACCGAAGCGATCGCCGGCATCACCACCTTCTTCACGATGATCTATATCATCGTGGTGAATCCGCAGGTTCTATCGGCAGACGGAAAAACCGGCATGGCGTTCAGCGGCGTGCTGACCGCGACCGTGCTGGTTTGCTTCAGCATGACCTTGCTGATGGGTTTGTATGCGAAGCTGCCTTTCGCCGTCGCGCCCGGCATGGGCATCAACGCGTTCTTCACCTACACGATCATTTTGGGCAAAGGAGTTCCGTGGCCCACTGCGCTCGGAATTATTTTTTGGGCAGGTGTGCTCTTTCTTTTGATTTCAGCCACGCCTATTCGCGAGTCGATTGCCAAAGCAATTCCACCCGAGCTGCGTATCGCGGCGGCCGCTGGTATCGGCATATTTCTGACTTTCATCGGTTTGAAGAACGCGGGATTTATTGTTTCCGATCCCGTGACGTTGGTTACGCACGGAGCGATCGGCAAACCCGGACTGCTGACGATCTTCGGGATCGCAATTGCCATCTTTTTGATGTCGCACAAGAGTCCGTTTGCTTTTCTGGCGACGATCGTAATCGTAACCGTAATCGCATGGGCACTCGGTTTAGTAACTGCGCCTCAGAGCCCCGTCAGCCTCCCGGATTTCAAGAGCGTTTTTCTCAAGCTGGATATTCTCGGTGCTTTGAAACTCGCGCTGGCGCCGGCAATCGTGGCGATAATGTTCACGGATTTGTTTGATTCCATCTCAACTTTTATCGGCGTGTCGCAGGCCGCGGACTTGCTGGATGAACACGGCCATCCGCGCAATCTAAGACAAGGATTGATCGTCGATTCACTCGCGACGTTGGGCGCGGGACTCGCGGGTTCGTCATCCGGGACCGCGTACATCGAAAGCGTCGCCGGCATTAATATGGGAGGACGCACAGGTTTGACCTCTGTCTTCACCGCTCTTTGTTTTGTGCCCTGCTTTTTCATCGCGCCCCTGGCGGGCATGGTGCCGCCGTTTGCTACTGCCGCTGTTTTAATTCTAGTGGGCGCGGCAATGTTTCGTGGCATTGGACAGATCTCATTTTCGAAAATCGAAGAAGGCGTGCCGGCGTTTTTGACTTTGATTCTGATTCCGCTCACGTTTTCGATCACCCAGGGAATTCTCTGGGGCTTCATCTCGCACGTGGGGCTGTACCTGATGGTCGGGCGCCGAAGAGAAATTCATCCGATCATGTATGTGCTCGCCGTGGTGTCGATAGGTTTGCTGGTGCTTGAACGCGTGAAGTTTTCATGAGTATTCTCGGTGTTCTCTGTGGTTAAATCGTTCTGAGAATGAAATCGCAAATGATCGGCAAATCAATCCCCCGCAAAGAAGGCCGCAAGAAAGTTACCGGCCAGGCCATTTATGTTGACGACCTGAATTTTCCGGGAATGTTGCACGGCGTGACTGTCCGCAGTTCCGTGCCACGCGGGCGGATCAAAAATATTTCCTTCGAAGGCGACATTCCGTGGGATGAATTCACAATCGTCACTGCCAAGGATATTCGCGATTTAAAGCTTGGGGAAAATTATGTCGCGCTGATTCTCAACGACCAGCCTTATCTCGCCGAGAACAGTGTCAACCATCCGGAAGAGCCAGTTGTCCTGCTCGCTCATCACGATAAGTATCTGCTCGAAGAAGCTCGCCGTCACGTGCGGATTGATTACGAAGAATTGCCCGCGATCTTTTCTCTTGAAGATTCACTGGCGCAGAAAGAAATCATCTGGGGTGATGACAATGTCTTCAAAAAGTTTCTGGTCGATAAAGGAAACGTTGACGACGTTTGGGCCCAAGCGGATTTCGTTGTCGAAGGCGAATACCAAACCGGCGCCCAGGAACAGCTCTATATCGAAACCAATGGCGCTATCGCGATTGCTAATCCTGAAGATGGCGTGACGGTCTGGGGATCGATGCAGTGTCCGTATTATGTGCACAAAGCTTTGATCTGGCTCTTCGGCTTGCCGGAAGAAAAGATTCGCGTGATCCAAACTGAGACCGGCGGCGGCTTTGGCGGCAAGGAAGAATATCCTTCGATGATCGCCGGCCATGCGGCGTTGTTGGCCTGGAAATCAGGCCGGCCCGTTAAGATGATCTACGATCGCGCCGAAGACATGGTCGCGACGACAAAGCGCCATCCTTCACGCACGCGGCACAAGACCGCGGTCAGCAGGGATGGAAAGCTCCTGGCGATGGAAATCGATTTCGTGATCGATGGCGGCGCCTACTGCACGCTGTCGCCGGTGGTGCTGTCCCGCGGCACGATTCACGCCGCCGGTCCTTACTTTTGTCCAAACGTTCGCATTAAGAGCAAGGCCGTCGCGACAAACGTGCCACCGCATGGCGCGTTCAGAGGATTCGGTGCGCCACAGAGCATCTTCGCGCTGGAACGTCACTTTGACAAAGTTGCGAAGACGGTGGGCTTGACGCCCGACGAGTTTCGCCGTCGCAATTTCATTCATGAAGGCGAGACTACAGCAACCAGCCAAACGATTCGCGAAAAAGTTGACATGGAAGGCTTGCTGGATCGAGCCTTCGAGTTGAGCGACTATTACGCCAAGCGCGAACGGTTTGCGAAAGAGAATGCGAATCAATCTCAGCACATCAAGAAAGGCATCGGCTTCGCGTCGTTCATGCACGGCGCAGGATTTACAGGTTCGGGTGAGGTCTATTTGGCGTCGGTCGTTGGTGCGGAAGCGACGTCGGAAGGACGAATCAAGATTCTGGCCGCCAGCACGGAAATTGGCCAGGGCACCAACACGATTTTTGCGCAGATTGCGGCTGCAGCACTCGGACTTGATTACGATCTGATCGAGGTAACACAACCGGATACTGCTAACGTTCCCAACAGCGGCCCGACCGTGGCGTCGCGCACGTGCATGATTGTCGGTAAGCTGGTCGAATCCGCGGTGCTCGGATTGAAGCAGACGCTCGCCGGCGCCGGACTCTTGAAAGCGCAGTTCACTCAACCGGACTTTCAAAAAGCTTGCGCTGAATACATTCAGAAATTTGGTCCGCTGAAATCAGCAAGCAAGTATGAACCGCCGCCAAACATTTATTGGGACGACGAAAAATATCAGGGCGATGCGTATGGCGCATTCGCATGGGCAGTTTACGTCGCCGAAGTTTCCGTTAACTCGCTCACCTGCGAAGCGCAGGTAGATGATTTCGTCGCCGTTCAGGAAGTCGGCCGCGTAATCAATCCGGTGCTCGCTGCGGGACAGATCGAAGGCGGCGTCGCACAGGCGATTGGACTGACGCTCTACGAAAACGTCGTCTGGCAAAATGGAAGAATGGCCAACGGTCAGATGACGAATTACATCATGCCGACGGCGGCAGATATTCCACCGATTCGCGTTTACTTTGAAGAGAATCCGTACGCCTTTGGACCGGCTGGCGCGAAAGGCATCGGCGAATTACCGATGGACGGTCCCGCGCCGGCGATCTTGAATGCAATTGAGAATGCAACGGGCGTTAACTTCAATCATATTCCCTTGATGCCGGAGGCGATACTGGAAGGCTCAGCAGTGGGGCAGTAGCCCGACCGTGAGGGAGGGCTCAGAAGAATTTTTAACGCAGAGAGCGCAGAGGACTCCGCAAAGGTATGCAGAGGAAAACTCTTTGTCAGATAAGATCGAAATAAATTGTACGGTGAATAACGAGCAGCGGATGCTTCATGTTTATCCGATGGAGCGTCTGCTCGACGTGCTCCGCGAGCAATTGCATCTCACCGGCACGAAAGAAGGTTGCGGCGAAGGCGAGTGCGGGGCATGCAGCGTTATGATCGACGGGCAAATCGTTAACAGTTGTCTGGTGCCGGTCGCGCAGATAGAGGATGCTTCAATTCAAACCATCGAAGGAATCGCCGGTCCCGATCAATTGCATGCGGTGCAAGAAGCGTTCATCGAATGCGGTGGGGCGCAATGCGGAATCTGCACACCGGGAATGGTTCTGGCGGCGGTGAATCTGCTTGAAAAGAATCCGAATCCGAATGAATCAGACATTCGCAATGGTCTGGCTGGGAACCTGTGCCGATGCACGGGCTATATGAAGATTTTTGAATCGGTGGTGCGGGCGTGCCAGAAATGAGAATCTAGGTTCATGTTCGATCTTTACGAAGAGCTTCGGAAAGTAATTTCAGCTTTCGACAACAAGCAAATAGACTATGCTCTTTGTGGGGGACTCGCTATGGCGGTATACGATCATCCGCGAGCCACGATAGATATCGACGTGTTGATTCCGCCCGAGGCTTTCGAATCAATACCTGAGATTGCCCGGGAACTCGGCTATTCGATCCGCGGCCTCGACATGTCGTTTGCCGACGGGGCCATTGAAATCAGACGCGTGTCGAAAATTCATTCGACAAGCGGCCACGTGCTATCGTTAGATCTGCTGCTTGTCACGCCGGCAATTCGCGACGTTTGGGAATCTCGCGTAGAGGCAGATGTGGAAGGCGCAAAGTTGTCCGTTGTTTCGCGTCAAGGCTTGATTGCGTTAAAAAAGCTGCGAGGCAGCGGTCGCGACTTGGACGACATTGCGGTTCTCAGAGAGGATATGGGCGATGCGACAGATTGATATGTCGGCAGAGGCCGTCACATCTCGATTAAAGCTGGCGTCAGAATTGGCACGGCTATGCCTAAAACTTGGAACAGCCAAAATAAGAACAGGCCATGGTCAGGGCGCCGTCAATAAAAAAGAAGAGCGGAATAAACCTCGCCAGCGACCACGCGAATGAGAGCTTACCTTCCTTCGTATCAATTAATTTCACCCGCTTCCCTGAGCGAAGCTCTTGATGTGCTCTCGCGGGATAAGGGGGCATGGAAACCTTTCGCCGGCGGCACCGACTTGATGGTCTTGCTCGAAGGGGGAAAGCTGCCGCACAAGAACTATGTCAACATCTGGAATCTGCCGGAACTCCGCGGAATCGCAGTAACCGATGATCGGGTGACGCTCGGCGCACTTAGCACTTACACAGAGATTCAAAATCACGAAGTCTTACGCGAAGAATTCCCGATGCTCTGCCAGGCAGCGCGAGAAACAGGAGGGATTGCGATCCAAAATCGCGGCACCATCGGCGGCAACATAGTCAATGCTTCGCCCGCGGCTGATTCGCCGCCGGCACTGCTTGCTTATGATGCCCAGCTTGAGCTTGTATCTGAAACAGGCTCGCGAAGAATTCCCTATTCCAAATTCCATACGGGCTACAAGCAAATGGATGTTCGTTCTGACGAGCTACTTCACCGCATCAGTCTGCCGCGAACAAAGAAGGATCTGAAGCACTATTACCGCAAAGTCGGAACGCGTAAAGCGCAGGCGATTTCGAAGGTCTGTTTCGCCGCTGTTGGCCGCGTAAGCAATGGCAGGATCGAATCTGCGCGGCTCGCGCTTGGCAGTGTGGCGCCGATTCCTTTACGTTGCGTAAACACAGAAGCCGTGATAAATGATCGCGCTCTTAACCGGGACACAATCGCAGCGGCGAAGGCCGCGCTTACTAAAGAGATTGTTCCGATCGATGACCTTCGTTCGACCAGAGATTATCGACTGCAGGTATCCTTGAACTTGCTGGAAGACTTCCTGCGCCATTTGGCAACTGACTGAGAGAGCGCTTTAGCCGTAAACGAAATTCTTAACGAGGAGATCGAAAATGAATTCAAACACGGCTGACTTTCGCGTCGGAGTGGTGGCGCCGATTGAATGCCTCAAGGAAGGTTGGCAGCTAATTCAGGATCGATACTGGTTATTCCTGGGTCTGACGCTGGTGGCAATGTTAATCGGTGGGGCCGTGCCGCTCATTTTGATCGGCCCGATGATGTGCGGCTTGAACCTTTGCCTGCTGGCAAAGATGCGCGGCGAACCCGTTCAATTCGAAACGCTATTCAAAGGCTTCGACTATTTCGTGCAGGGACTGGTTGCGGCGCTCATTCAAGCGATTCCGGCTTTCGTGCTGATTGTCCCGGCCTACGTAATTTTCATTTTCGTCTCGATACTCACCCTCCCGCACGATCGCAGCGAAGGCCCGCCGGTGGTGTTCTTCGTAATGCTAATAATATTTTTGTTCGTCGTCATCATCGCCAGCGTGCTGATTCATTCCCTCTTCATTTTCTCGTATCCGCTGATTGTGGATCGGAAACTTTCGGGTCTGGATGCCGTGAAGCTGAGCGTCAGGGCCGCCATCAAGAACTTTGGCGGCGTTTTGGGATTGACTTTGCTGGTCGCCGGTCTCGGCATCGTCGGGGTAATCGCCTGTTACATAGGAGTGCTGTTTGTCTTGCCGGTGAGCTTTGCAACTTACGTCGCGGCCTATCGGCGGGTCTTTCCAGAGATCTCGCTGGGTTTCGTCTCGCCTCCACCACCCCCGGCAAGTTGGGCCGCGTAAGAGATGGTCCAAGCCGATCTAGTTATCCGCGGTCGTCAGGTCGTCGCTGAGAATTTAATCGGCCCTGCGTCTGTGCACATCAGCAGGGGTAGGATCACGGCGATCGTCCCTTTTGAAGACGTTCCTTCCAACTCCGAATTAATCGAAGCGAATAAAGATTCGATCGTGATGGCCGGGCTGGTCGATACGCACGTGCACGTCAACGAGCCGGGTCGAACCGAGTGGGAAGGATTTGAAACTGCTACGCGCGCGGCAGTGGCCGGGGGCGTGACGACGATCGTCGATATGCCGCTCAACTGTATTCCGGCGACGACCACGCTCGATAGTTTTACAGCGAAGCTGGCAGCCGCGCGCCACAAGCTTTCTGTCGATGTCGCGTTTTGGGGCGGGGTCGTGCCGGGAAACACTGATGAACTTTCGAAACTTTGGGACGCGGGTGTCGTCGGCTTCAAATGTTTTCTAGTTCATTCTGGTGTCGAAGAGTTTCCGAACGTTAGCGAAACTGATTTGCGCGAAGCGATGCCGGAACTCGCGCGCCTGGGAGCATCGCTGATAGTTCACGCAGAATTGCCGGGACCAATTGAACTCGCGGGCCGCCAATCGTCGACCTCGATCCTCCCGGATAATGCCCGCTCTTATCGATCTTTTCTGCGATCGCGTCCGCGCGCCGCGGAGAATGAAGCCGTTGCCTTGATGATTCGACTCAACCGGGAAACCGGTTGTCGCGTTCACATAGTTCATCATTCCTCAGCGGACGCGCTCGCCATGTTGCGCGAAGCGAAGACGAAAGGCGCATCAATCACTGCCGAAACTTGTCCTCACTATTTGCATTTCGCGGCTGAGGATATTCCCGATGGTGCGACTGAATTCAAATGCTGCCCGCCGATTCGTGAGCGCGAAAATTGCGAAAAGCTTTGGAAAGCGCTGCGCGATGGCACGATCGACATGGTGGTTTCCGATCACTCGCCTTGCCCGCCGGAAATGAAATTGCCGGAGCCGGGCGACTTCATGCAAGCCTGGGGTGGAATTTCATCTTTGCAATTTCGTTTGCCGATAATGTGGACGGAAGCGCGCAAACGCGGATTCGCGACCAGCCAACTTGCCGAATGGTGTTGTCGCGCGCCGGCAAGACTGGTTGGTTTGGAGGGGCGCAAAGGTTCGCTGGCGATCGGTTGCGATGCCGACATTGTGATTTGGAATCCCAACGCCGAGCTTTGCGTGGAGCCTCGGATGATCCATCATCGTCATAAGCTGACGCCATATGCAGGAGAAGTTTTACGAGGCAAAGTAGAAAAGACTTTTCTTCGCGGCCAGATGGTTTATGATGACGGCGAGTTTAATGCGCCAAAAGGATCTCTACTCTTGCGTTCGCGCATTTGATTTCTTTGCGAGCTTGGCGCCTTTGCGTGAGACTAAGTTCTCGAAAAGACGCAAAAAGGAATTTGACCGATAGCGTGATGGAGTTTACTGAGTTAATCGATCTTGCTTCCCAGCGTCTCGGCGGCGCCGTTCTGTTCGCTAACGACGAGTTCTTTGCGCCCAAAGAGAATTTGTTGAAGCCTGCCGCGCCGGTCTTCATCGAAGGTAAGTACACGGACCTGGGAAAGTGGATGGACGGCTGGGAAACGCGACGCCGGCGTCCGCCGGGATTCGACTGGTGCATCGTTCGCCTCGGTTTGCCCGGCATCGTTCGCGGCGTCGTAGTTGATACCAGCCATTTCAAAGGTAACTATCCTGAGCAGTGTTCGTTTGAGGCTTGCTCGATCGACGGACTTCCGACCACCGAAGAACTAACGAGCGATTCGGTTCCATGGACGGAAGTTTTGCCGGTTTCTAATTTGAGTGGAGATTCGCAAAATCAGTTTGCGATCAAGAGCGATCAGCGCTGGACCCATCTTCGGTTCAGGATCTATCCCGACGGCGGGGTCGCGCGGCTGCGGGTTTATGGCGAAGTGGTTCCCGATTGGATTCGTTTGAAACAAATCGGCGGAGAAATCGATCTTGCGGCGGTTGAGAACGGCGGGCTGGTGCTTTCATGCAGCGACATGTTTTTTGGTCATCGCCACAATCTGATCATGCCCGAACGGGCAGCGAACATGAGCGACGGCTGGGAGACCAGGCGCCGGCGCGGATCGGGTCATGACTGGACGATTGTCAAGCTCGGCGCGCCGGGTCACATTCGCCGTCTCGAAGTCGACACGTCTTACTTCAAAGGCAATTTTCCGGAAAGTTGTTCGCTCGAGGCGTGCGATGCTTTCAACGCATCGATTGAGACGTTGCAAGATCCGTCGTCCACATGGAAAGCAGTGCTGTCGCGTACGAAACTGCAAGCGCACACGCGTCATTTTTTTGATGAAGTCATCGAGGCAGGGCTCGCTTCGCACGTGCGATTTAATATTTTTCCGGACGGCGGCGTGAGCCGACTGCGAGTTTATGGAACGATTGAGTGATCAAAAGGTAATCTCCCTTCTCCCTTATGGAAGGGCCGGGGAAGAGGGTCCAGTTGATGAAGAGCCTAAAGGCCCTCTCCCAACCCTCTCCCAGAGGGAGAGGGCAAAAGAGCAAACACGTTGACGACCGCGCTCGATCTTTTGAATAAGCTTTCGTCTGAAGAGGCCGAAGCTGAATTTCTGAAATGCTGCGGTTCAACAAGCTGGGCGCGCGCGATGACAGCAGCGCGGCCTTTTGAAAACAAAGCTGAGCTTCTGAATGAAGCCGATCGAATTTGGTGGTCGCTTGATTCTGAAGATTGGCTGGAAGCCTTTCACGCGCATCCAAAGATTGGAGAGAAGCAAGCGGCTGCGACTCAATCTCAACAGGCCCGGGCGTGGTCGGTTCAGGAACAATCGGGAACCCGGAACGCGGCCGCCGATACGATGGCGGCCCTGGCTGAAGGGAATCGCGAATACGAACAACGCTTCGGTTTCATATTCATAGTTTGTGCGAGTGGCAAGTCGTCGGAAGAGATGCTGGCGATTCTCAAACGCAGATTGAATAATGAACCGGACGGCGAATTAAGAATCGCCGCTGAAGAACAGCGAAAGATCACTCGATTGAGATTGGAGAAACTTCTGAACTGAATGAGCGCAATTACCACGCACGTTCTCGACATATCACGCGGGCGGCCCGCGAGCGGTGTTCCTGTCCTCCTTGAAATTGAATCTGCTGACGGCAGTTGGAAGCAGATTGGCGCCGGCACGACCGATGCGGACGGTCGGGCAAAGGATCTCTTGCCGCCCAACTTTGCGCTTCATGGTGGCGTCTATAAGCTGACCTTTGATACGGCGTCTTACTTTGCTCCGCAAAACATAGAAAGCTTCTATCGTGAAGTCAGCGTCGTCTTCGAGATTCGCGATCCGGCGCAACATTATCACGTACCGCTGCTGCTCAGCCCGTTTGCTTATTCGACGTATCGAGGGAGCTAGTTTTCATTATCGCGAGGCCCAGCCTCGCGATTACGGCCAGAAGGTCTTGACGGAAAGGCGGAGCCTTTCCGCACGTCAGGCGGCAAAGCCGCAGCCACGATGCTAACTCGAATTGATGAACATCAACCCTACCATTAGCGAGTGGCTCAACTTACTGGCACGCTGGATACACGTCTTTGCCGGCATCATGTGGGTAGGCACGACTTATTACTTTACCTGGCTGGATGCGCGGCTCAGCGAAGAAGAGAAAGCTGTGCGCGCGACCGGGGCCGCGGCGCAGATCTGGATGGTCCACAGCGGCGGCTTCTATGTGGTCGAAAAACGCAAAGTGCCGGATGAACTTTCGCGCAAACTCCATTGGTTTCGTTGGGAAGCCGCCATGACCTGGTTGAGCGGGTTCGCTCTGCTCATAGTTGTTTATTACATTGGCGGCGGCGTTTTGATAGATAGAGACGTGGCGGACATCAGCCTGAGTACGGCGATCGGAATCGGAATTGGAGTCCTGATCGTGGGATGGCTGGTTTATGACCTGCTGATGATTTCGCCGCTGGGGCGCAACGAAAAAGTTTTCGCGATAGTTGCTTACATGCTTGTCGTCGGCACTGCGTACGGATTAACGCGAGTGCTCAGCGGCCGCGCCACCTACATTCACGTCGGAGCAATTTTCGGCACGATCATGGCCGCGAACGTATGGATGCGAATTCTGCCGGCCCAGCGAAAAATGATCGAAGCTATCAAAGCCGGAGAGAAACCTGATGAAGCACTCGCCGCGCAGGCGAAGCTTCGTTCAAAACAAAATACCTTCATGGCGGTGCCAGTTGTCTTCCTCATGATCAGCAATCACTTTGGCGGAAATGCTACCGGCGGTTATGACTGGATTCATCTGGCGGTGCTGATTCCGTTAGGCTGGATGGCTGCGAAATTTATTCGGCGAGCCTGAGTTGGTCGAAGTACCTTACTTTGAACCAAAATCAATAAATCAGAAATCCATCTCAAACTTACCGCGCACGGAAGTGCTCAGGCTGTTGTAGAACTGGCCGAGGTGGGGGCTGCCGATGTTGTTTTGAATATCGCGCGGGTTGAAGTGGTTGGTGATATTGAAAATCGCGACGCCGGCGCGGGCCTTCTTATCAAAGTAAGGAATTTTGAAGCCTTTCAAAATCTGCGCATCGAGCGACATAAAAGCAGGAAAACGTCCGGCGCGATTGCGGGCACCGACAAAATCCAATCTCTCATTGACGAACGAAAATGGAAAACCGGACCTGATTTCGAAAGACGGAGTCACCGTGATATCCAAAGGCACTTTTATCTCTCCATAGGCGAGCAGGCGGTGGGGCGCGTCGAACGACAGAGGGCCGTACTGGTTCGCGCGGACGACCAGCGCCGGAAAATCGCCGAGAAAGTTATCCGCCGTGTTCAGATCGCCGCGTGCTTTGGACCAGACATATGAAATATTCCAGTTATGAAATCGCCGGCTGTCGTAGGCAAGCAGCGCTTGCACTTCGCGATACCGCGAACGGCCGCGACTCTTGAGCACGAGCATGCCTTCACCAAATCTGTTTACCCGAGGAATCACGATCGCTTCATTGACGGTCGAGCGCTCCAGAAAGCCGACTCTGGCTGTGAGATTTTTAGTTAAGCTCCGATCAACTTGCACGCTCCAGCGCGTGCTGCGCGCATCGCGCAGCGGCCCTCTCACCACGTTCATGAACCTGCGCGGACCATTGACGACGGTAACGCCATCGTTGGCATAAGTCGTGACAATGCGCTCTGGAAAGTGTGTTGGTAATCCGACTCCTATGACCGTCGGACCAAGGAACGGTTCGTCTTGATCGTCCAACGATGCGAAATCAAAGTATCTGGATGAAAGGGGACTTCGATCGTAAAAGAGACCGATACCGCCACGGATGATCGTCCGATCATTCTTGAAGGGAAGAAGCAGAACCGCTAACCGCGGCGCCATATTGCTCCGGCGGGAAATGCTGTCGCGGTCTAAGCGCAGGCCCGTATCGATAGTCAGACTTTTCCTGACGACCCAACGATCCTGGGCGAATGCGCCAAATTCAGTCAACGATCTATCGAGCGACGTCGGCCCGGCAAACTCGATCCGCTCACTCAGCGTTTGATCAAGCCGCCGGATCAGAATAGGTCGGAAACTGAATGCTCCGGACATGGTCGTGCGATCAAACTCAGCCCCCAGTTTTAACGAGTGCTGACCACCCAGCGACAGCGCGTGGGCGAAATAATTCTCCTGCAACTGTAAGCGTCGCGACGCTCTTCGCGAGTTGGCAAAATAGTTGCCGGTGTTTTCCTCGGGCAGATATGTTAGCGGACGCGGCCCCTGCGAGAAGACGTCGAACTGAAAAGTTTTGTAACTCAGCAGGGAAGAAAGGAAAGATTGATTGCTGAAGATCGCTTGTTCGAAAACTGAGAAAAGTTCGCCTCGCTGTTTCGTGTTTGGCCTGGTTTCCTGCGGATTAAAAGTATCCAATCCAACGAAACGGACCTTCTGTGGAAACAGACTGCCTACAAACTTCATGCTGTGACGTTTGTTGATAGTCAGATCAAACTGCGTGAACGAATCAAAAGCTTCCGAAGCTGAATCATCGCGCGGCGCTTTAAGGCTCGGCACGCGAACCCGTGAGTAGCGATACTCGAACGATTGCAGGAAGGTGAGCCGGTTGCGCAGCAGCGGACCGCTGAAAGTCAGACGCGGCCTGAACGAATCAAGCTTGCCGCTGATGATGTTGCGATAAGTGGGAAAGAAACGCGAGAGCGTAAATTTGAATTTGTTGGTGCCGCCCTTTGTCTCGAGGTTGGTCGCGCCGCCGGTGAAGCGACCGTACTCCGCCGAGTACGGATTCTCTTCAATGTGAACGCTTTCGGCAGCTTCGATGGGAACGTCGAAAGCCAGATACCCCGTAACCGGATCGGTAACATCGGCGCCGTTCACAGTGTAGGAACTCTGGCCCGCGCGCGTTCCCTTGACGTGATCGCCTCCGTCCAAGCCGCGCACAACGCCGGGGGTCAGTGGCAAAGCACTTTGATAATTTTCGGCCCGCAAAGGAATCTCTTCAAGCTTCTCGGCCCGAACAGTATTCGACGTGGTCGTATCAGAGGTGCTGAGCAATCCTTCTTCCTGCCGCACGGTAACCGACTCAGTAAGTCGAGCTGTCAGGACGATATCGACGACCAAAGTTGCCGCGGTCGTCAAATGAATTTCCTGATTCACAATTGGAAGTCCGTCGGCTTCGGCCGTGAGCGTGTAATTAGCGGCGGGTAAATCAAGGAAAGCAAAGTTCCCGGTTCCATCAGTGACGGTTTTCACGGGCGGGCCCTTGATGTCCCGGTTAACCAGCGACAAACGCGCGCCGGGAACGAGTGATGGCTGGGCCGAAGGATCTGCCGCGGTGGCGCTGACTGTGCCTTTGATGCTGCCGGTCACACCTTGCGCGTTCGCCAAAGATGAAAACGCAAATGCGGAGATCAGCAGAGCGAACAGACAAATGAGCACACGACCGCACTCGCGTTTCGCCGTCGCTAATTTGGCGAACGGTTGCCGGCCGAAGCCAGTGCCAGGTTCTATCACGCAACCTCCAGGAAGGACTAACCTTTCAGCAAAGCGGTTAGCAGGTCCGCTTAGACCACTCATAACCGGAGTTCAATGATGTGCGCAGGTTGGGTTGGCCACTAACCCAACACCCAGGGAAACTGCTTTGAATGAAGCCGTTTACGATCTCGAAACAATGACTTACGCTTTGACCGGATCGTCAGGGTTCCGAGTTGGAGTAGCGAAGCTTATCCCAGATTCCTCGAGCACACAAGCCAGATCCGTATGCAGTCCAATCACGATCGAGACGTAACAACCTTAATAGATGACAACCTGAGGCGGTTTTTCAGATTAGCGAAGCATTCATTCGAAAGTAATAGCCGCAGATTCAAGTCGCCTGCCATGCCGAACGTCGTCTCCGCCGAGACACTCAAGCGATTTCCGCCATCAACCCACAATCATGATTACGTTGCGTTCGCGGCCGCCATCGAATTCGCAAAGAAATATTCCCTGCCAACGTCCGAGCAGCAACTTGCCATCTTTGAACGGCACGGTTACGGACGAGCCGACGATACTCGCTTTGATATGCGCGTCGGAGTTTTCTTCGCCGTGGCGAAAGCCCATTCCGTGTTGAGGAATCAAAGTGCGGAGCGCATGCAGCATGTCGCGCGGCACGTCCGGGTCGGCATTCTCGTTGACAGTAAGACCCGCGGTGGTGTGTTGCACGTAAAGGACAACGACGCCTTCCTTTGCGCCGGACTCTTTCAGCTTGCGCTGAACTTCATCAGTGAATTCGACCAGTTCTTCGCGCTGATGAGAGCTAACTTTCAGAGTGTACATCTGTCGCTATTGACGTCTGGAAGTCAACTAATGCCCGCTTAGTCGGGCCGTAGCCCGACTCTAAACAGTTAAGGAATAACAAACCCCGTTAGCGGATTCCCAAAAAATGCGTCAGCCTTGTAACCACTGCGATCCCATTGGCCATCCTGGTCCCCAATGATCTGAACTGGAATAACAATGCGGCCGGTGCCGAGATTGTTCTGCTTACCGATGCCCGTATCAACGAGCTGGTAGTTCGTACCCATAGTGAACTTCGCAGTACGCACGAGCTTTCCGTTCTGCAAAACTTTGATCTCGTAATCTCCAGGGTTTTTGTACATGGGGAAGTCCTGCGGATGAAACTCGGGCTGCTTGTCCCAGACCACCGCGTTGACGACGAATTTGCGACGACAATAGCCGAATGCCGATTCCTCGTAAGCGGTATTCGTAACTTCGCAGCCGGTGTCACCGTACTTATTGCCGCCGCCCACGCTGTCGGCGACGAGCTTCCCCTGATAGTAGAGATAGGCGGCGTACTTGCCGTAATTAAGCGTGTTCGGCGTGCCTTTGAACCAGGTGACGAAAGTCAGCCGGCCTTCGGTGTTAGATGGCGCGTAGCCCACGCGAGAATCCATGATGTCATAGTCGTAGAGGTAACCGATTGGCAAAGCCCAGTCATAGTTGACGTAATAAGAGAAGTTGTTTTTGAACTTCGGAAGATCGACTACGCCGACGTGAAACTTCTCAACTTTGAACTTGCCGCTGAAAAGCGTTTTGTTGGTTCCTTCCAGTTCGTTTTTTAGATTGATCTTAAAGCCGGCGAGACCGGTCTCGATCGACGTTTGTTCATCCCTGACGTCCGCTGAGTTCATTCCGCACTCAGTCTCCCACCAGTAACCGTCTTTGGTTTCGTTGGTGTTGCAGTCGAACTTGATCCAGGGTTTGCCCGAGGGCAAAGTAAAATCCACGGACAACTGGCTACCCGCGGAGATCGGACCGACGACTCGATACACTATGCGCGGCGACCAACTCCAGGTTTCCTGATCCACCTGTCCGTTGCGGTAGTACTGTTGATGAGTTCGCAAAGTGATTTGGATCGAAGGTTTGTTGATGGTCTGGCCCAAAGCGGCGCCGGCGTCGATGAGCAGAATGATTGCGGTTAAGACAAAAATGGTTCCTTTCCCCATGTTCTTCCTCCTTGCGTACTGGTCCGAATGATGCGGCAAGCATGAACGTTAAGCCGCGGTTTGAGAACAAAGAATGCGCGAATCGGTGGGTATGCTATAGCCGGTAAGTATTTTCCGCAAGCAGTTGGCAGCTATATGATCGCGATCCCTGAAAACTGTTTACTCTTCCTCTTCACCGATCAAACGGCGCACGTGAATGGTTGAGTTAGCCGGTTGGGCGGGCGCGCTTTTTGAAGTCGGATAAACGGCGTGGGCGCCGACTTCGGGGCGGAAGCGGCCATTCTCGTCATAGAGCCGTTGGTATTGCAGCGTGTTGCGCACTACCCCCTGAATGTAAAGACGTGTTTCGCGGAAGGGCACGGCCTCAGACCATTCATCGAGTTCGAGCGGCAAGGTCGCGCGCCACTGCACGACGCGCTGGGGGCCGGCGTTGTAAGCCGCGGCGACGTATTCGATGTGGCCATACTTGTCGAGTTGATCGCGCAGGTAAGCCGTGCCAAGTTGAATATTCAGGCGCGGTTCGAAGAGCGACTCCATGCTGATCGCGCGATCGACTCCGTATTTTTTCGCGGTCAGCATTCCGGTCGGGACCACCACCTGCATCAAGCCGTAAGCTCGGGCCGAAGAAACTGCGCGGGGATTGAAAACGGATTCCTGGCGAATCAGTCCGGCGACTTGATAACGATCGAGTCCTCGCGCGCGTGACTCCTGGGTGATGATGTCCCAATAAGCAAGCGGATAAAAGATGTCCCATTCATCAGGACGCATTTCCTCAGGCTTCATTTGCGAATAGTCGGGATAGCTGCGCTTCAAAACATTCAACGCCTGAACGTTGTCGTCCTTTGCGCGATAAATGCGAGCAATGGCGAGGTTGACGCGCGGACTCGCCGGAGCGGCCGATGAAGCAACGCTCAATTCTTCCAGCGCCCAGTCGTCCGTGCCGATAATCGAAAGCTGATCTGCTTTAGCGATCTGTTCATAGTCATTCGGTCCGGCGGTTTCTTCAGCGACGCTGACGGTTTGCAAATTAGCAGCGGCGCGCCCCACTGCAGAGTCCGCCGGAAAATCTTTCTGCGGCACGTTGCCGTTGCGATTCATCGTGTCGAGGCGTTGCTTAGCGAGATAACCGTACCAGTTGGCATCGTAGCGAGCTTGCAAACCTTGATAGATCGCGCGCGCTTCGGCAAGTTTTCCGGCGCGTTCGCTATCACGCGCGGCCCAGTACGCAGCTTTGCCGCGAAAGTCTGTATTATTGCCGGCGTAAACAGCCAGATGTTCTGTTAACAATCGCGATGACTCAGCAAAATTCCTGGCTTCGTGCGCTTGCCAGGCAAAATAAAACTGCGCCGGCGTAACTTCCGCGGCCCCGGGATAGAAATTTAGCGCAGCGCGATAGAAATAACTCGCGTCAGAATCGTTCTTCAGCTCTTCCGCGTGCTGGCCCAATTGGACAAAAGCACGCCTGGACCAATCGCTGTTCGGAAACGTCCGGTGCAATTCGCCGGCCGTGCTGCGCGCCTGGGCCCATTGCTTCGCGCGACCGTAACCAAGCGCGAGATCGAACATTGCTTCGGCGCGAGCTTCACCGATCGGCAGAGGTGTCGCGCCCAAAGCCGCCGCCGCATCGGCAAATCTTTTTGCGTTGGCAGCAGCAATGCTGCGGCGCGCCTGCAATTCCGGCGTGGCACTTCCCGGAAAATGTGCGAATGCATCCGTGTACGCATCGAAAGCTTCGCTGAAACGCCTGGCGGCGAAAAGTTTCTCGGCACGCGAGATCGCTTCTTCCGCGGATCCGGAAGCCAATGCTGAATTCAATCGTGAAATCGAAGTGGCCGCTTCGGCAGCCTCAGCCGATGCTGGCGCGAAGAAATAAATTCGTCGAACAGCGGCTAAGGCGGCGTTAGGATTTCCAATTTGCTCGTAAGCTTTGGCAGTCAAAATTAAAGCAGTTGGATCGTCTTTCGCGCTCAGTTGCTTCAAAAAAATTGGCACCGCAGCGACCTGGCCATCCTGCATCAGAAGCTGCGCGTCGTGGAGTATCGCGTCGCGCGCGTGCAATGAGTTCGGATAGTCGCGCGCCAGTTGTTCAAAGGCAGCGCGCGCTTCGACACGACGATTCGCTTGCTCGAGCGCACTGGCCCGCATCCACAAGGCATAGTCACCGACTATGGTGTAATTGCTGATCGCGCTGGAATCAAGCAAGGTCGCCGCGCCGGCAAAATCTTTCACATTCAACTTGATTCGAGCATGCACGATGCGCGCGAGTGCGCCTGCCGTTGTTCGCGGAAAATCCGTTTCGATGCGCGTCACCGCGTCTTCGGCCGGTAGCACACCTCCGCGCGTCATCGCACGCAAAGTTTCGCGAGCTTTCAACTCTTGCGGGGTTTGCTGCAAGGTGCGGCAGCCGGCGATCAGAAATAGTGGCGCAATGGCGCCGACTGCCAACGCTAAGCCGGCAACAACAAAGGCCAGACGATGTCTACGCAAACCAATCATTGGGATTCACGCGAGCGACTTACTGAATCATTGGATTACATCCGAACGCGATTACAGTATATCGTCTCTTCAATTTTGAAAGTTCTTCGTTTTCGCGCTTCTTTATTTCGAGGTAGTCCGGTGGCGGATTACCCCAACAAGAGGGGCGAAAAAACCGAATCTCGCGACGTCTCAGATCGACGAGCTTTCCATTGCGGCAACGCGCTTTCAACTCTGCTAGCTTCTGTTCGACCGTGACCTTCCGATTTCCCTTACCGCTATAGGACACGGATTCATCTAACTGTATGTCTTTAGGCAAGCAAGCGAACTTTGCAATGCGCGACGCATCATTGTTCTCACTTGACTCAGTTGAAGCTTGAGCACCCGCGACTTGCCAATTCAGCTCAACGCAATTGAGAGCCAGGCCTGCGCTTGATAGCATCACGAGCAGCCCGCTAAGGA